>ERZ501055.5-NODE-5-length-409057-cov-10.950766_pt1 | contig 409057 bp, 281 predicted proteins | sample MGYA00510860_ERZ501055 | MGnify/ENA primary metagenome ERZ501055 (study PRJEB25958, sample SAMN03398538) | human skin metagenome | study: EMG produced TPA metagenomics assembly of the Human Skin Microbiome Metagenome (human skin metagenome) data set. | reverse complement strand
GTATTATAGTGACTGGAGTTCAGACGTGTGCTCTTCCGATCTCCCCGGCGGCAGCAGCACCCACCTCGCCTCCCGCCCCGGCACCCTCGTCTACACCCGCTGACGCGCCTGTCGGCGCATCAGCGGCGCCCGCACGAGATACCCCGATACCCGAGCGACTCCTCTACACCAAGCAAGTCCAAACCGACGCGCTCGACGAGCCGATCGCCGCGCCTGCCGTCGCCACCGAGGCCCCCGTCGCCGCCGCCGCCGCGCCCATCGCCGTCGAGACGCGCGCACGGCAGCCCGTGCAGCCCGACTTTGTCGACTTTGTGCACGCCAAGACCATGGTCATGGAGCGCATGCTCGACGAACCGTACAACGTCTTGACCGACTACACACACGTCCCTACCGACGCACCCGAGCGCCCATCGATGCACCTCGTGCGCACATTCTTCGACGATACCCTGCTCGCCACGCGCGCCGTCACGGACGTCGACTGGTCGACGCACCACCCGGAGCTCGTCGTCGCCTCGTACAACCGCAAGCGCGTCCTCCGACACGAAGACGACCACGACGGCCTCGTCGCCGTCTGGAACCTGCATGTGCGCGACCGCCCCGAGATGGTGTTCACAGCCCCCAACGACGTCGTGTCCGTGCTCGCGTCGCCCTTCCACCCCCACCTCTTCGTCGGCGGCACGTTCGGCGGCCAGGTCCTCCTGTGGGACGCGCGGCAGCGCGGCCTGCCCGTGCAGCGCACGCCGTGGGCCTTTTCGTCCGGCGGCACGCACGCCGCACCCGTTTATGCCCTGCGCATCGCCGGCTCAGCGCACGCGCACCACCTCTGGAGCGCATCGACGGACGGCCTCGTCTGTACGTGGTCGCTCGACATGCTCGCGCGCCCGCAGGAAACCATCCCACTGACGAATCCCATGCACCCACGCAGCGCGAGGATGCACGTCACGTCGATCGACGCCGCGTCGCACGACCCATCGCGCTTCTTCGTCGCGACCGACGAAGGCAACGTGTTCGACGCCCAGCGCGTCGACCGCGCCGGCCTCCAGGCAGGCCTCGACACCGCCCGCGTCTACGTCGGTCACTCCGCGCCCGTCACGCGCCTCGAGACGCACCCCACCCACATGCTCGACGAGCGCCTCCCCGCGTCCATCGCCGATCTCTTCCTCACCGCCAGCATGGACGCCACGACCGCCGTGTGGCAGCCCGCCCAAACGCCCGCCGAGCCCCGCGTCTTTTACCCCCACGCCCATCCGCGCATCGCGACCAACACCCGCACGAATCCACTCGCGTTCCGGCACGCCGCCTGGGCACCCATCACGCCCCTCGCGCGCTTCGAGCACGCCCACGACTACGTCATGGACGCACGCTGGCACCCACACCACCCCGCCGTGTTCTGCCAGGCCGACGCCGGCGGGCACGTCGACGTCTACCACCTCACCCAGCACACCGAGCGCCCCGTCCTCAGCGCGCGCGTGCCCGGCGACCGCGGCGTGCATCGCGTCGCCTGGGAACGCCGCCGTCCCACCGCTACGCGCCTCGCGGCCGGCGGCATGGACGGTCGTCTGCACGTGTACCAGGTGCCGGAGGCGGCCGTCCACGTCCGCGGCGACGCGGACGTCGCTGAGATGGAGCGCCTCTTGTCGCGCTGGCATGGCTAGGCACGTCGCAGCCCGCCAGCGGCAGGCGCGGCGCCCGCTCCAGCGCCTCCCACAGACGACGCGGCGCGCCAGCGTCGCGAATGGTCAGCAGCCGGTCAAAGCCCTCCGGCGCCTCGGCGCACGGCCGCTCGACGCGCCGCTCCATCATCGATAGCACACTGCGTCAGCTCCCCGTACGTACGCATGCGCCTGCGCCGGCGTACGCAGCGTCGGATGCCCCTGCCGCACAGCGAGGCGCTCCCGACACACACGGGCATCGACATCCAGCCACAGCAGCGACACCACCACAGGCCGCACGGCCCGCACCTCGTGCGCCAGACGCAGCCAGTGCGCCCGCTGCGCGCGGTCCAAGTTCGTCCGGTCGATCAGCACATGCTCGCCCCGCCACAGCGCCTCACGCGCCGCCCGCTCGACGGCACGCCGCGATCCCAGCGCATCCTGACTGCATCGCCGCCACGTGCCAGGCCACGTCGCCACCGCCGCACGCGCCAGCGACGACTTGCCACTCCCCACGCGGCCGCCCAGCACCACCAGGTGCACCGGGCGCGCCGAAGCATCGACGTCCGCCATGCTCGCTACAAGATCGGGCGATCGGCCACGTCTATCGAGGGCCCTGCAAGTCCACGTGGCGGTACGACGCGAGGGCCGCGACCAGCGGCGCCTCCGCCCGCTTGGTATCCCACGCCGCGCCCACGAAGCACGCCACGCCATGCTTCGCTAAAAACGCACGCGCCTCCTCCTCCGTCGACCACCCGAGCTCGGACGTCAGGAAGGGGAGCGCACACGCGGGCCGAAACGCCCGCGCCAAAATCCACAGCGCCTGCACGCGCTCGCGATCGACAAAGTGGCGCATGAGGCACGCATTCCGGTTCGGCGCATGCGCATACAGCTCGAAAAAGCGGTGGTAGTTGCCGCACCGCATCGCCGCGCGCACATCGAGCGCATGCCGCACCGCCACATCGGCCTGCGCCTCGTCACTCAGCTCGGCCATCAGAGTATGCACGTCGCGCTGCTGCCGCGTGTGCAGCAGGTACAGAATCCGGTACGCAAGAAACTCGAGGCGGCTCCCAGGCAGGTCGTACGCATACAGCACACGCAGCTGCGACTGGCACTGATTGTACTCGCCCAAATCGCCCATGTCGAGCGCGAGGCGCGCATGCATCTCGTAGACACGCACTGTAAACTCGTTCGTGATGCGCTGCACAGTCAAGTCCTGCCGCACACTCTTCAGCTGATCGCACATATAGTCGTAGTTGCGCTCCGACGCCCACTTCTGCGTCAGCAACGCCAGCGTCCGGCGCAGCGTCGCGAGAGGCCGCACCGTCTTCGGGTCCGGCGCCGACGTCAGCCGCAGGTACGGCTTCTCCAGCTTCGTCGACGTGCCGACGACCGTATACGCGTCCCAGTCCACGACATTCGGGTCCGGCGCCGCCTCCCTCACAGGCACCGCGGCCGCCACCCGATCCGCCTGCTGCTCCCGCTCAAACGCCGCCTGCTCCGCCTCAAAACGCCGCTGCCGCAGCTCTCGACGCGTCGGATCCTCCCGATACCGCCCCGCCTTCGTCGGCGTATCCGGCGCACGGCGCTTCCGCGTCTCGCCCAGCGACGCGAGACGCACGCGCGCCCAGTCTCGCGTATGCAGCGACCCATCCTGCACCGCCTCAAAAATGAGCCGCTTCAGCTCCGCACTCACCGCACCACGTTGCGCATCCGCACACTGCCCAAACGCCCGGCCCACCAGCTCCCGCAGCGCCTGCGGCCAATCCGCGTCCGGCGCCATGGCGTAGCGAGGTGGATGGGAAATAAGCTGAGCGCACCCGGCGTCGCCCCGCCTCGTTTTTTCTTCGGCCCCCCGCCATGTCACGCTCGTTCCACATTCGCGTGCCCTGCACGTCGGCCAACATCGGCCCCGGCTTTGACGTCGTCGGTCTGTCGCTCTCGCTCTACCTCTTCCTCGACGTGACGATCGAGGCCGACGCGCCGCACAAGGACCCCGTGCTCACGTACAGCGGCCAAGGCGCCGCCGATGCGCCCCTCAACCCGTACCAGAATCTCATCACGCGCGTGGCGCTGTACGTGATGCGCGTCAACGACATAAAGTCCTTCCCGCGCGGCGTGCGCATCCACGTCCGCAACGATATCCCCTTCGGACGCGGCCTCGGCAGCTCAGGCGCCGCCGTCATCGCAGGCCTCCTGCTCGGCAACGAGCTCGGCCAGCTGCACATCGACCGCGACCGCCTCCTCGACTACGCCCTCATGATCGAGCGCCACCCCGATAACGTGGCAGCCGCCCTCATCGGTGGCTTTGTCGGCTCCTACCTACGGGAACTCAGCGGCGAGGCCGCCGCTACGACACAGGTGCCCCTCAGCGAAGTGCTGCCCGCATACCCCGACAACGCCTCCGAGTCATGGGGCTACCACCCACCAACGCCGCCACAGGGCATCGGACACTACATCCGCTTCGGATGGGCCAAGGAAATCAAGGTCATCGCCATCATCCCGCACTTTGAGGTGCTCACCGCCGAGGCCCGCCGCGTCCTGCCCGACACCTACACCAAGGAGGACCTCGTCTTCAATCTCCAGCGCCTCGCCGTGCTCACCACCTCACTCGCGCGCTCACCACCCGACGTCCACCTCATCTTCCAGGCCATGCAAGACCGCGTGCACCAGCCGTACCGCCAACACCTCATACCCGGCCTCCCACGCATCCTCGCCTCCGTCACGCCCATGACGCACCCAGGCCTGCTGGGCATCTGCCTCTCAGGCGCCGGGCCCACCATCCTCGCCCTCGCCACCGATCACCTCGACCACATCGCCGAGACCCTCTGCCACGAGTTCGCCAAAGAACACATCACGTGTGATACAAAATTCCTCCAAGTCACCGAGGACGGCGCCCAAGTGTACTAGCCCAGCGAGAGCGCCCGAGCAATCGCATCCATATACGCCGTAGCCGTCCGACTCAGCGCATCCTTCTCCAGCTGCATCTGGCCATAGTGCTCTTCATGCTCCTGCATCACCGTCGCCAGCTGCCGCTCCATGTCCACCGCCTCGTGATGCTTGATCTCCGCCATCGCATGCCGCTCCTTGCGAAGCCGCGACACATCCGACAGCCGCGCGCCCAGCGCCTGCAGCTTCGCCTGCCGATGCGCCCGCGCCGCCTCCAAGTCGTGCCGCGCTCGCTCTAAACGCTCCGTCGCCGACTTGACTTGCCGATCCAGCTGCTCCATCCGATGCAGCTGCGTCGATTGCTCTTGCGTACGCGACGCCATCGTCGCCTTCATGTCCTGCAGCACACGCGCCTCCTGCGCCGTACGCTCCATATCGGCCGCCACCTGCTCCATCGCTCGGATACTCGTGGCAATCTCATCGTCCAAACGCACCAACACGTCCATCTTCGCCCGCCACTCACGCACCTTGCGCTCACTCTCACCCAGCGCCGCTCGCTCGCCATGCACTTGCACCTGCATGTCCTGCACCTGCTGCTTGATCTCCTCCGGCCGCGTCACAATCCGCGTCTGGAGCTTGTGCAGCTCCGTCGCCACAATCTGCAGCTGGTACTGGATGTCCGTCTGCTTCTGGATCGCCTCCGCCTTGTCCGACTTGAGCGCATCCACCTCCGCCAGCAGCCGGCCCTGCTCCTTCTTCATCTCCAGCAGCTTGTCCGAGTGCGATAAGTTCTCTTCTTGCAGCTGCTTGACCCGCGGCTCATCGTGCTTGCGCCGCGCGACAATCTCAGCAATGGCCTGCCGCGTACGATCCATGCTCTCCTCCCACTCGAGGCGCCGCGTCTCCAAATCTTCCGTCTCCAGCACCAGCTCATCAAACTCAGCCAGCCTGTCCGATCGGAAGCGGAAGAAATTGACCAGCGCCGACATGTGCCGCTTGAAACGCTTGGGCGTCGGCCGCGTCAGATCCTGGAGATGAAAGTCGTGGACCGTCGCTGCCTCCATCATAGCGCGCACCTCCCGGAAAAACAATAGCCACGCCACACCATCTTCATAGATCTCCTTGTGCTCCATGCCCTCGCACAGCGCATCACGCTGCTTCTCCAGCATATCAGGCATCGTGCCGGCCAGCGTATCAAGGAACGCCAAATACACTTTCTGCACCATACCCCCCTGGGGCTTGGCCACATCCTCCGCCGTAACACTCAAATTCAGCTCATGCAAGACCGACAGCAACTCATCCGTCGTCACAGCCGGAAACGACGTATAGTTCTGATCCGTCGTCGCCATCACAACACCCCCTCCAGCGCCCAGGCGCGCGGTCGACGTACGCGCGTCGTGTTGGATCACGTGATATGGACCTATGCACTGATCATGTGCTGAAACTCGCCGGACGCCACCATCTCCGTCAAAATGTCGAGGCCCCCAATCAGCTCGCCCTGCACCATGATTTGGGGAAAGGTCGGCCAGTCGTTCAGCACCTTGAGCGTCTGCCGCACAGGTTCGTCTGACAGAATATCATAGTAGTCAAACTCGACATTCTGGTCACGCAGGAGCGCAATCGTCTTCTGGCTAAAGCCACAGCGCGGCATGTCCGGCTGGCCCTTCATAAATAGCATCACACGCGAGCGCGACATCAGCTCGCGGCACCGCCGCTCCGTCTCCTCCGCCGACTCCTGGCTCACGTCGATATGCGTCGGCAGAGCATGGGGCTTACCCACGTCCGCGTCCACGCCCTGCGCTGGCTCGCCACCACTCAGCGCCGAGGCACTTGGCACCTTGGCATGCGACGCCAGGACTTGTTCCACGGCCTGCGGCTGGCCGCCCGTCAACTTGGACAGGAGCGTATGTCCCCGCAAAAGCACAACGGTCGGCACAGCCTCAACATCAAAGGACTCAGACACATCTGGCTGCTCCTCTGCCTCAATGTTCATAAACAGGACGTGCGGGTACTTCACAGCCAGGTCGCGCACAGCGGCCATCATCGGCTCACATGGCTGAGCCCACGGCGCCCAGAAATTGAGCAAGGTAACGCGATTCAGATCCTGCTGCATAAGCGACGTAAACATGTCGGGCGACGTGATCGCAACCACATTGGAAAGCGATGACGTGGTCATGGCGCCGCCTCCGTCCTGTACGAGGAGAAAAAGCGCCGCCACGGCGACCGCCACGCACGCCACCTACATGTGGAGGGACGCCGGCGTCGCTGGCCACTCGCTCTGCTCAAAGCCCTCACAATGCACGCTACCTGCTAGGTTTATGTATCCCGTAGAAATGACCACGACGATCCTGCGCACGCCATGCGCGCTCACGACCGGTGTCTGTATGGGAGCCTACTCTTCCCTTCATGAAAAATTGATGGCAACGATGGTGCCCGTAGGCCGTTGTCAACAGAGTGTTAGAAGGGTGGCCTCATGCCCGGACAACAAGCGCTATCGCCGTTTCATACGCGCACATTCCTCCTACGGTCGTATGGTGGTGGTAAGGGGAAAAAAGCCGCCTGCTTCCTCTTGAGCACGTGCCGACAAACCTTCGACGTGGAGGCTGACGACTCGCTCCCACCGAAGCCCTCGCTCGTGGGCATGTCCTTTTCGCCGCCGGCGCCACACTCGGCAGAGCCACACTCAGTGCATACGACACCTGCTGCCCTCGCAAAGCGCGCCCGTACATCAAGTCCGATCGACACGGACGATTCTTCCGATACCGAGTCGACTCTCGAGCTGGACGCAGATATGCCGAGCTTCTCACGCACAGACGACAGCGTCGATGCGCTCATGGACGAGTCGCTCAAGCTGGACGAGGCGCCGCACGCGACGATTGTGCGCGAGATGGAGGCTTGGCGTGAGACCAAGCCCCGCATCGGCGATACCTGGTACGTCGTGCCCGCCGCATGGTACGAGCAGTGGAAAACGAAGCCCCATGCTCCTGCCATGGACCTCCAAGCCCTCTGTGCGCCGAATGGCACGCTCCGCGAGCTCGCTCCCGAAGAGTACGTGCTTGTGCCGACGCCCGTCTGGGACTTTCTGTCGTCGCGATACCGCATCGTGGGCGCCTCGCTCGGCTGCCCCGTCGTGCCTGGCAGCGACGGGCCTGTGGTACAGCTGGTCGGCAAGACGGTCGAACTGGCACTGTGCACGCCGTATGCCCCTTTGGTCGACGCCTTCGAGCCATTCGTGCGCCATGGGACGCTGCCGACCGCGCAGAACGACACACGACAGGCCCTCGAGGAACGCGTACGTGCGATGGGTGCGCCTCAACAGGTGCGCTTCTTCCGGCTGCCGATGACGTTGCGGGCCGTGGCACTGGCTAATCGTGGCATGGTGTCTCTCTCTGCGCTCGCCAAGTACCCCATCGAGCTCGTCGACGAGCACACGACGCCTCTCGAGCTCGTTGGCATCGACGTGCGCACGAGCCCCGACGAACCTTGGCATGTGCCGCACGGCGACCAACGCTACGCGACGCGCTCGTCATCCACGCCAGCGCTTGGCCTGCGCGGCCTCGCGAACCTCGGAAATACATGCTTCATGAACAGTGCGCTGCAGTGCCTCAGCAATACACCCGAGTTGCAGCAGTACTTTGCACGCAACGCGCATCAGGACGAGCTGAATACCGACAACCCCCTGGGCATGGGCGGTGCCTTGGCCATGGCGTACGGCCGCCTAGTGCAATCGATCTGGGCAGCACAGCAGGGCGCCGTCGTCCCGCGCGAGTTCAAAATGGCCCTGGCCCGTTACGCGCCACAGTTCATGGGCTACGCACAGCAGGACAGTCAGGAACTGTTGGCCTTCCTCCTCGACGGACTCCACGAGGACCTGAATCGCATTCACCGCAAGCCGTACATCGAGGCACCGGACTGGACAGGTGGCTCGGACGCTGATATGGTGCGCTTTGCACAGCAGCAGTGGGACCTGTACAAGGCCCGCAATGACTCGGTGATTGTGGACCTGTTTCAGGGACAGTACCGCAGCACACTGGTGTGTCCGGTCTGCCACAAGGTCTCGATCAAGTTTGACCCCTTCATGTACCTCACCCTCCCGATCCCTAATACGCGCAAATGGCGCGGCCGAGTCTACGTGATGCGCCCATCATCGCCCACTGTGCAGGTCGACGTCCAGCTGCCAGCCACGGCCACCATCGCTGATCTACGCACCAAAGTGTCGGCACTCGTCCAGGCCGAGCACCTCGTGATCGGCGAGGTGTGGTCACATCACGTGTACCGCTGGATCCACGACTATGAGCCGGTGTGCGACATCAACGCAGGCGATCACATCTATCTGTGGGACGTCGGCACGCCCTTCTCCCTTCCTGCCCCACGAAAACCGCCGTCCCGCTTCTCTCTCTTTGCGCGTCCCGAGCGAAGCGTCGAAGAGGTGGAAAACGCCTACAGCCCTCCACCGATGCCCGATCTCGTGTGTGTGCCCGTGTTCTCGTGCAAGGCCGACGGCGTCGGCCGCTTCGGCTCGTTCCGCCGCTCCCTCGGCGAGCCGCTGGGTGTGCCCTTTTTTGTCACCTTGCCCCGGACCCTCCTCCACCAGGTGGAGGGTATCCAAGACGCCGTCGAGCGGCACTATCTCCCCCTGAGTCAGCAAGACAGCCTCGAGGCCATGAAGCAGCGGGCGCACGCCATGGGCAAGGACGAGCTGTTTCAGCTGCGGGTGGCTGTGCCGAGCGCGGACGAGGCGATGCACCGCGGCGACGATGCAAGTGAGCAGACGACCGAAGACTTGGCGGCACGTGCGAGCCGCGGCGGTCCGTGGCCGGTCCTGTTCCCCGGCGCGGCGCTGTACGCCCTGTGGGACAGCGAGGTGGCCGAGGCCGTGCTGAAGCCCATGGACCGTGCGACGTGGGGTCCCGTCTCTCTCATCCAGGACACCGACTTTCAGCAGGGCACGGCCATGCTGGCCGAGGGCCGGCGGCGCGCGCCGAATCTGCGACTCGAAGACTGTCTCGACGAGTTCACGAAGGAGGAAAAGCTGGGGCAGGACGATCTGTGGTACTGTCCATCGTGTCGTGCATTCCAGCAGGCCACGAAAAAGTTTGATCTATGGAAGACCCCCGACATTCTCGTCGTGCATCTCAAGCGATTCAGTGCTGGACGCGGTGCGCGCGATAAGCTCGATAACCTGATCGACTTTCCCCTAACGTCCTTGGATCTGCGTGATCGCGTCGTGGGCTCGCGATTATGGGCCGACCTGGACATGAAGCCGGCTCCGCCAGAGACGCGCCTCGGTGACCACGTGCTGGCACACGACGAGCACGATGACAAGGTGCTCGCAGATACGCCGATCTACGACTTGTACGCTGTCGATAACCATTACGGCGGACTCGGCGGTGGACACTATACAGCGTACGCCAAAAACCCCCTGAACGGTCAGTGGTACCACTTTGACGACTCGAGTGTGCGCCCCGTGTCAGACCCCGAGTCAACCGTCACTTCCTCCGCTGCCTACCTCCTGTTCTACCGCCGACGCACGACGCGGCCCATCGGCGGCACGTCGTACCAGCGCCTCGCGCGCCTCCATAGCGATACCGAATGATATCACGTGATGATGACGTCCTCGTCGATCGACGTCGCCCGCGCTGTGAAGGTCGGCGCCTTACGATGGACGACGCGGAGCCGCACACGGTGTGCCTCACGTTTCAGGAGCAGGATTTTTGTGTATTTCCGTCCGCGAGTGACCAAGGACCTACCGTGTATGTGGAAGAGACGAACGACGACGACGAGCGCATCTTGGTGGGCGTGCCTGCCCCTGCTCTGCCGATAGATCGCTCCTTGTTTTGGGAGCCCCTGGATGCAGTGTTTGGTGCTTTACGTGTCGCTCATGTCTTGGGTGAGTTTTTGGAGGAGGGCACGGAGCTTTGCATCGCCTTTCCGGACCTCGATTTAGTCCTACGCGAAGACAACGTCTATGCGCGCGACATTTCTCTGCAAGACATCTCGCAACTCGCGCTTGGATTTGAGTGTCATGGCAGTCTGCGCTTAGTCGTGACAGAGGAGCCGCGCTTTATCTCGCGCTATAATGAGCTGGCCACTGCGTTGGGTAGCGAAGAGTCGGAAGAGGATGCCCAGGATGAAGAGGCCGGTGAAGAGGACGAGGGGGCGGATAAAGAGGACGAGGTGGCCGGTGAAGACGATGAGGAGGAGGATAAAGAGGATGAGGAAGTGGAAAGAGGGATCGAGGAGGCGGGTAAAGAGGACGAGGAGGCCGATGAAGACGACGATGAGGAGGATATAGAGGTTGAGGAGGTGGAAAGGGGGATCGAGGAGGCGGATAAAGAGGACGAGGAGGCCGGTCAAGAAGGTGAGGAGGCCGATGACGACGTCGAGGAGGGCGAAGGCGAGGAGGCCGGTGACGAAGGTGAAGAGGCCGGTGATAAAGGCGAGGAGGCCGATGACGACGTGCCAGGCAAAGAGACCGATCATGACACGCGTGAATCGAATGAGCAGGCCCATAATGCGGCGCCTATGCGGGACGATGCCCTCGACGCGATGCATGCCCTGGACGAGGAGGCTCCGAAAGACGTGCCGAGCCAGGACGGCGATGAAACAGTGCCCAGCAAGGAGCCCAATGATGCGATGCATGCCTTGGTCGAGGAGGCCGATCATGCGGCACATGTCTCGAGCCAAGTCCAAGATGTGGTGCATGCCCTGGACGAGGAAGTCGACCATGATGCCCACGATACCCAGGCCGATGACGCCCCAGATGCTGATCCAGATACCATCGCGGACCAAGACATCGTCCAGCCGCACGATGAGGACGCTGGCACCGAGCACGCCGACTACGATGAGCCTGTCGATCCCGAGGTAGCACCCACCACCCGCATCCCGCGTGGCAACGAAGCGAGCGACACGGAACAGGCCACAGAGACGGCATTCGATGCCGAGACGGCCTCCTACGAGCAAGCGGACATCGCTACGTACGAAGACGAGCCCCTCAAACGCAGCGCTGAGCCCTCTGTCTTGTCCTCCCCCAAACGCCCCAAAACATCGTAACGCCACAATGTGGCCGGTAAGTACGCGTGAAACTAACTTGGTCGTGAGAAGTCAGTTTGTCCGTAGCACTATATACCCCGCACATGTAAGGCAACTTCCTTCGCCCATTCGTCACGCGTCATGCCCAGGGTGGCGGGATGAGCAGCGAGGGACGCGTACGCGTTCCACCAGAGCGAATGGAGATGTGTGTGTTCCCCACACGGGGCGGGACCGAGGAGCCAGGGTTTGTCGAGGATATAATGGATCATGCGCACCTCGTCATCGTTCCACAGGTCAGGATGGCATTGGCGCAGTGTTTTGAGGGCATTGTAGTGCCATGGGAGCATCTGGACTCGCTCGCTGTACACGTCCGCGAGAAGATCCTGGTCTGGAAAACGATACTGCGCTACGCGCTCAGGATGCTGCAGAATGAACGTGTGGATCTTATCATGCTGCTCTTGCGATGGCTCCAGCACCACCACGCCACTGTTGATGAGCCGGTGCGTCGGCTTGGTCAGCTGCCGCGTATCGTTAGGTGGATGAGGCCGGAGTGCGTATCCGCAGTTGCGCGGCGTCCACTCAGCTGGGTAGGTAGGAATCTGCTTCGGATTGCATGTACACGCCAACGCAGCGGCGATCATGCCGCGCTCTAGTGGTCGGTCGAAGAGCTCGTCCATATTGTGGCACATGAGCATGTCAGAGTCGATCATCACGACGCGCTCGTACTCATACAGCTCAAACGCACGCAGCTTGGTCCATACGTTCTGGAAGCGCTCAAAGGCCAGCGAGCCATCCGCATGCGGAACGCGCCACGCGTCCACGTCGCGCAAAACACACCCCATCCGCGTCAGCCGCTCGCGAGTACGCGCATCGACCGTCTCTGTCACCATCACGACAAGGGGGTATCGGGTCTGGCATGCACGCATGCTCTGCAGCAGCACAGCTAGGCATGGCAAGTAGTGCGAGTGCGTAAATAATGTCGCCCAGCATGCGGCCCCTTGGTGGGCCACCACGCGATCGGTCATGGCCTGCCAACAAATTGGGCCCAATTGCGTCTACGGCACACTACGCTCGTTCGCTGGCGGCAAGGCCTGCCCGCGTACCTCCACCTGCTTCTCCACCCAGTCCACGAGGGTCTGAGCGAACAGGACCTTGTCCTGGCCCGGCTCAAAAATGGCCTCATGATAAAAGCCCGTAAACGACACGAGCTGCACAGACCGGCCCAGCCCCTTCAAATGGTCATACAGCTTCTTGCTACAGTCCCAGCGCGTGACTTTATCACCCGTGCCATGACAAATCAGCAGGGGCAGGCGCTCTGGCCACCGCCGATAGTCCTCCGCCACAATCTGGGGACCTCCACTCAATGGACCATACAAGCATCGCACGTGGACATAGCAGCTCGACAGCGGATTCACACGCGCATCTTGCACGACGGCACTCTCTCGACATAGATCCTTGGACGGCGGACCGAGAGGCAGCTTGATCGTCGGGAACCATCGCAGGACGCTCCGCATGACAGGGATACCCACCGCCGTCGGGATGGGGAAGTGGATATCCAGCCAGGGCGACATGAGAATCGCGCCCGAGACCAGCTGCTTCACCTCTTCCTCAGGAGGCGACGCGGGATCGCGCGTGAAAAAGGCCGCTGTGATGCCGCCCCCCATACTGTGACCCATCAAGTACAGCGGGACCGTGTCTTTTCCCCACCGCTCGTCCAGTCGCGCACGCGTCAATCTCAGCATACACGAGACATCCCTGAACTGATCCGGCCACGACGTCCAGCCATGCGTCGTCGCACGGTTCGGCGACTCGTGCCAGGTTCGACCAAAGCCCAGCTGGTCAAAGCCAGATACCTGGATACCTCGATCAGGAAACACGCGAAAGACACCCGTGTACCGATCGCAATAGTCGGCAAAGCCATGCACAAATACCACCGCAGCCTTCGGCTGCGCCACCTCCTTCGTAGATGGATCTGTGGGGTACCAGTGCTTCAAATAATACTGCGTCGAGCCATCGCCACGCAAGTCGTACCACTCCTCCTGCGTCGTGCCTGGATGGGCTACGTCAATGCTCACTTGAAACGGCTGCGCCATGACCCAAGACAAACGCCCACACGGACCACTCGGCGCTACGGACCACCACACACGTGACATCGAGAAATCTCATCATTGTGGAATAAAAGTACATACACTAGGAGAGAATTGGCACCGCAGGCCCAAAGCACCACGGACCACATACAGACTTAGCTGCGCTCGCCACGGAGACGACGCGCAAGGGCAATGTCCTTAGGCTGGATCGTGACACGCTTAGCGTGAATGGCAGCCAAGTTCGTGTCTTCAAAGAGCGACACAAGGTATGCCTCAGCCGACTCCTGGAGAGCAAGAACAGCCGACGACTGGAAACGCAGGTCGGTCTTGAAGTCCTGAGCAATCTCACGGACAAGGCGCTGGAAGGGGAGCTTACGGATCAGCAGCTCCGTGCTCTTCTGGTAGCGACGAATCTCACGCAGAGCGACGGTACCAGGGCGGTAACGGTGAGGCTTCTTCACACCGCCGGCCGTAGGGGCCGACTTGCGAGCGGCCTTGGTGGCGAGCTGCTTGCGAGGAGCCTTACCACCAGTGGACTTGCGGGCTGTCTGCTTGGTACGCGCCATGGTTCAAGATAGAAGAAGTAGACGATGGGCAAACGTGTTCGCCACAGAGGGATATTTTATATTACGCGGCATACGCTCTTTCTGCACGCGATCACGCTCGGGCTGGCACGACACGCTCGGTCAGATCAAACGCGTCTGCAGGATCACACGGAGGCGCGCATGATACGGTGGAGGGATCGCGCACACCCACCCACATCACCCACCGCTCAGACACATCCACGTGACATCATCCCCGATACAGCCACGACATCACACCCGATCCCCTCGCTACGTGATTTTGCCACCCAACATCACATACAGCGCGTCGCATCACTGACGCGCGCTCATACCGCAGGTCGCTCGTGGAACCCCCCGCTTTGGTACAAATACCTGGCCTCCATCGGTTTCATTTTTTCTCCCACAACTGAATTCCAGTCTTAAGCAATGTCTGGTCGTGGAAAGGGTGGTAAAGGTCTCGGCAAGGGTGGTGCCAAGCGCCACCGCAAGATTTTGCGCGACAACATCCAGGGTATCACCAAGCCCGCTATCCGTCGTCTCGCCCGTCGTGGTGGTGTTAAGCGTATCTCGGGTCTGATCTACGACGAGACTCGTGGTGTGCTCAAGCTCTTCCTTGAAAGTGTGATCCGTGACTCGGTCACGTACACGGAGCACGCCAAGCGCAAGACGGTCACGTCGCTCGACGTCATCTACGCTCTCAAGCGCCAGGGCCGCACGCTCTACGGTTTCGGTGCCTAAACTCCGAACAACTAGCCTGCTTTGCCCTGCATGTTTCTTCTTTGTATTATTATATCTAGTTCTACCTCAATGTCATGCCCTAGTTTGGTATAGTTTTATGAACATCTGATGGCATTGTTGCACGCAACATCGACGTCCTTCACCGCCCCTTGACACGCCTACTGACAGCCACGTGCACATAGCACCTGGACGTCTACTTGTCGGCCGAACATGACCGGCGGCGGTGGTCTGGCTACCGGCCCATAGCCGGTGGTTGGTTTTGTCGTGCGTGGCCCCGGATTCTGGACAGCTATCGATCAAACTATGAGCTTTGCTACCTACACTGGAAAGTCGCAGATTATCGAAAAGCACAACGACGATGTTGTGATCTGTGGCGCTTACCGCTCGCCATTGACGCGCGCTCGCAAGGGCGGCCTTGCTCAGTGCACGCCTGAAGAGATGCTCGGTAACGTGCTCAAGGGTCTTATTGCCAAGACAGGTGTCGACCCCAAGCTCATCGAGGACGTTTCCGTAGGTAACGTACTGCCCCCTGGTGGTGGTGCTACGGGTGCTCGCCAGGCCGCCCTGTGGGCTGGCATCCCTAACACGGCTGCTGTGAACACCGTGAACCGTCAGTGCTCGTCGGGCCTCGCTTCCGTCACACAGATCGCTAACGAGATCATCACAGGTCAAATTGATCTGGGTATCGGTGCGGGTACCGAGTCGATGACTCTCAACTACGGTGCGGGTGTCATGCCTGTCAAGATGTCGGACGAAATTATGAGCAACGAGGAGGCTGCTGACTGCATGCTTCCTATGGGCATCACATCCGAGAACGTGGCGAAGAAGTACAACGTCACTCGTGAAAAGCAAGATGCCTTTGCTGCTGAGTCCTACAAGCGCGCTGCTGCAGCCAAGGCTGCAGGTAAGTTCAAGGACGAGATCATCCCTATCAAGTACATCGACGACGACGGCAACGAGCGCTACATTGCTGAAGATGACGGCATTCGTCAGGGTGTAACGAAGGAATCCCTCTCGAAGCTCAAGCCAGCCTTTGAGAAGGACGGTTGCACGCACGCCGGCAACGCTTCACAGGTCACGGATGGCGCAGCCGCTGTGCTCCTCGCCCGCCGCAGCGTGGCTCAGAAGCTCGGCCTCCCTATTGTCGGCAAGTTTGCTGGTGCCGTGGTGGTGGGTGTCCCACCGAACCTGATGGGTATTGGTCCCGCCTTTGCTATTCCCAAGCTGTTCGAAAAGGCTCACATCACAAAGGACGACGTGGACATCTACGAAATCAACGAGGCCTTTGCCTCCCAGGCTCTCTTCTCCGTGGAGCATGTCGGTCTGCCTCTCGCCAAGGTGAACCCTGTGGGCGGTGCCATTGCCATGGGTCACCCTCTGGGTGCGACGGGCTCGCGCCAAATTGCTACCGCTCTTGCCGAGGCCAAGCGCACAGGCGCTAAGCTCATCGTCACGTCAATGTGCATTGGTACCGGTATGGGCATGGCTTCGCTCATTGTGAACGAGCAGTAAACGCCGCAGGCTTCCCTCTTCTCTACATAGCACGTATCCGATCAACCTCGACCGTTGGGGAGCGGTGCTCTGTTGCCTGATCACGTGCGCACAACGAGCTGTGTGGCTCTGGCGCTTGGCCTTGGCTGATCGTTCGGCGACACGTGCGCTTTGCTTAGCAAGCCGTGCAGCGGACGCTCGACCATTACTCGGAACGCTGTTTTCGTATCTACTCTTGCACTCGGTTGTCACCTCTGCTACGTGTGTTGACGCACTGTGGGCCGTTTGGGAGATCCGGAGGGGTATCAGTGATTCAGGCATTGGATCGAGGTGCTTGCAGATAAAGGGCTCCCGACTGCCTACTATACCCTCGGCCCTTTTTCCACGCAACGATTGTCACGAGTGGCTCTTACTGGCGTAGTACGCATGTCACTTTCCACGCCATCGACAGACCAGCTCCATCGAGCGAGCCAGGACGTGTCCATGCTAGAAGACACAGAAGGCCGTGCCTACAAAACGCGCCGGACGTCTGTTACTTCGCCGGAGCACAGGCACAAAGAATCGAGTACATCGCCTGCGCTCTCGGCGTCTACCTCGCCGGGGTCGCGTGGCAGTTCTTCTTCGCGCGGTCCGCGTGTACCCCAGCTGGACATTGTCAACTTTCCATCCACAGAGCTGCTTCGCATGCTAGCTGTCCTGCTGCAGCACATCGCCTCGTCGAACGACCAGTTACGACCACTACATCAACGACATCAGGCTCAGGACTCTTTTGCCCAAACAACACGGGACATGTCATCTTCCATGCACTTGCCGCTGGCGGACCCAAAGCGGCCAAACATTACGACTGCCGCGCTTGCTACGCTTAATACGTCCAACAGCACACTCTGTTTTCACGCACGACACATACCCAGTATCAGTATTGAGGCATACCTTTTTCGTATCCTGAAATATTGCCCCATGACCAACGATATTTTTCTGAGTCTGCTGGTGTATTTTGATCGACTCAGTCGCGTGGGTGCCCTGGGCCAATTTCCTGGCGAAGGGACAACTAGTGCACCGTCGCACGCATCAGCACCGCCGTCGCCTGTGTCGACGCCATGGGCCGACAAGGAGTCGGGCGATCATGCCCGCCAGGAGGCCGCGAACAGCGGTGGATTCCCCGGTATCAGTGGTTTTGCTATTGATAGCTACAACGTGCACCGTCTTGTTATCGCCGGTGTCACCGTTGCGAGCAAGTTCTTCAGCGATGTATTTTACACTAATGCACGCTATGCGAAGGTGGGCGGATTGGCCGTCCATGAATTGAATCAGCTGGAACTCCACTTTTTGCTGCTCACCGATTTCCGCTTGACCGTTCCCATGGCGGAGATCCAGCAATACGGCAATCAGCTATTGGCGTATGCACACGACCACTCGGCCACCCACAACATTGCACGGCCGCTTTCCCAGGCAGAGAACATCGCAGACTCTGAGTCTACGTCACGACCTCACTAGGTACGCGGGATATTGTCACGTATGATGCCATCTCTTTCGGCCCTGGTTCTTTCTATTGCATTCTGTACGTAATTGTGGCCATAATGTATACCCCGTCCCTGCAATCTTTGTTTCACACGCAACGTGTCGCACTTGCGCATTTTGTTCTCAACGCCGCACACGACCATTGGTCGTGGTCCATTTTGCTGGCCCACCGAGGTTCGCGACCACTCGTTGCATGACGTGGAGGTCGTCGCTTAGGGTGGCAAGTAGGCACTGGACAACGCAAGCGAGCCAATCAATTTCTGATGTGGCTGGCACCCTAGACAAACCATGCGCATGTGCGAAAAAAACGCGTACGCGGCCATGCAGCACATCGTCCTTCATTGGAGCAAGTGTGTGCCAAGTTTTGTGCGCGGATCAAGATCTGCTCAGTGCCTATTTCATTTTCCAAGGTTCTTTGTTGTATCTTGCCAATCAAACGCATGGTCGTAGGTAGGCGAAAAATAGACACATGTGCTGGCTCCAAGCTCTTAAACAAACAAGGATAGCTCTTTCATTTGCCATTAGCCGCCTTTGTTCTGGCTGCTCCGTCACGTATAACTGGCAAGGTGCCTGCTCGCGTTCCTCGAGCAGCGCACCGTTGTGTATGGAGTATCCATGAGTGCCGCGACCGAGACGCCTTCCACGCCCACCCAAGTACAGACACCCTCGCCCACGTCCACCCAAAGCACGTCCGCACAGCAGCCACCACCCGCAGAGCAACAAGACTTGATTGATTTCCTAAGCTCCCATCGCCCCGCCGCCTCTCATGCCCTGTCCCCTCTGCAGCAAGCCGAGTCGCCCGCACAGCCAGAGCCACCCGCACAGCCCGAGGCACAAACTTCTCATCCACGACGCCAGTCAGCACATCATATCAAGCGGCCATGCAATGCCTTTATCCTGTTCCGCTCGCACGCCGTGACGACCAACCTCGTACCAAAAGAAGTCGAACGCGACCATCGCAATATCAGCCGCATTATCTCGCATATGTGGCACAACCTTAATGCGGACGAACGCAAAATGTGGGAGATGCAGGCGGACATAGAAAAGCAGCGGCACAGGCAACAGCACCCCAACTACAAATACCGTCCGTCGTCTCGTCGCCACGTCACCAATCGGCGCAATATTCGCCGCCTGTCCAGCACCGAACGTCAGTGCGAACGTATCGCCGACGCTATTCTGAAATCATGTGGCCGCGAGGGTGTCACACGACACCGGCCACCCAAGCGGTCTCCACGACGACCTGCCGCATTAGAGCGCGTCGAGTCAAATGACAGCGCTTTCACGTCCTCGCCGTCTCTCCCACCTTCGCCCGCATGGGCTATCCAATCGAATGCATCATCTCCCTTCCGACCCAACATGACCATGTCACCTCAGCGCCCAGCCGGATTGCGTCGGTCCTCGTCAGCGCCTCCCTGCCATACGACACTACTCAAAGCACCATGCCCTGATACACGGGAAATGAACGAGGCTTTCCGGTGGCTATTTGACGCGTCCACTGTTTCGTCTCACCAGAGCCAAGTATCCACACCGTCTGATCTGGTAGCTTCGTCGGCTGCCACGACACCTCATTTCGATCCCTGCTGGAACTCATCTGTGTCACCGGCAGGGAGCGCGCCACCTCCATTGAGGGACAGGCAGGTCGAATCGCCCGCATCGACGCCATCGCAGACACCCTCGTCCAGCACGACATTTGCGCCCTCTGCTGTAGAACAGCTGGAGCACTTTTCGTTGGGCCCCTCAGCTCTCTTGCTGACGTCAGGGATCGAAGACACGCCCTTTTCCATGGCTCCCACTCCGCCTCAGGCCACGGCACCGACACCAGGCTCTGTGGTCGTGTCCGAGACGCCGGCCATTCCGCCCCTGTTTCTTCCACCTGTCTCACCCAAAACACGACTTCCAGCAGATGGTCATCTTTTGCCAACGTCAATCATGCCATCCATGGCAGAATTTGACCGTCCTCCTAGCTCACCCTGGGCAGAAATGGATACGGCAGCGCTCTCGGCGCCATGGAACCCCGAATCTGACCAAGAGCGTTGGCTCTCCGTCGTGCCTGAAACACGCGACTGGATGCTTCCCCCCCCTCTCCTCATGGAGGGAGACTTTTTCCACATGACGTAATGATCCTGGGGCACGAAAGCCTGGATTCGGCAGCGTCGCCCCCACTCGACGCGCGTTCAAGTCATCTCAGGCTTACGTGGGTCGCGTTCATAGAAGGGTGGCCCCCTCTCCTACACGCGTGCCAGCTGCATACCTTGTGGAATGCAACACGCTGGCTTGCATGGACCTGAATCAATGTTAGGAAATTAGAGTACGAACAAATCAAGAAGCGCGCTGTTGGGGGCACAACTGTCCTTGTCGCCGACAACAGGGGTGGCGTCGCCTGTTTGATCCCCTCCGTGGAGCCAATGCTCATTTTTGGTTGGTTCTATGACGTTTAGATCTTCTTTCATCCTGCACACACCCTCACGATGTTACTAAGCATGCACGGAACACCGCCACTACATGCATATCCTTGCATCGTATGATGAGCACCAATCAGATCATCGTTTCGCTGCGCCTATGTACCTCATGTGGCTCTGTGATTCGACAGATGGGCTGTACGCACAGTGGAATCTCACCTGACTGAGAGTGGATCGCATGGCGTACACCAGCGCCCCAAAACTGCCCATACCTATAAAATCTATTTTGAGCACCGCGACGCGCTTGTACAAACCCCACTTCGGCCCGTCCAACTCTTCGAGTTTCGACAGGTCTTTCCCTTACACTATGATGTACGCTAGCTTGGTCCACTGGCTGGCCCTGGCTGTTGCATTGGCTGTGCCATTTGTGACGGCACTTGGAAGTGTTCCTTACCCTCAAGACGATCCTTTCTACTACCCCTCTGAGAATGGCTGGCAAAACGAAGCCCCAGGTACGATCCTTCGTCAGCGCAAGATCCAAGCCGCCTCGCTCGGTATCTTTGAGTGGAAGCTCGACGCCTGGCAAGTGCTCTACCGCACTGCCGGTGCTCGGCCCGACAAGCCCTCGTACACGGTGACGACGTTCCTCGTGCCGAGCCATGCCCATCGCGACCGTGTGGTGACGATCTCGTCGCCCGAAAACTCGAACTTTATTCAGTGCGCCCCCAGCTATGCTTTCCGCAAGACAGGTGTCCTTGAAATTGCCAACTTTGAGCCTCGTTGGGAGCAAATGCTGTACACGCTTTTCCTGGCGGAAGGCTGGATTGTGAACGCCCCTGACCACGAAGGTCCCGAGAGTGCCTTCTCGGCTGGCCGCTTTGGTGGTCACATGGTTCTGGACTCGATGCGCGCTGCGAACAACTTTAAGCCGCTTCAGCTCTCGAGCAACCCTATGCACATTGGTCACGGCTACTCGGGTGGCTCGACACCCAACGGCTGGGCTGCGAGTCTGCACGAGTCGTACGCCAATGAGCTGAACGTGGTGGGTTGGTCGCTGGGTGGTTCGATGACGGACCCACTGTACACGCTCAACTCGCTCGACGGTAAGCCTACTTCGTCGCTGGTGGTGGCCGGTGCCATTGGCCTGATGGACGCCTACAGGGACGAAGTCGGAAACCTGCTCGACGACGAGGTCTGGACTGAAGAAGGTAAGATTGCCGAGAAGGTTATGCGGAACTCGTGTGTCTACGAATCTGTGATCCGCTACTTTGGTACCACGTTCCAGTCGGAGCGCTACATCAAGGGCGGTCGCAACCTGTCCTCGTGGCCACAGATGCGGAAGATCTCGAACATGAACACGATGGGTCACAACCCTCGCTTCACGCCTCGCAAGCCTATCTTTATGTTCCACGCTCTGTACGATGAGGAAATCAATTGGCACCAGGCCAACAAGACGGCTGTGGAATGGTGCAACAACGGTGCCAACGTTCGTTTCCTGACGTACAGCTCCACGTCGCTGGTGCACGTGACGACGTACCTGCTGAACTTGCCTTACATTGTCCAGTACATGCGCGACCGTTTCAACGGCAAGGACTGGTATGGCGGTGCCTGCCAGTTTGATGTCGAGAGCCAGAACCCTGCTCTGGACGTGAATGTGCTGGGTGAGCGTTTCCGTGGCATTTTGGAAGCTGCGCTCGACATGCTCGGTAAGGAAATTGGTCCGAACGACTCGATTCTGAAGAACCGCCTCAAGGCTGGTCAGAACCCGAACACGCACCACAAGACCAAGCTTCACGTGCTCAAGAAGGGTGACATCTCGCCAGGTGAGGGTGGTGACCACACGAAGGAAAGCAAGAAGGCCGCTGCCAAGTTCAAGGCCGAGAAGAAGCACGGCAAGCACCACTAGGCGCGTGCCCGTCGATCAGAATCCACTTTCTCGAACGCATGGCGCGCCATGAATCCGTCGTAGGAATAACTCTATAGCACGCGATGTAAATTAGGGGGAATGTAAAACGGCTTTATTGGAGGGAGGTGTGTATCTAGTACAAAAAGGCCATGCAGAGCTCTTCGAGACAGCAGCAGGCGAGCATCGCGGCCAGGCAGGCACAGCAGCCCTGTGCTGCATCACCACCGCCTTGTTGCGGACGCTGGATATACACTGGTTGAGGAGGCGCATTGCCATAGTAGCCACCGCCGCCTGGCGGCATGCCACCGTACGCCTGCTGCGGGGGCGGTGGGTAGTAGCCTCCTTGCGGAGGGTATCCACCCTGCGGAGGGTACCCGCCACCAGGCGCACCGCCCATGGGGTAGCCGCCACCCTGACCGGGTGGGGGGCCTGCAGGTGGCTTGTAAGCTCCCCCTCCGGCACCGCCAGAAGTTCCATTGTAATAATCTTTCGCCGACATGGTGGGCGTCCGTGGGGCAATGAACAGAGAGCGGAACCTCGAAGAGCGCGTGGCTCTCCCGCGGGCGAGCCTTGCCTTCACGTGACACCTTGTTGGCTTGGCGCCCAGCGCCCCCTCTAGGGGCGCTCGACGCGCCATGGCCTCCCTTCGAGCGCGGAATGTGGCGTTCGACCTCCAAGACACGCATGCCTCCGGTTCTGCTGCCGCGGCGCCCCATGCGGCGCCCAAGTCCGTGCTGAAGCAAAAGCAAAATGCCACGCTACCGCCTCCCGCCCGATACCGGCATCCGGATCCGTTGCTTCGGCGGCTGCGCATGATAGATGGACATGGCCAGGGTGTGGACCTCAAGCAAGCATTTCGCGACACCAAGCTGGTCGTATTCTACTTCGGGAGCCATTGGAACGCGACCGATGGCCGAGGATGCCAACAGCTTGTATCGAACCTGTGCCGACAATACCCCCACGAGGTCAAAGTTGTGTATGTCAGCGTCGATACCGACGCTCGGCACTATAAGGCTGCGACGCGCAATCGGCCATGGCTCTCGCTCGAGTGGCATGATGGATCCTCGATCGACCCGGACAAAGAAGAGGAGGAAGAAGACGCCTTGCCCGAGCAGTTCCTCCTCGCTGACGATGCCGATCCGGACGACTCTGTCGTGCAGTCCGATGCCGCAGGCACGTCGTACGTCCGTCCTTTTAGTCGCGTGCACATGGCGTACAAGTTTGACGTGCTGATGACTCCGACGCTAGTCGTGTATCACGTCCCCACCCGGCGCATCCTCGACAAAAACGTGCGGCTCCAGCGCCTGCGCTCCGAGCGCTTGCACCAGAGTGTCTCGGTATGGCTGCGCGGCGAAACGTCGCCGCCGATCAACTGGATCGACGTCATGTACATGACGCCCTGGACCTTTATCTCAGCGGCCCTCCTACTTCTCTACCTGGGCCTCCGTCTCGTCCTGGGCGACCAAATCAGCCTCTCACATATATGGAAACAGTTCACGTAGCGCTACGTGCGGTAATCGCCATTGATCGTGATATACTCCTTGCTAAAGTCACAGGTCCAGTACACCGCCTCGGCCACCGCCTCCTCACGACGCCATGTCCCACCCTGCAAATCCACATCCACGTAAATGTCCTCGTGCTGAAGGAGCCGTGCCGCATGTGCCTCGTCCACCACTTGTGGCACGCCATCGATCAGCGTCGGAAGAGGTGCTTCCTGCACGCCCGGAGGCGGCTCAAACGTCACATGCACCTTACTGGGATCCACGGCCCACGCCGGCGCCGGCAGCGCCGCATAGCCAGCCGCACACAGAATGCGGCCCCAGTTCGCATCCTCACCGTGCATCGCGCACTTGACGAGGGCGGACGTACTGATCGAGGCAGCGATAGCATGCGCCTGTTCATACGTGCCGGCATGTCGGACACGCACTTGCACAAACTTCTCTGCCCCTTCGCCGTCGCGCACGAGGAGTTGGGCCATCTCGGTACACAGCGCCGTAAGCTCAGCCTGAAAGGCGCGTACCAAATCAGGGTGCGACTTTTCGGTCCACCACTCGTCCGGCACCGATCCATCCTCGGCCGTCGCCTGGCCGTTCGCCAGCGCCACGACCGTATCATTCGTGCTCATATCGCCGTCAACGCTGACGCAGTTGAACGATACGCGCACCGCCTCATTCAGGCACCGCTGCAGGTCTGGCGTAGCGATCGGGGCATCCGTGGCGAAGAGGCCCAGCATCGTCGCATGCAGCGCTGATGACGCCGATGCCATACGCGGATGAATCATACCTGCACCCTTGTCAATGCCGGCTATACGGCATTGACGCCCGCCTAACGAAAAGGACCGCGTACGAAGCTTGGGAAACGTGTCTGTCGTCATGAAAGCACGCGCGACATCCAGCCATGCCTCCGGATGATTCTGGAGGAGGCGACCTGAGACCAGGTCCTCGATGGCCCGCTGCATCGGTAGGACGGGCAGACGGACGCCAATGACGCCCGTCGACATCATAAGCACATCCGTAGGCGTGCACTCCGACGAGGGAGCAAGAGAGGCACGCACCTGCTCCACGAGGGCGCGCGTATCATCCAAACCCGCTTCACCCGTCACCGCATTGGCACACCCACTGTTCGTGAGGACGGCTCGCACCCGCGCATCGGGTCCCGCCTGCTGCAGCGCCGTCGTGGCATGCACGACCGGCGCTGCGCGGAACGCATTCGTCGTAAACACACCAGCCACAGAGGCAGGCACGCTAGATACTACCAGCGCCATATCCGGCTTGGACATAGGCACCGACGACGTGCCTGGACTGATGGCTTTCTTGACGCCCGCGTACGTGCTGGCTACGAGGTAGCCGCGCGGTAGTGTCTCAGGCGAAATAGGCTGTACGAAACGCTCGGCTTTGCTTGCGTACGTCCGACACCATCGCACCACTAGACCAGGTGATCGAGTCATGCCAAGCAGTCTCGTCTGGCGGCGCTTCCAAGGCTTCGTACCTCCACTTATTACATCCTTTCCTATTGGGGGGCCTACAACAGGGGGGACCACAACGAATGATTATGCCCAGCGACCGAGGAGGGCCATCACGCCCACACCGGCACACAGTTCGAAAATGTTGAGCAGGACTTTCCAGGTGGGAGCCGCGTGCATCTCCTTATTAAAGATAAAGTCGTGGGCCATCAGCTCCACGAGACCGGTGTAAATCAGGATACCCGCCGACACCGAGTCAAACACACCCGTGGTGTAATAGTATGTGGGCGTATCTGCCGAAAAGGTGTTGCGGATGCCCAAACCAATGGCCATGCCGACCGGCGTGCACAGCGCATAGAGCAAGGCAAGCAGACACAAGAACCACATGCTAAAGAACTCGGGCATATAGGCCAGACGAGAGCCCAAACCAAGACCTTCAAACAGCTGATGGAACACAATCACAGGGAACAGCACGTAGAACTTATCGTCATCACCTTCCCACTCCGTCGTAGCGAGCGTCAGACCAATAATAACCGAGTGGAACACGACACCCAATTCCAGTACAAACACACCAATCACTTCGGCGGTGCCCGACGTGTTCTTCTGCAGCACCATTTCTCCACCAAAGCTGTCGCTCTCGAGGTCAGCCTCCTTGGGATTCGCCAGATTGTGCTCGACCTCATTGGGATTCACCAGATTGTGCTCGACCTCATTCTGCGGTAGCTGTTCCGACGTGTGCACAGCGTTCGCCACCATACCATGTTGATGGTGATTATGCGCAAAGTCGCCCATACCACGACTTTCGAGAATGTGCGAACCGTATCGGTATGCAAAGAACTCACCGATGAACATGAGCATCATCGAAATGAGCGCAAAGGCGTACGCCATAGGGTAATTCTGGAAACTCTCCGTCAAACACTCCTGCCCAAGCTCATCCGTAGCAGGTTCCAACAAGTGGACAAATGCCGTGGCAATAATGACACCGCTACCAAAGTACTTGGCAAAGTCGTAAATCACGCCCGGGATGCGGAGATTGGGAATCCGGCGCGTGAGGATCGGGAAGATGGTGAAAATCGCCGAGGTGACGAGAATGACGAATAGGGCGCCAATTCTGGTGCCCATGTGGTCATTCGAAATATCAGTCCTCTCACCCTTGCATTCTCCCATGATGTCTGGAACGGCGACCGGGGCGGTGATATGCGACGCGGAAGGATGGATTTATACCCTTAGCGCCTTTCTATTTTCTGGTGCTGCGAGACCGACAGGGTCGCTTTTTTTTTTTCTTTGCAGGCGTATGCGTACGAGAGCCGACAAGGTACTCCTATCCGCAAGTGGAGTGAGTGGTCGGTTATTCCATGGTTTGATTGGCGCATCCTCACCTACGGACCATTTTTTGAGACGCACGTTGCGTCGTCCTGCATAAGATGAATCCCATGCTGCCGCACCACTTGCCTGGTCCCTGCATTCTCTTGTTCAAACGCGTGTACCTTCGCGCTGGCCAGTATGAATATGCCAAGACGCATACAAATCGAGCGAGACTCATCAAATGAGCTGGGCGCTTGCTCTGCGTGTCTGTCAGGTACGCAGGCACCTCTATGCCCAGCGACCGATGAGGGCCATGACACCTGTGCCGGCCCACAACTCCAAGATGTTCAGTGTCGCCTTCCATAGCGGCTTTTGATACATGTCTTTATTAAAAATAAAGTCATGGGCCATGAGTTCGACCAGACTGGAGTAAATGAGAATGCCAGCCGAGACGGCGTCAAACACACCGGACACGTAGTAAAACGTAGGCGTGTCTGGCGAATAAGTGCGGCGAATTCCCAAACCCAGCGCCATACCGATGGGCGTGCACAACGCATACAACATGCCCAAGAAGCAGAGGAACCAGACTGAGTACGTAGACGGCATTAACGCGAGGCGCGCACCCAGACCCAGACCCTCGAAGAGCTGGTGAAAGATGATGGCAGGGTATAAGACGAAAAAACTTTCGGCACCACTGTTCCACTCCGTCGTGGAGAGCGTGATGCCAATGATCACTGAATGAAACAAAATGCCCAGTTCAAGCACAAACACGCCAATCACCTCGACGGTGCCTGACGACTGCTTCTTTATCACCACATCCTCTGTGCCCATAGGACCGCTTTCAGGATCAACATCCTTAGCTTCCAGCCGCGCTTCCTCTGACGTGGGGCTCGCCACGTCATGGGTCGCTGACGGCTGCTCAGACGCGATATCCTCGTTAAAGGCCCTCGCGTCTGGCGGTCCACACGTGTGCTGCTCCGACACACGCCCTAAACCATGGCGCTCAAGAATCTCTGCGCCAAACCGGTAGGCGTAAAATTCTCCAAGGAACATGATCATCATAGAAATCAAGGCAAAAGCGTACGCCATAGGATAGTCTTGGAAGCTCTTAAGCAAACATTTCTGACCCAATTCTTCTTGCGCTGGCTGTAGCAAGTGTACAAACGCTGTGGCAATAATGACACCGCTTCCAAAGTACTTGGCGAAATCGTAAAAATGCTCTGAGATCTTGACACGAGCGAGACGCCTTGTCACGATGGGAAAGAGAGTAGCGGCCGCCGACGTCACCAAAACGACAAACACAGCGCTGATTCGCACTCCCATGTGGTCGTCATTGTTAGGCACCCGTCCCGTGCACGAGGTCTCGCTCGACATGCCGTCTTACCTGGGGTTCACAAAAGCACGATATAACGGACTGGCGCGTACGCGGGCAGAAAGGGCCATGAGCTTTTGCCCAGCGTTTCAAGATTCGAGTCCCGCGATCGATAGATCGATCGACGCCCCTCGGTCGACAAATAGGAAGCAACGATCTGTCTTGCCCCGATCTAGGCAGGCCGACACACAGGGATTGGCCCAATCACCTGGACGGCAAGCACATCCGGGCCGCTGCCAAGATCTCTCCGCCACGTGCTACTCCTCGTCCTCCGCGCGCGGCTCACTCCCAGCCGCCTTACCTCCACTCGTCCTATGCCGTCGTCGTCGTACGACGGCACACGACCGCCTCGGCGAGAACGCTCACCTCCCGCGCAACGCGACACAGATCACACGTATGCATCTCATCCCCATCGCGCTGTGCGCAATGATTGGATGCTGTCGCCCGGCGACGGCGGTCGCGACGTGATGGACCGCCGCCCAGAGCCTCAGCCACGCGTAAGCTCTCGCGAGCTCAATCCATACTTGGTGGGAAGCACCCCGTCTGCGCCAGCGCCAGCTGCGAAGGGTGCACCTGGCTACAAATGGCGCATGATGAAGCTGGAACGCACCTACGATATGGCTAAGCAGCGGGGTGTACCTGTTGAGGAGGTAGCTGTGGAGCGCTATGGCAGTATGGATGCTTTTCACGAGGCGTGCGCTGAGCGGCAGTCTCTGCATGCACAGCATCACGAACCAACGAAAAAAGCCGCGTCACGACCTTCTTCGTCAGGCTTTCAACGGCCTGGGACTGTCCAGCAGCCGCCTCCCCGGGCCCCGCCTGCGTCCACTTCGTCGCCCCTACCCCGTGTGCCCCCTTCTATGGACGTGAGCCAACTAAACCAGCTCGAGGCGCAAGTACTCCGTGCTGAGCTTCTGCAAAAGCCGGAGGCCGCCTCACTTCGTGAAAAATGGGAGGCAGCACGGCAAGGCACGTCGGAGGACCGCGTGGAAATTGTCCCCGTCATGGATGGGCATGGTCGTTTGTACGACCTGGGCTCGTCCTCGTCGGATCAAGATACGTCTCTTGCTGAGCTTGTTCGTCAGGAGCGATATGGTGCTGGACGTGCGGATGAAAGAGACGCTGATGCTATGCTGGCTCAGCAAATTGCCGGTGATCGTGCCTTTGTCAATGACACAGACTATATGGACGACGAGGCCAAGCGCTTTGCACGCAAACGCATGCGCGACGATGCAATGAAGAGACAGTTTGCCATGGAGGATTTCGCGCGCACCAAGCGTGCCCTGGACCAGTGTCCGTTTTGCTGGCAAAACGACGGACGAACGCCGCCGCAAGCCACGATCGTCTCAAGCGGCTCCTGCGTATACCTAGCTCTCCCTGATCGGGAGCCTCTCGCAGACGGACACTGCTGGATCGTCCCCATGCATCACCACGTGAGCTCGTTAGATGTGGACGAGGATGGATGGACGGAAATCCGCAATTTTATGAAGTGTCTGTTGCGCATGGCCATATCTCGGAACCAATCGATGGTGTTTTTTGAGACGGTCATGTCTGTGCGTGATCAAAAGCACACGTACATCGAAGCGGTGCCGATTCCGAACGACGTTTTTGCTCAAGTGCCCGCGTACTTTTACTCAGGGCTCTCGGAGGTCGAGTCCGAGTGGTCGGACCACAAGCAAGTGATTACGTTCACCGAACAGCGCCCATTTCAGCACAGCATGGTCTCCCGCCTGCCGTACTTCATGGTGCAATGGGACTACAAGGGTCAGCGCGGGTACGGCCATGTGATTGAGGAGCAGTATGGCGATCGACACCGCACGCGTCGGCACCGCCAATACGCGTCGGACTACGAAGCACCTACCTACGATGACGGTGATCACGTCGGTGGCACAGGATTCCCTGCGTATGTATGCACTACTCACACTCAGCAATTTTGCGCACGAGATTCTAGGCACGATGCTGGACCTCGAGCCGCATCGATGGCGGCGACCCAAGCGCGTGGCAGGATCGTCTCAGCGGGTGGAGGCGTTTCGCGTCGCGTGGGAGCCGTTTGACTGGACGCGCGCGCTGTGACCACGCAGGATCCACGTGATGATCAAATTTTCCCACCGTGCGAGGTAAAACTACACAGCGGTTCGAATGTCGGCCGAAAGTAAGCGAGCGACGGCGCTGCGTCGTTTTCTTCGGTGTGGACAGCGCCGACTCCAGTCCTTCCACCTTTTCCCTGTAGCCATGGTTCGCGGACCCAAGCACCACCTCAAGCACCTTGCTGCTCCCAGCTCGTGGATGCTGGACAAGGTATGTGAGCGCACAAAGCGCGCAGACTAACAATGACAGCTGTCCGGCACGTACGCCCCTCGCCCTAGCACGGGTCCTCACAAGCTCCGCGAGGCTCTCCCTCTGGTGGTATGTACCGATGACGGCCATGGACGCTGCCCACTCGAGTCTTTGCATGGACGATGATCCATACTCTACACATGCATGGCTTTCCTAGCGCTCACCAGTGCTGCGGACAACTCACGTTAGCGTCTGACTACATGCATGCTTCTTACCCTGTCAGGACGGCAGCGTCTATGTGCCTCTCTGCATGAACATGTACTAACCTGACAGATTCTGCTTCGTAACCGCTTGAAGTACGCTCTCACGGGCCGTGAGGTCCTGTCGATCACGATGCAGCGCATCATCAAGGTCGACAACAAGGTGCGCACCGACCCGACGTACCCTACTGGTTTCCAGGATGTGGTGTCGATTGAGAAGTCGGGTGAGCACTTCCGCATTCTGTACGACGTCAAGGGTCGCTTTGTCGTGCACCGCATCACGCCTGAGGAGGCGAAGTACAAGCTCCTCAAGGTCAAGCGTGTTCAGCTCGGTGCCAAGGGTGTGCCTTTGATCGTGACGCACGACGGCCGCACGCTCCGTTACCCTGACCCGCTCGTGCGCGTCAACGACACGGTCAAGTTTGACCTCGAGAACAACAAGATGGTCGACTTTATCAAGTTCGACACGGGTGCGCACGTCATGATCACGGGTGGACGTAACGTTGGCCGTGCCGGTCAGATTATTCATGTCGAGCGTCACCACGGTGGCTTTGACATTGTGCACGTTCGCGATGCCGCTGGCCGTGAGTTCTCGACGCGTCTGAACAATGTGTTTGTCATTGGTGACTCTGAAAAGCGCTGGATCTCGATGCCTCGTGGCGGTGGTGTCAAGCTCACGATCACCGAGGAGCGCGACCTGCGCTTGAGGAAGCAGAGCGAGGCTTAAACCTCGAGCGGAGTTGTGGGGCGCGTGCTGAGCTTATGTATTCCACATGCGCCCCTCGTAGCATGTGCTACATTGAGTATAGTGCGTCTAGCGGCCGCATGCCGCCTAGGCATTGGGCTTTGTGTATTCCTTAGTCCTCCAAAACCAATCGATGGCTTCGAACTGTGTCGTAGAGGGATCTCTGCCACGTGGCTAGAAAAAGGCGCAGGGGCGACGCGTGGTGCGTGCCGCGAAATTGTTTTCTTGCCACTGATGAGTAGCGAAGCAGGCGAGGCGAGCCGACCCGCCAACATCAGCCGCGATGGCGAAAAGATTGTCGATATGGAATACTATGAGCTACTGGGCGTGCGTGGCGACGCGACGGAGCTTGAACTGAAGAAAGCGTATCGCAAAGCCGCCATCAAGAATCACCCAGACAAGGGTGGTGACGAAGAGACGTTCAAGGTGATTGGTGAGGCGTACCGTGTGCTGAGCGACTCGAATGAGCGTGCGACGTACGACAAGTACGGCAAGAAGAAGCCGACCGACGAAGTAGGCCTGAAGGAGGCCACAGAGATGTTTGGCAACCTGTTTGGTGGTGAGCGCTTTGTCGACCTGATTGGCGAAATTAGCCTGATTCGGGACTTTGGTCGCGCCTCGGAAATTATGATGACAGACGAGGAGCGCGAAGAGATGGAGCGCCAGATGAACGAGCACCTCAAAAAGTCGCCCGAGACGGTCACCGGTGCTGCGGCGCCGGAGGACGAGTCGGCTGCTGCAGCCGCCACCACGTCGACCAAGCATGAGCGCCACAAGCACAAACTCACAGCCGAGCAGCGCGAGAAGCTCGAGGCGTTTGAGCACGAAAAAGCCGAAAAGGAACAGAAGCGCATTGCAGACTTGACCGAGAAGCTCAAAGACCGCATTCGACCGTATGTCGATGCGCGTCATCCCGGCGCGGACGATGACTCGGAGACGCAGTTGTTTATCAAGCGCATGAGCGAGGAGGCCGAAGACTTGAAGCTCGAGTCGTTCGGTGTCGAGTTGCTGCACACGATCGGCAGTGTGTACCTGACCAAGAGCCATACGTGGCTCAAGACGAAGCGCGGCAACTTTTTGGGCGTGCCGGGCTTTTGGAGCCGCCTCAAAGAGCGCGGTGGTATGATCAAGGAGACGTGGAATGTGATGGGCAGTGCCGTGAATGTACAGATTGGTATGGAAGAACTCGCCCGTCGACAGGAAAAGGGTGATCTATCGGAGGCCGAGCTGCAGCAGCTTGAGCAGGACGTGAATGGCAAGATGCTGCTGGCCACATGGCGCGGCACGCGTTGGGAGGTCACGGGCGTCCTGCGCCGTGTGTGCGACAATGTGCTGAACGAAAAGGGCGTGAGCGACAAGGTGCTCATCCAGCGCGCCCGCGCTGTTGCTCTGCTTGGATCGATTTACAGCCGCGTCGAGCCCGACGAGTCGGACGATGAGCGTCGCGAGCTGGAGCATCTCGTGGCTCAGGCCGCGCAGAAGAAGAAGAAGAAGAGCAAGCGCAGCGTGAGTGGCGGCGGCATCCACCGGTCCTAGCTGCGCCATCGATTGCCACACGCGGGGCAGGAGCTCCATGATGTGTGGGCCGAGGCCTGCCGCTCGCACCCCGTGCATGTGAGGGTATCGGTGCCATCCAGCAGCGCCCACGTCGCGACGCATCGATCCAAGACGTGCTGCGCCGTGCACCGCGCGTACGGCGCGAGCTCAAACGCCATCGACGCGCCGCATGCTGGGCATGCCTCGTCCAGCTGCGGCGCACCTGCACGGACCCAGTCTGCATAGGTATCAGGAGGTAATAGACGATGACTGTAATGCTCCAAGCAGGTTCTTTCGCGGACGCCCGCCTGTTGTGCCATGCAAAAGAGCGCCGCTGCCACGCGTCGCGCGTACGCCTCGTCCTTCGCGTCGCTCTCCAGCAGAGCCGCCGCGCGGCACACGCCGCCGAGCCACGTCACGGTCCACGGCAGGCCCTGCAGGCCATGCGCCGCTGCTTCGTCGGCGGAGGTGAGGTGAATCCACCATGCCCACCTGTGGGCGTGGCGCAGCTCCTCGAGCCACGCCGCGGCGGCAGGCCGCGTTGTGAGCAGTGCATCGACACGGGCGTCCAGCTCCGTGACGCGGGTGCGCAGCTCGGTCCACAGCGCCTCGCACGCCTCCTGGCCCCGCTCCTGACGCCACAGGGCCCATGCCCGCCAGGCCGAGGCAGGCGCGCCGTCCGTCGGCACGGGCGGCGGCGTCGGTGGCATGTGCAGCGTGAATGCGAGCTTGTGGGTGATGACGTACCGCCAGGGCGCATCCTCGTCTGCCTCTTGCAGCATGGCACACCATCCGGATGCATCGGTGGCGTAGCCCCAAAGACGAGGCGGCGCGCACGCCTCGAGCGAGTCGCCGTCCCAAGCGGTGCCGTCCGACAGGATGAGGCGCGTGGCGTCGTGTCCGGCCGCATGCGATGCACGCGTATCCGCGCTGCGCACCTGGCCGTCTGCGTCCCACGCCCAGCATGCGTGTGGCGTCGCCCACAGCCACCGGCCACGCAGCTGCACCAGCCCCGAGATGTGAGCTGCGCCCACGCGGCGCGTCGCCACGACGCTCATGCGGGGCATGTGCAGCTGTACGAGGTGCTCGCCCGCATGCACCATGACGTGCGTGCCCCACGATATAGCCCGCACACACCCAGGCACGACGCTGTGGGCGACATACTCCCACGTGTCCTGTACGCGGAACAGCACCACATGGCCGCTGCGTGTGCCGACCAGGAGCCAGGCCGGCGCAGCCGCGTGTGGCTGCCATGCGAGACACGTGCAGTGCCGCGCCATGTCGTCGTCGTCACGCAGGCGGGGCATGTCGACGTCGCCCAGACACGTCGGGCCCGCATACAAACGCACGCTGCGTCGTGTATCGATCGTCGCTAACAGGCAGCTACGCGCCGCGCTCGACGGCGACCATGCTGCTGCGTACCACGCAGGCCCGCCCAGCACCATGCTCGGCACGACGGAGGCCGTCGGGTCCTCGTGGACGGGCTCGGGCGCACACGCTCCGGCGCACTCTCTTTCTCGGGGCGCATCAAGGACCTCGTGCTCGAGGGCGGCGCCGACGCGCGGCGTCAGGATGTGCAGGGCCTCCTTCGTCGCCACGACCACCTGGCCATCGTCCGACCACTGCACGCACGCGCTCGGCGCACACGCGCGCCCCGTGGCCAGCGTCTGCGACGCGACGATGCTCGGCATACGGAGCGAGAGAGGATGACGCGTCGCTCCACATGCGCCGGGCCCTTTTTCTATGCACACTACACATCCGACACGATGCCCTTGTCGTGCTGGGCCGTGTCCCATGCGGCATCGACGCGGTCGAGGTACGCCTGGATTTCCTTGACTGTCGCTTTTCGGGCGGTGCGGATATCGTCCTTGTCAGTGGGAATGCCGTCGAGTCGTAGGAGTTCACGTAGGAGCAGTTCCGACAGCTTTCGCTGCGCATACGGGATGCGCTGGCAGGGAATGGCGTCGGGCGTCGTCATCGTATCTTCCGGGGGGGCGGACTGGTGCGTGCCGGGTGGGGCGTCGGGCAGCGCACGAATCGTGTCTTCGAAGCGCGCGAGCTCCGGCACGAGCTCGGCGCGGCACGTGTGGGCGACCTGCTCGATCGTCTGCCAGTGCTGGGCCTCTTCGGACGCGCCGGGCGTCGGTGGCGCGGCCGCCTCGTGCGGCGGGTGCGTCGCGGGCTGCGACGAGGGCGCGTCTCGGGCCAGCACGTGGATGCGCGAGCCGGTCGTGATGCCATAGTCCTGCAGCGACACGCGGTCGTCTCGCAGCCGCATGCCCTGCCACACGACGACCACGCGCTCTGCCGGGATCGAGAACACGGATGCCAGCTCCTGCCGCAAGTGCCGCAGCGTCAGGGGCTCATCGAGGCTCGGCAGCGCCACCTGGTACCGCTGCTGGCCCCACACCACGTCCACCCACTCGACGTCCGTCGTCTGCGCCGCCGGATTCCATCGGTGCCACTGCTGCGAGAACCACGACATGACGTGGAGGAGGGGGCCAGGCACGCACGCGGCCGGGGCGGCGGGGGCGAAGCGTATCACGTGTTCTCTATGGGCGGCGGCCGCGGAGCGAGCGTCGTGGACAGCGGCGGGGAGCGCATGTGCATGGGCAGCGACTCGGGCTCGGCGTCACGGGGCGGGGGCGCGTCGTTTTTCGCGCTGTTGTAGAGGTACAGGCCGACGAACGTGAGCACGATGCCGAGCCACTGGGGCGCGGTGACGCTCTGCCCGAACCAGGCGATCGCGACGAGGATGACAAACACGCGCTTGAACAGGTTCGCGATGCTGTACGTGACGGGCGACACGTGCGCGAGGACCTGGAGGGCGAGCATGTTCTGCGCAAAGTGCACGGTGCCGTTCAGGAAGAGAAGGTATAGCGCGTGCAAGCCGACGGTCGGGGCCGTGGGCGAGATCATAGGACGCGCGTCGTAGTACAGACACATCGGGAGCATGAGCACGACCGAGCACGCGCTCGAGTAGAAGAGGATGTGGACCTTGTCCAACTTTTCAGGCGCACTCGTGGACACGGTATCGGCTGGCTTGAGCAGCTTTTTCGAATAGATGTTCTGGGCCACGATAATGAGCGTGCTGCCGAGCGCCGCGATGAAGCCGACCACGTCGTCGCGCCGGCTCTTGCTCAGCGAGCTGCACGCGAGGATCACACCGAGCATGAGCGGCACGAGGGCGATGTAGGTGCGTGACGAGTACGGGACGCGGAACAGCACCGCGTACGACAGCACCGTAAAGAGCGGCGAGAGCGCCTTGATCGTGTGCACCAGGCTCACTTCGACGCGACTCACCGCCAGCGTCCCCAGCGCATGGCCCACCACATTAAACACGCTGATCTGGAGAATGTCCCGCAGCTGCGGCCACGTCACACGCACGAGGCGCTTGGCCAGCACCCACTCCCCCAGCAGCGCGCGCCGCGTGCCGAGGTAGCAGTACAGATGCACAAACACAAACTGCACGAGCGTCAGCGTCACAGGGTACGGAAACACCGGCGGCCCCCGCACCTCCTGCCCCGGCGCTCGCCGCCGCGACAGAAGATCCTTGCTCGTATTCGAGGTGAGCGCCGAGCTCGTGTACCACAGCACACACAGCAGCAGCAGCAGCGCCAGGGACGACGCACGCTGACGCGCATCAAACTGCACGCTCGTCCCGCCCTCCTGCGGTCTCGCGCTCGGCATCGCGATCAAGCGCCCTGCGTCGACGCGCGTCCAGCCGTCAGCCTCCAAGGCTATGCTTATCTAATCTATAGGCCGCCGGCGACCCACGCGACGCGCCCACGACGAGGGCGCCTCGGCCTCGTACCGGCACGCCGCACGGTGCGCCCAGCGACGTATGCGCGGCGGCGCCTCGATCGCATCGAGGCACGCATCCACGACGCTCAGATCTCCGCCGACTAGGCGGCCGGCGCGCACAAGCGAGCGGCACCGCTCCGGATGATCCCACACGCGCGCACAGGGGATCTGGATGCAGCGCGCCATCGCCGTCAGATGCGGCAGCGCACGGGACATGAGCTCCCAGCCGTAGCGGCTGCGCGCCATGTGCGCGCGCCGCGCATGGCCGCAGTTCACACCGACGCACTTCGTCCATGCGACCACGAAGCGCAGCCACAGCCGCACGAGCGTCGCGCCTGGCGCAGGCGACGCGCCGTCGCGCCACAGGTGGCAGCGCGCGCTGATGCGCAGCAGCTCGGCCATGCTCTCCAGCCGTTCGTATCGCGTGTGCTTGCACGCATAGCCAAACATGGTCACAATCAGGCGCCGCTGCTCAAACGCGGCGTCCTGCGACGCATCGTCCGCCAGCCATGCCTCGAGGTCGCGGCAGGCGCGCGCCCATGCCCCGCCCGACGCATGCAGCATGATGCGCAGTCGCTTCACACGCACGTCGCGCTCTCCCCACGCGCGGCACAGCACATCGAGCTTCGCATGCAGCGGTGCGAGGTGCTCCGCCGGGACCATACCACATCGCTCGGCGGGCGGCGCAAACAGGTAGCGGCGCTGACACATGTGCTGCACGTACGCGAAAAACAGCTCAAACTCCAGGATCTCGGCCGCCGATAAGCGGTAGCGCCCCAGCCGCGTGGGACTCGCACCGTCGCCACGCAGCCACCGAAACGTGGCTTGCATCGCTCGCCGCGCGGGTCGCACGGCGTCCATCACCACGCGCGGCCGCTGGTGTGTCCGGTACGCACGGTACACGGGTATCATGAGAATGTGCAGCAGCTGCACCAGCGTCCTGTCGTCCAGCTTCGTGCCGCTCTGACGCATGTGGACCAGCACGTCGTCGGCCTTGACGTACTTGTCGTTGTCCTGCGACTCGAAGCGCAGTCGATGTAGGGTATAGTGATATACATCCAGCTCACTCGCATCCTCCTTGGCCACGCTCGTTCGCAGCCCATCGTCTACCTTGTGCCACTCACTCGCGACGCGGTGCGACCGCAGCACCGCTCGCCACAGCTGCCGAGTATGCGCCGACGTGTCACCCTGATCCTGCAGAAACGCGTGCAGCACGTCCCGCGTGCGCGGCACATACTTCGCATGCGATGCACGCAAGATATACAGCAGCGTCGACACCCTCATCTTGTCCGTGGCCAGCAGCGCCCGCACCATCTCACACAGCAGCATGTCACGGCGGTGCCACGACATGCGCGCCTCCATCGTCATATGCACAAAGGCCTTGACGTCCAGATGCGCCATCGAGTTCTCGCAAATCTCCCGCGCCATCTCGCGCGTGAGATGGCGCGCATGCCCCGCCCGCACGAGCGCCTCCGCCACACCCCGCGGCTCGTGCCCCGCCCACGACTGCACCTGCCTCACGAACGCCACACACCGCCACACCCCATCGCGCCGTCGTGGCCTCACACGCAGCATGCCTGTCGACGTCGATGCACCGCGTGCCGAGGCCATCCCCATGCGCCGCGTCCCATGACGGCACACGTCGCTGGCCCTCAGCATCGACGAGGAGAAGCAAGCGTCGTCCTTCGCGCAGCTCGGCCGATGTAAGCTTTTTTTTTTCCGCGCCACCTCGCTTCGTGTCTCGCCTCGAGCATGGTCGGTAGGCGCCCGATGCAGGCGCGTACGCGCGCATCGCGCGAACGCAAGCGCCAGGCAGATCAGCGCGAGATCAGCGACTTGCAGCGAGCCTGCGAGACGCTCGAGCTCGGCCCCGAGGACCGCGCGTTTTCGCTCCTGCCCCTCTCGCCACGCACGCGGCAGGGACTGAAGCGCGCGGGCTTTCTTGACATGACGCCGATCCAGAAAGAGGCGGTGCCGATCGCCCTGCGCGGCCGCGACGTGCTCGGCGCCGCACGCACGGGGTCAGGTAAGACGCTCGCGTTCCTCATCCCGGTGCTCGAGCAGCTGTACAAGCAGCGGTGGTCGAATGCCGACGGCCTAGGCGCCCTCGTGATTTCGCCGACGCGCGAGCTCGCGATGCAGATCTTTGACGTGCTGCGCAGCATCGGTGGACAGCACACCTTCTCGGCCGGCCTGGTCATCGGCGGCAAGGACCTCAAGCACGAGCAGGATCGCCTGCGCAAGATGAACATTCTGATCGCCACACCCGGCCGACTTCTGCAGCACCTCGACCAGACGGTGGGATTCGACGTGTCGAATCTGCAGGTGCTCGTGCTCGACGAGGCCGACCGCATCCTCGATATGGGCTTCGCGCGCACGCTCAATGCCATTCTCGAGCACCTGCCATCGACGCGGCAGTCGCTCTTGTTCTCCGCGACGCAGACGCGGCGCGTCAAGGACCTGGCGCGGCTGAGTCTGCGCGATCCCGCGTATGTCGCTGGCGAGGCCGACTCCCTCATGCCGCAGCACCTCGAGCAGTTCTACATGGTCGTGGAGCTGCCGCGCAAGCTCGACGTCCTCTTTTCGTTCCTGCGCACCCACACGCAGTGCAAGATCCTGGTGTTTATGAGCTCGTGCCGCCAAGTGCAGTTCGTGCACGAGGTGTTCTGCAAGCTGCGCCCTGGCCTGTCGCTCATGGCCCTGCACGGCAAGCAGAAGCAAATTCGGCGCCTCAAGATCTTTGACGACTTCCGGCGGAGTCAGCATGCAGCGCTGTTCGCGACCGACATCGCCGCCCGCGGACTCGACTTCCCCGCCGTCGACTGGGTCGTCCAAGTCGATGCGCCAGAGAGCCGCGACACGTACATTCACCGCGTCGGTCGCACGGCTCGATACCATGCCCACGGCAAAGCCCTGCTCTTCGTGCTGCCCAGCGAAGAGCAGGGCATGCTCTCTGCCCTCCGCGACGCGGACGTGCCCATCACCGATATCAAGGCACGCGATACCAAAATCCAGCACACCGCCCCCCAGCTCCAAGCCTTCCTGTTCCAAGACGCCGAACTCAAGCATCTCGCGCAAAAGGCCTTTATTTCCTATGTCCGCTCCGTGCATCTCCACAAGGACAAGGCGACGTTCAACGCCGTCGCCTTGCCGCTCCCGGAGTTTGCCGCCTCACTCGGCCTGCCCAATGCGCCCAAGATCAAGGTCGTCCAAGAGGCCCGAGCGAGGGCCGCGGCGGCGGCGGCGACGGCGGCCCCCGAGTCCTCGTCCGAAGACGAGTCGCCTCGCGTCCGCACCAAGCACGACCGCCTGTTTGGCCGCACGAATCAGACCGTGCTGAGCGACCACTATGCCGCACTGCTCGATCAGCCGGAGCCCGAAGACGACGACGGCGACCTTCTGACACTCGCGCGGGCCGATCACGAGCTGGACGAGGCGCCCGAGCCTGAGCCACCGTCATCCCACCTGTCGCGTCGTCAGCTGCAGCGCGGCACGAGCAAAAAGGCGATGGCGTCGGCTGGGCTGCGTGGCTCCGGCGATCGCGTCGTGTTTGACGACGAGGGCATGCCGCGGTCGATGTACGAGATCCAGGACGAGGCGGCGTTCCGCGCACAGGGCGATGTGCAGACGCAGATCCACGAGCACGAACAGGCAGAGCGGCAGCGCATGGCTGAGGCCGACGTGCTGGACAAGGACCGCGCCAAGCAGAAGCGCCAGGAAAAGCGGCGGCGCATGAAAGAAATGGAGCGTCTGCTCGCGGAGAAGCATGGCGTCCGTGCACGTACCGAGGACGACTATGGCAACGAAGCCGAAGTGCTCGACCTCGTCCTGCCGGGTGAGGAAGACGAAGAGGAGGAGGAGGAAGCCCCGCGGAAGCGTGCCAAGACCGATTTGGCATCGCAAGAAGACATGGCCCTGCGTCTACTCGGCGCCTAGATACCAATATGTACGTATCGCATCGCACGGGACATGATGGTCGTAATTTGCGCCTGACCGTCGCACCCAACAGGGCATGCTTGCCGGCATGCCTGGTGAGGCGGGCTGCTGTACCTACTCGACTGATCCGCGTGCTGCTGCGTCGAGAGCCATACTAACGCACAGACCTTATACATACTGCCATGTAAGTGTATAGATACGCACCTTGCCGAACCACGGGATCAGCGACTGGGCGAGGGTGAAGGAAAAGACGAGCTTGGGCGCCGTCACCAGCACCTTGGGCGTCAGACCCTTGAAGAACGCCGTAAAGCCCTCGTGCTTGATCATGTCGCGGATAATCGTGACGCCGCCGACCTTGGATTCAAAGTTGGCGTTCTGGATACGCGTCTTGACGACGTCGAGCGGCGCGGCGACCGTGATACTCGCAATGCTACCGGCGACACTGGCGACAAAGTTCTGACCCCACGTGGCGTCCGAGTAGTTCTTCAGACCAAACAAGTACTCCTTCGTAAAGGCACTGCCACCGAACAGCGCAAACGAGCCTGGCGCATTGCGGGCGGCCGTCCAGCCCCAGCCGCGGTACAGGTTCACGTTCTCATCGAGCAGGATGCGCACAAAGCCACGCGAGCGGAACGACTCGGGGTTCGTCTGCCGCTTGATCTTGAGCACGTCCAACGGCAGCAGCACAATCTCACCAATGCCCGTCAGCGAGCCGGCCGTCGCGTTCATCATAAACTTGCCTGTGCGCTCGCCAAAGACGCTATCAAACTGGTGCTTGTGGTGCTTCGACAGGTAGTCGTTAAAGTACGGCTGACCACCGTACTTGTAAATGCGCTGCAGCACCTTGTACCCAGCCGCGTAGCCCAGACCGGGGAACAAGCTCAGGAAGCGCGTCATCGCCGGCGCACTGGCCTTGTCCTTGAACAGCACCTTGATCATCGAGGCATGCGGGTCCGTGTTGCTCATCAGGCGCTTGGCCACCGTGTCCACGGGGTGGAACACGAGAAGCTCAGCGATACCCGACGTCGCTGAGCCCAGCAGGCGCGCTTTGGCCGACTCCTTCGACTTGCCCACCGGAGGCGACATGCAGAAACGAAGAAAGCCCTCGTCTGGCCGCCTCCCTCCGTCCAACGAGTCACGTGCATCCTACACGGCGCACGGCGCCGCACGGCTCCACGCCGCGTTCCGTGCCATGACCGAAGAGGCGGGCTCGGCCCGCTCGAATCTGTCCGGCTTTCTTACGGGCGAGTTTCTGCGCGAGCATGGCGAAGAAACGCCGCTCCTCACAGGCGACGCAGCCTTTCAGCCCCACATCTCCAGCATGGGCAACGCATCGGGCTACGGCGCCGTGCGACCGGCGCCATCGGTGCCGGTGGATGCGTCGCCGCACGTGTGGCCCGAAATGTGCACGCTCGCCAAGTTCACCGTGCCTATCTGCGCGACGCACCTGCTCGAGCTGAGCCTCTCGGTCGTCTCGGTCCTGAGTCTCGGGCACCTGGGCACCGTCGAGCTGGCCTCGGCGTCCCTCGCCGGCATCACGGCCAACGTGACAGGCTTCAGCGTCATTAGCGGACTCGTTTCCGCGCTGGATACCCTGCTGCCCGCCTCGTATACCCGCCAGCCCCACCTCATGGGTCTCTGGACACAGCGCGTCGGCCTCATGGTGTTCGCCGTGCTGCCGCTCATCTTTGTCCTGTGGCTCAATGCCGAGCGAGGCCTCATCCTGCTCGGCCAGGACCCTGATATTGCGTACAATGCTCGACAGTTTCTCATGGTGCTCTCGTTCGGCTTGCCCGGCGTCGCCATCTTCGAGCTCTGCCGCCGCTTCCTCCAGGCCCAGGGCATGATGCATGCGCCCACGGTCGTGCTCATCATCGTGTCGCCTCTCAACGCCATCGCCAACTTCTTTCTCGTGTGGGGCCCCGAGCGGTACCGCATCGGCTTCCTGGGCGCACCGATGGCCAGTGCCCTATCCATGTGGCTCATGGCTGCGCTTTGCGCCGTGCAGTGCGCCGTGGCGTGCCGCGATACTTGGGGCGGCTTCTCACGCGACGTATGGGATCCTGCGGCGCTGCGCACCTGCGTCTCCCTCGGCTTCGCGGGCCTGATCAGCCTGGCCTCTGAATGGTGGGCCTGGGAAATTGTCGGGCTCGTCACCGCCGCGCTCGGCACACGCGCCCTGGCCTCGCAGTCGGTCCTGCTCGTGCTCTCCTCGGTCACGTACCAAATTCCGTTCGCTGCCGCCGTCGCGGCGTCGGTGCGCGTCGGCAACCTGCTCGGCGCCATGCATGCCTCGTCGGCTCGCACCGCAAGCTATGCCGCCGTGGTGCTCTCGATCGTGGTCGGCGTTTTCAACTCCTCCGTCGTCTTCGGCACACGCAACTACCTCGGCTACCTGTTCAGCAGCGACAAGGACGTCGTGCGCATGGTCGCCTCCGTCCTGCCGATCATGGCGCTCTTTCAGTGCGCCGACTGCGTCAGCGGTATTGTCGGCGGCATTTTACGCGGCTGTGGCCGCCAATCGCTCAGTGCCATGATCAATGTCACTGCTTACTATGTCATCGGCCTTCCTGTGAGCTTGCTGCTCGCTTTCGGACCGTGGCATCTCGGCCTCGCCGGCCTTTGGTGGGGCCTCACAACGGCCCTGGCGTACAGCACCGTGTTGTCGTTGTGGTATGTGTACAATATGGACTGGGACTCGGTCATGCAGAAGGTGCACCGCACCATGCGCGCGAGTGTCATGTAGATACCTGGTTAGATGGGCAATATGTAGCGCGTGGCAATAATCCGCGCCCCATCGTGGGTCGCCTTCGGCGGGAGCAGCGCGTCCAAGGACCGCGGCGGCGGCGGCGGCGCCCGCTCGTCCAGCGGCTTCTGGCGCAGATAGATTTGCGCTTGCGTCAGGCGCGCTTCCATCTCCGAAGCGGTCGGCGCTCGCCACGCCAACAGGCCCAAGGGCGGCGGATACACGGCATGCGGCGGCACCACGCGGCGCTCACTCCGCGCACTCATGTAGAGCGCGGGCGTATGCTGCACATAGAGCTCGAGCAGCTTCAATGCCACGTCCGTCACATCGCTCAGGGCCACGCCCCACGATGCTGTCTCATGCCATGGATACGGCGCACCGCGCGCCATGGCTTCTTGGGCATACAGGCAACCGAGCGCCACGGTCAGGGGGGTATAGAGCCACGCCACATTCGTGCGGTGGCTGTCACAGGCCATGCGCCACGCCACATCGGCGTCGGATTTGGACAGGCGCCAGTGGCGCGCCAATTTGATCGTCCACGACAGAATCTGCGGCGACCGCAGCTGGAAATTGTAGCACACACAAGGCAGGAGAAGGCGCTCCAGAGACACAATCGCGGTCTGCTCACGATGCAGCATCTCTTGATCCACGTCCGATACGTGCGCATGGGCGATCCAATCGCCCCTGTCGGGCGTCGAGATCAGCTCTGGATACCGAAACACGTAGCTGGCCAACACAACTTCGTGCACGCGCTTCTGCGTGTCATTGAGCTTGGCCGACGTGAAAAGACACGTCAAAGCCACCTCATGTAACGAAAAATCCGTCGGCGCATGAAATAGATGGAAGCGCTGGTACAGCAGCTGCGCCGTGCCTATAGTGCGCTGCGGGCAGCCCAGCTTCGCACCCACCGCCGCTATGAAGGAACATGCCGCCATCTGCATCTGATTCCACTTCAGTGCCGATATCTTATCCCCACGCATCCGGGCCATACATCCATCCCATTGCGACGGCGTGAAATACAGCGTGTCCGTGACCGTCGCCACTTGGGCCTTGCGGTCGGCCATGGTGAAAAAACGACCGCCGGCGGGTTTCGATGTGGAGGCGACGCGTCTCGCCTCCAGCCACCATGTCCCACGATCCTGCCGCAGAGGATCCTATGCGTCTGTTTTTCTCGGAAGATGTAGACCTGTATGAAGTGCTCGACGTCGCACACGACGCTAGTGCCGACTCCATCCGCAAGGCGTATCGCAGGCTCGCCCTCACGTACCATCCTGACAAGGCCGCGCAACACGGCCACGACGCCGAGGCCGTAGCACGCAAGTTTCAGCAGGTGGGTTTTGCCTACAGCATCTTAGCGGATGAGAAGCGCAGGAAGCGATACGATGCCACAGGCTCGACAAGCGACTCTATCTGGGATAGCGACGAGCCCGTCGACTGGAACGAGTACTTCAAAACGCTGTGGACAGGCGAAGTCAATGCCAAGACGCTGGATGAGTTCAAGGCTTCGTACCAACACTCGGAGGAAGAAAGAAACGATATCTTACAGGCATACCGCGATCATGAGGGCTCGCTCGAAGGCATCTTTGCTGCCGTGCCCTGTTCCAATATTCTCGACGACGAAAAGCGATTCATTCGCGTGGTCCATGACGCACTCCGACACCACGATCTCGAACCAACGCCCGCATGGTCCGATCTTTTCTCGGACCGAGGCAAGAAAAAGCGCAAGGCACTCCGCCAAAAGGCTCATTCTGAGGCCCATGAAGCCGAAGCGTACGCCAAAGAGCTGGGTGTATGGGACAATCTATTCGGAAAGAAGCGCGATACACCCACAAAGCCGGAGCCCACCGAGGAAGAGGACGTCGACTTGGAGGGCCTACGGGCAGCCATGCGGGCCAAAGCGTCCAAGCGCGCCGATGCCTTCGACGACATGCTGACCCAACTCGAGGCCAAGCACGCTCCGCCCACCAAGAGCCGCAAAAAGCGTCGTGCCCAGTAAGACAGCCCTTATCTCGGCCGAGAGACTAGGGTTGCGCGCAGCGGCCCGATCGACTAGCACATGGGGCCACCCTACGAGGTTGCCCACTCTGTGCCACTAGCTTACCGTGATGCGGATCCACCTGGCTGCTATTTTGGTCTTGGTCCTCGCGACTGCCGTACTTGCACGTATTCCTGCTAGTCTGGCCAGCTCAGGTGTGGGCGGCCCGATGGAGCGCTCATCCTTTGCGAAAAACCTGGACCACAGCCAACACCACTCCAAGTCCCACCACAGCACCTCAAGTGGCCACCATGCCAAGGGACGCCACTCTAAGGTCTCGACCGTGACAAGTCCATCGACGGATAGCGATGCCATTGATGGCGCTCAAAGGTCGTCCTCAGAAGCCTCTTCCCTCCTTGAATCTGCCTCGTCCAAGCACCCTGCCAGTGACACGCCATCTCCCACCAGTGAGGAGATCAAGTCGGCGGATGATGCAGCTGCGTCGATCGAGCTGGGCTTCTGGGGCATGCAGAGCGGCTCGTACCTCATCGCCCTGTCAGCTGTCGTCGTGGCCGGCGCCCTCTTTGCCTAACATGATTCTGTATATACACGCCTCGTATAGCGATCGATTGTCTGGCATCACACAGCCTCCCTCCGACGTCTATACCACGTGGCTCAGGATGGAGGTGTGTGCGTGGATTAGTCAGCACGTCGGGTAAGGGCCAGCGGTTGTGCCCCAGCTTCCGCCCCCAACCGTCATGGCTCGCAAGGCTCGTCAAAGTATGCCATTGCCAATGACGCAAAAGACACCGCCTATCCGCTTTGCTGTACGTGTACATGTTGTGAATAGCTAACCATTGCAGGAGGATGAGCCGCGCAAGACATCCCGATCTGCCAAGGTACGTGATGACCCGTAGTGAAACCAGGGCTAACCGACAGACGTCCCAACAGAGTGCCTCGAGCTGCTTCTTCACTCGGTGGATCGTTCGCCTCAGTATCTTTTACTTGATCTACGCTGCACTGTACCGATGCTCGTCCACGCCATTCTCGTTCTCATACAACCCTCACCATGAGCTGCTGGTGTGCCGCGAAATGGCATCGATGCAAGCGCACGTCTCGCCTGTCCTTCACGAGTATGCTGGCAAGACACACGCCCTCCTTGAGCCATACGCAGGCAAGTACATGAACGCCGCGCACAATGCCTGGAAGAAGGCGTCGCCTGTGCTGCACAAGACGGCCAAGCAGGCGCACAGCTTATACTGGACGCACGTGGAACCAGGTGCGCGTGCCTTGTACAAGCAAGTGCACCAGTGGTCGCTACCGCATCAGCGCACGGTACATAACCACTACAAGAAGCATGTACACCCCCATGTGAAGAAAATGGGCCGTATCCTGGATCCGTACGTCCGCACATACCACAAGGATGTGCACCCACACGTGCTCAAGGGTCTGAACCAGCTGTCTGATGCTCAGAAAGCATCGTCCGAGTTTTATGTCGACAAGCTGCACCCTCGCATCAAACAGAACCTGTACAATGCGTATGCATACGTTCGCCACACCCTCTTCCCCTTTGCACACCATCATTATGTCCACCACGCTCATCCGCATGTGAAGAAGATGCAGGATTCGGTGAGCACGGCCGTGGCGAACACGCTGCGCAAGTATGGCATCCGCGATGGCTCGCTGACGAACAAGATCACGGAATCGGTGCAGGGGACCTACCACCAGGCCGTGGACACGGTAGACGAGCAGCTGTCGAAATCCGGCCTGAAGGACGGCTCGGTCGTGAACAAAGTGCAGGACGCCGCCAAGCAGGTGTACGAAAAAGTTGACAATGCCGTGGACAGCGCCATGAAAGAGCACGGCATGCGGGACAAGACAGTCGCTGATGGCATCAAGGAGGCGTACCAACACGGTAAAGAGGCTGTACGTATGTGACCTGATTGGCCCGACCAGGTGCGTGCGCTACTTTTGTAGCGTTGTTTTCGATTGCGCAGATGGAATCTAATACATTTTTATTACAGGATACAAAGTCGGATGTGATCCATAACAGAACAGACGACGACAGCATAGCAGAGGCATTGGCCGAGGCAGATGTGGAGGCTCGGGCCGCTGCAACCACGTCAGGTGGGGTAGACCCCAAGTCAGGTGAGCGTTTGGATGTGATGCAAGCGCGTTTAGATGCCGAGCTTTTGGAGGCCGATGATGTATTGTCAGAACAGGAACGCGCCATCTCGATGCTGGCCGCTTCGCTTATGCAGGAGCTGCTCAAAGAGATTGCCGAGAGTCGTCGTATGGCGTTTACGCAGATTCCTTCGCGTCTTGAGCAGGTGTTTTCCATGACGATTGATCACGGCATCTCGGGCTCGTTTCTGCGTACAGTGCGTGCCGCCAAGACTCTAGCGGCGAATGCATCCATGCCACTCGACGAGTGGAAAGAGATGATGCAGACCCGCTTGACAGACGAGGTGGATATGATGATTGATGTGTACGATGAGCTCCGTCAGGGTATTAGTCAGGTTCTTCATGCCAGCCAAAAGTCCGAAGAAGAAATTATCCAGCGCGGCGTGTCACAGATCCGACAGCGCAGCCGCGAAGCGCTCAAAAAGTTTAACGAAGTCATGGAAAAGGCCGAGTTCCAGCGCACGATCTACGAAAACGAGGGCTGGGACATGGTTATGAAGCGCCGCGGCCAGATATTCCGCGAAGAAGTACACAACAAGACCATGCAGGTTCTCTCGCTCTCTGGCGAGCCTCTCGACAGTCCCACGGCACCTGATTTGCAGACGGAGCAAAAGACCCTGCTGACTAGTGTCGTGGAGCTGTTCAAGCGTGCCGAGGCTGCTTTTAGTCAATTGACCGCAGAGCTTCGTGAGCATCCTTCAACAGTGCAGGACAAAGCACAATACGCGTCACTTCTAGTCCTCATGCATAACAACCTCGATGGCCTGGCCGAATTTTGTCGCGAAACGCTCGTCAACTCCACCCTGAGGTTGCGTGACGACATTGTTCGAACGCGTCTAGCGCTGGGCATGCCAAGTCTCCCTGACGATGGCTTGCTCCGTGATGTGGCCTCTTTGCCATCGCCCCTAGAGCGGCGGGATACTTCCACAACAGCGACACCAGCACCGACTTTCTCAAACGAGGACGGACAAAACATGGCGACCATTTTGCCAGTAGGCGATATTCCTCCGGCCGTGGTGGACGGTCATGCATTCTTGTCGAGTGCCATACACGCCGAGCGTGTCAACGCTACCTCAAAAGCTACCTCAAACGACTTGTCTGCATCTATGGCGCCCACCTCGTCTGAGTCGCTTGACGCAACACCATCAATCTCGTCGCTCTTGTCGTCGACGCTTGTAAGCTCATCTATCGACACGGACACGCTTCCCACGCCGCCAACACCTTTGACGACCTCGGTCGTCTCAGCTCCCTCGACGACGGAGCCGAGCAGGTCCAGCAACTCGATCGAATCTACGCCTACCACAACAGAATCGATCAGCTCCACGCTATCGACGTCCTTGTTGATCTCGAAGTCAACGGAGCGAAACAACTTGACAACGGCCTCAACCGACTCACTCACGCCGAGCTCAGTAGCGAACCTGTCCAAGACACTTGATGTGTCCTCCAAGTCGCAGACAACGCTAGCGGCACCTTCGTTAGAGCCTAGCCAGGCTACGTCTGAAGCGGCATCGACGCAATCGAGCAAGTCGGCGATCGAAGCGGTGTCGATGGCCTCCAACAACGCGACTACGGTTACGCCGGCGTCTGAGTCCACTCCGTCAATCCCAGTGACGCCTGAATCTAGTCATACTACCACTGCGGTCCCCACGCCTGAGTCTGCTCAATCGATCTCAGTGACGTCTGCGTCTAGCGCCGTGACTAGCGATACATCGACGCCCGAATCTGTTCATTCGATCCCAGCATCATTCGATGCCATGCATGTGACTGGGAACACGACAACACGTACATCTCCCAAGTTGAGTCCCGCGACGTCCTCTGAAAGCCACCGCACGACCCTTGCCATATCGTCGTCCATTCCCCTGACAGCGACGACACTCTCTTCATCAGTGGCTAACTCGACATTATCATCGTCGTCATCATCCTCGAGTACGTCGTCTGAGACGACATCGAGTCTAATGACCTCATTGCCCCCCACAACTTTGCCTGCGGTGGTGACCTCTGACTCGCCACGGCCAGAGTCATCGAGCATGGCCAGCGAAACTGCCCAATCTCAAAGCAGTGGCCTAAAGAATACCATGGTACGCGGCGTCCGACCCGGACCTCGCGCATCTCGGTCCAATACGACGACTCACCTCACTCATGACGAACTCTAGTCCTATAGATAAAAACAGTGTCGTGTCTCCACGCCGGCATTTTGGTGCATTCTACAAAATTGTTCCGAGGCCAATGGACTTGAGACCACGGATATAATACGTCTCCAGGCCTGTCTGAGCATGGTCTTCCTCGCCCAGCGGCACACCGCTCAGGACCAATTCGAGCTTGGTCGAGTCATCACCCTGCGTGAGCTCCGTCGTGAGAGTACCATGATGCCCAGCTGGCCACTGCGGAATGCGCCACGTCTGTGTCAACCTAGTCGGCGCCGTCACTTGAACAATGGAGCCAGAGATATTGCCGCCAAACAGTGAGAAGTTGGCGCCCACGTTCGGCGAGAATTGCGCTGGTGCCTTGCTCCACATGGGGATCCGAAGCGGATTGGTAAGCAAGTCCCATAGATCCGCCTGGCTAATGGCCAGGTGGCTGGCGACGCGGACCTCTGCTGCGCTGGTAGATACAGAACCACCAGTTTTGTCGGAGCGCGATGCACCAACTACAGATGGGGTGGATGCAGCCGCGCTTGGTGCAGCCTGTGCGGATGTCTTGGCGGCGTTTTGGCCTTCGTCATCATGCCCCAGGTCCTTAGCGTGCGACTCTATAAGGTCCTTACGGAAACCATGGAACACTTCCTCTAGAGCCGGAACAAGCTTCTTTCGAACCACTTCGTACATGCTCAAAGCAGCGCTCGAAGACTCGGAAAGCAGCTCGGTCTCAAAGAGGTACGCCTCGTCATTGTCTTCGTTCTCATGCGACACCTCTGGGAACTTGATAGTACCATTTGCACTCGTTCCGTCCTCTGTCTGGCCAGACCATGCAAGAGTAATAGCGCACTCGTAGATAGTGATCAGCTTGCCTTTCCTGTTGCCCAGCTCGACGTCACCTTCAAAGCCTGTGAGCTTGTCGACCTTGACACATGCGTCAGGGTCTTTGCTTAGCGGCACCTTTTGACCAACAAGGTGGCTAGTGAACCATTCCTTCGCCCATGGCGTGCATCCCTTTGTCTTCCAATGGTAGTGCTTGTTCCACGTCGACATGGTGTAACGATGGCGTCTCTCACAGCCACTACGGCACCATGAACTTTCCCAACCTCTCGCACGCACACTCCGCATTGACATGGAATTCTCGAGAACACTATGCCACGTGGGACCACGTGGATATCTATGTGAGTTCGTTGGCCTGTGCGGTGAGCTATTGCATCGCTCGACGTACCTGTTGGTATAGACTGTCGACGACATGAGAAATCTGTTTAAGCGTGCTGAGCGCGGTCTCATATGTCTCATCATCGTCCGTTTCTTCAAATACAACGAGACAACCGGCACCCTGATCTAGCACACCCTTGAACTCTTTATCGAGAATCATCTGACTCAGTCTGGTAACGGTAAGCAGTCTCGTAGCACGTACTTTTGCTCGACTTCACGAACGGGCTGGCGCACAAGCTTCGCTATTTGTGCCAGTTCGATGCGCGAGTATGGTTCAATCACACGCAGAATGTTCTGCTCTAGCAGCTTGTCATACAAGGCTGATAGGTGGTTCCGGACGATCAAATCACTCGAGAGCTCACTCTTGTATTGTTGCAGCGCGCGCTCAAAATCTTCCAGCGATCGATGACTCTGAGCCTCTGCTACAGCCTTCATCACCTCGATCTCACGGTGTTTCGCATACTTGCTCGCAATCTTGCCTTCAAGGATCGAGTACACTTCTTCTGGCTGATTCAGCATGATCTTACACAGCAACATGTACTTAAGCGCAGGAATCGCGCGTGCATCATCAACAGAGTCGAACCCTTCCATAGTCTCATAGAAGTAAGACGCCGCGGTTTTGAAATCTTTGTCGTCCGCATGTAAAACACCACTCTGCATATCTAGTTGTGCCTGCATGAGCGGCGGGCAGTAGATCGAGTTGGCAGAGGTGCGAGCAGAGGTGAGTGCGGCTTTCGATTTTGGGAAATTTGAGATTGCATGATTTACCTTGGACTCAAGAAGGTGCACCTCGGTCAAGATCATTTTGTCGTCCAATGTTTTGAGCTCCCTTAGCAGCTGCGCAATGAGAGGCAATGCTTCACGGTATGCCTTTGCTTCATAGAGCTGTCCAATCAGTTTAGTTTCAAGGTTCTGCTTTAGGAATATGCGTTTTTCCTGCTTGGCCCACTCGGCGTTTTCCTTGGTAACTTGGATCTGGACATCCCGGCTGTTAGGAATATCGTTGAAGTAGTCGATCAAAATGCGCACCAACTTGGCCGTTTTGGCCTTAGCGATCGAGGCCATAAACTGACGTGACTCAATGACCGTGCCTGCGAGGCCATGTGCATCTTTGTGGTCACGGTGCAGCTGGCCCAGTCGCAATAGCGCTTGCTCCTGTTCCGCCAGCAAGGCTTCGTCAGCTGGCGAGGCTACACGATGCAGGATTTGCATGAGCATATCCTTGCCATTTTCGTAATTTCCAGATTCGATCACATGGTCTGCTTCCGCGACAGAGGCTGCCACTGCGTGTGTTGCCGACATGGTCACACGGCTGATCGTTGTCCACGATCGCGACGCGCGGCAGGCGAAAGAAGTACCACCAAAAATTAGTCAGCATTCGGCCGTGCGACTGTATGGCCGCCACGACGCGCGGCCCTTTTGACGTCGACCATGGAGGACGATTCGGTCGCGCCGATCCCGAACCCTGTGGTGCAGCAGCAGGTGTTTCTACTACTGCATACTGGGTCAAATGAACAAGTGCGTAAGAGCGCTCTCGAAAAGTTATGGCGAAACATAGAGCAGGACGAGATGGCGCCTTATTACGAATTCCTGTTGGCGGATGCGAATGTGGCGCAGTATGTACCGCGCCGTGAAGAGATTCTTCGCGCCCTTCGCGAAAAGAATTCACAAGAAATTGCGCGTTTAGATTCGGAGCAGAAGCGTGCGGAGGAAAATGAGGGCGACATAGAGCTACACACGGTACTGAAGCAGCGCGCCATGTACCTGGCTCGTATCGGTGATAAGGAAGCAGCGCTTCCAGCCATCGACGAAGCGTTTGCCAAAGCTACTGGCACAGGATCGAAAATTGATTTCATGCTGCTCAAGATCCGCTTGGGTCTGTTTTATGGTGACCCTGAGCTGACCGAAAAAAGCATGGCGAGTGCCGCAGCACTCATTGAAGAAGGAGGTGATTGGGATCGCCGAAACAGGCTCACTGCGTACCGCGGCGTGTATGCAGCATCTATTCGTGACTTTGGAGAGTCATCAAAACGATGCACCGAGGCCTTGAGCACCTTTACTGCGACAGAGCTAATTGAATACCATGACTTTGTGCAGCTGACCATCCTTACAAGTATGGTATCTCGTAACCGACGTGAACTCAAGCAGTTGATGGAGTCACCTGAGATTCTGCAGTCGATTGACGAATTGCCATATATGCGTGAGTTCACCTCGTCCTTGTACAACAGTGAATATGCTCTGTTTTTCCGCACCCTTGCTGAGGTCGAGCAGCGATACCTGCTTCCTTCGCGCATTCTTTCGCGTCATACGCAGTACTATGTGCGTGAAATGCGTCTCATATCATTTGCCCAACTGCTTGAGAGCTATCGCAGTGTGGCCCTCGACAGCATGGCCGCGGCGTTTGGTGTCACGACCGACTATATGGATCGCGAACTCTCTCGTTTCATTTCAGCAGGGCGTCTTCCTGCCGTCATCGATAAGGTCGATGGCATTATCGAGAACCGTCGGCCTGACCAGAAGAATGCGCAGTACAACCGCATTATTAAGGAAGGCGATGTTCTGCTCAATTCGCTCCAAAAGCTCTCGCGCACAGCGTTATAGAATCTATGTATGGAATGCATCATTAAGTGTGTGAAACATGCCTGCTGCGAGCATGCGTTGCTCAATCGTTGTATTGCTGCTGGACAATTTGTCGGGATGCAGACGAGCAATGGCTTTGGTATACGCCCGCTTCACTTGAGCATCAGTCAAAAGGTTATGCAGGTTGATTTTACTCCAGCGCAACTCGTCCCAAACAAGACCGTACTTTGGGTCGTCGATAGAGGCTAGCAGCGCACGTATGTTGGTCTCTCTTCCACGCGTCCATGCGGCTAGACGTGCATCGACAGAATCTTTTAGGGACAAGCGCTCGGCCTCTTCATCGTCCTGTGCTTTGCGAAGCGCTCGGACGCGATTCACGCCAGCGTCTGAGGCGGCGGCTGCCGCCGCCGATGCCGCAGAGCCAGAGGGAGCTGGAATTGACTTGGACGGGGGTGGCTCTAGAATACGGGCGCACCTGGCCAGGCCTTCACAAGCGGCTCGACGATGTGCTTGGCCACTCTTTACGCCGCTTCCTTCCACACGTTCATAGTGTGCGAGGCGCTCCCAATCCTGCTTGGCCAGAGCCCATTTTTCATTTGCTTCATACGCACGCGCTCGCTGCGATATACTTTTAGCATAGGCTTCACGCAGAGTCAGCGATGCGTGCGATGCAGGCAAAGCGTCTTGGCTAGGTCGGTACATGCCATCCTGCATCGATGGCAGCACGATCAACTCGATGGATGCCGTGCAGTCAGACAAGGTGCCCTCACTGTCGCCATTCTTCAAACGCACATTCGCGCGGTTATTTAAGAGAGGAATACGCCACAGGGACGTGGGAAGCAACACGTCCAAAGCCTTGGTATATTCGGCTTCAGCCTCTGCGTAAGCACCGCGGTAAAAGTGGGCGTTGCCCTGGTCCTTGAGCTCGGTCGCACGAGCTATGGCACCGGCATCTTCAGCAGGAAGCGAACGCATGTGACGTGAGGGGGGTGCAGATATGCTAGGATTTGGTTTGGGAGTAGGCGCAGCGACAACAGGCTTGGCAACAGGCTGACTCGGTACAGGGGCCGGCTCCTCCAAAAGGTTGGCCGACGTGGCTGGTACGTTGAAACGCTCTTGTCTCGAGTTTTCATTCTGTGGTGCTTTTGGCTCCTCTTCTTTCATCATCCACCGCGGTGTGGCATTATAGTCCACGGGGCGTTTGGGCATGACATTCCAACGCCGCCACATATGCTTTCCTAATTCCGAGGCAATCCCCATCGCAGATGCATCCTGTGCATCGCGGCGTGCGTCGTTCAAAGTCTTGCGTGCATGTGCCTTGGTAGAGTCCCATAATGCATTGGCATTTTTGAGCATGGATGTACCGAATACGTTGGCCTGTGTGTAAAAATGATCCGCGTGCTTTTGGAGAGACGGTGTGTCTGAACGGAGCGGCTTCGGCTCTGATTCTGGCGAGGTGGGCGCCTGCGTCTTTGGTATAGAGGCCACGAGCACCTGGACAGCTTGTTCCACATTAGCATCTGTCTGTGCTAAAGCACGCCGTGCGTCTTGTGGGGCGAATCCCATTTCCACCAGCTGGCCTACTACATGTGGTGGCGGAGACGTAGAGCGCGTCTCCACCGCAGGAGCCTGGATCGGTTGAGACGCACGCTGTGATACAGGCTTGCCTAAATCGCCAAGCAAATCGAGCGTATCATGATCCGCTGGTTGAGCGGCAGCCGGCTGACTTGGCGTGCGGAAATCCGCTAGTAAGTCGTCTTCGTCGCGCGGCGCTTGTACAATTTTGGATTCCAGAGCATCTAACTTCCAGAGACCGTCACTAGGGGTACTTGGTTCTTGCTTGGCAGCTTGTAAATGCTGCTTCTCACCAAAGGAAGGCAGGAGTGAGGCAAACGCGTCTTCTTGTGGCGGTGCAGGCTTGGATGGCTGTGCAGTCGGCCGTTTTTCAGGCTGCGTCGATGGCATGGAGCGCAAGAGCGCATCGAATTGATAGCCTGAAGAGGCCGGCTTGGATAGACCCGTAGTCGCGGTCGGCTTGGCGTGCCAGTCAAGATCGGCCAAGTCGTCCATGACCAAGCTACGTCGAAGATGGGATATGAGCTACGGCTGTTGGTGCACGTGATGACAATGAGAGGCTGGTGCTGGGGTGGCGGTTCCATGACACCTCCACTCTCAGCACCATGTTTCGAGCGCCGAATCCTTTCGAGGAGCTGGTGAACAAGGCGACCGATGAGAACCTGACGACCGAAAACTGGGAGTTAAATCTTGAGCTGTGTGATCGCCTCGCTTCCAATGATGAGAGCGATGCACGCAAGTGCATGGCTGCCATTCAAAAGCGGGTCGTGCACCGCAATGCCAATGTCCAGCTATATGCGATCACCCTGACCGATACGCTATCGAAAAATTGTGGCGATGCTATACATCACGAAATAGCGTCGCGCGCATTCATGCATACTTTATCTAAGGTGGTGCGTGATACGAGTACCCACAACCTCGTCAAGCAGCGGATCCTGCGAACGCTGCTCTCCTGGCGCGACGAGTACAAGCATGACGATACGCTTGGATTAGTCGCTGACACCGTGAATGATTTGCGCGAAGACTTTTATGAATTGGATGAGGAGCCTGCGCCGGTGCGGCGGGACGAATCCGAAGACGATGAACTTCAGCGGGTTCTGGCACTTTCTATCCAAGATCAAGGCGGTCGGTCGTCGTTTCGGGAGGAAGCCACGAGTGCAGCAGGCCCATCCACACGTCGTCCGGCTGAGCCCACATCGCCTGACTGCGACAGCCTTCCGAATCCTTTCTCTGAGCCGTTGTCCAATGAAGCACCGCAACCTATCGCACCTGAGCCGCGCTCGGCGCGCCCCTCTCGTGTTCGTGCTTTGTACGATTTTGAGCCTGATGAGCCTGGTGAACTGGCCTTTCATCGCGGTGATGTTATTCGTGTGCTGGATAGTGTATATGAACAATGGTGGCGAGGCGAGTTGCGGCACCAAGTGGGCATTTTCCCTGTCAACTATGTCGAGGCACTGCCTGATGAAACACCGGATATGATTCAGCAGGAGCAGGAACTGGAACGCAGTGTTTTCACGCATGCATCGGATATCCATGTCTTGCATGCCCGGCTCCAGCATCTCAAACCTTCGGACAATTTTGTCGACGATGACGAGCTCCAGGAGCTGTATCAGCGCTCGCTCGCACTCCGCCCGAAAATCGTCCGTTTGATGGACACGTATCATACCAAAGTGCAAGAACTTCGCTCTCTAAATGACAAATTCGTGCGTGCACGTACCATGCTGGATGATCTCATACAGCAACACGTCTCCATGCAACCAACCCACCCCACTGTGGATGCACCTCAGCAGTCTGCTCCTTCGCCGCCATCCGATGCGATGCCCATACCTCAAGAAGAGGAAAAGCGGCGGCTCTTTGAGCGTGCGCGTGCCGAGGTCGAAGAGTTCCAGCGCCAGCGGCAACAAGTCTCGCAAGCATCGGACTTGGAGGGCCTGTTATTTGCTCCGCCTCCCTAGTACATACCCGTATGCTGCTCAGCCAGACGTGAAATACAGCGGAACTCGGGTCGTTTTGCCATAGACCACAGGTACGCATCTAGCTGCTCTTCAGTGATCGATGATATCCATGTTGATGATGTTCGTGCTCGTTCCACAATACGTGCGCCGGCCACAAGCGCCGCGGCACGCACATGATACGCATCACTGCGGTTGACAAGCGGCCCTGACGTATCGCTGTCCTGTGGTGCTGGATGCCATGTGGATAGGATCGAGCTGTGCTCCAATTGCAACATGCCCAAGTAAATCAGCATCGTAGGAATCACATTGTCAACAAACATGGGTAGGGGCTCACCAAGACCATGTCGCCAACGCTCAGAGAGAATTTGCATCAGTTGTGGCAATGCATGCGGCTCAGCGTCTAGGACTAGGCCTTGGAGGGCTCGTACTAGAAATAGGGCCTTTTTCATGATTGGGATGGGGTACGGTGAATCTAGGGCGTCATAAAAAGCAGGCACCTCGGCTAGACCTTCGACAATGCACGATTCTACATGCTCGTGTCGAGATGCTTGCTCACAAACCTCCCATACATACGATGCCAGGTTTTTGTGCTGCCGTGCTTTGAGGAAAGCAGCCGTCTCCACGGACATCTTGGCGGCCATCTCGAAGGGTTCACGCAGAGGTCCCCCGATCGTACCCACCACCACACCTGGAAGTGATGGATGGGGTGTCTCGGAATGCGTAGGCACGCCCAGGAGCTGGGCGAAAGTGGATGGCGTCACACGTTCCAGTGCTAGGGTATCAAGCGCCGAGTCGCCCTCGTCAGCTGACAGGTACATGCCCAGCACGATTTTTCTTATACAGTCAAAGGCACCATGCCCTGTCGCCTGGTGAAAGGCGGCGCGATAGCCAGAAAAGGCATTGAGCATCGCTAACACAGCAACGAAATTGAGCTGATCCATAAAGGACGAAAAGCGTAAAGGAAAGCGCAATCCATGTTGCGTCTTGAGAGCGCTAAACTCCGACTCATCTAGTGTATCAAGAAATGCGTCCACGGCATCCTCATTCAAGCCAATGTGGGCACGCTCTGCTGCCTCGGCACAGTGCGAACGTATACGTCGTAGCATCGGGGTTGCTTCTTGACCTCCACTCATGGCACCTCGTAAGAAGAATGCTGCGATCAAATCGAGTGGGGCCATGTCATCCAAGGCGGCGCCCTTGCCCGACTGGGTCAAGGGCGGTGGAGCCAAGCCGCCGCCACCCACGGGAACCAACCGTGATGGCACAGCGCAGCTGTTTCCGCCGCGCTACAAGACGCCTCTGAATATTTTGTACGAGCGCATCCAAAAAATGCCCGGCTGGCTCAAACCTGAGGTCGAGCCGATTCATCGCAAGGATGGCTACACCTGTGCCGTGACATTACGCAAGGAGAACAAGCAGGAAAAGTCAAATCCATTTACAGTCCGTATGGAGCCGAAAGAACCAGGCGCCCGTCTCACCTGTGAATCAAGTTTGCATGCCAAGCACTGGGGGGCGACGTATGCTCTGTTTCGGCTGTTCAATCACCTAGGACTCCATCGTGTTTTGCCTCCGGGACCGCGCGAGTACTGGTTGCAGCTTGAGGAAGTCAAGGCGCAGTCCATGGAGCACGACAACTGGAAATGGGCCGCAGACCCCTTTGATGCTATCATGAAGCGCGATGCTGAGCGAGAGGCTCGCGAAAAGGAGCGCGCAGCGCGTGAAGCCGCGAAAAATGATCCATCAAAACGACCCATGAGCAAGGTATGGCAGCGTGCGATGGAAGTGCGCATGGCACCTGAGCTGCGTGAGCTTGTCGAGTCGACGATTCGTGCGCGAATGAGCGACGTGTCGAATACTCTCACTGAAGAGCTGAGCTCAAACAACCATGCACAGGTGGATAGTGCGGCTTTAGAGCGCGAGCTCACTGCTCTGGGCGTGCGGCCAGGCTATGTGCGCCGTATTGTGTCGTGGCTGCAAGATGCGCGGTCTACGTACGCGTCGTCTGCCGCGATGCAGCAACTGCAGCAGGCGCACCCTTTGCTGGCGTCTATTCTAGCCTTACCTGACAAGGAAGCTGCCGTGGAGTATTTGGTTTTGTATACACCCGAGCAGGATTTGCCACCCAAACTGCGGCCGACGGCCGCGTCTGAGTCGTTTGTCACCAGTGCGGCCAGTGGCGGAGGGTCAGAGTCCCTGGTCGATCGATGGACCGTGGACAAATTCACACGATGCGCCGGCTTTCCACGCGAAAATGTCGAGCGCGCGATTCGTGACGTGCGTGCTGCTGGGCTGCATGCATCACAAACTGAGAAGGAAGGCGCTGTGCTCGATTTGCTCCTGCATGCCCTGATGGGAGAGCCAGTGCCAGTCCATGCACCCCCTGCATATGATGAGGCCGTGGCACAGAAACGCAGTGATGAGCGCATGATGCTGGCGGCGTGCCTGGGTGATGAGGCGCTTCGTCCTGTGCCTGAGCGCGATGCGATTGACAAGAGCGACTTTGACGTGGATCTTGGCACGTATGGTGGTGATCAAGTGTACTTGCGCGTGTCGATGCACCCAGCGTCCTCTTATTTGGTCCAGGGTACAGCGTGGCCCAGCGTATACGTCACGAGTCCGAGCCTGCCCACATTTCTTCGCCTCGCACTGACTCGGCATGCTCTTCGATGCTTGCGCGGTGACCGCGAAGATATGCGCGAGGCACTGGACATGTGCGAAGGCGGTGTGCTCTTCCTCCTATGCGAAGAACTCAAAGACCGCCTGCCCACCTACGTCCACGATCCACCACCACTGGACGAGGTGATGGAGTCTCTGGTGTTACAGGCACCACGGACGGTGGCACGGGTGACACGGCCGACGCCCAGCTCTGCGCCTCGTCGTGCGCTTCCCAGCGGCAGTGCTGCGCCACGCAAGGCACGAAAACTCGCACGCGATGAGCGGCTGGATGCCTCGTTGTCCGAGGCACACACGGCATGGCGTGCATCGCTCAAGTATACTGAAAGCGTGGGATGTGTTCGCGAGTCCTTACCAGCATACGCGGCACGCTCCACGATCCTTGAAACGCTGCAAAAGCACCGTGTCGTACTGATTGCGGGCGAGACCGGCTGTGGTAAGACGACACAAGTGCCTCAGTTCTTGCTGGACGATGCCATTGAGCGTGGGTGCGGAAGTCTGTGCAGTTTGGTAGTGACACAGCCACGTCGTGTATCAGCTATGGGTGTGGCAGCGCGAGTCGCTGCGGAGCGCGGTGAGTCACTTGATGTATCCCAGGTGCCTGACGCGGCGCAGGTGGGTTATGCGATTCGTGGTGAGCGGCGCGCGAGCAAACAGTGTCGCCTCCTCTTCACCACGACAGGTGTTCTGCTTCGCCGACTCGCGACCGGCACGGATCCTGACCTGCAATCGGTGTCGCATGTCATTGTGGACGAAGTGCATGAGCGGAGCACCGACTCGGACTTTTTGCTCTTGTTGCTGCGGGATATTCTTGCACGTAACCCGTCGCTGCATATCGTGCTTATGAGCGCTACGATCCAGGCGGAGACGTTCACCTCGTACTTTGACGGTGCGCCGTATCTGCATATTCCCGGGCGCACGTTTCCCGTCCAGGAGCATTACCTGGAAGACATTGTGCATCTTTCGTCGTACCGCTCACCTATGAGTCTGTCCAAGGAAGATGAGCGTATCGACAAGCTCTTTGATGCGTCCCGACTCAGCGAGGCTGATGTGCCGACGGTGCGTGCTCTGTGTGCGTCTCAGCGTACGGACTATGATCTACTCTCCCAGGCCGTGGCACTTGCTGCGCAACGTGCGGAAAAAGTCGACTTCACCGGCTCGCTGACGAGTCGTGCAGCCATCCTCGTCTTTTGCCCAGGCGTCGGCGAAATTCGTCAGGCCATGGACGCGATCGATGCCTTGCATCTCGATGGCGCCGTGCTCTTACCCCTGCATGCGAACCTCGCTGCGCATGAACAGCGCCGTGTGTTCCAACGCGTGCAAAAACACGAACGCAAAATCATTGTAGCGACGAACGTGGCAGAAACATCGATCACGATCCCCGAAGTCTGCTTTGTCGTCGATACCGGTCGTGTTCGCGAGGCGCAGTATGATGCCCAAGCAGGCGTGTCGCGTCTGCTGGAGCAGTGGGCATCGCGTGCGGCTTGCAAGCAACGCGCGGGTCGTGCAGGACGTACGATGCCGGGTGAGTGCTTCCGGCTCTACACGCGCTACGTCGAAGCTCATGTGCAAAAACCGCAGTCTGTGCCGGAAATCCAGCGCACGCCGTTGGAAGGCGTCATGCTGCAGGTCAAGGCCATTCAGCCCCATGGCGATATCAAAGCGTTTCTGCAGAAAGCCATCGATCCACCGCCGCTCGAAGCACTGGATGCCGCGCATCGCCATTTGGTCATTACAGGTGCCGTGCACAGGGACGGTGGGTTTGCCGCGACGCTCACGCCCCTGGGCCGGCACTTGGCGCAGCTGCCGCTCGAAGTGCGCCAAGCCAAACTCTTAGTACTCAGCTGCCTGTTTGGATGTGTCGAGCCTGTGCTGCACATGGTGTCGCTCCTCTCGTGCCGGTCCATCGTCGCCGGCTCGGCTCAGCGCGACGCGGACAAGGCCAAGGCACGCGCCGCGTACTTGTGGGGTCAGAGCGATCTGCTGTCCGACGCGCACATCTTTGCTACGTGGCTTGCGATGCGCGCGGAGCGCCGGCCGATGAAAGACGTGCGTGCTTTTTGCGAATCACTGGGCCTCTCCATGCCGGCTTTGCAGGATGTGGACATGACGCGCATGACGCTCCTCCGGCAACTGGACGAGGTGGGTCTGTTGGATTGCGACTACGTCGCGGCGTACCGACGCCAGGGACCGATGTGGCCCCGAGCGTCGTCTCTGGGCATGGACGCTCACAGTCACCATGTCAATGTGGTGCGTGCGCTCCTTGTGGCGTCTTTGTGGCCTTCGCTCGCTCGGGTCGACCAGCCGACGGCCAAGTACAATGCCTCCACGTCAGGTGCCGTCCTCAAAGAGGCGCACGCCAAGGAGCTCCACTATATCGACGAGCAGGAAGGACGCGTGTTTCTGCACCCCTCGTCGATGCTCTTCCATGCGACCAAGTTCAAGTCCAACTATGTGGCCGTGTTTGCGAAGAGCGCGAGTGGCGTGGCTGGGCAGGCGCGGACGTACCTCCGCGATGCGACCGAGGCACCTTTGTATGCTCTCCTCCTGTTTGGCGGCCCGCTGTACGTCGATCACGAGGTGGGCGGCATGACCATCTCGACAGGCACCGAGGCCAGTCCCGATGCCTGGGTACGCGTTCGCGCCAACACGCGTATTGGCGTATTGTGCCGCCAGCTTCGTCAACTCCTGGACCGCGTGCTCGCCGATGGTGTGCAGGATCCGCATGCCCTATTGTCTGCGCCGAACCAAGTCGTGGTGGAGGCTATGATTGCCCTTCTCGCCCATGACGGCCTCACTGGCTAGCGACGTGGACTATGGCGGGCGCGGTCAGGTCGACGCGCACCTCGGATGCCTCCCTGTCCCAGGCACGCACACGCGGCAGGACGAGTGGGCCGGGCCGCTTGGGCCATAATGTCAGCGGGAACGTGCGATGCTCCTGCGGCAACAGCATCGAGATGGCGAGCCGCCCCTGAAAGCCGTCTATGCCAAAGTCATCCGTCTCGTCGACTGTCAGGACCAGATCCGCCACGGCCTCGCTCGTGTTGTGCACGCGCACGTCGACGTGGATCGGCGCGAGCACGGTTGCATGCGTCGTCGACACGGCGACGGTGCATGTGACCGGCAGCGGCGGTGAGGGCGAGGCCACAGCGAGGGCCAAGTGCGTCACGCACAGCGGCGCCTTTTCTTGGCATGGACGCCACTCGATGACGAGCGTTGGCGGGCCCGTCATCGCACCGACGCCGGCCCACACGGCCTGGTCGTGCGTCGTCCACACATGCTGCGGGTCCATACCATGCAAGACGGCCTCGTTCAAGTGCGCGCGCTCCACGCATACGGGCATCGCGCCATGGTACGTGACATGCAGGATGCGCGCGCCAGGCACGTCCTGTGCGCGTACCGTGAAGGATGGCTCGACACGGATCATGCGACGTGTCTGCCTTGCGCGAGTGGTGCATCTGAGCTCCAAGTCGCATGGCGTCGTCACCGAGGGGGCATGCAAGCGCAGGGTATGTGGGGGTATCGCGATACTCGCATGGGCTGTGCCGTCCTCGTCGAGGAGCGCAGCCTGATCAGAGACAGAGAGCGTGCCCTGTCCATCGACGGTGAGCGGCACGACTTGGCCGGCATACACGGTCGCAGGCACGTGGATCTCGGTGGTCGGCGCGCGTACGTGCAGGGTATGCGGTCGGTGGCGCGGTGGGAGAGCCAAGCGCGCACCGCTGGGAAGGAGCCACGTACTCGAGGGCGTGGGAATGCGCGTCTCGAGCTTCAAGGTGTGTGTCGGCCGCTGCACATGGCACACGACACTCCGCCATGCCACCGTGCCGGGCACGCGACCCTGGAGGCGCCCATACCAAGCCAGCGGCTCGCGTTTGGACAGGACGAGGGGCCGCACCTCGCGTGTGTGCGCCTGCCCTGCTACGACGTCGCCGACATCGACGACGCCCGGCGGGCCGGTCGGTATGCCTGCGAGCGTGAGCAGCGGCGCCTCCTGACCCGAGACATAGAGATCGCACTGACGCACGTCGAGCGTGTCCATAGGCGCGTCGTCGGCGATCGCCACGACGACTTGGAAGGGCATCGCCTCATCGCACGCACTCGTGCCGCGAGCAAAGACGGCATGCACACAGAGCGTGCACGGCGGCTGATCGACGACGTGGACAGACTCGTGTGTCTCGACGGCCGGCGCCTGTGCCAGCGCGTGTTGCTGCAGACCACGGAGGGACGACGGCACCGTTTGCTGCATGTCCCATACGAGCGCCGCCAGGTGCGACGACTCCTGCGCACGCACCGCACAGTCGATAGCACGGGCCACAAGCACGACGGTCAACTCGCGCCACGCGTCCCGGCGGTACCACTGCAGCGTGCGCAAGAGGTACTCGAGCGTCTTGCGAGGCTGCGCATCCTCGTACGCGAGAGCAAGGCGCGTCCCTGCGAGGTGCGCGAGACGCCCGCGACGCGCCTGGTTCCATGCCTCGTACGCGGCGTGCAACTCACGCACAATCGGCGTCGTGTAGTCGACGTGGGCCTCGCGACGCGCGGCGTCCGCTGGGCGTCCGCAGCACGCGCGCTGCATGTGGCACAGCGCGGCCTGGTACCGCCATAGCGGCACGTCAAAGCCATGCATGCGCACAGGCAGCGCACCGACCAAGTCGGTCACGAGCACGTACTGCTTGGCGAGCCATGCCCAGTACTCGTGCTGCGTCATACCCCAGCGCTGGCACAGCTGCGACATGTGCGACATGTGGTACTGACACTGCTTGTGCGCCAGCGATCGCTGTGCATCGTACAGCGAAAGCTTCACAAGCTTGAGCGAGAGCGTATCGGCCAGCACCTTGGCCTCGGCCCACCGCCGCGTCCGCGGCTCGACGAGCGCCGCGTTCGGGAGATACGTATGCATCAGCAGGCGGTACGCCTCCATGTACAGCTGATGGGCCTCGCGCGTCTCGCCCTGCAGCTCCGTCAACGCACCCAGCTTGTAGTGCATGCGAATGTGCCAGCCCTCGGCGCTCAGCATCGATGGCACACGATCGGCTCTCGCGACGCCGGCGCTCACAGCCGCATGCATGATCGGCTGAGTGACAGAGGGCGGCGGCGGGTACCGCGCGCGGTTGCGGCGCACATGCCGTGCATGCTCGCGGTAATAGTCCTGGGCCACGAGCCGCGCCGCTTGCATGAGACTCTGCGCGAACGGCGCCATGTCTTCCTTGGCGCCGGTGTTCAGCACAAACACGGCGCCGCGCGCCTCGAGGCCCGACGCACGGCGCAGATGCGCGACGCGCGCCTCGATGCCCTGCGCAAAGAGAAGGGGGTCGCACAGAAGCACCATCATGAGCTTGATGCCCCGCTGTGCGTACGCGGCACGCATCGAAGCGACGACCTCAATCAGGGCCGCGTCCATCGCGAGCGACGCCGTATCATGCGGCGGCATGCAAAAAAACGCCACATGCACGCCCGGCACGTACTCGGTATGCTTCCGAATCCACGACGGCGAGATGATGCCATCGGGAAACAGAGGGCCACCAGGGTACAGCGGCGACAGCGGCGAGCGGGGCGGCAAGGCCCCCAGCACTCGCCGCGCCTGCTCATCCTGCAGGCGCAGGCCCGCCCGCATACGCGCCGGCGGAATTTTGTGCGCATACGCCACAAACACCATGCGCACATAGTCCGGACGCGTCGGTGGATACCAGGCCTGCGGCTGCGCATGACGCGTCAGCTGCGCCACTAGGGCCTGGCACAACTCGGGATGCACCTGCGTAGGATGAGGCAGGACATCATGCCATGCCTTCTGCTCCGGCACAAGCCCACTGACGTGCACACACGGCCGCAGCTGCACGACCAGCTCGCTGGGGTACGCATTCATCCCCCTGACAAGGCAGCCAGCCACGGCCGCGACGCACCGCTGGACGTGGAGGCAGCCACGTGATGTGCCTGGCCTCCAGCCGCGCGCGCCCTTTTTTTTTCTCTGCTTGGGACATGCCGCTCGACGTACGTGCGTGTGCGGTGGCATGCGGACCTAGCGTGCATGCGATCGCGCCGGTGATCGCAGGGTGTGCGCAGGGAGCCGTCTCAGATGCTGGATGCGTGCTCGAAGAAGCGGCCTCCTTGCTCCTGCGATCGGATGCGGACGCGTGGGCTCGTGTCGCAGTCGCTTTCCGGCCGTGCCTGCTGGAGCTCGTGGCCCGCACATGGGAGCATGCTCACGCGTTACACGCCCTCGCATACTTGATCGGTGCCTTTGAAGAAATCTACACACTGCTCGAGGCCTTCCTCCGGCGCCATTATGCTCACGGCCTACCCATGGACGAGGCGCATCTCGTGTCGCTCTGGCGCATGCTCCGCGCCGCGCCGCACCTCGCACACACGCTGCAATGGCCCTCTTCTACTCTGTACTGCGTGTTTGCGTCGCGCGAGCACGCCACGGCGACACGCTGCCTTGCTATTGAGTGCTACGCTGCCCAAGAGCATCTCTCGAACGCCGCCCGCGATGCTCTCCGTGACGCTTGGATCGGCGACGCCCCTGCTCTACTCACCCACATGGACGTGCGCACGATGCCTGTGCACGAACAGCAGCGCATCGATGCTATATGGCGCGCATGCGAGGCCTGCCCTCTGACGCCGACCGACGCGCCCGTCCCGCTCGAGTCCGTGTCGTCTAGCCTCAGCTTGTTGGGCGACATGATCGTCGATGCGCCGCCATGCACGGACGACGGCTCGGATCCTTTTATATGCACATCCGGTGCGCTGGACGCGATCCAGCGCGTGCTTTTGCACGTCACGCTTCGCCTGCCCGTGCTCCTGTCGGGTCCCCCCGCCTCGGGCAAGACCCATTTGCTCACCTACCTCGCTACGCGCCTGGCGCGCACGGAGCACGGCATGCCGCCGTACCTGTCTATTCCCCTGGGCGACCAGTCAGGCGTCGATGCGAAAGCGCTGATCGGCTCGTACGTATCGAGCACCACGAGGCCAGGCACGTTTGAGTTTGTCGAAGGCGCCTTGACACGCGCCGTACGCGCCGGCATGTGGGTCATTCTCGAAGACCTGGACAAGGCATCGACCGATGTGCTGAGTGTCATTGCGCCCCTCGCTGAGGCTCTTGGCCCGACGAAGGCCATGGGCACGCGCCCCGTCCTCGACTTGGGCGCGCGAGGACGTATCGAGGCCGCGCCTGGCTTTGCGCTCCTCGCGACGCGAAGCACACGGACCGGCGCGGCACGGCCCATGTTCTTGTCCAGTGAGCACTGGGGCGAGGTGCGACTCGCGCCGCCACGTACCGAGGATGTGCTGGCGATCCTGCGTGGCCGATGTCCGTCCCTTCGTGCACTGCCGTCCCACGAATGTGCGTGCCTTGTCCAGGCATGGTACGACGCGATCGAGGCCTCACAGCGAGCGCCGTCGTCCGTCCGCCAACCGACGCTACGTGAGCTCGTGCAGTGGTGTGCACGACTGGACGCGATGCATGCCGCCAGCCTGTTAAATAACCCCGTCGTTCAGGACGCACTCTTTCTCGATGCATGCGACGTCTTTCTGGCGTCGTTCGCTGATACCTCCACCCCTGTCGCACAGAGCATGGCGAGCGCTCTGAGCGAGGCGCTGCACATGTCGTCGGAGCGCGCATCGTACGCCATGCGTGAGCGCGTGCCGGATCTAGCTCTCGGTCATGCAGGACACGTGCGAGTAGGCCGCGTATCGCTCGATCGGCTCGTGCCGGGCGCGCCGACGCTGCAGCGCTATGCGCTCACGCGCTCGACACTAGCGTCGATGGAGCGTGTAGCGGCGTGCATTGCTCACGCGGAGCCAGCCCTGCTGGTGGGCGAAACAGGCACAGGTAAAACCACCATGGTGCAGACGCTGGCATCGCTGGTCGGCCAGCCGATCACGGTGATCAATTTGAGCCAGCAGACGGAAAGTGGCGACCTGCTCGGCGCGTTCAAACCACTCGATCCCAAGCGCCAGGCCGCCGATATCCACAATGCGTGGACGCGTCTCTTTGAGCGCACATTCTCGCTCAAGCGAAATGGCGCGTATCTGGACGCGGAGCGCAAGGCGTTTTTCGCCGGCAAGTGGTCGCGACTCGCGAAGCTTTGGTCCGAGTCATGCCGCTTGGCCCAGCGTGAATTGGCTGCGCAGAGCGACGCACGCAAGAAGCGGCGCACAGACGGCACACTCGATGCGTCATGGCGCGATCTGCTCGAGCGCGTCACGTCTTTTACGGCCATGTTTGCGTCCGGGCAGCGCCGCCACTTTGCGTTCTCGTTCGTGGAAGGGCCGCTTGTGCGCGCTGTGCGCCAAGGACACTGGATCCTGCTCGATGAAATCAACCTCGCGTCGCCCGAGACGCTCGATTGCCTCGCGCCGTTGCTGCAGTCGCGCCATGGCAGCATCGTGCTCACCGAACGCGGCGACCTCACACCGGTGCCACGCCATGCGCAGTTCCGCTTGTTTGCGTGTATGAATCCAGCGACGGATGTCGGCAAGCGCGATTTGCCACCGAGCGTGCGCGCCCGCTTCACCGAGGTGTATGTGCCGAGTCCTGACGCTGATCGCGACGCGCTGACGAGTATCGTGAGTCAGTACATCGGCCAGGAGGCCGTGAGCGACAAGTCGGCGATCCTCGATGTGGCGGAGTGGTACACGGCTGTCCGCCACGCTGCTATGCGCCACGAGCTGGCCGACGGCGCGAATCAGCGGCCGCATTACTCCGTACGCACGCTCGCACGCGCCCTGACCTTTGCTGCGACGCTCGCGCCGTCGTATGGCTTACGCCGTGCCTTGGCCGAGGGCGTGCAGATGTCGTTCGGTATGCTGCTGGACGCGCCCAGTGCACTTGCCTTCTCGAATCTTGTGCAGCGCCATCTGCTCTCGCATACCAAGGACCGGCGCATCCACGCGTCGTTCGTGCCGCCTGCGCCGCATTCCCATGCCATTCAGGTCGGTGCTTTTTGGCTCGAGACCGGACCGGTGCCGTCCGATGACGCGCCTGATTACGTCCTGACACCCAGCGTCGAGGCCAAAATCGGCGCATTGGCCCGCGCATTGGTCACGCGGCAGAGTCCCGTGCTCATTCAGGGCCCGACCAGTGCAGGCAAGACCAGCGCCGTGGAATACCTCGCCCGCCGCACGGGGCATCGGTTCGTGCGCATCAACAACCACGAGCACACCGACGTCCAAGAATACCTGGGCGCGTACGCTTCCAATGCCGAGGGCCAGCTTGTCTTCACCGAGGGCCTACTCGTGACCGCCCTGCGCCGTGGCGACTGGCTCGTGCTGGACGAGCTGAATCTGGCGCCGACGGATGTGCTGGAAGCGCTGAATCGTCTTCTGGACGACAACCGCGAGCTGCTGATTCCCGAGACCGGCGAAATCGTCAAGCCGCACCCCCACTTTATGCTGTTCGCGACGCAGAACCCGCCCGGTGCGTACGCTGGCCGCAAAATGCTAAGTCGCGCCTTCCGGAACCGCTTTGTCGAACTGCACTTTGACGACGTGCCTCAGTCGGAATTGGCCTCCATCCTCACCACACGGTGTGCGATCCCTCCCTCGTGGGCTGACAAGATCGTCGCCGTGTTTGCTGAGCTGCAGCGCCGTCGCGAGTCTGGCCGTGTGTTTGAGAAGCATGCCTTTGCTACGCTGCGTGACCTGTTTCGTTGGGGCATGCGCGGCGCCGATGGGTACCAGCAGCTCGCTGAGACAGGGTACATGCTCCTGGCCGAGCGCACGCGACATGCGCGCGATGCCGAGACAGTGCGCGATGTGCTGCAGCAGGTCATGCGCGTTCACATCGATCCGGAGGCGCTCTATGACCGCGCCGATACCCTCGCAGCGCAGCTGGGCCCTGAACGACTGGCTGCGCTGCAGAGCGCCGCGCAGCATCACCGCATCGTGTGGACGTCGGCGATGCGCCGCTTGGTTTGTCTCACGGCGGCGGCCTTACAGCAGAACGAGCCGGTGCTGCTCGTCGGTGAAACAGGCGCGGGAAAAACGTCGGTATGCGACATTGTGGCCACGGCCTTCGGTCGGCCCTTGCACTCGTTCAACTGTCACCAAAACACAGACAGCGCCGATCTGCTCGGTGGACAGCGCCCCCTCCGGAATCGCGCCGCACTCGCTTCCGAAGCTCGCGTCACAGCCACCCCGCTGCTGGGCGCACCGCTGGACGACGTGCCGCTCGAGCAAGTGGCCGCTCAGCTGCGCTCGCTCGAGCCGTCCGAGGCCCGCGATCACGCTCTTGCTCTCACGCAGCAGGCGCTCGCTTTGTTTACGTGGTGCGATGGCCCCCTCGTTGAGGCCATGCGCCATGGAGACATGCTGCTGCTCGATGAAATTTCCCTCGCTGATGACAGTGTGCTCGAGCGCCTCAACTCCGTGCTGGAGCGTGAGCGAACGCTCGTCCTGGCCGAAAAGGCCGGCACGGACGTTGTGATGACCGCATCGGAGGGATTCCAAATCCTGGCCACGATGAATCCCGGTGGCGATTACGGCAAGAAGGAACTGAGTCCGGCGCTGCGCAATCGATTCACGGAAATTTACGTCCCGCCTGTCGAGCGTACGGAGGACCAGGCTGCGATTATCAACGCGATTCTGCCTGCCTCTCTGCATGCATGGACGCCACCGATGCTGTCGTATGTGCAGTGGTTCGCTCACCGCCTGGGCGGTCACGACCACACGGGCCTAGGTGTGCGTGATCTGGTGGGATGGGCCATGTTTGTGCGAGACGTGTGCGAGCGCGGCATTTTGCCGCCGCCTCTCGCGTTTGCGCATGGCGCGGCCCTCACGATCATCGATGCCCTTGGCACGCTGCCAGCCACGGCGGCTATGACGCAGGCGGGACTGCACGCGCTGCGCATGCAGTGCTACCAGCAAGTCAATGCCATGATTGAGCCAGCGTACTTGGATCCGTTGGATCCAGCCTATCGCGCCGTCCAAGACACGCCCGAGGCTCTGTATGTCGGACCGTTTGCGATGCCCAAGGGCCCTGCGGCCGTGACGCGTCCGCCCTTCCTCCTCCAGGCGGCCACGACGGCCGACAATGCGTTGCGTGTGCTGCGCGCATGCACGATCCGTGGCCGGAGCGTGCTTCTCGAGGGCAGTCCCGGTGCCGGCAAAACGTCGCTGATCACGAGTCTCGCGGCCATGACGGGCCATGAACTTGTGCGTATCAACCTGTCGGAGCAGACCGAGTTGGTGGACCTATTCGGTGGCGAGCTGCCTGTCGAGCACGGTCGTCCCGGCGAGTTTGCATGGCGACCTGCCGCCTTCCTCGATGCGATGCAGCGCGGTGCATGGGTCCTGCTGGATGAAATGAACCTTGCATCGCAGACGGTCCTGGAAGGTCTGAACTCGTGCTTGGATCACCGCGGCTCGGTCTACGTCCCCGACATCGGACGCACGTTTACCAAGCACCCAGACTTTCGCCTCTTTGCCGCCCAGAATCCCCAGCACCAGGGCGGAGCTCGAAAAGGCCTGCCGAAATCGCTGCTGAACCGATTCATCAAGGTCTATGTGGCCGAGCTGCAAGATGCCGATATCCGCGTGATTTGCGAGCAGCTGTACCCCGACGCTGCACCGTACCTCGATGCCATGGTATCATTCCATGCCGCGCTTCACAAGGCCACCCAGGACGGCACAGTCGGACGGCACGGTGCGCCATGGGAACTCAATCTGCGCGACCAGCTACGATGGCTCCAAGTCATGCACGCCGACCTCGGCCTCAGTATGGCTGAGCCGCTCGATGCACTGCGGTGCCTGTACCTTGCGCGTTTCCGTACGCCACAGGATCGCCAAGCTGTGGCAGAGCTGTTTGCTACACATTTCGGCGACGCAGGGCACGCGCTGCGTATGCCGCACGCGCTCGTTTCGCCGACAGATGCGCTGCTGGGCCACGTCCACCTGTCGCGAGCAGGTCCTGTGGCCTCGGCATCCACACAGCTTCTACTCCCTTCTCAGCTCGCATGCCTAGAGGGTATGGCGGTCAGTGTGCGTCTGGGACTCTTGACTATCATCACAGGCCACGCCGGCACAGGCAAATCGTCGGTCGTGCGCACCATGGCTGCGTTGGCGGGCATGCATCTCGACGAAGTTCGTCTCAGCTCGGCGAGCGACACGATGGATGTGCTTGGCTCGTTTGAGCAGTATGACCCTGCGTACGCACAACGCCATGCGGCACAAGCCCTGGATCAATGCAGGCGTGCGATCCAAGCACGCTCTCACTTGAGCGACGGCGCTGCCCTCGAGGCCTTGGATGCATGCAGACGTTGCTTGCCGCATGACCTTGCTCAAGCCGCACAGTACCTCGCTCCGTTCGCCACGACGGACGAAGCTGCCTTCCTCCACGCCATGATCGAGCAGCTCCAAGGACCGCCCCCTTCAGGCGGCCAGTTTGCGTGGATCGACGGACCCCTCGTCCGCGCGGCCAAGCAGGGCCACTGGGTCCTCCTCGATCATGCGAATCTCTGTGCAGCGTCGGTCCTTGACCGCCTCAACTCCCTCTTTGAGCCGGGCGGCAGCCTCGTTCTCAGCGAGCGCGGCATGGTCGATGGAGGTGTGCCGCACATCGTGCCTCACCCCGCGTTCCGTGTCTTTATGACCGTCGACCCCCGGCACGGTGAGCTCAGTCGCGCGATGCGAAATCGCGGCATGGAGCTATGGCTCGATGCCCTCGACCTCGATCGGCTCACTCCGTTTGCGCGCTCGCTGTGTGCCCACGGCACGCTGGTCGAACGGGCCGTGCAAGCCCATGCGGCACGTCGAGGCGTGCCCACCGAAAGCGCACCTCTCAGCGCGGAGCCCAGCGTACGTGCTGCCTCAGCGCATGCTGTGCTGAAGGAGGCCGGCATGCCCGGTGCCGCCTTCGTCGCTGCATGCTTGCAGGACGAGACCCTCGCCGAGGCCGCTCACATCTACGCTGCTCAAGCGCTCACACCCGCAGAGCGTGCTCTTGTACAGCGTGTGAACGTGGATCTGCCTTCTGGTGCTTCCAAGGGCTCTTTGCTCCCCCTTGATGCGCGCCGTCATCCTGATATGCGCACATGCGATGATATCGAGCCTCGTGCCGTGGAACTGCTGGTGCGTTGCCATATGCGTACCGCCTCTCTGGCTGCGCCTCCGCCGGGATCCTTGCTGTGGCAGGTGCAGGACGATGTACACCAGGTGCCCATGCTCATCCAATCCATGCTCGCCTTCCTCGAGGCCTGTATCCACGTCGCACAAACGGCGGCGTCGTCCACCAACGGCGGCGTCTTGGCTCAGGCCGGTACATTGCTGGACCTCGTCTCGTTTTTGGAAAGCGCGCTGCACCACACGGACCTGGACTATTCGCTCGTGCACGTCATGCTCCGCTCGATTCGGACGGCCGTCTCGGAGCTTGCGCAGCGGCAAGTAGCCGTGCCTGCGTCGCTCGTCTCGCTGATGCGAACGATGCAACAAGCACCTCGCGCGACACACACAGGGGTCGCCATGCAGGCGCTGTGGATGCGGACGCTGCCCCATGTGCCGCCGCCCATGCTGCCGCATATCACGGCTCTCGAGGCCACGTACATGACGCAGACACTGTCGCCCTCGCAGGCACGCACCGTTCTGCAGGTCCTAGCGACGCTATATGTGTGCGATGCCTCGTGGACAGAGGAGCAGTGCCGCGATCTTGCTCGACTTGCACAGGAACTGTGCGCCTTGCCGAGCCCGACGCACACTACGTCCTGGCCGTATGTGGCGCGTGTCCTGCCCGTCTTGCTGTGGACCCTCGCCTCATGCCGCGATGCGCGTCTTTCCCAACTCGTGTCGTTGTGGTCCGCCTACCCGAGTGTGCCTGCTCCATTGGTGGTCGGGACGCAGCTGTGTGCGTGGTCGCCGACCACGACCGTATCGCCCATGCTCCAGATGCGCTGGCCTCGTGCTTTTTGGTACGCACCAGATGGCTCCTTCAGCGTGGATGCACCGGGTGCGCATGCCTTGCACCGTGCCGTGATTCTCCCAGCCGTGTTGGACGCCGTGCACGTCGACCGCATAGCCTTGTCGGCATGGCCATCGTACGATGCGCATCTCCATGATTTGGCCACATCTATCGCTACTGCGTGCGTGCCGGCTCAAGCGCATCGACTCACCCTACTCCGTGACATGCTGCACACTTTTACGATGTTCCTGTCGGAAGCGCTCGTCGAGGCGCTTCAAAGCTCCTTGTCACCAGACATGCACGCGGACGTAGATGGACTGCATGAAGCTGTGCAGGCTCACGACTATGTGCGCATCGCCCACATGGTTCGTACCCTCTGTCGGCGATGCGAGGCCGATGCTTCCTGGCACTCGGCCCTACAAGCATGGCTCCAGCACCTCGCGCATGCCCATGACTGTCTCAGTGCGCACAAAGGTATCACAGAGCTCGGCAGGGCCTGGGTGCAGCTGGCCTTGTGGACTCTGCACATCTACATCCCTGACGTGCCACTCGATCCCGTGGCCGAGGCGCATGCAAAGCACTCGTTCGGCATGTCCATCCACGCGCGTCTGTCACGCCAAGCGCATGTCGAAGAAGCGGCCGAAACGTTCCGGTCAGGCGGCTGTGTCAATGCCGTGGTGCAGCAGCTACAAACAGCCATGTCCGACGTCCTGGCCCGCCTCGAAAGCTCCCGACATACCCGCGTCACTCGCCCTCCTGCCACGGCCCTCCTACACCGCTTGCACGGCGAATTGTCCGGCTTCGCATTGCAGGTCCTAGCACCAGCCCGCGTTGAGCGCCTCGTATCGCGCATGTCAGCGTCAGACTCTACGGCCATCGCCGAAGAGGCTTCGCTGCAGTCGTCGCTGCATGCCTTTGAGCACCGCTTGTGGCGCCACTACGTCGACTTGCACGACCTGACGGCGCCCGTCCTTGTGGCTCTCGAGCAGATGCGGCTCGGCTTGCGCCTGTGTCTCCCAACATCCCCTGTACCCGGGCGCACAGAACGCCTCGCCTCGGCCGCCACGCGTTTCCCCTCTTCGTATGCGGCCCAAACGCTCCTCATCGATGCTGCCGAGCCCCGTGCCGTGTCGACGGCGGTGCCCGAGCTGCTCCTGGTGCTGGCGTGCGCGGCCTACGAAGTACAGACGACGCACTCACGCGCGGCCATCCAAGCTGTATACACAGCCTATGAGCAGCTGTACATCTTGTGGGCGCAGCAGCGCGAGTCAGACCGTGAAAAAGCAGAGGCAGAGGCCCAGCTGTTCACGTTCAAGGACGAGGATGCCTCCGAGGAACAGGCGCGCCTAGATGCTGAAATACGCGCCTTGTTCCCCGTCTATGACGATGTACTCGAGACCCAGGCTCGTATGCCGAGCTCGTCAGACACTCCCCGCCTCGACGAGCACGTCATGCTACGTGTGCTAGACTTGCACATGGCACTGTTCCCAAGCGCCATGGCGCGCTCGACTCAACGCTCCATGCCGAGCGTACCTGACATGCTGGTCCAGGCGACCGACTCGCTGCTCCGCACCTCTGCGCCTCTCGTGTCATCCATGCCGATGGAGATGGATCGGACCGCCGCATTCCAGCTAGCTCGTATCGCTCGTCGTCGCGCACCGCCGACGCGCTCGACGAACTTTTACCATGATGCTCAGCCGCTAGAAATCGCACGTTTGATGCCGATTCTCGAGCGACTGCGTGCGCGCGCCACAGAGTTACTGCACGCGATACCCGAGCAAGTGCAATTGCAGCAGCTCGTGGAACGCTGTGACCGCATCGCCATGCTCGACGTCGCCAGTCCCGTCGCCAAGGGTCTAGCTGCTGTCGAGCTTTTGCTGACGCACGTCGACGATTGGCAGACGTACGCGAGTCGCGATACTTCGCTGCAGGCACACGCCACAGAGCTGACGAATCTCGTGGTCGAATGGCGCCGACTCGAACTGCACAGCTGGAAGACCCTTCTGGACGACGAGGCAGCGCGAGAAGAAGCGTCTGTGGCGCCGTGGTTCTTTTCGCTCTACGAAGCTCTCACGCGCGCGTCACACGGCCCTTCCGCGCCAGAGCTCGTCGAGCTACTCGATACCTTCGTGCGTGGTAGTACGGCCGGCCAACTGAGCACGCGCCTGGCTCTGCTAGACTCGTTCAGCATGTTCCGCGGTCCCTCCCACCTGCAGTCCATTTTGCACAACACTGCAGCTTACTATGCTCAGTTCGTGCCGGCCATCGAAGCTCATCTGTCTCAGCAGCGCGACATGCTTGATCGCGAAGTCGCCGATTTCGTCAAATTGGCAACGTGGCGCGACGTGAACGTATATGCCCTGAAGCAAAGTGCACAAAAGACACATGCGTACTTGCACAAGTCGCTGCGCAAGTTCCGTGATATTCTACGTCAGCCCGCCGATCCTCTCCTGGCATCCAAGGCAGATGTCCGACCCGCGATCGCCGTGCGGCCGCTTCTGGGACCGGCCTATGTACCGTGTGACGTCGTTCCTGAAACGGCGTCTGATACGTACACACCCAGTGCTTTCCACGCAACTCGGCCACCTCACTTGCAAGACATGAAGCGTACTATCCTGCACCTCTCAGAGCTCAGCACACACACTCTTCTGCCCCAGCTCGAATCGCAACGGTACTTGGATGTGGTGGATATGGGCACAACGATCCTCGAGACAGCCGATGCCTTGGCCCAACAGACTCCCAGCGTTGCGAATGAAGGCAACATGAAACTCATAAAGAGTCTGGCCACGCAGAAACGGCGCGCTTGGACCGATCTCATCAAGGCGCTTCGTTTCATGGGCCTCTCCCCCTTTGTCACAGCCGAGCTTCTCGCGCACAATCGAGACCCCATGCACGTGTATGGCGTAGCACCGCTTTCGTCCTCGCATACCGCTCTAGGCTTGGACGCTGTGTCGCAGTACTATGCCGCAATGTTAGCCCAAGCCGAGCGACTCCGTCTTGCATCCCAGTCTCCGAAAGGCGACGTCCCCGATCTCGTCCGTGGCATCGCGATCGTGGAGCACATCGTGCAACTCTGTCTGCGTGTTCGACAGCGCCTATCCAACATGCTTCAGGGCGCTCGTGATGTATGGGCTCTGGCGCAGCGTCTTGGCCAGCTTCAAGGCAATCTGGTTAGTATGGACCAGACTTTCGTGCTACATGTCCAAGGTCGAGCGCACGACTTTGCTCGTCTTTTGCGTGGCCTGGATGAATATATGGCATCTCTGCCGATGCATCAGCAAGTATCACCTCTGCCCACCTCGCCTGACTTGGCACCTGTCCAATCTTTGCAGACACGCGTTCGCGAATTGCACGCTCAGCTAGAAGCCCTCGCTTCTGCCTTGTCAGACTCGGGCATCACACTTTGCACGGAACAAGAGTTCGACATGGTCGCCACCAGCACACACGTCTTACAAGATGCGCAGAAGGTATTCGAACAACTGGCTGATACACCCTCACTCACGCTCTTGGCCGTGCCTATGCGCGATTGGCTAGAGACAATCAGCACGCCGATAGCGTGCCATACTCGCGAGGAGAATGCAGCTTCCGTCCAGTCACTGTCCGACAAAGTGTGCTCGTCGATGTTGGTCATCGCCCAAGAACTACACAAGCAGCCCACGCCAGTGCAGGGCGGAGACGCTTTGCCCGAACGCTGGTTCGTGGACGAAGTCTCCAAGCTCCATGCCATCGATCGCATTCTCCGACCACAAGCCGTGGCAGGCGCTATTCGCGACGCCATGGCCACGGCAGGAACAGGACCCGTCACCATGACATGTGTACAGGACATGAACAAGTTCCTGGCACCATATACCCAATGGCTGTGGACACACATGTCTTGCGTTTCGCTGTGGAACCGGTCCATGATGCGTTTGACGCTCGTACTCAGTGTGCTCATGACGTCACTCGCTACCCAAGGTTTCTGTCAGCCTCCTGAAGAAAGTCAAGGCGAAGACGACCAAGACGCCGAGGGCGGCGATCAGCTCGAAGGTGGCACTGGGCTGGGTGACGGTACTGGTGCGAAGGATGTGTCAGATACGCTCCAAGATGACGAAAATATGGAGGAGCTCGAGAAGGAGGATCAAGCGGAGGATGACGAGCCAGAGGCGACGAAAGGCGAGGATAAGGCACGTGAAATGGACGATATGGATGGTGACGTGCACAGTGTCGATGGAGAACAAGGCGAAGAAGCTGATGACGACGGCGAGGAGCAAGAGCAAGACGTGGAAGACGAAGTGGGCGATATAGATCCCCTGGATCCTGACGCCGTGGACGAAAAGATGTGGGGCGACGAGCCCGAGAACGAAAAGCAGGGCGAGTCGGAAGCACAGGGCGGCGCAGAAGACGATCGCGAACAAGCAGGTGATAGAAAGGAGGCGCAGCAGCGCGAAGAGGGCGACGCTCAAGATCAAGCTGAGGAAGAAGAGCAGCAAGATGAACGCTCTGGCGACAACGATGCCGACGAAGAAGCCGAAGTCGAAGACATGCCTGAACTCAATGAAGGACTTGGTCGCGAGCTCGATCAGGAAGCCAAAGAACAGGATATGCAGCTAGGTGATCTTGATTTGGGCGACCAAGACGAAGACGAGGAAGACAACGACATGCAAGACGATGAAAATCTTTCTCTGCCAGAGGGTGACATCGACGAGAAAGAAGATGAGACAGCCAACTTTGACGAACACGATACCCAGGAAACTCGAATGGACACGGATGAGCATGACGTGCATGAGGGTGAGGAGCAGAATCGTGACGAGCAAGCGTCCGAGAAAGACCGTGAAGAGGGCTCGGAGGAACAAGCATCTGATCCGCCTGATCCCGAGCCAAAGACTAGGGAGGATGAAGAAAAAATAGACGAGGTCAAATCCTCGGGCGACAAGCCCCAAAATGCTCGTGCGCCGCCGCCGATGCCAATGGACCAGCATCAGCATGAAACGCTGGGTGAGAAAGACTCGGATCCGATGGACTTCGATGCAACTCATGAAGGTGGCGGCGAAGACACCGGCGGTGCAGCCGGGCAACAAGATCGGGCCAAAGGCGAAGCGGGCCAAGCAGATGGCTCGTCGGCTACACAAGACCAGGGCGCTCACCAAGATGCAAACGAGCAAGCTGCACAGGGCACAGGAGACGAAGAAAAGTCCGAAGCGCAACCAAACCCTACGCAGAGCATTGCCGATTCGCTTGATCAGTTCCGCCGAGACGTGGAATCTATTCGCGAGGCGACACAGCACGACCAAGATGCAGCCATGAAAGACGGCGGTGTTCCTGAATCTAGTGACATGGAACACGTGGCGCATGACGATGATGCTGATGCCCAGGCTCTTGGCACGGCCGATGAACAACAAGCCCAAGCTATGAAGCAACTAAGTATGGACGATGACAACGCAGCAGGAGAAACCTTGGCCATGCCAGAACAGGACCAAGACATGGACATGCCAGACTCTTCCGCACCTCCCGATCTTCCCGAACCCGAAGGCTCGGGCTCACAGCCCCGTGGAGCCCGTGAAGGTGCTATGATGGCCTCTGACGTGTTGAATGCCCACGGCACAGAGGGTGACAATGATCTTCCTAAGGAAGAAGAGGATGAAGAACACATGGAGCCTATTGCAGATGAACAGCGTGTCGAGGCTGACCAGCACGTCGCCGAAGAGCTAGAAGACTTCCGTACATCCGATGCCGATGCGAATCGCGCGTCAGAGCTGTGGCGTTCTTACTCGGCGCTCACATCCGACTTGGCATTCGGCTTATGTGAACAGCTGCGACTCATTCTCGCGCCAACGCTTGCCACGCGTCTAAATGGCGATTACCGCACAGGCAAACGCCTTAACATGCGTAAGATTATTCCGTTCATCGCAAGTGACTTCGCCAAGGACAAGATCTGGCTGCGGCGTACCAAGCCTTCTGCCCGCGAGTATCAAGTCTTACTGGCCATGGACGACAGCAAAAGTATGGCTGAGAGCCGCAATATTCACCTAGCGTACCAGACACTTGCGCTCGTGTCTGGTGCACTGACCCGGCTCGAGATTGGTGATATTGGTATTTGCCGCTTTGGCTCGCAGATGGACATGCTTCATGACTTTGGTTCGACAACCTTTACAGATCGCCATGGCGGTCAAATCCTCCAGCGCTTGCGATTCCAGCAAACTCGTACGGATATGTTTGCATTGCTTGAGCAAAGCATACGTGTGCTCCGCAGGGCAAGAGAGCAGCATGCCTCAGCTTCTGCAGCTGATTTGTGGCAGCTCGAGATTATCATTTCTGATGGCGTATGTCAAGACCACGCCAAGCTCAAGGCACTTCTGCGCCGTGCGGCAGAGGAGCGCATCATGATCGTGTTTGTGATTGTGGACGCATGCGACGAATCAGCTCCAGCCGATACCCATCAAGCACAGCGTAGCTCGATTCTCGCGATGAACCAGGTCAACTACCACATGGACGCTGCTGGCAAGTTGCAGCTGGAGATGAAGCACTACATTGATACCTTCCCCTTTGACTACTATGTCATCGTGCGTGATGTGCAGTCCCTCCCTCAGGTACTTGCCACTACACTATGCCAGTGGGCGGAGCGGATTCGTGATGCCTAATGTACGACAGAATATCTAGATCGAAGTAAGTGGCACATGCCGCAAAAACGACAATGTTCCCAAGCAATAGTCGAGTTCATCGATGAGACGTGCGCCCTCTTTGCGCTGCTCGACTAATACGTCACGCAGCGCCAGGGCTAACTGCGCACCAGCCTCGTCCGTCATGGCATCCTCGTCTGGATGCTCAGGATGCACACCCTGCGCCTGGAGTTCCTCTGCATGACACGCGAGGAATCCCTGGAGCATAGCCTGCACAGCCTCAAAGTCTAGCTTGGATCGCATCCGCAAAGCGAGCGCCTGCAGAAACAGTGTTTGTTGCTGAACTGACACCAGACTGCGTATCTCGAGGTCCAGTTGAGGCGCGGACAGCGTGTGTAAGTAAGTAAATAGCGGTCCCACATCACAAGCATCCACAGCCACACGTAGGCGGCGCTCCATGTCGGATTCAAAGACCAGATCAATCTGGCGGGCCGATTCGAGTGGCTCACGGTCTTGTTGTGGCCCATCGAGTGAGCTTGACGTCGGTGCAGCATCGAGGAAAAAGGGCATCTTCTCTGGTTTCTTCGGCGCCTCAGTAGGCTTGTTACGTCGTCGGATGGTATCGAGGTGGAGAAGTGTCATCCACCGAGCACGAGGCATTGTGCTGAGCGTAACAAGCGGCTTTTCAACATCGCCCAGCTGTGGAGGACTTGTATAGGTACGCTGGAGCTCAGGCTCACCGACGTCGAGTTCAGTCGGTCCACACGCGTCAATCGTATTGCCTTGCACCGTCGGCAGTGTCGCCTCGCGCTCCTCTTGCACGTTCCCCATATCAAGTGCACGAAGCGCCACGGACATAAACTGTGCGCGGTTCACCCACAAATGCACCCCCAAGCTGTCAACGTGGGCCGTGGCGAGAAAGTCGCCTGCTGGCGAAAAGGAAACACTGGTGGCCATACTAGGCGTATGGAAAGCATCAATCAGCTGAGCCGTAGCAATGTCAAACGTACGGACGACATTGTCAGTGCTGCAAGCCACTATCCAGCGACCATCTGCTGAGAATGTTGCGTCCAGAATACGCCCACGGAAGCCGGTGAACCGACGTGCCACTCGCCGCGTCTCAAGATCAAGAATCGATAAGACAAGATCATCCGTCAAGACAGCCACCAGGTTCGACTCGCGATGAAGACGAAGTCCTGAGCACCCTGCGGGCATAGACTCTGTCGCTACTTTTTGGGCAGAGAAAAAGTCGAAGTAATGCAGCACACCATCTTGCGTGCTCACCAAACACACTTGGTTCAAAGCATCACAGCAAATGTCCGAAACTGGTACAGAGCTCTCCGTGTGAAACGTGCGCCTGTGAATATGACTCTGCATATTGTACATTTCAACGCGACCATCACTCGTGCCCACCAAGGCAAAGTTGCCACATGCACTCACACAGCTCGTCGTCGCCACAGCTGAACTCCTTTTCGAGCGAGCCACATTCAAAGTGTTTGGGTTCATGTGCTTGTTCCGCACCGTCCACGTGTGCGCATGCTTATCATTAGCATGCGTTGTCAGCACGTCATCCCAGTCTCGCGAACGAAGCGTACTGTAGGACAGGGACGTTGTAGGTGTCAGTTTCAAAGAAGACGCCTCCACAGCGAGTTTATGTGACTTGCTCTCGATGGACCCCTGACTCAGTTCGAAAGACCGACTGTCACGGACTATACTGAGGCAGCGCAAACTGCGATCGCGAGATGCAGAAAGCATGGCACGACCATCATCACCATAGTAGCGGATCAGGTGTGGCGGCATGGCGTGTCCGCTTCGCGACTTGAGGACACGGGGTGGAAGAGTTGGTGACTCGAAGAACCACTGCTTGAGAGCATTGTCTGCTCCAGTAGATATGAGAAGAGGCTGTCCAGGCACAAACTCAATCGAGCCGATAGCCCCGTCGTGGGCATGCTGAATCGAATGCAAGAGACGGGGCACTCCACCTGAAACATGATCTGTATCAGTCACAGCGTTCAAGTCGAAGAGGACAATAGAGCCTGCCCGCGTGGCAACAGCCAATAAATGTGCCACATGATCAGTACGAAAAGCCAGGCAGCCTGAAGCCAGTCCGCCTTCCACACGCACCGAAAAGAGGGCTTCGCCCACACGGACATCAAACAGCGACACAAGACCATCCGTGTATGCCACAGCAAGAACATCAACAGCTGGTGACTGGGTCATGTGCACAACGCCCGTCACATTCGTCGATTTCTTGCCACCTCGCACATCGAGAGCATCGAACGTGTGAATCAACGAGGCTGTGCGCACATTCCACAGCTGCAGCGATCCATCCGTCATTCCAAGCACAACCTTATTGAGATAGGTAGCTGGGTGCACGAAGCAGCTCGCCTGGCTTGAGCTTGGCAGTGCAATGGCCTGAAGCAGCTCGGTTGTCAACAGCGACCAGACATACATCGTCGAACCGTGCGCTGCAAGGGAGCACACGTAGTCACCAAACACAAGCATCGACGACAGCACATGGCCTTCGATTCCCTCATCTGCCACACTTGTATTATATTTGGCCACTTCGTGTCCTCGCACGTATCGATATACGGAAGAGCCCGCTGCAACCAACAGACTGTCTGGTGACGTAGCGTGCGCCATAGCACTAATACCATCAGATAGGACGGGACCGACAAACAATAGCGTCATACGTTCTGCATTCCACATCGTCCAAGTATCTCCTATGCACGTAACGATGTTGACATCAGGAACCTGAGCGTCTTTACCGCCGAACCGCACCTGAAGCACAAACGGCACGCCATTGGTGATGTACCCCAGCGCACGGAATGGCGCATACAGTGCATCCCTGTGCACAGTCCCTGATTGTTTTACCTCGGAATTTGGCCCTTCCTGGGCACGCACTCGCTTTTCTTGCGGAGGCATGGCCGACGACGGACGTCCTGCAAGCGATTGCGACTGGATGCGAAAGAAAAAATGGGCTGCTATGCTGAATGGAGGTGCCGATGACTAAACTGAAATGTTAAGGCAATTTTTTTTTCTGGAGCCTCTCTTGCCATTCCCCTCTGCAGTTCATGGTGTCAAAGCATTCAGCGTCGGACGCTGAAGAAGCCAAGCTAGAGCGTCAGCTCCAGCAGGATGCTCAGAATGCACATCAGAGTAACTCGAATTCGTCAGAGCGCAGGCCATTCTCTGATTTGGATCTAACTCCTGCCACGTCAAAAGCTCTAGACGCCATGGGTTTCAAGACCATGACAGAAGTGCAAGAACGCTGCATTCCTCCTCTCCTTGCTGGTAAGGATGTACTTGGTGCTGCACAGACAGGCAGTGGCAAAACACTTGCTTTTCTTGTGCCCGCTATTGAAATGCTTCAGCGTCTTAAATTCAAGCCTCGTAACGGTACCGGTGCCATTGTCATTTCACCTACTCGTGAATTAGCTCTGCAAATCTTTGGCGTTGCTAAGGAAATTATGGCGCACCAAAGCCAAACTATGGGTATTGTAATGGGTGGTGCGAATCGTAAGGCAGAAGCAGACAAGCTTCAGAAAGGTGTGAACCTGATCATTGCCACGCCCGGTCGTTTATTGGACCACTTGCAAAACACAAAGGGATTTGTCTTCTCTAACCTCAAAACTCTTATTATCGATGAGGCAGACCGAATTCTGGAAATTGGTTTCGAAGATGAAATGCGCCAGATCGTCAAGATTTTGCCAAGTGAGCGTCAGTCCATGCTCTTCTCGGCCACTCAAACCACCAAAGTGCAAGATTTAGCTCGCATCTCACTCCGACCTGGTCCGCTGTACATCAATGTGCATGAACAGATGGCTTCGTCTACCGTGTCTAAGCTTGAGCAGGGCTATGTTGTGTGCGATAGCGACAAAAGATTCCTACTCCTCTTTACGTTCCTCAAGCGAAACGCAGGCAAAAAAATTATTGTATTCATGAACAGCTGCAACAGCGTCAAGTACCATGGCGAACTTTTGAATTACATTGACGTGCCTGTGCTTGATTTGCACGGCAAGCAAAAGCAGCAAAAGCGCAGCAACACGTTCTTTGAATTCTGTAATGCTCAGCATGGTATTTTGCTTTGCACGGATGTCGCGGCTCGTGGCTTAGACATTCCTGCCGTTGATTGGATCATCCAGTACGATCCACCAGATGACCCACGCGATTACATTCATCGTGTTGGTCGCACGGCTCGTGGTGGTAAGCACGGTCGCTCGCTTCTTTTCCTATTGCCCAGTGAGTTGGGTTTCCTGCGATTCCTGAAGGTGGCCAAGGTGCCTTTAAATGAATACACTTTTCCACCAAACAAGATCGCTAATGTTCAAAATCAGCTGGAGAAGCTTATATCGAAGAATTACTACTTGCACCAGTCAGCCAAGGAAGGCTACCGTTCTTACATACAGGCGTATGGCTCGTACTCACTGAAGCGCATCTATGACATCAACCAGCTAGACCTCGCGAAGGTTGCCAAGGCGTTTGGCTTTGCTGTGCCTCCTAAAGTGAATGTAACGATCGGGACGAGTCTCAAAGCGCGCAAGGATCGTGACCATAACAATGAAGAGGATGAAGATGCGCCGCAGGGCAAGCGTCAGCGTGTGGACCGGCGATCATATGGCTCCCGTGATGACAAAGCTGCCATGTATCGGAAACATCAGACGTCATCCAACGGTACGCAATGGAGTCGTTAAAGATTTGTAGTATATAGCGGGAACAACCTACGGGATACCATGTGCCTGCCGAGATTGATGCGAAAAGCTGTTCCAAATGTACAGAATCGAAGCCGTGTTTGTATCGGTGGTGCTCTTGACATTGGAACGAAGTTCATTAAGCGCCATCTGAACAGCACGCAGCACCGGAGCAAGAGTGGTAGTACTGTTGGCCCGAATTTCCTCGCCATGAGAACGGAACAATGCTGTGAGCCACTTGAGATGGAATTCCACATGTGGACTCTGACACGAGGGATTCATTCGTGCGGCCACCAGACCCAGCACTCGGTCAAGGTATATGGTTGGCAACTGCCTGGCAACCAGCAAAATTTCTTGAGGCTTAATTCGTTCGTACACTTCGGCCTCTAGCATGGGATCATTCAAACGAAGAGCGCCTAGCAGTGCAACAAGCGCATGACCCTGGTGCGAAGCGGCACGAACAGCCTGTGGCGTAAGATCCATATCAAGATCCGTAGGATCGAAAGTCGCCTGCTCATCAAGACTGTACACAAGCAAACCACTTGTCGATGCAGCAGCCCAGCTTCGACCAGTGGGAGAAAATCGCACGCACTTTGCACGCGCCTGCAAGCGCGTAGAACGACGGCTCAGATCTCCACGCTGAACACCAGGCAGGCTTTGATCTGCACGTTCAGCAAGCGTGAGCTCATCTTCGTCTGAAAGATCATGAATCAAAGCCACATTTCCCGCCTCAGTGACCTGACGAGAATCAAGGCGGTCTTGCGTGCCGTCCAAAGCTAGGTTCATACTTAATGTCCAACGCTTCAGCAATACGCGTTCACGGACGTCATAAAGACAAACATAGTTCGCGTTTCCGCCAGCTAAGACGCACGAGCCATCAGCACTGTAGCAAACACTGGTAAATGCAGACCCCGCTGCATTATTCCGCTGCTGAACCTTGTCATCTAGTCGGCGCCCACTAGCAATATCGCGGCGGCCATCGATAACACCTGTATGTGTGCCTGTCTTGGTATCAAAAAAGTTAAGTTGGCCATTCAGAGACGCCACACAAACCTGTTGGCCATCGGGACGAAAGGCAAGAGCCAGGCCTTCTGACGATATGGGCATCGTCTCTGTACTTTGTGAACGCTGGAACACTTCCCACAGACGTACAGACCTGTCCCAGCTCGTACTAGCCAACAAGCCACTACCACTGGGATCAAAAGCCAAGCCAGTCACGGGCGCTTCGTGACCTGACAGTATTTCAAGTAGCTTGCCGGTCTGAACACTCCACATGTACGTGTCAAATGCATCCGAGCTTCCGGCGCACACAATTTCGCCGCTAGGTTCCACAGCCAAACTCACGAACTGCACCGGCGTGGGGCTGGCAAACGTGCGGAAATTGCGGTAGCGAACTAGGTCATATGCACGCACAGTGCCATCTAGGCTAGCGCTAAACAATACTTGTCCTTGTTTGGCAAATTCAACGCATGATACTGGCGCAGAGTGGTCGGAAAAAGTCACGGTACAGAAACCTGATACCGTATTCCACACCTTTACTTTGCCATCATCGCCACCTGTGACAGCCATTTGGCCGTCCTGGGCATAAGCCACAGTGTTCATATCAAAAAAGTGACCCTGTTGCTTGAGAATATACGACTCACTGGCCCACTCCCACACAAGCAATTGGCCCAGGCGTTGCGCACCGAATGCGAGCCATTCTCCCGTCTTGTTGATAGCAACACTGGTGATCTTTTCTTGACTAATACTTAAAGCATGGACCTCGGTGAAGTCAGGCATGTCTCGCAGCGTGAATAAACCAGAAGAGAATCCAACCACAAGGCGCGACGTGCCCGGATGAAATTCAGCGCACGTAATATGAGTTTGTGTCTGATAAAAGTAATGCCGCGCAGCGACGCCCCATCGTGTCAAGCCCACCGCATTTTCGGGATCAGTGAAGGCCTCTTCTGATGGCGGCAAAGCGTCCTCTTCCATGTCCTGGATATCATCATCTTTCCCTTGCCATACAAGGCAGGCTCCATCGCGCGACACGGTATAAATAGTTTTCTCATCCAGGGAAAAAAAGGCACGAACGACACTATCGCGGTGGCCTGAGAATGTCTTGGGTCGAAAACCTGGCACAGGGTCCAAACTAAACAGTCTTCCACTCATGTCCTTCGACGTAGTAAGGAAAAAGCGGCCTGTTCGGGACCAAGTGATGCTCAAGACATCATCAAAGTGTCCCACATAAGTGCGATGCAAAACAAAAGGCGCAAATTCACGCACAAGCACACTGGGCGTGCGCCATACCTGAACCTGAGCACCGTGTGTCACGGCCAAATATTGTCCATTTGGTGAAAATTGGGCGTCTCGTACAGGGAGCTTAAAGTTCATGTGCGCAAGCAAAGCACGACGCGATACATTTATTAAAATGGCATGTCCGTCCTCATCAGCTACAAGCACTAGGCTTGTATTAGCGGGTGAAACAGCCACTCGTGCGATAGGCTTGCGAGTCTCAAAAGGAAGAGTAAACGACATGTTTCGCACAAGGTCGAATACCGACAAACGATTTCCAACGGGAGAATAGAGCATATCTCCATCACCTGCAAACTGTATGTTACCTTGTTGGTACACCGTGCCGCACACATTCGCAAAGCGAAATGACGACTTCATGGCGCTGGCGGCTCGAAACGTATACGTCGGCGCGCACCCTGAGAAAAATGTCATGTCGACTTTTTGGTGATGAGTCATCATTACACTTGCAACGCGAACACGCCGAGGAGCCTATGACACATCCAACACTTTATGAGCTTAGAGCGGCGTTCAATTGATGAAAATATACCATTGCTTCTAAAAGGTGCGCTGGAAAGACCAAGATTGAATGGAAAAAGAGAAATATTCGTCATTTGAATGTGCTCTCGCTAAGAACGGGACTCATCGCATTTCGCTAACGCCTGTACCGATGACGATGCAACATCATCAAGACATCCCCACCCTCACCACGGCAACAATCTCATGTCAGCAGCCAGAAATGAATAATTCAAGTTTTAAGAAGAGAAGTTCTGCATCAATACCTGGCCCATCACAAGCGAATTGCAGCCCAAGACGATCTGTGCCTATGCATGAAAAAACTCCGCGTCCTTACTCTATAACGTCTTTGTGCTCTGATATAAGCAGTGTGCCAACCATAACATCGAATTTTAGTACATCAAATTCATGTTCACCACTTTTGGCAACAAGCATGACGTCTTTAAAGCCAACAAGCTCAGAATTCGTGCCTTCGGAATCACATACTCGATCCCAAACCCGTTATGACACAAATATACTATCATCTACCTTGCCTATTGTAAATAATGTTCCGGATTGTTTGACAAATCTCACTTCAAGCAGCTCTCAGCCATCCAACAACAAATTAATCCCCTGTGTAACCCAAACTCATCAAAGTTGGATTCCTCTTGTGGATCCACCGGTACCCGTTGAGCTTGAGCCTCCATTGAAAAAGAAACTTCGTGATGAAAGCCCATATATCCCTCAAGATTGCTGGAAGAGTGAATTTATGCGTATGAATTCGAAAGAAACGAGTCCTTTGCTTTCTGAGTCCGACCACTTACCCATGAAAGCACCGGAACAATTTTTTGAGCACTTTGACTGGAGAGGGAAAAGTTTGTTAGAGGCTCTCCGCTCTCTCTGTTCGCAGCTGTATCTACAGGGTGAAACGGATAAGATTGATCGAATTTTGGAGTCACTCAGTATTCGATATGTGGTGTGTAATCCTTCTTCACACTTTCGTGCCAAGGAATGCGTGCACAGTGTGGTGTATTCTTTATTTTTATTGAATACGGACTTACATTTGGCTAATATGAACAAGCATATGACCTTGCATCAGTTCTTGAATAACACATGTGACGCACTTAAAGAATTGGACTTCTTCGACGATGTCCCAGTGAGCGTAAAACAAGAATTAGAAGAGATGTATATTTCCATTCGTGAGCAGCCTTTAGGTGTTCCTCAAGAGATTCGAACTCTGATTGAACCTGAACCTGAGCCTTTTCTGCGTCGCACCTTGTCTCGTGGGCGCGGAACCATATCCAGCCTTTATCGCAGGCAAAGCAAGAAGCAGATGGAGAGAACCTCCCTCGCACTCGGATTACATTCAGAGCCGAGGGATCCCTTGTCACTTTCGTCTAAGAAAAGAGACTCTACCTGTCTTTCGTTTGACATGGATTCTGTTGTTGCTCTAGACCCTAAGCAGAATTGGACGGGTCGAAAATCTCGTGAGCAATTTCGAGTTGTTCTCTGTGATGGAGCTGTAATGTTATATGCAAAGAAATCGCTGCTCAATTTCCAAGATATCCCCGCGCGATGTCTTTCTCTTAATCAAGCATGGCCTAAATTGTGTGAAAATAAACAGGAAACATACTTGGCCCTAACACTCGCGGATGAGAGTGTGCACCTCTTTTACGCGCCGTTACCCATACTTAAATCGTGTAAAAAAGCATGCATTTTCATGAGTGCTTGTGTGAGCAGTATTCCTTTGAAAGAAGGGTCGTCTAACGTAGACTATGGATGGTTGAACGTATGCACAAAAGATGTTCAGCCGCGAGCGCACGAACCTCTGCAAGTCAAGTCGGGATTTTGGTGGAAACTTTTCTCTCGCAAAGAAGAAAAATCGGCAGAAGCATCTATTCAGAATTGGCTAATTCCCGAAATGTCGCTGAGTCCTAGCACACTTTCACGCGGTGATCAGGAAACAAAAATGGCAGAGTACTTGGTCTATATTGAGCAGACACTTTCGATGCTGGAACGCATAAAGGAACCCATGCTTCAGTACTGGCACAAGGACAGACGAGCAAGGTCCAAAGCTCTAGCGAATTGGGATCGCAAACATGCTTTTCTTCAGGCGCAGTTCGCCAAGTTCGGCGAATATCAAGAAGCACTCAAGTGTTGTGATGACACACCTACATCATGTGAGCAGTCCCAACAGCGCAAGGGGGCGCATAACGCACGGACGTCTCTCCTGATGGAAGGGTCACGTGATGTACTCTAGCAAATTGGATGTTAAGTCTATGTAGGAATCTGCAAGGTGTAGAAACCGGAGGCTGATTTTGATATGACTTTCCACCAGTGGGAGGGCAATCTCGTTGAACACGCGTTCGTGGAGTCTGTCGGGGCAACGTCCTTACAGGCGAAGCTGTCGGACGTGAAATGATTGCATCGCCCCACCAGTTGTCTTCCAACCTTACGCTCTGGCCCCGGAGTAGTGAGGGTTCACAGCACTGGCAACCCCTGGCAGCTACACACTGCCTGTGAACGTTCAGGTACGTTTCCGTGGCCTAGGCCACACAGGCAGTGCTTACACGAACAGACAGCAAATCGCTAGGTACGTGAAGGCACTGCGCAACGTGTGTGACTGTGTGAGCTAACACGGTTGAACAGGTCCTTTCGCTTCCTTAGTGCTCCTCGTTTGACCATCCACCAGCGCTGCCCCCTTTCCTCTTCCATTCTACTTTCTTCGCTGTCGCTAATTCGCACTGGACAGCAATTTCTTGAAGCTTGACATTTTTTGTTTAGCAGCTGGCCTCAGAAATGGCATCTTCTAGCACCATGCTTTCCAGCAGCGCTCTGCGTCGACATCCCGCCAGTCTGCTGCCACGTATTGTGCATAACCCCTCGCTCACAGACCTCATTCGGTACCCCGTGACCCGCGATATGGTGGCCTACATCGCGAAACAGGCAACGAATGTGATCCAATGCAGCTCTGATGCATGCGACAGTGCGAGTATGCAGCGATCCCAAAATATTCCAAGTCTTGAGACGTTTATTATGATGCTGGTTGAGAAGAGTAACGTCCAAGTGCCTACGCTTCTTAGCACCCTTGTTTATTTGGATCGCCTAAAGAATCGATTGCCACGCATTGCCAAGGGCATGCCTTGCACGCGACACCGCGTGTTTTTAGCCTCCTTAATCGTTGCTGCAAAGAATTTGAATGACTCTTCGCCAAAGAATAAGCACTGGACTCGGTATTGCGTATTTTTCTCACAGGCTGAGGTCAACTTAATGGAAAAGCAATTGCTCTACCTGCTAGACTATGACCTTCGAATTGAAGAAGATGAGCTTGTTTACCACTTTTCTCCCTTCTTCCGCCGATTTGAAACCCGCGCCGACGCAGGCCGTCGTGAGATGTTCCTTCGCGGCTGCGACGCAGGTCGTGAGTGTGAGCGCTATGTGCGTGCGACAGAGCGCCGTTTGGCTCTGCGTAATTTGTCTGCTTCTCAGATTACGAGCAACAACGCCACTACGCCTAAGACCACGCCAAGCACACCGAAGCGTGTTTCGCCCCCCACAGCTCAGGTGCAAAGCTCGTTGTCCACCACGTCCATACCTCGATTGTCTTCTAAGGGGCTGCTCACGCCCACAGCAACACTCAAAGCCACGTCGCTGCATGCGCGCAACTCGGAAACGACACGATCCGGATCGTCTATATCTGAGGCCGACCTTACAGACGACAACGGCTCGGCTACATCATCGCCGGACGAAGCACACGATTACGAGGACGAGCGCGGATTTTCTTCTATTCGCGTACTTGATCAGTCGCGCACGTTGTCATCAGTGCCACGCTCCCAATCGGCAGCCGTCTTGGCTTCGATGGAACATCGTCACATCCATACCATGCGGTCACAAATCCCCCCTGGTGCCTATGCTCCTCAACATGCTAATGAGAAGGGCCATTATTCGTTTAGCGAGTCCAAATCTTTGGAAAGCACTCCAGTCCGGAACGGAAAACCTCGTACTGCCCAAATGGTAACGGATGGTATGCAGCGTTACCTTACGAGTGTGATCCCTAATGGCATTCGTCGCTCAAATTCTCGTGTCACTCTGCGCTCGAATACTTATGCGTGAAAGGCACTTTGGATGTCTGGTGCTACGAGACTTAACATAAAATTCCTCCCCGCCCCCCCCTTCCCTTTTCCTGCACACCCGTCCCTATTCACTCGCTGATGATATGTGACGAAATGATGCCACACACATTTCGTGGTCTGAGAGAACTTGGCCGGATCCAGGTTTTTAACATAGTGCTACCTGTTGAACAGGTGATTCCATAGGACGCTTTGTTTCTCTGGGTGTAACGCACATCCATGGGACAGCGTCGGTATTGCGTAGCAAATTACAATGGCACAAGGAACAATTGTGGATAAACCACGACTCCGCCTCCACTTCCCTCAACGACGTGCGTTGCATGAGCAACTTGATGAATACGGAATCCCATGGCATTTTATCCCGAATATCTTGGCTAAGGCGTGCGGACCAGTATTTTTTGTGGTCTATCCCTATCAAGATAATGGGGCTGCAAACAGGGTCTCAATGGGACCTGCCACTTCGTCTAAGACCTTGCCTACTAGGCGTTCTCGTCCTTGTACTTGTTCTTATGGGCATCCTTGGGTATGTGGCTGATACTTATATCTAGTTTTCATCCAAATGTGCAAAATTACATCTATTTGAATGATAAAGTGATGCACTTTTTGGCCTTTATGACGGTACGTGGCTCACAGACATGGCTCTTACCCCAGACAACATATTTGTGTTATCGCATGTGGGAAGTCGATCAGGTACGGAGTACCATACTTACCTCAACAGGATTCCATGCATGTACCAATCTGGAAGTATACACCCTTAATCCTCACAATATTTACTAGCATCATCGCCGGCGGTATTGGATCGGAGTTTATCCAAAGCCTGCTCCCCGTATGTCTATGAAGTGCTGACCCTCAGTACAAAACATTCCAGCTGGGTGATATCCTTGCTAATCTAATGGGCTCATGCACAGGTCTGTACGCCGCTTATTATATGGAGCAAAGATATCGTGCGCGCTGTGAATTACAGCAACTATACGCACCACTCGACTTGGAAAACGTTAGTGAACCTGAGGATGACGCTGAGCGGGATCCTATTGCACTGGTCTCTCCTTTTCGCATTGGCGAAAGCACGTGAGATAAATGAGACATCGAATAAAGTAGGCAGGTACGAGACGTGCCTTACTGCTTTCGGAGTCTGTGCTATCAGCTGCTGTTGTGCGTGCAAATCACACTCAAGCTCGATTAAATGTGAGCAACCTTCGGGCAAGTGCATGAACAGTCGCTCTGTACATTGGCTCGTCAAAAATTGGGCCACTCAGATTAGAGTGTAGTGCATAAAAAGTCAGATAAACTATGTTATTGGCTTGGCGGACCAATGATAAAACAATTGTCAGGATCATCCGGGCGGCACATCGGCGCACGGAAACCTTAGGCGGCCGGTGGCCGACCAAATCTCTTTTTGTTTCGCTACCGATAACATGCGTGACGACGTCTTCAACAATAGGCCCATGATCAAAAGCCAGACCGTGGACTTTATCGTCCAAATCCCTCTTGTTGCCCAGGCAATCCAGGTTGGTCATCGCTTCTTGAAAGATCACCCTCTGCTCCTGCGCCTGTTCGATTTGGCTGAATGCTTGTTTATCGAGTTTCTGCTGCTCATTTTGCCTCTGGCTAAGCGCTTCAACAAGACTCTGATCAGTGTTGATAACTATGCTGTACGCACGCTCCAATATGCCAAGGACAAAGTGCCGTACCCATTTGAAGTGACCTGGAATGACTTGTACGCTAACGGCAAGGTGCAGGCGCATCAACTCTCCCAAGATGTGTACGAAAACCGCATTAAGGCCCCAGCCAAGTCAGTCTATGATCAAGGTGTCAAAGTCGTGGAGCAGCTGCAGCAGAATGAGAATGAGTACATCAAGAAGGTTGGTGCGTCGATTTCTTCAATGCACGAGAAAGTCCTGAGTGTCGCCAAAGAAATCTCTCAAAAGTCCTCTCAGGACGTGAGCGAGGGTGAGAAGCAGGCCTCGAGTCTGGTCAAGAGCGTGGTGGGCGAGATTGAAGGTCTGCAAAAGTTTGCTGCTACGCTGCCCTCGGAGGCTCAAAAGCGCCTTGATCCCTACATCCACGTGCTTAATACGACGTACAAGGATCTCTCTGCTGAGGCCCTCGATGGCAAGGTGCCGATCCTCGACCGCTTGAACAAAGTGGTGTCGTACTTGCAGAACAAGACGGTGCCTGAGCTGCAGAAAGCAGTCACGGCTGCCCCTAAGTCTAACAAGAAGAAGGACTAAGAAGTGTGATAATAGTTTGATCTTTATTTGTATGAATGCTAGTTTTTAATGTAGGATTGTGGTGTTCCTTTGATCCGTGCGTGGAGCTATGGTGGGACCTAAGCCCTGAGTGGCCGCGCTGGACCACCACGTGGCTGTGCCGGGGCCAACGAAGGAATTACGCTTTCATGGCCCATCCTTCTTATCCTCCTACCACACAATAGTTCACAATGGAGACCCAGCAGCATCAAACGGATATTATCACGCTTACTCGACACGTGCTTTCGGAAGGCGCCCGCGCCCGCAGTCAAGACGCAACTGTAACCGGTGAAATGACTCTCCTGCTCAGCTCTTTGCAAACCATTTGCAAGGTGATTGAGAACCTGGTGCGTAAGGCGCGCGTGAACGACCTGATTGGTATTGCTGGCAACCAGAACGTCCAGGGTGAAGAGCAGAAGAAATTGGATGTTTTATCGAACGAGGTCATGATCAAGCTGCTCTCTTCTTCGGGTCAATGCTCCGTGCTTGTCTCGGAGGAAGAAGACAATATTATTATTGTAAGGGAACACGGCGGCCACCCAGGCAAGTATTGTGTTGTGTTTGATCCACTCGATGGCTCCAGCAATATTGATGCTGGTGTGAACATTGGCACTATTTTCGGTATTTACCGCATCCAAGACGGATCAGAGGGTAGTGTAAAGGATGTGTTGCGCCCGGGCCGGGAAATGGTTGCCGCGGGCTACTGCATGTACGGTTCCTCGGCAAACATCGTACTCTCCACAGGTAATGGTGTAAACGGCTTCACGCTCGACAGCAGTTTTGGTGAATTTGTGCTGACGCACCCCAACATTGAAATCCCCTCGCGCGGCAAGATTTACTCGTTCAACGAGGGCAATTCAATGTACTTCCACGAGCCAGTCATCAAGTACCTCGAATCGGTCAAATTCCCGGGTGAGGGCAAGAAGCCATACACGGCGCGCTACATTGGCTCCATGGTGGCTGATGTACACCGCACACTTCTGTACGGTGGTATCTTCGGTTACCCCTCCGACAAGAAGACCAAAGATGGTAAGCTGCGTCTTCTGTACGAGGGATTTCCTATGGCCTTCTTGATTGAACAAGCTGGTGGTCTGGCTACCACAGGTGAGAAGCGTGTGCTAGACGTCGAACCCAAGTCTATTCACGAACGCGTGCCCATTTTCCTTGGCTCGAAGGAGGATGTGCAGGACCTCTTGTCATTCTACCACAAATAAAGCACCCTGTATATCTATCCTGGAAATAGTGCTGGCTGAAGACCACTTATATCGGACAGCGGCGATCTGTTCTGTTCGTAGTTGCAAATGGCATCACACGTGTCCATGGCATTGGCAATGCAATCGTTCACGCCAACGCCACCATAGCTGTAGCCAAGCAGAGAAAGACGGTTTCGCCATTGTGGATGCATTTTGATAGCAGCTTTCAACTCGGCCATGCGCTGAGGATGTCCCACAAGATATTGGGGGATAGTGTCAGTCATCACGCGAGCGTAAATGTTTTCTAGATGTGAAGTGAGGGTCAGCAAAGAAAGACCTAATTGAGAATGCAATGCACGAAGCGCACGTTCTTTGACATCGTCTTCGTTTGGAAAAGAAGAACGGTGTCGCCAGTATGGTCCACCCATCATCACAGTCAGTTTAGTAAGTCGTTGTGACTGATTCGGCACAGCATCGCTGTCAAAAATGACGCCAAGGATCTCGTCTGAATTATTTGTGGCATTCCGCGGCACAAGATAGCCAAACCCACGAATCGGTAATATATCTGCTACACCAAGCACAATATCCACAATAGCCAAGTGAGCAGATGGATTATAGGCGAGATGGGGCAGATCTGGCAAGAGGGGTGCTAAGTGGCTGGAAGGAACAGTAGCAACGACGCGATCAGCATAAAGCTTGGAATGATTCGTTTCGATCTCAATGCGTTGGCCAGGCACAATTCGCTTGCAGGCATCGCCCTTCCAAATAGAAACGTGTGGCATGGCAAGAAGCTCCGCCTCTAGAGCACGAGTCAGTTCTGCAAGGCCTTGAGGAAAAGAGTAGATACTAGTAGATCGGAGCTTTCGTACAAGACCTGGATCCAGGCGCGATTCGACGGCCTCTTTTCTGGCCTGGTCCGAGTTTTCATACGTAGATGCCTTGTATCGAGAATTAAGAAAACGAGGAAGAAGGGCCCGAAGCAAGCTGCCATGCATCTGCTCTGTCAAGACGAGAGAGGGCATGACAGCTTTTATACTAAGCTCACGCGAGTCTCCTGCATAGATGCCATGCATCAAAGCGGATGCCATCGTGTCAGCTAAGCAGGGTCCAAATCGGCGATTGAAAAACGCATGGACAGATTCGTCGCCAGCCGCTGTGCCGAGATGTTCAGAGCGAGGTATGCGCCATTCGTTTCGAACTTCTGCAAATATCCTTCGTAGTGTTGGTTGCCGCACTGTCGCTTGTATAGCTGACCAAAAGGAAGATGGTAAACGGAGCAATTGCCCATCATGGTATAGGAAACGATTCTGCGCCGAGGCAGAGGAGCGAGGCACAAGTACCATACGGTCTTGAAGAGAAAGTTGATGTAGTAATTCAATGGTGCGGAGCCCCCTGTATCCAACAGGACGTATACTTCTGGGACCCCATTCATACAAGGCCGAGGTAGACGGCTCTCGGTTACTATGCACGTGCCCCCCAAGGCGTGATTGAGATTCAATCAAGACAATTCGGTATGCATCTTGAGGAAGCGACCGTGCTAAGGTGAAGGCGGATGTCAGTCCAGTAATGCCACCGCCCAGCACAGCAATCGTTTTGCCACCTGAGCCCGGCATTCTTTCTCCACACGCGCGCGTTCAATGGGTGCTCAGAAGAGTTGGGCAACCGTGAGCAAAGGTGTGGAGAGTCACGTGGAGGATGCTTGGAAATCACCGGCGCGGGACGGAACGGATTGACGAAGCACTTATTTTCTGCTTCATACTCATCCACCGATTGTGAGCGGACAGACTATGGCGTCGGTACGTACTTGTGTGCGCGCTATTGTGGGAGTAGTAATCTAACATTATTGAAGAAGAGTATCTCGCTTGCTAGCTTCATTAAGTCGTCGCCGACTCTTCACAAGCTTGTGAAGCCCGTCGCAAACGCTTACGCGCACATTGCAGGCTACCGCCAGATGGGTCTGCGCTACGACGACCTCATTCAAGAAGAGAACATGCAGATGCAGAAGGTACGTATATTCGGTTTTTTGTCCCGCGCAAGTACAGCGTGGGTCGTGTATGACCAGAAAGCTAACACTTGGCTCAGGCTCTCTCACGTCTCCCTGAGAATGAGACATACGACCGCGTCTACCGTATGCGGCGCGCCGTTCAGTGCTCTATTGTGCAGCGCGATCTTCCCAAGGACCAGTGGACAACGCCTGAAAATGTACGTTTCATCATTGGTGATGTACTAACAAAGCAGGACAAGCGCTACGTTACGCCGCTACTCAAGGAGGTGCAGGCCGCTGATGACGAGCGTCTAGCTTGGGACACGATGAAAGTCGAACAGCTCAGGCACCATTAAATAGGTGGCTGGTCGCATCCCCCTTTGACCCATTTTACGTTACCCGCATGACCATGCTGCCCCGATAGGCATGTTCTTGCTTGTTTTGCACATAGCTCTGTATGCGAGGCTTGCTGATGCATTTTTGTGCTGGAATGATAGGCTACTTTTGCTGGTGCACTTAGGCAGGAGAGTGGAGATGAGTGCTGATAATGCATTTGACGACCAGGCCTATCTTGGCGTAAGGGACTCGAGACCTTGATGCACCATGGCCGGAGCAAGTTCGCCCTTGTTTACCATTATGGCGCCTCCTGTTGATGGTGGGTCAGGGCGATCACTTCCAAGATCGCTGCTTGCGCTTTGTACGCTAGCTACGATATTCACAACAATCGTGTCATTATACTCAATCCTCCTGCAGCTAAAAAATTACTACAAGCCTTCGCTTCAACGCTATGTGGTTCGCATCTTGATTATGCCTTTGCTTTATGCAGTCGCTTCCACCATATCTTTATTTTCATTACAGCTTGCTGAAATGATTGATTTGATGCGCGATTTGTACGAAGCCTTTGTTATTTACTGTTTTTTCAGCTTGCTCGTTGAATACCTTTCGGGAGAAGGAGCTATGTTAGTCCATTTGCGCGGCCGACCACCTAAGCCGCATTTGTTTCCATTAAACTTAATCCTCTACCCCATGGACCTGAGCGATCCATACACTTTTCTATCTCTGAAGCGCGGCATTTTGCAATACGTCCAAATCAAGCCTGTGCTCGCTGTTACTACTGTTCTCTTAAAAATGTATGGCAAATACGAAGATGGTCATCTGCACTTGGGAAATGGTTACACTTGGACTGCTATTATATACAACTTTTCCGTTTTTGTGGCGTTGTACTACTTGACCATGTTCTGGATATGCTTATCCAAAGAGCTCGCTCCATTTCGTGTCGCATCCAAATTCATTTGTGTCAAAGGCGTTATTTTTTTCAGCTTTTGGCAGGGTTTGTTCATATCCGTACTAGTCGCCATGGGTCTTGTAACGCACATTGGCGGAGTTTATGACGATACGTACTTGTCCACGGCGCTACAAGATATTCTTATCTGTCTCGAAATGCCAATTTTTGCTATCGCACATATTTACGCGTTCTCGCATCTGGATTACATGACAGAGTCACCACGGCTGGTAGGTCGGATGCCTTTCTTGTATGCCGTGCGTGATAGTTTTGGCACAGGTGATATTGCAGCTGATATGATGTCGACCATGTACGGAACAGAGTATACGTATCGCTCTTGGGAACCTAGTGATGATATCCGTCATCACTCTTACGCGTTCTACCGTCGCAGTCGAGCAGGTCTACGATACAGTGAAGATGGACGAACAAAATACTGGGTGGGTGAGAATACACATCGCTTTGACGAAAGAACGCCGTTGGTACGCCACGCTCCCAAGCGAGAATACCAAGCCACTCGTGGCTACGACGAGTTGTCAGAACTACGTTTCCCTGACGCGACAGAGGAAGAAGACCACTTGTACAATATAAGCCGAAAATTACCTTTTGGCGACTATAAATACCCTTGCGTACAAACATCATAAATACCATTCGTTCATCCATGTGTAGCTGTACAATAAGTAGTTTAATGAGATCTCTATTCATCAAAAAAAGTGGAATTTGATGGTCATTATACGCGGCATGCCATGAGCTTTCATGGCGTGGAGATTCAAAAAATGTAGCTCAGGACGGTTTCGATCCGTCGACCTTGGGGTGCCGCATATTAATATGAGCCCCACATGCTTCCACTGCACCACCGAGCTGAACGTGACTGCAAGGATGGACATTGACATATTCAAACCTGGCGCATCTTGTACTGCTCAGAGGACTAGATGTGATTAGGATTTTTCCCAAAGCCAGCGCCTGATCCTCCCACGCAAACAGCTCCACATATACTACACTCCGTATGTGTGTTATGATTTGTTGAATCGAAAAATATCATCTGTATGAGCAGGTCTGATCATCACAATGCGAAAAAGAACCTGAACCATGTCATGAACCAACGCAAGCGTTGCGAAACTTAGTCCATTTGTTCAACAAACAAATTACGTCGCGCACTTAAACAAGCGTTCTGCGTAGTTTAGTGGTTATGACGGGGCCTTGTCATAAACCAGATCGGCCCAGACCCGGGTTCAATTCCCGGCGCGGAAGCTTTTTTTGATTTATGACAGTTCTAGCTGCTTACTGGCGTCCATCAAGACACGCCATGCCGTAGCGGGGTCTCGGCCCAAGCCGGTTGGCATGCCTTTTGCTTGTCTAGCCGACACTTTGGGATGAATAGCAATTTCCTGTGCCACATGAAGCCAGCCCTGTTTGACATCAAGGCAGAATCGCTGAGCCTGCGATGCTGTGAACTGCTGCGAAAAGCGCGCATTAGGCATGAGGACCCGCTCTACAATCGCATGACTCAGCGATGCAGCGATGTGACGGTATACAGGTAGAAGTAGATTTGGTGGAAGGACTTGTACCATGTGTTGTAGCATGGTGGTAAGTTTCGATAAAGCAGGTATAAGTTCGCGTGTAGGTATATCTTGGTGCTGATCGGCCTGGTCCTGAGATGCGGTTTCTTGATCGTCCACAGGCTCATCATGGTCCCAGCGGCGCAGGATGTATGGCTTAAGAAGGTCCAGAACTTCAGCCACCGTCAAGCGTTCCAAAGCATGAGCAGATCGAGTAGCAATAATTTCAAACTTGGTGATGTAATAGTCCCAGATACCGAGCATATCTGTCTCCTCAGTCTGGTTAGGTTGGGGCGCAGGTTCTTCTTTGGCAGCTGAGGACAAAGGACGAAGTTGCGCAGCAGCAGAAGCTCCGCGCTGTATTCCACGCTGTAGCACGGACATAAGACTGGCTGAATCCAAGTCGTCCTTGGATGACTTGAGGGCCATGAGGCGATATAGTGGTGACGACGTATCAAGCTCTGCGATATCTTGCGCCATGCCAAGGAAAAAAGTGGATTCTGACCATTCCTGGAGCTGTTTCTTGATATAATCGGCAGAGAGAAGTGCTTTGGCAACACGGGTCACACCATGCTCGCCACGAACAAGCTCATTGCCCGGACCAGATGAGAAAGAGGCAATGTCACCAGGTAATGCACGGGAAAAAGCCGTGCTCATATTCTCGAATGCATCGAGATGCCGAACTAGTCGGTGGTGCATCATATCTAACAAAGGCCGTTGAACCTTGATAATAAAAGCACAACGTTGAGGTAGAGAATGAAGAGGCTTGTATTGCTCAGTAACACCTGTCAACATGTGTACCAAAGAGCAGGCGCATCGTGTCGTCGTGGCTGTATCAACATCAATCTCTTCGTCAGACAAAGTGGTAGATGCGACGCCTTCGTCGTCCATAGTGTCAGCTTGCACAAGATTCCAGGCACCTGGCTTTTCCATGAGCGAAACAAAGCGCTGCTCGGTAAAAGCACGTTCGCCGTCCAGCCACGATTGAAACCACGTCTCGTGTGCTAAAATTTCGTCAGCCAAGGAAATGGCAGACACACGCGCGGGTGCATACGTATCACGCAGATCAGCATCGAACGTGATAAATTGGTAAATATTGTGAGCAAGCAAGGCACGCTCACAGACAAGGCGGTGCATGGATGCCTGAATTTTTCGGCGAGCAGGGTACAGAAGGGCATGCAAGAGTTCAGATGGGGCATTCACAGCGACGTATCGCTGTCGAAGTGGTGCCTCGGCTAGCGATGTATCGCGACGTCGACGAGTAAGTTCAGCAACATCACCACCCGGCGTCCATGGATCGGGGGATGCCTCAAATAAGTTGCCAAGGACCTGAATGAGGCCCAAGATATGCGCGAGAAACCATTCCGGTTTGTCCAGGCGGTTCGTAGATCGAGCACCGTCAAAGTGGTATCGAAAGCGGAGTAGAATCTGCTCCATCATGACTTGGACGGCCAGGAGGGGGACATAGGTATCGGATCCAGGTGCTGCATCGCGGCATGATGCATTTAAGCAGTCAGATGTGCCTGTCACGGTAGCTGGTGCGGTGATACAAGAGGGTGATGGAATAAGACCGATGGTGGCCGCGGTGAATTGCCACTCGCACACGTCCGCCCAAGCCAGCTCGACGGCTGGATGGCCCAATAAATGATAGGCAGGTGTATCGCGCGTCATTGTTTCTGGGCTCTGGTACGCCGGGGGCGGCCAGGCAGCCTGTTTGAAAGCTGTGCGAAGTGCCTCGGTACGTTCCAGCTTAATTTGCTCGCATAAGGCATCACGGCTCTGTGTGAGGCAGGACATGGTGCGCATTAGCATGGGACAGTCTCTTGGTCCACGCTGGGGTGCATCTTCCACAAGGGCAGAGAGTTGTACGAGCGCATTGATGGGTGACGACGACGCCAAGCGCTGGGTTTCCTCAGCATCGGCCAAGAGTTGGGTGCATGCGCGGGCGGCATACAGACTCGCGAGCTGCTCAGATGCACCACTTTCATCAGTTTTTGGTATATCTTGAGTGTGTTTGGGGTGTTTGTCTTCCAAGAGGGCCATGAGTGGTTCGATCGACGACGTAAGAAGGTCATCGTCGTCATCATCTTCTGATGTGGGTGCACCGTGCAGTCTCAGCACGTCGTTCACGCATTCGCGCAATTGAGATTCAGCGTCCTGGAGACGTGACATAGCGGCATCCTTGTCCATATGTGCCGTCTGGAGCAGTGTGTCTAGATGCTCGGCTGTGAGTCGATCGTGCTGCAGCAGCACGGGCAGCAGGCGCATATCGGCGTCGGTACCAGCCATACGTTGCGCATCTGGATGCAGTGCCGGCTGTACGTACTCGAGGATACGTCTCGCATCCTGTTCGAGCTCGTCCCGCGTGTAGCCCGGGCTCGTATGTACGACGCCAGCCATGGCGGGTCGCACGGATCCAGCGTCGTGCGCGCCGACGTGGCCCTTCGGATCACGTGATGCGTTGGTGGACGCCTCGACGAACGAAGCCAGCGGCTTCTTCATCTAGTCGCGATGTCGAGCAAGGGAGGCTCTTACTTGTATGTGCAGGCAGTGCGCTTACGACCAGGTCGGCCCAGCCAGGATTTCTCAACTCGTCGGTGAGTCGACATGCCCCTATCCAGCCCTCGTGGCTCCAGCGTTTTTGGGCTGAGGAGATTATGCATCCCGCCAAGTTCTGGGGCAATATGTCGGTGGCGTGGAGTGTCGGCTTCTTTGCGCTGGGTGTGCTATTCTTCCGCCGTGCTGGCGCGATTCTCCTGCCCATGTTTTAAGATGTATTCTACATGGTATCGTAGTCGTCCGTCCGTACCGTGTCCAGGTCGCGGCGCACAAAGTCGCGGATGAACTGCGGATCGTGTCCGTATTCGAAGCTTCGGACGCTGATGGTATAGGCGGCTGCGTAAGATAGTGTCCGACGTACCATTTTCCACTTTGCGGATGGACGAGAGTGTGACGGACTGTTTCTTGCGGATGTCAGGCAACAGTGGCGACATGGGCTCGATAGCTGTGGGTAAGTGGCGCGCCTTTACATACTGTAGTAGATGGTGCGCTGTACATGCAGCACTTGGTGAATGATGCGCATGGGATCAGGACTTGCCGAGGCATCGATGGCAAAGCGCATAAGTTCACCGTTCAAGTCGCATAGGCCCAGAATGTAGCGCAACGGCGAGATGTGCACCACAATCCGGCCGTCCGGCGCACAAAAGTGACGCTGCATTTGCTCGTAGGGGAGGATAGTGCGGTGCTCAAGAAAATGCAAAAACGACGCAGCTTCCACCATCTCTTCTATGCTGTCGCCCACATACCGTTCGTATCGAAGCATGGCTACGCTCGGACGATCATGGTCACTGACAAGTCCTTCCTCTTGTGCCAGCTGAGACAGTTGTGCGTAAATGCCTTGCAGCTTGGTGTGAGCTTCACCAAGCAATGCGGCTTGTGATGACGTAGCCGCGTCACCGCGCTCGAGCGAGAACCGATGTAGATGAAAAATGAGCTTCTTAGACAGGGCGGTGATGTCGCGCGAGGCCTTGATCAGTCGTTCACGCTTGTCATTGTGCGAGTCAATCTCATCACGAAAGCGCTCAAAGGACCCGCGCAACTCAGCGACAGGGTCTGGCATGTAGGCTGTATGGAGGTGCAGGAGGCATTGGGCCTTTTTTTTCCACCACGGCATCATGACACGGCGCAGCAGCTCAGCGGCAGCCCGGCCGCCGTCGCAGGCGCCGGGTGCGTGGGAAGACGAGCCAGGGGACCCAGACGTATACGCAGAGCCCGCACATGCCGAGATCGAGAGCGACGATGACTCGGACGACGCCGTCGAAGAGGTAAGTATGTCCACTGCGCGTGCCAAGGCTCGCGAGGAGGATGCAGCGAGATCAGCGCAGCGGCACGCCGAAAGAGCCGCACGGAGCGCTGCACAGAAACGCCGCGAGGCGACCAAGACCAAGCCATCTCGGCGTGCGCGCACGCATGTCGACCAAGACGAGCATCTCGACCCGGCGGTCTTTGCCGAGGCTCTGGCGCAAGATGAGATACGAGATGCGCCGTTGCCTGCCACCTCCTCGTCTCGCCGCCCACGCGCACCGAAAGATCATGTCACGCTGCGTGGCGAGCGAACGATTGTGCGGACTTTTGACGACGAGGACGCACTGGCGGACGACTGGGAGGATGCGCCGCTGAAGCATTCGCCGCTGGATCCACGCCGCTCGCTGCCTTCGGCGCGCGAGCGGGCCTACAAGAAGCAAAAGCTTGCACTACGAGCCAAGGATGTCCGCGCCTCGACGATCGCCAAGCCATCGCGACCGACAACGACCCGCACATCCAGTGTCGACGATCCATTGGGGCTGCAGGACCCGGCCTTCCTGCCCGGCGGCGAACTGTATCATCTGACGGGCCGGCACAAGCGCCGTGCGCGCGGCAGACCAACACGCGCCGACTGGACTCTGCGCGATCGCGGCGCAGGGGGGCGAGTGGCAGTGCCTCTATCTCGTGCATCTATGGGACCCGCCGCCGTATTTGCACGTTCACGACGCGTATAGTTACCATGCATCCGATAGCACAAATTCGGAATAGTCACTCGGGAATAGTGTGCTGCCGTTGGGCGCCATCCATGCGCTCAGCCCACTGGTCTCGGCATCGTCGGGTATCTCGCGCAGTGAATTACGTGCGCTGGGGGTAGTGGTGTCGTTCTGGGTCCATACCTGCTTCAGTGAGGCGTGCCATGACTGCTTCGGCACAGACAGCGGTGGGAGCGTGAGCGACGAGCCCCACGCCGCGGCGTCGAGGTTGTGGCTCAGCAGCGGCGCCAGAGGCATCGTCGGCATCGTCGGCGAGGCGCGCCGCGATGGCAGACGCACACGAGGCGGCTCATCGTCGAACAGCGCATCCACAGGATGAGCGAGCTCGTCGTAGCGACGCAGAAATGCTGCTTCGTCTACGCGTTCCACACGCGCAAAGGCCGAGGCAGGTACCGGCGTAGCGGAGCGGGCGATCCGGCCCTTGGGCAGGCGGACGCGCGCCGGGTGCGCGGTGAACAGCGTGTGCAGACTCGGTGCTGGCTCGTACGCACCACACGGCACCTGACCCTGCTGCGCCGCACGCGATGGCCCATGGCGCCGGTGACGCCGCCGAGGCAGGTGGACTGCGTACTTGTGCCAGACGGGCGGTACTTCATCATGCAGCTGCTCGAATCGCGTCGTCTCCGTACGCACGACGCACGCGTCAGGCGGCGTCGGAGGGTCAGCCTCGTGCGTCGCTGGCTTCGTCGGAGGCGCTTCCTTCGGCGCCGGTTTCCTAGGCTCAGCGCGCTCCCGTACCTCGACTCGCTTGGGCGTGCAAAGGCTCTTGGGCAGCGGCGTCGTGCGTCGCCACGTCGCAGGCTCCGTGTCCTCTTCTTTCTTGTGCATCATCTCCTCAAGACGTGCCGCCTTTTGCCGTGCACGCTCACGCTCCGCCTCACGCTGGCGCTCGTCATCTTCGCGACGACGACGTGCACGTTCAGCCGCCGATAACATCTCGGTCTGCTGTTCTGCTTCGATCTCAGCGGCATCCACTTTCGGAGCAGGGGGCTCGATCTTGGGCGGCGGCTTGCCGGTCAGGGCGGAGTGCCGCTGCGCCAGAGGACCCCACGACGAAACGGGGGCGGGCGGCGGTGCTTGCGACGATGCGGGTGCTGGCGCAGCTGGCATCGACACAGGCGGCTCAGACCGTCGCAGCAGTGCAGCAGGACGGTGTAGCGGGCCCCAGGCTGGCACACGAGGCGGCGGCGGTGCACGTTTCGACTGCTCCTCCTCGACCTCCGAGATCTTGTACTGCGTGCCATCGCCAAACTCAACGACATCGTCAAGCTCGTCCTCGCTTTCTTCATCAATCTCGTCCCAGTGGTCATGCGAGTGGATCTCGGTGCCTCGAAACCGCTCCAGCTCTTCCTTCGCGGCCTGGTGCCGAGCATGCTCCTCGGCCGCGCGCTCCTCAGCCTTGCGCTCCGCCTCCATGGCTTCTTTGGCTGTGGGGAAGTCGTGCGATGACACTACAGGCTTGGGTGCCGTACGGTGCCTGGCATTCCATGGCATGCGAGGCGCCGTAGAGGCGGGTGTGGCGGAGGAAGACGTCGTGGTCGTCGCGTCACGAGCACCAGGCTCTTTCGATCGCCCTGCCTCAGTAGCAGGAGTCGATGCGGAAGCTCGGCCTGGCATCGCCGTGACAAGCCGTGGACATGCCGCGCGTGCATGGTCCGGCGATGCAGACGTCGCTGTCGACGTCGCCGTCGATGCGGGCGTGGGCGCCGCCTTCGGCGCCGTCACCGTATTCACCTGCTGCAGGAATCGCTGGTTGATGTTCAGCGACGAAAATCGATGCTTCGCATGCGGTGCCGCGTGCACCTCTTCATGCGGACGTGCGTGGCCGCTCTCGGTCATGCACAACGAAGGACGCGTTGCCAGAAAAGATCGGTGGCGTCGCGGCTACCGACCTTCTGCCCTGCTTATGTAACGCGCCCACGCCACCTCGGACGTGGAGCGTTCACCTCGTTGGCTATGGCCGTGCACGTCGAGCTGCACGCCTTGCCGGCGCTGAGCATCGCTGAGCATCGCACGCGAGCGCTAAAGTATGCGTCCACGAGCAATGTGGCCGGCGTACTTGTGGGCCATGTGATGGACGCCACACGCTACGAGGTAGTGGATTCGCTAGCCGCGCCCCTCCGTGACGATGCGCAAGTCGACACGGAGGCGCTGTGGCAGGCATGGGATCTGCACCAGCAGGTATGGCCTGGCAGACAAGTGGTGGGCTGGTATGCACTCGGTACCGAGCCTGCTCCCCACCATGCACACATGCATGCCACTTTCCTCCGCTGCCTCTCTCCCGACACGCCCCTCACGCTCGTCCTCTTGAGCGAGGCTGCATGGCATGCCTTCTCGCACAACGATACATGGTCACCCGCCACGGTATCGCTACCATCCTCTGCGACCGAGCGTATCGTGCTGAATGACGCCCATCAACGAGCGCGCTTCACGGACGACGCCCCCTCTGATGCACCCCGCACGCACCATATCCTTGCATCGATGCAGTCGGAACGCCGCGCTCTTCAAATGCTGTGTGATCGCCTCACCGTCGCATGCGACTATGTTGACGGCGTGTGCCAAGGCACCCAGCCCCACGACCCCGCCATCCTGCGTGACTTGGCTACGGCCGTGGTAAATCGACGTCCCGCTCCACAGACACACGACGAGACAGATGCCCTTCGCAGCACCTATCTCGCTACGCTACTCAACAACCTACATACGCTCCATGAGGTACGTCCGTGCTACTGACCCAGATCACCGAGGTCCATGCATTTGCCTCGTCCACGGCCCCCGCGGCCACCAGTGGAGGTGGTCGCCTGGTCCCAGACCGTCTGCCATAGCGCTACGATACCCAAAAAAGCCACGTGGGACGCGCGTTCCTTGCGTGCGACGATCACGACCGTGGCGGCCGCTTGATATGACCGACGCACTGGATCTCGACATCCCCGTGCTGGATGACGATCTGTACAAGGATCGCGCACGAACGTTTGTCGAGTTTCTCGATGATCAAAGTGGCGCCGTCGATTACCGCACGGCCGTCCGCCAAATGCTGGCGTCCGAGGCCTGTCGATTAATCGTGAGTATCGACGACGTGCGCGTGTACAATCGCGATTACGCCGATGGCCTGCTAAACGACCCTAACGGCTACTTACCGCCTTTCGAGCATGCTCTGCAGGTGCTCGTCGAACAACTGCACGACCCCCTCAAAGACGATATCCAGGGCAAGCAATTCCACATTGGGCTGCGCGGGAGTTTCGGTGACAACCATGTGAATACACGCATGCTCCGCAGTATGCACCTCGGAAAGATGATGTCGCTCGAAGGTATTGTCACACGGTGCTCGCTGGTGCGGCCCAAAATTGTCCGGTCCGTCCATTACTGTGATACGACCTCGCGTTTCCATATGCGTGAGTATCGCGACGCGACCATGTACGGCACAGGCCCGCCGACTACGAGCACGTATCCAACGACAGACGAGAGTGGGAACAGGCTCACGACCGAATATGGCTTGTGTACGTTCCGCGACCACCAGATGATCAGCATTCAGGAAATGCCGGAACGGGCGCCGCCAGGACAGTTGCCACGCAGCATCGATGTGGTCATGGATGACGACCTCGTCGACCAGGTCAAGCCGGGCGACCGCATCCAGCTCGTGGGTATGTACAAGTCGCTCGGTAATCGCGTGGGTCAAAGCACCACGTCTACATTCCGAACACTGATGATCGGCAACTACGTCTATGTGCTGTCGAACAAGGCCGGCGGTGGCATCTCTCAGCTTCCACTCACAGATCTGGACATCCGCAACATCAACAAAATATCACGGCGGGAAGACGTGTTTGACTTGCTCGCCCAGTCGCTCGCTCCGTCCATCTTTGGGCACGACTACTTGAAGCGCGCCGTCTTGCTCATGCTCCTCGGTGGCCAGGAGAAGAACCTCGCAAATGGCACACACATTCGTGGCGATATCAACATCCTCATGGTGGGTGATCCATCCACTGCCAAGAGTCAGATGCTGCGCTTCGTGCTGAACACGGCGTCTCTGGCGATTGCCACGACGGGCCGTGGCAGCAGTGGTGTTGGTTTGACTGCAGCCGTCACGACCGATCGCGAAACAGGTGAGCGGCGTCTCGAGGCGGGTGCTATGGTTCTGGCGGATCGCGGCGTCGTGTGCATTGACGAGTTTGACAAAATGTCTGATGTAGACCGTGTCACGATCCACGAAGTCATGGAGCAACAGACGGTGACGATCGCCAAGGCAGGTATCCACACTACGCTCAATGCTCGCTGCTCCGTCATTGCCGCTGCGAATCCCATTTATGGTCAGTACGACGTGCACAAGGAACCTGGCCGGAATATTGCGCTGCCAGACTCGCTGCTGTCGCGTTTCGACTTGCTCTTTGTCATTACAGACGACATTGACGAGAAACGCGACCGCATGATTTCCGAGCATGTCTTGCGTATGCATCGCTACGTTCAGCCTGGCCAGCCAGCGGGTGTGCCTGCCAAAGACAGCCTCGATCAAGTCCTCGACGTCGGAGGCGGCCCTGACGATGAAGCAGCGGATCAGACGCAGGAAGATGAGTCGCCCTTTGAAAAATACAACCCCCTCTTGCACATGGGTATTCAAGGAGACCAGCGGCAGCAGGTTCTGTCGATCACTTTCGTGAAAAAGTACTTGCAATACGCCAAGTCACGTATCGCGCCTGTCCTGTCGCCTGGGGCCGCCGCGTGGATTTCGAATGTGTATGCCAACTTGCGTAATGACGAGCAGGGCGGAAATATGCGCCGCACTGCGCCCTTGACAGCCCGTACGCTGGAGACACTGATTCGCTTAGCGACGGCCTATGCCAAGGCGCGCCTGAGTCAGGTGGTGGAAGAGCAAGATGCTGAGGCAGCGGAGGCGATTCTGCGTTATGCTCTCTTCAAAGAGGTCATGCATACCAAGACGACCAAGCGCCGGAAAACACGACCCGTGGATGACGAAGAGGACGAGGACGAGGCAGACGATGGCTTTGATTCAGATGACATGGACCAAGACGAGGCAGATCGGCAGCTGGGTGGGCAGCCAACGCGGCAAACGCCTTACGTCACGCGAGCGTCGACACGGGCAGAAGCGAAGGCCCCGGCGCCACCATCAGCGTCGCGTGCTACCTCGTCTGCTCTGCGCGAGTTTCGTGTGCGTGCAGCCGAGGCATTGTCTACGACGTTTGCTGAGGAAGAGTATATACCGTTAACGACGCTATTGGAGGCCGTGAACGCGGCAGGTCCCACGCCCATCCCCGAGGAGGATGCACGCAATGCACTAGAAGCAATGAGTGAGGATAATCAGATCATGATCGCTGAAGGTACGTGGATGCAGCAGCTCACCCCAGACATGGTGTACAAAATTTAGTGCGGCGGTGGCGATACGTCACAAAGTAGCGCGACGCGTCCTGGTAGACAACTTCGGCCGAGATAGTGAATGCCCCAGAGAGCCCGCGTGTCATGTCAAATGTGCGTTTCGACAACAACGAGCATCCACGAGAATGGCAGCCGAGTCGAACTATGACTATCTTTTCAAAGTGGTGCTGATTGGTGACTCGGGCACGGGTAAGTCGAACTTGCTGTCTCGTTTCACGCGCAATGAGTTCAGCCTCGATAGCCGCAGCACCATTGGTGTGGAATTCGCGACTCGCAGCATCAACTTGGACGGCAAGACGATCAAGGCACAGATTTGGGACACGGCCGGTCAGGAGCGCTACCGCGCGATCACGTCCGCTTATTACCGTGGAGCTGTGGGTGCGCTACTCGTCTACGACATCGCCAAGCATTCGACGTACATCAATGTGTCGCGCTGGCTCAAGGAGCTGCGTGACCATGCGGACAGCAACATTGTTGTGATGCTGGTCGGCAACAAAAGCGACTTGAAGCACCTGCGTGCTGTGCCGACCGACGAGGCAAAGGCATTTGCGGCCGAAAACAACCTGTCGTTCATCGAGACCTCGGCCCTGGACGCCTCCAACGTGGAGCAGGCCTTCCAAAACATTCTGACGGAAATCTACCATATCGTGTCGAACAAGGCACTGCAGTCGTCAGACGATGTCATTAAGCCCAGCGGTGGTGAGACGATTTCCGTCCAGCCATCCACTGACGACGGTGGCCAGCCAAAGAAGGGCGGTTGCTGCTAAGGGTATGTACGTTGTGTGTGTGGATAGAGAGAAACAGTGCGCTACGTGGCGTAGAAACGCGTGAACATCGCACACATCGATCGGTACGCGATAAGATCGCCTGTTCGTAGGAGGTTGGCCGCGTCGACGTTCAGTGGGCTGTCTGGCTCCGGTGCATCGAGCAGGGCCACTACGGCGGTACAAGCGCTGTGCAGCGTCCATGCCGGCGACCACTGCGTTTTGAGCACGTCTAGACAGATTTCACCGCTTTTCCAATGCACGTTCGGATGGAAGATGCGTGTGCGGAAGCGCATGGTCGGCGGCTTGATGGGGTATGTATCCGGTACCTGAATATCGATCTCGAAACGGCCGCCGTCGTACGCACCGTCAGCAGGCGCGTGAATCACGGCAGACCACGCAAACAAGTTGGCATCTGATACTGGCCGCAATCCGTGGATATGCTCATCCTGCGCATGCTCGGCACCTCGTCGTTCGTGCGCTAAGCGACGGATCGACGCGCTGTGGCCATCTCGATGCATCGCTGTCACTAATGGGACGCGTCCAATCGCACCGGTCTAAATCCACAATTTCTGGGCTGGGCCCTGCCAACAAACCCGAAACGCCCAAACCACCTCGTTCTGCCATTTCCCGCACCACCCTTGCCCATCCAGTCACAGTGCATGCATTTATGGAGTGAGCAGCGTGCAGCGTCACACGCGCCGTATGCACACACCATTCAGGGCGTGCCTCGTGCCAGCGCGATGGTGACATACCAGCAGCCTGGAGCCCACCACGACGAATATGGAAGACGGCCGGTCCTACCACCAGGGCACGTCAGTGGCCTGAGCAGCCATTCGCGCGGGCACTCACACACAAGTAGCGACGAAATGGTGTGGCCACAGGCTACCTCACCACGTCGCACACCCATGGCCATGACCGGCCCAGCGCCACTGCCGCCCACGAACGCGTACATGTCACGGCCGTATTCAGCCTCGAGCATCCACAGCCAGGGCTCGACGCCTTCGAGCACTGACTCGGGGGACCGTGTCATCATTCAGGCGACTCTAGACAATGAGTCCTTTTCCGTCGTCAACGTCACCGGCATTGATTCTGCGCCCACCATCCGTGAGATGATTCTGCGTAAACTCAAGCTGCCCTGGAAAGACTTGTCTCAGTGGGGCTTGATTCGCACAGAGATTGGTGAGTCGGATGTGGGAAACTCCCCGCTCATCGATGATGATACCCTCCTGTCCCTATGTCTCCAGTTCGGCGACGATAAAGGCACAGTCAAATTTCGCGTCCTCCAACGCCGCGCGGTCTCTGATGAACCTCATGAAGCGCCCGTCGTGTACGCGTCGCCCATCTTAGTGCCACAGCACACGGCTCCCGCGAACCTCGCATGGCCGGGCGATTCGTTGTATGCATCTCATCAGCCCCCGCCGGTGCCTTATGCGCCACCCAACGTGGCTCGGAACGTCGTCCCGCGGCGCCAGCCATGGATCCCTACAGCGCCAGCAGGAGCACCACAGCATATCAAAGACACATTTCTGCCCCCGCTTACGAACCGACACATGTCCCCCGCCGTGGTTCTGCCGCCCTCACAGGCCCCGAGTTTTCCGTACCTGCAGCCGGGCATGCTGGTGCCGTCATCGAGTCTGGACGACAAGGCTCTTCGAAAATCGTCACGCCCTCTCTCTGTGCATGGCATGTCGAGCAGTCGACCCGCCCCATCGCCCCATCATGCGCCCGTGGCGGCACCCAATGGGCGGCCGGCGTCCTTTCAACTCGACGCACCTTACAAACGCGATCCTGACGAAGCTGTCCCTCGACGCGTACTGAAGCCGTCGAAACCACCCGCCCTGTCCAGCTCCAGCGATGTCGGATCGCCTCAGGACGAGAACGTATACCCTAATTCCACGCCACCCGTCCTGTATCGCGGTGAAAGCAGCTTGGGTCCACGGCCACTGCCTGTGCCCTCGCCCATCAGCTCGGCTTCTCCAGCTTCGGCTCAAATGTCGCCCTGGCGCCAAGACATACACTCGGAGTGGACAGATCACATACCCTCGGACCGGTCGACGCAGTCAGATCACAGCGGTGACAGCTCCATGCAGCGATTGATGGCACATTTGCGAGTGTCACAGGAACGCAAAAATGTCTCGACCTCGGACGCACCTGCCTTCGACTCGTTTGCCGACGATACGCTGGGCGGCACGTTTGCGCAACCACTGGACGCATCGACGCTCACAACTCGGCCGCACGATGCCGATACGCTGCGCCCATCTCCTAGTACTCTGACACCCCGCGACGCCTCTCGGCCCGTTCTTACTCTTTCTATATCCCCGCCTCCTGAGCCCAAAGCGCCGTCCCAGGCTTCGGCCACGACGGTCGCCTCGAAATCGTCGCAAGACAGCCATCGACAGAGCTGGGCATTCCGCCCGCCTCCGGAGGAACTGTATGAGCAACTGGACAACCTGTTTCCCCGCCACGATCTGGACCAGCCCCTCAGCGACATGGCTCTCTCGCCCCAGACTAGTAGCGAAACGCCGCTGTCTGCCCAGAAAGAGGACCGCATTGTGGCCGGTGGGACGCCGTCGACCAAGCACCGACGTGCACCCCGTGGTCTTTCACGACACCAGCACCATTCGATCCGCATCATTGCTCAAAACAGACGCCAGCTTCTAGAAAAGACCAAGCAGGAAGAGCGTCGAAACAAGCTGAAGAACGAAGAGGTTCTGAGCCGACGAAAGAGCACGAAACTATGGGGTGGACGTATGGTGGAAATGCGCACGAACGGTGCCAACTCGGTTGGCATCGTGCCCGATGGCAATACCCACAACTCGATGGACCCCGACACGCAGCCGGTGTTCAAGTGGGTCAAGGGCGACTTGATTGGCAAAGGCACATATGGCCGTGTGTATCTCGCACTCAATGCCACGACAGGTGAGATGATTGCGGTGAAACAAGTAGAGCTGCCTCGCACAGCGGCAGACCGTGACTCATCGAGGCAGCGCAGCATTGTGTCAGCCCTCAAGTCGGAGATTGAGACGCTCAAGGACCTCGATCATCCCAACGTCGTGACGTGCCTTGGCTTCGAAGAGACGCTGGACACGCTAAGTATCTTTTTGGAGTACGTCCCCGGTGGGTCCATCGGCAGCTGCTTGCGTCGGTACGGCAAGTTTGAAGAGGACATGACCAGCTCCTTTCTGAACCAGACGCTCCAGGGCTTGGCGTATCTCCACAAGCAGGGCATTTTGCACCGCGACCTGAAAGCGGACAACCTCTTGGTGGATTACCAAGGCACGTGCAAGATTTCTGATTTCGGCACGGTGCGTCGCAGCGAAGACATTTATGCCAATGTGGAAAACATGTCGCTCCAGGGCAGTATATTTTGGATGGCGCCAGAGGTCGTGAGCCTATCGCGCAAAGGATACAGCGCGAAAGTCGATATTTGGAGTCTGGGCTGTGTTGTGTTGGAAATGCTGGCTGGCCGCAGGCCCTGGTCGGACGAAGAGGCCGTGCAGGCCATGTTCAAGATCGGCGCTGAACGTCGTGCGCCGCCTGTACCGAAAGATGTAAAGATATCGAAACCGGCCGCCCACTTTTTGCGTAACTGCTTCGAGATTGACCCGGACCGCCGTCCCACCGCCGCGCGTCTGCTGGAGCACGTTTTCGCCTGGCCATCGCCGAATTGGTGCTTTGAGGATAGTGGGCTGTACAAGTTGCTGTGTCCTCCGAAGTAAGGGAGAAGGACTCGCAGAGGGAGCGTACCTGCATGTCGAGGGTCTAGCTAGTGATTACATAATGTTGAGGAAGTGTGGGTCAAAGCTACGCCCGCGAACAACACCTAGCTCTTCCCTTTTTTCACTCGTTCCTTGGAATGAGTGAGGCGGCCGCTACATCGCCTGATGTATCGTCTGTGTTAGCTGCGTTGCAGGCGCTATACCACAATCCGGACGCGCAGGCCAAGCAGCAGGCGAATCAGGCGCTTCTGCAGTTCCAAAAAACGCCGCAGGCATGGAGCACAGCCAACGCCCTCCTGCTTGCACAAGATGTGCCTCTCGAGTCGCGGCTCTTTTCCGCTCAGACGTTTCGCTCCAAGGTCACATTTGATCTGGAGCAGCTCGAAGGCGCGTCGCAAGAGCAGCTGCGTGATACGCTTCTGCATGCGCTCGACATGTACGCGACAGGACCGCGCGTGATTCAGACGCAGTTGTGCTTGGCGCTGGCAGCCCTGGCTCTTCAGATGAGCGAGGCACGCTGGGGGAATGTGGTTCCAGGTATGATTGAGCGATTCGGCGGTGCGCCCTCGACGGTCGGCGTGCTCCTTGAGTTTTTGACGGTCCTGCCCGAGGAGGTGTCGATGAACCACCGTATCCCGATGGACAATACCACATACCATGACAGAGTATCTCAACTTTTGACACAGCATGCCATGTCTGCGCTCCAGGTGCTTGTCATGTATATCCAGGCGGATGGTGTGACGTCTACGATCCAAGCGATGATTTTCGCGTGCCTGCGGAGCTGGCTCAAGACGGGCGAAGTCACGGCCATGCAGCTAGCCGAGACGCCGCTTCTCTCATGCACATTTGATGCGCTGCAAGATGAGGAGCTTTTTGATACAGCTGTGGATGTGCTGTGCGACCTCATCAACGAGACCCAGGAATTGGAGGAGAACCAGGGCGTGATCGAATGGTTGCTACCACGCATCGAGTCGCTGCGCCCAGCGCTGATGGCTGCGGGCGATGACGAAGACCGCGTACGTGGCCTATGTCGCATCTTTGTGCAGGCCGGCGAGACGTACCATGCGTTGGCGCTGCAGCACCCCCAGGCCCTGCTCCCCATTGTGCAGGCGGCGCTTGATTGTGCGTCGTATCATGACCTGGACATTGTGCAGATCACCTTCCGTTTCTGGTACCTGCTCGCGACGGACGTCCATCGTGCACTCGAGCAGGGCAACCCGGCTGCGCTGCCGTTCCGCGACGTGTTTGAGCAGCTCTTTGCTGTGATCTTACGACACCTACGATTCCCTGACGACGACACGGACTTGACAGGTCAAGAGCGCGATGACTTCCGGAGCTTCCGGCACTATATGGGCGACACGCTCAAGGACTGCTGCTACGTGCTAGGCGCAGAGGCGTGCCTTGCGCGCTCGCTTGAGGTCATTGAGTCGGCGCTCGCACAAGCGTCGCCAGAGCTGCGATGGCAAGACATGGAGGCGCCTCTCTTCTCCATGCGCTCTATGGGCGGCCAAGTTGATGTGACAACGAGCGAGGTGGTGCCGCGTGTGTTTGCGCTCGTCCCGCGCCTGCCGCCGCATCCCCGCCTGCGGTATGCAGGCCTGCTTGTCATGTCGCGCTATACCGAGTGGGTCGCTGATCATCCCGAGCACCTAAGTGGAATACTCACGTTTATCACGACGGGTTTCGATGGCTCAGACAGGGACATTGCCGCAGCGGCCGCTCAGGCCATGGACTTTTTGTGTCAGGACTGCCGCGAGCACCTTGTGCCGTACTTTGACCAGCTCATGCACTTTTTCCGCAGCGTGCATGCGACGCTTGCCGTGGATGACTTGCTGTCCGTGTCCGAGGCGCTGGCTCATGTCGTGACGGCCATGCCGCCGGCCGCAGCGACAGAGGCGCTGGTCCAACTCGCGCAGCCGCTGCTGGAAAATGTGCACGAGGTGTGCGAGTTGCCGTCGGCCACGAAGCCTGACCTGATGCGCGCAGCTGATCGCATGGAGCAGCTGGCTCGTATTCTGCAGATCATGGGTGTATCGCTCGCAAGCACACTGCCTGAGGCGTGTGCCGCTACGTGCACGCAGGCGTATGCCATCCTGGACCGTCTGCTGGAGCGCTACGGCGACGTGTTTTTTATTTCTGAGCGCACATCGGCTTTGATCCGCCGCGCGCTCATCTTCTTCGATCAGCGAGCCGTGCCGACGATGCCGGCTCTGCTCGACCGCTTCGCCTCGTGCTTCGAGTCGACGGGTTTCTCGGGCTACGTGTGGATCGTCGGCAAGTCGATCGACCAGTACGGACAGCGCGCTGACAGCACGCTGGGCATGCAGCTGGGACAGGCCTTCGAGCGCGTCACACACAAGGTTGGCTCGATGCTCCGCAGTGCACCGTCGCCCGATGCCATGTCCGACGTGCTGGATGATTACCTGCACTCGTGCCTCGTGACGATCCAAGCGGCACCGACGTTGTTGCTCGGCATGCCACCGCTCCTGACGCAAGCGTATGCGATGGCCCTCCAGGCGCTCGCAGCGCTCTCCCCTGGCGTCGTAGGCATCGCTGCCGATGTCGTGCGTGCCATCGTCGAGTACGCACACGAGGTGCCTGTGCCGGACCGCACACACGCCGACACAGTCCACGCGGTCGTGGGCGAGCATGGCGCCGAGACTTGCCGCGCGCTCATGCATGGCCTCGTGACGCACTTTCCGCCCGAAAATATGCCAGTCGTCGTGTCGACGATGCGCACGCTCGCGACCGACTTTGCCGCGCAGATGCCGGTGTGGGCGTCGGCGGCGGCACAGGCGCTGCCGACCGAGGCCGTGCCAGAAGCAGACAAGATGCACTGGATCGAGCAGATGCACGCTGTGCCACTCGACGAGCGCATCAAGCCGAGCCTCGTGCGCTTGTATGGTGCGTCGCGCAAGTCGCGAGAACGTGCCCAGCTGGAGTAAGAGTGCCATAAGTAGCTTATTCGGCCCCGGATTCCCGCATAAAGTCGAGGTGCTTTTGGATATCGGCCGCCGACACAGAGGGCCGGACGGCATGTAGCGCCTTGAGAAAGTCGTTCATCACGAGGTGCGGCTCCCGAAGTTCGTCAGACTCGACGTCCATCCACGTCATTTCGCGCGCATCAGGATCACCAGGCGAGCATGGCATGTAGCGCGTGCGCTCCGTGCCATCGTCGTCCACTTCCCGCACCTGCTTGAAATGCGTCGCGTTCATGACACGGCGCACAGGCTGCATGAGCGCTTCGCGCACGACCACGGCCACATCGGCACCCGAGTACCCCTCGGTCTGTGCCGCGAGCGTCCGAATGTCCCGGGGCGTGAGTGTGCACGGCGTCGAGCCGATGTTGAGCTCAAACATGCGCCGCCGCGCATCAAGCTCAGGTAGCGGGATGTACACGCGCTTCTCAAAGCGGCGTTTGATGGCCGAGTCCAGCGCCCATGGAATGTTGGTGGCGCCCAGCACCAGCACCTCTGTTTCGTGGTCGTTGTGCACCCCATTCATCTGCACGAGAAACTCCGTCTTGATGCGCCGACTCGCCTCGCTCTCGCCTTCGCCACGCGTACCGCACAGCGAGTCCACCTCATCAATAAATATAATCGACGGCCGCGCTTCGCGCGCCATCGCAAAGAGCTGCTTGACCAGGCGCTCACTCTCACCCATCCATTTGGACACAAGATCCGAGCTCGAGACACTGAAAAATGTGCTGTTCGACTGCGTCGCCACAGCCTTGGCCAGATACGACTTGCCCGTGCCAGGCGGTCCATAGAGCAGAATCCCACTCCATGGCTTGCGCTTGCCCGTGAACAATTGCGGAAATTTGATCGGGAGAATCACAGCCTCCTTGAGGGCATCCTTGGCACTCGAAAGACCCGCCACATCGTCCCAGCTGACATTGGGGCGCTCCGTCAGAATCACATTCGATAGCCCAGATCGCAGTTTGCGCGTCTCAGCATCCATGTCCTCCGAATCGCTCTTGGAGCCCGCGACGCCTTTGCCGCCATCGGAGGTTTCCGCCTGCGCCACCTTGCCCAGATGCTCCTTGAGCTTCTCAGCTCGGTCCAAGTACTCAACAAACTTCGACCGGATCAACTGCTTGAGCTTGTCGTTTTTTTCGTACTTGAGCGCCATCATGAAATAATCGAGGCTGTTCTGATACTGCATGTACGCCTCCTGGTAATGGTGCTTCACATCCTCATCAATCGCCCTTTGCACTATATCAATCCCTCTCTGCTGTCAGTCAGACGGCTACACACCTGCAAAAAGTCTGTGGGCGCCCTACGCGTCAGTATCTCGGCCTACGCACATGTTCAGGGCTCTCGCCAACCCAAGCGGTGGTGTGTTGGGTGGATGTGGAGATGAAACCACACGACGCGCTCAGTTTGGGCGTTCCACGTCGATGTCTACGGCACCGCTGCGCATCCCTTCGGATGCGTCGCGTCCTTCTACCGAAGCAGTCTCCGAATCAGATCAAGAGCCTAGGCAACAGGCCTGCAGAGAGGCCCCAGATACCCACGCATCGCCCACCGTACAGGACCTGCCCCCCAACAGTGCGCGCATCTCCCTCCGATCCCTTTGGCGACGGCAGCATGCATCGACGCCGCAGCGCGAGCCCCGATCCAATTCCATCAGCATGGTATCAGATCTCCAAACGGGCTTGACGAGCGCGGCCCTGCTCAAGATGCGTCTCGAGCGTGATGAGAACAACGCTCCCCGCATACCTGTCCTGCTGCAGTACTTGCGGGTCCAAGTAACGGACACGTTCAACTCGCATAGCTCCGGTCACCATGTGTACCGCATAGAGCTCAGCTATGGGTACGGCATGGTATCCTGGGTGATTTATCGGGAAGTGCGTGACTTTTTCAACCTTCACGCATACTATCGGACGCACAGCGTAGCCAATACGCTGTACAAGTCCTTCTCCTCCGAAGCAGACTCGGAAGGCGATCTTCCCAGCTTTCCCAAAGGAAGCTTCACAAATCGATTCACTCGGCAGAGGCAGCAGCAGGATGGCAAAACGGCCCAGGAGCATCAAGATGCACAGGAACGCACGTACCGCCAGGCACTCACAGACTACCTGCAGAAACTGATCAAGTTTGCCATGTTTCGCTCAGAGGCAAACCGTCTATGTCGCTTCCTCGAAATCAGTGCCATGGGACTGCAAGTGGCGTCTCTCGATGGCTACCTTGGAAAGCAGGGATACCTGCAAATCAAATCAAAAAGTTCGTGGCGCGACACTCAATCCCTCGTACAAAGACCCAAGCGCCGCATCCCTAAATGGTTCATTGTACGCGAGAGCTATATCATCATTGTGGAAGAGGCCCATAGCCTGCGCCTGTACGACGTGTTTCTCATGGATCAAGAGTTCAAGGTCGTTCAAAAACACACATTACGTCCTGCGTCTTTGAAGCATGCACCAAAAAACGAGGTCGAGGAAGACAAGGAAGGCAAGCTAGCGTGGCCCGAGACGCATCACACTTCCACAGGGACGATCGGTGACTATGTCAGGCGGCACCGATTCAACTTGTACAACGCGGAACGCAAGCTGAAACTGACGGCCAAGAATGAGCGCGAGTTGGAGCAATTTCTGCTCAGCATCCAGTGGGCCGCCCATCATAATCCCTTCGGAAAACAGACGCGATTCGGTAGCTTTGCGCCGATTCGTCGTTGCGCCGCCGTCCAATGGCTGGTGGATGGCCGTGATTACTACTGGAACTTGTCCGAGGCATTGCTGCACGCTCGTGATTGCATCTATATCCACGACTGGTGGCTCTCTCCAGAAATGTACTTGCGCCGCCCAGGCACACCCGAATGGCGCCTCGATCATTTGCTGCAGAAAAAGGCATCGGAAGGTGTCCTTGTCTATGTGATTCTCTACAACGAAGTATCAAATCAGTTTACGCCCACAGATTCGGCGTACGCCAAGTCGCGCCTCATGGAATTACACCCTAATATTGTCGTGCAACGCTCTCCCAGCCACTTGAAAACAGGTACCTTTTATTGGGCACATCATGAGAAACTCTGCGTCGTGGACCAGATGGTGGCTTTCATGGGTGGATTTGACCTATGCTTTGGTCGTTACGACACACCATCTCACCCGCTCGTGGACGATGCGGCCATGGGTCCAAGCACTACCACGGACCCATCGCTCTTAGGACCCGCGTTAGACGGCGCCGAGGCTCATATCTGGCCCGGACAGGATTATGCGAACGAGCGCAAAGTCGAGTGGCAGATTCTCACAAAGCCCGAGATGGATTTGTTGCCACGGGACAAGGTGCCACGCATGCCGTGGCATGATGTCGGCGTTCAGATTCTAGGTCAGCCTGCGCGTGATCTTTGTCGTCACTTTTGCCAACGATGGAACATGTTACTCCGATCCAAAAAGCACACTCGGCGTATGGATTTCTTGCTCCCGCCGTCCGACCTTACAGAGGATGAGGTAAGGCGCTTTGGTGTGCAAGGCACATGCGATGTGCAGATTTGCCGCTCAGGTGGTCCCTGGAGCTTAAGCACGCCCAAAACGGTAGAACATTCCATCCAAAACGCGTACCTCAAAGCCATCGAGCAAAGCGAGCACTTTGTGTATGTGGAGAACCAGTTCTTTGTCACGTCCACGGTCATGGAAAGCACGGAAATCGAAAACAGCATTGGTCTTGCGCTGGTAGAGCGTATTGTGCGTGCTCATCGCGAGCGTACGCCATGGCGGGCCATCATTTTGATTCCAGCCACGCCTGGTTTCCCGATGGAGTACGACCATCCGGAAAGTGGGTCCGTGCGAATTATCTCGGCCTTGCAGTACTTGTCGATCGCACGTGGACCCCACTCGATCTTCGCGCGTCTCGCGTCCGTGGGCATAGATCCACATGCCTACATTGGCTTTTATTCCCTACGCCAATGGGGTCGAATGCGCCATGGCCAATTGGTCACAGAACAAGTGTACCCTCATGACAAAGTGATGATCGTCGACGATCGCCTGGCCATTATTGGCAGTGCCAACATCAATGAGCGCAGTCAACGCGGCGACCGAGATTCAGAATTGGCGTGTGTTGTACAAGACCATGATATGCTGATGAGCCGCATGGCTGGTGAGGCATTTCAAGTGGGTCGGTTCCCACACACGTTGCGCATGCGACTGATGCACGAGCATGTGGGTTGGGACGTGGATGCTATGGAGCGGGGTGAAAATGTACAGATAACGCAAGACCCACAGCCCCAGGTCGTACCCAAATGTTTGCTCGACCCCGTGGCACAGTACGACGTGTGGAAGGCTGTGGCCACACACAACACCGTCATATACCGCCAAGTGTTCCGCTGTGTGCCAGACGACGAAATCAAGGCTTGGGCGTCGTACAAAGTGGCCATGCAGCATCATGACCGTGTAGGACGTTCTGTCACAGACGGCTCAGCGCCTAACGGCACCGACCTGTTTCCTCCGGAGCAAGTCGAGAACATGGCTGCTCAGCTGCAGCGATGTTGCGGCACTCTCATTCAACATCCCACGGAGTTCCTGGAGCACGACGCCATGCGCGGTAACTATTTATTCGCCAAAGACCACATAAATCCACTCATCGTTTTCGACTAGTAGCTGTTATATAGACATACGGTCTTTGAGACGCAAGGCTGCGTCTGCGCGTTTACTTCTTCACAAGCTGCTCAAGAGCGTCCATCGAGAGCGACTTGGGGCGCTCGATCGGAAGACCAAGGATACGGTCGAACACAAGCTGGGGCAGGGCACCGAAAGCACGCGACACACCAAAGAGAACCGTGTAGAACTTGAACTCGTCAAGGCCGTACGTGTAGAGCGGCGCACCCGAGGCAGCGTCCACGTTAGGGAAGGGGTTCTTGGTCTTACCGTGCTCCTTGAGCACAGGCGGGGCGAGCTGCGAGATGCGCTGCACAAGCTTGACGGTAGGCGAGCTCTGCAACTCGGCACGCTTGTCACAGTAGCCGTACAGAGCCGTGAAACGAGGGTCGGGCTGACGGAGGACAGCGTGACCGTAGCCAGGCACGACGCGGCCACTCTTGAGCGTAGCCCAGAGAGCGTCCGTGATCTGCTGGTCCGTGGGCGAGTCACCCACTTCACGCTGGACCTCAAGGATCCAGTTGAGCACTTCCTGGTTGGCAAGACCGTGCAGAGGACCAGCCAGACCGTTCAGCGAGGCGGCGTAGGCCAAGTAAGGGTCAGAGAGCGCGCTGCCGACCAGGTGGCACGTGTGAGCCGACACGTTACCACCCTCGTGGTCACCGTGCACAGACAGGTAGAGACGGAGGTAGTCCGTCAGACCCTCCTTGTCGCCGTAGCCGAGCATGTGCGAGAAGTTCTCGGCAAAGTCCATGCTGGGGTCGACGTGCTGCTTGCCATCACCCTTGCCGAACACGTTGAAGTAGATGCGGGCGGCAATGGCAGGGAGACGAGCAATGAGGTCAAGCGTGTCCTCGAGGGTAGGCTGCCAGAACTCAGTCTTCTTCACACCAGCGTTGTAAGCGGCAGCAAACTTGCTGTCGTGGTTCAGCGTCGACACAGCAGCCGAGAACTGCGTCATGGGGTGAAGCGACTTGGGGAACGTGTCAATCACCTTCTCCACGAAGCTGGGGAGCTTGGCACGGGACATGAGGTCCTGCGAGAGGCCCTTGGCCTCCTCAGCCGTCGGCACCTTGCCGGTCAGCAGAAGCCAGAGCATCGACTCGGGCAGCATCTCATCACCAGGGCGGCCAATGTCCTTGGCGGTGGGCAGCTCCTTCTGGCACTGAGGGATGCTCTTACCGTGGAAGGTGATACCACTTTCGGCGTCCAGAACCGAGCCCTCCCAGAGCATGCACTTAAGGCCACGCATACCACCGATCAGGTGGCCAACGTTGCTCTGGCCAAGAGGAGCCTCGGCGTACTGCGACTTGATGCGGGCCAATTGTTCACGCTTGGCAGGCACAATTTCGCCGACAGCCTCAGCAAGAGACTTCGTCGACGAGTAGCGCACCGACGTAGCGGCGGCAGCAAACTGGCGAGGAGCCGTCGCCGACCGGAGAGCAGCACGGGGGATAGTGAGGGACAGCATCTCGGAGATATGTATGGATGGGAAAAAACCAACGTGTCGTCGATCGACTCGCCCGTCTTATATCAAATGCAGCACGCCCACCCGGACCGTGTGTTCGGACATTTATCCGGCCGAACTGTGCCAGCACGAGCCCATCTGTGGGCACCGCATGGTCACATGCACCGAGAATCGCCTTCCCTGCCACGTGGCTTCACATCCCTGTACCAAGGCGCCCGGCACGCGGGGCTGACACGCGGGGGCCGCGGCGTTATGTAGGGTTTTATAAGGACGTGCATGGGCCGCCCATGACATTCGCTTGTAGATCTAGTTCGGAGAAAAAATGCCACTTGGGCGTTCTGAGCCCGTGCGCGTCCTGCTTCTTCGACAGCCCGTGCCTGTTCATCAGGGCACAGACCCATACCATCACGCATTTGGAACTCTCCACACGTCCTTTCGTGACCCCGCTAGCCCTGACACGTCAGGCGCTGCATCATGCGCACCCAAGAATGATAATAGCCTGACATCCCCGGCGCACACCACGAACGAGTCGCGACCTGACCCTGACTTGTTTGCGAACGACGATCTTTATCTTGTGACGCACCACATGCGGCCCCATGAGCTCAAAGATGTGGAATTCCGCGTTGTCAGTTTTCCAATCCTCACGCATGTCACAGTACACGCAGATGAATTGGACCAGGCCCTACTTGGCATGTACCACCATACCACCCACTATGATGGTGTGATCATGACCAGTCAGAAAGCCGTTCAGGCATGGCAACAAGCGTGTGTGCGCGTAAACCAAAAGCTATATGTACAGCAAGACATCCACCCAGAGCGCATGAGGGTGCTAGGCCAAGTGCCTTTTTACGTCGTAGGGCCAGCCACCGCCAAGGCCTTGCGACACATCGAGGTGGCCACCCCTTTTCAACCAACTACCATACATGGTGCGGAAGCGGGAAATGCCGAGAGCCTGGCTCTGCACATGATGCGAGATATGAACCAAAGCCGACAGCCACGGCGCTTCTTGTACCTTGTCGGTGACAAGCGTTCGCCGGCCCTGATCAACACATTGCAGGCTCACAACGCACCTGTCACACTCGATGAATTGGTCGTGTATGCGACGGACAAAAACCCGGGCTTTGAAGACAACTGTGCCCTTCTTGCGCGCGATATTCCCCGGCACACGTCTGATGAAGCTCTGTCCGGCTCAAGGCCGTCATCTACGCAGCGGCAGCGAGAACATCATGGAATAGTAGGGCATACGCAAGAAGAACACCTTGATGCGCACACCCCGCCCGCGTCAGCACCCACAGAAGTCCGGCCCGACTGGATCGTGTTTTTCTCGCCCAGCGGTGGTAATTACGCCCTGCAGGAACTCGTTCAGCGTCGATGGATTGTGTCGCAGGAAGCTCATCAGGGGTGCAAAGTGGCATGCATCGGTCGGACGACGGCGCAATGGGTGCATGAGACCCTGGGATTCGAGCCACATGCCATTGCGGCTCATCCGACACCGGACGCACTGCAAGAGGCGATTTTTCGTGATTTGATATAGAATGCATGAGGTATGGTACGGCATCTGCATCATGGAGAGGATGGCGCTGGAGTATGCTTGTCATGCCACATGGCATACTGAACGAGGATGACCAGATCAAAAACAAGAGTACCACTGCTGCCCAACAAGAAAGGTAGACTTTCAGACAGGTACTCGTACCTGTCGGGTCCCACGGCTTTGGGATTCGAGAGAATGCTGATCGAATACAAGAGATTGGCGAAAAATGCCAGCAAGAACAGAAGCATCGATAATCCGCGCACAGAACGGCGCTGGAAATTCGTCCATATCTGTGGTAGGCGCGATGTCATATACAACACCGTGCAGAACCAAGCAAAGATGCGGCCAATGATGACGCTGAAAGGGGGCGCAGGGTCTTTCCGACCGCGTCGCGGCGCGTTCCAGAGCTCCATATCGGGTATGTACAGCAGGATGGGATGGCGCACGGCAGGAGGTATAGGGGTCGTCGTCGACGTGTGTGCCAGGACGTGAGGCTGGGCCACAGGATCCACGGAAGCAAGGGCGTCAGGCCTGCTGGATGGGCCCACCGAGACAAAGAAGCCAATTCCCAGCAAAGCCACAGTTGCACCTCGCCGTATTGCGGCCTTTCGTCCACGCGCACGACCTCGAGCGGATGATGACACGTCTTGGTCCATGGATGCGGGCGCCAAGGAGGTATGCGCTTTCGAACGTCGACCACGTTCCACTGAGGCCGCTGGCTTGCTCGTTACATCATCTGTAGATTCACTTTTTCGCGGAGCGCGTGTTCGCCTCGACGGACGATGCGGTCTGACGCGGTACACCATCCATGGATCCAGGGACCTCGCGCGCAGTGTTTGCCGCGACATGCTCGGAAGCACATGCCGAGATCTCGAAGTAGATGCCATCGCCGTGGTACCTGTGGTCGAGGTGTGAGCTGGCCTGTACAACGCCCCTATCAGGGGCGAGCGCTCCGTAGGGAACGCGGGTGAAATGCGTGGAGGAAGCGGCTCCCGGTAGTAGAGAGCGTATTGTGTACACAGTGTTACATCGACCAAAAGCATGTAAGCAGCAATGACCATTTGTATCGGCAGCTGGTTCGTGAGAAAGGCGCCTACGAGGTTGGTCAGGTCACCGAGCGTCCATTGAAGTAAGAACACAAAGGACAGGCCTTCTACGCTCTTCGTGCGGAAGTTTTGGTAGATCTGTGGCGTCTGTGCAAAGATCCAAACAAAAAGACTGGCCGTGCCCGAGGCACCGGAGACAGCCTCGCGCGTGATACGGGGCAGCACGGGTATCATGACACGCAGCGTCTCACGGCCAGGCGCAGGAAGCAGTGGCGGAGTGGGTCGGTGGTGGGGAACGGGCCATGCCACGTGATCGAATCGACACGAGGGGCCAGACGGCGTCTGTCCACCCGCGATTGTCTCTGGCAGGGAGCCAAGATGAACCGTCGCAATGCTCCCATGCCAGAACGCTATGCGGTGCTGACTGATCATGCATACCCATCTTCTACGTCGGCGAAGATGGGGCCGCGGAATGCTGTATTTGAGAAGCCGTGGCGGTCTGACTCACCCTTTGAGAATCCATACGAAATGTCTGCTCAGGAGCCTGGCGCCCCCAAGAAGGACGCACAGAACAGCTTTGTAAGTCTGTTTTCAGGGACATCCGCCCAGCAGAGCTCGGCGGCGGATCTTGAGGAGCAGAACGATGCGCGCCTCTCAGGTCTAAGCGAGCGTATCAAGCTGCTCAAGGACATTTCGACGGGCATCGGGAAAGAGGCGCGCGAATCGACCGCGGAAATGAACTCTCTGAACGACCTGTTTTCCAACGCTAGCTCCTTGCTAGGCAACACATTTCATAAGATGACGGTCATGGCGCGCCGACAGCGCGGCTGGTTCTGCAATATGATGCTGTTTATCATGCTCGTCATATGGATCTTTGTGTTCCTTTGGTGGTGGCGAAAGTAACTGTGCTGGAATATACCCTCTATACGATGTGGCTATGTATGCGATCACTGTGTAACTTCGCCGTCCGGCGTGGTTGTATATATGCCACCACCGCGGCATGCATCAAACGCAGGAAGGCACGACAAGTATCTGCACCATGTACATGCCTTGGACGGATCATCACTGCGGTAAAAGTTGAGCACGAGCGCCACGAGAAATGCAATCAAGAGTATGACACCGACCAAACGACACACCCAATTTATGATCATGTGTGACCGCGACGGATGGATGGACGGTGCAAACACCAAACCGCCCAGGATGCCAATACAGAATCCGCCAATGTGCGAAAAGTTGTCGAGGCCGGGCAGCAGTCCTAACGCCAGGCCAATAATGGCAAAAATGATCGACACGGTCAATCGAGTCTTGGGCTTCATCTCAAACTTCCAATTGTAAATCAAATCAATCATTTCAAAACTGATGCATGTGTACACAGCGCCCGATGCACCCAGCGCAGGCTGTCCAATGAGCCCAAAGTTGCCGCCTAGCAGATTACCTCCGATGCCTCCGGCCATAAAGACAATCGCATATGCTAGCGAGCCGATCAGTTTTTCAATCTGGCCGCAGAGAGTCAATAGTACAATCAGATTGAAGAGAATGTGCACGATACCGGCATGGACAAAAATGGCGGAAACAAATCGATAGCCCTGGTTCGGATCCGTGGCATCCTTCAAGCCACATATGTCTGCAAGCGAGCACAGCTCATCCCTCTGAAATCGGGTTTCTCGCGTCGCCGTGTGATTGAGACATGGGATCATGTTGGTGGGCGGCAAGCCCGGTACGTTGCGCATGCAGGGCGCGAATCGTGCTCCGAATGATATAAGGAATTCCGCGGGGGGTCCAATCATGGGCTGTACGCTTGGGTGTACTTGGACCGCTTCGCCCGTGCGCTGCTTGGACAAGATGAGCTCAGCGATAAACACGACAACGACACCAAAGGAAATGAGCCATGTCACAAACGGATACCTCTGCCGTCCAACGCCACGTTCACGCTCATCGATTTTTTGCTTCAGTTTGTCTTGGTTAGACCATGTAAACTTTCCCTCTTTCTGGGATGGCATCTCAAGGCTCTCATCAGCGGAACCCATAAGGTGAGTACGGGACGCTGTGAGATGGTCTGGGTATATAGGATGCTGTGTCTGCCAATGATGTGACTCATCAAGGTCGTTCTCAGCATACTTTAAGGGCAGATCTGTTTCGCTCATGCCCCAGTCATATGGTTTCCGTGTGTCCTCATACATCGGCACAGCAACGGTGTCTCGATGACTCGAATTCACAGGCAGCAAGTGCGCTGGCTCATGAAGACTGATGCTTGATGCATAGTCTGATGCATTCTTCAGGCAATAAAACCTATTCCTGTCAAAAGCCTCATCAGAAGAGGGATGTGACACAACCAGATCATCCACGTCCTGATAGGGCCGAGTCCGCGCCACAGACATCGGCCGGCCATTTTCTGCTCGAAACACTGTTGGTGGAAAGTCGCCATGTGAACTGGATCCATGTTGTAAGTGCTGCTGGATCTTGGCATAAAGATCCGGCTCCGAGGTCATGCTGGGTGTATACGGCTACAATGCGCACGTCCAATTCATGTAAGGTCTACAAGTCAACTTCCCCTCCAAAGTAACACTCCACATATGTGTTGTATTATGTAAGTGACCCTGCACGCCTAGATGATGCCTGCCGCCGGCTCTGCCTCGCCATGACGACGGCTGGCGATGGGGCGGTTCTGCGTGTCAAGCGTAAACGCGCTGACGATCCAGTCGATGCATTTTTGTTCCAGTTTCACACGCAATCGCACCTCGCAAAACGCCGTGGCACGCAGCCGCATCATCCGCCTGACCAGCCCGGACATGGCATGTTTCGACGGAGAGAGACGGTGAATATAGGCGAGCAGATGGCAAAGGATGCACAAGTGATCGAAGCAGAATGGGATAGTTTTTCGAAAAGAATGAGACTCAAACGCAAGCATGAGCAAGACACAGAAACAACGAGTGTCCGGCGCAAGCATCTACCATCCCATCTTCAAGAGGAGGACAAGGCGCAGGATATGAACTGTTTCTCTGACATGCTATCGGAGTACCTCAGATTGAATCAAGTCTCATTGGAATCCCACGATACGAGTGCGGAGGCTGCAAATGAGTACGTCTTTGATATCTACTATCAAGATACCACGCCTATGACTGCATGGAGGCATCGCGACGCAAAAAACGTGAACTGTGTACCAACAGTTGGACGCGCTCGTACCAAGTCCAATAAGCCACATTCATCAGTACCTATTAGTGGCAAGGGATACGACACAGGACCATCCACAACCACAGCCCCTGGCTTTGAGCATTTGCAAGACCCAGAAGAGGATGTAGACTGGATGCATGAAGCCTCCTTCTATCCCGTGCATCTACGCACAACAATGGATGAAAATGGACACACTCTCGTAACAGCTGTGCCTATCGGTGCTCAAGGACTCGCAGAAAATGACCTGATGTTGGAAGAAATCGAGTCTGGAGCGGACTTATGTGACGACGACGAGGACAGTAATGATGAAGATTTTTACCGAAATGATTACCCGGATCAAGACGAGTGGGACGCAGACAGTGATACAGAGTGGTAGTTTCCTGCGCACAGCTCTACGAATGCATATACCCTATTATTACTCATATCACTCATGCGCATGCTGCCGATTGTAGTACGACAGGCAGAATGGCAACAGTTCTTGATTTCAAGATCATTGAAGGATTCAGCAAGGAAATACTGGCATTACTCTGATTGAGAGCCTTGGTTGAATGCCTTGCGGATGCAATCGCGCATGTCTTTATGACGAGTTATGCTGCATTTTTCCTGGAAAGTATGCACTTGCCTGTTGTGATGTTTGGGGATCGCGATGGTTTCGATCGTTTCTTTGTACTCCTTTTCCAATGGCGACATTGCTATAGAGGGTATCGAGAAGTATGGGGGTCAGCGGACATGAAAGGACCGCAGGGGCTCCGTATAGCTCACATTGGAACCGGAGTCTTTTCATGTTGAGCCGATGCTGTGTTGGTTTTCTGCTTTTCTCCCTGAAATTCCAATTGTGGTCATGACACCAGCGAAACAAACATCTACGCCCAAGTTTGGGCGACCTTAACATATAACCCTTTGCTTTGTACACCTTTCCTAACAACTATCATAAATGGCCATGTCCTCCACAATCGATATACGCAGCTTGTGAAGGAAGATGTGAGAGAATGTCCACTGGACGAATGACTGATAGGCAAAACATCTAGCGAGACGATAGCGACTGGGCAACTTGGCGCGCATGCTTCTCACAGTACATTTTTTGATTCATAGAAAAGTAGTCCGTGAGCTGAAGTAGGCACGGACCTGAAGCGGCATCCGAGTAGGCACATACCATGCACGTTGGGTGGTAGCATTCACCCTTGGACGTCTTGCGAAATATGCCGGTAATACCTCGGCCACATGCGTGACATACTGTACCGCTGCGGACTTGATAGTGCCACAAACATAACAATTTCCCTTGATACATGAAAATGTCCGTTTTTGCTAGTTTATCATCGCAGTCTGAGCAGCGAACACAGTCGGGATGGTATATGCCGAGTATAGAATTGTCTTTACCGCAGATCTTACGGCCTTCCACGAATTGATGGCATCGCGTGCAGCAAGAAGAATCGGTCGGCTCTGAGACAGAATGTGCTGTGTCTTGCACTTGAACGACAGAGGGATTGTTGCACATGACAAGCTGGGACTTACATCGCAAGGATCGAAGTTGAGACTCACACTCTTCGTGCAACAAAGCCGCATTGTCTTCTCGTTGATGTTCAGTCATTGGCTCTGCTGCATCACTCAAATACTCGTCGATGATATTCAAATGCAAATGATTCTCGGCTTCACGTACGTCAGGGAGCGGCTTGGCACACTGTGGCTGGCGTTTTTGTGCAAGCATGGTTTGAGATGCATGTGGCATGGGATCATCTTCGTCGTCACTGTAAAACCCATCCCCGGACCAGAATGCCATATCCAGAGCATCGAGACCCGACTGCCGATACGGTTTTAATGAGGGCTCAATAGACAGTGCAGGCGAAGCCCGGGCAGCAAGCATGTCTTGGGCTTGATATGACATGGAGCTGGGCGCTGGGGTAAGGGGCAAAGAAAAATTGCTTGTATTTGTTGAAGACATACTCATAAGTGATGCTGAGCTTTGTTGACGAAGAGCGCCTGATGTATTCAAACGCAGCTTTGGAGTGATGGGTGAAATATGCACAGATGTAGGGGCGGAAGATTGGACGACTGGACTGCTTGTTTCACTGCTGAATGGGGTGTTCATTGGTACCATTGTGGGTAAAGGAGTAGAACCTGTGCGAACAGGTATGATGGACGTAGGCGTCATTGTCTGTGTGGGGAAAGTATCGTGCACGGCCTTGGCAAAGCGCGGAAACCGGCCACAACTCAATCGCGACTGGGTCCCGTACATACTAGTATCTTGGTCGCACTTAGGTAGAAATTGGGACTGAGGGATCGAGATGTCCCTATGATCTTTGTGGGACAAGAGTATCGGAGACACGTTTTGGCGTTGATTTTGCAGGAACTGCTGCTGAAGTCGACGCCGGCTTGCCACACCAATACCCGCAAAGTTTCTCTTATCGAGACTCTCGAGTATAGGCGCTCCGCTCTCGGTCATGGTATAGGGTCTGACCAACGGTGCTAAATTTTGGTGTCGAGACCAAGGCCAAGTCTAGAAATTGCTCTTTGACTAGATGTCGACAGCCCTTGGAATTTCAGCTTACGCCTCCTTGCAGATCCAACCCAAAAATACGACTGCTTATATAAAATCGCATTGATTACCTCCATACGGCATGTATGCAACTAGGGACAGGAATATGGAGCGTTGTAAAAAGTGCATGAGGGAAAATCAACGCTCACACCTTAACGTTGTCGTGGTCTACACAATATCCATAAACAATGTGACTAGGTGTAGCATGCAGCCAGCGAAGCATATTCATCAATAATACATGTTAATTTTCGTGTTTCTGGGTGGGCACACCCGTCTCGGTGGGACGGCCGTCTCCTGAGTACACCATGTCTAATGGTTGATGCGCGGGAGGCGCTGTTGATGATGCTGCTGAGCGTACCTCTACCGTTGAAGTACTGGGAGTAGGTGGAGCCGTAGTTGTCGACGTAGCATTTTCCATCTTTGGACGTTTTTCGTCCATAGAGAAAGACGATGTCGATGGCATAGGGCTTGTCGCGAAAGAGTTTGCTGTAGACTGTGGCACTGGAACACCACTGGGAGGACCCACATGATGAGGGAATTCATGATGGGGAGACACGTCAAGAGATACAGCAGGTTCACTAGGTCGCTTCTCCATAGAAAAGCGACGTGCCTCATTGCTTGAGTGGCTCATGTGTGAAGTAGGCTGTTGTTGTAGCTCATGAGACAGCGTAGCTGGCACAGATGAGGTGCTCGCTGCATGACCATTGGGTGTGGCCGCCGGGGTGGCAGCATGTTCCAATCGGCGATCCACCATCATACCTGGGGCCGCCGGCGCATTTGTTGACCTAACAGTTGGTGGGGGCATCGCAGCAGCGTGCGCCGAGTACGGCGTATTAGGTGAATGGAACATACCGGGTGTGGTCGGGGCCGGCGTCGGGGAAGTAACAGAGGCGGCTGTCGAATTTGGTGTCTGTTGGCATGCCGCATGGGCTGTAGGCAGGACCGTAGCTGGATGGTGATAGTGCGAATGGTGCTGCGGGTACGAATATGAAAGGGAGGTATCCGCTGAGTTGCTTGTCGCTGATGTATCATGCGCAGTCGTCTGCCCTGGACTGCCCCAGTGACTGTGAGGTAAACTAGAATGCAGCGGCAGACTCGCAGTACTGATGTCACTGCTGCTGACGTCCTTGACTGGGGTATTTACCCCATTTGCAGGCATGCCACCATAATGACGGTGCACCTGGCGCTCTTGTGCAGCGGCCATCACTGCAGCTGTACGTGGATAGTTGTCGGGGTGGTACAAGAACGACTGGATGTTCGGCTCAAAAAGTGGATAGAGAATGTCAATGATACCGTGTTGCTCAGCCAGTTGCTTGGCACGATTGAATGCGATCCACACACCCTTGAGATGCATAGCACCCACCTTGACGACAATGCGCTCCTTCTCATTTTTCAAGATACCATCACGTTTACCACGTGACATGCCACAAACATTCAGCAACTTGGTACCATTTACCATATTGTTATCATGGCGACGGGCCACACACACGCCCTTCACGTCAACCTGGAAGCACAGAGTACCTTCATCTTCCCACAAGGTCGTGGTGACACGATGACGACCCATCCATGGCACAGGTGTGGTGTACTGCGGCGCTGAGCCGTAAGACGAAGCTGCCATCATGGCACCAGATGTCATGCCACCCGGAGCGGCTGGAGAAGTTGCATTAGCCGAGGTAGTTGTCATAGACAGAGGCATAGCTGCAGCAGATGGTGCATGGTGTGATGGTATGTGTGCAGGAGTGTGTGGGTTGTAGCCTGCATGGGGCATCATGCTGCTCATAAAAGGGGCATGATAAGCGGGACCGGAGGTGGCAGCAGCAGGGTAATGTGGTGGGTGGGTTCCGTAATGCGAAATATGCCCGAAATAGTTTGGATAAGGCGCATAGGCGTGTCCCGGGTACGATGCACTGTACATGGGGTGCTGTGCTGCCGCGTACGTTGCAGCATACGGTGATGTCATTGGCGACAATTGAGTGCTTGGAAACGAGCTCGCCATATGGTGCGAGCTCTGGTTGACACTATCCGGTTGCTGTTGATACAGCCCAGCACTCGACGCATGGCCACCGACGTGCGGATCAGAGCAAGCCAGTGCGGTAGATGCATGTCCATGCAAGGCAGGTGCACCAGAATGGCTGGCCGTAGGGGCCTGGGGCTGCGGTGCCGGCGGCGCTGGTTGCTGTGGTGCAGCGTGCATTGAGGAAATACCACCATAAGGCGAGGCAGCCGCGGAGGCGGCAGCGGCCGTTGCTGCCGTAGTGGTAGAGACAGATGGGCTGGCAGTAGACATGCTCGTGGCGTCAACGAGGCCCGATCAGAAATGAATTAGTATCAGCGCCTTGACGAATGAGCTAACTCAGTGGCTAGTAAAGATCGACTTGCACGTATGCAATGCAATGTGGGGATGCGGAGGTCACGAAACTGTCAGCGAGCGTTTTACGCCCAAAAAATAACGTGAACCTAAAACCGAAAGCCTCTGTATGTAGAGAGGATGCGATGCGTATTACCGTTGCAGGCACTCGCATTTGCATCTGCTTCGTATGCTCGGTAGCTACGAACACATTCGCCAATCAGATATTGCATACAGTATGCCAGCAATGCAGCACGTAGCATATCACGTGGATAGCATGTGCGGTCACGACCCTGGGTGTATATGTGTGATATCGTAAGCATGTAATGACCGTGTGCCTGCAAGTGGTGCAGCGTCCCACCTCCATTCCAGCTCGTCCAAAAGCGTGCACACATTGCAGCTTAATTCTACCCTTTGAGCAATGGAGGACGCGGCTGCAGCACACGAGCCACCTTCCAAGATAGAGGTGGTGGAACACAGGGGCGTGCCGTCGCAAGAGCCCGTGCACCGCCCGGACCTCGAAGAGGTGCCGAATGAGCCCCAGGCACAACTCACTGAGCCTGTCGAACATGAGCATACCAGAACAGTCATGCCAGAGTCGCATGCACCTCAAGGCGAGGAAAGCTCACATCCTGAACAAAACGTTGAAGCACTGCCACCTGCGGGCTCTGGGCGCGTGGTCCCTTTTGCGCCCAAGGACGTGGACCCAGGCACAGTGGATGCCGCCGAACAAGCTCAGGCCCAAGGTGCCATAGCACAGGAACGAGCTCATCAGCTTGAAATGGATCGCTTGCTTTGGATTTCTTTGCCTAAAAATGACCAACTGGATTACCATATTGAGCATGATAACTCAGACGAATGGCCGGAGCTCAACGAGCCTGGGCCCTCGGGTTTCAGCAACCGCGGTCAAAAGTTGCATGCGCATAATGGTGTGCGTTGGATGCATCGCGGAAAACTTGGGACGTGGACTGAAAGGCGCAGTGACTATGAGTTGCGAGAACGTGAAGAGCGTCGGATCGACGCCTTTCAGCATGCAAGTGTGGATGCTATGCTAGAGGCGGAGGCAACCGGACCAGGAGGCATGGGTGGTATTTGGCGAACACAAGTCCTACCAAAGCGACGTGGACGACACAGTGATCATTATGCGTCAAAACGCGCCAAAACACAGCTTTGGGATCCTCAAGCCAAATACGACCTCGTGGAAGATGCATGGGAGGAGGATGACAAGAATGCACGACATGCATCCACCCTTGCTTTTTCGCTACTAGTGCCTGTTCTCACGGCCAGAGGTCTCTTGGAAAGCAAACTGCTGAAGCAAAGCTTCCGCAACCCGCACCTGACGTCTCTCAACCGAGCGGCTTTGAATTTGATTGAGAATGAACATGTCATGTATCGCGCTCTAGGGCGATGCTTTGACACTATGGAGCATTTAACCGGAAAAGAAGGACCCGTGCCGGTGAAACACGACCAGCACCATACAGATGTCACCGTGCCTATGGACTACGTCCCGCCCTTGGCTCATATGAATGACCTATTTATAACGAACGAGGGTTTTACTGTCCCTGTTTCGTCCTCAGAACACGAAAATGAAACGAATTCGACGTACACACTTTCTGCGGATGAACAGCGAGAAATTGTGTACTCGAGCTTACAGTGCCTGAATGATTTGCATGCTGACAGCCGCGAGTACATGGAACGACTAGGCGAAGTTCGTATGATGCTGGCAGAGGTGCGACGCGACAGGAATCATATGTGGGGGATTATTCGGAAATGGGCCTTGGAGCGTGAGAGCCTAGATTATCAGGCAAGCTTACGTCAAAGAAGGCATCGAGCTGGAATGGATGATATGGTTGATGCATCATCTTCTCATGAGGCCGCCCATGAAAAAGTACATCACATGAACGACAATGCTCCTGAATCTGAATCAAGGCGGACTGAGTGGTCTACGAGTAATCGAAATCGGGGGAAACGACGTTCTGGTCGATAGCGCACATACGATGTCACTTAGCATACTTTTTTCCTGTGCCATGAATAGGATAAGATGCGCGAGTTTTCTTGACGGAGAGTGGAGGCAAAAAGAAGCTTCCGCGCCGGGAATTGAACCCGGGTCTGGGCCGCGCCGTTGGAATGACAAGGCCCCGTCATAACCACTAAACTACGCAGAACACCTTGTACAGCAACCTGAGAGCAGGAATACTTGATTGGTAAGGAAAGGGAAACATGCCCAAAAGTGAACACTTCCGCGCCGGGAATTGAACCCGGGTCTGGGCCGAATTTGCTACTGACAAGGCCCCGTCATAGCCACTAAACCACGCAGAATTAGTAAACGTGCGTGAAAATGTTGCTGTATAACAAGCCCGAAGTTTTCATGGGTCTCGTGAGCTGTCGACCCTGGGGCGAATCCCAGGCGATGCGACATCAAAAAGCTAGGGCCGCCTGGGGCTCGAACCCAGGACCTCATCTTCATCGCCTTATCACGTAACGTGTAGGAGAGACGCATTCTACCAACTGAACTAACGGCCCAATCACCTATGCGAATGTCACATAAGGCATATAAGAAAAAAAAGGTCACGACTACTACATTTTCTTGCATCGCCCGTGCGCTGTGCGACCTTATCCAGCGCGACACGCGTGGCTACCAGTATGGAGCAAAAAACACGTCATACATATGCCCTTCCCTCATCTAGACGAGTGAGACTTTCTACACCAGAATCCTCATCTGGAGAAGCAAAGACAACACCACCATCGCCGCGAGGACGAGGCATTCTGCTTCCACCAGCCCAGTACGGACGTGCTGCAAGTCCCACACCGCTCAGCCAGTCTCTGCCCAACGACTTGGCATTAAATACACGTAACTATACCCCAAAAGAGTGGGCTCTTATCGGTATTGATCGCAAAGACTCATCTTCAAAATTTGCCGTGGTGCTGTTGCATTGGCCTTCCATGACACTGTACACTTGGCCCTTGGACCCAAAATCTCCCGAAAAACAGAGTAACTGCTTCATCACGCCCTTGGGTCAGAAGGAAAACATGCAGCATGATACCAAACTGGTGCATCAAAGCTTGTCCGTGCTGGAGCATGCGGTGCGGGCATGGATGCGGTATGTTCGAACCAAGTCGGCATCCCAGACGGGCAGTGTGTCAGTCACGCATGCCGAAATCGTACAGATTTGCCAAATCCTAGGGCTGGAACCGGCTTCGCAGGAGCAGCGCCTCCAGTATTTGCAGGTACAGCAACTCCCGCTATTGCCGCGTTCGAGACCGTCGTCTCGGAGCAGTTCGCCTCTGAAGAGCCCCTCTTTCGGCATGGCTTCTGCCACCGACAAGGCGCCAGACAACTCCCCATAGGCATGCACAGAGAGCGATCTTTTGTCGAATGCTTCTCGTCTTATTGCAGCTATCTACGAAGAAAAGAAATGGTCCTATTCATAACGATATTTTTGGGAGATGTTCCTTGTCTGACTTATCCCATCACATAATATGCATACAAGTGGCATTAGAGCGTACGGCAAAAGTGGCATGCATCGGCCTTGTCTTCGTCGCTCATGACTGCCTGGACGATCGCAGGGACCAAAATTAGAGCAAGGAACACGAGCCAGGCGAACAGGAACACAATCGAGTACCGCATCACAATCGAGCGGCGCTGTGCACGTTGACGAAGCGAGTAAATAGGGGCGTGGATCTGTTTGGACGGGCGGAGCCAAAACAGCGCAGTCGAGTGGATCCTGTCAATAAATGGCACAGCCAGGGGGATAGAAAGAGCAAACATGAGCAGGTGTGCATTGATGAAGTCGGCGGAGAACTGACTCATCTCGATGATCTTTACAATGTATTCGCGCAGGGGCTGACTGAAGGCGCTGCCACCAAGGCCACGACCGTACCAGCGACCAGTCCACCACGCGCGGTTCGTCTCGTCGTGCTTGAATTCACGCGAAATGACAATGCCCGTGAGGAACTTGAAAATGGCACGCTGGATCGCAATCATGGCGACGATACCCAGCACCGTGTTGGCCGAGTTCCAGTACTCAATGTACCAGAAGAATTCGAGCACGGCAAACAGACCAAGGATGGCAAGGCCATGAGCCAGGCTCGCCATGACACTGCCAAACTTCGCGCAGCACGATTGCAGCGCAGGGCCAAAGAAGAGTGACACAAAGAAGAGCACCAGCAGTACCACGGCATTCCATGCAATCGGCACCAACACGATAATGGCCAGTCGCGCGATACCGCCCTGGAACTCGCCATCCTCAAACGTAAGACCCGGTGCTGGGAAGCTTTTCACGTACGCGTACGTGACGGCAAAGATGACCGCCACCATCGTGGGCATCAGCAGCTCGTGGATCAGGATCGTCTTCCAGCTGGCACGCGGCAAGTCAGCCACGAGCTTTTCACTCGGGTGGCCCAAACGCTTGCGCTTGTAACCCGTGATGCGCGTCCGACTAAGACGGCAGTAACCGATCCACGAATTGGCGTGGCTGCGACTGTTGCCACGGCCCATCCAGCGCAAGAACTCGCGATAGTCGATAATGAAATCAGAGAACGAAAATTGGTGGGGATTGAACAGGAATGGAGCCACACACAGCGCCACGAGACTGACCCAGAAGTAGATGAGATGCGGCATCCACACAGTGAGCGTAGCGTAGAACAACATCAGTAGGTACTGCAAGCCGGAGTAAATTGATGGACCAGCGAATCGCGAGTACAGTAGCGCAAAGCTCAGACGTGTGGTAGCAAAGCCACGACCCGTCGCGATGTAACGCGCACCACCAAACGTCAGGTTCGTGATGAGAGAGTGCGAGTAAATTTGTGTCGTAAAGATTTCGAAGAGCGGACTCATCGACACGAACTGCTTCATCAGACGTACCAGCGCAAAGACGGCACCACGCTCCGAGAGTTCCTGGAGGAATAGCGGCAAAAAGGCAATCATGAACACGAGCAGGATACTAATGACTGTACGCTGCACCCAGTACACAATCGGGTTCAAGTAGTAACACTCGCCCTGACCCAGCACAAAGGGAATGCCCTGCGTGTCAGGGCACACTTCCAGCGTCGAATACAGCGAACCGATGAACATAAGTGCAAACATAAACAGATGTACCGCCAAAATGACCATGATGTTGTTGATGTGGAAACCAGGGTGGCCATAGTAGAACGTCAGGAAACGATCCACGGGCAGTTGCGTACCAAAGTAGTAGTATTCACGCGACAGAATTTGCTCGCCCATACCGTTACCCAGCTTGGTAATAAAGTTGAGAATGGTACCAAAACCAAGGTCACGACCCTTACCACACTGGTAGTACTCCGAGTGCTTGATACGACCGCCACGCTGGAACACCATCATACCAGCATAGATATCCTCGTTCAGATGCAGACCCTTTTGCGCCTTGGACACACCACCACGCGTTGTCATGTACACCGAGTTCAAAAAGTCAGGGTGACCGTAGTGGAACTTACCACCGATCTGGGCCATACCACGCGCAGCCATAGTACCGAAGGTTTGCTCCTTACCAGCTGCCACATCACCAAGAATACCGATGTTTTCCGAGAAAATGTACTCCTTCGAGCCCACAATTGCCACAGGCGCCTTGCTAAAGACGTTGTAAGCTGGGCCGTAGGGGTTCTCGGCTGGCATGTCGATCGTCTCAAACTCGGCAAGGACGTTACGGATCTTGAGACATTCCTCCAGATAGTTGTCTTGGTTAGCATCAATCAGCTGCAGGAATTCACCACGATGGAAGATGACGGCATGGTTCTGGTTGTCCGACTTGCCGTCACCCAAAATCGGGTTGCCAGGCAGCTCGATACGGAACTTGGGACGACGACGACCAGTGGGGAGCATCTCGCAGTAGCCATCGACCAACGCCGAGTACCATCGAGACTCACCGCCCTCCTTGGGCGATGGTTCTTCATCCAAGTAGGCAATCAGCAGATCGGGGTAAGCACGCAGCAAGAATTCAGTGTTCTCAATCTCTTCCTTGTTGAAACGCGAGTAGCGCTGCATCGAAATTACGAATTTAAATTTGCGGTGGCTCATGCGTTCCAATTCTTGCTCGAGGCGCTCCGTGTTACCACCGAACAACTGCACAATTTCAGGGTTCTCGACACGGTACAGCAGCTTGATGGCCTTGTTGTAGTTCATAAAGCCACTCACCGTTCGGTACAACGTCTGTGCACGCAACGACGACCAAATTCGCGTACGCAGTGTGTATTCTGGCGCAGCCGACTTGAAACCAATGCAATAGAACGGCAGATCATCTGTCTTGCCGCCCTTGAGATTCGACTTTTCGTCTTCAAAGCCAAACGGAGCATCGCCTGCAAAGTTGCCTGACTCTTCAGCAAGAATCTTGGTGTCCTTCACGAAGTTGTCCCATTCGACAGGATGCAGTTGCTTCAAGTACTCGAGCAGTGTAACACGCGTATTCTGGTCCTCTTCACGGATAATCTCACGCAGCGACAGTAGAATTTTTTCACCGTAATGCGGTGTCAGCACTGAGAAGGTTGGCATCGCATCGACAGGCAACGGCTCTGGAATCGAGGTCATGAGGGACTGTGCGAAGAAGCTGATACGCCGCTCGGCCTCTGAACCCTTGGGGAAGAACTCGGGCCTGGGGCCAGAGTCAAGCTGGTTCAAGAAGAACGGCGGAGCACGCAACGTGCGCTTGTGAGGCGAGTTGTCCGCCGGCACCTGGTGATACAGCAGACGCTGAACGTGGTCGATCGACAGCAGATGTTCACGGTACATGGAAATGATGATGGCGTTCCATACCTGCGACACAAGCACCTTGGGTTTGTACTTGACTTCCATATCGGCCGTAGCGAGGATCTTGGAGTAGATTCGCTTTGGCAGACGTTGATAAATGTCAGACCAAGGCGTCCACACGGACAGACCAAGATAGAACGCCCAGCCCAAACTAAAGACGGTGCTCCAAACGACGTACCATAAGAAGGTATCGAGGAAGAACAGGCACAGATCCATCAGCATCATGGCTGATAGAGCGAACGTCGGCTGCAGTGAGCACAGATGCGTGCCAAAGTAGCGGTCATGGCATTCTTGCACACGCATCGTGACAAGCACACCGAACGGATCCTTGAATGACAGGGCCAGGAAGTAGTAACTTTCCGTGAGCTTGCAGCCAAACACAAGGACCCATAACAAAATCGAAAAGAAGCGACGTGACAAAGGGAGGGGTGCGTACGACGCAGTAAACGTCTGGTTCGCCATGTACTTGCGTCGGCGCCATGCGACACGGTCGCCGAACAGGTAGCCTGACGGCACGATCGAGAAGAATGCAGTGAGGACCGAAGCGACAGCCATTTGTACGACGGAAATCACGTAGCCCACATGACCGTCTTTGTTGAATCCGAAAACATAGACGGCCGGGGCAATCATGAGCGCCATACAGATACCGAGGAAAACCAGGCGGCCAAATAGGTGGTTCGTATTGTTCCAGGTGGTGGGGATATACATCACTTCAACAAGCGTGCCGCAGATCATAAAGAACGTCGACACGGCGCCTCCTAGGGCTGATGCACTGAGCTTCTCTGCATCACTTGGCACCTTGTCAGGCTCGTACGCTTTAGGCGCGTTGTAAGCCATAAAGTACCAGTACAGTGATACGTGGAAAATCCAGATGCGATTAAAGTTGACAAGGAGATGCAGGAACGAACGACTCTCTTTGTATGTCTTGAAAAACGCCCTGTCCCAGTCAATTTTGTCAAACTTCATGAAGCGCTGTTGCGGTGGTACATCCACCAGACGCGTTCCATCCTTCAGCTTGATGCGCTGGATGCCCTCTGAGTACCAGAAGAGCTGGTTCACGTCATCGTATCCGATGATTCGGTCGTGGTCACGCTCCTTCTTCACAAACTTGCCGTCAATCACCTCGAACACCTGATCACGCAGAAAACGATACAAAGGCTTGACCACAGAATGTAGGTACAGACCCTCGGGCACCGGGTCCATGCGGCCCTGGCACTCAGGCGAGCGGTAGTAGTCGTCGGCGCATTTAAAGATGAAGCACAGGCACTCGGGCACAAAACGCACCTGACTTCCCTCACCCCAGCACATGAGATACAGGGCAAGTTGTCGCACGCGGTCATAGTCGCTCATGCGATACATGGCATCACGCCAGCGCGCGCGCGCATTTTCGAGTGATTTGGTGCCAAAAAGAGTGGACCCACGCTTGGAGGCATTGCCGCGCTGTGCCATGCTAGCTGCGCGTGCGAGACCTGGGTTTTGGATCTTGCCGATAGCGTCGTCGAGGTCGAGTTGGGCGGCAAAGTACCACTTGCGGTAGTTGGCGTGTTCGCCACCGATGTAGTCGGCGTGCAGGGTCAGCAAGGCCTGCTGTGGGCTCATACGACTAGCTCGTGAGTCGAGCAGAATCATGAGGTGATCAAACATATTGCGCATGTTATCCCGCTGGAAACCGAATTTGTTGGCGAGGTCGATAAAGATGTCCTCGATCTCTTCCTTCGAAAGCGGGATCTGCATATCCACGGTCCAAGCAGGGTATGGCTCGCGCTGACGAACACCAGAGGCAGCGACCTCGTGGTATGCCAAGGCGGATGCCTGTGCAGGAGGGTGCTGGTACATACCAGTCTGGCCGCCATACATGTCGCCCTGCTGTGTGTCGTTGGCGTCTAGACTAGTCGTAGAATATGGCGCAGTACCACCGCCTGCATAATATGGATTTTGTTGAGCAGGCGACTCGGCGAAGCCGCCCTGGTATTGAGGATTCATGATGAGGTGTTGGCCGAATCAAGGATCCCACACAGAGATTCCAGTTCAGGCAACACAAAGACGAGAGGGCCTTATTCGAACGTCCGCTGAACAGAACTACCAAAGAGCACGCACGCCAGCTGGTGGTCCGGTAGCAAGCGATTCACCAAAGGGTCCGAACTGTCAGTCGGTCGCTAGGAAAATGGTGCGCACGAGAAGCGCTCGAAAGTCTTTGGCCGTGGCTAGTCGCCCCTGGCGAACGTCGCGCGTCCTCGTCGGTCGATGCATGCACGAGCCTGACCAGTCATACAACATCCAACAGCCAAGCAACGGCCTGCATGTCAATAGAAAATTGCAAATATGCACGTCTGCACATGACACAGCCGCAAGGTGCGCCCTGGCCTGCATACTCCTGCAGAATAGAATGTCAGCTGACGTACTGGGCGAGCTCCGCGCCTGGAGGGCATCAGCGCGTGTCAGACAGGCATCGAATAGAGGTGGGCTCCTAGGGACAGGTCTACATGGCTGCGGCTACGGCAGCAGGGGCATCCATGGGTGGTGCTGGCCTCCGAGAGAACTTGAGGCATGCGCCATCCGTGGGATAGATAGTAGCAATGATCATCACCTTCTCACTCAAATCCGTGCGCTTGTGTTCCCAATTCATCAGCACAGAGGCTGCGCCAATCACGGTCACAAGATGTTGCATGGCGTACTCCTTGCCGATGCAATTGTGCGGTCCGTTGCCGAACACCAAGTAGTTCTTGGGGTTTTTGGCAGCGGGCGAGTCGGGGCCCTCGAGCCAGCGCTCCGGCAAGAATTCGTCCGGCGATGGATATGCGGCGGGGTCGTGCAGACTGTTCCAGAAGCTGGGGATGACCATACTACCTTTGGGAGCCGTGTAGTCCTTGCTGATAGGGAAAGCCTGCCGCGCGAGATATGGCACCATCAGCACCGGCGGCTTGAGACGCAGACTCTCCTTGACCACAGCACGCGTGTATGTCATTTTTTCCACGGTATCCATCGTCACGGGCGCCTCGACGTCATTGTTGCGTATCGCGTACTGCTCCTCACGCACCTTGCGCAGGATCTCAGGATGGTCAGCGAGGTGCTGGAACAAGTACGTCAGACCGCTTGACATGGCATCTTGCGACGCGAACAGGAAACTCAGCAGCACCATACCGATTTCGCGGTTCGAAAAGTCACGCACCAAGACACGGCGCTGCTCGGCTCCCAGGTCTTCGTTGTTGCGGTCCTCACGCGCATCGATCATGGCGCGGATCCACGCGTCAGTCAGGCACGTCACCTCCTCGCCCAGCGCCATGCGCTTCTTGCTCTCGGCGGCCGTGTGCTCGAACCACTTCATGGCATTCTTTCGTGCTTGAATAGCGCGGTATACCTTGGTGCCGGGAAGGGCAAAGGGGAAGTTGACAAGCTCGAGCGCCATTGTAATGAGCCAGTACTCGTCCGAGATTTGCTTGGCGCCCTGTTCCGAGATATAGTTGCCGCAAAACACACGCAGGGACGTCTCGAGGTTTAAATGACGCAGCGGGAGCATGAAAGGCTCAGCCTCGGACTTGGGCGAAGCCGTCCACAATTGAAAGTGCTTCTTGTAAATGGCCTCTTGGATGGGCAGGTAGATGCCGAGGGCACGGCTCGTAAAGAGCGTGTTGAGTCCCTTGCGGTAGTCGACGTGTGCCTTGCCGTTCAAGAACACCCAGTTGTCGTGACACAGCACTTTTTTGGCAGATGCGACGAGGCATGGCTCCGCGTGCATCGGACTGTTGAGGATCTTGCGCGTGTACTCGGTCGACGAGGCAATCACGATAAAGATGTTGAACACGCTAGTAGCACTGAGCGAGCCACTGTTCCATGCCTCCTGGTACTTTTCGAGCGACGGGTGCAGCGAGTCGGCGAACTTGCCGATCAGCGGGATCGTCCAGGCTGGGCCAGGCAGGCCGCCCTTCTTGACGCGATACACGACCTGCTCCATCGCCAGCAGACTCACTGCGAGGGCCAACACAGTGAATACGACCTGCATGCCGGAAATGTCATGCAGACTCTTTGGCACAACCGAGGCGACGTGATCCGTGATCGTGGAGTTCAGCGCAACTACGCTGTCCCATACCTGCTGGGTCGCATCCGTGGCCATGGTGTAGGGACAAGGGAGCATTCCACCCGCGCCAATGTGCTTTTTATTACGTACGCTGAGGCCGGGCAAGACGAGTCTATAGGCAGGCCTACTAGGCCAATTACATGATGCACAAATCAGGCCACCTGGGCCCAAGGTGCCAAAACATCGAGGGAAGCATGTACATAGAGGGTCATCGCGGGGGAGGGGACGGGTGTTCGGAGCCATGTCCCAGCGGCAGGATGGGATGACTCCGATTGGATACGGGTGGTGCAGGTTTGACAGGAGCTGGGTCGGACGAGCACACGAACGTCGCTGACCGTAGGGGCTGGGCCGGTGGGCGCGTCACCGAGGCACCGGCCAGGGGGACATGGCAGCCCAGCATCTGGGGCAGGTGCTGGGCCCACTGCCCGAATTCGCGCGGCGTGATGCGCCGGCGCTCGCCGTGTGTCACGTTGCAAAATACATGCTCACATAAAAAGCGCGTGACTTCCACGGTGAGGCCTTGGAACGCTTGCATGAGAAAGGCCACGGGCCTCAGCGAAAATGCTAAGAACGAAGCACAGTGCTGGGCAGACGGCTGAGAGAAGGGACTGCGGAGAAATAGCAGATTTAGGAGCACGATGCCCAGCGACCACGTATCCGCCTGCTTCGGATCGTACGTCGATGCCAGGTCGTGCCGGCATTCAAACGCCATGTAGGGATTCGAGCCGCAGTTGAACTCATTCGAGAATTCCGACGTCGTAGCTAGGCCAAAGTCGGTCAGCTTGACCACGACCGAGTCGTGCCCGTCCGTCTGCCATTGATCCTGGACAATGAGGTTTTCTGGTTTGATGTCGCGATGACTCACGCCGTGGTCGTGGCAGAATTGGACAGCGTCGCACATCTGCCCGAAAATGTGGCTGATCAGCTGAAGGCGCGGCGTAGCCAGCAGTAAGTGAGATAGCCGCAGCTTGGACGCCATCTCGAAGGCCGCAGCATGTCCATTCTCACAGCGAGCTGATGCTGTATCGACCGAGTCGCCGCCGATGTGTGTGGCTGACGTGATGCCGATCGACTCGCTCGCCTCCTCGAGCCAGTAGAACATGTCTTTGCCAGGGCAGTACTCCAGCACCAGGAAGAGCCAGTCGCGCGTCTCGTACGTGTTGTGCAGCGTCACGATATTCTTGTGCGGGGGAAGCAACTGGTGGATCGTCGCTTCGAGACGCTGATCAGCCAGCTGATCGGGCGACAGGTCGCGCTTGGATAGGCATTTAAGGGCGTACTCGCCGCCGTCTACGCCCACCTCGCGAGCGAGATACACGACGGCATAGCTGCCACGGCCCAAGAGCTTGACCACCTCGAGGCACTTCAGAAAAGGGTGCAGATCCTGCTCAGAAAAGCCTTCGCTCGATTGCGCCACATGAACGAACTCGCCGTCATGGTGCATACCTGGGCCAATCCGGTCGCCGACGTGCAGAACGTCGGCAGGTAATATGCGGCCAGATTCCGAGACGCTCGCATTGCGCAGGAGATAGCTCTGGTGGCACGGCTCGATGTCCGGCACGTTCATATCGGCCACATCATGGCTGTGAGACGAGCGGCGGGATGAGATCGCCGACATGGTGAAGGACGACATGGACTGCTTGCACGGATGACGCAGTCTGTCGGCATATTCCATCGACAGCGAGTGAGCTCTTGGTGGGACAGAGGGCGGTCCCGTATGGGAGGGAAAGAGTCTCATCTCCGCCACACCATGCTGCGGCGTCGGCTGCGGAGCTAGCTGCTCAGCATGCGCCCATACCGGCGACGATGGCAGGCTGGGCACGCCATCCGACGAGTATGCCGCTCCGTCATCGAGCTCGCGCAGCCAGAGTGAGGGGCGCTTTTTGGGTTCGCGGGCCTGCGCCAGTGTGGCGCGGCCATGGAGTCGGCGAGCGCGTGTCGGGTCCGACCGTAGCGTCGCGGCCACCATGGGCCATTCGTGCGCTGATCGGTCATGCGCTGCATGACGCAACGACGCACGCCCGCAGTGCTTTATCTGTGGTGTACTGTTGATTCGCTGAAGAGAAGATCGGGCATCTGTGAGGTGCGAGGTGCTCGGCATAGCGTAGCTGTGGCGATCCGCGCCGCTGTCGCACCCATCATGAGGATCGCAGAGCAAAGGTGGCGTCACGAGCGGCGACGGGACGTCACGATGTTCCGGGTCCATGTATCACCGTTACACTAGGTAGTCCTATACCCGAGTAAGCATGAAACGACAGAGAACGCCCGCAATAGGTAATGGAAAATAAGATTAGTGCCCGCGCGCCTGTCGCGTTACCGCCCACCGATCCCACAGCCTAGGGCGTTTTTCCTTCCTGGAAAAAAAGTACAATGAGGTGGAGACGAGGACCCAGTCACCTCAGTGGCCGAGGCCCTGCAGCTAATCATAAAACAGTGCTCCACTGGGCCGGCGTATCGCATCGACCCCCCGTTACGTTATCGAGAGTTTTTCCGCTGTGCTATCTTGTGGGACCCAGTCATGGCCGTCGGCGCAAATGAAACGGTGCGCGCGTACGCCGAGACGCGTGCCCCGGCAAATCGTGGTGGACACGCTCCTGGCTACGTCTCCACCCGCAGCATGTCGGTGTCAGCGTCGCTGGCTTTGTCCGACTGCCTCGTGGTGATCCTAGACCTGGATGCCTATGCATGGCAGCATGTCTCGCCTCCCACAGGTGATAGTACGGAGCGTGCCGACGCGGCATTCGAGACGCTGCAGCATGTCATCTCTGCGGTGCTCGTGTTTCTCAACGCATACACAGCCATGCAGCATGGGAACGGCCTCGTCGTGTATGGCGCGGCCGCAGGCACGGCCCACCTCCTGTACTCGAGCCTTCAGGCTGGCGATAGCAGCGACGCGTCGTCGCACGATACCCACGCCAGTGCCTGTTTGCCATTCAAGCGGATGAACGACGCCGTGTTCCATGGCATGCGCGCCATGCTAGAGGCGGCCCACCACGGCGCCGGTGGGTCGGTGGGCATCGTACGTGCATTGGCCCTTGCCTTGTGTCACATCAACCGCATCACAACGGCGATGAGTGAGCACGCTACGGAGAGGCGTGGTGCTGGCGCCACGTCCTTTCAGCACCGGATCCTCGTGCTGAGTGCCACGCCAGATGTGAGCGCGCAGTATGTGCCGATGATGAACTGTATATTTAGTGCCCAGAAACAGGGCATCCAGGTGGATGTCTGCAAATTGCTGGGCGACGAGACGGTCTTTTTGCGGCAGGCTTGCCACCTCACAGGCGGCCACTACTATCATGTCCCGCGCCTCGACGGCCTGTTACAGGTACTCATGACGACGTTTCTGCCATCGCGATCGATCCAGGCATCGCTCATGTTTCCTGCCCTGGATGATGTGGACTTCCGAGCAGCTTGCTTCTGCCATCGTCGCAATGTCGATATCGGGTATGTGTGCTCGGTCTGTTTGAGCATCTTCTGCGAGCCACGCGACACGTGCTTGATATGCCATGCAGCGTTCATGCCGTCGACGTTGGAGCGGCTCAAGGACGAGCGCATCATTGCGGCACAGCTTCGCTCGTCGCATACAAGTGCATGACGTGTGATCCCACGGCCCGCAGTTCCGGTCGCGTCGTGTCAAATAGTTCCCACCATGGGCGCGGCTCCATGGGCAGTGCCAGCGCTTCATACCATGCATTCTCGAGCGTTAAAAGGTAAATCGATGCACATGCGATCGTGTGCACGGGAAACAGGCAATACACGGGCGTTTGGAGTGCATCACTGAGGTAGTTCCATGCCACTTGCACACATTGGACGCGGATGGGCGCCTGCTTAGACGCGACCGTCGCATGCAATATGCCCATGGTTTGGAGATAGTTGATCATGAGGGCATACGGCAATTCGACGTGGACATGGAAGCCAAGTCGCTTGAGCACTTGCATCTCAGCCGTGAGCACCGCGTCTCGTGCATCGTCAGCACGTCGCCCATGGAGATAGTCAAATACAAGGTGCATCTCGCGGAAACTGTGTGGCACTTCGACAAGTTTGCACGCGAGAAGCAGGGCACCCTCACTCACAGTGCGTACATCGAAGCGTTGGATGGACGCGACGAACCAGAACCGGCGAAATAGCACTTGGGCCGTCGCCATCGCAGCCTGGGGAAGTCGCAGTATGACGCCCGCCTGTTGGATGCGCTGACAGGCATGCGCGCAGATCGCATCTTCCGCTTCGACCGAGACGCCATCCCGGCGTGATGGCGTGCATCGCACCTGCTCATCGCTAGCCAGCGGATTCAGCATGCCATGGCGTGTGGAGGAAAAAAGGGCCCATTCGGCCCCTGCCGCCGCCTCATTGCATATCCCCTCGTGGACATGCTCGCCTCCCTGTCGCGACTCGTCTATGGGCCCACCAAGGAAGAGCGCGTGCAAGAAGTGCAGCGTCGACTGCGACAGGAGCAGCGTGCTCTTGACCGCGAGATCCGCCAAATGGATCAGGCCATGAGCCGCGTCAAGCAGGACATCAAGCGACTCGCACGCAAGGGGGATGACAGGAATGCCATTGTACTGGCCAAGGAAGTCGTGCGCACTACAAAGCACCGAACACGCCTAGTGACAAGCAAGGCCCAACTGAACAGCATCAGTCTCCAGCTACAGCAGCAGCTCTCTATGTACAAAGTCACGGGGCACTTGCAAAGATCTACGGAGATCATGAAACTATCCAACGCGCTCATTCGGATACCCCAAATGACGCAGTCTATGCGCGAGATGAGCAGAGAACTTACGAAAGCTGGCATCCTTGAGGAAATGATGCAAGATACCCTTGAATCGAGCGTGTTGGCAGACGATGACCCCATCGAGCTGGAGGCCGAAGCGGACGCCGAAGTGCACCAAGTACTGTATGAACTGACCGACGGCAAGCTGGGGGAAGCAGGCACTACGGCACACCTTCCGCAGCCTGCCGTTGCAGAGACGGCTTCCCGCGAACAGGACGACCTCGATCAGATCCAGGCCGCTCTACACGGTCTGCTCCACGGCTAATACAATCGCGATCCTGGATGATTCCCAGCTAGTAAAGTACATGTAGAAAACACAGCAATCTATGAGTCGTCGCTTATGTCGACGAGAACTTGGTAACCGAGCGCGTAGCTTCAGCAATAGCGTGCTTCGAGAGCTCACCGGGGAGAATCAGACGCACCGACGTCTGGATCTCACGCGACGAGATCGTGCTCTTCTTGTTGTAGCTGGCAAGCTTCGAGGCCTCCGAGGCAATGCGTTCGAAAATATCCTGCACAAACGAGTTCAGAATAGCCATGGCCTTGTTCGAGATACCCGTGTCAGGGTGCACCTGCTTAAGCACACGGTAGATGTAGGTCGAGTACGTCTCCTTGCGGATCTTGCTGCCGGCCTTCCTCTTCTCAGCCGACTTAGTAGGGGCCTTCGAGGTCTTCTTGGCACCCTCCGAGGGGGCCTTACCAGCCGAGGCAGGGGCCTTGCCGGCGGTTGACGGGGGCTTCTTCTCAGCGGGCTTGGGAGCCATTGTGTTTCAGCAAAGATAGGATGTGACGGACGAAGCAGAGCAGGCCTCTTTTTCTGCGATGGCCTATATACGTTTCCGCTTTGGCTCGGGCGCTTCACGCGAACCACGCGCTTGGCAGCGACGCGCCTGTACGATCAGCTGCCAGCCGTGCCAGCGGCGTGTCTCTGCACAGGATCAATTTTTGTCCATGCATATGTGGATTTTATGTCCACTTTTCGCCTGGTACATCACGCAAGGCCCAAGGCCGTCCGCCCATGTCATGTGGACATATTTTCCATTGGGCCAATGAGAGCCTGTGTCTTCTCGCCCAGGGTGGACAGAATGTCGCGAACTGGGTGATTTTGTGTCCACAGACGGTGGGACGGCGCGCGTGGCGCGCGTCGCTCGCGCTGTTCGCAAGATCATGCAGCCGTCCAAGGCAACTCGTTCGTTGGCGGTTGCTCGTGAATAAAAGGGGACCCGTCTCGGGGCACGGCAGCATTTCTTCCCCTAGACACTTGTCTGTTTTTCATATCCCCAATAAGCACAATGTCTGGTGGCAAGTCTGGTGGTAAGGCCGGTGACGCTTCGTCGGCCAAGACACAGTCGCGTTCGGCCAAGGCCGGTCTGCAGTTCCCTGTCGGTCGTATTCACCGTCTCCTCCGTAAGGGTAACTACGCCCAGCGTATCGGTGCCGGTGCACCTGTGTACCTCGCTGCCGTGCTCGAATACTTGACGGCTGAGATTCTCGAGTTGGCCGGCAACGCTGCTCGTGACAACAAGAAGTCGCGTATTATTCCCCGTCACCTTCAGCTCGCCATCCGCAACGATGAGGAACTGAACAAGCTCCTCGGTGGTGTGACGATCAGCCAGGGTGGTGTTCTTCCCTTCATCCAGAGCGAGCTTCTTCCCGCCAAGAGCGGTAAGTCGAAGAAGGCTATGGGCTCGCAGGAGATCTAAGCTCTTTTTCCATACCGTGTCTCTATGTAGGTTGGCACGCTCTAGGCGTGTGGACTTTTTTTCCTGTACTTCTAACCATGTCCTTTATGTGTGGAAATTGGCCCCTTTTTGATGGACGATCATGTGCTGCATGTGATAGCTTCGCAGGAGATATGGCACCCCCTGGTCTATACGCTCCAGCGCTGTGCGCGCCAGGTGCAGGAACGCGGTGATCTGTCGTATGTCGTACGTACGTGTGCGGATGTGATTCGCGTTCAGTGCGAGCAGCGGTTTCTTGTCTACCACTATGCCGACGTACCAGTAGCCTGGCGTGCTCTGCATACGGACGCGATCCTATTGAGTGGCGTGGCAACGCTGGCCATGCAGGAGCCTACGGAGGTAGAAGCTCGCATCCGCGACCTGGACGTGGCCCTTATTGTTTCTGGCGCACCGGATCGCGAAGCGGATGTGCACATGCTTCTCCGTGCCCTGCAAGCGTACATGCCCAGGGACGACACTGTGCACCCACGCCTCGTGCCCGACCACATCCCACTCACACAGACGAACGCCGCGCGGACCGTCGACGAGTATGCCGAAGCGCCGTCGCTGCGCGCGTTTTTGGATCGGTGTCCGCATCCACGTTGCCCATACGGCGCGCCGTTTGTTGTGCGTGGATTTGCGCGCGACTGGCCAGCCATGTCGCGATGGCGCGATCCGTCCGACTTGTGCCGACGGGCAGGACCCGGGCGTGTCGTGCCTGTTGAAAAGGGCCTGTCGTACACGGACGAAGCATGGGGCCAGGGCATCGTGCCTTGGTCCGACTTTCTCGCGCGGATCGGCTGGTCCTCATCAGCTTGCGAGCCACTATACCTGGCGCAGCATACGCTACATACCCAATTCCCATGGCTCGCGCACGACATCATCTTACCCGACTACGTATATGCGTGTCCACCACACCCAGGCTATGTCGCGTACCACGAAGGCATGGATCCTATTCAGAGCGTCTGGATCGGCCCCCGAGGCACGGACTCGCCTGCCCACACGGATCCCTACTACAATTGCTACGTCCAGGTTGTGGGACACAAGCACGTGTGGCTTGCGCCGCCGCCTCTGACCCTGCCCGCCATGTCTCCGGATGTGGCCTTCGGTTCGATGCTGCAGAACACGACGCAGCTCTCTGTGTGGGAGGCAGCACAGCCACCAGCGTTTGTGCAAGAGGTCGTGCCGCATGCGCAGCACACCGAGCTGCATCCCGGAGATATGCTGTTTCTGCCGCCGATGTGGTGGCACGCGATGAAAAGTACCAGTCAGAGCTTTTCCGTGTCGTTCTGGTTCTAGATGTGACTACAAGTTGTCGAGCACGGCCTGCGTAAACTGCTGGGTCGTCGAGCTGCCGCCCATGTCGGGCGTGCGGACCTTGCCGGCTGCGATCACACGGTAGACGCTAGCGGCAATCTGGTTGGCGTGGTAGTCGAGACCGAGGTGACGAAGCATCATCGTGGCACTGAGGATCATGGCCGTCGGGTTGGCCTTATTCGAGCCCTTGATGTCCATAGCGGCGTGACGGCAGCCAGGCTCGTAGAGGGCGTACTCGCGGCCGATGTTGGCGCCTGGCACGATGCCTGGGCCACCGACCAGCGCGGCACCGATGTTGGACACAATGTTACCATACAGGTTGGGCGTCACGACCACGTCAAACTGGTTCGGGCGGCCGACGAGCTGCATCGACGTGTTGTCGACGATCATGTCATTGGCCTTGATGCCCGAGCTCTTGTACTCCTCGGCGATGCGACGGAACGTGTTGAGGAACAGACCGTCACCGAGCTTCATGATATTGGCCTTGTGGACACAGGTGACCTGCTTGCGGTCGTTCTTGAGGGCGAAGTCGAACGCGAAGCGGGCGATGCGCTCGGCCTTGTGGCGCGTCATGACCTTGAGCGACTCGACAATGCCGGGCGCGGGGCTGTGCTCCAGGCCACTGTACTCACCCTCGGTGTTTTCACGGATGATCGTAAAGTCAATGTTCGAGTGGCGCGTCTTCAGTCCCTCGAGCGAGCGGCAGAACACCATCGAGGCAAAGATATCGAGCTCCTGACGCATCGCAACGTTCCAGCTGTTGTGGGAACCAGCGCCCGAGGGCGTCACAAGCGTGCCCTTCAGACCGACCTTGGTGCGGCGCAGACTGTCCATGGCCTGCTGGAACTCCGAGTCGCTGCCCTGCATCTCGCCCGACAGATCAAACTGCTCCCACTCAATGGGCACGTTCAGGCGGTCAAAGATCTCCTTGACCGAGTCCGTGATCTCCTTTCCGACACCGTCACCGGGGATCAATGTCGCCGTGTACACACCACCGTACTTGGTCGGGCCCTGCGAACGTCAGAGCTTATATACATACCTTGGTCAGACGCGGCGTCTGTGCCATCAGCGTCGACATAGGGCGCGTCATCTGGCTTGACGTGCGCACAGCGCGAGGGACGATCGAGAGCACACTCATTGCTGTGGGTAGAGCACGAAAAAAAGGTATGTGAAAACTAAGCAAGTCGGGCGCCTGCCCGTTCCTAGAACGCCCGGTGGTATGCGCGGCGTGTCAAGGTGGGCGCCGTCTTTTGTCGGCCGAACAGACCCGAAGTGTGCCAGCCGAGCAAAAGGGGCCTAGGTTCAACGTCGAGTGGACGGCCCTTTTTTGGCTGCCTACTCTGACCATGTTTTTTGCTGCCGCCGCTGCTTCGACGCGTGTCGCCCGCCCGGTCTCCGCTGCGCGCCCGCTCGCGTCCATGCTGAGTCGTGGCCTCGCCACGCAGACTGACGCCCCTACGTCTGCCTACAACAAGCAGAAGGACGCGGACGGCAAGTACACCGTGACGCTGTTCCCTGGTGACGGTATTGGCCCTGAGGTATCGGGTGCCGTGCGCGAGATTTACCGTGCCGCTAACGTTCCGATCAAGTGGGAAGAGGCGGACGTGACGCCCTCGATCAACCACGAGGGCAAGCAGGTCATCCCGGAGGAAACGGTCCAGTCGGTGCGCCGCAACACGGTCGCCCTCAAGGGACCCCTGGCGACGCCTGTCGGCAAGGGCCACGTCTCGTTGAACCTGACGCTGCGCCGCACGTTCAACCTCTTTGCCAACGTGCGCCCTTGCGTGTCTGTCAAGGGCTGTGAGACGCCGTACGAGAACGTCAACACGGTGCTGATCCGTGAGAACACCGAGGGCGAGTACTCGGGCATCGAGCACGAAGTCGTGGATGGTGTCGTACAGAGCATCAAGCTGATCACATACGATGCCTCGGAGCGTGTGGCTCGCTACGCTTTCCACCACGCCCGCCAGAACAACCGCTCGCGCGTCACGGCTGTGCACAAGGCGCCGATCATGAAGATGACCGACGGTATGTTCCTCAACGCGTGCCGCAACGTCGCCAAGGAGTACCAAGATATCGAATACGATGAGGACCTGCTTGACCGTGCATGCCTGCGCATCGTGCGTGACCCTGAGCCATTTGCCGACACGGTCATGGTCATGCCCAACCTGTACGGTGATATCCTGTCCGACATGTGCGCCGGTCTGATTGGTGGTCTCGGTCTGACGCCTTCTGGCAACATTGGCCGCGACGCCTCGATCTTTGAGGCCGTGCACGGCTCGGCTCCCGACATTGCTGGCCAGGACAAGGCCAACCCCACGGCTCTGCTTCTCTCGTCGATCATGATGCTTCGCCACATGAGTCTCTTTGAGCATGCCGACAAGATCGAGCGTGCCATCTTCGAGACCATCGCCGCTGGCGAGCGCACCGGTGATCTTGGCGGTAAGCTCGGCACACGCGCCTTCACGGAAAGCATCATCTCGCGTCTGTAGGCGAACGTAGATTGGATGGGTTCGGATACTTGGCCGCTACCTACTCGTCGCGCCTCGGGGGCTCATCTGCGTATCGATGAGCACGCTCATCTTGGGCACTGTCGCGCTGGCGCCGCGCAGAGGCATCGTCGTCGTAGTCGCGGTACCGCGGTGGACTCGACCGGCGGCGCCAGTCGTCCGACTCTGGGCCACGACGATCATCGCGGCGCGACGACCAACGGCGCGGCGGCTCTTCGTCGTATCGACGAGAGGAGCGCCACGAGTCACGTTCCCTCCAAGAGTCGCGCTCCCTCCAGGCGTCGCGCTCGCGCCACGAACCGCGGTCACGCCACGAATCGCGATCGCGATACGAGTCACGATCGCGCCAAGAGGCCGGTCGCTCGGGTCCCTCGCGTCCACGGCCACGGTATCGCTGGTGGCGGTCGTCGACAGGCCGCGGATTGCCACGGTACTCACCGGGCGTAGGGTCATGAGCGCGCGACGTACTTGAATAGTCTACGCGGATTTTGCGGCCGTGCAGCTCGACGCCATTCATCTGCTCAATGGCCCTCGACGCCGTCTCAACATCCCTCATCGTAATGAAACCAAAGCCACGCGAGCGACCAGTACGTGCATCGTATACGATCACAACCTTGTCGACATCGCCGACGCGAGCAAACTCGTCCTCTAGATCACGCTCGGTCGTGCGGATGCTCAGTCCAAACACACCAATGATATGGGACGGGGCTGGAGACGGGCGCGAAGGCGGCGGGTCACGACTGCGGGACGGAGGCGGTCCAGGGTATCGGTCGTCGTACGCATCTCTCTGTCGACGGCGGTCGTCGCGTGCACCGTCACTCTCGCGAGCATCGCGGCGATCAAAGTCGTCGTTTTCCGCATTCTGCCACTCACGCTCAGCGGGCGCATCCATCGGCTCAGCTGCTGTTAGCCACCCCGAACGTACCGAGCTCTTCCCTTCCCGATGCGACAGGACTTGACAGTGGGTCCATGTCTGACTGTGCGGTCATGCGTCAGTAGGCGCGGCGACGTACCATGAGCGTTGGGTCCCGAACAAGGGGCGCAGTCGGTCGACTCTCACGCGCGCCGTCCCACGGTCCGGGCGCCTCGATGGCCTGCACGCTGTGTCATACCACGTGCCAGCCACGCGAGACAACCGCTGACATATTCACGTGACAGAGGTATAGTTTTGCCTGGTAACACAGCCTACTAGGGGTAGGACTGTGCCGAGCGCAGCGGATGGCCCCAGGGGGAGAGGCGGTTTCTTCTATCGTCTTACCCACAAGCTCTTTGCCAGGATGGGAGTGGACATCGAGAGGCACCACGTCAAGAAGGGTCACCGCCAGGCCCCCAAGAGCGAGGACCCATACCTGCTCCTGCTCGTGAAGCTCTACCGCTTCCTCGCGCGCCGCACTGACTCGCGCTTCAACAAGGTGGTCCTGCGCCGCCTGTTTATGTCCAAGATCAACCGTCCACCTGTGTCGGTCTCGCGCGTGATCTACCTCTCGCGCAACCAGGGCGGTGTCGCCAAGGAGGCATCGCAGACCCCCAAGACGGTGGTGGTCGTCGGCACGATCACGGACGACAACCGTGTGCTTGAGCTGCCCAAGCTCAGCATTGCCGCCCTGCGCTTCACTAACACGGCTCGCGCGCGCATCGAGGCCGCTGGTGGTGAGTGCCTTACGCTCGACCAGCTCGCCATGCGCGCTCCTACGGGCAGCAACACGATTCTTCTGCGCGGCCCCAAGAACGCCCGCGAGGCTGTCAGGCACTTTGGTATGGGTCCCCACCAGCACAAGAAGCCGTACGTGCGCTCCAAGGGTCCCAAGTTCGAGAAGGCCCGTGGTCGCAGAAAGTCGCGTGCCTTCCACGTCTAAGCCATGTGCTGATCAGATGTTGTATGGCTCCATAGCTGTAGACGGCAGCCAGCAGTCCATGTCATGCTACCTAGATGCACATGTGTATGCGGCGCTTCCTACGACAAAAAAATACGCGTTGGACATAGCTACTCGCCATGGCCCTTCTTGTCGCTTGGCGCCGCCGAGGCGGCGAAGGAGCCCGCGTCGCCCCCGTCGAAGTCGAAGTCAAAAATGTCCGACACGCCAAACATGGCGGCAAAGTCGTCCGTCGGTGCATTCGCGCCCGTCGAGGATGTGATGGCACCGAAGGTCGCGTCATCCATCACCGATGGCATGCCGAGTCCCGTAGCGTCGAACGACTGTCTCGGCACCTCGTCTTCCTTGGTCGTCGGCGGCGCTTCTTCCGGCTTGACGGGCGTCTTGCCCGACGTACTGCGTGCATGTCGTCGCGGCGGCTTGTCCTTCTTAGCAGCCGACGGCGAGTCGGTCATGTGTGGCGTCGCCGGCTGCCAAGGACTGGGTGGTAGAGCGTCATGGCCGGTAGGCGGAGCAGGCCGATTCATGCGGCCTTTATTAGCGGTGGTCTGTGGCGCGGTTTGCGATGTGACAGGCGTGGATGGCGTTGAAGCATTGTTGCCTCGCGCCATGAGTCCATTGACAACGGCTTGCTGCTGCGCCTGAGGAAAGAACGGCATGCCCATATCCATCTCGGGCCGCGGTGTGGCTGCATTTTGGGGCAGGTTCATTTTTTGGGCCAAAGGCGACGATTGACTCAGCATCGCGGCTGTATTCAGGCCGCCCTGTGCGGCGTGCTGTGGCGGATGATCGGAGGCAGGATTCGCTTGTAGGAGCGATGCAATCGACTGGGCCTTGAGCTGCATCTGCTGAGCCATGGCCAGACACTGCTGGGCCATGCTAGGTACGCTCATCGATTGCGCTTTCATCCACTCATTTTTGATGGCGTTCTGCAGTGACTGGTACTGCATCACGAGCATTTGGCGCTGCTGCGGCGAGAGCTGCTCAGACGATGGCCCTATGCCATTGGACGATGCAAACGGCGGTGGCGTGCCATTTTGCATCTCATTTCGCCCAAATGGCATCACAGATCGTGCGGCGATCGCCTGCTGCGCAGCTAGGGCACCCTGCATACCCGATGTGTCCATGGCACCGGCGCTATTCGGCATCTCGCCATTTTTGGGGCCTTGCATCGGTGTGCCGGCCGTCTGAGGCCGCTGAAAGAGCGCCTGCTGGGCATTGGCCCCACCAGGAGGGGCATTCTTGCCGGCATTCTGCATCTGCTGCATATATAGCAAATTCTGCTGCTGCTGCATAAACAATCGAGCCTGCATCTGGGGATCGGTGCGCTGCGCTGCCGCATTTTGACCGAGCATGTTTTGGGCGACCGACTGGATCAGAGCCATGCGCGACTGTGGCGTCATGCTTTTCAGAGCATCCAGCGAAATGCCCTGGCGTAGAGCCGCTGCCATTAAAAGTTGCTGCTGCTGCTGCTGTGAGAGTGCTGCCACATTCAAGCTCTGACTCATATGAGCCCGCGCCATAGCCTGCTGCATCTGTACGGCCTGATGTGGCTGCTGCTGAGATGGCGTTGGTGGCTGTGGCTGATTCGTGGACTGGGGCGTCGCCACGGGGCTGCTGTTCTGCGCCAACTTGAACATTGGCTGCATAGACATGTTTGTCTGTCCATGCCGCATGGGCGCTGCCACATTAGATGATGGAAACGTCGGCGCACGCCCTTGTGCTGGCTGCTGTGACGCATTGGACAGGGGGAGAGGCTGTCCTAGGACAGATGGCTGTACCGGAAAAGACATGCCGGACGAGGGGCCTGGTGGCTGATTTGGTATCACGGGTCGAGGAGCTGGCTGCTGCTGTGGCTGCGCCTGTTGTTGTGGGAGAAACATGGGCACGGGACTCTCTTGCACAAGACGCGCCGGATCCGTGGCTTCCTCGGCGCCTAGCGTTGGATGGGCAGTCTCAGCAGGCGGTGTTGGCTTGGCTTTCATGGCATCCTGTAGACTTTGTCGCTTTCGTGCCTCGAGTAGCTCGGAAAAGACATTCGACTGTCGCGTGTTGTATCCCACGCGTGAGCTGAACAGCTCCCAAAATACACTCCAATACTCATACAAGAGCCCACCAGGCAGCCGGACAGGTACCTCAGGATTCTCCGGTAGATCCGTCTCCTCGATGAGCGTTGCCGCGGTTTTGTACAGCTTGCGGCGGTATAGATACTCCCACACATACAAGTCAAGTTTGTGTGAGTTTTCGTTTTGGCTTATCTGTTCATACATCTGAGCGGCCAACACACTGCCACTCAGGCCTGTGTAGTGGGTGGGTAGGGGCTTGGTCGCTTTAGGTGCCTCGTCTGCCTCTGCCTCGTTACGTGGCCGTTTTGGCTCGGCTTCGTGCGTCGGAGATCTGGCACGTTTGCGCGTCTCTTCTAATGAAGGGTCCTTGCTCTCCTTTTGGTTATCGACGTGTGACACAGATATGCCAGTCCCTGAAGACGCGCTCGGCCCTGATTCTGCGGCAGGCGCAGGCACCTCGGAAGTGGTGGGATCAGGTAGATCTGCGCGAGACGATATGGTATCAGCCATTCTTGCCACAGTGCTTTCATCCTGTGACGTGGCAGTATCGTGTTTTTCGTCGACCATAGCTGTCCTTCAGATGTGTGGGACCGTTGATTCCTTTGGCTGGTGCTGTCGTGTTGGAAAAATATTCGCGCACGAATACCACAGTGTTGTCTCGTGTGTCTTCCCACTCAATAACACATTTACCTATGCACCGTACTCGTAATTATGTTTGCCGCTCTTCCTTCTCGTGGATCTTGGACGACAGGACACACGCGTTTTTTTTATGTTAAGGTACGTCCACGTCCCGCTTTCGAAAAAAGAGCGTGATCAGAAAGTGCCGGGATTCTTGAAAATATTTTGCGATGGGCTCCATACCTGTTATCAAGGCACCGTGGGGTGCGCGTCTTTGAGCGCTGTCCCAGGCTCTCGGAGGAGCTCATCGAGGCCAAAGAGTAGGGCCAACGACTTCAGCGAACTTGCTAGTTCTCGCATTGCAAACAGCTACCCACGTCTACATTGTGCCCAGACACGGTGTCTCATGTCGTCGGCTGATATCTTTTTTCAAAATAAGGCTCAGGTCCACCACATCCCAAGCCACCAGGGCGGCGTGCACGAGGCAATATAGTTCACGTGACCTACCACGTGGTATGGGTCCCACTCGTCGCGCTCTGCCGCGCAGGGTGTTGGCCATGGCCAGCATCGTAGCGATCCTCGACTTGAAGGGCAAGCCACTGATTCAGCGGTCATACCGTGATGATGTGGATCCATCAGCATTGGAGCGATTTCTCCCTCTGTTGACCGAAATTGAAGAGGAGCGAGGAGCTGGCGCGATTCAACCATGCCTCAGTGCCCAGGGTGTGAATTATATGCATGTTCGCCATACCAATTTGTATTTACTCGCCCTCTCGCGACGAAATACGAATGCTGCTGAAATTTTGCTATTTTTGCACAAGCTTGCATCTGTGCTGGAGGAATACTTTAAGCAGCTGGAAGAAGAGTCGATTCGGGACAATTTTGTGATCCTGTACGAGCTGCTAGATGAAATGATGGACTTTGGATACCCCCAGACAACAGAGAGCAAAATTCTTCAGGAATATATCACGCAAGAGTCGCACAAGCTCGAGGTCCAGGTACGCCCTCCGATGGCTGTCACGAATGCCGTATCGTGGCGCTCCGAAGGCATTCGGTACCGCAAAAACGAAGTGTTCTTGGACGTGATTGAGAGCGTGAATTTGCTGGTCAATGCCAACGGTCATGTTGTACGCAGTGAAATTGTCGGCACCATCAAGATGAAGTGCTATCTGTCTGGTATGCCTGAATTACGTTTGGGGCTCAACGACAAGGTCATGTTCGAAACCATGGGACGCACGACGCGCGGAAAGTCGATCGAGATGGAAGATGTCAAATTTCACCAGTGCGTGCGACTCTCGCGTTTTGAAAATGACCGGACCATTTCGTTCATTCCACCCGATGGTGAGTTCGAGCTGATGAGCTACCGACTTAACACGCAAATCAAGCCGCTCATCTGGGCCGAAGCGGTGGTGGAGCGCCATGAAGGCAGCCGCATTGAGTTTATGGTCAAGGTCAAGGCACAATTCAAGCGGCGCTCGACGGCCAACAATGTGGAAATACTTATCAATGTGCCAGACGATGCCGACTCGCCCAAGTTCCGCGCGGCGATTGGGTCCGTGTCATACGCGCCAGAGCTATCGGCTATGGTGTGGAAAATCAAGCAGCTGGGTGGTGGTAAAGAGTACCTGATGCGTGCGCACTTTGGCCTACCCAGTGTTCAGGACGAGGAGAGCATGGTGCGCCGCACGCCGATCAATGTCAAGTTCGAAATACCCTACTTTACTGTATCTGGCATCCAAGTGCGATACCTCAAGATCGTAGAAAAGTCCGGCTACCAGGCCCTTCCATGGGTGCGCTATATCACGCAAAATGGGGAGTATGACCTGCGCACCCAGAGCGAGAAGAATGCCTCGCACCTGTCCCACTTTGCTACATAGACGAGTTGCTCTCCATCGGGCTGTACATGTGGAGTGACTGGCTGACATCCGACCCGCACCGTATATATGATTGATCGCAATAAAGTGCTGAGGGGCATCGCGTCATGTGGAGGTGAAGCCTGACATTTTGATGTGATTGGTGGAATGCGTCGCCACAGAAGAGAGGCGCCAAATTAGGACACACCATGTATGCATCTGATGTACTTATTTCACCGACACAGAAAAGGACCTCGAGCTTGCGCTTATTTACCGTAGGCTCTCCTCCTTAGTGGCGGTCCGGGTCTTTTTTTTCCTCTACCTTCTGCCTGGGGTCGTACAGACGACGATCGCTTCCTGGGTAGCGAACAGGCAGAGGAGGCGCATCTCGTTTTGACGTGTGTTGGGGGATACTCGCTGGTTCCTCGGCCCCTGATGGCTCCGCTCAGAGGTGATTCTGCCCCCCTAGCCCCATCTGCCCCAAGTGAAGGCAAGTCTGTCGCACCTATCCCAACATTATCCCATGTGAGCATGCTACATTCGTTTGATGAACATCGTATACCAGCTTCCGCTGTCGAGTCGCCGTCCCCCTGGCTCTTGGATATGTCCGTGCCGCGCGTGTCATCACCTGAGCTCGAGACGGATATCAGTCGGACCTCATCGACGTCGACGAAGCACTCGCTTTCCGACTCGATGACATCAAATCAGTCCGTCCACACGGCGCACTCGGGCGACGATGTATCCGAGCCGCCGCCCGTGCCAAGCAAAACCGACTCACACCCTGACCATCCCGAGTCTGGCTCTCAGATGCGCACGCACGTCAAGCGTCTGCATGCGCTTCTAGAGCTAGCTGAAACCGAGGCCAACTACGTGAAGGACTTGGACGTATTGATTCATGTATTTTTCAAGCTGCTTCCGACCGTGCCGTACCTAGCTGAGGATGCGTCGCGTCTACGTACCGTCGTCCGCAACGGTCCGCAATTGCTGGAGCTGCATCGCGATCTTGATGCGCGTTTGCAACGGATTATACAGATGCAACGATTGAATGATGCATCCCTCTCTGAGCTGGTGCGCGCTCAGAGCCCCGGTCACCAGGAGGCCATCGCGCTCTTTGCCGAGGCTTTTATCGACTTTGCACCGCGTTTCCAAATATACTGCGAATTTTGTTCTAAGCACAAGGAGGCTTTGGAGCTGATTGATGCTGTAGAGCACAGGCCCGAGTGGGAGACCTACCAAGCGCGCGCATCAGATGCGGTGGGGTCCCGTGACGCTGCATCGCGGAAGCGCTTGCAGTTTCGTGACTTTTTCATCAAGCCCATTCAGCGCGTCTGCCTATACCCTATTCTCATGCAGACGATTCAGCGATACACGGCGCCCGATGCGGCTGTCAGGCTGGGCGAGGCCATGGCGTGCATGCGACGCATTACATCCGATGTGAATGCGGCGAGTGCGGAGCGACACGCGCGTTTGCTGTCGGACATGATCGTGTCGCGCATGGAGCCGAGTCTCGAGCTGTCGCCTTCGTTCCTGCCCTCACTGGGCAACTGCCGCATGACAGGCAACCTTGATGTGCTCTACCACCATTCGACATGGGCGCCACTTACATGGCCCCTCACGACCAAGTACTATGGCTGTGTGCTGTACGCCGACTTTGTCATGATGTTCAAGGTGCGCAAAACACACACCTACGAGCCGCGCTACTGGTTCCCGCTAGCCGAGGCCAAGCTCAAGCGCAGCGACGAACGAAGCGTCCGTCTGCCCCACTTGTTCCGCATTTCGGTGCGTGGCCACCACTTTGAGCTCATGGCGTCGACAGCGAAAGAGCACAACCTGTGGCTTGATGCCTTTGCCAAGGCCATAGCCGACGGTCCATCGCCCATGCGCCGTGTACACGGCATGGACGTGCCCTTCCCATGCAACTTGGCGGACAAAGGGCCCGCAGCGCCGGCGTCGTCGGACCAAGACGATGATCCACTTGCGCGGTACCTGGACGATGTCGGCGATGCAGCGCCCTCGCTGCGTGGCCAGGTGCTTGTGCGGCACAAGTCGCCGCCGCGTCGGGCGGCGATGGACCGCGGCATGGTGTTTTCTGATGCATGCATCTCAGCGCGATCATCGATCGATGGACATGACTGGGCCGCCCGCTCTCACAGTGCTCGGGTGGGTCTGCACCGACTGAGTGGTAGTGAGACGGTCTCGCTCCGGATCAGCCCATCGTCGGCGACCGACGCGCCGCTGCCTTCGCCGACCACGCGTCTCATGCACGCTAACAGCACCGAGTCCCTCCCTGGTCCTCGACGCATGGATGCATCGCAGCGTCGCTTGTCCGTGTCGAGTTCCCCAGGTGGGCCGCTGGCGCCTGCGTCACCGGCTGGCTTGCTGCCGCGGTCCCAGTCGATGATCGGGCGCACGCTGCAGGGCTGGCTCACGCCTAGCACCACGCAGCTGCCGATCAAGGCGGAAGAGCTGTCGAGGGCGCTTCTTGAGGCATGCACGCCTGAGCCTGCGGCACCGATGCGACTGCACCGCGGGCGGTGCTCGTCCATGGACATGCGCGCCGAGGCAGCGCCGACGCGTACGATCATGCGCCGCCGGTCGTCGACCTCCATGTCGCGGCGGCCCGACACATCTGCGCCGCCCAGTCCGCATCGACGCCTGGCCCAGCGCTTCCTGCAGCGCCACCGCCTGTCTACCATGGACGTGTAGCTTTACTTTGTGCAGCCGTTCCACAGATATCATGTACCACCTGTGTGTCGATGAACGGTGTCTGGATGTGGTGCAGCACGCGTGCGAGGTACCCTGCGTCGCCAAAGAGCGCGCCGCCCAAGCGGCAAGCGGCCGGGATGGGCGGCGCGGCGCGGTCAATGCACGCCGCCATGGCCTGCGCCTCGAGCTCCACGATGTGCTGCGCCACCGCATGGCCATCGTGCGCCGCGCGCGTCACGACCTGAGCCAGTGCCGCGATGCGTGTGCGGCTGTCGTCCGTATACACGTAGCTGAGCAGGTCGTCGGCGGAAGCTGCCCCCGTAGCGGCGAGGATCACATCCAACAGGGGCGATGGCTCGCTGAGCACGTGTCGAAGAGCCGCGCGTCCTACACCGACCGCACTGCCCTCGTCACCCAAGAGCCAGCCGAGGCCACCGACGCGCTTGGTCCGCGTGCGCTGCGCGTCGTAGGCCAGGACGACACTGCCCGTGCCGGCAATGCACACGACGCAGGGCCTGTTGCGTGGCACACTGGCGCATAACAAGGCCGCGTCGTTCGTCACAGTCCATTCGTGGACGTGCGGCATGGCACAGCGCAGCGCCTCTGTCGCGATGCGCGCGCTCTCATCTGCATCGATACCCGCCGAGCCGATCCAGGCACGGGTGATAGGCGCCTCGTTCGCACACGCCTCGAGCGCCTCGCACATGCGCCGCGTCCATGCCCGGAGCGACAGGACAGAAAAGCTGCCGGCCCCGACGCACGAGCGCGCCACAATACGCCCCCGAGCGTCCGCGATGGCAGCCCGCGTCGATGTGCCGCCGGCGTCCACGACCGCCACGACGCCTGTCATGGGTGGAGGACTACTTGGCTAAGATACAAAAGTAGAGCGGCCCCCACGGCGATGGATCTGACGCGCCTCGCGCGACGTGGTCAGGCAGAGCGAGGTAGCCATACTCGGTGCGCTCGCAAAAGCGCCACAAGTGATCCGAGCGCACCACGCGCGCCGGCTGCGACGCCACAAAGGCACGCACGACCTGGTCGTTCTCTTGCTGACTCAGCGAGCACGTAGCATAGACCAGGCGGCCGCCCGGACGGAGCGCACTCCAAGCTGTGCGGAGCAGCGCCGACTGCGTTTTGGATAAGTTGCGGGTCATGGTCGGTTTCCACGCGAGCATCTCTGGCGCGATCGAGCCGGATTGCTGGGCGCGCATGAACGCATGGAGGATATGGCGCTCAGACGAGCATGGGGCATCAATGAGGATGCGGTCGTAGCCTTCTTCGCCCAGCGGGAACAGGTGAACGGCGCGCGGCGACGTGGCGTCGATGCGCAGCACATCCACGAGACCCTGCTCAAAGAGCGTGGGCGGTAGGTAACTCGTTAGATTGGCATGGAGTCGGCGATGACGCGCTACATCCACCTCGTTCGCATGCAATATCGAGGGGCGCTGCCGGTGCTGCTGTTCGCCACTCGGATGATCGACGTACAGCGCCGGCCACAATCGTTGAGCGAGCGTGATACTCTTGCCGCCCGGCGCCGCACACATATCCAGCACCGCATGGCCAGGCTGGATATCAAGGCACTGGGCAGCTAGCACGGACGCCGCATCGAGGTTCCAGTGCGTATGTAGTCGATGCCGCGCGTCCGCGGCGGGATGGGGTGGCGGGAACGGCCGACTGCCGTGGGGATCCGTGCGCAGTAGGCACAGAAGCCGCGTCGGCGTATCACATGGCGTCGTATCTGGAGGCGGCGGCAGACGAAGAAGCGTATACTGCCCAGCCGCTGCCGCCTCGTCCGACAGGATGGCGCGGTCCACTTCGATCGACGGCACGTATGCATTGATCAATGCCGCATACTCCGTCGGCTGCAATAATCGCTCGCGCAGACGATGCCACCGCTCCGCACCATACTCATGCACAAAAAACGCATCAAAGGCATCCGCCGCCGACTGCTGCTGCTTGCGCTGCGCCTTGCTAATGGCCATAAGGAACGCGCTCCTTTGCCACCTCCACCTCCATCATGCCGGACGAAGTGTTGCTGCTGGGCTTGGGCGCGGTGGGCACACTGTATGCCTACATCCTCCAGAGCGGCGGTGCCAACGTCACGGCCGTCTGTCGCAGCAACTACCAAGTTGTGCGCGATCACGGCATTGACATCGTGTCCGACAAGTTCGGCGAGCACCCCAAGTGGCGTCCCACACGAGTCATTCAGCGCCCCGAGGACGTGGACGCCGTGGGCGTCACGTTCGACTATATCGTGTGTTGCTCCAAGCACGTCCCAGATCTTCAGCCGGTCAGCGACGTGCTGCGTCCGTACCTCACGCAGAACTTTGCGAGAAAGCCGCAGCGACTGCCTGTGATTCTGCTCCTGCAAAACGGCATTGATATCGAGCACGATTCGTACGAGGCCTTTGTGCATACGCCCGAGCCACTCGCTGCCTGCGTCATGAGCGCCAATTCATGGGTGCCAGTGATGCTTCTGAATGGAGGTGCTCGCATCGAACATGGCAGTTTGGAAAGGCTCTCCATGGGCGTGTTTCCCCCACCGCTCCGTGCGCCGCTCCCGGACTCGACGCGCGAGACTGTGCATCATCTACTTACGCTCATGCTTCGTGGCGGCTCAGATGCGCATCTCACGAACGATATCACTTCCGAAAGATGGCGCAAAGTGCTGTGGAACATGAGCTGGGGCGGTGTATCGCTGCTGGCTCGCCGTCCCGTGTTCGAGATGCTGCAGGTCGACATGCTGCCATACACTGTCGGCAGTGTGCGTGGGATTATGCTGGAAATCCTGACCGTCGCTCGCGCCTCAGGCATGGGGGAAGACCGCCTACCCGCCTCCGTCATCGATCACACACTCCACGCCACGCTCCTGAGTACACCAGCCAAGCTGCGCATGCTCCGATCTCCTGACATCATCTGTGATAAGCCCTCCGCGCCCAACTTCCGTCGTGACTTCAAACCCAGCATTCTCATCGATCTCGAACTTCAGCGACCCATGGAGCTCGAGCCCATCTTTGGGAACATCATCCGCCGCGCGCGTCAAGTAGGCGTAGATACGCCCCGCCTCGACTTGATCGTCACGAGTATCAAGCCGTCGCAGCTCGAGTACGTGCGTCGGAGCAAAGGCATCGATCACGAAACGCTCGTGCAGCAGGAAGGCGTGCACGACCTCCTGCCAAGTCTCAATGCCACCGGCAGCGCACCCACCGGACCCGTGACCCTGTAGCAGGTGGAGGATGGCCGTGGCCCTTTCCCTTCCCACATCGACGACATGCGTCGGCCCTTTATTGACTATGTGCACCGCGCCACTGTGCTCAGCATTCTTGGTCTGGCCGTACGTACGCGTCTCCGCTCACCAATACAGGGATGGGGTCTGTGGCTCACGGGCGCCGTGTACGTGAGCCGGATTGGCAATACAGACAGGGTATGTGGATGGCGCTGACGCCAGTATCCGTACGGAGGACGGAATCGCGACACCATGACAGAGGTCGTGGGACGTATCGTGGAACGATGGAAGGAAGTGAGCGAGAAAAAGGCTCAAGAGAAAATCGCCGCTGAGCGCTCATCCACATCGTAGAATGCATTATTTTATGTACCATATGTTCCCGTAACTATGTATACAGTAGCCCGTTGGCTTCGAAGTGTCTCTGCTCTGTAGATTTCATCGGTATGCCGCAGTTCTGGCCGCCGCTCCGCGTTTACTTCGTGCAGCTGCAGCGATGGGTACGTTGACGCGCTCGAAAAAGGCGCCTTTTTCGAAAAGACCGGACGTTGCATCTTGGGCGCAGGCAGGGGCGGATGCTGGTCTAGACGATGTCGTCGCGTTGGCAGGGGTGGCAATGGCCGATCCAAGGCAATGACATCCGCCGCCTGCGCCGTACGGCGAACCGGGCCTGGGGGGACTCTGGCACTCTGGCTACGCATTAATCTGACCCCATTTTCTTGCGCAGCGAATGGAACACGGTGCTGTACGGGCTGCTTGACACTAGCTGAGCGTCGCGGCAACACGCCCGGTGGCACATTTTCTTGTTCGACGCCAATAAAGTGTCGCAAAGACTTCGGATGGGTGGACCGCTGACTGTCCTCATGCTTGTATGATGATGGAGCAGATCGTTGCCTCCTGTACCGCTCCCGCATAAGCAGGCTCTGCGCCCGCTCCAGCATGGCCACAGCGTCGACCGCGCCGTTTTTTTTTCTCGTGTGGCAACAGAGGAGGCACCACGTGGAGTGAATACACGTCGGTACGCGCGTACTCTGTCGGCACGCCATGGCCACGGGCGTGACAGTGACACTGGTTCGGTATGCCGCGAATACTGCGACATCGCTCGGCAGGGCATTTTCGCACATGTCATTCATGGCCATTTCATGCACACCCGAAGCTGATGCCGTGCTCACTGCAGACAAAATCGCGGAGCAGACCCGTGGCGATGTGCGTCCATTTATTCTACCTGCCTTCCAGGACGAGGATGGCTTGGACGAGACACGAATCATGAAAATGGTCCAATCGCTGATAATGCCTTACTTGCATTCACCTCCAACGTATGTGGCTGTTGTCTCGAATGAGCGCATCATCGATACCGTTCTCAAGGGCCTGTTGTGCATGGACGGTGCATCTGTCCATCACCCAGAGCCCAGCTCCGTGAAACGCTCTATGAGCATTTATACGAAACCCCTCCTGCCTGGCGCCTACCACCAAGTGCATGTGTCTGCACACGATGAGCAAATTCATGCGCGTATTTGTACCCTGAGCGAGTCGGCACACTTGCAGCATCAGACGCCCAGCATGATCTCTATCGACAAACCATCTTCTACGTTGCCTTCGCCAGTCAGCATTTCCTTTCCATCCGACATGTCTGCAGAAGCCGCTGTATCGCCCGGTCGCGATCCACTCCTTCTCAGCCGGCCTGATCCCCACCGAAGCACGCCGCTCTCGATCAGTCCGCTGCGCTTGCGGCCTGTTGACACATTCATGCATTCTCGCGAAGGAACACCACGAATCTTGTCCCAGACGCCCAAAAATGCTCAGTCGTATGACATACTGACTATGATGCGCTCTATCGAAAAATGGGATCCCATGGTAGATCCCCTCTCATCCACTCCCTCGGACATGCTCGATTCGGCCACAACGGCCGGGTTTTCACCCCTAGGACTCGGGGCCCGTTTCTCGGACGCCTCAGCTCCTCGCGGAGCTCTCTCGGTCCGTTCGATGCCGGCATCGGCGGTGCCTCTCCGCTCCAGCAACACTCCCACGCCCCATGCTACGCCCCAGGGACACAGTGGCAGTGCGAGCAGCGTCACGAATACCTCAACATTGAGCGGAAATGTCAGTGCCTTTGCTCAGAGCCTGTTTAATTATCTTCCATCACCTGTCGCAGCCATCGGGGGCCTCAACAGCGGTCCTACCTCCGCGGCTCCAGACTCGCAAAGCCTATTACAGCTGTGGCAGCGCATATGCATATGCATCCTCCCTATTTTTGCGCAGAAACCACATAACCTGCTGATCGAGCCCCTGCATGACAGCGTTGATCTGTATGTGCGGCTCGTACATGAACGCGACCAAATGCATGCGCGTGCTACACTGCTTTCCCACTTTGAAAAGCTCGTGTCCACGGGTTTGCATGGCGTGACTTTTCAGCTGCAACAGAATGATGGCTCACGGCTGCTCTACGACTTTCTGCGAGCATGGCAGCACTACTATGGCACGGTGATGCCTTTTTTGCACGCATGTTTCTCGCCGCTCGAGTCTCGCTTGTGGAGCATGGATCTGCTGCTTGCAAGATGGCTGCACCGACACGACCCACTCACACACATCGATCCATCCCATGCACCGGCGCGTATCGATCTCCGACACGCGCTGCTCATCTTGTTTCGCGACCTGATCGTACTGCCTATATGTGACTGGCTATACATGACGACTGTGCAAATGCAATACACGATTCACACGGATCTAAGCAATGCACTGAACACAAGTGTGCGCGGACGGCTCATGCAGCTTGTGAATATCATGAACAGCCTCGGGACGGACGACGCAGCACAGCAACGTATCGAGCGATTGCGCCGTGGTCTCTTGTCGCACGGTCTTTCTTTGCATTCCCATGCCCCACCGACATCCACATCGACACTGGACGTGATGTCCCCATCAAACGCATCGACGCAACCATCGCCCATTTCGCCCATCCCAAGCTGCCCAATCTTCAGCACACCCAATTCACCGACCATAAGAAGCTCCCATTAAATCTGGATACGTTGATACCGCCGGTTGACTCCCATTTGACATGTACAGAATAGAATAAATAGCAGATATACAAAGGCTGCGCCGTAACACGTCATACCCACTGCCGAGCCGTCCGCTGGGTCATCTGTGGAGCCCATGAACGTCTCCCAGTTGTGCGAGAAGCCCCAGCCAAAAATGGACAGCACAATTACTCCAGCTGCTGACACCACAGTACAGCATGATGCTTTCGAGTGAGTCATTATGTACGTACCAAGACCTGTTCCCACTACGGGCTTGTGGACCACCATCACTGTGAATCGGTGCGCGACGCCTGTGCCTTGTCCTGGGCCCGACCAGGCGCCATTGTCGTATCACGTGATATCTTTGGTGGCCCATGCGGTGGCCTAACTATGAGGTGGCTACGAGGGCCTTACCACCACAGGCGGTGCGTGGGGCAATGGTAGCCACTTGGGTTGTTCAACAAGTACTCTTGATGATATTGCTCAGCGACAAAGCTGGTGTAAGTAATTCGTACGTACAAATCGCTAGCTGGCACGCGATGAATGGTGGTCACGATACGCGTTCCATGCGGGTCAAAATGCTTTTTCTGCACTTCTTCAGTCACCTTTCGTGCAATCGCTTCTTGTTCCGGTGTGTGAGGAAACAGGGCGCTGCGGTACTCGCTGCCAATATCCGGACCTTGACCGTCCTGCTGCGTCGGGTCATGGGTACGATAAAAGAACTCTACAAGCTCTTCATAGGACACTTTAGACTAGATGTCAAACATGTATACGTACAGGCTCAAACGTAAGCTGAGACGCCTCAGCATGGCCTGTCTGGCCCGAGCACACTTCCATGTACGTAGGGTCGGCCTTCGTGCCCCCGATAAACCCAACCTTGGCATCAATCAGACCTTTGCCTCCATAATGCTTTCGGAACATGTGCTCAGTGCCCCAAAAGCACCCATTGGCAAATGTCGCCACCTCACTCGTGGCTGTACTCATGGCTCGGTGCAAAGTCGAAAATGCTAGACCAGTGGCCATTTTTGAAATATCGGGTAAGGAATCGGCGCGACAGCCACTCCCAAGGCCCACTCCACATTTGCCATTCTGGACAAGCACGACATGGAAACGCAACAAGCAGTGTACGTCTTGCATGCCGCTCACTTCGTCTAGTTCATATGGTGCTATTGCATGCGCAGTACTTGCCATTGTCACATGGGTATTCTGGCCGCGTCCAGCGTCCAAGAAATCATCTGATTACGACCCCAAGACAGGACTCGGTCGCGGCGCGCCGGGATTCCGTACGTATCCATACACTGACCCTAGAAACCAATGTAAAGCGCGTCGCTCTCCCTGCTGAGCTGGTCGCACGGATTCGCGCGGGCGAACAAGTATCTGCCGAAGAAATCACGGCCGCCCAGAGCCATGTCTCGAAAGGTTTGCCTAGCGCACCTGTGGAAAATGACTGGTTAGGGCCCACCACCACGAGTCGCAGCAAAAAGACTACGAGAAGGAAAAACAAGAAGTAATATTACATATTCTTCAGCACTAGCAGGAAAAGCATAACACATATAAGTCCCATGAGGGAATCAATCATGCTGATAGTGCGCCGATACGACTCTGCTCTTGCATGAAGCAATTCCGCCAAACTTGGGGTTGCCTCCTCCATGGCTGATGGAGCGATAGACGGTGTAGAAGCTTGAGGATTCGAGGCTGGCATCGATTCTTTGGAAAAAGGCTCCTCTCTGACAGGAGGAATTGAATGGCTTGGAGACGTTGCTGGCTCTTCAATCCTTTCAGATACCACGGAAGCTGGCAACGCGGTAGGTGGTGCTGTGTTGGGTGCTCGACTCGGCTCCCCAGGAAGTAGCTCTGCATTGGATTTTTGACACAATGGGCATGTCCAGGTCCAAGACTTTTCAGCTAGAAGTTTTCGACCTTCGTCATTCATACTTGCAGCTCCATATCCAGCCTCATCTTCCTTGGAAGTCATGAGCGCTTGAATACCTAATAAAGCCGTCCGAATGCCCCAGGCAGGCTGCCAAGACTCCTCATGAAAGCCGGTAAATGTGACGCATACTTTGGTGTCAACAGACCACCGGCCATTAGGTGTAAGAAATATCACATGTGGCGCTTTGAATGGGTACTCCGAGGGCAGTGTCAATTTGCCATGGTAGAGCCCCTTTTCAAAAACGGTGTCTCGTGGTCCTCGCAATGTAAAGTGCCATTCGAACAAATTATCTTCCGTTGGAGCAGCAGAAAAATCTGGTGTATCATCATTTTGCAACTCTCTAACTTCTGACATGATGCGCTTGATGGCGGAACTACGGCTTTTCATAGCATCCGACATGCCTGTGACCATCTGGATCGATAGGATGCAGACTGCACGAAGGCCCGTAACCTCCACCATCCTTGTCACGTTTCAACGACGCGCCCGCCTTGACATGTATCGGCGCGTGATACTTCGTGGAATGCAAGGGTCCCTGTTGGTCGACACCAGAGGTAGACCTTAGCTTATGCTCGAGAAAATGCAGGGATCTTGCTATGTCGAAGCACTACCAGAATGCCTCCAATCATGCTTGTCGTCTGTTATGCGCTACGTGATACTAAATTGGCCAGCTTGGCATCTTGGCGCGCGTTCGCCAGTGTTGGCAGCGCTTTTTTTGGAATTTCTAAATTGGTGCATAAAACAGCCTCCACGCAAACACCGGGTGGCTGTGTCAATGATTCCTCCACCTGGCCACTCCTTCTCAACACGCCTCACAAACACCGCGCATCATGCGTCGTTTCGCCCCATGGGCTGTTGTGTATATTCTGGTGTGCGGTGTCCTGTGGGTAAGATCTCAATACACAGCCACCTATGTTCCAGGTAATACCACGCTACCTGAAACCTCGGAAGAGGGACAAGCCGGTACGAATCGTTGTGGTGAGGGATCCAACGATCTGTCCATGTGTCAGAATTTATATTTAAACTCTGCCACGGACTTCTGCCTCTGGGGACCTCAGGGTCCTGAACCTGTGGGGATTGGAAACTCGGAGCGCGAAGTGGTCAGCTATTGCACAAAGGCTGGCCGCGGCACGCGTCTGATCCCACCGGGAACTCTGCGAAGCGTCCACTTTGTCCGCACGCCACATTATGTGCAAGTATCCGGCACTGGTATTTTTGAAAATATCCACATCTCCAAGGAAGGTGGTGGCGGAGAACTTGATCCGCACGGTGAAGATGGCTTAGGAAATCCCATTGGCGGCTTGGTCTTTACAAACGCGTTTGGCAAGCTGGCACAGGCGCATGAATGGACGAGTTTTATTGACGAAAATCAATTTTGTTTGCGCGTCTGCAAGGATGGTGACAAGGCAGCTGACTACTGCAAGCATATCTATGATGAAATGGGATGCGAATTCAACATGCCCACTGCCCCGGACCAACTTGGCGTCTTTGAATCTTGTGAAGGACCTGATGCAGACATCGTTGGTGTGTACACGAACCATGGCGTGGTTTCTACTTTCTACCAAGATCAAACGAAACATGGCCAAAAACTTCCACCTCCCAAATCGCCCCAGTCCTTGAGCAATTGCAGCGCTTTTCCTTCAGGTCTGTTACAGGGAAGTGTGAAACACCCCTATGCTAAGGCCGCCATAACAGGCGCTTCGCGTAAGTCTATGAAGAGCCAGTCCGTTTCCACGTCTTCTTCGTCTTCGACCACGTCTTCCATGCTCACGTCGACATCTTCGTCCACCGACTCTTCAAGTCAGAATCTCTATCCTCCTATCAGCTCGAATTTTTCTAATATGTCTCCAACCTCCAGCATATCCTCGTCTTCTCCGAGCGCTACATCCTCTTTTACGTCCGAGACGACAAGCACGCTTTCATCCGAATCCAACTCTGAGCAAGTGAGCCCTTTTGGACCTGTTGATGACGATGCAGGTGTGGGTATCCATCTGACCGCATCGATCCCTACATTTACCGTCTTGCTACTGTCACTCATAGTGTCGATTCTTTAATTTTGTGTCGTGTACCCTAATTTTTAATAAATTCCTGTCAGTGTTCCTGAGGCCGCATTGCCTGGCATCGATCGACCCCCTGGGGATAACGTGTTCAGGTCAAATTTTACCTCGTTTGTCCGCCCTTTCCAAGGTGAAGGGTTTTCCAAACGCTCAGTGCGTGTTTAACCATGCATCCAAGACCCCATGCGGATGACTGGGTCAGGGACAAGAACCTTCCCATCGTTCACAAGGTTATCAAGGTGCTCAACCTCTTGCCCCTAGCTAGTGAGGATGTCCGTCGAACAGAGCTTACTGACCCTGTGCCTTGGTTTAGTGAGCTGAACCAGGCCCTGTTTTTACTTCCATTTGCCGTGTTGCCCTATGCCATCCGCACTCTATATTATAACTACGTATCACACGAGCTCCCGGGTCGATGCGCCATGTGGGGTTGTCTGTTTGTATATACCATGACATTTGGTGTGTATTGGATACACTTTCTTCGGCACCTTTCCAAGAAGTATGGCTACTTTCATGGTGCTCGTGGCCGTGATACTATCCCATTCTCCGAAGTCAACAAGATTGCCAAAGAAATACTGGGGGCCGTTCTTCTTCGTTCAGCTTTGGTTGTCTACTCGTCGTACGATCCACATGCGGCACCGTCGCTATCGATTTGGACCCCGCTACAGCTATTTTTCTTCACGGTCGTGGATGACTTTTACTACTACTGGCTTCATCGTGTCTGTCACGAGACGGAGAGTGCGTGGAAGCTGCACAGACTACATCACACGACCAAGGCTCCGACACTATTGCTCCTGGGGTATGCAGATGATATCCAGGAGTGCTTTGATCTGTTTCTGGTGCCTCTTGCTACCTGGCTCACATTCCCGATTCCATTTGATGCGTTTGTGATTTGGATGCTGATTCACGTTTCCATTCAAGTGGTGGGCCACAGTGGTATTCGTCTTCACCACGGCACGCTTCTCACAGGACCTTACTTGACTCCTTTTGGCGCTGAAATTGTAACGGAAGACCACGACTTACACCACCGTCACGGATGGCGCGAGTCCTACAACTATGGTAAGCAGAGCCGTCTTTGGGATGGGCTATTCGGCACCAAGGGAGAACGCATCGAGGGCCACAGTGGCAACATTGACCGCACGCGATTTATTTATTGAATTGGCTACGCTGTAAATTTGTAATGTAGATATACACAAGTCTTATGCTGTTTGTACACATTCCGCCCAAGCCTAGCATGGGCCTCGATCGCGCTGGCTTTGTATCTGAACACCGTACCCCGCCGCCCATGTCTCTATCGTACAAAAGAGGGTATTAAAACACAACCATATCGCGACGAGCCACTTCAAATCTTCGGCGCATTTGGCCGACGATGCGCTGGCGACGCGATCCGCTTGCTTCGCGATCCACAGGGTACTCGCTCACCACATATTTCTGGCCATGCAAAATCGGATCCAGTTCGCGAGGCATATTGATTCGGATGCCTTTGCCGATGGACACTTGCAGACCCTTGCGTGGCTTGTCATGGTCGAAACTGTCTAGCGAGGTAATCGACATCCAATCTTCGAGGTCATCGTCCTCGTCATCCTCTTTGACAAGTGGGACATTGTGTCCACGCTTGTTGCCATGCAGCAGATGACGAGCCAAGGCGCGACGCACGAGTGCACTCCGCCGGAGGTCCTTGGGATCAATGCCTTGCTTCTTGTTAAAGTCCAGCTCTTCGCGGTACGCCTGGCGCCAAGCCTCAGGTGCACTGTGCCACAAGACATACGCAGCATTGGACACCAGTTGCATAGCGCGTGCCTTGGCATGCATACTGCGATGGGTGACGCGAGTGGAAGGCGCGCCTGCCAACCTCGTGTCGTCGTGTCCCAGCTCCAATTCATCGGCACTGTCGAGGAGCCGCGTGGCCTCATCGATGGCCGCGAGACGCGCCTTTTCACGAGCCTTGGCCTCTTCTGCGAGTTTCTTCATACGACGCCGCAAGCCACGTACGCTTTTGTACGCCCAAATCACATGCATAGGAAACGCCAGTACTGCGAAAAGGAGCGGCATCTTGCTAGGCACCTCCTTGTTCACATGGTTGCCAGAGGGCACGGACAGTGAATAAATGATGATCAAATGCAAGAGTATGCGCGTGCTGAGGAACGATGTGGTAAAGGCCCAGTAGGAGCGAAAACGCGGCTTGAGCGTGCCAATGCCCATAATCCAAGTCGGCAGCTCCATGCACAAGTTGATGGCAAAGCAGTGGGACCATCCCTTCTGGATCCAGTACATGCAGAAGAGAAAGTACACGATATGATGAATCCATCCACTTGACAAGTTGACAAACTTTCGGTAGCAAAACACGCCTGTGACAAGATCGCACGACAAGTATGCCATGAAAAAGAGGGTCAAGGGGTCCGCGATCGTCTCTCGATGCTCTGTCACCCGGCGCCAGTCGAGATGGCACCAGAACAGATCAAAAACAAAAGGAATCGACATCATCGAAGAGCAAAATGCCGCGAAGGTGGTAATGATCCAGGACCGTTTGCGCTGCTGCTCATCGCTCTTGCCTGCCACCAACGTGCAGGCAAACAGCTGATACACACCCTGCACAAGAAAAAAACTCTTTAGAAACTGCCGGATGTATGGATGCGTGAGCGCCTCCCATATATGAGGGTATAATGTTTCCATGTCCGCTACATTCACCCAGCGCGACATGATGGCAACGGCGAGCGGGCGTGTTGTTGGAGCAGCCAGTGATGTTGCTGGCTGCACGTGCAGATCGATGGACAGCGCCTCCTCGTTTGCCCTCCACCGATGTCGTCGGCGCTGGGGCCAGACGACTTGGCTCGGTACAGTCGGCAGCTGATCCTTCCCGGCTTTGGGGCAGATGCCCAGCGCGCCTTGAAAAAAGCTCGCGTGCTTGTGGTGGGAGCAGGGGGCCTGGGATGCCCGGCTGTGCAGTACCTTGCCGCAGCTGGTGTAGGTGCGTTGACGCTGCTCACATGAGGTCACATTACCATAGTGGACAATGACTGTGTCGAGCGCAGTAATCTTGCGCGCCAAGTCTTGCATACGGATGCGCGTATTGGGATGAACAAGGCAGCCTCGATAGCGCAGGCCGTGTCGCTGCTGAACCCCCACACACACGTCGATGCCGTACAGGCGCCGTTTACGCCCGCGAATGCCTATGAGCTGTGCCAAGCGCACGACGTCGTGCTCGACTGTACAGACCGCGTCATGATGCGGTACCTCGTTTCGGACGCGGGTGTGCTGGCGGGTATCCCCATCGTCAGTGGCGCCGCGCAGGGCTACGATGGCCAGCTTGTTGTCTTGCACCGCGACTTGGGCGAAGGCCGGCGCGGGCCATGCTATCGGTGCCTCTTTCCGCAGTCTCCGCGACCCGAGCACACGCAGAGCTGCGACGATGGGGGTGTGCTGGGCTGTGTGACGGGCCTCATTGGCACGTGGCAAGCCCTCGAGACCATCCAGCTGCTGACAGGCCTGGGCGACCGTACGCCGTCGATGCTGTTTCTCTCGCCGCTTTCTCTACCATCTGTCCGGTGCGTGCGCGTGCGCGGAAGCCAGACGCAGTGCCGCGCATGCGGACGTGCGCCTGACCGGATCACGAGCTTGGAACAGGAAGACTACGAGACGTTCTGTGGCCTGCATCATCGCGAGCTCCATGTGCCGAGTGTGGATGTCGATGACGTGCACAGGCCCGATGTCCTCGTCGTCGATGTGCGGCCCCTACACGAATATGGCATCACGGCCCTCCCGCACTCGTTGCACATGGCATGGGACACGATCCGGCGCGATGTGCAAGGGGCGCGCACAGCGATTGCCCAGGCTGCGCAGGGGCGCGACGTGCTCGTTGTTTGTCGCCGCGGCAACGATTCTCGGGCAGCCGTGCACCTATTGGACATGCCGCGATGCCAGAACGTGCGTGGTGGACTGCGGGCGTATGCGGACAAGCACCCCGACTTTCCCATGTACTAGGCGACGGGCCGCTCACTGAGTCCGCGTTGCAGCGTGTCGAGCACCAATGGATCGATCGTTGCGAGCAGCGACTGCAGCTGCGTCTTGTACGAGCCATTTTGGAGCACGGCATTCAGCGTGTCTGCCACATACGCACGGAGTGGCACGTTGAACGACGGATCTCTGCTCCGCACCGCGTCCGTGCGCGCTGACGAGGGCGTGGGTGCCGCCTCGATCAGGCCGAACTCGTCCAAGAAGGGAATGCCATCCTCGCCGATTTCGAGCGCGCGCGTCGGCGACAGTTCGCGTTCGTAGCGGTCCGCGCTCCCTGCCTCGTCTTCGACGACCTCGCCGACCACTTCGGTCCACATGCCAATCATGTCAGGCACAGCGCTCAGAAGGCCCTTGTCCTGGGCGGAGGCATGGCGCAGCATGTGCGCGAGTCCCAGCGCCACGAGCTTGCGACTGCGCGCGTGGGACAACGTCGCGCTCGTGCTTATGAGACGGCGGCACAGGTCGGGCCACGATGCCGTGGCACGGACCATGTCGTGGAACATGGGCGGAGGCATCGTCAAAGCCATGCGGCTCACGAGTATCGCGCACCGCTGCAGCACATGGTACATGTCGCTCTCCCTGCACAGACTCGCAAAGATGGCCTCATCGAGGTGCGTGGCACGCATGATATCGGCCATGGCGCTGAGACTCGCGGTGGACAGGGCGCGTACATGCATGTCGATCGCAAAGATCGGTTCCATGATGACCGGGCTGTTGGGATGGCCGACCATCGGTGCCATCGCGCCATAGACGGACATGCCAAAAGCGTGCAGCACATCCTCCGGCGCCAGGAGCACCGTCTCTTCCCACACGCGGCACATGAGCGGCGCGTATTCGGGCTGCGCGAGCAGCTCGGGTGCACAGGATAGCAGCTCGACCAGAGGCGCCGACAACGCATAGGATGATGCCAGCGTGTGGTACCAGAGCAGCAGCGCATCATGGCCCAGCAACGGCCGTGCCGCTGGCTCGAAACTGTCGCGCAGGAGCCGGGCCACCAGGGCCTGCATCTGTGCCTGTGCCTCGATGTGTGGCAGGTACTTTTCGACGAGCTTGCTCACAAACTCCAGGAGACTCGGCTTCAAGCGCATCTGAGGATCATCGCGCGCCCACATCTTCGGCACCATGTCGGCCAGGGCTGGTCCGTACGGCACCATGTCTGTGTCAACACGGTCCATAATGACACACAGGGCATGCGTGATGGAGCGGACCGAGTCCGGCTCCTCCAGGCCGCTCTGAAGTAGGTGGGCGAGAGCTACCACGGCGTCCTGCAAGTACGGCTGGAAGGTGTGCCTCTCAAAGGTGATGGTATCGGCAATCGCCGCGAGCGACCGCGCGGCCAACAACTGGACCGTGGCATCTGTGTACCCAGGCGCCTGCCTCAGCAGCTGCACAAGAAGGGCATAAGTCATGGGACGCGTCGGCTCGTACACATATTCGCTCCATTCAAACACCATCCACACAATGCGGCGACGTACAACGATCCATATAGCGTCCGCGTCCATGGCCGCCTCGGGAATCAGTCGATCACGGATAGCGCCCGACATGCGCACGTCAGGATTCGCATCCGAATCGTACCACCACACAGGGTTGAGCTGGTCGCGGCACAAGCCCGTGGCGTGGTATACGACCTCGCGCGCCAGGACGCCCTCCAGCGTGAGCGGCCACTGCGCTGAAGCCTCAAACTGCATCCACATGTAGTCAGACACATTCGGTACCTCGGGTGCGGCACCCTTGCCCGAGCGGAACGAGTGCCGGGACAGGGCGCGCATGAGCTCCGAGGCCGCTGGACGAATATCGAGCTCGTCATCGCCCTGGTCTTCCTCGATCGCAAACTGCTCAGGATGCGCCTGCCACCGCTCCAGGTCCGTGGGCGTCAGACGGAGATAGGTTTTGAGCAGCACATCCACCATTTGCAGCTCAAACTGAGCGCCCGACGCGCCGGCGAACATGGTACCGGCGGGCCGATTCCGCTGCCATCGATCGAGAGTCGCATGGAGCAGCCTGAGCGATAGCACGATCCAGCGGTACGGGTACATGACCATATCGTCGTCATCGTCGTGGTGAAGCGCTACACTCGCACCGTCCTTCGCCGCATCACACAACACACCCCAGTACCACTCGACGACTTCGGTCCACGACGGCCACATTGCGATGTGGCTTCGGAAGTTCGACACGAATGCATAGTGCAGCTTCGCATACGCCACCATGTGCTTCGTCAGCACAGGCAGCAGCTCATGACCCGTGCCCACGAATTCGGTGCGACGCTGTGCCACACACGCCAACTGCCGCGGCGTCGATGCAAAGAACGTGTAGGCCACGTTGGACTCGATTTGCTGCACTTTCGACGAAATCAGACCCTTCTCATGAAGCGAGAGACGATGCAGCGACTTGAGGAGCAAATGACTCGCTCGTACGCGCTCGGCTGTCCCGGGCGTTTGCGCCCAGGCGGCCGTGTCGTTCGTGTCAAAAGCGATCGCAAACACACGCTCCATCACAGGCTGAAGCACAGGGATCAGATACTCCGCCAGACTGGCCATACGGAGTCGCCCTGCCATGATCCGCACACTCTCCAGCTCCTTGACACAGTAGCGCAGCGTGTCGGCTGCACGCAATAAGACCACAGTGTCCGTAGTCGATTCCGCGAGTCTTCCCTGCACGGCTGCCTCATGAAGCGCAGTAGAAGAAGACTCGAAAGCCGCCTGGAGTGCCGGCACGATCGTTGGCCACTCATCGGGATAGTCGTGCCGCATAATGCGTGCCACAGACAAGGCGCCCTGCGTGGCCACGACGCGGTCAGGTTCCGTGAGCACATCCAAGAGCCGCTGCCGAATCCGCTCCTTCGCATCATGCTCAATCACAACGCTCTTGCGATTCACGATCCGGGGACGCCAGTATTTGGTGATCCCGTTCTTGAATCGGATCATGGCCAGCTGACGTAGGGCGGATGGGTATCCTGCCTCGCGTGCAAGCGCCGCGTGCACAAGCGCTTCCCAAAAAGACGACTCAGTCTCCCATGCAGCGAGCTGCTCGTCAACACGCTGCAATACCGACGGATCAGCGGGCTGCACGGCTGCGATCAACACCTGCTGCAAGGCCTCGGCAGTAAACGACATGAACACAATACAACCTCCACTCTATCCTACAACCGGTCTACTGAGTCAGGTCCTCGTTGGCGAGCCAGCGGTTGAGCATCGCGAGCGACACGCCCGGCTGGTCATGCGGCACCATATGTCCTGCGCGCTGAATCCACGCAAAGGCCAGGTTGCCAGCACCCTCGCCAGCCTTGATCACGTAGCCAGCCTGGCGAGGCTTGGCACCCGTCGGGCCACGCGCAAACAGCGGGGTCTGGGTGGCATTGTTGAGAGCTTCGTGGTAGACATTCGGGAACTGCAGCATCCATTCCTGGATGCCAATGGCATTGCACATAAAGTCGGCCTCGCCTGCGTACGCCAACACACGCACACCGTCCGCCAACAACGGCTCCAGCAGCTTGGCACTGTTTTGAATCGAGTCACCCTGCAACATAAATTGGCCGTTCACCTGCATGTTACAGCTCTCGAATTGGATCGAGTCGGGCACGCCCAGCTGGCTCTTGACTGTCGGCTTGTTCAACAGCGTCTCAATGTGCGTCATCTCCGGGTAGCACAGTTCGCCGTCCTTCTCATGGTCGCACTGTCGGCGCACATCGTAGAGATTCACACCCGTTTGCTGTGCCGGGCCATACAGACTGCCCCAGCAAAACAGGGATGCCGGAACACAGGCCAAGCGCGAGTCCAGCTTATCGCACACCTCCATCAGCTTGCTGCACATCGCAGAGCTCGCCTCGAGCTTCTGGCATGTGTCACTCTCAGGCTCAAACAAGTGGTATTTGTTGCTCGGCGAGCACGAGTATTCCACCACACTAGGGAACTGCACGGCCGGATCCGTCAGACCGTTTCCGATCATGAGCGAGTCCAAGTTGATCTTGATGCGGTCCGTCATCTCCGGCTCCAGCGCCTTGTTTTGGCGGTGGATTTCTGCGCCAATGTGCGGCGCATAGTGTCCGCCGTACGACTCAGCTGCAATCGTAAAGGGAAGGTCGGCGTACTTGGGGAAACGCGCAAAGAAAAGCTGCAGGAACGCATACACGTCCTTCGCCGAATCCTTCGAGTTATCCACCGTTTCTCCCGAGTCCGAATACGAGTAGCCCACTTGCAGCGGCTGGTCCAGGAACAGCAGGTTGGCTTTGGTGTTCCATGAATGCACATTGTACGTCGTGCTCTCGCCCTGGTCGCTCACCCAGCACGGACCCAGCTCAAAGAGCATGCCGGTGCTCGAAGAGCAGCCCGGACCGCCATTGAGCCAGAGAACGAGTGGGTCGTTCGATGGATCAGAGCGGCTCTCAAACAGGATAAACCACAAATGGGCATCGTCGCGGATGTCGAGATAACCTTTGATCTGCTGAACGCCCGGATCACAAAATGGCGTCGTGGGCTCTTCGTCTTCCATGGCAATACGGAGGCGGTAATCAGGAAACGAGGGATGCTCTAGTTTCTGGTACAGAACGCCCCCCATTGACTCGATACCTGCGTGCATCCACGCAGCCATTTCGTCGTGGCGCGGCATCGACACACGCGACTCGCCCAAAGCTTTAAACACTTCCTGTGTGGCCGACACGATACGACTCATGGCCGAATCCAGAAACGCAAACTGCGCACTGGCACACGCGCATATCGCCAACAAGGCTACCAGGATCGAGATACGTGCCATGGAGTGGGACAACGCCACCCGCTGCGGTCCCCCGCCCTAAAAACCAGAGCACGTGATGCCGCACAAACCACAAGCGTCCAGGCTCTGGACAGGGGCTGCACGACGGTGATGGCGTATGCCGCCGAGTCCGACGAGCCGGTCAAGAAAGAAGGATTTCATGCACAAACGCCCATCGATCTCACTTTGGACGACAGTGATGACGTGCAGCTGCAGGTGGTGACGCCTTCTACCAAGCGGCCGCGGTCTGTGTCGCCGGAGGACGACGACTCCTGGGCCATGTACACGCCGCGGCCCAAGGTGGAAAATACGATGGAATGGATCTGTCTTGGGATGATCCAACAAGATGTGCTGTGCATGTACGGTGCCCCACCCGAGCTGCATTGGGACCGTATGGACTTGTTGCCCCCGGTCGACCCCGCATGGACTCACCTCGGGTTCTGGGGCCAGCCAGGGTACAGACCCGTGTCGATCCACGAGAGTGCGTCGTCGTCAGGATCATCGCGTGCGAACGAACTATGCGTATCCACTCTATGCGCTCCACGGGATGGGCGAGGCCATCCAACTATCATCAACGAGTATGGAAAGCTGTCTGCAAGAGCCAGCAAGTCACTGCATCCTCTTTTACAGTTCCATGCCATTCAATGCGTATCTCGTGCACCCCTCATTTCTTCGCGACGAGCGCCCAACTTTACACACCAGATCGAGACGCTCATATTCACGCGCGCTGGCAATAAGGTCAAGGTTGAACAGGCTCTCTTTCAAGCGGGTCTCGTGTTGGAGACACCCAGCACGTACCAGGCCTCGGACTACCCAAATGCACCCATTTTGGACATTCCTGATACCCATGCCCCTTCATTGACATTGGACCAACCCGTGGTGATGCCTCAGGCCACGGCCCATGTTGTAGAAGAGTCGACACAGTCGCACATTGACGCCATTTATGCTGCCTTGGGCGACACAGACTCACTGGAAGAAACCGAGGCAGGGCCACTTGTATCCACACCGCTTTTTCCACACCAAAAGCAGGCTCTGTCATTTCTGCTAGAGCGGGAACGCGAGCGCCATTTTGAAGAGCTACTCGAGGAAGGGGCACCGCAGCATATTTCTCTCTGGACTGTATACCGACGCAAAGGTGCACAGATCGAGCAGTATCGAAACATCGTCACAGGCACTGTGCGTCGAAAGCGCCCCACCATCTGCCGCGGCGCGATTCTGGCCGATGACATGGGTCTCGGCAAGACTCTTACCATCATTTCGCTCATCGCATATACCCACGAGAACGCATGCATCTTCCAGCAAAGCGCCCTTGATCAAGGCGACGATGATGATGAGCCCTTGGTCATCGGCGATTCACGCAATCGACGAACGGCCGAGCAAGCACGTAAGGAAGAATTGCGATGCAAGAGCCGCGCGACACTTTTGGTGTGTCCGCTGACTGTGGTGTACAACTGGCTATCGCAAATCCGACAGCACTGGCGCTCGGATCAGCAGCCGGATGTGTACGTATACCATGGACCGGGACGCACGTCGCACCCACAGGTGCTGGCTGATCATGACATTGTCATCACGACCTATTCGACGCTAGGCAACGAATTTTCGAACCAGACCGTGTGGACCGCGGCCGCCGGACGCACAGACGATGATGTACAAGCCAATGGACCGCGCTTAGAGGCGCCGAATCCGTGCCAGCGTATTGAGTGGTATCGAGTCGTGCTGGATGAGGCACATATCGTCAAGGAGGCGCGGACGTGGCAATCCAAAGCCGTATGCAATTTGTCGTCGGCATGCCGCATTTGCCTGACCGGCACACCCATCCAGAACCGCATCAGTGATCTGTATGCTCTCCTTGTATTCTTGCGGCTGGACCCGTTCACGGATCGAGCCATTTGGAATCGCTTTTGCGGCGATCGGGACCATATCCGCCTGAATTCTCAGTCTACGGGTGTTCGCATCGACCCGTCCTCGCTCGAGCGCCTGCAGGCTATCATGAAGTTTCTGACGCTGCGCCGCATGAAATCAGATACCAAGCCGGACGGACAGCCGCTTCTTGCGCTCCCCCCCAAAACCACGCGCATTGTTACGCTCCACTTTGATGAGGCGGAGCGAGCCAAGTATCAACGACTCCACTCGGAATTTCGCGAGGAATTCATGGGATACGTTGATCAGGGCACAGTCGGTCTGCATTACGCCACGATCCTGCACGAGATCCTGATTCTGCGCATGATGTGCGATCACGCTGATCTTGTGAAAGGCAGTATCGAGGCTCGGAGGCTGGACGTCGAAGAAACAGAGGACCTGGCGCGTGCGGTCAAGTGGTTTGAGGCGCTCCTGGTCAATGCCATGGCGTCATGTGCATTATGTGGACACGAGTTTGAACAGGGTAACGCCGACGCGCTGCGTCGGCCTGTTGTGACCAAGTGCCAGCATATTGTGTGTTCTGTCTGTTTTGGCCAGCGCGCCGGTCAGGTGCTTTGCCCCGTGTGCGCCCAAGCCTTGCATGTCGGCACAGATACCATCCAGCCACACACAGACGTGGTTGAGACCATGTTCGATACCCCCGATGATACCTGCTCAGGGCCCTTCGTGCCGGAGGAGCCCAGCACATGGCCTGCCTCATGGAGCACCAAGCTCCGTGCGCTCATCAGTGACCTGATTCCCTTCTCGCGATGTAATGCTGCATCGCAGCTCTACGACCCCAAAGCGCCCGTGCTCGACCACGTCGTCGAGAACGGGACAGTCTCTGTCGGCGTGAGCAAACACTCTGCGCCCATTAAATCAGTCGTATTCTCGCAGTGGACGCGTATGTTGTCCAAAGTGCAGCATGCTCTGATACACGCCGGCATTGGCTTTCGACAGCTGGATGGGTCCATGAGCCGCGAGGCACGCGAGTCGGCGATGGCCGAGTTCCACGACGACCCCCGTGTCGAAGTGTTTCTCGTGAGTTTGCGGGCCGGTGGCTTTGGCTTGAATTTGATCGCTGGATGTCGCGCGTATCTTTTAGACCCGTACTGGAATCCGGCCGTCGAGCAGCAGGGCTTGGATCGGATTCACCGCATGGGACAGCAACGAGCTATTATCATGACCAAGTATATCATGCACCAGAGCATCGAAGAAAAGCTTTTGGTCTTGCAGCAACGCAAACTCGAGCTTGCGAACCAGGTGGGCCGCCGTCGCGACCGGCAGGAGGCTACTCGAACCGAGGACCTTCAGCTCTTGTTTTCATAGTCAGCCAAGTCCCTTTTGTACGCGCTCAACATCACGAAACGTAAGACTTACGCGGCGTCTGCGGGCTACCACACTCGAATATGCTGCGCGCGTAGGGTGCGCAAGGACATGTGCGTTGATGACGCGTGCGACATGTTCGGGCGAGTCGTGCATCCGAGCGTCAATGCCGTGGAGATACCTTGTATACGCCTGCCCGCGCGTGATGAGCAAGCTGCGCGGCTCTAGCAAGATCGAGAAGGCTGGCGTCGGATCGTAGCCACCCTCCGGTTTCGTCCGGTACCAATCCAGCAACGTGGACGCACCCAGACTGATCGTCGCTACGACGGGGAAATACGCTGGTCCATCTGTATGAGGCATAATGCCCTGACCTGGGAGGTACTCGTTGACGAGGCAATGATTCGGCTGGCCATGCTTACTAGCCACAAAAGCCCCTGTTTGCTCGAGACGTGTGATGAGCGCAGGAAATTGCGTCACATGGGGTGGCAAGGGCTTGCTGACCAACGTCTTGCCCACGCACTCGCCGCCCCACATTTGCAGTCGTCGATGAGCCAATGCCTTCCAACGCGGGGCAGCATCTATCTTGGCCAGCAGAAATGCCTCTTCGTCCTCTGTGACAAAGTCCTGTATGTAAGTAAAGCCGCCGTCGCATGCATCAGGCAGGTCCAGCTGGTGTGCCATGGTGGAGGAGCTATGTGACTTAGCCTACCGGAAAGGTTTTGTCAATGTCCATCCCGGACGATACTTGATCGTGCAGGTAGGCAGACGGGGACATGAGCGCAGGCGTATAGGTATGAACAACAGGGGCCACTCGCGTACAGGATGCATCCTGCTGGAGCGAGTCCTCGGTCATGAGCGACGTCGACGTATCCGGCGAAGAGGTGTCGCGTGTGTCGGCGCTTTGCAGCACCTCGGCGAGGAAAGCCTGCTCGTCTTCCTGAATGAGGGCACCTCGGATTTTTACCACGGTGCGGTGTGCGTCAAGCATACCCGTATGAGGCGCCTCGTAGTACTTGACGGGCGGCACGGGGTACGGCGCTGCCGGCGCAGGTTTGCCTCCGTGCAGCGGCAACTGATCAAGCTCATCGGCACTCAGACCACGGCGCATGAGCTGTCGCACCCTCTCCAGCACAGGCATATCCACAAGATCCGAGGCAGTGGGCCGCATGCTAGGCTCTGCTGACAACATCGAAGTTATGACGCTCTGCAAAGTCGCACTGATCGCTTCGAAACTGACGTCTGAAAAGTCGTTGCAGCGCAGCTTGTGCCACGGCGCTCCGTTGTCTGGGATCTCGACACTGCACGCGGCTTCCAACAAAATCAGACCCAAACTGAAAATATCCGCCGGCTTGCCGTACTTGCTCTCAAATATCACCTCGGGTGCAATGTACTCACGGTCGCCCTCGCGCTCCAATGCGAGAATCGGACTTGGTCGCCGCTGCAGACGCGCTGGGCGTCGACGCGGGCGCTGCACCGTAGCATGTACGGCAGCAGTTGGCAGCGACGCTTGCTCAGGCGTCATGTGCGCCGGCGAAAAAGACGTGTCTGACAAGTCGCTGCCCCTCGTCGAGCCGTGCGTCGTCAAATGCGAGCCAGCGAGAATTTCCTGCGCAGTGCAACGCGGCCAGCGCGTTGCCATGCCAAAGTCGGTGATTTTCAGCGTGCCAACCTCAGTGATCAGAATATTGGCCGGCTTGAGATCCAGGTGCAAGACACCGCACTGGTGAATAAAGTACACGGCCGCCGATAGCTCCGCCAGAATCTTCCACAGACGCGCCTCGTCTAGCGCACCAACCTGGCGACCGTATTCTGCCAAGACAAACGCGAGTGATCCCAACGAACAGAGCTCAGTCTGGAGGTAGAGATGCCCCTCTTCTTCCCATGCATCCAGCAGCTCCACGACTCCTTCTGCGCCAAACCACGGGTCTTGCCAAGCGGCGTGCTGCTCTTTTAGCACACGCATGACATCCACTTCTTCTAGGCGCCGCACCCGGTCTTTTGGGCCGTGGAATGGGCGCTTCATGCGCTTCACCGCCGACAAGAGACCTGTGGCCTTTTCGCGCACCTTGACTACCTCACTAAACTCGCCCGTGCCCAGCACGCCCTCGACGACAAAGTGATCTTCAAACTGACTTGAAAGCGACGAACGGAATCGTCCTGCGGGCGCACTCTGTGTCACAGCGGCCGTCTGATCGTGCGGATTGGGCGGCGTGAGCATATGAGCTGGTTGAGAGTGACGTGGGCGCACTGCCGACTTGCCTTTTTGCAGTACCATGGGCGAATGTGTGGCTTCGTACCACTTGGGTCCGTCGAAAGGTGCATCGGGAGAAAAGTCCAACTTGAAATGAGGCGAACTTATACCCGGCTCATTCATGCGAGTCACAGATTTGCGCATAATAGTAGGCGTGCTTTCGACCCATCCCAGCGACGACATAGACGACGACCCAGGTGCCTCGAGCCAGTCGGGATCTGAGCTTTCGTCGTCCCGTGGCGTCAACTGTTGGGAGGGGGGATGGGCAAACATGTTGTTGGGCGAGTCCATGGAGGATGATCGACCACCATACGTAACATCATGATCCAGCGGCGATGCCGGCACCGGCAGCTCGGATGTGCGCTCGTTCGGCACACTGATGGGACACACCGGCAAGACACCCGACGGCCGGCCTGACGGGCGTGGCGACAGAGGCTCGCGACGGCGCTCAGGCAGCAACATATCTGGCGCCTCACGTTGAGCTGCGACGGGACGAAGAGGCGATTCACTGGGGGCCTCAAACACATCGTCGGGATCGACGTTGGGCGGCCGCACGGGTATTTCATTCAAAAACATGTGGCGCGTGCCGGGAATACGTTCACTGGCTGAGCGAATGTGCCCACTGCGCCTCAGGACAGTGCTTGGCATGGCTTTTTTGCTGGCAAACGTGCTCGAGAATCCACTGAATGGGCCAGATGGTGACTTGGGCGTCGTCGCCGTCTGAAAGAGCGGCGATTTGCTCGGAAATGCACCCCCCATCGAACAGCCACGGCGGTGCATGCGCGCTGATCTCACAGCTTCTGACATCCCCATCATGGGCTTCACGGGTGTATCAGGCATCACCGCTGCGGGGGGTCGGCGCGAAACGTTGAACGACCGATCTGCCATCGCAGCCTCCACGACCTCGCGCAGGGGACGCGCACTCTGTGATGCATCTGCACTGAGAGATGCAATCGACGGGACCGAGCGCGTCGATTCCATTCCCTGAGATGTCGCAGCTTCTGCGCGCAGATTATCCGACGAACGAAGTTCCGGCAGGAGATCACGCCGCCGCTTGGAGACGAGCCCGCTGGACACGAACGCGGTCTGGAGGGGTCGCACATTTCGGTATGTAGCCGACATATTCGGCGTCATTGACGCGTTTGCATCACTGCATGTATCACCCACATGTGGCGATGACGCGCGTGCGTTGTCCATAACGGACAACCAGTTGCCTACGCAACAGGACGCGGCACGTCGCGGCGACCAGGGAACGTTGCGAACGACGCGCGTCACTGGTCCAAGCACGCGACGCATCACGTGATGTACACGAGGTATGTGCAGCCCCCTGGTAGGATGTGGCGTGCATCAGGGGCGTGGGTTGGGCGCCCAAACATCGGGGCCTGGGGAAGTGCGCCGCGCCGGGCGCAGATCTCTCGCCAGGAACGAGATGCAGGCCATCACGTCACCCTTTTCTGAGAGCTGGGGAGAATATCGACTTCGAAAAGAGGACTTTTCATGGCACAAGGCTAATGAAGGACGTCTGCAAGGCAAGTGGCTGCGTGGTCTATGGAGTAATGAATTGTACCAGGAACGGCGATCCTCTACCACGGGGCGCGCTGACGACATGATGACGGTGGCTACCTTGTCTTTGCCCCCCACGCTGGAGATTCAAAAATTCGTGGAATTGTTCAAGTTGGCGTACATGCATATGCGTTTCGTTCATCCCATGCTGGGTGTCACGATTGAAACCAACGTCTTCTCCATTCCGCTCTTGCCTTGCTTTGTGTACGAACAAGTCACGTCATTTGATGAAGTGCAGGCATGGGCTGATCGCACTGTGCATGTACATACATGTGAGTCCGAGCAAGACCGGGCCCTGAGCATGACAGATCGCATTCAGTGTGTACGGAATACTGTGGGAACACGCCCCTTGCCCATATCGCAGCACACACGCGAGTGGCACATAATTTGCTTCGGTCGTGAGGAGGACGCGCATCATGTTGCATTGATGTCTTACTGTGCACATAGTGTGTCTGACGCACGAGCTGAGCTTTTGCTCCTTCAACAATTGCTGGATGAGATGGCTCGTTTGGAAGGCGCATGGCCTGTTTCCGCATCGCATCCCTCTCATCCTGCGGCACACGAGTGGGGATCAGAAATTAAACGCTTGACACCTTCACTTATGGAGATGATAGGCGTGCCGATCGATGCATTCGAGGAAGAAGCGGCTAGGGAACTCGTAAGAAGTGTCACGTCAGAGCCAAGCTTGCGGCTCGACGAAGGACGCCCTATTGCTGAGCCGGAACTGTCCGAAACCTTGCATGCACGCGTCGTTTTCTCCAAGGAAGAGACGGATGCGTTGCATCAAGCCGCCAAGGCCCACGGCTGGTCCCTAACACACTTGGTGGATGCAGCACGTCATATGGCCTATATGCAGGTACGTCGCCCATACTTGGAGGCATGGCACTGGAGTCCCATTCCTGAAAAGCTGCACACCGACTTTTTAATCCCTATGGATGCGCGCTATGCCATTTTGGAGACATTCAGGGATGGGGCCAGTGGCCATGTTTGCAACGCCACGGAGGGATTCACCACGACCATACCTCTTATGGACCCCTATTATATTCCTATCGAGCGTGAGCTGGCTTCATCAGAGAAAGAACTGCATGAGCTTAGCCAGGTTCGTACACTTGCTTACATGGCCCAATCGCTCTGCGTGCAGTACAATGCACAGAAAAAGCGAGCCAAGCAGCGCATGATGTCGAGCATACCGACCCTCGTCTTGGCGGGTGTTTTTTTGCCGACATATCCATTCCAAAGTCTGTCGCCTGAAGGTTTCAGCTCTGTTGGTGTCGTGGACCGCTTGCTGACTACACGCATATCTCTGCCTGGGCATACACAGCCCATCGACATCATCGACTGGACAGTGGGTCTCCTTATGTCCAAGCACCGGGGAAGTTTGCAGTTTTCGCTGCATATCTGGACGTTCCAAGAACAGCTGAATCTTTCCGTGGTACATACTCCCCACATTACCAAAGAGCGCACGGCGCTGTTCCTTGATACGATGCGAAGCACGCTGAAATTGTTTCTTATGGCATACGAGCAGCATGGAAAGCCCATTGACATCCCTGCAGCGCCACCTACGCCGTTCAAAGAGCCGACGTTGTTCCAATACGTTGGTAGGTGGCTCCAGAGCCTGCTGTCTCATTAGCCCAAAATCTGATCCAGTTTGTCTTGCCATGGGTTGGGCGCGGTAGCAGCCTTGCTTTTTTCCACTGGAACCTGTCCTTTTGTCTGACTTGCTTTCGATTTTGGTAAAGCATTGTCAATAGACTGAATGAACTCATCAATATCTTGCGCTTCCGTATGCTGTGTAGAACGCGGAACGTAGCGGACGGTAGGGCGGGGGGCAGGCGACGGAGATGCAGGCTTGGTCTCGTCAGTCATGGCACTTTGGGCACGACGACGCCATGCAGCAGCGGTAGGTCGAGTGTTCTGTGCATGTTCTATGCGTGCTTTCGTTGCACGCATTGCTTCTGTGCTCTCTTTTTCACGCCTGAGCTCGTCCCAATCTACCGCATCAAGGACCTCGTGGTGCTTTGTAACACTTGTCTGAGGTTCAAATTCAAATTCCTTGGGAGGAGCTTGTGCTTGCGAAGATGCTCCAAGATCTAGTGCAGCTACTTTGGCGTGCAGGCTCGACAAGTCCACTTCAGGCTCTGATTCCTCGTCGTCTTCTTCAGATTCAGGCAGGGTATAGCGCCAGGTATTGCTAGGTAATTGCTGCTCTTCGCTTTCGGTATCTTTGGCGTCTTTTGCATTCTTAGGAGGTATCCCCTTGGCTCCACGGTACCGTCGCGAGGCACGCGCCTTGTACTTGTTTTGCAGCACCATCAAGTGGAGGAAACGAACACGGATCCGCAAGAGTGCATGCCATGTGGAGCATCACGTTCGGAGCATCGAGCAGGAGCTTTTGCACAGCTATGCTCTGCAGGATGCCTAGGATGCAGCACCGGTCATCAAGTAGAAGTATCATGCTAGTCGGTGGCAGTCTGCAAGATCCACGAGAGAGGATCCAGAAAATCCTTTTTCAGCTTTGATCAGATAGTGCGGTTATCTTATAGAGCAAATCTTCTGACATTTCTACCGACTTCAGGCCCTAAATCCATTTATTGTCTCAACATTGCATCTTCATTTTGTAGAGACACGGCCACTCACGCGATCGGACCTTCGGCCCCTAGCCGCCATAAATGTGGACAGGCTCTGCCTGAGCGTCGTACTCGGCCGAATTTAAGCACAACGCGGCCTCGGCCCGCTTTCTACGTCGTCGTCACATCGCTGTTCGCGCCTACTATCTGTCATGGCTACGGCGGCTCTGAGTGCACTTGGCTACGCTGGATTTGGTTTCCTTGCGCGTTGTTATGCTCTAGGTATTCAGAAGCGCAATATTTTTGACAGTATGTCGAGTATCATCCTTCGTAACTAACCCTAGACTTTGCTGGCCACGTTATGTTCGCCAGCGGTTTCGGCTTGATTGGATACTGGCTTCACGGTGTGAGGGAGTCGCAAGAACGTCTACTTCAGCAGAAGAAGGAGCAGCTTGAGGAAAAGCGCCAGGCATAAGTGGCAGCTTTCCATTGATGATATCCGCCCACATGTGCCTGTTTTGCATGTATGTATGAAACAAGTGGCACCCACGGTTCAATTGTAGGCGCTTCATAGTGCGATCTATGCTGAAACGAGACATGGCTTAGCATACGCTCGGCAGACCGGGATAATCCCATAATTTACGGAGACAAGCGTCGCATTCGGGCAGCGCATATAGTCTACAGGAAGAACATGCGGCAGGGAGCCACAATCGTGATATCGTCCCAAGACCAAACATGGTACACAATCCCCATGACCATGCATCAGCAGCGCAAGGCAGCTGCTGCTATATTTTGGACAGAATGAAAAGGTATCCAGAAGGGGATACTGGCAATTAAGCCTTGTGAGAGGCAAGGCGCTGCTTCTTCTCAGCGAGACGCTGAGCCACGAGAGCCTCATAAGCAGCACGCTCAGCCTCCTTCTTGCCGATGAACTGCTTCTTCATGCGACGGTGGTCACGCTTGCGCTGGAGGCGCTGAGGCGTGATGAGACGCTGAATCTTAGGGGCCTTCGTGTAGGGCTTAGCACCCTCCTTCTTAGGCTGCACCGTGCGGCGGATAACGTACTGACGCACGTCATCGTCCTTTGTGAGGTTGAAGAACTTGCGAATGTGGTTAGCACGCTTAGGACCGAGACGCTTAGGGACGGCGCTCTCCGCATCCGTCAGACCAGGAATCTCCTGTTCACCCTGCTTGACCACAATGCAGTGCAGGGCCTGAATATCAGGGCCAACAATGCAGCCACGGACACTCTTCCGGCGGCGCTGACCGTCGCGGCGAGGACGGTAGCACGAGTCACCCTCACCGAGAAGCAAGCGCACACGCGAGGGCAGGAGGACACCCTGCTTCATGGGGAAACCCTGCTTGTCGTTGCCACCACCAATGCGAAGGATGTAGCCCTTCCATTCATCACCAAGCGAGTCGACCTCAACATCCTGAGACATACGCTTGTCGTAGAAGCAGCGCACGAGACGCTCATCCAGGAACTCGAAGGACTTCTGCGCGCCCGTGGCAGGGTTGGCAACGTTGAGCTTCATCTGTTGAGTGTGTTAGAAAAGGACTGTTCTTCGTTATAGGCGACCGCTGTACCCACCTTGCGAAGGTTCCACTCGAAGTGTGATGTACAAAGGGGCTGGCGGCGGAGGCTACCGAAAACTGGTCCACCGGCGGGTCCACGTCACGTGTATATAGTTTGCACATAGTCATCACGTGGATTTTTATGAACCACGTGAGAGTGTCTCCCTCACCGTTGGGTTAGAAGCCTAGGGACATCCGCCGCCTTTCTAACCTCACCACGCTCAGGTCTTAACTTCTTGAAGAATCTGGTATGTGCCACCTCGTGCAGGGCGCGTAGATGAAGATGGCGTCACTATCGTGATGGAACCTTGTCATTTATAAGTGCCTTTGCATCTTTAGCAGGAATGGTAACTAACTCAGGCAGACACCATGGGTCGCATGCATTCGAAGGGTAAGGGTATCTCCAAGTCGGCTCTGCCGTACAGCCGCACGCCTCCCTCGTGGCTGAAGACGTCGCCCGAGGAGGTCGTCCAGCAGATTGTCAAGCTGGCGCGTAAGGGTGTGACGCCTTCGCAGATTGGCGCTCAGCTTCGTGACAGCCAGGGTATCGCCCAGGTCCGCTACGTCACTGGTAACAAGATTCTCCGTATCCTCAGGAGCGAGGGTCTCGCCCCTGAGATCCCTGAGGACCTCTACCACCTCATTGTACGTACTTACCCCGTGGTTTCGACTAACTCGTCTCAGAAGCGTGCCGTCTCCGTGCGCAAGCACCTTGAGCGCAACCGCAAGGACGCCGACAGCAAGTTCCGTCTCATTCTTATCGAGTCGCGTATTCACCGTCTCACGCGCTACTACAAGACCACGGGTGCCGTTCCCCCTTCGTTCAAGTACGAGTCGTCGACGGCCTCGACCCTTGTGGCTTAATTTGATGATTCCCTGCGAAAAACCATTGTGCTTGGTCGGCATTGTATCCTATCCGACGTGGCCAAGGTGGTCCGCGTGTGTGACATAGCACTTGGACATATGCTGCATATAGTTGGTTCTTGTGTGCAGACATGAAAAATCATTCTGGCTTTGCACGTGTAGAGATTGGCTGCGGGCTTTTGTGCCGCGCTGCCCGTACAGAGCGCACTGACCTGGATCAATCGCGGTTGATGAGGAAGGCGGAGGCCGATGGAAAACCCCCCTCTTTCGCCGTTCCCAAAGGCGCATGGAATGGCTGCATGTCATGTCCAGTTACAGAGAGCGCTTCAGCAAGATGCAGCCGACTTTGACACATCTGATGTCGAGCCCCTCGAATTGCCAGGTGCTTCCGACCATGATACCAACCACGATACACCGCCGTCGAAGCCATCCATCGTGACGCCATCCACGCTCCTTGGGCCTAAGATCACCAAGCCAAGCCACATTGATATGCCGCCACCTCCCTTTGCACCTGTGTCGGCTCTTACTGTGTCGGCGGTATTGTCGCGGTCGGGCCAGGTCCATCCAATCTCAACGCACATGAGGCGTTCGGAGGATGATCTGCGCTTGTTGCGCCGGCGCATGCCGAAGCAGAACACCATTGAAGAGGAAGAGAGAGACGATGACATGGAACCGACTCACGCGGACGCGCTCATGTCCATGATGCCCTCTTTGCTTCGTGACTTTTGGTCGCAAGAACCAAGCAGCCGAAACAAAAAGGGCTATCGGGCAGGGAGGTACCATACCGGTAGTGCATTGGAAGCTATTGGTGCGCTTTTCCTGCGGCAGGATAGTGCGGGCCGACTTGACCAGCTCAGTCTGAATGAGAGCCGACATCGAGTCTCGTCTTGGCGTTGGCGTTTGCCTCTATGGATCAGACACATGGAAATCGGCCCGCTCATCTTGTTGCTGGAGAATATTCGCCGGCGTGTAGGGTCTTGGATCATTTCTAAGGAGCTTCCCCCCAGTCCAGAGCGACCCCGCTCGTTTCATGGCACAGATGATCTACCGGAGACACCACTGCTCATGCCCGGTGGCTTTATACCCGAAGACTCGGATGTCCTCATGTTGCCACCACCATTGCTCGACAGCCATGGCCGGGACGCGTGGAGTTTCGAAGGTCTGTTTGGTGTGCGCCGTATGCGTGAGCAGCTCGAGCGACAACAACGCGTCGACAAGATGCTCAAATACCACCGTCCAGCGCACCATGTCGATGCTTTCACAGCTTTTATGAATTTTGTGCGCTCTGCCAAAGCGTCTGAATCGCGCCATTATACCCGTCATGCGCTTGTTGGACCTTCACAGGTGCAGCGTCGAACGCCGCATGGGCTGTGGAAACAGCCACTTGTTCAGTCACAGGCCAAGGCACATGTGATGGATGATCAAATGCTTCCGAGTCCTAAATCTACGAAGAGGTCTTCCCTGGAATTTCTCGACCTGGCGACGTCATCACGAAAACGCCTGAAGCCCAAGAGCGTGTTGACGGAGCAAGTAGCTCTCATGCCATCTTCGCAAGACAAGACACAAGAGGCTACGACGCTTGGTGTAATGTGGATTGCGTTGTCGTACGTATTTGTGAGCGTCGCCTTTGTTCCCGATTTTGTTGTGTTTTTCTTGGCACACTCACTCGACCTGCTCATGGATGCATTTGAGTTCTTGTCGTACATATTTTGGTTCGTGCGCTGGGTCTGGCGGAATGTGACCGGCCAGACCATTCTAGGTCGCATCATAATTGAGGCGTATGTGCTTTTCAAGAGAGAGTGGGAGCACGTTATCCGCGAGGACCATGAAGAGAGTGCGGATCGGATGCAGCGCTTTCTCGGCATCCCGCTGTTTTGTCGTCCCCGCGGTCTGAGCACATTCCAGGTCCTTCGTGGCTTCATTGAGCTTGCGTGTGTGCAGGCAGTGACTCGTGAACAGTATCAGCGAGAAGGCGCTGGTCTGATTTGCCTGGGTGTGCGCCAGGAAGTGGCCTCAAATTCCGACGTGGATAATGATGACCTTGTTGTTACGAGCCAAGGCAACGATATCCTCGAACTGTCGCGTACGCTTGGCGCTGAGACTCAGCCATGTGAACGTACTCTATGGGAGGAAGAAGATAAAGCAGCTCTGGTGCACAATATCAAATGGGCGTCACAGCTGGCGATATCAGCCTATGGTTTGCGTGTGCTGATTGTGGATTTGCCACCGGTATTTACGCCCTCGGGCAAGCAGCTGCCGAGGCAAACATTTGCGCACTTGTCGCGACTCAAAACGGACGATGTTCTGCATGCTGATATCCAGACTCTTGATATGGAGGCGACCTACATGCCAACGTTTTATGTCGTACGGGACATGCGTCGCAAGGTTGTATGTGTCGCCGTGCGTGGAACCCAGAGCTTTGCAGATATCGTTGTGGACCTCGACATGAAGACCGAGGACATCACAGCCAGTTTGGCGGAATGGCGCGGAATCCCTATCGATGAGGGCACTGAGCGATACGCTTATCATGCAGGTATATGGCGAGCTGCCAAGAGCCTCGTGGCGCCTGGCTCAACGTTGTTCAATAAGCTGCAGGAGACACTGACAGAGCATGAAGACTTTGGACTAGTGTTTGTGGGCCACTCGCTCGGCGGTGCTATTGCGAGTGCCGCTGCCATTTTGCTCTCAGAGTATCACATGGATGCACCAGATATCGATCCCCGCAAGGGCATGTGGCGGACCACGTCACAAGGTGGCTTTCCTGGTGGACGACCTATCCGGGCTATTACCTTTGCGCACCCATCAACTCTGTCACACACACTGAATAGACGCACATCATACGGTGTTGTGCCGCTCGTTATCAGCGTCATTCTCGGGAGTGATATTATTCCCCGCTTTGGCCACGGGCAATTACGTGAATTGCGACGCGTATTGGGCGCATTGACACGCGTCCGTCGACGTCGAGGCTTGGTGCCCACAACCATCAGCAGCCATCTCGATCACATGTCTGAAGATCAAGAACTGTCTGTACATATTGTACGCCGATTCTGGGACTGGCTCTCAATCTGCCGCACTCGGCACCCTGATGCAGTTATGCTCGATAAAAAGAAGCGACTCGAGGCACTGTTCTGGCGGCTGCGTTGCGAAGTCGAAAATGACTTGTATGCGCAGGCTAAGCGCCGCTTTGATGATGCTGCCTCGAGTCAGACGCTCGCATCCACTGAACCGATATCGCCTTGGGTCCAGGCCCAGCGGCGAAATGCACCGCTGCATGCCCTGTCTGCCCGGCGCCAGCGCCTCGATTATGCTACATTAAAGAGCGAATTCGCACAAGGTGGTGTCCTAGTGCCTGCCGGCCGCGTCTTGTGGCTATCTGACGAAGAACTGTATGAAATCACGAATCCCATGGCATTTTTCAGCCTCCCTGATCTACATCCATCCATGTTCGCCGATCACTTTCCTGCCGCTTACGAAGAAGCTATCTTGGCTTTGTCATAGTCCGCACGTGTTATGCGCTGCCATCGAATAATCCTACCGCCCCCTCAGTAAAAAAAAGCCCCCTTGACCCACAGGGTACTCACGGCCCAACGCGCCCTAGTGCCACCAAAAAATCGCAGGACTCTGGCAGGGCGCATCGTTTTACATCAGGCACATCTTCGTCCACACGAATACAAGGAATGCAAAAGCCGATCCTAGATTTGCGCTGCACTCCGTGCTGTGACGACCATGCGCCGATGTGCAATGAATGTGACGAGGCAGCTCACTGTCCAGACGCCGCAGAATCTATCATTTGCTATGATCCACACTGTGCCGAGCCGCCATGTGAGCAAGATCATATGAGCCAGGCCCTTTCGTTTGGCATCCTTCCATGCTGCCCAGTTCCATCCGTATCGGGGAGATGCTGCACGACTCCAACTGACACTAGTTTTCATGACCCAGCCGCGGCTGCCATGACCGCACCATGCTCGCTACCTTCGACCTGTACATACGACATGTGTGCCAGAGGCTTGGATCTTATTTGCCACGAAGCGGACATCCATCATACTCAACCATGTGAACAAGATGCCAACTCAGGCAATTGTGTGAGTGTGTGTGATGGATACGTCAGGCCATGGCATGCATGTTCGACCTTTGGACTGAATAACGACATGGAGTTTGCTTACCCACAAGGCGCCTTTGACCCTTGCTGCGCGCCGTGTACGGACCCTGTATCGTGTCACGCTCCATGTTTTGATGTCCCACCCTCCTTCGTGTCCATGACCCCACGCCGCTCGGCGCCATCAATATGGCGTTCTTCGGAGGAGCCTAGTGTGAGTGGCACCTCGTGCTCTACGCCTACATCGCATCCGTACCCCAACACACCAGACCAGACAGACCAGGCGCTGGATATGCTTTCGTGCCGGTGGAATGGATGTGGCTTTCAAGTGCCATCCATGCAAGAACTCTCTCTTCATATGCACAAGACGCATGTGCCGGACATGGATGTCCAATCCATCCAAAATTATTTCAATGCACCTATACCTCTTGACACGCAGATGTCGATGCCCGATGCATGGGCCCTCAAGGCGCCGAAGCCCCTAGCTCCGTCGCCGACAGATACCGGTACGGGGGTCGCGCTGGAGTCGCAAGGTCTGCTCGACAATGTTGTGACGGCCTGTTTGTGTCCCCTTGATGAACAAGGCAAAAAGCAGCATGCCTGTGGTTGGATTCATTGTACAGAGAGCTTTGATACGCATGCCGAGCTGACTGCGCATATTGCCGAAGTGCATGTCGGTTCTGGTAAGACTGAATACGAATGTGGCTGGGTCGGCTGCGAGCGTGCCAAGCATGGCCGCAAGTTTCAGCAGAAGCAAAAGGTACTGCGTCACATTCAGACACACACGGGCGACCGCCCGTATGTATGTTCCGTGTGTCACAAGCGTTTCAGCGAGACAAGTACCTTGACGCAGCACATGCGTACGCATACCAATGAGCGCCCCTACAAATGTGATTTTCCAGGATGCAACAAGTCTTTCAGCGTGATCGGCAGCCTCACTATTCATAAGCGCACACACACAGGTGATCGACCGTTCAAGTGCCCGTACCCTAACTGCCACCGGCAATTTTCGGAGAGCAGCAACCTCAACAAACATCTGCGCGTGCACAGTGGAGACAAGCCCTTCGAATGCCCTGAATGCAAGCGCCGCTTCTCACGACCTGATCAGCGGGCTCGACACCGCAAAATCCACGCGAAACAGGTGGCATCGACCCATGCTGCATCCACCTCGTCCTCCCTGGCGCCCTCGGTCAGTATGCCACGTGCGCCCGAGGCAGGACCGATCATCGAGTCGGTCGCTGTCGTAGGCCTGTAGAATCGGCTTTTTTATAGATTTATCCATGCTCCTCCAGGTGGGCGGTCATCCAGATACAGTACACGAGCAAAATGGATACATTGTAAAGGAATGTACCGATGCAGAAGCTCTCTTTTACCATGAAACACACGCGATGCACCATCCACATGCGTCGGCACTGCGTGCTTGGATGCCGCGGTGTTATGGCATTGCGGATGAGCGCGGTCAATGGCTCGAGGGATGGCCGCGCGTGCCGCTGAAGGCCATGCGCGGGACGTATTCTGTCACACTAGAAAACCTCGTGCGCCCTTTTTGTCGCGCGAATGTGTGTGATATCAAGATCGGCACAGTCTTGTACAACGAAGCCAACCCTCGTCTGAGTGCCGAAAAGCGCGAGCGAATGCAGCGCAAAGCGCAAGAAACGACCAGCGGATCACACGGCCTACGTGTGACGGGGTATTGTTCATGGGACGCGCATGCCCAGTCCTTTTACACGAGTGGGAAGGTGCCTGGCCGAGCCGCACGGACCACAGATGATTTGCAACGGCTCTTGGCAGCCGCTTGGCAGGTTCCCCCCGAGGTGCTACGCGCGCATCTCGTCCCACGTATCAAGCACTTGTGTGATTGCTTAGCGCCAGTGCCTGTGAGTCTGTGCAGCGCCAGTGTGCTTGTCGTAATGGAAGGAGACGACGCAGCGAGACAAGAACGACTGGCCCATGGCGAGCCTATCTTCGATGTACGCCTTATCGACTTTGCCCACTCGCGCTGGTGCGATCAACCAGATCAGGGTGTGCTACGAGGCCTCTCTACGCTGTATGAACTAGTTCTGCGTCTCGCTGCTGAATGAGTCGGCCAGCTCAGCCCACTTGGCCGCCTCGTGTGCATGGGTATCATCCGGCGTGGCAGACAGGACGGCGTGCATGGAAACGCACATATCTCGTGGTGATGGGCCATCCTGATGCGCCGCATATACATTTGTGGCATATTCACGCACGAGTCGCGCAAGTTCAGTGTGTATACGTCCCAGGCCACCAAGCAACATACCCTGATGCTGCTCAGTGCTTGTGAGCGAAACGACTTGAGAAAAGAATTGCGTGTAGGCAGAAAGGATCTTTTGCAGCGCATCTGCTGCCTGTCCACCGCGCATCAAATCTGTCGTCATGAGGCCGCCCGTCCAGCGCTCCAAGAGACCACCGCCCCCCGCGGATCGGGGCACGGGGCCCATCCGTGGCCCGATCGTGAGTGTCTTTAGGGTATCGACCTCTGTGTCAAGACTCTTGGCCACGAGCGGCCACGTCTCGAGTAGATGGCGCATGAGCACAGACTCGAGCTCGGGGATCAGGCACCGACGTGATCGTGCCACTTGCAACAATTCGTGCATCAGGTTGGCCATGGTCAAGAGTTGCTGTACAGGTGCTCCAGGCATCGCAAGAACAGCTGTATAAAACTCGGCAAGGAACGCCATGGCAGGCTCCATGACCTGGCGCCACGACTCGCGTGTCACGATGGATTCATGTCGCTGCTCTTCGTCCGCTGACAGACTCAGCATGTTGCACGACAGCACTGCCGATGCATCATACGTAGGCTCCTGCATGTCGAACGCGCCCGAGAAGAAGCGTGCGAGGAAGGCGTACTCGGAACAAGCCGTGTCGAGGAACACGAGTGCAAGGGTATGAAACAGATGCTCGGGACTCGCCTTGAAGTTGACGTCTTCACTTTGGCACGCGAGAACAGCCGCTGCATCTGTGATTGGATGCGCATACTGCTGCCTCTCGGGTTCGTACTGTGCCGTCGCCGGCGACGACTGTTTGTACGCCCATGCTATGAGCGTCGCCGGCTCTGTCCACCGCTGCAGGATCTTGCGCAACTCTCGCACATAGCGACGGAACGCTGTCTCATAGTACAGGCGAGCGGCATTGATGTAAGAAAGTTGCACCTCGATCGCCACGCGTGGCGCATGCAAGGCAAGAAACTGGTACAAGGGCTGGTGGTGCGGCAATAAGACGGACGATTGCAGAATGGGCAGCGAAGTCGTGACTGATGTGCGGATCGGTTCAAAAAGCCGCGTGAGGTACGGAAACACCTTGGAAATGGCGAGATTCTTGCACTGCTCTGCCACGGTCCGTGCTTGCGCACGCGCGGAACCAGCAGACGGCGCGTCTTTTTGCGTCGCTTCGTATTCATTCAACGCTCGGAGCGTGCGCTCAATCCTGCAGATAGCACGAATCCATGCATTCAGCTCTTGATCGACATTCGTGTCGCGTAATAGTCGCACTACCGAAGGAGGCACCATGGATGCTTCGATCCAGTCGGTCAACGTTGAGGCACGCGTCTCCTGCGCAGAGAGGTGCTCGCTCAGAGCATTAGAGCGGTCCTGCAACTTCCCAATATGCTCGGATGCCGTATGAAGCTTTTCATAAAAGCGCTCTAGCTCATTACGGATCTGGGTCAGGCTGCCGCGCGACTGCTGGACCTGCTCAGCCAAGGCCTGCAGCTCAGGCAGCCGCGCCTCGACGACACGGTCCTGGTCATGATCCATACGCTGCAGCGCATCACTGCAGACCACAGAGATGGTCGCGCTGCTCGCACGCGTCAATTCAGCTAGTGCGGGCGCGAGCGCCGCTGCCTCGGCCTCCATAGTATGGAGCTGACGTGGCATCGAGGGGAGGATGCGTCACGGGTATATCATGGAGGTGTGTTCCCTCCACAGCATGGTGCCACAAGGGGGGTATCTATGAATCTAAAAGCGCGACATGGCTGGGGTCTGAGATCGCGCGAAGGAAGAAGCAAGGTAAGAACTCGGCGTTCGCTGTCCGGCAGAAAATACATCATCATCATCAGGTGCAGGCGATGTGATCGACGAAGACAGCGTCGCTGCGTGATGAACGACCGTGTCCGTGCTAGACGTTGAGTCGAGACGCTTTGCGCCAGGCTTGTTGGTCGCAACAGCGCCATACGGCGTCATGCGCGATTGAGAAGCCATGCGTGGACGTGATGTGCCGTGTGCACCACCTCGTCGGGCTTGTGACGTCGGCGCACGATTCATGGAAGCTGTGCCAGGACGCTTCAAGGGACCCTGCCGTGGCGTCTCTGGTACGCCATTCGCGGCGCGCGACGAAGAAAGCTCGGCGCCAGTCTTTTGGGGGACTGCGCGCCGCTGAGTACGTGGATTTTCTTTGGCGCCGCCGAGCTGGTCACGGAGGTAGTCCACAAACCGAGTGCCATCCATCATAAACGGCATATGGTGTTCCGCCTCCCATGCCGGCAGTACTTTGAGCAGCTCTTGTTCGAGCTTGGGTTTCTGGACTTTGACTCGCTTGCGCATCTTTTCTTCACGCAAGAGGCGACCTGGATCGCCACGGTTACCGCGGCCTAGCAGCCGCGAGCCGTCTTGCGCACTTTCTTCGAGGGCACGAGCCTCATGGCATATCGTATGGTAGCGCCCTATGAGGCTGAGAATCGGTGCACGCTGCTCGAGCATCTCGGCCAGCTTGGCATACATGCTTTCATGTTCGGCCAGCAGTTCGTCCCAATCGAATGTGGCCGAGATGGTCTCGTCTTCGCCCGGCAACGCAAGAAAGTAGGCGGGGAATGTGTTTCGGCGCTCGGCCTCACTCATGTACAGCGCATCCCACTGCTCCCAGATCTGTTCACGGGTCTTGCTAATGAAAAGGGCCATGTGCTGCGACTTGAGGGCGCGCATCTTGTCCAATTCTGTGCGGTAGGCCTCGACAACCTGCAGCGTACTACCGCGGTGATCCAACACAAAAGCGTCCATCTCAGTTTCTGGGACATCAAAGCGCATCCACAGCTCACACAGCTCGTCATAGTATGACTGAATACTTGATTCGCGCTCGGTCTTTTCGCGCTCGAGTGACTCGCGCAGCTTGATACTCTTGGCCATGACGGCGTCGGTAGGCTGCAAGAGCTCAGGCACCGCCGATGTGTCGGCCGCAAGCGTCGGAGTGCCCTGGATGCGTGAGGGTGTGGCATCCATCGTACTTTCTTCCGCCGTACGTATCGGCTCAAACTGGCCACGAAACTCGCCGTCCAGCTCCAGAGTCGGCATTTGTTGTGTGTATTGCAGAATAGACATATGGAATTGGCTCTCTTCAGGCCGCTCGTCGTGCACAGACACATGACCGGCATTGATGGCCACATCGGGCATGACATGCAGCTCAGACCATAACTGTAAAATTTCACTAAGATCCGACTCCATCTGTATCTTGCGGTCTTTGTAAACTTGCTGTACATGAAGGAGATGGGACTCCAAGTGACACAGTGTGTCGGGTGTGACATCGCGCAGAGCGTCCGTGCGCGTCGGCAGCGAGGGAGCGCCGCCCGCTTCTGACATACACATATTCAGGGTATGGATTTGATTCAGCACAAGATCACACTGATCGCATTGTGCGGCGTAGATCGACTCTAGGCGCGCTTCTTCCGCTTGGAGCGCAGCTCGCTGTGCCAGAAGGGGCTGTGACGGTGTTATCGTGGGCGGTTGAGCCCCCGTAGCGCTGCAAAGTTGTTGTATGCGCCGCTCATGTGCCTCGCACGACACCTTGACCTCGGCAACCCGTGTCTCAACCTGGCGTACCTGTGCGTGAATAGCGTCATAAATACAGGCCTTGAGGGCCGACATAGCCTTGTCCATCTCATCATTTGGGCATCCTAGCTGCCTATGCAGCTCTTCCAACTCTTTGCTCGATGTATCAATGAGCGCGCTGAGTGTGGACGCATCCATCGCGGCCACTCCCGCGATCGACAGGGCAGGCAAGATGGAGGGTGTGGACGAACGAGTGTTCTCCGCCCTGCTCAGCACGTGGCCCGACGCGTCGCGCGTCAAGTCACGTGATATCTGTGTTGGTGCGACGCCCTGCGGCGTGGGGTGCGGCGCTCTAACCTTGTCCATGTCGCAGGCGGCCTCTGAATGTGGCACAGTGGTGCATCACTCTGATGCGTCGACCGTGCCTCCGATGTTTCAGCCGGCATGGAAGGCGACACCAGCACGCGGTCGTGACCGACTGAATGCGATCGGCGGTGATATGTTTTCGCCGATGAAGCTACAGCAAATGTTTCTGACGCCGAATGTCTCGTCCGAAAAGGAGAATGCAGAGGGCCCGTCTATGGAAGCAGCTCCCCCGACCAAGACGGAGTTCACATTTCGAGCGCGTAATGTCCCTTCGTCCACGCCGATGCCGTCGCGCAGCTCGTCCAAAGGCGCGATGACACGCACGACGCCATCCACGCCCGGCGGACCACATATGCCGTTGCGGCTCATAAACGTCCCATTTGATGCCAACATTCGCAGCGGACTGGAGCAACTTGCAGAAGAATGCAGCCGTGAGGCATCACGAGATGAGGAAGAGAGTCTTTCTGCGTCGGCTTCCCACTCGTCCCTCCAGGACCTGCGCCAAAACAAGCGCATGCGGATGGCATCTCAAGAGACAAGTAATGGTGGACGCATGGCACGTTTCCCTCTCTCATACAAGAATGATAATCATCAAGCAACACCTGCACGACCTGTGAGTGGGTCTTTCCCTCGCTCGATCCTCAAGGGCGGATCGTTGGGCGAAACGCCACGGGTCCAGGCATCGCGATCGATTAGTTTTATGGACCAAAAGCATCCACGCAGTACAGCTTCAAACGCAACGGCGCAGACAGCACGCATGGACCGCATGCTGCAAGAACTCGAGCAAATGAATCTCTCGCGCTCACAACCCGCGCCAGAGGACCGCTCGCAGATGACCAATGCATCTTTCCGCATCACGCGTGACAAGCTCGTCGAAGTGCTGACAGATGCTGTGCCATGGGAGCCTGATTGGCGCACCCTGAAGAAGATTGATTTGCGTGCGCGGCAACTTGAGTCGTGCATCGCCCTGAGTGAACATCTCCCCCATGTGCAAGAAGTGTGGCTCGATCACAACCAAGTTTCGTTTGCTATGGGCATTCCGTCTTCGGTGCGACTTTTGACGGCCAGCCACAATGTCATGTCGGAACTGACATCGTTCGAGCACCTCAAGCGGCTGCGTGTGCTGGATGTATGCCACAATGAATTTGCGTCGCTCATGCCGTTCGTGCACCTCACAGAGCTGCGCGAATTGCGTGCGGACCACAACAGAATCACCGACCTGCGCGGCCTGGAGCAGTGTACATCACTGCGTCGGCTCAGTTTGGCCCATAACGAGCTCGGCGGCTGTGTGGATGTCAGCGGCATGTGTTGGCCGGCGCTCGAGTCCTTGTCTCTCGCCCACAACCGCATCCATACCATCGCGGGTCTCGAAAGTGTGGCAGCGCTGCAGGAACTTGACGCAGACGACAACCAGCTCACGACGCTGCCGCTGACACGGACCATGCCCCAGCTGCGTGTGCTGCGGTTGTGTGATAATACGGCCCTTGATACGCTGGACGTATCGTGTATGCCACACCTGCGTGTTCTGTACGCCGACCGATGCCGTCTTGCATCAATAGAGGCGCTCAGCACGGCCCGTGATCTGCGACATCTTTCGCTTCGGCAGCAAGGCACGCGAGTACGACTGCCTTTGCCTGTGCCCCGTTCCTTGCAGCGCCTGTACTTTAGCGGGAATGCCGTCCGCGCTAATCAACTATTTCTGTCGCCCATGCCCAGCCTGGTGTACCTGGAGCTGGCTGGATGTCAGCTGACCAGCGTATCATCCGAGCTGCAAGACCAGACACCCGCGCTGCGCTCGCTCAATATGGACCACAGTCTCTTCACCTCGCTGCCGTCCCTGCGGCCATGGCGCCGACTGAAACGCCTCAGCATCGTGGGCTGCCGAATCGATACGCTAGAGTCTATCGTGCGCAGTATCCACGGCATGACCGAGCTCTGCGTCCTCGATCTTCGCACCAATCCATGCACGTTGGGTCTATACCCCCCGATGATCCTGCCACTCAACGCACCTGATGGTACCAGCGGCCCGCCTGTGCCGCATCCGGCCATCGTGCAGCCTGACGCCGCACGCGCCGCCGAACAGGCTGCGCAAACGCGGCTGCGTGCTGTACAGTCGTTTGCTGAGCGCTCACAGTTTCACAAGCGCACGATGCTGGTCCCGCCGGAACCGACGGTCGAAGCGCCTGTGGCGTCGGAGCATGTGAAGGACAGCGCACGGACGGCCAGTCTCTTTCATGCAGCCGACAAGCACTTCCAAAGCACGCTGCCTGGGCACTTGTTGCAGAAACGCCGTGTATACCGCGGACTATGTGGTATGGCCTGTAATACATTGACGTGGCTCGATGGACTCGAAATTGATGAGCAAGATATCCTGCGCGCAGAACAACAGTTACGTCGCCTAGATAGGGATACATAGTGTTACTGTTGACGATGCATCACCCGCTCTACGGCGCGCTCCACGACGCGCTCCAGCATCGGCATAGACAGCGTCGACGCATCTGTGCCTGGCGCCTGATCCAGGCGGCCCAACTGGCCCTCCAGCGAACGATACACATACTTGCCTACCATGTCAAACTCCACATTCACAAACGAGCCCAGCGGCTTGCTCGGCAGCGTAATGTGCTCTTGTGTGTGTGGAATGAGCATGACGGTAAACTCAATGGTCTCTTTCTTGTTCTCCGTCGCATCCCCGTTCAGCGCCCCGCCTGCTGGAGGTGATACATCGATCAGAGTGAGGGACGTGCCGTCAAGCGTGACATAGCCCTTGGGTACCAGGTACGGAGCCAGCGTCGATGGCAGCGGGAGATGTGCATCGACCTCTTTTCGTGTATCATGGAATAGACGGAGCGTGAGCGTAAGTGCAGACTGGTTCCGCTCGATCGATTGCAGCGTCGCGACGGTATCGACGTGGCCCTGGACGATGTGGCCGCCAAATCGGGTCGTGGGCGCCATAGCACGCTCACAGTTGACCTTATCGCCCACTTGCAGGCGCCCAAGATTCGAGCGGAACAGCGTCTCTGGCGCCAGGTCTACACGGAAGCAGCCGCCATGCGTATCCGTACTAAACTGCGTCACGGTCAGGCACACACCATTCACGGCAATGCTGTCACCCACATGGCAATCGCCAAGGAGCAGCGCGCTCTCTCCAATCGTGATAGCATAAGATCCACTGTGCTCATCTGTAGGCACGACGTCGACGACGCGAGCCATGCACTCAACCAGGCCCGTAAACATGGTGCGGACGATGGCTTGGCCCCACCACACCGCCTCTGGGCGAAAGACACCTCCGCCGCCCAGGACAAGGTCACGTGGCGCACAAGACCCTCGTTGCTACCATCATGCCACGCATCCGAACGAGTCGGACACGGCCGCCGCCTGAAGGCTTCGAGGACATTGAACCCATTCTGGAGGATTATGAGACAAAAATGCGCGATGCAGAGAATGACCCGCAGGAAGGTAAGCGCAAGGCCGAGGGCGTGTGGGGTATTATGCGCATTACGCATATTCGCTCGCGCTACATTTACGATTTATATTACAAACGCGAAGCGATTAGCCGCGAATTGTACGACTGGCTCCTAGAACAAGGATATGCAGATGCTGCGCTCATTGCGAAGTGGAAGCGCACTGGCTATGAAAAGCTGTGCTGTGTGCGATGTATTCAGGCCAGAGTACGTGGGGGCACGTCTACTAACGATGCCAGGATATGAATTACGAAGGGGCTACATGTATATGCCGTGTGCCTCGGGCCCAATTGCGTCCGGGCACCTTTGTCGAATGTGCGCATTGTGGTACGTTTCGTCACATACTTACGCGCATGATAGGCTGTCGAGGATGCAGCTCGTCCGACTGAGTCCGTGCTCCAAAATAGGCCAAATTTTGTAGCGCCGTTGTGGCTTCACCGTGCGCTAAACTCCACACATCGATCACCGTAGCCACCGTGTTTTGATTGCGCCCCGCGTCGTTCTCGCTCATGCCGCGCCTCAAGCGCCCACAAAGCCCGTCGCCAGACAGCACCAAGGGGGCAAGAACAGCGAATGGACAAGCGTCAGCCACGTCTTCCCGTCCTACAAGCCCATGGAACCGATATCCTGATCCTCAGGCGCCAAGTGCCCATGACGGGACGGACACACGACCTCAAAGTCCCATGGGAGGCATACCGAAGCCTGTCGCACTGCAGTCGAATGAGCAATGGCTCATGCGTGTGAATCGCGAGGGACTGCCTATCTGCCGTGACCTGCACGGCCTCTTCACCACCGTCATTATTTCCCTCTGTGATCGGTGGCCAGATTGGCGTTTCCCACTCGCCTTTGTGTTACCTGCCTTGATTCAGCGCATGCAGGCGCTGCAGTTTGTACAGATCGTACGCGACTCGGCGAATGGCATCCAGAATATGCTGTCACTCAGCCAGACCAAGACGTCATTTACCATGAGCAGCCAGACCGCTGCCCGAATTTGCCAAGCCTTTATCCGAGCGCACTTGCTAGAGCGTGTGCCTGGCCAGGAAGACGAAGTGTACGCTCCATCGCCCAAAGGCGTGCATCTCGTCGATCGTTTTGTCGTCCGGCATGGTATCGCTACGCGCAGTGTCAGCAATCTTCTGAATGTGCACCCCATATGTGACAAGCTCTTGTTTTTGGAGCGTGATGAGCAGGACGATGTGCTGTTGAGTGACGCCGTCGTGCGCATTTTGTTTAATCGCATGGTCGGTACTTCACCTCGTCGCACGGAGCCGAGTGCCCTTGGTATCGTGCTGGAGACCAAGCAAGTGCGAGACAAGGAGGGGCAAATGTACGAGACGGCGCGGTTCTCGTCGACCGATGCTTTGAACTGGCTTGTGGACTACACGACCATGGTCTCGATCGACGAGGCGATTGTTCTCGCTGCGCACATGGTGCGTCTCGGATGGCTCGAGTCTGAGCAGACGATGGATGTCTCTCAATCGAACAATGTCGCCACGGTATGCGTCGATGAGGCACTGCGTGCCGAGCATGCTGCGCGTGAGGGCACCTTTGTCGAGGGTGAAATGTATTACCTCACTGAGCTGGGTGTCACTATGGCCTGGAAGGTCGATTGGGTGGATCAGCCGGCGTCGAAGCCAGCAGACGAGCGTCCGCCCACGTCTTTCTTTTACGGTGATCGTTTGAATGAGATGCGGAGTGTCTCTCCTCGACTCGATGCATTCGATTTATACGGCACGTACATGAACGCGCATCCGTCGGCTCAGGCATCTCCTGAGATACCTGGTGCACCTTCGCCGCGAGCGCGGGATGTTGCATCGCCCACGAGTGTTCCTAGACAACCACTGGAGGAAGTCTTGCGCAGTGCCAACATGCGCCGCTCACTCTACACGTTCCTTCAAATGCGGCAGGATGAGAAGCCGCTGCAGTTCTGGTGCCAAGTCGAGTGGTTCCGGTCCGACTGCCGACTCGCTACGGCGGGCCTGCTGACGGATACGTTCAGCGCCGATGCGGTCGACGTCCTGCCGTCGGAGGTCCTGCGCGAATCTGCGGAGAAGCGGCCGGAGGGCATGACGGGTCCACAGATGCGCGCATCGCAGCAGCCCATCTTGTCCCTGAGTGCGCAACGGCGCATTGGCTCGCTGCTGCAGTCTAGTGCGCTCAATCTGCGTCTCTCGAGCGAGACGAGCGCGTCACTCGAAGGCGCACTCGAGGCGTTTGCGCGCGGAGCGTCCGGCACCGACTCGACGCGCCAGATCGAGAAGGCGCTGGGGCATCTGCTCATCCAGTGCGGATCAGCGCAAAAGGAAGTCAAGGCGCAGCTGAATGAGGAAAGTCTGCCGAAATACTACGAGGCCCTGGATTGTGGCTTGTGGGAGCGGCCGTAGTGTGTGTATAGTAGCCAAGGAATTCCACATCCGACCCCTCCATCTTCGACCGACGCGTCGTGCCGATGACTGAGGCACATCCGTTGAGCGCCCCGGCGGCACCTGTGAGCGATGAGCCGCTGATGCCGCCCGATGTGCGCAAGACAGGCTATGTGTATGATCCGAGCATGACGCTGCATTCGACGCTTGCGGCGGAGCCTCATCCCGAGCGTCCGGAGCGGATCACGTCGATCTTTACGATGCTGCAGATGCACGGCTGCATTCATCGCATGCATCGGATTCTATCGCGCGAAGCGAGCCTAGCCGAAGTGTCGCTTGTGCATACCGAGGAGCTGTGGCATTCCTTGGAAGAGACGGTGCAGCTACCCGAGGACAAGCTGCGTGAACTGATCGCGTTCTACGAGGCCAAGTCGCTGTACCTGAACCGGTCCTCGACGCTGTGCGCGCGCCTGTCGTGTGGCAGTGCCATTGAGCTGTGCAAGGCTGTCGCCTCCGGCCGTGTTCAGAACGGCTTTGCCATTGTCCGACCACCCGGCCATCATGCGGAGCCGGACGGCAGCCAGGGCTTTTGTCTGTACAACAATGTCGCCATCGCGACGCGCACGCTTCTGCATCACGCGGCTCGCCGCATCATGATTCTCGACTGGGACGTGCACCACGGCAATGGCACGCAGCGCATCTTTTGGAACGACAGCAACGTGCTGTACATATCTCTGCATCGCTACGAGAACGGCACCTTTTATCCCGGCACGACGTTCGGCAACTATGACCAGGTCGGCGGCCCGGATGCGCTCGGGACCTCGGTCAACGTCCCCTGGCCGTGCACGGGTATGGGCGATGCCGACTATCTGCATGCGTTCCAGCAGTGTATCTTGCCCATCGCGTACGAATTTGCCCCCGACCTCGTGATCGTCAGTGCGGGCTTTGACGCCGCGGACGGCGATGTGCTCGGTGGGTGCCGCGTATCGCCCACGGGCTATGCCCACATGACGCATCAGCTCATGGCTCTCGCCCACGGCAGACTGGCCGTCGTGCTGGAGGGCGGATATACCCTGGATGCCATCTCACGCTCGGCCCTCGCTGTCGTTCGCACACTGCTGGGCGATGCGTTACCCCCCCTACCACCCGGCACGGCAGCGAGCACCGCTGCCGTCCACACCGTCCAGCAGGTCATACGCGCACAGGCGCCGCACTGGCAGTGCATGCGGACGGCCATGAGCATGGCGCCCATGTCGTCCGGTACGGGCGCGTGCCACAGCTTCTCGCTTCCTAGCCTCTTTTTGGAAGCGCGCGCCGCTCGCTTATGGTCGTCCTACCAGCTGCTTCCCCTGCCCATGTACAGCGACGGACTCGCCCCGCACCAGGTCCTGTGCTCGTCGTCCTTTGTTCTCCCGACGACCGACACATTCGTCGTGTTTGTGCATGATCTAGGCACCCTGCACCAGGACGCGAGCGGTGCCCCGTATGTCTCTGACGCAGCCGATGCCCTCGTAGCTTGGGCCACGTCGCGCCACTACGCCATATTGGACCTGTGTACACTGACGCCGCTGCCGCGTGAGGCCGTGTGCAGTCCGACGCATGAGCGTGTGCCAGACACGACGCCCACGCATCTGTATGCCCACATCGAGTCGCTGTGGGACCATGTGTGTGCGCTGTCCGCCGCGAAACGCTTTGTCTTGGTGGGCCTGGGCACGGGCTGCCATGTGCTTATGCACCTCATTGCCGCGCGGGCTTTGCACCACCGCGTCGCAGGCGTCGTGCAGGTGCTCGGCACGAATCCCATTCCGCTCGTGCCCAAGTCGCATCCTGAGCTCAAGTCGTGGTACCTCGAGCATGCGCATGTCGTGTGTCCACCGAACCATCCTCACTTGGCGTGGTCGGACCAGGCGTCGTCAGGCAAGCGCCTCGGGCGTGTGCAGCGCGCCACGTCCGCATGCCCCATGGACACACTAGCACAGACGATCCCCCTACTCGAGGACATGCTGCGCTCGTGACGCGCGCAGATCCAAGATCGTATCGAGGGCGAGCACCGCCCGCTTGCCCCGCTCGCCATGTGTCTCAGGCCGAAAGTCGAGATACAAGCCGTAGGCTGCGTCGTGCAGCGCATGAGCCGAGCCGTCCGCGGCCACGTACGAGTTGGCGAGCAGTGTGAGCGCACCCATGACGTACGGCAGCATCTGGAACATGGTGCGGCGCAGGTAGTCATACGCTCGCGTAGGCGGCACGACCTGACCGTCCTTCAGACCGCGGTACTCGCCGTCGTGTCGCAATCGGATAATGGGGATCTTGACGCGCAGAAACTCGACATGCGGCTGATTCTCGCTCATGACGCGCTTCGTAGGGGGCGCGGGGCCATGCGCCTCCGCTGCCAGGCTCGTGTAGCACTGGGCCAGACTGAGTGCCTCGTTTCTCGCGAAGCCCATGCACTCCAGCACGACGACGGCCCACGCTAAGAGCACAGCCGCGCGATTCACCATCACGCTGCGGCCTCGCAGAGTCGACTCCGTCAGCACCACATCAAATGCGCACGACTTGTCTTCACGGCCCGTGCCCGGATCACCCCAGTCGCGACGCAGGCGCACATCCTCCCGTAGTCGCTGCTGCTTAGACGATCGCTCCGCCTCACTCATCACCCCGCTGGAAGCTACTTCCCGTAACGCTTCCACCACTCGATCGCGTGTCGGGCCCGCACACGGCGCACCCAGCTCCTCCAACTCGGGCGCAGACAAGCGACGCAGTCGAGACGGCGTGTGCCGCTTTTTCTGCGCAAGCACACGGACGATGCCGATAGCATCGACCACCGACACACCCGCGACCGTGTGCAGCGCATGTATCATGCGCGGAAGCGGCACGGGCACTTCATCCGCACCGTCGAGGGCTGGCAGCGGCTCGCTAGGGGCTTTCCGCTTCGCCATCACAACCACTCCACCGCTGGCTTGATGGTGGCGGGTACGGTACGTATTCCGGCTCTGCCGCAACATGCCATCGCTGCGGTCTCGGCACATCTGCAGACGCATCATGATGCACAGCCAGCGGGCATCTGGCGCATTCAGTTCCGGCCGTACCACTCAACGCTAGCCCCCTCAACGGGACCGAGACATCGGCGCATGATGTGGGAGGTGACAGACGCGGCCTACCCACACCATGTGTTCGTCGTGTTTGAAGATACATCGCATCCCACGCGCGCTGAAATGCACGGCACACGCACGGAGGGCGTGCCTCTGCGTCGGTGGCATGCTCACGTACTCAGCGCCGAATTTCATACCATGCTCCGCCAATCGACATTGCCCGGCCCATTGGGCTCGTCTGCGGGCACGCTAGGGCCTGGTGCATGGGCTCAGCGCGGTGCGCAGACCCTTCTGGACGGTGTATCGTTCCGCGTGCGACTTGGCTCGTCATCACCGGCGCGCCAGGATGCTTCCAAGACCGCGGGCGAGCAGGAAGAATGCATCCTGAGTATCGGTCATGTCATTGTGGGAGCAGGCCGCGTCGCTGGCGGTATGGTCGAGATCCAGTACCTTCCCCTCTCGCATCTGCCACCCGACTCAACTCTCCTAGGCTCTCTTCTTGCCTCGCTGCTCCCCCCTGATATCGTGCCACTCCTTGTACCTATATCGACTATGAATCCCATGGCTCTCCCTACCATGATACCGCCCATCCAACTCGCCGAGATTGTGCCGGCTAGTGGCTCCGCGAAAGCCGTGCCTGTTCCAGGTGCGCCAGGCTTTGGACCATGGGACGACGACGACGGCCAGCACGCAGAGACAACCTTGGATCCCATCGGCTGGACAGGCATCGAAATGCGCAGGCGCATGGCCTATGTCCATCTCATCGTGCTGCGCGCCGAAGGCCTGGCCTAAGGCTTCGTAGCCTGTCTGTCCCATAGGCGGCGCGCCCTCTCCTCGCAGCCAATCGAACTACGCCTCCACCCACCTGAGCTGCACGCGCCTGAGGCCTGGGGGAATTACGCAAAAAGACGCGCGTCTCGCTGCCGAGGCCTTTGGACCGCCTCTCTCTTGGTACGACACGGCGAGTGTGTGTGATGGCGACGCCTCCGCCGCGTGCGGTCCTGCTCAAGGGCCCCACGCTCAATTCCAAGGTGTTTATGACAGCGCTTCCTGAACGCCACGAGGATCTGCTCGCTAAGGCTTGTGAACTCTTCAAGGTCCCATCGGATCACACACCGCATTTATATGTGTCGTGTCAGGCATCGGTGGGTACACCGCACAGCGAGCAGCGCGGTGCCCTGCTGCTGTCTGATGCGATGCCATTCCTTCGTGATCGCGAAATGATTACGCTGCGTTGGGTGCCGACCACAGATCCCCCGCGCCGCGAAAAGGACGTCCGGAATGTCCGATGGGACACCAAGCTCGACGAGCCCGCCCCCCTGTCCCATATGCGCCCCACGGCTGTGCCTGCGTGGCGTGGTCCTCAGGCGCGTGCCATGCATGTGGCTCGTGTCTTGGAGCGCGAGCGGATCCAGTCGGCGCAGGACGAGCTTGTGCCACGGAAACCCACTCAGGCCCTGTATACCGCGAAACCGAGTGTAACGCCTGACCCGCCGTTTCACACAGCGCCCATGTCGCCACCCCCCAGCTCTCCTACAACGATACCTGCTGCCCGCGATGAGAATCCGTCGCCGCCAAGTTCACCCACGCCAAATCCCATGTCGTCGCCTGCGCGTACCTTGGATTGGGGTGCTTCGGGCGATAGCGATGACGACCATCCGTCCTCGGCCACTTCATCGCCCTCAAAATCGGACAGGCACCATGAATCCCGCAAAAGCAGCTTTGGCGCATGGTGCGCGCGTCTGAACCCATTTGCTCGTTCCGAAGACCACAAGGACGAAGAGCCGGAAGACAAGTCGGATGGCCCAAGCCCGTCGGCTCCAGCGGACAAAGCCTTGCCTGATTTGCATGTAACTGGCTCGGCTGCCTATGATGTCATGACACAGGTGCTCATGGCCGTGCGTGAACATGCGCGCAATGTGCACTGCAAAGTACCCCACGAGTTTTGTGCGCGACAAGCCGGACTCTCGATGAGTCTCGGCACATGTGTCGCGAAGCGGGCCATGTCAGAAGACAAGCCTCTGCGGCACTTTGCGGATGCGCTGGATGAATACTTGGATACTTGTGTATCTACGAAAGGCCCCATGATCGAGCCCGAAGTATCGGCGCTGCGTGCGTTTGCCTACAAGTTGATGGACGAGCTGCAACGAACAAGCGCGCCCGTGGCACCCCCACCATCGAAAGAGGTGCCGCCCCCGGAGGCGTCGCCTGAGGAGCCGCCTGCCCCCACTCGTACGACGCGTCGTCGCGGCGCTCCTAGAAAACGCCAGGCGGCCGCTCTGCCCCCGGTACCCGACGAGCCGTTGGCCAAGCGAACGCGGCGCTCTACACGACATACCAAGGCGTAATGTACGCTGCCATCTGTAGTATAGAGGTATCTAACTAGAGCTCTGCAAGAATCATGGTACCTAAGCTCTGTACAATTTGGTTGCTCATCGACGACTCGACAGCATCTTCGAGATGCCGCTTGGGATCCTGCTTGCCGACATAGTGTGTCTTGATCTGTTCGGGCGTGAGCTTGGCCTCTTCTTTGACAGACTTTTGGTACTCTTCGGCGAGTGAAAGCATGCGCTTGACGGCGCCCTGATTTGTGTGCTGGTGTTCTTGGAAGTCGGCGAGTTTGAGACCATCGGTCCAGTTGCGCTTGTGCAAGTTGCCCAACATGGCCTGCTCGAGCTGCGTTTTTCGATAGCCAATGGCAATCGAGTAGTAGTGGCGATTCAAGCCATGAATGAGCGACTGGATCGAGGGTTTGTTGAGGTGTCCGATATTCGACGTGGTCTGGCGCGGCTCTTGGCCCAGCATCACGGTCGATGGGTTGATGAGACGGAATGCGTCAATCACGACCTTGCCTTTGACCGACTCGATCGGGTCAACGACAATAGCCACAGCTCTTGGATTCAGCTGTTCAAACGACTGCTGCGTGTTGATATCGACGCTGGACAGCCAGCAGCCGAAACCGGGATGCGAATGGTACCAACCCACCACGACTTCTGAGCGGCCGGTCTGTTTTAGCATATCAAGCATCTTGGTCTGGAAGACAGGATCGACAGCTTCGACACTCACACCTGTGCCTGACTGAGGCATCGCAAACACATCCACCACCGATACGGTATAGTCGTCGACAATGGTGCCCAGAAGCAGACCCATCACTTCCATCGGCACTCCTGCACGTCCGTGCTTGAGCATCTTGAGAAGCGCAAGGCTGCTTATGTGCACGGTCTCTGCATTGTCTTGCTGCGGCACGTCCGTGGGTGGTGCGGACGTGGAGCCAAACCGCGCCTGCTGAAAGAGAGCTTGCAAGTCCATAGTGGGACGAGAAAAAGCGACGGTGAGCCGCCGCGGTGGCTGAGGGACGCGCGTCGCTTAGTCAGGCTCCTACGAGGGACACATTCTATTTGTGGAGGGCCTTCATCCGGGCCTCGAGGCTCGTACGCAGCGCGTGGGCGTCGACGCCCTGCGTGGTGGCGGCGGCCAGCAAGCTGTCCATGAGGGTGTATGGCAAGCAAGATGGCGGCTGCGCATGCCCTGTGCGCAGGGCACTCATCGACGCATCCACGAGCTGCGTGCAGTAGACGAGTGCCTGCTCTAGCATACCGTGGCGCATCCACACGCGGACGAGCACATCAGGTGCATGCTGCTGGAACCACGCGGAGAGCCAATCGGGCGCCAGATCCCATGCATGCGAAGCCACGAGCGTCTCTGCGATCGTGCGGCGGTACGCTGCTGCATCGTCATGCTTGGCAGCCTCGAGATGGAGGCGCAGGTACTTCCATGCCCGTTCGTGAGCATGTCCCGGCCAGCTGGCCGTGCAGGCCGAGTGGCGGAGGAAAGTGGCATTCGCATCGGCCTCTTCTTCGTCGGCCATGTACAGCGCCTGCAGGGCGGGATCAAGATGCTCGTACTGCGCCTTGCGCTGGTGAAAGGTGCGCTCGAGTGTCACAGCTGTGTGCGTGAGTGCCTCGAAGAAGCCGTTCAACGGCAAGTCGAGGTGCTGCGCACACGACCATGCAGCGTCAAAGTCGTCGTTGGCAATGAAGAGTGACAGCGCGTCTTCCGCACGCCACGGCGTCGCAGCGTGCGCCAGTTCGGGGTACGTGTGCAGCAGTTCCAACCGTGTCATCAATTCGTCATACTCGCGCCGCACATCCGCCAGCTGAACGATGGCGAGAGGCGGTGACGCGCCTTGGGCCGTCGGCACGTACTGCGTGACACGCCCACGCAGAGCCCGGTGCTTGCCACGTCCGACGTCCAGACCGTCGGCGTGGTCGTGCGCGAACCAGGCATGCGTCGGTGGGAGCAGGGTCAAAGCGTTGATGGCCACCAGGTAGCTCTGGGCCTGGCGCACGGCGTACGTGCGCATGGTATCTGGCTGTGCACTCTGGGCCAGCACGCACATGCGGCGGGCGTGCTGGTACATGGACGCCGCCGCACTTTTGTAGTCGCCGCGGGAAATGTGGTACGCATAGAGAATGTGGAAGTACGATGGGTGTGCGAGGGGCGACGCATGCCGTGCGTGGAAGCTCAGCGTGCGCTCGACGTGTGGCTGCCAATCAAGAAGGTCGAGGCGCAGCAGTGTGTGCGTTTCGTGTGCGTGGCACAGGGTGGTAACGAGCGTGGTGATGCATGTCGTGCGCAGGTCATCGAACGGCATACTCAGGACCGTCGACGATGCCGCCTCGTACATGTGCAGGGCCAACTGTGCCTGGAATACCTGCGTCCATACCTGCCGTGCATCGGCCTCGGCGACGTCCGCACCCGCCTCGAGCGCATGCATCGCGTGGCGGTAGCACATGTACGACGCGCTCACACTCGCTTCGACGAGCGAGGCGGCGTGTGTCCAAAAGGCAAAGTCGGTGATGTCTTGGAAGGGGAGTACAGGGCGGAGCTTGGGAGCGTGCGTGGGGAGAGCGGCATGGACGCGCACGAGCGCAGCACACGCGTCGTCGAAGCGTCCGCGCAGCGCATCGGCCCGGGCGACGAGGTACACACACACCGGGTCCTCGTCGCCCTGGAGGCACACACGTACGGCGTCCGGCGCGTCCGGCAGAATAGCCGCGCAAAACGCATCGACACGCGCGCCAGGCGGCACGCCGCGCAGCAGTGCGCGGTGCACGAGACCGAGCGTCGGCTCGTGATCGCTCGTGCTGGCCAGGGTGTACATGGCACGCGCCGAGCGCCACGCACGCAGCGTCGCGGCACGCACGCTCTGGAGGGCCGGGACGTGCGTCACGAGCGACAGCAGGACCAGGAGGGATCGCGTTCCCTGCCATTGCGCATGCACATGAGCCATGTGCGCACAGGCCGTGACGGCATCGAGCCATGCTGGCGCCAGCCAAGCATCGTCCGCATACAACGCCGCCAGACGCTCGGCGGCGTGGACGAGTCCGTCGCCGCCGATCCGCTCCGTCAGCGCTGCCACACGTTCGTGCATGCGCGACGGGATCGGGAGCGGCGCTCCCTGCAGCGCATACGCGTCCACCAGCCGCGGCGCGCGCGCGCCCAACGCATCGTACGCTTCGATCGCCAGCGTCGCGACTGGTAAGAGCGACGCACCTCCATCGACCACCGGCGCATACGCCTCGCTGGGTACGTGGGTCAGCTGATGGAGCACGAGCGCGTACTCGGCGCTCGCCGCCTCGCCTGCGAGACGGGCGCTCGGACGATCTGGGTGGGGCGCAGCGGCAGCGAGACGCGTAGCGAGACCCGCGAGCCACGCACCCGCGCCCCTTGCGCACGCCACGCCCAGTGTGTGGCGCGCCACGACACACGGCACGTCGTCGAGCATGCAAAGGCGCAGGGGCCACCTGGCCGCACGGTCGATCTGCTCGACGCGCCGCATGAAGCGGAGCCATGCATCCGTCGAGGCGGCTCCGATCGTAGCGGCAATCGCCGCCATGATGCGTGGGAGCGACTCGCCGGCTACGTGTACGCCCTCGGCCTGCAGGGCGGCGGCGAGTGTCGTGGCGCTGAAGCGCGCAGGTTCACACAAGCGCTCGAGGAAGAGCGCCGTGACGGCGCTGCCCGTGTGCGTGGCCAGCGCCGCGTCGAGTGCGGGGCCATGAAGCGGCGTGTATGGGTCGAAGGGCTGGACATGGATCCACGGATCTTCCGTTGGGCCGCGCACGACGTGCTGCTCTTCCGACGCGCGCAGGCCATCGACGAGCGTCGTCTGGAGGAGGGGCGCGCCGCCTGCATGCCACAGGAGCCAGACGCGCCATGCGCGCCGCGCGCGCACCACGGCCATGTCACGCAGCTCCATGTCTGGTGCGAGAGCCAAGCTCTCACACGGCCGGGTCCATACCAGGCCCATATCGCCCACGCCGCCTGACCAGCTGGTGCTCTCTTCGAGCTCGATGCCGTACGCTGCGAGGCAGGCGCCATGTGTGGGGACGTACACAAGCGCATAGAACGAGTATGCACCGTCGTCCGGGTAAAAGAGCTGGATATGTGGCTGTGCCGAGCTGTCCCACACCGCCTCGGAGGGTCCCGGCAAGTCGAGCGTGCGCACGAGTGTCTCTGTGGCCATGTTCCACACGCGCAGCTTGCGATCACGACATACGCAAAGCGCCAGTGGCGTATCTGCACCAGACACATGCGTCGCGATCGCCAGCGTCTGGACCGGTGAGACGGGCTCCGCTGCGCTGCGGCCGAACAGACGCGAGAACGAAAAGGCCGAGGGACGAAGCACACTTTCGCGCCATGCCAAGTCCTCCGACGCATACGCCAGCTGGACCAGAGCTCCATCCGCGCACGACACAAGCAGGAGGGCCTGATCCACGACGTGCACACTCGTAGCTTCCGTGTGTGTCTCGTGGGAGGCAAAGTGGGCCATGCGGTGCTCGTGCGCCCACCGCGTCGGCAGCGGATGGCCATGCAGAAGACTCGTCAATGGCACACGCAGGCGGTACAGATAGCCCGTAGCCGTGACAGCCAACACGTACAGATCGCTCGAGGCACCGTCTTCGACCATGCCCACGTTGGGAAGGACCGGCGCCGGAAACACGAAACGCACAGGCGCCGGTGCGCCGGCCTGGCCCAGGATGCGCACCTCAATCTCGCGCGTGCTATCAAGGAAGCGAGCGAGTGCCACGACGCGCGGGCCCAAGACCGACACACGGCATGTGGCCGCATGCGAGGCATGCGCTGCGAGGTGCGGCGCGTGGGTGGCCGGCACCGGCGCCTTCGCAGCCGATGCGCATGGGACTGCATAGGATCGCGCCTTGGATGCACTGGTATTCAGCACATCGAGCGGCACGGACGCGATGCCGTGCGGCAGGAGCATCAAGGCCGTCGTCGTCGTTGTCTGCAAGCCGCGATCGTCGTCCGCCTCAGGGCCACGTGATGTGGGAAGAGATACACACCTCCCTCAGGAAGAAACGCCTACCATGTGCTATGGGCCAGGGGCGGGTATGAACGCGGCGTGTCGCCTAGCAAGTCGTCGTCGTCGTCGTCGTCGTCGTCATCCTCCTCCTCCTCTTGTTCCTGACGCCGTGCGAGGAATTGCCGCTGAAAGAGCCCGCGGCGCGCGGATGGGGCGTGAGGAGCGGCGGGCGGCTTCCCCGCCGGTGGCTTCGCGGCCGTCGGCGGCGAAGACGACGAGGCTGGCTGGCGCGGGGCCGGATCCGAGGGCGGCCCACTGTCGCGGGACGCACGTGGGACGGCTTGGACAGGCATGCGCAACGGCGGCTGCAGCGAAGCCCGCGGCTTGGAGGCTGCCTCGGCTGGCCTGTCACTGCGTCGGGGTATGCTGGGCCGAGGCACGAGCGAGGCGCGAGGCGCGCGCGCCGCCTTGTCCATCGCCGGCTTGGGAGGTGGGCGAAGCGCACGCCGTCGTGGACTCTTGCGATGAAAGCGGGCGGGAGAAGCCAGCGCACCGGGCCGCGGCCCTCGACGGACGGTGGTGGGCACATCAGCGCCCGTCAGGTCCTTGAGCATAGCCACGCCGTCGGCGAGCGTCTTTTCCACGTCCGTCGGTACAGGATCCGAGGCACAGACTTGCTGCAGAGCCGATGCCGCTCGCGCAGCGTATTGGACCAATGTCACCATGCGTGGCGAGAGTACATCCAGCAGCAGGTGCTCCAACGCTTCCTTGGCTGTTGCATTGGCATGCGCGCGTACATCGGCAGCGTACTTTGCATGGTACGCGTCATACAGCGCGGCACTCGGGCCATGCTGCGCAACGAGAGGTGGCGCGTGATGCGGCACAGTCGGCACTCGCCATGGCCCAGCCTCCGGTGCCGCCTCGCACTTCTGCCACAGGCCCTGTAGGATGCGCTCCTCGGCCTCCGGTGGGCCAGCGGATAAGCGCGCCTGTGTCGCCTGTTGCGTCGCATGCGCGAGGAACGACGCGGCATACGTCGACGAGCCTACATGTTCCTTGGCCTGCGCCGCACTCGTGGCGAGTCGTGCACGCGCCTGCTCGAGCTGCGTGTCTCGCTCCGCGTGTGACTCGGTCGGCGCATGCGCGAGCTTGTCTTTGAGCTCGGCGACCTCTGCCCGCAGCGAAGCGATGGCCTGGACGTACTGCGCGACATGGCGGTCAATATGCAGGAGGTTGCGCGATACTTTGGTCTGGATGTTCTTGGCTTGATTCGCATACTTGAGTGTGTTATGCGTCTCGTCATAGTGCGCACTCGACGGGCTCACACAGGCAATCATAACCGTCTTGCAGTTCCCGCCGAGCGAAAACTTGAGAAGACGCGTGAGTTTGCTGTTGCGGTACGGAATGTGCCGGCTGCGAGCACCGCGGGTGCCCGACTGGCAGAGGGCATTGATGCAGCTGCCCAGGGCCAGGAGCGAGCGGTTGATGTTGGCGCCTTCTTTCATGCGGATGCCCTGGTTGGATGTCGCAGAAGCACGCTCGGATCCAGCCAGGTCGATAATGTTGAGCGACGCGCTGTACATTTCCTCGACCGTGTCGGCTGTGCGCGGGCGCCGCATGACATTGACTTGGAGGACCGCATGACTTCGACTGCTCACCGCATTCGCCTCCGTCGGACTCTGTGTGCGCCGCTTATTGCCCTCTGTGATCATCTCCAGCACCTGTTCGGGCGACTCGGGTATGTGCTCCGTGATGCCGACGACGGACATCTTGCTGGCGGCATCCTCCCGCAGTGCCAAGCCACGCCCCGCGGGTGTCGGCGTCTCGGAAAGCAGATCACGAATGGTCTCATTGTAGATCTCCAAGTACGAGAGGCGCACATTCGTTTCGAAATCGCTGCTCTCCGCCTCGATCCGCTCATAGAGTCCCTGCATCGTCAAAAAGATGAGGCCCGGGTCGGTGGGCGTGCCACTGATGGTGTGTGTCTTACCGCACCCCGTCGCGCCGTACGCAAAGACACTCGCATTAAAGCCGCTCAGCACGCCTGAGAGCATCGGCTCGACCGTGTCGCGGTACACCTCGCGCTGCTGCGTCGACGACGGAAATACACGATCAAAGGCGTACCGCACGTCACGCGGTCGCCGGCCATTTCCGTGGAACTGCATGTGCGAGAGCGACGAGCGCGTACGACTCGACTCGCCGCCACGCATCATATCTGGTTCGACCGGATCAAAGACCAGGACGCGGTCGTCCACCGGTGCAATAATGTTGCGGATATAATTGCTGCGCATCGCAGCAATGGCATTCTGGGCTTTGGACGGAGAGGCAGCGAGCCCCCCGTCTCCCTGAAATGCATGGGATGTGTCCGTCGGAGCAAGGAGCGACACCTCCTTCTCATTCAACGGACGCACCCGCACCACCACCTGGATGGACGAGTCGGCCATGGTCGCCAGAACAACACCGAAGCGGACGCTCTCAGTCTCTCCCGGCGCGTCAGATCACGTGACCCAACCTACAAGAGGCACGCCGCGCGGCGTGCGAGCTGCATACGAGCGGTACGCGTCACCAAAAAAGGCACGCAGTGTCGCTTCTTCGACGCGAATGCGCTGAGCAAAGAAGCGCGTCAGTAGGACCGTAAACAGGATCAAGGACACTGGATTTCCCAGCATGATCTGCGTGCCGACGGCCCACCAAAAAAAGCCGGCATACGACGGATGCCGCGCTACCGCATAGACGCCCGTCGTCACCAGCACATGGTCCTCCCGCTTCGTCTGGGCGAGTGCATGACTGAAGTTGGTCGACGCATGGATCATGGCAAACGAGCGCAGCAGCTGGCCACTCACTATGAGGACAGCACCGAACGCTTGGACGCACCACACATACTTCCACGTGGGCGCCCAGGCCGATTCGAGCACGTACTCCAGTACGCCCATCGCATGCGCGGCCACGTACTCAAATCCATTTTGCAAGAGAAACGAGTCCGACTGCAGGTGCGTAGGATTCCAGTACGCCGTCACGACGAATTCGAGCACATGAAAGCACGACCATGCAAAGAGATACACTTGCAAGGGCGCTAGTCTCTGCGGGGTATAAGTGAGCATGCCGCGCACGAGCGCCCACAGGCCCGGCGCACACACCCCCGCGAGTGCGCCAAGCGCAAAGGCCGTGGCGGCAATTGTGCCGACGGGATGCGCTAGCGCCTTCGGAATCAGCGCAGGGTGCGCGGCAAAAAACCAGGGCATGGCTGGCCACGCCTCGCACGTCCTTGCCTTTATATGCGGTCCTCCACAAGGCGTCCACACGCCACGTGACACCCATCTTTGTTCGCTCGCACAAAGACTCTATGCACCTCTATGCAAGGACCCAGCCGAGGTGCCGGCCCGCGAAGAACGGCGACACTTGCAGCTTGGACGGGTCGCCATCGCGCTTGTCTGTGCTCGACGAGTGAACGTAGGCGGCTGGCACAGGCGCGTCCTGCGGCGTAGCTCGGCGCAGCCGTACGACTCGACCTGGCTCGGCCGGTTCGTTGTAAAAGCGGCGGCCATGTTCACTCACAAACGCAGCGAGCTGATCCAGCGCGCCAAACGATTCAAGCAGTGTCGCGCAGAGCGGAAGAAGAATGGGCGATGTATAAACACCCGCCGCACACCCGCAGTTCAGCATGAGCTCGTCCGTCGAGTCATTTCGACTCGCTGGCGATGGGTACTTGGCCGCGAGGGGATGCGGAGCGGAGTCGGAGCCAAGAAAGAAGCGTGGATGCCCTTCGCGAATGACTTCGCGCAGGGCCGCACGGTCATCTGGCATCTTGGCCACGGGCTTGCAAAAGTGCAGCGGCTTGCCGGCCCAGTCGTCGACCGTCAGCTGCAGATGGTGTGCGGTGATCGTGCACGCCACCGTATCGCCACAGCGTTTCACGCATTCGACAGCGGCACGCGTCGTGGCGTGCTCGAGCACAATGCGCAGCTGCGGAAAGTGCGCGTGGATCTTTTCGAGGTGCGCCAGAAACAGCGGCTCGGCGTTCAGGACACATACACCCTTGTCAGTATCGCTGGGAATTTCACCGTGCAGGTTGAGCACCATGCCGCACTCTTGCATCGCCTCAAAGACGGGGAAGTACACTTCATAGTCCTCAATGCCACCGTCGCTGTTCGTCGTCACACCGCGTGGGTAGCTCTTCACGCCACGTATACCAGCCGCAGATGCACGGCGAATCTCATCTGGCGTGATACTAGGCGATAGGTACATGGTTCCAAGGAAGCGGGTATGTGGGGCGATAGCTCGCAGCTGCGCCATGTAGTCCACCGTCTGCTGCGCAGATGTCAGCGGCGGCGTCAAGTTCGGCATGACATAGGCCAGGTCGATGCCGCCCAAGGCCACATGAGGCGTCACCAGCTCACTCATAGGCCCCTGCCGAAGATGCACATGAAAGTCGGCGGGCGATGGGATCTCGAGCGTTTCCACCATGGCGAGGCAGGAACCGCTGACGTCCTTCCTCTTCCACACGACACCTCCCTCCACATCGGCCGAATCCCTTGGGGCCAGGCTGGGCCAGAGGAGCCGGCTTGGATGCCACCACCACTGGAGCCGAGCGAGCCGCCGCCCTCGTACGAGGATGTGCTCGCGAGCACATGGGGAGATGCGTCGTCGCATCATGAGGCGGCAGCACCAAGCTTGCCGCCACGGCCACGCCCCCCTTCCCCATCCAGCACGGCCCCTGCGCCTCCACGCCCTGTGGGCCCGTTGCCTACCGCGTCGCCAGCCAATGGATACCCCCTTCTGTACAAAGGCAAGATTCTCTTATACCCTGCGACTGTCCCAACATGCACCAAGTGCTACGAGACGGGCTACGTGAATCGAAATCCGCTCAAGCCATGCAAATCTTGCTGGCATCGCTATGGCAAAGCGTACACCGGCGCCGTGAAGAATGCGTACGAGCAGGGCGGCGCGCATGGCTACCTAGCTGACCAGAGGATCCAGCAGCCCCTGCGATTCTATACGCCTATGCAAAGCCACGCTTTTCATCCGCCTGCGCCTCGGCCCCCTCAGCCGTTTTCTCCATCCATTGGCACGCAGCCACCGAGTGGCCCATCATCGCGGCCTGACGTGTACCCCGAGGACCAGCACAGTAGTGTGCCGCCTCGCTACGATGTGGTGTCGCACACGTCTAGTGAAAAGCCCCTCATGCAGCAAGACTATCCATTGTATGCGCCGCCGCCACCACCGCGCCCCATGCCATGCTACGCTCCGCCACCGCCCGGCGCTGCGCCTCTCGTCGATTGGTACGGATATCAGCCGCCACCCGGCGCGGTCGCTGTGATGCCGGGCGATCCTCGCATTGGAGGCACACTGTGTTACAAATGCGGGGGCACAGGGAATGCCAATGACCTATTTTCCCTATTTGGGCTGGACGATGAATGCAACACTTGCGGTGGCGCTGGACGCATCATGAGATAATTACTTGCGGTACTTGAATCGCTTAAAGTTGACTGCGTGAGTATCGTGTACATACAGTGTAGTTGTAAAATACCGCGGTCAAAGCTGCTTCGAAAACCGCGTTTGTACGAATAGTCCCATTCACGCTGCACGATGCGAAAAGCCACATCCTCGTACGGAGGGCCCGCACTAAAGCGCAACAGCACGGTATCCCCTGGTCCTTCAGGATCAGGCAAGACGCGGTACGTGGGCGCCTGCATGGGATCCAGCAAGTCCGGATAAAACAGATGAAACTTGTACCCTTGGACTTGCTTGGGCGGTGGATGCTCTGCGTCATAGTGCACCTGGTTGTACCGATTCCACTCGTAGCCCGTGTGCACGCGGTTGAAGTAGCGCGGTTTGCGGACGCGGTACTTGCTCTCCCCATGATGTGCCTGTTGCGTGAGTCGAACATCGTCATGGAATGCCTCTTCATTCACACCCATCGCCCGTGCTGCCTCTTGACGCACAAAGTCATCGGCTGTTTGGCACGAGCGATGCCACTCAGTCTGCTGCCGTGGAATATATGACCGGCTAAGCACATCGCGGCGCGCCTCTCGCAGCTTGGCACGCAGCGACGCAGGGGTATACATGGGTAACGGACGCTCCTCCGGCGTCAGATCATGCACCGGGCGTCCTGGCGGCTCCATCTCAGCCGCGTCCCATACCACATCGTACTTCCTCGGCGTGTCGAGCTGCTCTGCCAGTTCAGCACAATGCCGCTCTGCATCGCAGCGCTGCTCGTGCCGCCGCTTCGCGATCTTTTCCTGCACCGTCTTTTCGTGCACGGCGCGCAATTTGGCGACGCTGCGCCAGACCACGATACGCCGTAGCATCATGTCCCAGTATTCGACATCCAAGGGCTCTCCAGAACGCATCTTGCTGCGAATAGATGTCTGTAGCTCGAGCAACTCGTCCGCTGATTTGTCCGCCAGCAGCGCATCTGCGTCTGCCAGGATCGAGGGGTCCACATGCGTCTGATCTTGGTGCCGGACGCGACGGCAGCGATCATCGCATACGATCAACGCATCTTTCCAGTACGCAGCGCGGTCTGCGTCGAGACGCACAAACGTTTGTATATCGGCATGGAGCTCTTGCAGCTCACTCGGAGCGAGTGTATCCATATAGGCGGTCGGCTCTTTCAGCGGCACATCCACCTCGTCATCATATTCAGTATCATCCAAAAGCGGCATGACAAGCCAGTCAATCGGTCGCGCTCGGTGATCACGCACGCGAATCGCAGCTCGCGCCTTGGACTGCTGGAGCATAAACTCGTCCTCTTTCGCCACCCAATCTGCCATCACGGCCGACTCTGCCTGGCGCGCACGCCGCGCTTCCTCTTCTTCACGCTCGCGGCGTGCATTTTCGCGCTGAACACGACGCGCTCTCAGCCGCTCAGCCTCGCGCTCAGCCTCGGCACGTCGCGCAGCGTCACGCCGTTCGACGTCATGTCGAGAAAGACCTGCACGCTGCTCCTCGACCTCCTTCTTTTTCCATCGAAACACACCTCCCTCATCATCGTCGGTCCGCAGGCGCTTCGCATCTGGATACCACGCAGCCTGCCCCTCTTCCCTACGTGCCATGCCAGCCATGCCGAGGCGTCATGCAAAGGGAACAGCGTGACGTGGCGGGCCTACTAGGCCCTGTATCACGTGTACGAGGCGCCCCTAACGGCGGTGGAGCGACGTTGCCTCACCGCCTCTCAGGTCATGTCTCGTACAGACGCGATCCACGAGACATTGCAGTCGAATGTGTCGGCCATCGTGCAGCTGACTGTGTCGTACCCTAGCTTTCATGCGCCCGAATATGCGGTTCCCACCGAGAGCCTGGTAGGCCGGCTCTGGGCGTACGATGCTGCCAGTAATGTGGTCGTGCTCGAGACGGGGCATACGAGTGCGCTGGCCCCGTCCATGCGACGGGCTGCTGCCTCAGCAGTATGCGAGACATCGCCGCGCGTATTATCTAACAGCGGCGCGCTCGCCGGCTTCAAAATGGTACGAGCGTCGAAAATCCAGCGAGTCGATGTGTTGCAGGACGACCAGTCCATACCTCTCACGACCGTCCATCCGGTGCCGGTCGCCGCGATCGAGGCTCGTGATGCAGCTGCCAAGAAAAAATGCCAGGAACGCGTTGCCCAATTAGCACCATCCAATGTGAGTGATGTCGGGCAGGTCGTGTTTGATGCCGTGAACAAAACGTACGTGCTGCACAACTCACCCCAGTCTCCCTTGCCGCTGGCACGACTCTCACATAATTGTGCTGGATGAAGTCGTGATCGTACGTTCGCAAAACTAACGTGACAGTCTGGCCCCACCTATGATATCTCCACCACCTACGTGCCTGGTCTTCCTGATGACCAGCTCCAGCAGCTCTTGCACGATGAAGACGCCAACATTTCATCGCAGATCGAGCGTGCCAATGACAAGGCACGTACTTGGCAACGCGTCACGCGAGTGGTACGTACCCAATACGCGCGTCTTACCCATGCCAGCTAGATTCTGTGCACGCCCAGCAAGCCGCCCGTAGACCGTCGTTGGTAGAGCGCGCCTCCTAATTGTGCACGTGGACCCACGTGGTGTAGTGGTCTTGTCTAGCGAGGGATGCTAGCCTCCTCTCTTTTCCCCACCGAGTGCTGTACGCCATGGCATCGACTCTGTCCAAGGCCTTCCCTGCGGCTGTCAAAGAGATTCGCATGCACTTCTCTCCCACAAGTGCATCCAGCTCGGGTGCTCGGTACGTGCTCGCGTGTGCGCGTGTTACTAACACATGTCGTAGTAAGTTCGTGGCTCAACACTACAAAGAGGTCAAGGCGTCGAACCCTTACATTCCCTTCCTTGTGCGTGAAGCACAGGGAGGTCCGGCTCGTCTGTTTGTTCGTCTGGGTACGTACGCATACTTGTAACACGCAGAACGTGGAGCGGAAAAGAACGCAGAAATCAGCAACCTCGAGCCTAGCGCGATTATCAAGGCCCTCGAGGATCTGATCAAGTGATGCGTATCCTCCGACCAGCGCACGGCGCGCTGCCTCTTGTAGATCCCGTGCCTAGATAGTGGGCCATGACCTTGGGCATGCTGACAAATGCCGAGAGAGGCAGTCGCCTCAAGGCTCCTCCTCCACTGTGACCGGCGGTGGCCGAAACGACCATGCGTATCCTCAGCAAGGTTTTGGAGCGCGATGGCAGCGGCACGGTATCTGTCATCCCAGACTGCGATGAGGATCTGTATCACTTGTACAACCTCATACAACCGGAAGATCTCGTGTCTGCTTCGACCGTTCGAAGAATCCAAAGCGAGTCGAGCACGGGCTCGATTGAATCACATCGGATGCGCCTCCAGCTCACCTTGTCAGTCACCAAGATTGATTTTGAGATGGCTGCAGGCTCAGGTATGTCAAGCGCCGTCTCTACATCTAATGAGCCTCTTTCTGAGAGCGATGCAAGCTCGCCAGCCTCGACGCCCATGAGCTCCCTGGTGCTGGGCGAAGCTGGTAGCACGCCCTCTTTAAGCGGTGCAAGTCAGGGGCAACCGACGCTGCACATCTCAGGACGCGTGGCTGTGGAAAATAATCACGTTCGCACTGGCTCCTTCCACACGTTGGATATCGAGCTGAATCGTAAAGTATCGATTACGAAGGAGCAATGGGACCAGCATCATTTGGATATCCTGGAGGAGAGTGGCAATGCAGGCAGCACGGCCGAAGTCGGCGCCATTATCTTGGGCGAAGGTCGTGCCATCGTGTGTCTTTTGACAAACACCATGACCATCATTAAGCAGCGCATTCAGGTCTCCCTCCCAAGAAAACGCGCTGGGGCAGGCTACGGCGTGGCTCAACAGTCGACAGGCACAACGAAACTTACTGATCGTTTCTACACACAGGTATACGATGCCGTTATCAAGCTGCTTTCGCTTCCTGAGATGCGTGTCGTGCTCCTTGCCTCGCCTGGTTTCTGGCGTGATAATATGTATGACTATTTACTGTCTGAGGCTACGAAACGGTCTGACAAGATCCTTATGGGTAATGAGGGAAAGCGAAAGCTCTTAAAGGTTCATTGCGCGACGCCGCACGTCCATTCTTTAATGGAGGTGCTCAAGAGCCCCGAGGTGGCGGCCCAGTTGCAGAACACCAAATTTACGCGTGAGAATCAATTGATGGACCAATTCCTTCGAAAGCTTGCTACGTCGGAACAGTTTGCATGGTATGGTGAGCGCCAAATTTTGATGGCAGCTGACCGTGGCGCTATCGGTACCTTGTTGCTTTCTGATGCCTTCTTGCGGAATGTCCACCCGACGATTCGGAAACGATGGCTAGAGTTGTGCGATCAGGTCAAGAGCTTTGGTGGCTCTGTTGTCATATTTAGTTCCCTGCACGAAAGTGGCCGGCAGCTGAACGGTCTGGGCGGTGTAGCTGCCCTGCTGACCTATCCCTTGGATCTTGACCTTGTCGAAGAAGAGGAAGAAGAGGCACGGGCGGCAGCCACCTAATTATTTCTCATCCATACCACGAAACAGGGGCGCTTCGCGAGATGTGCGCCCGAATTGTGTCGCATTCGCGTCGAAATGAATTCGTGCCGATTGGTTCAGCTGTCTCTTTTCTTTCTTGCTCTCGTCATCGTCGTCGACCGTGAAAAGCGCCGGATTCTGAGCGACTGTACTTTCTGTTGGCTCAATCACCAGGACCAATTCTTTGGAAAAGCTGCTATGTGAGTCATCGAGACATACACTTGGAATCCTGTGTACTGGTGTTAGAGATGCAACGTACGCTAACATGGACATGCGGCTTTTGGCCACTTACTTCGTCGTCCTCTGTATACTGCGACGAAAATGGCTCTTCTTCACTCTCTGGCACCATATCTGTCGGCTGACTCTTTGGGGCAATGGGTGCGTGTACGCTGTCCGTCGTCTCGAGAGGTATCGACATGCTCGAGCCAGGAAAGGATAGCGTGCGTGTCTGTGTCAGCGATCATGACATACTTTGAGTAGTACAGCTGGTGAGCGCTCTGCGTCTTGGAAGTAGTACAGCACGCGAAACGCCTCCTGCTCTGCCGTCTGCATTTTGTCCGATGCGTGAAGAGCGACATCCTGCAGGAGATGCACGAGCTGAGGCCGTATGATATCGTGCACTGCGTGTTCAAGTATGCTGGGATTGTCATTCATCCATGCCACATGGCGCTGATCGAGGTACAGGACCGTCGTGAGAATCGTAGTGGCCGATATGCGCAGATAGTATACATTTTGCACCGTAAAGGTCATCGAGAAAGTGGAGAGGGCAGCTGCTGGGTCTGTGCGTTTGCCATGCTCGGTTATCGAGCGTCTCGTGCCTTCCACACTACGGTAAGGCGTGCAACAAGACGCACACCTACTTTGCCGCGTATCTATCGTTACTGGATCGATGTGCACGGTCAATTGTTTTTATATGACACGGTGCCGAAGAACCTGACGTCCTGTGCGTACGCCGCATACTGACCGCCGCTGCAGGCTTCAAATCCGTACCCTTTCTCAATTTTTTCTTTGCCCGCATCGAGCGCAATCCTGCGCGGACGACACCAGGGGCACCTCCTGAGCTCAGTGCCGGACCACATTGGACAGAAGATGCAGCTCAGCTGCAGGCCCTTTGGGAGCAGGAGCACGGCTGGGATCACCTTTGGACACGATTGCAGTCGGAAGGCATGTCATGGTGGAGTAAATGCCAGGGCGAATGGAATGTTATACACGCCGTTGACACACCTATCGTGTACCGACATCTCTCACCCAACGAAGGCACACTGACTTGGGGCGGAGATTTTCGAGTGCCGTTTCGTCCAGGTTCACTACGAGTACACCCTGACACAGGATACCTATATCATCCATCACCTGAACCCATTCTGCGCCGGCAACGGAACACGCTGCAGGGCGGAGGAGCCTTGCCATGGGGGCGATACAGCCTCGTGGCGTCACATGTGGTGCTGCAGCATCTATCGGAAGGGCTCCACATCGACCTTGAAGCTGGGGTCGGTGGCCACCTTCAGTGGCGGGGTCAAATGTACACGCTCGATGCCTTGGCCCCCGACGCCGACCTAGCGTGACAAGGGTGGCCCCTTGCGTCTCAGCTCGACTTGCGGCTTGGATCGTGTCACGCGTTATGCATGTCTCGCAGGGCCCTGCAGCAATCCAATCCTTTACTAAAAAGATTTAGACCAATCCCACTCGCCCATAGTAACATCGACGTACTCCATTGTACATACCCAAGTACGCCTTGGTACGCAAGTGAGAGCTTGTTGACAAGCAGTGTGGCTCACTTTATTGGAGGCCAGAAGGCATTGACAGCATTAGTGTGTGTGTGTGTGTGTGCCCCTGCGGCTTGTGACATCATTGCAACGTAGCATCGATGGATTCAGAAGCACAGCGTGGGCGGCAGGAACAGCTCCGCTCGGCCAAGCGCGCCTTGCGACAGTTTCAACGCCGTCGTGCGCAGGAACAAGGCAAACGAGCCTCACGCACGCTGCGTGCGTCGGTACTGGTCAGGAACGCTGAAGCGCCGCCAACTGTACTGACACAATACTTCACGGCGTCCAACCACCCAGGACCCATTGCGCGAGAGTCTGCCGTGCGGGCCACGGACAAGACGAAGCGCCGCAGGTCACGACCCAGTACGATCTACATGGACGAAGGTCCCTTCTCTCGCCGTACCTCCCAAATCTGCTGGTCAGGTTCCATGGAGGGCGGTGACGCTCGCCACCCTCGCCAGGGCTCCGTGTCCTCGTCAAGACTGCCGACCATGTCGGCGGGGCATCGATTGAGCTTGGCACGACAGTCTCTCTTGGAAACCCAGCGACAGTCTCTGGATCCCGCATTTCATGACGGACCTAGGCGACGCAGCCGTCATTCTCGTCAGCTCAGCATCTCTACCCGTGGCCAGGGATTTGAGGTGTTGAGTGGACAGTCCCTGCATCGCACATCCATGCACCAGGATGCATCTACGCGCCGATCGATTCGATTCTCCGCATTGGAGCCAGCGAGCATCTTGTTTGGCATGTCCAGTGTACATAAGCCACTTCCCCCTGCCCCATCGTCTGTGCCCACGGACTGGAAAGCCGAACTGCGTGGCATGGAATCGGACGATCGAGAGGATCGTGAGACTGCCTTGGACAAGCTCGAAGGGCGTCGTCCGCCCAGTATGATGCCCACGCTCAAGGCCAGCGACGACCAACGCCGTTCCATTGTCCCATCGTGGCTGTCTATGGGCGATGCTCCCCCGACACAGCTTCAAGTGCCCAAACGGTCTGGTGCCTCGAAGCGCCAGTCTATCGTTCCAATACCGCCACCTATGCGCAAGGAGACACCGGAATGTCAAGATCCGCGTGATGAAATGGACCGAACGCCGCGACCTTCCGGCCCGGAGACGGCTGTGCCGTCGGCTGAAGCTCCACGATCGCCACTGCGCCCCTTGCGACTGAGCTCCCTTTCCACGGCTAGGCGGCCTTCGACGCAGGCGTCTCACAAGGCTGCTAGGCGGGTATCGAGTATCACCTACAAGGCCTCCTACGATAATGACCTCGCAACGCCTACGCGTGCGTGGAGCGACTTGGAACAGAAGCACCACCAGCCCTCGAGCTCGCGGGGTGTGTTATCGGCGGCGACATCGTGGGCAACGTCTGATCAGACACAGAGCTTGTTCAGTCCTGACTCCAACGTATCCGACTCGCCTGGTGCGACGAGCATCGACTCGACAGATCACACATCTCGGAAGCGTGGCTTCCGCATGGAAGATCATCTTTTGGCCTCCCTTCATGCGCGGATGGATGAGCAGCGTGAGCGACACCAACAGGAACTTACGAGCTTGCAGCGCGAGTTAGAAGAAGTACGGCAGGTCATGGGCTCACAACTTGTGGCCATGACGGGTGCTAAGGATGCAGCGGAGAAAGAGCTTGCCGAGTTGCAGAAGCAAGTGCATGACATGGGGACACAGCTCGAAGACACGTCTGGCGAGCGCGATATGTACAAAGAAGACATTGTTGACTGGCGATCGCGCTGCAGTGATTTGGAGCACACCATTCAGTCGCAGCAATTGCGTCTGGACCAAGAATGGACGTGGCGCCGCGTGGCGACAAAGCGCATGCAGGCCATGAGCCACCGTCTGCAGGCCGACACATCTGTATACTCTGATGAAAGTCAAGCGTCCCCCAGTGCATCCGGCTCCATGTCATTGCTAGAAGCCTTGCCCGAGCTGCCCGAGCTGCCGTCAGAGGATGAACTAGGTCTGTGGACGCAGCGAGTCACTCGACAGCTTTCCAAGCATGCGCCAAACTCAGACGCTCCTGACTTGGCGCCCGAAACGGTCAAGCTCTTGACGGACATGCGCGAGCAAATCCTGGCGCTGTACTCAGCTCTGCGCCTCGAGGAATCGAATCATGCGTTGACGCGGGATCAGCTGCGTGACGCTCAAAGCAAATCGCGTGCTAGCGATGATGCCCAGCCGACCATGCGTTCCTTGGTGCTTGACATGCCGACACCCACACCCGCTGAAACGGAGGCACTCGAGCCGTTTGCCACGGTGGATAAGACGTCGGGTACCGATGCGCAGGACACCGCAGCTGATATTCTATTTCCTGGTACTGCACAAGACGACAGCGCCCCGATTGGCTTGGGCTTCTCGTCCCCTCCCCATGAGGCTGCCTCACTACGCTCAGCTGAGGTGTTCTCTTCTCATGACCGTGAGTATTCAGACGAGAGTTTGGGTTTAGCAACGAGCCAACCTCATGCGCATGAGCCAGAAACACCCAAAGACTCAGCAGATCTATTCCATACAGACTCCAAGCGAGCATCTGGCATGTTTTCTTTGACAATGGATCCCTATGCGCCGCTCTCGGGGATGACGTCATCGTCTACCACGAGCCAGCCCGCCTGGCCTGACGTCGATACGAGTCATACGGTCGACGCCGAGGGCGAGGCTGCTGATGCCTATCTGCAGGGCCACATCCCTGATGCGTACATTGATCTGGAAGGCGGCGTCATGGACGACAGCGCCTGGGTGGACGAGGAGGACGTTTCTGACGCGGAGCAGCCAGACGATCTCGTGTCCAGTCCATCGACGCCACGCCCCGAGTTTATTCCCGAATGGAGCTTCGAGCAGGCCGTGTTTGAGGCAAATCGAGACATGCAGCTGTACAAGGCTTCAGGTAAAAGCCATCGCAACAAGTATGCGCGGCGTGGTGCGCGTCGCATGCGCCAAAACGAGATCGAAGACTTTTTTGGTATCTTTGACGTGGCCACAGATACGATAACGCCATTGCCCGTGCCTGACTATGCCCTGGACATGCCTCCTGTGGATACGAGTAAGCTTCTGCCAGCATGGGAATACCCACGGCCTGATCAAGATGACGGCACTTGTGCGCCATCGCTCGATGAGCCGTGGCAAACCCCCAAAAGGCGGCCTCAGCCTGTGAAAACCACATCGCCTATGGACGATGTCAACAGAAAACCAGTTCCATCCGTGTCGCAAACGCTCTCTGAGTGGGCGTCGTCCTCATGGACGTCCGAATCATACTCGGACGGCAGCGCTACGAACGCACCTGTGCCCGAGATCCAGTCTTTCGACGCCACACAGCTTGTGGACGATGACATGTTGCCATGCGCTCCGAACAGGAACTCGCTGCTGGCTCCTGCTATTCCGGCACCATGCACTCCAATTCCTCGGAGTCCAGGTGACGACTCTCCCTCCCCCCTTTCTCCCGGACGTATGCGGCTTGTGAAGCACAATCCCCTCACACGGATTCCTGTGCCCACGCCCATATGGAAGTTGGACTTTGAGCTCACGACGGCTGTGCCTCATGCACCTCAGCCTTTTACTATATAACCTTGTGTGTGATAAATAGATGTAGGATGATATGTTGACGGAACATGAAACGATGGATTCTTTGGTCGGTACGCGGTCCGTGCAGCATATCATGTGGAGGAACGACGCAGTCGGACCGTACCTACTGCCTACCATGAATAAAGCTAGCGGGCCAAACGTGCCACTCGGTCTGCATCCGTCAAGCACATCTAGCTCTCTTAGCAAGGTGTTTGCTGTGTTATCTGTACTCGCACTGTGCATGTGGCTTCTGGCGGGTCATCATGCAGGAGACATTCGGCTTGCCATGGACACGGTGGCGCTGCAAGACGTGTGCCCACAGGAGCCTGCTTACAACGTCACAGAGGCCCTCCATGGACTAGAGCTTCAATTTCCTTCCGTGCTGCACTCGGCCAAACTTCTCAGTGAAGCCGTGCAGATCGACACCACTGTGTATGACAATATCTCAGACACGGATGACTGGGCTGAGTATTGGGATTCGATCTTCTCGCCATTTGCCGACTGGATCCAGACGTCATTCCCCCACATGCACGATGCGGCCTCACCGGTAAGGCGCGAGCTTGTGAACAAGCATGGGCTCTTATACACTTGGCCAGGCTCCGACCCAACGCTCAAGCCTATTGTTCTCATGTCGCATCAAGACGTTGTGCCTGTCGCGAGCGAGACGCTGGATCAGTGGATTCACCCACCCTTCTCTGGCCACATCGATCTCGAGAACCAGACTATTTGGGGCCGTGGTTCCGTTGACTGCAAACTTTGGCTTGTCTCGACGATCTCGGCCGTCGAGACGCTGGTCAAGTCTGACTTCAAGCCAAAGCGGACCATCATTCTGAGCATTGGGTACGACGAAGAGTCTGACGGTAAACATGGTGCTCAGCATCTCTCTGCCGAGCTTGAGAGGCGATTCGGACCTGGTGGTATCGGCATGATTGTGGACGAAGGCACACCACTTTTGTCCTCCGTCGACCCAGGTAGCTATGGTGTTCCTATCGCCGTACCAGCTGTGGCTGAGCGTGGCGCTATGAATATGAAGATCATCATCACGTCTCGTGGCGGACATTCGTCCATGCCACCGCCTCACACGTCCATTGGTATCATGTCGCTGATCATTGCCAAGCTAGAAGCCAATCCGTTCCCCGACGTTCTGGGCGACGAGTCCAGTGCATCCATCCGGCAACTACAGTGCGTCCGCGATGCCCCCTATATGCCGGATGAGCTTCGTCGGGCGCTCCTCAAGGTCGAACAGGCCGAGCGCGCGTTGTCGGACAAGAGCACCACATCGTGCATGCACCACATGTGGCCCAAGATGAACCGGCTGCACCTAAAAGAGGCGCGCCTGGACGAAGCACGGACGCAGCTGATGCAGGCACTGGACTATGCCTCGCGTCAGCTTCTTAAGACGACGCAGGCCATTGATATTGTGCGCGGAGGTATCAAGGTCAATGCTTTGCCCGAGTCGGTTCTTGCCTATGTGAACCACCGCATTGCTCCCTACGCCAAGGTCAGCACTGTTGTGCAGCATTACAAGGACCTTCTGGTGCCTTTGGCCAAGCAGTACCGATTTGCCCTGTCGATTGATGACGACGTTCTCGTCCCACACACAAACGCTTCGACAGCCAACGTCCAAATTGAAAAGTCGGGTCTGTTGTACGACTCACATGAGCCGTCTCCGTTTGAGGGCTCGAATGCCGATGCATGGCGACTGCTCTCTGGCGTGATCCGTGAAACATGGCACACAGATGAGCCACGCCATGAGCTGCGCTCTTTGGACGACGATCACGTCCCTAAGCACAACATGGGCCAATACAAGGATTCTGTGCGTGTCTCGCCCTCCATCATGTTCGCCAACACAGACACGCGCTGGTATCACAACCTCACGAGCAATATTTTCCGGTTTGGTGCCATGACACTGCATCCCGATCTCACGGGTATGTCGCCATACCTTCACATTCACACGGTGAACGAACATGCGTCGATTGACTCGATTGTCAAAGCAACCCAATTTTACGCCAATATGCTGGTCGCCGCGAATCACGAGCCGATTGAAAGGGTATAAAGGGTCACTATAAGGGCACCACAGTCTCTTTTTTCTCTGGTCCGATGGATACCATCACAGCCGGCGAATCGGCCGTGGGTGCATCGAGCAGAGTGAGTTCTCTAGCTGGTACGAGCAAGGGCACCAGGTATTGGCGACAGGGAATCATGAGCACGATTATGATAGGAAAGCCGATCGCCGCAATGGTTTGCGATATAGCCATGGTCAGTCCAAAGAAGAGCCACTGTATACCAACGAATACAGTCAATGTTGTGCGTCTGACCCGCAAGCGCTTAGATGGCGCCAATGCGCTCTGATCACGTAGCATCGACAAAGTGCGTGTGACAATCGGATTCGCTTCGATCGACGCCCAGCCGACCAACAGAAACACACCCGCAAATACGGCACGCGGCATCGTGCCTAAGGCCACAAGGATCGGTCGCGACATGGCCCCCAATGTCAGGAGTCCAATCACCAGGTGACTGAGTCGCTGCTCAACTACGCGCACCGTACGCACGCGTGGGAAATGCGTTACATGCAGGATGGATGCATTCTCACTGACGTGGTGCATGGGTTCCGGTGCCATGGCCTGCGCCATTTCGTGATCCTCTGGCGCCTGCATTTGCTCATACACCGACAGCGAGTCAGTGTGATCAGGCGCCTGCGGAACGAGGCCATTTGGCACTGGCAGGCCCATTAGACCTGATACCAGCGTCGTAATGCCAAGCAAGAAAAAGTCCCAGTGAAAGCCAGCCGGCTTTTGGATCGGAAATTTACGTGCCTGTGCCATAACGCTCGACACATTGTGATCAAAGTAGAAGAGAAGCATGATCATCAACCCAAGTGGCGCCGCGACAAACACCCATCGAACCTCGATGTGCCAAAAGTCAACAATCCATCCGCGGTCCAAAGTGGGAAAAAAGCTGCGTGTAATAGGTAAATGAGATATGGGCACTTCCTTTAGAGATGTTTTAGGAAAGTGGGAGAAACCGGTCCAAAAGATGCAGCCCGCCGTCAAAGCCAACGAGCCCACAAGGCGTCGAAGCCGAAAAGGTAGGTACGCAGACGAGTGGACTTGCGTTATAAAGTACACAGACACGCAGAATAGCACAGCGATTGTGACAGACAGCCAGCCCGTAGCATTGTCATGACCTGGCAAGGAAAATTCCGATATCAACAGCTCAATACCCTTTTCCACATAAATCACGCCGACATACAGTCCAAATGTATCCGACGTCATTTCCGTAATAAACCGCGTAAAGTCACATAGATTGAAGATGGCCACCGCAAAATGAAAACCGGCCGCCCAGATGAGCACCCAAGCCTGTAGACGGAGATATTTGATTTGATCAAAGCCGTAATGATCATGAAAGATGTCGTATATGGTATAGTTCATGAGATCTGTCAGGCCTGTTACTCCCACAAACGTAAGAGGTTGCACAGCAAGCAGGGAGAATACAATAGCCGCCAACGCGGACGCTAAAATAACTTCGTTGACGCCATAGCTGTGCTCTGTCCGTTCATACATATCCAAAACGTAAGCCAATGCAGGCATGAGATTGATGAAAAAGATGCGCACGACACTTGTGGCTACCGTGAATAGGTTTGATGCATGTAGCGCATCTGTCCAGTCCGATGCATAGTACGGGGCCCGTCGACACAGATCAGACCACATGCCGCGAAATGGTCGCAGTTCGTAGAACCACGATCGTTGTGACCATGGGACTTCGCCCCTTGTAGACTGCTTGTTTGGCATTAGACAAACAGGTTTACCCTCACTTCGCTTTGCATGTCACTGTGTGATGGAGGGCGGAGGACGGCACCCAGAGCCACAATCTGAATCGATGGGCAGCGCAGAGAATGGAACCACACAAAAATATATTACGTAGGCGCAGCATGCTTTTTTCCTCCTGGTCTTGATGCGCGTGATAAAAGTTCGGGCAGCCCTCCTGTCCGACTTTGAAGTGCTGCAGCTGCTCCGTGATAGTGAGGCCGAGCAACGGAATGAAGCACGGACTCGTAAAGAGCAGCAAGTATCTGATACCGATATCGCCTCCAATTTTCGCACTATGCAATTTGAAGCCATAACTTCTCTCTCGCAGCCGTTTCGGGCATGCTCCTTGCAAACAGCTGAGCACATTCGTGCGTTTCTAGATGACCTGCAGAAGCGCGGCTATGTTATCCCAGATGAGCGCATCCTGGCTGATGAGCCAGGCCTGACCAAGACGGAACGCTTACAGCTCGTGAACCATGCGCCCTCCAGCGTCGTGGAACTACATACGCTGGTGGAAGAGTTGGGACAGCGCATGAACGATGATCAAATCAACGACATTATCCAGTGTGTGACGGCGCACTTGCCTATTCCCGATGCATCTAATACCGATCCACACACCATGCCCATGGAACACCCGCCTCCTATGATGCAAGACAACTCGATGACCCAAGCAACCGACATGCCTGATGCTGACATGGATGAAGAAGACGCTTTTCCTGAGGAGCATTTTGAACACGAAGAGCCTGGCGCGAATATGGACCACGACGCAGGCGGCGGATATGACGCGGATGATTAGACACTGTTTCACTACTTTTGTATACATAGATGCCCTATCTCCAACCAGCACCGCCGCGACCATGACCGCGGCTCAAGACAGGCAGGATACCAAGAGCGCGTGCACGACGAATAGCCTTGCCGATCTGGCGCTGACTCTTGCGTGTGAGCCCAGAGACATTGCGCGATTGAATCCGGCCCATTTCCGTAGTGAACTGCGACAAGATAGCACCGTTCTTGTAGGTATCGTCAGCCAGCGATGGCTTAGCAGGGTTAATACCGAGTAAATAAAATGGGTCATTCTTCATGGCTTCCCGCTTAGATGGTCCCAGCAGCGGGGTTCGTACTCGTGGGGGTATGGAGCTCATGTTAGTTGGGTTTAACGTTTGTGGGTCATAGTACTGCAGGGTCAGAATCTCATCGCTTCATACGTACGTGACCATTCTGGAACACCTTGTTTGGCAAATTCAAGCGAGCATCACCCAAGTGGGATCGCTGCTCTTTCTGGCGATGGCCTCGTGAATGCTGAGAGGCCTTTTGGGGACGGCTCTCGAGAAAATCAGCGAGCTGGTCCAGCTTTTTCTGGGAAGATTGATCGTCCGCCTCGTTTTCTGGGACATTCGATAACATCCTAAGTGAGCTCCAAATAGGCATCACAGGCCCTTTGGCTGGCACTCGCAGGCTGGACACAAGTCCCAAGAATCCGCGCGTCACAAGCATGCTGGCTTGGGTCCTGAGCGAGATTCCCTGGCTGGTCGTGATCGAGGAAGAGTAAAATCACGTGACAACCAGGGTCGGCTGTGTGCGGATGGTCCAAGTTGGCTCGTTCGCCGCCATGACGCTGGATCTCTCTGTGTACCTTGTCACAGGTCGTGAACTCTTGCCACCAGGCAAAGACTATTTCGTGAGTTTGGAGGAGTCTATCAGGGACGGTCATGTGCCTATCGTACAAATTCGCGAGAAAAGTGCCTCTTTCCAGGAATTTCTCGATATTGCGCGTGCGTCCCTCACCATCTGTGATAAGTACCATGTGCGCATGATCATCAATGATAGCATCGATGTGGCTGAACATCTTCCTGAGCGTGTGGGACTGCATATTGGGCAGGATGACGAGAAGATCGAGTGTGCACGCAGACGTCTAGGACCCAACCGCATTATAGGCTTGTCCGTGCACACTGTGGAAGAAGCGCAGGCAGCGCTGAACAGTGATGTGAACTATGTGGGCATCGGTCCATGCTGGCCGACCAAGTCCAAAGACGGTGTCAAAGATGATGATGCACTCATGCTATGCGGTGCACGGGATATCGTGGCCAGCCTTCGACGCGAGTCGGCATCCACGCCTCCCGGTAAGCACACATCGCTTCCTAGTGTGCTCATTGGCAGCCTGAACGCGCGCACAGCACGTAGATCTCTGCTGGGCTCGTCCACGGAGCATGCAATGGCAGATGGTATTGCTGTCATCTCAGCCATCGTATCTCGTCAAGATCCTGATGCTGCTGCCAAAGAACTTCACGATATTGTTACGAGTGCTCGCCGAGAGCATGAAAGCATCTTTTCTAGCAGTGTTCAACCCAAAGAACTTGTACAACAGTCACGAGAGCTTCTGACGGCTCACCATGCACGGTACGATTGTAATACACGCAAGCACGATACCTCACGCGTAACTTTGCCCAGGCCCCTTGTGCAATCTATCACCTCGCATGTTTCGTCGAACTTTAGTGCGAATATTACCCTGGCGTTTTCGGCCAGTCCCATTATGAGTCACGAAGCACAGGAAGCTGAAGCACTCAGCTATGCACAAGGCTCATTGCTGCTAAATCTCGGCAGTATTTCGTCTGAAGCGCGTCGTGGTATGAGCGTGGCTGGCCCTGCCGCGAATGAAAGAGGCAAACCAGTCGTTTTGGATCCCGTGGGCGCGGGCGCTACGTCATACCGCCTTGCTACTGTGCACAGCATTCTCAACGAAACGCAAGTCACACTCATCAAAGGAAATGCGGCTGAGATAGCAGCTTTGTGTGGCTCCAATGACGCTAAGGCTCAGGGCGTGGATAGTGTGGGAGAGCTTCGCTCAGCTCCTGCACTCGTACGTCGTCTAGCTCGTCAAGAAGGTGCCTTTGTTTTACTCACCGGTGAGGTCGACTATCTCACCGATGGCGAATGCGTCATTGAGTCGCGATGTGGGTCTGAAATGCTTGGATGCGTGACCGCTACGGGATGCTCTCTTGGGTGCATGGTAGCGGCTGGCTTGGCGGCTGCACAGGTCAAGTATGGCGTTCAGCTGGGATGCCAGACTCAACAGCGCCGCGTGCCGCCGCGCACTCATAGTGCCTTGCTTGTGGGTGCGCTGGCTGCTCTGCTCACCTTCACCATTGCATCTGAGCATGCTGCCGAGCGCCCAACGGTGCACGGCCCTGGGTCTTTTATTCCTGCTCTCTTGGATGAGGTGGCTGGGTTTGATCCTACTTGTTTGCCTTCGTATGTGGAGCGTGTGACCTTGTCTCCTGTTTCCTAGGAATTACGCAACGCGACCCACCGCTCCCTTCGTAACTTGTCGCTAGAGTATGAACCAAGACTACTGGGGTATAGACGACATTCTTGTCGAAAGCCAAGTACGCAGACAGATTTCTTACGCAGCAAATTCCCTGCGTATTCAATATCGACGTGCCTGGTCTAGGCTATCTTGAAGGCTCGGAGGAGGAGGATGTGCGTGGCCTTTTCTCTCACACAGATCCACAAACACACGCGTCTCGAACTGCCATACTGGATGGCTCAGATGCTTGCTGTATATGACATTATTTCAATCCAGCAGCCCAAGCCATATGGAGCCCGCGTACGATCAGCACTCAATGCCAGTGCTTCCTCTGTTCGGCTTCGTGACTTGGTACCCTATTGGTACGCGATGGCCTTGCGCCTATCCCAATTGTGCGTATCGATTTTCTGACGTACAGGCTGGATTCAGAGGAAATGAAGCATTGGCTGGCCAAGGTAGGTGGCTGCGCACTTACTGTAGACCTATATGGGAAGACTTCCTCGCATTTACGAGCTCAGCGTGTTGCTCGGCCGCACTACAACCCACAGCGACGCTCTCACCGCGGGTCACATGCAAGAGGCCGGGGGGCTTACCATGGAGATGCAAGAGTTTTTGCAAGGACTGGATGAAAATGAAACGGCATGTACGTTGGTACCTATTCACAAAAAGTGCTAAGCGCGTGTCAGTCTGCAGGACGAACCATGCAGGAGTACTTGGCCTGATCAGCTGAGGTCCAATTCTTGCACTAAGCTGTGCAAACTTGCGAGCGGATCGCGCGACATCTTTGAAGGCGATGGCGTCCGACTTGGTCGCTCGTTTCCTGTATCCATTCTGCCTGGTGATCCGGTCACTGACCAATGCATGGCTTGCGGCGTACCGCTACGAGCCGGCGAACTATCGCCACGGGAGCTTCGCGACGATCCCGGACGTTCTTGCGGTGGATGCACAAGCTGCTCACTCAGACTGGCCAGATCTGGGACGTCTGTCACGAAGGACGAGACGTTTCGTGAAAATTCTCTATTCTTCTCTGCCGCTGACCATGAGGTGGACATGGTCGAGGACTGGTTCGAAGACGCGAAAAGAGTACTGGAACGGCCTTGTACCTCGTCTGTCGATGTATCGCCCGTGTTGTCCTCTTCGAGCAAACGCACATCACGAGCATAGTCTTGACGACGAAGTAAGTAAGGCCGCAAGAGCGTTTCATCCACGCTGCTCAAGTGCCCCTCACGCATGTATGACTTGAGCACACCTGGCTGCACAATGAACAGAGCACCTAACTGGCGCAGCATTTCGAAGCGGTCGTTCACGACCGGAACGCCAAAACGGCCACATACGTCCTGGTACATAGCCAGGTCCTTGGTCAGCATGAGTCCACCTGTGGCATTTACCGTGTATTTCTTGAGATGATCACATAACAAAGCATGGAATCCAATACCCACTTCTGTAAACAGGGCCTCGCAGGTGCGTTCAGATAGTGTGCTGCGGGCCTCCTGCTCTAGTACCTCGAGTGTGTCCACGATGGCAAGGCAAGGCTCTGTATTGAGCTGTGTCAGAGCCACATCGTCGTTGCGTGGGCAATAGTCGGTGCGCTTCTGTGTCGAGAGTCGTGATGCCATAAAGCCTAGCAGATTGTCGGTATACTTTTGCAGCAGGGCTTCGCTTTTGCCCTCCACACGGAGCATGTTGTGGTTGTTGTAAATGGCTGTCTCTCGGCGAAGGGTGACACTTGATGCGGTGAGTGGGAGAACAGCGGTTTGTACGTAATGCTGCCATAGCTCTGTGAGCTCTTCCACCCGACGCAAGAGTGTCAAGACGCTGTTATCAGGCGGCGTTGACGCGCGCACGTCGTAGCCGAACATTTGCACCGTGGCCGTTTCCAAGGCTGCCTCGACGTACGCCTTGAGATAGGCATCCGTTAAGACGCGCAGTAGAATGAAGGTGTTTTTAGGGACGTCAGAGGCGGCACAAAGGTCTACGCAGCGGCCGAGTGACTCGGCGTGCCAGCGCAGAAGACGTTCCGCGAGGCTGAGCGAGATCTCACCTCGTTCATCGGGGTTTTCGCCCACGGGTAGGGGCGGTGCGACTTCTTCCTCTGACATACTAATACCGCGAGCGCGGTCCACGAGGCGCTTGAACGAGGAGACTTGCGGCGCGGCGCCGTAGCCAGCACTATCGCTTAATGTGGAAAAGGCCACAGAGCTTCCGAACGAGCCTGTATTTCCGGTAAATTGGTCGCGGATGCGACTAAAGATGGTGGCGTTCGTGCGTGTGGCTTTGAGGGTAGCTTGATGCCAAGCAAAGAAGTATTGCAGGGTGTGGGCAAAGAGACCACTGAGTACGCGACACTCGCGGTCCAAGTACCGCAGTTGCTCCAGGTACTGGAAGAACAGCTCTTCCACGCTCTGATCGAGCATCGCCCCTAGCACGGAGCCACCTGCCGCTGCGAGCTGTTCAGATGTGTACGAGTCTGTGCCGATCAATGCATCGGCTTCTTGGTTTGAAAGGGCAAACAGACCGTCGAGATTGCTGCTAGAATAAGGCCCAGAGGATACGGTGATACCTGCGCTGCGCAGGTCGATGGTCTTGAGCTCTGATACGAGAAGCAGTGTCGAGCTCCGTGTGACGTGCAGCATGCGGAGAAATGCGAGGCCAGCAGCATCGATGGTGGTATCTTGGCGTGTCGTGCCTGCAGCCGCGGCGTCCTTTTCTAGGGCGCGGTGCATGATGGCTTCGATGTAGGCCTGGACGCTCTGTCCAAATACGCGTCGTAAGAACAGCTGCATCACGAGCAAGGGCGTGGGGAATACGGCGGCGATAATCTGGGCCTCTAGCTCGACCGTGCGACGAATGTCTGCATAGAGCGCGTCTAGCGATGGCTCCGAGCGGGGAGGCACCGAGTTGGGGTCGGTGATGTGTGCCCAGAGAGGTGCGGTGCCAATCTTTTCCGCCTCGGCCATACGCTGCTTCGAGATGAAGAAGTCGTGCTGATTCACATAAATGTTGATGCACGACATACCGCCGTTGAAGCGTTGCAGCACATGTGCAATGTGGCTCATCATCTTGGGATCAGAGCGACGGTAGTACTTGTCGAATAGGCGCAGCATGTCTCGCTCGAATTGTTCACAGTATCGCTCGATGGCATGGCTCGTGTCACTGCTGCCTTCGATATCCACTTCCCGGCTAATGACCGCTAAGCGGCGCAAGATGGTGGCGGCTTTGAGGCGCCCGTCGCGCCCCGCATGTTTGCGCAGGTAATCGAGGCGCTCGGAGCTTCCTCGGGCGAACATATAGTAGAACTCAATCAGATCTTTCGTCTCGCTGGCGCGCGTTCGCTGGCGATCGAGGGCTTCGAGTTGTTCACCGATACGGATGGCGGTGCGTCCCACCTCCGATATGCGTGTTTGCAGCGAGTCGAAAGAGGACTGCGTAGCGTCGAAGTTGTTCGTAAGCTGCCGAATCTTTTTCGTGTAGACGGACTGCGAGACTTGCACAGCCGAATTGAGAGAGGCTGTGCGTTCCAGCACCTTGGTCCTGATACCTTGCAGCTCATGCGCGGCCTGGGAGATGGTCTCTGCGAATGGGCGTGCATCAAAGACAGGTCTTGCTTTGGCCTGCGCCATGTGATCCTCACACAGGGCCGATACGAATTCGCTCGCGTTGAACGCGCCCTGGAACGTGGGCAGGGTGCACAGGCGCTCCACGGGCGGCTTGTTCATATCGAGGTCCATCTTGCGCGGCGGTCGTGCTGGTGCACGAGGCGCAGGCCTGTTCCTTGGTATGCGGTGCGGCGCCGCATGAGGCGGCGGCTGCGCTAGGCTCGTCACCATCGTCGCGATCGACACTGAACGCGCACGAGTCGGGGGCGCCGCTGCCCCCGGCCGCTGCCTGCAGGCTGACTAAGCATATGAAGGCGCTTGTCGGCGGCCGCGGTGGTGGGGCGGTTTTTCTGCGCCTGGTTCCATGTCGTTGGCCGACTCTTTGCTGGCGCCGTTGCTGACGGCGCTTGACACGCGCGTGGGCGTGCGAGAAGCGCTGCAGGCAGCCAAGTCGCAGGACGTGATACGACGGGCGTCGGAGGCTGGGGACGCAGACGCCTTACGTGCGCTGGAAAAAAGCATCGCGTCCTGGCTGGGCACGTCGCCCGCGCAGAATGCTGACGAGCCTGCATGGGCGGTGGGCGCCGACGTAGCGCATGCCTTCGTGGAGCAGTGCGGATGGAGTGTGGTCGAAGCGCACGGGCATGCATGGGTCCAGCGCGCCATGTCGCATCTGGAGCATGTCGCGGCGAAGGGCGTTCCACCTGCCCTTCTCGTGTCGGTGGCCCCGCTGGTGCGTTTGGCCGTGTTTGATGTTATGGGACGCGAAAGCGAGGCGCACCCCGACTTTCATCGTGCCGTCACGGCGCCGCACATCACCAGGATGGGCCATGCGATCGTGAGCGTATGTGAGGCGTGCCAAGCGGGCCCGTCGAGCCGTGCGTTTGCGCAGCTCTTGGACGCTCTGACGCTCCACGTGCGCCTGTATCCTCATACGTACCGCACGCATGTGGCGCGCATGCACGCTTTGTGCATGCAGACGCTGTTTGGTCCCTATGCGGCGATGGACGCGTCGGTGATGCCCAGGAGCGCTGTGCTCGTCTCGAGTGCGACGCAGCTTCTCTCGGCACTGCATCTTACCGGCGCCGCGTCGACGTCGTCTGTGGACCGCGATGCGATGGCCTACACGGGCCCTCAGAAGCTCTCGCAGGCCCAGCTCTGGGCCGCGACGATGCAGGAAATGCTGGACGGCCTCGTGACGTCCTTGCATGGCTGTGCGCCGTCGGTGCCGTGGGCTACATGGGGCGTGCCTGCGCCGTCGGCCGCCATGCCTCTCGCATGGACGGCGCCGGTGCCTGACTACGCCATCAGCCTGCCTGCGTGCCTGCGCCGCTGCGAGATGCTCCTCGGCCGCCGTGACGCTCCGGGCGTGCTGCTTTGGTTTATGAGCACACCTACTCCACGGGCTGTGCCAGTGCCTGTAGCGCGCTGCGTGGCGATAGCGACGGCCATGATCCAGGCGCGCGTGTCGCGCGACGATGCGCCTGTCGACCAGCTCCGGCACGAAGAAGCGATCGTGCCGCGCCTGCGCGAGATGGGCGCGCAGCTGCTCGTCCATGTCGCCAAGACGTGTCAGCAGGCCTGCTGGGTGCCCATGCATGCGGCGCAGTCCCTCCATGCTGTGTGTGCGATGGCCGAGCGTGCGGCCGGCGCGCACGAGCGCGTGTGTGCGCTCTGGGCCCTCTACCACCTGCTGTCGCCTGACTCGGAGGCATGTGCCGCCGTGCCGCTGGATCCAGCGAGTCCGTTGGTGCAGCGAATCGCCCGACTTTGTGTCCAGACGCAAAGTGCATACGTCGTGCAGGAGCCAGCGTCGTGGACGTGTGCGCCGCCGCTCAAGCGCGTGCGTGCGTTTGAGAGCGATGCCGTGCACGTCTCGTCGCGCGCCGCACAGGACGCGATCCTCGTCAAGACGTCTGATGCCCTCGAGGCCGTGCGATATGCGATGCAGCTCTATGTGAGTCTGTTCGGCATGCTGGCCTCGAGTGCCGCGCCAGGCCACCGAGATCTGGCGCGGACGGGCGCCTTGGCACTCGTGGGTCTCGTCGAGGCTCTGGTGGATGCACGTATCCTCGACGCATCGAACGAGCACATGGTGCAGCTGTGTGAGCATGGCATTCATTCTCTGACGATGCTCGCTACGACACACACGGGCGCGCTGATCGCCTCGATTCTCCCCCGCGTACATGCCGTGCTGTGCCGAGGTGCTCAGTCGCGCGTGCTGCGTGTTCGCCGCGCGTGTGTGCTGGGCACGTCGGCCGTGCTTCCCGTGCTTCGACCTCGTGTGCCGCCCCTTGTGGATGTGGTCGACTCGAGTGCGTTGGAAGAGCGTATACCCGAAGCGGATGCCCAGGACCATGTGCCGCTGCCTGCGCCGGCCTGGCATGGCGCTGATACGGTGGCTGCGACATGGACGACCGTCGCGGACGTGGCACCCCCGGGGCCTGTCGGCGTGGCGCCCAAGCAGGCCTCGGCAGCTCCCGCACCAACGCCGGCATCAGTTCCAGCTCCAGCGCCAGCTCCGGCACTAGCACCGGCGCCAGCTCCAGCGCCGGCGCCGGCGCCCACCTTGCCTGCCCCGCCCGAGGCGTCTACGCCGGCTCCGCCGCTGCCCGCCGCGCCGCTCGCATCCGCCCACGACCCGGTCGACGACGACGACGACGAAGAGGCCATGCCTACCCTGGACATGCAAGCCTCGGACGACGAAGGTAGCAACTAGATACCCTATACAGGCACGCGCTCAGCTCCCCACACATACTCGCCGCACCGAAGACACGGCCAGCCACCGACCTGCTGGAGATCCAGCTGCACGTTGTCGTCGCGGAGCGTCTCGGCAATGCACACGTAGCAGTACTGGCACGCATGATCATGCGTGGCGCAGGGCAGTGTGCGGTACGGCGTCACGATCAGCGCATCCATGTACTTGATGCCCATGGGCGACGTGTCGTGCAGCGTGGGACGCTTTTCACCGGGCGCAGCTGTCACGCCATGACGAGCTGCGCGGCGCGCAGCTAGGCGCTCCGCACGATGCGCGGCCTTGCCGTGACTGCCACTCTCGGTACGATGATCGAGGCGCCGACGAGGCTGGGACGCGGCCATGTCCTGCGTCTCGCTAGGCAGTCGCATCGAACGACCGTCCTCGGGTATAGCAGCACGCCGGAGCGGCGGCGGCGAGGGGGGCGTGTCAGTGTACACGCCGGCCTCTCGTTCTAGGCGCTCAAAGCACAGCGGGCAGCATTCATCGGGAAGGTACCAGTATCGCCCGAGCCGCTGGCTCTTGATCCAACGCGCCATACGGACTTGGCCGTCACTCTCGTCCACCTGCAAGCCCATGCGCCGCGACACACTGCGGGGAAGCACATCGTACACGATGCCCAGCACCGCGGGATGCGACGGCAGCTGCGCGATGCGCCGCAAGACACGCTGTGGCCGAATGAGCGGCAGTAGAAACAGCAAAAACTCCGTCAGGGCATTCCACACGAGCTGCCGGTTCAAAAACTCGAACGACACATGGCGGTGCAGCGCGCGGTTCGCGTACACAAGCCGCATACCGAGGAGGCGGTCGGTGATGGTGCGGTACTTGCCATTCCACAGAAACAGGCCAAAGTTGACCAAGGAAGCCAGGTTCCACAGCCGCTGCCCGTGCCGCCACAGGGCATAGGCCACAAACGCCGCACTCTCTCGAGGCGCCTGGTCATACTGGTGCGCGGACATGTAGGCATGCGCCTTGGCAAGCGAGTACGGCGCGATAATCGAGCACAGCGGATATAGCGCGAGTTGCATGCGCGACAGCGGCGCATCTCGCGTAGTGGGAGCGGCCCACTCATTGCGGTACCGGAGGTTCTGGAGCATGGCGCCATACGAAGCACGTCGGTCATAGATACTGAACTTGTACAAAATGAGCCGGAGCATCATGCGGATCTCGGCTGCATAGCGCCTCTCGAGCGAAGGCGATGCTCTGCGCAACGCGGCCGTGACCGGCTGCGCCAATAAATCGGCCAGCTCTTGATCCAGCAGATTCGCATCCAGCTGCCCGACGCGCTGGACGCGCAGCTCAGGCATCGGGAACGACGGGAGTCCATCGCGAATCCGCGCGACCGACGAGCTTGCGCGTGCATACGCCTCTTCATAAAACGCCGGCGCGGCCCGATCGGCCGGTCGACTCATCACCCACCACGAAACGCAGTGGTGGAGAAGCTCCTACGAACGAAGCGCGCGCGTCGCTTACCTGTGCGCCATGGAGGCACGTTGGCCCCGACTGGTCGTATTCGACTTGGACTACACGCTATGGCCCCTGTGGGTCGACACGCACGTCGATCCGCCCCTCAAGCGTACGCGGCACATCAATCAAGTGGTAGACAGGTACGTGCGATGCGCACTCACGCTCAGGGGCGGACAGCCACTATCGTTCTACGATCCAGTTCCGTACGTGCCGCGCCACTCACGCCAGCGAGATTTTGTTCCAACTTCGTCAGAACAACGTGAAGATCGGCGCCGCGTCGCGCACACAGGCACCCAGCGTCGCTAAGCAGGCACTCGCGGGCTTGATGATCACGCCACCGGCGTCGCAGGAGCCGCCCGTGTCCGCCCTGTCGCTCTTTGACTACATGGAGATTTACCCAGGCTCGAAAGTGGCGCATTTCCGACGCCTAGCGCAACTTTCCGAGATTCCATTCCATGATATGCGTACGTAAACTACATGCATGCCACTTACCAGTGACCAGTCTTTTTTGATGATGAGCACCGCAACGGTACGTGATGCCAGTCTCACGTCGCAGCGGAAGTCGAGTCGAAGCTGGGTGTCAAGTTTGTGCTCGTCGGCACACAGGGCCTCGACCGCGCCACCTTTGATCGGGGCATTCGCGCGTGGCGCGAACGCAGCGCCCCTTAGGCGTGCGGGAATGGGAGCATGGCCGGCGGCGGCGCCCCGCTCATCGGCATGGGCATGGGCATGGGAGCCCACGGAGTAGGCAAGGGGCGTGCCGCCTGCATCATGGCCATGTCTGCCTCATAGGCAGCCACCACGTTCGGCTCGTCCTCGTCGTCACTCAGCTCATCACCAAAAGCCTGCGTGTGTCGGTCACGGAGTCGCTGCGTAATGCGCTCGTCCAAGTCAGAGTCTTCGTCCTCGGACAAGGCCCCATCATCACCAGCAAAGGGCGATGCACGGGGCGTGTGCTGCATCTGCACACTGGGTGCGAACGGCATGGACCGCAGATTATCGATGATGCGCGTGCGCAAGCCCTCCAAATACTCCGGCGTATTCAAATTGTCCATACTCGTAGGCAGCACGTCCAGCTTGTACTCGGGGCCAAAGTACTGGATGTACTCGTTGAACGGCAGATCGGCACCCAGCTTCTTGCCCAGTAGCAGACCCGTCTCGTACGTCCACGTACGCGCCACATTGCGTATCGTATACCCACCGCCACCGACACACATCATCGGGACGCCAAAAGACCGAACAAACTCGACGCAGTTGGCATGGCCGCGCATGCTGAGATTGAAGCACCCCAGCTTGTCGCCAGCGAGCGAGTCTGCGCCACACTGCAGAATGACCGCGGCTGGGCGGAACCAGTCCATAATGTGCTGAATCACCGGACGGAATATAGAGGCAAACGTATCGGCATCAATTCCATCACGAAGCGGCACGTTGACGGCGTAGGACTTGCCTTTTTTCATGCCCACATCTCGCACATCACCGGTGCCGGGAAAGAAGTCACCAAATTTGTGGAACGAACACGTCATCACCCGATCCGTCGTATAGAACGCCTCTTCCACACCATCTCCGTGATGCACGTCAATGTCAATATACAAAACACGAGAATACGTGCGCAACAGCTCAAGAATGGCCAGGACAATGTCGTTGGTATAGCAAAAGCCACTGGCTTCGCGCTTCTTCGCATGATGCAGACCACCCGACCAGTTGATGACAACATCCGCAGAGCCCTCACGGAGCTTGTTCGCCCCAGCAATCGAGCCACCGCATGATATCGAGCAGAACTCAAATAGACCATCAAACGCCGGACAGTCCTCGCCGATCAAATACCGCGTGCCATCGCCCGTGAGCTCCTGGGCATTATCCGGCGATACACGGCTCAAGAAATCAATGTACTCGTCCGTATGAAACTTGGTCATTTGGTGCCGCGAGGCCCGGGGCGGTCGCAGTATTTGCATATACTTGTCCAGTCCATAGTTTAATATCAGGCTATGAGCCATGCGCATACGGTGCGGCTTCATAGGGTGTCCAAACCCATACGAAAAATTTCCCACATCGTTGTCGTAGTAGTATGCCACCTTCGAGCGCGTCGCCCCGAGTTCCCGCGCCGGCTCTACCATCCTTGGGCAGCGCGGTGGAACGGAGAAGAGCGGTGGATGCGGTGGCCCCACCCAGTTCGGCCGACATGTGGAGGTGAGGGACCGAGAGCGTCGGCAGCAGGGGCCTCGCGACGCTCATACACGACTCTCCTCCACGTACGCGTTCACTCCACCTGTGGGGCCATGGCTGGCGGCTCTCGACCACAAGCGTTGCCCTCGCCACCGCCACCGCCAGAGGATGTGGGCAGCGATTGGGACAGTGAGGGAAGCGGATCATCAGCTTTCGACGAGTACGAGCCGAGTGACGATGAGGATGAATACGTGCAGGAGGCGCCACCGTCCGTGGCTGACAACGACGAAGAGGCTGATATTGCGCAAGAAGACTTTACCCGACTGATTCGCGCGTTCCAAGATGAGCCAGGTGCGGAAAAGGGCACTGCCTCTAAGGGCGCCGCCGCACGAAGCAGCTCGGCATGGAAGCAGTCCATGGAAGCAGAGATGGAGTCGTTTCACCATGAGCTGCGTGACGTCAATGGGTACACACGCAAGAATAAAACCACACGTATTCGGGAACAGGCGCTCTCATCCGAAGTCAAGGCACTTCTTGCACAGGCCAATATCTCTTATGTGGAAGCCAATCTGCCCATGGCGATCCAGCAGCTGGAAGAAGTCATCCGTATCGAGCCCACGGTGGCGGGTGCCTGGTACACACTGGGTATGTGCTTCGAAGAACTGGGCGAAGAGGAAAAATCAATTCAGTGCCGTATCGTCGGTGCGCACTTGACGTCGAATGCATCAGATGAATGGAAGTCTCTCGCCCGCCGTAGTCGCGAGCGTGGCTTGTTTCAGCAGTCTATCTACTGTCTTCAACAAGCCATCAAGAAAAACAGGTACGACATCGATGCCATTTGGGATCGAGCTGTCATGCTCAAGGATTCAGGCCGTCTACGCGCAGCTATCGATGCATTCCTGGCTGTTTTGAAGCTGAGGCCTTACGATGCTGAAGTACTTCGCGAGCTGATTCCCTTGCTCGTGTCTGCCGGTGACTATGAAGCTGGTGTCGACATTTTGGAAAACATGCGCCAAGAAAGCTTGCATGGTCGGCCAGATCCGAACATCGATCCCGCGCTGGCAGAGAGCATGTCCGCTGCCGAAGCTAGCGTGCAGTTCACTTTGAATGAGCTCGTCACTCTGGCAGACTTGCTGCTTTTGCTAAACCGACCGCTCCAAGTCATTCTCGTCATCAAGCAGACCATTCGATGGATGCGGGGTCAGATTCGTGAAGATCGTGTCGATGATGCCCAAAATGATCTTGAGCTAGACGAAGGAGAGAATGACCAGCCTTACGAGCTGGATCGGGAAGTCCGACTCCGATTGGGTAAGGCTCGATTCATGCTCCGTGATACAGAGGAAGGCAAGCGCCATTTCAGTGTGCTTATGGATGAAGCAGATCCGTATGACTTTCCCGTGCTGTACTTTGAGATGGCAGAATTCTACTTTGAATACCAGCTCTATGCCGAGGCACTCGAGGCTTATCGCCCGCTTATCGAGGAGGGATTGGTGGACGACATGCAAGCTTGGTTCCATATGGGCATGTGTTACCAATACCTCGAGATGACGTCTGAAGCAGTACAGGTGTATGAATCCATTTTAGCCGAACAGCCAACCTACTTTGATGTGAAACTGAGCCTGGCAGAGGTGTACGAAGAGCTCGGCGAGCGCGAAAAGGCCCTCGGTCTCGTGAACGATGTCCTCGTGGCGCGCAGTGAGAACAAACAGGCGCCGAGCGAGCCAGACGCGCCAGGTCCTCAGGACCAGGCGGAGCCCTCCTTGTCCTTCTTTAATGAGTCAGCGCCTTCGCAAATCCTACCAGCGGGATCTATACCATCGCGCAACTCTCGCTCGGGCTTATCCTTCGCAGAACGACAGCGTCTCGAACAGCAGCGCGAAGAAGAGACGCGACTGGCGTGGATCCAGTTGTGCGCTCTCGAGCCTCAAGTATTTGTCGATGGATTTTGGCATCGCGACTTTGTGTTCTTAGACGGCCCGTTGTCCAGGCCACCGTCCAAGGCGGCTGACTCGGCGACGCAACAGCGTTTTGACGCGACACGCCAATGGATGCAAGTCGCTGGACGACTGGTGGAGTCGTTCCGGTCCATGTCGCTCTTGTTTCCTAAGGAGCGCTTTACCAAGTATCGCGGTGTCGTTCGTCCACGCCGGTCACGACGCTCCAAGCCCTCTGATCTAGACAGTCACGCTGAGGAGCTTTTGAGTCGTCTGCGCGATCAAATGGTCGATGAAGTTGTGGCTCAGAGCGCCATGGAAGATGGATTCGAGCCGGAGCAGACGACGTTCCGTACGATCCACTTCGACGACTGGGTCATGCTGTTCATGAAATACGGCATTGGCCTGGCCAAGATGGGCGGTGAAGACGACGCCATCGACGACATGTTTCGACATGTCATGGTATCCAACACAGTGTGGCCCTCTGAGGAGCGCAAGTTGGCGCTACATTTGTGTTGGCTTGCCTGTGCCCTGTATGCTCGAGACCCCACACGGGCATTCGAAATCGCGCGCTGGCTGCCGACGACATATCAGTTCCACAACGAGCCCCTTCGACTCATCTCCTCACTGGCGAACAGCCTCGGTTTTTATGGCGTAGATGCCTTTGTGAGCTCAACGAACACAAAGCAATATCAGCGACGCATGCGGACGCATGAAACTATCGTCTCGGGTGGACCTATTAAACTGAATCCGCGCACAGGGCGCTGGACGATGATGGGGGTCGACGAAGAGGATGACAAGGGCATGGGAAACGATGATCTCGTCGGCAAAGTACAGGCTCAGGCACCTCCTACCAAGTCCTCACCGATTGGGGAAATCTTCTACGGCTACCTTATGCTTTGCGCCAACAGCTTCCAGCCAGCTATGGGATACCTGTATCGGGCTTTGGCATTGCAGCAAAGTGATCCCTTGCTGTGCCTACTATGCGGTGTAGCAAGTCTGGGTCGATCCACCAATCGCCAGGTGGACAATCGAAATCATACGATCATACAGGGCATGGCATTGTTCACGCATTACGCTGAACTACGTGGCGATATACCTGAAGTGGACTACAACTTTGCACGTGCCTATCACCACTTGAACTTGGTACACTTAGCCGTCCCTCGATATGAACGCGTGCTGGAAAGAGCTTCAAGCAAGGCATCAAAAGGTACATTCGACATGGCTCGTGAAGCCGCGTTCAATCTGGCCATGATCTTTACACAGTCTGGCTCACCCGACCTGGCGCGCCATTTGTACAGGACCTGGCTCGCTGTGGAGTAAGGAGGGCGGTCCCATAGAATGCACGTGATAGCAGTACGGATCCCCTCCTTTCATCCTCCCCATGCGATCGTGGCCGTTGGTGACTTGTGCGCTGAGTGTGCTCAACGTCGTTGCATCTGCCGCAGATGCGCGCCTGTCCGAATACTCTATGCTTCACAGAGTGCTCGACCACACTGACGCCTCGTCCATGTCTGGTCCATGGTCTCCCCGCGCTCTGATTCAAGTGCCCGCGACGCTCGAAGCGGGCCCTCAGGTCAAGTACCAGGGCGTTGATGATCATCTGGCTATCGAGGAAGCGTCCTCAAATGCCTTGTACCAGGTCAAGATTGTTCCCGGAAATGTGTTCGAATTGCCGAACGATGAGTATGAAAAAGCTCTATCAGACGACGGCTTTGTATCTTATACGAAGCTCTGCCAATTGCAAGTGCAGCAGGAAGGAGCATCACTTCCAGATGCTCTCAAGCTGCATATGATGCGCATTCCGTCAGATGCAGGAACAAAGCTAGCTATCGCTGGTGTCGTATACGCCGTGGAACAAGATGCCGACATGGACTTGAACGCATGTCCCGTTTTTGCCAACAAAGGTATGCCTGCGATATATGCCAGGTCTTTCAATACTGAGCTTCGTCTCATGTTACCAGAGACGTTGTCAGGCTATGTTCACATACCGAGCACGAATGAAACTACTCAGTCCGCGGGAAAGGACGGAAAAGGATCAAAGAATACTCGTGAGCAGCCAAAGAATCTGGTCGAATTCCTTCAGCGATACTGGATTTACCTGCTGCCCCTATTGATCCTGTTTGCCATGCCAGCCGCGGAAGAGCCGCCAGCTCCACCGTCCTCTGACAAAAATACCGGGCGTCGTCAGCAGGGCAGAGTACAGCCAGGACCTGCTGCTAAAGCCGCTAGCTCTGGCATGCGCCATTAAGTAGATGCATCATACCATACGTCGATGGCATGTCCGCTGTTTGCTCCTGACGTTCCCCTCCCTTTGATAGTCTTGTACCTCCACACACATGTCGAGTGCATTGAGCCGCGTTTTCTCCTGCGTCCGTTGGGCCTTCTCATCATGAGTCGACCGGAGCATCAGGCCCCCCCTGAAATATACTACAATGATACTGAGGCGCAAAAATACACCGCCAATACTCGCAATCAAGAAATCCAAGCTGAGATGACGTTACGGGCGATAGAGCTGCTTGCATTGCCTGAGCATCGGCATCCCGCTCTCATTATGGATATTGGCTGTGGCTCAGGTCTGTCAGGCGAGATTTTGACTGAATCTGGACATGAATGGGTCGGCTTTGATATTAGTCCGAGTATGCTGAGCGTCGGCTTGGAGCGAGATGTCGAGGGTGACATGATACTGGCGGACGCAGGACATGGCTGCATGTTCCGCCCGGGTAGCTTTGACGGCGCCATCAGTATTTCTGTGCTTCAATGGCTTTGCAATGCGGATACAAGCTACAACTCACCAGCAGCTCGCCTCAGCTCCTTTTTCACCACCCTGTATGCTTCATTGACTCGCGGCGCTCGTTGTGTGTTTCAATTTTACCCTGAGAGCGACGACCAAGTCACATTCATTATGTCGCAAGCTACGCGCGCTGGCTTCGGTGGTGGTCTGGTTGTGGACTACCCCAACTCGGTAAAAGCCAAGAAAATTTACCTGGTTCTCTGGGTCGGTGGTGAAATGCTCGTGGGTCCAAATGGCGAAGGGCAGGGTGTCAAGCAAACGCTTCCAGCACCACTCGACTTCGATGAGTCCGGCTCTACTGTTCTACATGAAACACGCAAAGCTCATGACAGGCGCAGAGACCGACACAAGAAAAGCAGGAAGATCGAATCCTCCAAGCAATTCATCCAGCGCAAAAAAGATATCAATCGCTCGCGTGGAAAGCTGGTACGTCTACAGCACTCTAACTCTCGTAACAGGATGTGCCGCATGACTCCAAATATACAGGCCGACGTCGACGCCACAAGTAGACCTGTAGTACACATCTGGACCCCGATATGATGTGGAGGCCTCGCACCATTTTGGCTCCCCACCATGAGGCACCATGGACCGCCGCCTGTGATAGATGAGACCAGCACGTTTGTGGGACTTTTGAAGGAGTATTCAGAGCATCAAGTTGTTGAGAGGAAAAAGCCTGTGGATCCAGCAGTATCTAAACAACTCGAAGCTGCTGCTTCCTGGACACGTGAAGCCTACGTGATTGTACGTTTGTGTTACGCTCACCTAGAAACGTCATATATCATCGCTTTTTGCTTTCTTGGCCATGATACGACGACCATACCTGGATATTACGTCCAAAAATAGACGTAATACGGACATGGAAGAAGAAAAGATGGACTTTTCGGATACTTTCTCACGTTGGCAGGGTGCATCGTCTCTTACAGAGTCTGAGCGCGACGAAGTGGATTTTCAGGTCAAGCTTTTGGTCAAGCAGTGCTTGTCTAGAGTTCAAGAGCTAGAACGAGGTGAAATGTGTACGTCGACATGCTAACTATGAGTACGTTCGCAGGCTGTATCGCGTGCATTTGAGAAAGCCGGACTGGGTGGCCTCGCGGGACTCAATCTCTTCAAAAGCACAGTACTTTTACAGCGTCAAGCGGCGTCAAATATGCTCGGATTACATCATAAAGCCATAACACAATACTTGTCTGAGCAGCTCGCACAAGCGTCTTCGATCCAAGCGACTTTACAGCAGAGGCGTGTTGACATGCAACGCCAACGCTTTGAAAAGCTGGCAGATAGGGCAAATCGACCTGCGACGTCGCAAGAAGGTGCAGTTTTGTCAGAAGAAGATCTGCGTGGCAGTATTGGTGCTATGGGTGAAGAAGGTGTCGATGTCGTGAGTCAACTAAGCTCAGAACAGCTCCAAGTGTTTGAAGAAGAAGCTTCGACTTTGGTTCAGTCGCTAGAAGCGGATTTATTCGCAGTTCAGCATGCAGAACAACAGCTTCACGACATATCTTCGCTCCAAACCAAGATTGTTCAACATCTGGAGGAGCAGAATGAGCATGTCGACACTTTATTGGACGAAGGAAGTACTCACGGCGAGCAAGTGACGCGCGGTAATCAGCAGCTGCGTCGCGCTAAGGAGCGAAACCGACAAGCCAACCGATACCTTTCCTTGTTTTTTGTGGCGAGCGGTCTGCTACTGCTTTTTATGCATTGTATGTACGAATGCGACTCATTGGCAGATCTGGACTAGATGCACTACTGGCCAGCTATTCATGTAGCTCCTTATTCGTGCCGTCCTTAGGGAGACGAAGATAAATATCCGTGCCATACCCGTCCAGCGTACGGAAATCTAGCTTGCCACCAAATAGTTCCGAGTACAGTCGGACGATGGGCAGGCCAGACCTCGAGTCCATGTTCAATACTGACAAGCGCATCAAGCCATCACCACCCGGGTACGAGGAAGAAGGATCAGGCGTTTCTGCGCCATCAGCGGAAATATGTGTGCGATCTAGTGTGGCCCGCGCATCAAGTTGGATATTCATACGCTCGAGCTCCTTGCCAAGATTGTGGAACGACCATAGCAGCGTGTCTTCCTTTGCGCTCCAAGGCTTGACCGTGTTGGCACCCGGCAGAAGCGATGGTCCGCGGGCACGAATAACGTTGGATCCTTGATTGTATACGTCGGATAAATTGCCAGAATGAACGCATTTCAAGCCACCACCACGATCCGAGATCCGGATAATCACGTCGTCTTTTGAGCCACTATCCACAATACGGATCTTGATCGGTGGTGTGTGACTTGCCTTCTGGTGTAAATTCATGGTGCCCTGCATCGATACTTTGAGGAGCTCTTGAACAATGAATTCCAAATGAGCTGGTAAGTAGGCAATCGTCGTATCGCCCAAAATTTCTAGACTAGGCATACGCTCATCATCGACGTCCCATCCGTATGTTTGCGCGAGACTTTCTTTGGCAAACTTGAAGCTCTGAGCCACTGAATACGCGACACGAATCTGAGTATCAATCATACCGACCACCTGCGGTGTCTTGCTGGATTCTGGTACCACTTGCATGTGTGATAGTGCAATATGCTGCTTAGCCAGCACTTCTCGTGAAATTTGGGATCGAAGCATACGAGCCAAGAATAAATCTACCGTCTCCGGTTCCATATAGTGTATGCATTCACGGCAAATACTTGCCGTCAAGTCAAGCTTGCTTTTCCGTTCAGACAAGAGTTGTGTCACAACGTGGATAAGATGCTTATTTTGTTCATCTGTTTCGATTTTGCTCATGCGACGCAATGTTTCAAACGTGCGCCAGTAGAATTGGTAAATTGAGTCCAGCTGCTCGTTAGACATGGCGACAAAAGGGATCGTCTGCATATCGCGAAGGCGATGCGCAACACGAATGGTAAGCTCAGTGCGGAGATAGTTAGCACTCTGCATCAAAAGTGTCTTGTTTCGTCTTGCCGAACGGCCGAACAAGATCAGTTGACGTAACGTTGTGCGGTGAGCTGGATGATTAGCCCACTCATTGACCTTGCGGTTTCGGTAAAAAAAGCGACCGAGCGCCGCAGCGTCTTGATCACTAGCAGAAGCTGTGGATGGTGTAGAGATGGACTGGCCATATGGAAACGAACGAGCCGACGTGGCAATGCGTCGAGCTGATCCGTACATGGCATGCATGAGTGTCGAGTAGGTCGAGTCAACCCTTCCTCCACATGGAGCTGCAACCAGGCACCCATCCCACTTAGCTGGGCCCTACAGACTCTTTCCAGGTTGAGAGCAACGAGTGCGTCGTATTGGTATCATGAGCTCACTACGAATTCTGATTGGATCGTCTCGACTTTTCGCGCTCGTCGCGTATCCTGGACATCAGACGCTCTTCGCGCTTGCGCTTGGCCTCTGGATCCAGTGCCCTGCGTGCCGGTGACGATAGGGGAGATGGGGCATACATTCGTGTGTATCGCTGTTGGAGCAGAGGAAGAGACTTTGAAGGCAATCCATCTCTTCGCATAGGCGACGCAGTCGAGCGGGAGAGACGCAGACGGCCGGACAAATCTGATTGATCCGCGCGGAAAGAGGAAGAGAACGATGCACTATCATCAAAACTGGCATCACTCATAGAGATGTTGGATGGGGACTCGTCGGCACTGGACGCATTTGGACGGCGAGATCGCATCATATCGCTAAAGAGCAAGTCATGCGCACCCTTACGAGATGCTTGTCCACGAGAACGGCGGGCAACCATGCTCGCTAGACTGTCTTCCACATCATCGCTTTGGAAACTCGAGGGAGACGATCCTTTCGCGTGTGAAAGTTCATGCTGCCAGCTTAGTTGCTTTTTGCGCTTTGCCTCTTCATATTCTTCGTGCGACAGAAATCGTTCAACGTACGTAGGTACACGGAGCTGGGCATCAGGATGCACAGTGTCCCTAGGCATGGAGTATTTGGGTCGCATTTCGATAAGCATGACGGCCCGACGGGGTATACCATCATCGCCAATGCACCATCGAAGACCATTCGCATCAGTCCACTCATCACCAGGAGCATGGTCTGCGCTTGTGTCAGCAGAACGTTTCATCGACGTAGAAGCTGGCTGAGACTCAACCTGCCCAGTTTCTTCTTCGTCCATATCTTCTGAATCATCATCATAAGAAATGTCCTCCTCATCCATAGAAGATTCGATTTCCTCTTCAGACGCATTTTCTTCAACTTCTTCGTCCATGGCCTCTGCTTCTTCTGCCTCATGAAGATCGGGTGCTTCAACAGAAACTTTCCGGCGTACGCGACGTGGCACAGTGGAGCGGCGCTGTTCCACCTCAGGTGCCTCAGAGATCTCATCTGCCATACGCTTCTTAGCAGCTAATATAGGCGTAGAATGTAGGCGGCGTGATACTCTTGGACCGTAAAATGTTTCTGGGTCTTCCAGTGGTGGGGCCCTTGCAGTCTTGGCCTCTTGCTCGACATCCGGCACTGGAATAGGCCGGAATACAGCCTTAGGAGCAAATCCAGAGTGCAAAGCCTTAGAGCGGCTCACATGCGGACGGAACACGTCATCTGAAGATTGGAGTTGCTTTTCATAGTCAATTTGTCGTCGAGCTGCTGCATCGGCAGCTGCTTCAGGGAGGGATCGATGATCCGAATCTGGGATACCAGCTTTACGACGCTGCTCCAATATAAAATGGCGTGTACGTGAGTATACTACCCATCTTCGATATAATATGAAGCCTGTATATGCCAGACATGCATACCACAGCGTTTCAAACACAGTTAGCATACTGCTGCATCGCCTGACTGCAACTCGCGTCAGACCTGAACTAGCGATCAAGCCACCACGTGTGGGCCACGGGTGCCGGACCGTAGCCCATGACCAAATTCCATCCAATGCCCGGCCGTCATTTTTGGACAGGAAAGGGGATGCCAAAGCGTCAGCCTTCGGGTTCCTCCAATAAGCGAGAAGAAACCAGTCCGGAATGGAAAGATTTTTTGAAATGCTGTTCAAATTTTGGCTGACGAGCGTCGGCGGTATAGCTTTGCCGCTTCACAGTACCATGAACGGGGGCGCAGTTGATGCTACCTCCTTTCTTTCGAAACAAGCCATTCCTACCATGGTAGCTCATACAACTGCTACTCCCACAATCCTACCGGTACCACAACCGCAACAGACGACAATTAACAATACCATGAGTAGCACACAAACAGAGTCGAAGATGATCGCACCAGCAGCTGCAGATCGACTATATCGTGCTCAAAATGAAGACGCGGCAGCTCAATCAGCTGCTTCTAAGAATCGAATTCCGACATACAACGAACTGCCAGCAAGATACCAGCTCATTCAGGTCCTGGGCAGCGGAACATTCTCGGAGGTTTACAAAGCTTTTGATAGCGTCACAGGATCATATGTGGCAGTCAAAGTGATTCATTTTGAAGACAAAAGTCAAGACGCTCTAAATCCGTCTATTCGTGCTCAAAATCGCTCGCCTGAACTCGCGTCCATCTTGCAAGAGGTGCAGATCATGCGACGGTTGCGTCACCAAAACATCGTGCAACTGCTTGATTTTGTTCAGACGACAGAATATTGCTTCTTGGTTATGGAAATGGTTAATGGCGGTGAGCTATTTGACCAAATTATCAAGCTCACTTACTTGAGCGAAGAGCTGTCGCGACATGTCATCTGCCAAGTAGCAGAGGGAATTCGATTCATGCATGTGGAATGCGGTATTGTGCATCGCGACATTAAACCAGAAAATCTCCTGTTTGAGCAAATTGATATGGTCCCTTCCGATTCTTTTCATCGTAAGCCATATGACGAAGAAAGCAAGGTGGATGAAGGAAAGTTCATTCCTGGCGTCGGTGGCGGCGGTATCGGCCGCATAAAGATTGCAGACTTTGGTCTCAGCAAGATTGTCTGGCAACAGGCGACTAAAACGCCGTGTGGTACTGTGGGTTATGCTGCTCCCGAAATTGTTCGCAACAATCAGTATTCTCTCAGTGTGGATATGTGGGCTCTCGGCTGCGTTTTGTATACGTTGTTGTGTGGATTTCCGCCTTTCTACGATGAATCGATTCAAGCTCTCTCTGAAAAAGTATCACAAGGAAAATATGCTTTCCTTAGTCCTTGGTGGGACGACATTAGCGATGAGGCTAAGGATCTCGTGAGCAAACTTTTATGCGTGGATGCCAATAAGCGATTGACGATCACACAATTCTTTGAACACCCTTGGGTCAATTCGAAGAAGAGCATGCCCTCATCCACTCCTGTGCCACTATCTCAGTATCGCATGAAGTCCTGGTCTCAGCTGAGTAAAGACGTTTCGGTGGACTCACCATTGCTTGCGTCGCTGCATGGGAACGACCATTACGATGTGAAAGCTCAATTGACGCCTTATAGTAAGGAGAATCTCCATGAGGCATTTGATGTGGCCTTTGCCATTCAGCGAATTGAGGAGGAAATGCGACAAACCAAACGGTGCGCGAAATTTGGTTTACCCAACTATGCGGGTGTTAATTCTACAGCCGACGACATCGCTACAGCCCCAGCACGCTATGGGCAGACGGCGGCTAAAGTTATTTTGGACAAGCACGACGCACGTGTGAAGCAAACAGGGCTAAAGCTGAAAAAGAGTGCGAAAGATGAATTCCATCTCTCCATGGATCATGCCACGATTCTCAAGCGGCGGAAATTCTCACCTGGATTCAAAAATCATGAGAGATTGCCTACAGGTATTCATGCCTTTTCAGAGCGAATTCAAGCTTGATACATGTACAGTTTTAGGTATATCTTGTCATGCTGACCCATTCTTCCGTACACATATCGTTCGACTGGCGGCTTTTTTTAATCGGTTCATGATCGCTAGTCCTACTCCATGCTCCGGAAGTGATTCAGATATAATAACGTCACATGTTCGGGCCTCATCACGCCATGGTATGCATGCATCTAATGTGCGAAGACCATCAAACAAGCGCCTTGCAGCAATGTCAGGTGCATCTTGATACCCTAATGAATAGAAACACAATTGAAACTGTTCTGTGCAATACACAGGTGAAAGATAATCATCCTTGGTGGCTTGCTTTGTCCATTGTACAAGATCAGGCACCTGTAGGAGCTGAACTAATGGTGAGTCAAGGGCACACATGAGTCCCACATGCGGCACATGGTCTCTTGAGAATGACGAAAGGAATTCTTGCAAAACATCCTTCATGGATGTACATGCATCATTATCGCATAGTCGAACAAGAATGACGCGCGCCTCAGGTGAGTAGTGCCGGTATTTCATACCAGGCGTGGCGGGTTTTAAATTTTCATGAGGGCTTCCCTGCAAATTTTTTCCATATACACGGATTGCAACGTCAGATAAGCCAGCGTGATCAAGCACTTGTGCCACTTGTTCCACTGATACGCCGCCAGGGCGTAGGATGCGGACCTCGTTTGGCACGGTTGTTGCATCAACTACAGTACTTTCGAGTCCAATATCACATTTGCCACCGTCAAGAATGTAGGAAAGAACTTGTCGTTGTCCTAAGTCGTCAAGCACATGCTCGGCAGTTGTGGGAGAAGGACGACCTGATGCATTTGCAGATGGTGCAGCGATCGGGACGCCAGCCATGGCAATGAGTGCGCGTGCGACTGGATGAGATGGCATCCGGATACCGACTGTTGGTTGATCGCAAGTCACAGTTGTTGGGACGTAAGGTTCGTCTTGTTCGTCGCGCCCAACCGGAAACAATAATGTGAGGGGCCCAGGCCAAAAGGCTTTGATAAGAGCATCGCAGGCTTTGTTTAAATGAAAATCTCTAGGCACAAGTCGAGAGAGCATACGAAGGTCGCTTATGTGCACAATGAGAGGGTTGTCTGCTGGACGATTTTTAGCTCGATATATGCGCTCCGCTGCATCCGTGCGCAGCGCACACGCACCCAAGCCATAGACGGTTTCAGTAGGGAAAGCGACAAGTTCTCCCGCGCGAATATGTTCAGCGGCTTTTTTCATGCTCTGCTGAGAGACATCTGAGGTAAATGACACGTCTAGTACTTCGCAAGGATCTTGAAAGGACGACGATGGGCTGGAGTCGGCGTTAGAAAATACAAGGCCGAAATTGCCAGGTTTACTTGTATCGAGCTCGCGCTCCAACGGCAGTAACTTTGTGTTATAATTCGACATGGTGGATGATACTCGACGCAAAAATGATGACCCCACTCGCCACATGCAATCGAGTACCGTGGTGGCCTCTGAGGAACGAAATTGCGATTTTGAAAAAATCTCATCTCACACAAGACTATTGTGGAGAAATAGGCTCGCTCCCACATCTTGGCCATTGACAAAGTCACCCCAAGATCATGGCAAATCCAGCACCGACACGCAACAATCGGCAACAATGCTGGGACTCTCGTGATCTTTATTATGAATGCCTCACAAAGCACTCTATATTAGCGCCTCCTGGCACGGATATGACAGGGATCAAGGGCCCACTTGGCTCTGGTTCTTTCGCTGATCCGCCAGGGTCACCAGAAGAGCGATTGAGACGCAGTGAGGAAGAGCTTAAAACGGATCCATGTATCCAGTTGCGCCGTCAATATGAACAGAAGTGTGCTCCAAGCTGGGTATGTATCTACGACTAACCAAAGATTGAGTACTTTAACAAGCGGCGCGTACTGGAAGAGCGCCAGAAGTTGTTTTATGCACAGGCTGAAGCCAGAGCAGCTAGGCGATAATGCTACAAGGTTTCTCTACGTTGCTGACGAGGATCTTGTCCACGCATCAGCGACAGTCGGATATCACGTAAGGCACCGGACGCACCGCCCGCTACAGCGCCCAAAAGAAGCATGCGTGGAACCGTAGGGCTTGATAGACGATCTGTTACTGTTAGCAATGAAAGAAAAGTACGCACAGGCAATAGATCCGATCAAGCCAGTCACAGCACCTGCTAGGGCGCCATCAGACCAATGGCCAAGCTTCGATATTACAGATGAGCCATGTGGCATTTCAGATTCTTGCTGTTTTTCAGCTAAATATTTGCGAGCATCCTCAGATAGTACGTCAAGCAAGCACCAGCCACCGACCCAGCCTGTGAGCTTTAATCCCGTTCTTGATCCCTGCTTTACACCACCCATCATCATGCGGTAATACTTGGTTTTGTTATAAAAGTACCAGCCCTGCACTGTTTCTGGTCGTCTGTGTGCATTTTCGGCAAGATACACAAGAGCTGTATGACGCGCACCACTCATGACACCAGATAAGAAACCAAATCCAAAAGCAGAGACAACAAGTATGGTGCTGAATGGCATGATGATAGGACTCTGAGAATTTCCTCTTTTGGGTATCTTTGAAGGTTGGTACAATGATTCTGCCGAATCATTCTTGGATGATGCAGGCGATTCTGCGATGCTTCTCTGCCACCACATGCTAGTGAGACCCAAGGTGTTGGATGGAGGTGGAGTAGAGGTACACGTGATTCGTGCTCAACCTCCTGTCCGGTGGCTTCTTCTGATACGAGTCATTCTCGCTCTCGATCATAATGGCGACGGACACAGGTGTTCCGAGAAGCCATCCAGTGCATGGCTTCCCGTCACAAGATGATCTTGAATACTGGTCTCAACAGCTTAGAAATCTTCCGCGACTTGCTCTGCCCCTAGATTATCCACGGCCACCAACCACACGCGTGGTGCACGCGCTCAAGTCGTATGTGCTGCCGCCATCCACGTGTCGCGCGCTTGCGCGTCTCTCGCTGTATGAAGACGAAGAGGTATCATCGCGCTTTGAAGAGCCGAGAGGTATGGATGAACAGCCCCGTGCGTGTCATCTGCTGCTGGCCGCGTTGGTCGTCCTGATCCACCGCTACACAGGCGATACTGACATGGTGGTGGCAAGTAATCATCCTACTTCAGGGGAAGCACTGCTTTTGCGTATCAAAATAGAACCAGGAGATGCGTTCTGGCAAGTTGCGAAGCATGTGCAAGCCGTGGAAGCCGAGGCGATTCGACACTTAGTGCCATACGACGAGATTGCCAAGCGTCTTGAGTCTGACAGACTTGCTCAGGAAGGACCTGCTGTCCCAGGAACAAGCCAGTCTCTTTTTCGTGTCCGGTTCTTTGATGAGACGACATCAATGGAGCGCTTCATGCAGCAAACGAATGCCACAACTGACCTTTCGATGTTTGTCACTGGACCGGAAGCCAGTGTTAATGCTGAGGCAGGTCCAGCACAGAGTACGGCACCAAAGCACCTTCACTCAGCATTTCGCGCTCCTACTCATGCTGAGGTGGCCGTTCACATTTCGTATAACGCCATATTGTTCTCGGGCAGACGCATCGAGGGTATCTTGCATCAATTTGAGCAGCTCATCAATTCGGCTGCTAAGAACCCCATGGCACCTGTGGGTCAGATTCACATCCGCGCACAAGCTGAAGCTGATATCTTGCCTGACCCTCGCAAGGACCTTGATTGGTGCGGTTATCGTGGCCCCATTACGAGCTATCTGGAGCGCCATGCAAAATCGTTTCCTGATCGACGCTGTCTCGTGGAGAGTGTTTCTACGGATGACATGATGCCCCCTGCGTCTCGAGTGCGAACAGTCACTTTTGGCGAATTAGACCGCACGAGTAATGTGGTGGCGCATCACCTTCTTCAGTCGGGCGTGCAGCGTGGCGAAGTCGTGACAGTCTACGCCCACCGCGGTGTAGATCTTGTTGTGGCTGTGCTGGGTGTGCTGAAAGCTGGGGCTACTTTCAGTGTCATTGATCCATCATACCCGCCTAGTCGCCAAAACATTTATCTGCAAGTGGCACGCCCGCGTGCTTTAGTCGTGCTGCGAAAGGCGGGAACGATTCATGAGCAAGTCCGTCGCTGTATCCAAGAGGAATTGGAGCTGCGGACGGAAATTCCGGCCCTGGAGCTTCGGAGCGATGGCGCATTGCTCGGTGGTAGCACGGACAAAGGTGATGTGCTGGATAAGGCACAGGTGCTGGCTTCTGAGCCAACGGGCATTGTGCTGGGACCTGATAGTATCGCGACGCTTTCTTTCACGTCTGGCTCGACAGGTATTCCCAAGGGTGTTCAGGGTCGTCACTACAGTCTGACGCACTTTTTCCCATGGATGGGTGAGCGTTTTGGCTTGAGTGAAAAGGACCGCTTCACAATGCTAAGTGGTATTGCGCATGATCCAATTCAACGCGATATTTTCACGCCGATTTTCTTTGGTGCTGAATTGCACATTCCAACAGCTGAGGACATTGGTACTCCGGGACGTCTGGCGACATGGATGGCTACTTCGAAAGCTACAGTGACACATCTAACACCAGCAATGGGTCAACTCTTGTCTGCTCAGGCAACGACGCCGATTGATACGTTGCGTAATGCATTCTTTGTGGGCGATATTCTCACCAAGCGTGACTGCACACGTCTTCAAGCTCTCGCTCAAAATGTGCGCATCATTAACATGTACGGCACAACCGAGACACAGCGGGCTGTCTCGTATTTTGCTATTCCGCCTGCAAGCCAGGAGCCGGCGTTCCTTCAGCGGCAAAAGGATATTATGCCAGCCGGCCAGGGTATGATTGACGTTCAGCTGTTGGTCGTCAATCGAAATGCAAGACAGGAAACATGTGCTGTCGGTGAGATTGGGGAGATCTACGTTCGCTCCGGTGGACTCTCAGAAGGCTACTTGGGCCAACCTGATGTTACGGCTGAAAAGTTTCTGAACAACTGGCTCGCAACGGGCTTAGAGATACCTGACACGCTGCAAGGAACACCGGAAGGACAGTTTTGGAAAGGACCCCGAGACCGCATGTACCGCACAGGTGATCTGGGACGCTACCTGCCAGATGGCACGGTTGAATGCACAGGACGCGCAGACGATCAAATCAAGATTCGAGGCTTCCGCATCGAGCTTGGTGAAATTGATACGCACCTGTCACGCCACCCAAGCGTGCGTGAAAATGTCACTCTTGTGCGCCGTGACAAGGATGAAGAAAAAGTATTAGTGTCCTACTTCGTACCCACGGATGACAGCACGCCCGAAGAGAGAGAAGATGATGTAAGTTTACCTGCAGGACCAAGCGGGGACTTGCTGCGCCGTATCCGACAATATAACCGCCTTATCAAGGATATTCGTGACTCTCTGAAGCTCAAGCTGCCGTCCTATTCGGTGCCGACGCTCTTTGTGCCCCTAGCGCGCATGCCATTGAACCCGAATGGTAAGGTTGATAAACCTGCCTTGCCATTTCCCGACACGGTGTTAGCTCAGCGCATGGCTCAGGTTTCAAACGCACAAGCGGAAACCCGTGAACTTTCAGCGACTGAGCGTGCCATCGCCGAGGTATGGAAGCAGCTGCTGCCCGGCCTAGCCGATCCCGCGCCACTTGACGAATCGTTCTTCGACTTGGGCGGCCATTCCATTCTTGCAACACGCCTTGTTTTCCAACTGCGTCATAAGCTGGGTGTGCATGTGCCTTTAGGTCTGGTATTTGACGCACCAACGATTGCTCAGCTTGCGGCAGCTACGGAAAAAATTAGCAGTGGCGGAACTGACTTTCTCGTTGCTGCACCTGATGCAGCCAAAGAGAATGCTTCATCGGGCGACTTGGACTATGCGAAAGATGCTCAAGTACTGGAAAGCGAGCTTCCTGCATCATTTATGCGTGCAACGCCCGCAGGAGAGCCACGTGTCGTGTTGCTTACGGGTGCAACCGGCTTTTTGGGCGCCTATGTCTTGGCTGACTTGCTCGATAAAAGGCGCAACCATGTCCAGAAGGTGTATGTCCACGTCCGTGCTAATGATGCTGGTAGCGCTCAGCGGCGTCTACGCGATGCGTTAGCTGGCCGTGGGCTGTGGCGCGAGGCATGGGAACAAGAAGGCCGAGTCCAGGCCGTCGTAGGCGACTTGTCCAAGCCGCACCTGGGCCTCAACGACGAAGACTGGGCGCATCTGGCCAAAGAAGTTGATGTCATTGTCCACAATGGTGCACTTGTACACTGGGTATACCCTTACAGCAAACTGCGTGCGGCAAACGTATTGTCGACCATGGCAGTTATGCGACTGGCCAACGAGGGTCGACCAAAGAGTGTGGCGTTTGTATCGTCAACATCCGCTCTTGATACGGAATACTACATTCGGTTCTCGGACACATCGGCGCAAGGTGTGTTGGAAAGTGATCCACTCGATGGCAGCGCCTCGGATCTCAAGAGCGGCTATGGACAGTCCAAGTGGGTTGCCGAACGACTGTTGATGGCAGCTGCTTCGCGAGGCTTGGCCGCTGTGATTATTCGTCCTGGTTATGTGGTTGGTGATAGCAAGACGGCGGTCACCAACACTGATGACTTTTTATTCCGTCTGATCAAGGGTAGTGCACAGCTCGGCCTTATTCCAGACATGAACAACACAATCAACATGGTCCCTGTTGACCATGTTGCTCGAGTGACGTCGTTAGCTGGGCTTGCTGCCACTCAATGGCCCGAAAACCGTCAGACGCATGCAGCAGTGTTCCATGTGACTTCGCACCCGACAATTCGGTACAATGAGTTCCTTGGCGCACTCATTGAATATGGCTGGAATGTGCGGCCTGCCGAATACTTAGAGTGGCGTACAGCGCTCGAGAACCATGTCCTAGCCTCGGCAGCCGCAGGAAACACAGGCCTTGATGCCGATTCCAACGCCCTGTTCCCCCTTCTCCACTTTGTGCTGGACGATTTGCCGACTTCAACCAAGTCACCTGAACTAAACGATGCCAACACTACAAAACTACTGACAGAGGCACACGAATTGGACGTTGTACGCGGGGTAGATGTGCCACTTGTCGGTTTGTACTTGTCGTGGCTCGTGGCTGTAGGCTTCCTGCCTCCGCCCGCATCCAAATCGGCCCGAACATTGCCAACATTGCCGGAAGGTGCGGCTCGTCAAGCCATGGGCCGTGGATCGGCGGCCGTTTAAAGTAGGCTTACATTTTTGATGGAAGCTTCGTCAATTGGTGCTGATATTTTCGTGCTTTCACTCAAGAATGGGTCCGGACTGTATGTAGAAAAGGATAGTGGTTGTGGAGCAAGAGACATGGTATCATACGATGCGGTTGATGCGTCGAGAGAATTGGTTGTCGTCTCGAGAGAAGGCTGAGGTATGTAGGAATGACGTGCTGACCTTGCAAGGATCTTAGCAACTTGTGATGGCTGCGGAGATGGCGGTTCCGTGCTGTCCTGTACGAAAAAGCTCGCCAAGTCGTCCAGTTGACTCGCCAAGGTATCTAGTTCGTCTCGTTCATCGTCGGCGTCTCCATCTCCGTCTGGCACAAATGCAAGAACGCCGCGTTCTGAATCTGGCACTGACCATGTTTTAGACACAGCTTGCATATTGGAACATGACATGCGTGCGTCTGATTCAGCTGATAGACCTGTCCAGCCACATACTTGTAGGGTGGGTGTGGAAGACTCGTCAACAAAAATGGGTGAATGCAGTACATCGAGTGCGAGTGAAGCGAGCGGTGAATGCAGCAAACGCACAAGTGGATCCAGCGGCACATCAGGTACAAGGGAAGAGATATCCTGGGCTTGTAGTGCCTGAAGGCATGGCGGTAAAGCCAAGAGCACAAGCCGGCACAGGTCCTCCGATTCGTGGTACAGCATCAAGACCAAGAGTGTGACAAGATGTACTGCACGCGGTTGTGTACATCCGAGAGCAATCGATAAAGCCGCCTGCCGAGCTAGATCATCGGCACGTCGGAAACGCCCACGGGCAATAGATGCTGTAATACGTGCCACATCAGAACGCTGAGCATTGTTGGCCAGGTTTGTAAGAGCATCCCCCAGGCGCAGTACCAAAGCATGATGCGCTGACTTTTCATTTTCGCAAGCTTGCAGAAACCACGGTAAAGCAGCCGTAAAAAGAGTAAGAACTCGGTCCTGCATTGTACTTTCAAGGAGTTCAGGATGCTCAATGTGTGCCATGCGTTCTAGTAGATGTAAGACCATGACATCGCAACGGGGGAGGCGTAACCCACGAACAAGAGCGCACTGGATGCCAGCAGCTGAAACATTCCAGGATGAGGGACGTGATGTCCATAGTGTATTGCACGTTGATAGGGACATGTCGATATGGTCCATCCACGTGTGTAGTAATGACACAGTTGCCACAAACACTGGTATCCACGTTGTCTGGACGCATGCTGCGACGGCCCAAAAAATAGGTGCAAGAACCTCGGGGACCGCCGTAGGGATGATCGCTTCAAGTGTGCTTAATAACTCGAGCGTATACGGCATAGCTTCAGACGAAGGTAGGGTCTCTGCAAGACGCGCAAGTAAGCTAGGCACGGCTGAAATGGCATATGTTGGACGCAGAGCTCGCATCACTTGAAGCGAACGGCATGCCATGCGACGCACTGGCGCATTGACTGCCCAGAACTGAGCAACATCACACCATACATCACGAATGGGAATGACGTGCCGCTCTACTGCATCGCACAGGACGTTGACAAGCACTTCAAGCTTTTGGGGAACATGCATCGCTCCATATGTCACCAAATCGATACGACTCATAGCATGGGCTGAGCGAAGAGCCAAAAAAAGGTTTGTCTGCAGCTCGATGCGAGTGGGTAACACACTGAGGATTTGCTCGGCCGCACGCAGGATACTGCTGTGCAGAGCAGAAGATGTACCATCCAAATACATGCATAACAGATGTAGAACAATCGGGAGGCGTTCGTGACGCAGTAGCGATGCATCTACACACTCGCCAAAGAATAAAAGCGAGATGAGAGTGGGTGCAAGTGGCATGAGCTCAGTGCCTGGTGGAGGGAAGTAAGCATCAATCGAGAGAGCAGAGATGCCAGAGGGGGAATAAGGGATGGCAGCTTCAGGAACCATGGATTCGAGCAAAGCATGTTGGGCGACTTGCCTAGCTGCCGGAGGCAGATTTGCGACAATCAGACGAGCCACCTCCAAGAATTCGAAGCTCCGATAGTGCAATGTGCGCGTGTGTAGAAAATGTAGGAGGGCATGAGTATCCGCTGTAGACCATCCCACTGCTTGCCACAGATTTCGCACGGCGAGCGGATGTGCGCGACCGAAGAGGTGAGACAGAGTTACAAGATGTACCAGTGCATCACTCTCGTTCCCCAAAGATGCAGCTCGGAGCCATGGGGGTATAAGCGAAAGGACAGGCTCGTGGAAAGATGGGGGAATATCGTCAATACGACGCGTCCACTCGGCAAGCGCGTTTATAACAGTAGCATGAGAAAGAAGCTGTGAGATAGAGGATTGAGCGTCGAGATACACAGCCGGATGAAAAGAAAGAACAGATGGGGACATGGAGATAAGTGATACTGGCGTGGATTGGCGGTCAGTGAATGATTCAAGCATATTTAGGGCGCGTGTACGCAGATGAACATCGGGATGGGCAAGAAGACATAGAGAGAGACATACAATGTGAGCTGCGGGCATCTCAAGATGTGGGTATGTGTCACATAATACAGCAAATGCCGTGCGACTTGCATGGGATTGAGAAAGGTCATGATAGCAATACGCCACGACAGTGTCCAGTACCACAGCGTTTGAAGGATTGTGCATGAGCAGAGCACGCAGTCCACGTTGCGCTGTATCGCGTGTATGGGACGAAGGTGCAGCAAGCATCTCGCATAGCCATGTAAGCACGGGGGAGGTATCCATTGTCGTGGAACCGAAGCCGCCAGCACATAATGCAGCCATTGCATCTTCAGCACAGAGTGCGAGCAAATGCAGTTCGTGACGTAACGACACAATGATCTTGTCTTTCGGCTTCGACGCCGTCCGTTCCAATGCGGCAGAAAGCTGGGCAGCAAGACGTGAAGCATCTTGTAGAGAGCGCCAGTCGTGCAGCACAATGAGGAGACGCATGCGCAGTTCCACGGGAAAGACATGTGCTGCATGCTCAGCCTCTAGGCTTGAGTAAAAACCAGCGAGCACCATGCATAAATAACGGCGTAGGCGATACACTTGCACATCAGGTGCCAAGTCGAATTGTAAGATGTGCATGGTCTGATGGATCCACGTTAGCAGCCATGGCGCCAAGGAAGATGCCGATGTGAGAGCGGCTGTCGTTTGGGCAAGTATGTGACCAATACACAGACGGACGGGCCAATGCATGTTGTCAAAGAGGTGGGAGAGCGCGGAAATGAGGGTAGGATATGCAAGCGCATGGCAATGGCTCAGGGCCTCGGCGGCAGTCGACTGCAGATCATAGTCATCACACACAAGGTACGGCATGAGCAGAGCGATGTGCTGGGTATGAGCTCGACAGACAGTGCACAAGGCCAGCACGTACATGCGCCATATCTGCCGCAAGAACGTGAGTGTGAGAGGGACTTGCGCCGTACCTTTGCGCAGGCGTGCAATGGACGCCATGCTAGGCTCGAGACGCTGGACTGCGCCGAGAAGCAGGACATATAGCTGTTCAGTTAAGTGCGGCGCCCTTTGCTCCAAGTGCTGAAGAACACGCGGGAGTGCTGCAGACCACAAAGTGCCATTTTCGCTCGAGCTTGCAAGACGATTGAGGGGGTACGCTGAGCCAGCATCGCGCCACTTTGCAATGCGAGCGCGTTGCGATGCAGAAAGCTGTGATGACGTGCTTTGGTCGATAAAGTCAGTACATGGGCGCATGAAAAACTTCGTATAAAACTCTGATAAGGATGTGTGGTGCAGTAAGAGACGCGTTGTTCGATGTCGCAAAACAGAGCTGGGGACGCAGAGCAGCAACCAGGCACCCGTCTCGAGCTCGTCAGGAGGTGGTGTTTCAGTGCCACACAATTCAAGCAATGAAACCATTACGTCTGCAACCTGGGCGAACTGTGCAACAAGTACATCAGCATGGGACTGAAGCTCCCAGACAACGCCATCCTTGCGAAAAAGCCATTGCAGAAGCGCCCGCAGAATCGAATGCGCTTCTTCGCCACCACGAGCAATGCGCGAGAGAGCAGCTGCGCTTGCCTGCTGGACACGAGGCTCGACGCAAAATAGTCCGCGAAAGAGGAGAGAGTGACATGTAGCCTTGCTTACCGAGTGGGACATGCAGCGTGGCCATGTTTCGATGCAGGCACGAAGCAGATCGAGATACGGCTGGTGCTCAGCAGCATAAGCCACGGTAAATGCACCTTGAGCGTGCGTGCGAACTTCGAAAGGTTCAGATCCAGGCGTGGTTGGTAAATGAGGCGCATTCGTCCCTGGAGCTAAGGGCACTTGACCATCGAGAACCGTGAGGTCTTTCAAAAGGTAGTCGCAATGCAAGGCAATTTGTGTCATAACCGCATCCAATTGCATCTGGACCTGCTCAACATGTGCATTGGGAACCGCCACAGACCCCTCAGGTTCGATCGCCAGTTCTTCCATCGATGGTAATGCAGCTCCGGGCAGACTCGGCATTTCACCACACACGTAGTAATGACGTGTGCGAGCCACAGAACGGATAGCAATGCACATCCGCACAGGCTGCAGCAAGTCTGGCTGAAACACGGCAGGTGCCGACTTCTTGTCAAGACTTGTATGCCGTAGCATGTCGAGAATCAAGGGGTATGTATATTCAAATTGTCGGTACAAAGCCGCGCTCAACATATCGACACACGAATCCACACAAACGTCTGTTGGTGACACGGCGGTGCGCACAGGCGGTAAGCACAGTCCGAAGAATGCATCGAGGCGACGCTGCGTGGGATTGGTGCCCTCATGACATCGAAACAGGTAGGCCCAGAACAGCTGAGCCGCACAAGCATATACCATGGCACGCGTTTCTGTATCTTTTCGCTCACGCATACGCGACCAGCCAGCCTCGACACAGGGAAACCAGCGATCTACAAGCACATCTGGCGGCGAAGCACAAAGCGCCACAGTCCACAAGGGGTAAGCCGTACCGAAGTAGCGCGCACGCATAGCCATGCCTTGGGTCTTTGGCATGAGCGTTGCCATAGCATCCATCCAAGTCGGATGAAATAGCTCAGCTGACGCTGTACGAGCCACGGGCTCAATAATCGTGTGCAGCACACGCGCAAAAGCACGTTTGATCCGATACCCATGCGAGTGAACAAAGAATCGTGCGAGCACTTGCAAAAACTCGGCACCGGTTTCAAATACATCCATTGGATAGGTGATGATGCGCAGGTATCGCATGCCCAGGACGGCAGCTTCAGTCAGTAGCTCATTGTCACGGGACACGACCACAGTACTTGATTGCTGCAGGATCGAGACGAATTGGGCGCCTAGCATCGGCAGACAATGTCGAGACAATTCGCCTATCAGACGCGCCACGACATCAAAGCATTGCTGCTGCAGCGAAGTATGCAGCCGCGTCTGTGAGCCACGCTCACTCTCGCGGTCCATCGAGCATAGGTGTAGAAATTGGAAAACGGTCGTGACAAATTCATTCATCGCAGGGTCCTCTTCTTCGTCACCCATGCGGTCATTTGTGCCGGGTGGGACAGTCACAAGCAGTGCTTGGCTGGTCAAGTATGTTGAAGCTAGTGCTCGTCGGCGATGAAGCACGTCGCCAGCGATGCTGTTGATGCTGGAAATGGAGAGCGCATCACTGGGTCGCCTATGCGTAGGACGAAGAGACAGAGGATGGTCCAGTACATCGGACCGCCATGTAAGCAGCGACTCGATCACGAGAGGTCTATTATGACGAGCAAGACTCGCCATGGTCGAAAGCACATCGTCCCAGCCCGTGCGGTGCGCCTGGGTTGGAAAAAGGATGGAAAGAACGTCGCAGTCCTGCTGCGTTACGAGTACAGCATGCAGTGCATCATCAGCTAACGCTTGGAAACGGGCAAATATCTGCCGCATGGCATATGTCATGGGCTCTGCAGACGGAGTAGTACTGAACGGCGAGAGCATATGCAAAGCATCGACATCTTCCACAGGTGAGGACAGCATATCGTGTGATGTGGGATAAGCCACATTGCCTAGTGGCGACACAGGCATTCCATCGGCCAACATGTCCGACATTTGTGAGATTTTGTGAGCGTGTTGGGGGCGCATCGGTCGTGTGGGGCTCAAATTCAGTGGACCAGAGAGGGACCCGTCTTGTGACGCTCCTTTTTTATGCCACTTGACTGACCAAGGCGTGCTTGTCGATTGCATTAGGCTCGATGAAACCGCCGATATGTCAGCAGAGCGACTCAAAGGAGAAGGCCCAGCATCTGAAGACGGCTCCTTGTGTGTGGGCGTCGATGGCTGGCCTTTGATGGCTGCACGCAAACTTGCAAATGAAGGCTTCTTGACTGGGAATGAAAAATTGTGCAGTGCGTCCGTTGAACGGCCGGGTGACTGAAAGTAGTCCATACCTTGGAAAGCATTGGAGAACGAAGAGCCAAAGCGCAATGAGCTTTTGGCGGAAATAGACGCAGATTCATCTGCAGTGAGAGATGCTGTACGAAAATGAAGCAGCTTTCCTGGAGTGCGCTTGCTTGTGGAAATGGGTATCGAGGAGGAAGACGGTGTGGGGAACGGTGGCGGAAGGTGCTGGGCATCCAAGATGTCGGCAGAACGCGGATCTGTTGGTAGCCCATTCGGACTGGAGAATCCATTATTTAAAGTCGCATCGAAGCAGCTTCCTAGGACATCTTCGTCTTCGAGATCGGGGATCACGACCTGCGCCTCCTCTTCCTGGTCCATCAATGCAGCCCAGAACAAGACGTGTGTCATGCATGGTCAGTCCTCCTCTGAGCGATTAGTCAGCTCAGAAAAAGTCGCATCCACCGCTTAACACTCGTTGCACTCCCCCGAAGGCATGCCAAAGCGAACGCACAAACCGCTCGTCTCGCGGGCTTTACGTGGGGCGGGTCTGATGGAAGATGATTCCATGACGGTCGACGATGATGGTCAGATTGGTGAGAGCATGACGCGTGCCCAGCGCCGGAAAATGGCACGATCAGATCCGGCGCATGGCGGTCGACGGGGCGCAGTGAATCGCAAGGCCGCTATGAATGTGAACAGCGGGATACGACCGGCGAATGCACGAAAAGGTGCAGTGCTGGGCTCGCATGCTTTGACCAAAGCGTCAGACGTGTCGCCCAAGACGAACGTTGTCGAGACGCTGCGACGTTTTCTTACGTCGCGCTGGAATGCATCCATGAACCTGCTCAACCTCGAAAACATGCAGCAAGATGCTATTTTATCTGAAGCAAATATAGTGCCGCCTGGTGCGCCTGGTGCTCATCGTGATCTTGGCACGGCGCTGTGGAAACTCAGTGCAGACATGTTCCCCACCCTCTCGACTCTGTCCCTGGCAGGAAATGCATGGACAAACCTACAGCCCCTCGCTTTGCTTGGACAATATATCCCGAAACTCGCAAACTTATCGCTTGAGCGCAATGACCTACGCTGGGTGCGTGATCTTGATGTGCTCGTCACCAAACGACATGGTTTGCATGCCCTGCAAGAGCTGGTGTTATTAGGAAATCCACTCCAACAAAACGCTGTGGAAGGTGGCAATGAAGATGGATACCGCCGCGATGTGCTGGTCAAGTTTCCGGACCTACGTATTCTTGACATGAAGCCGGTCATGGACGTCGAACGCGGCTTTTCGCAATTGTTTCAGGGCCGCGGTCACAAAAAGGCTGGGCCTGAAGCGTCACAGGTGCCGCTCCGGCACTTTTGTGTGCAGACGCGACCTGGCTTTGTGGATGGCGATGCCAAGCAGGTCGTGCCTGAGTTTCTCTCCCTGTATTTTTCAGCCTATGACCAGGATCGCACGCGTCTCGGACCTGTGTACAGCTCGAATGCGCGGTTCACATACAGCATTAATTCGAGTCCACCACCACGAGCGCGTGCGGAGCGACTGATGCATACCATGCCGCACCAAAAGGATTTGACATTTGACAAGTACATCGAGCTGGGCTCACGAAATTTGATGCGCACGCACAATGTCAAGCCGCTGTTACGAAGTATGCACTATGGCGGAGAAGCCATCGTTGCATTTCTTAAGAGGTTACCCATTACGATGCATCCTTTGCACGATGCGAGCAAGTTTGTCGTGGACGCATGGCTGCTGCCGAACGTCGATGTCAAGGCTCAGACGAGTGCAACAGAGCGACCAGATGCGCTTCTTTTTATCAATGTGCATGGCGAGTTTTGCGAGGCACCCTCTCAAGGCATCCGATCCTTTGACCGTGTCTTCGTAGTGGCGCCCGCGCCTCCCGCGTCACCAGCACAGCAGCTAGGCTGGCCGTGTGTCATTGTGAGTGATATGCTGACCCTACGGCACTATTCACGCGAATCAGCGTTCCAGCCAAATGCCTTGCCGATGGGCCCCTCCGCAGCGCCGGGTCTGACACCCGAGCAGCATGCGATGTCGTTGGAGCTCTCGGCGCAGACCAAGCTGACGTACCCATATGCCGTGCAGTGCCTCGGGGAGAATGGTTGGGACATGACGCGTGCTGTCAACGTGTTTGCCTCGTTGCAGGCGGCCGGCTCGATTCCATCCGAGGCCTTTGCCACATAGCCATGACGAAAGCAAGTAGATGGCCCACCACGAGTCCGATAGCCGAGGTGTACATGCTGGGCAGCGGCCACGTCTGCCACAGACGGCCCCAGTCAAGGGCCTGTGCCCATGCACCAAGTGCGGCACCGAGGCAAGCACACGCGCTCGGCACGAGCACCAGTATCTCACCGGGCGTAGCATGAGATGGTGCAGCCAGGATTCGCGACCACATGGGAGAAGGTGGTAGGCCGAGAATGTGAGAAACGGGCCACAAGCCCAGAAGCGTGACATGCGCCGCAAGAATGGCGGTGCCAAAGTAGGCTGTATTCGCCGGCGCACCAAGAGCGAATATGATGCTAGCTGATAGGGCCCACAGCAGCGGTAGCGAGAATGAAGAAAACACAATGGCCTCGACCTGGGCACGAATAGGTATACGGCGCCGCTTCAGTGCCGCGGCGTCTTCCTTCCGCTCGTATCCTTCGGCCATACTAAGCCATCCACTCATTCGTACGCAATACCACGCCTGCGTGAGGGCGATGCCAAACAGACTGTGCATAGCCTCCCATACGAGCGAAGTCTTGTCCACATTCGACGCGCGTTGGCCGGGTCGAAGTACCCTGGACAGGTACGCGAAGCTCTGGCCGAGGAACGTGGTGCTCTCCGATGTACGTGCAAAGTCGACCAACGTGAACACCAAAAGCGTCGGCTGTAGCACGAACAAGATCAGCGCGAGGTCAAAGGTGTGCCGCACCGGCCATATCGATCGTGGCATGGCGTACGTGCACGCGAAAAGGGGCCCTTTTTCCCAGGACGCGCGTCTGTCGCGGCTTAGTCAACGAACCCTCACCGTGCCGTCTCACCTCCATCCGGCGGTAGCCGGGCGACGACACGGGGTGATGAGCGACGTCGAGAAAGCAGCTGATCCATCCATCTCGGACTACATGAGCGCAGTGACCCAGTTGGACACCTCGTTCGTCCAAGAGATTCATGCGACGCAAGATTTGTCTGCCGCTGAGCCCCACACCGCTCATTCCTTTTCCGGCGTGGACTCGACGAACGGGGTGGCATCTGCTCCTGCCTCAACACTCGGATCACCGACGATGCTCGCGTCCCCTCTCACAGGTTTCTCTAATTTGCACGTTGCCCAGCCTGAAGCCCGACCGCGACGGTCTGCGGCCCGTCTCAAACGTAATGCCGCCATAACTCGGCCTCGTGCTGCCTCAGCTGCATCTGATTCGCCCAGGCACGTATCGCGCACATCGCACGCATCGAACGTGGCTGTTTTTTCCGACAATGATGCTGCTAGTACAGCAAGCGAGCATGCTATCGATATGACGCGCGATACAGCATCCCTCCTCTCATCGTTAGAACACGCTGACCAGGGTTCGCCGGTGTCCAGGGCCGCATCCCTGCGAAGCACCTATGCAAGCCAACCCCCCACTATACTATCGCATCTTGGTGGCCATGCTGAACACGATGAGCACCGTGCGCGTCTACCGGGCACATCCTCTGCGCCGCACAAAGGCCGGAGTATGCCGCCATCACAACGCTCCGTCTCATCGCCTATGCCATCACGAAGAGCTCATATCGCTGATGATAGAGTCGCACATTCGCTGGTCTCATTGTCATCTTCACCTCACACGCCGGAACGTCCGCTTTGGTCGCTACCAAACGACGCTCAGCAAGACTCGGCTCATAACGAACATATCGGCCTGTCACGCAGTAACTCCACCGCCTCGGCGTACTCGGACGATCCGGCAGGAGCTGAGTCGCACAAGGCGGAGCCTCCAGGGCCTGATGTGACACCATCGAATGACGCGCCTACTACTTCGCTCACATCGGCACCTCCGGCGCCCACAGATCCTTGGCTCCAGACACCCAAATCACCTCTCTTACAAGATACGCTGAGAGACATGTTTGACTCGTTTGCATCGGCCCTCACAGATCTGGGCATGGACACGAATGAGCCTATCAGGGGACTGGACGACGTGTCCGTGTCGTACCACCATGCACCGTATCAGGGCGGCTCCCATGGCCTTCCGAGCCATCCATCCACGCTCGAGTCGATGCTGCCCCCCGATCCGCCTCAGCCTGCTGTGAAGCCAGCCAGCACACTTACGCCTACCGAGCCCAACACACCCTTGACACGCACGCCATCGACCAAGTCAGACGTACCACCCGCGCCGGAGCATCGTCTTGACGTGTACGGCTACAATGTGTGGTGGCCTCATGCCTTTGACATCACATCGAATCTGAATTACGACTCGGTATCAACAAGTCAACGCGCCCGTTTATTTGGCGATGCGATGACTGATCTCATGACGCGGCCCACGCATCTAGATGTGTGGATCCAGCAGGTCAAGTCTCAACGCCCTAATCAGGCAGATGTACTAACGCGCCAAGTACAGCAACAGCAACTGGAAGAACTCAAAGCCACATTGTCGCCGCGTCCCGATGATCCGAAAGAAACTCCTAATGAACTCCCTTTGCCATCCAACATTCCTTATCCACTTCTTGCCAAGGCACAGAGTGCCGCTCATGCCGACCCCGGCATCTCATTAGCTCGTGTCTCGCCGCGAAAAGGTGCCTCATCCTCGATCATGCAGTCGTCGACGGCCTTTCTTATGAACCAGCTGGAGCGCGGCCGCGACCTGCTGACACCCAATACCGCAGCGTCCCCCACACCCTCTCGTCAGCGCACGCCCACGACGGCCGCACCTCCTACATCACATACGTCGCCGAATGCATCCAGTGTCATGAACCGCTCCCTCTCTGCCCGCACCCTAGGGGCTGCCTCGACGTCGGGCAGTGTGCCTATGGGTCTGGGCATAGTTCAGCGCTCGGCTAGTCAAGCGCCTCCGGATCCAGCCTTTTCAGCAGCTCTTACACGCGTGCGGGACGCGCTACCAGACATTGACGATGCCACCGCTCGTCATTACCTCACCAAGAGCCAAGGCGATGATGTCCGGGCGATTAACGACTATATGGCTGAACACGCCTCCCGGCATGACGCGACACAGCGCCGCGGTATTTTCTCCCGCGCTACACGGACGCGCTAGGCGTGCAGGGGTATCTAGAGATAGAATGTATAAAAGTGCGGATACACCAGCTCGTCTTCGAGCCATTGCCGCAACATGTCACCCACAAAGCGCTCCACTTTGCCGACGTTTTCCAACACATGCTTCACGGGCTCGCCAATCTGGCTCTCCACGCCGAGGTAGGGTAGGATGCGCTGGCCTTGGTGCCGGACGCGGATTCTTGCATCATAGACCTGCCGCAGACCATCTGCGCTGCATGGCTCCGTAGAGTCTTCTGTGAGGCTAACGTGGATGCAATTTGAAACACCATCCACCGCAACGATCGCTTGCGCATAGAGTTCCAAGCCAGTGATAATGAGGCTGATGGGCAAGCTCATGACGGTGTCGTCATGGTAGGCAATCTGAAGTGACGATGTGAGCGACAGTCGAATGGTCGACGTGAGCCACTGGACACTAAAGTGCAGCTGCATCGACGGTATGCTTTGCTCACGCGCGCTCTCTTCCCATGTGCAAGACATGTCACTGGTGCCAACGTCTGAGTCAACATCGCTCCATCGGTGCGACGAGGCATCGTCGATATCCGTCAGCACACTATCACCATCACCACTGCCCTGCACCGACAAGGGCATCTCGTCGTTCTCATAGTGACGGAACGTGCGAAGACGCATCGGCAAGCGTGGTGGCGGCGTGGATGACCGTGTACACTTTTCCTGAGCCTGGGCGTGAACCGATGCTTGTGCTTCTGCCTCTCGAAATTCACGCCACACGTCACCCACATGTATGACCTGTATGTCCGGTGCCTCCGATCCCAGTTCCAGTGCATGCACACGCGTCGGACCCAAAAAGGATGGAAGGGTCGCACCCGACAGAAACGCGTTGAGTCGCTCGCACAGCGAGTCGGCAAACGACTGCTCCAGCCCCTGCCAGTCCAGCTGGAATGACATGGTCCACCAGCAAAGTGGAGGGTCGGAGTCTATTACCACTACACGGGACCCAACTCAGTGAGCAGCGCATCCAGCATGGCGCGCAATGCCTGCTCATCTTCGGGAGCATTGATAGACACACTGACCAGCAGCTGAGCGTCAGCTTTGGTATACGTACTTTGTCAAGCATTTCCAGGGCACTCGTGACATTCGAACGCACTGCATCGATCTGCGCCTCGGTGCCGTGCAGTCGCTCCTCGGATGCACGGTTCTGTTCTTGTAGCTCAGCTAGCTCCGCCTGTAATGCCTCGATACGCGGTGCCTGATCAGCGCTCACACGTGCACGGATCGCCGTCTGAATATCCAAGTCGGGGCGCCACACATCTTTCAGGTCGGCGAATGCGTTGTGCTGTCGTTTGTCTGCCTCGGCTGTCAACTCCTCCAGCTCCTGGAGGCGCTGTGAAAGTTCATATTTGGATATAAGTGTTTCCAGGTCATTCTGGCGTCAGCAGTCATCAACACGTACTCGTATGTCTGTCTTGAGTTCCTGGAGGAACTGCAAACGCGCCTTTTCTACGGCAATCGGGTCCACTTGCGGCAGGACTCGCGAGAAGTTTTTGGCACTGCATGTAAGTGGAAAACACGTACGTGGCCTTGTGGTCAATCAATCCCAAAAACTTTTCCAACGCCGCACGCATGCGGACCAGCCGCTCTGGATCCGCCGCCTCGGCCATCTCGGATGCACGACGCGCGCTGCAGGCCCCACGCGTCTCCACGTCGGTATGGAGGTGCGTCACAAGGATCATCTCCCCTCCATTACATCACGTGATGTACTACTGCGGCAATTTCCCAGGCTTTTCGTCCGTCGCCGGCTTCGTTTGTTCCATTCACCAACCGACTCAACATGTACGTACAGAGCATGTCGGCGTGCTAATGTAACAGGGCGAAGTCGAAGAACCATACCAACCACAACCAGACGAGCAAGGCTCACCGTAACGGTATTAAGAAGCCCAGGACGAACCGTTACCCTAACCTCCGTGGTGTACGTATTTGCTCTTCGAAGGCACTCGCCGAGATCGCGACGAGGGCTGTCGGAAGCCATGTCGCCTATCCCACCCTAGTCACGACCGCCTGAGCGAGTGCTTCATCCCTGAATATGCATACTAACTCCTACAGGTGGACCCCAAGTTCCTGCGCAACCAGCGCTACGCCAAGCACGGTTCGGAGAAGGCTCTGCGTGAGGCCCGTGCCGCTGCCAAGTCATCGGCTTAAGTATCGTGTATGCGGTAGTGTGTGTATACAAGCGTGGAGCACGTCTTGTGGCCACAGCTGCGCAAGATGGTATTCTGCGTGAACCAAAATACTCAGCGATACAGCTCGCTCCATTTACCACGCTGAGTGCCAGCCTATATAGTGATGCTAGATGACTCCGCGTCTGGAGCGCCACCTGTGGGCCTCTGGCAGAGTGCGGCGTCCGTGGGCAGCGGGAGGCTTGTCATGTGGAGGTGCTCATAAAAGAGGCGCCATTGCCAACTATCCCCTGCGGTCCCTGTCCACGATCTGCATGTTTGACAGCATCGTCCGGCATGTCGTCGACGCAGGTCGGAGATACACATGGCACTGATGTGATGATGTCACAGAGGGACATGTCGCCAACGAGCCATACACCGTCAGCGTCATACTCGATCAACGATGCGTTCTCTCGATCTCGACCCGTGCCTGGGCATCGTTGTTTTCCCACGCCACAGACCGGTAGCTGGGAGAAGGACACAAATGTGCACACATGCAGGAGGTGTATGCGTAGGTTTACTTTGTTTTTTCGAAAGCACCATTGCCGCCGTTGTGGGCGGATTTTTTGTGATGCATGCACGTCGCATCGTGCCTATATACCCGAAAATGTGCATATCACCGACCCAGCTTTACCAGAGATGCTCGATTCTGAAAGTAGGTCAGCTGTGCGCATATGTGACTGGTGCATGAATGAGTATCATATCGAGCCAGTGTCCCCTCGTGTTAGGACCACCGCTACTGATGACACATCTACATGGACCCACCTCCTGTGGCGCATATCCACGCCGTGGTCGGGCGAGGCCCCGTCACCCATTGATCCTGATGCGTTGAACGAGTGTCCTGTGTGCGATTTACATCTACCTACGCTCGCTTCAACGCAGGAACGCGAACAGCACGTTGCCACATGCCTCGAGGACGGTGCGCCACCAAGTCGCGCTCACCGAATGCATTTCCTCGCATCAAATCTGACAGCAGACTCGGCCCTGATCGGAAAGGAGTGCATTATTTGCATGGAGGAATTTGTGGCACGCGATCGTGTGGCACGTCTCACTTGTATGTGTTGCTTCCATGTCGACTGTATACGCCGGTGGATGGCCAAGGGACACGCTTGCCCCTTGCACGCCACGGACACCTGAGGCTACGTGTGCATACCCAAAGCCGTGCGCAGATATTGGATCTTGGAGCGTGCTTGCGCCAGCATTTGCGCTTCTTGAGCCAGGGTGTGCTCGATCCGTTCGCGCTGGCGCGAACCGAGTTCGGAGGACTTGGGACGCACTTGGTCGCTTTGTAGATGGTGGTGATGCTGCAGGTGTGACCATTGGTGCTCCAACTTCAGCAACTGCTCCTTTGCTTTGGCTTTGTCGCCAAGGAACTCGTGCGACATGCGCTGAAGCTCGTCAAACCAACGGCGCTCATACACGGATAGCTGCGGCGTATGCTCATCCATCAATTGCTGAAGTAAGGTGTCGAGGCGCTGCACCGTAGCGCGCTGCGTTTGATCGATACGCTCGATACGCGCACGCAGTACCTCAGCTCGCACCGCATCGACACGCTTCGATGCCTGTGCCAGTTGGGCTACTTGCCGCTGCATTTCGCGCATTTGCTGCGCGCTTCGCGTCTGAATCGCATGGCCTGCTTTGGCCACGTCCTGCAAACGTTGGCGAACCGTCTCGGTCGCCTGGCCAAAGGCTCGGAGCGTATGTGCATCCGCACGTATCTCGCCAGGCATGTTCGGTGGTCGAAGCTGCATGGGCTCAAGTGCCTTGGGCATCTCGAAGGGCTCGGCCAGCAGCGTCTTATACTCGGCCACTCTCCCGGTAGGAGGTGGATGCGCTTCTGTGACGGAGCGCAAATTCAGTTCGCGGGCGAGCAGCTGCGTATCACTGGTGAGAATGAAAAAGGCATACGATAGATAGACATCATTAATGATACAGGCGCCAGTGATGGCAGGCGCATCAGCACTTGTTGTGAGGCAAACGAGTGGTGCCACGGTCGTGTGATGCTGCTGCTCCGCGGCTAGTCTGTCGGTATTTCCACTTGCCATCGCAGAAAGCAGCGGTGCTGTCCATGGCTGGAGCGAGAGCGCATGCATACCATGCATATGAGTCACCCACACCATGTCGGGGTATAGAGCATCTTTCACGAATTGCAACGTGCGCACAGATGCCTCCAAGCGAGGCAGTTCCAAGTCAATGCATTCGCACACGGCCATGATCGGCAGCTCTGCATGACTGCGTCCCATAATCCAATGCGGCACAACGGGCTTCGCAAGCAGACCGCACTGGATGCTGCCTTCGAGTGTCGCGATGAGCACTACATCCAGTGCCGCTTGATCCTCAGCAATACGTGTCATGATCACGTCACAGGCCATAGACGCAACGTCCTCATTCAGCTCTACCGGCGCAGGGCGCATGAGGCAAGGTCCTTGGGCCGCGGTACGATGCGGCACACAGGCAGGCAACACAACGTGTACATAGCCTTCCGTCAACGGCTCCGCAAGGTCCAGTGATGTGTCGTCAAATGACGGCGCCGTCGCCTCTTGCATCTGGCGCACCAAATCGCCCAAGAACCTCATCGCCAGTGTCGAGTTCTGCGTATTCCGCGCCTCTAATGCCGCTAGGGTCTCTACATGCAAGCGTGGAAGCGCTGCATGTTTCGGCATAAACGGACACAATATGTAGACGTCACCACTGCGCATAAGTACCAATAGCGTGAACAGGAGCCAGCTGCTGCTCTCCTCGCCAAATGTGCAAGACACAGCCACTTTTGCATCATCGTCCTCAGCCGAAAGCATCGAAGACGTGCGCGTCGGCTGTCCGAGGACTGCCAATGTCTGCTGCGGCTCGTCCACGTCATGCGAAACGTCGTACTCACGCACCACGGCATCCTCCGTAAGCACAATGAAACTCACGCCACCTGCACCGTATGGGTGCCATCTGCATTGTGCAATAGGCGATGTTCCATGAGGCGCATGGTAGTATGTTCCCACACGCACGGCCTTGACTGGTAGGGCCGTGCCGACCTGCTTCATGTAGCCGCGCCGAGGCAAAATCACAATAACGACCTCGTATACACCAACGACCGCAAGTAGTTTTCCCGTCGAATTCACTAGGATCGACTGAATAGGGAAGTTGAGTGCCTCGTTTGTAAGTACTTTGTACGAGAGTGCCCCCTCCCCCTGTTCAACATGTCGCTTCGCATACGCCACGCTGGTCATCCGTAGCTCATTATCCACTACAGCCAGCAGGTCTGTGCCGCGTGTCGCTAGCAGCGACGTGCGGCGCGTAATATCGGCGCCGCCTCTTTCATTGGGCGGACGCCGCTCTGTCACGATCGGATGCGTCGATAGGGCTTCCTGCCACATCCAGGCCAGTACAAGAAGCACGGTGGGTCGTGGTGCCTCGCGCCTTGTCGAATAGATCACGTGATACCAGAAAGGCCCCTTCCTTGTATGAGGTCTGTGCACGATGCCACACGCCGTAGCCTAACTTGATCCGCGTCAAGAACATCTTGTTCACGGACGGGCAGAGTGTACGTGGACGATCCTTGATAGTGAGATGGGCCTCTATGAGATGAATCAAGCAGTGAGCTCCAGCATATAGGTCGTTTACATGATACCGTGGCGCAGGATGCCACTTTTTCAGCACTCGTAGTGGCGAAAAGTCCGGATCATGCCATGCATGCTCATGCATGATGCAACTTTCGTGCAGTATTCTTGTCTGCTGATGAGAATCCTTTGTTATGCTGGATTCTTGGTCATGAGCCAACGTCTGTATGGCATGACATAGCATTCTCATTCACCCAAGTCGCCCTAGCTTGTGTCGTCATCGCAAGTCTAGTCCCACTTTCGCTGCTCACACCACATATATCTACTGCGCTAATGGCACGAATTGCGAACGCCGTTATGTTTTTGTGTGGCTATTGCCGTGTATGAATTTGCAGCACTCCACTGGTGTGCCACTACAGCTGCTCCGTCTCGACGATGCGCTTGAGTCTGGCTGTCTGCAAAGTCGTACAAGTGTCCCCAGGCAAGGTGACAGTTTAAATATCGTAAATGTCCAAATCATCGCATGTACATACCCACGTTAGGCATACGAGCACAATGTCATCATCTTTCTGAACTAAGAAGCATGACCGAGAGCCTCACCGACTTTGATCTTATCACCGGCGGCACGAACAAAGCGGAAGTGCTCCGGCGCCTCAAATACAAGAACAACCGTACTGCCAAGCAGGAATGCCCCCATTTCGTCGCCTGCAGCGAGCGGCTGGCCGCCCAGGATGCGACTTGCGGCGTTGTATGTCGCCTCATCATACGTCCCATGGACCTGCTTCGTACCGTGCAAATTCGTACGCAGTTGTCGATCAAAATGAATCTGAATTGATCCGACATTGGTGGCACCAATCGGCGTCATGCTAAACAAGCCATGGCGCCAGCGACCCAAGAGTGCGACACGCTCGTTCATGACAAATAGGTTGGGCAGGCGCGTCGCAACATACGGGGACACCGAGTACAGTTCACCCCGGAAATGACGCCGTAACTCCACAACCCATGGCACGGGACTGTGAAAGCGATGGTAGTCGCCAGGGGCAAGGTATATGACGCAGAAAAACAGGCGATTACCTGGCGAAACGTGCCATTCACTCTGAAAATGAGGCAATGCCTCTGGTCCCATTTGGTAGGCCACAGTAGCATAATGGCCGATGTTGGTCGGCGTATCGGATGTTGGGATACCCACATCGCCTTGTTCGGGTTCCAAGGCCTCTTCTGCCGTGTCAGCCGCTACCTCAGCGGCCGAAGCCTGGTGAATCGGCAAAGTCTTGTAGGCTGGCGCCTTCCACATCACTAAATGCTTGCACCAGCGCCAAGCACCGCGAATCCAACCCATGGCATAGGTACTTGCGCGGTGCATATGGCTGTCTTTGCCAAGGAGTTGCGTCAGACTGTAGTCAATACCATTGAGCTTCGCAAAACGGCGCTCAGCTGCGACACTCATATTGCGGGATGAGCCCAATTCTGGGTCTTGCTGCGTATGTGCTTCTGAATCGTATCCCAGCAGCGAGCGTAGTGAATACGTCAGCCCTTTGACTTGCTCAACGCGGTCTCCCTGAACGACTCCCATGTGCAGCACCTTACCATCGGCCGGCGAGACAAGGAGGGCATGAGGATCGATGGGCCGGGCGCCAGGGCTAAGTTCACGCACGAAAAATTCTGCGAGACTGGCATACTTCGTCAGGTCTTTCTCACGAATCTCGTCGAGGTTGCATCCAAAGAGCCAAGCATACAGACGAAATCCGTAAGGTCGGAACCATACTGGCAGAGGCATGCTGTTGAGTCGGCCCCATGTGCGGCTAATGCTATTCAGTGGTAAGGCGCCCAGAATGTACATGGTCCAGGGTCCATCCTCTCGAACCGGATATGAATGATCTCGGTCAACGACCTTCTCTTGGCGCGAATGTGAATATGTACGATGCGCCTGAACTGCGACTAATACACATGCTCCTACCATGATGGGGAGGGGCTGCCACTTGAGTGGCGTCGCGCGCCATGTCCTCCATGCCTGCTCCCATTTAGAGCGAGGCGGAGGCGGCGGCGGCGGCACCTGTTTTTCGAGGCGTTGCTGAGCGAGGCGATAGCCGCGCACCGTACTTGCCTCCTCCACAGCCTGCTGTGGATCGCGCACGTACTTTCGCACTTGATGTCGCACCAAGGCTGCACGCCGCAATCTCAGCATCATCGAATCGGAGTCAGCATGGGGCGCACCTCCACACCACGAGCGCCAGCCTGAGTCGCCGCGCATCTCCAGGGTATAATCACGTGATCTAGTAGAAGATTCGCGTGGCTTCGGCGCCACACGGTGGCCGATGCGTCGAGAAGCGTCTACGACCATGGCCTGTGCGGCTGTCAAAGTATAAAACGGCTGCGTGAGCGCAAGAGAGCCGTACCTTACAATTCCTTATGTCGATTTATCTTTCTTCTCCCTGGGTCTCGCAGTCGTTCCTTGGCTGTGGCCCGAGTTTCCTGCCTAGCACTATGGACTTGTATGAAGAGGCACTGTATGCCCAGGCCGTGCGCGAGCGACAGCGCCGAGTAGCTATGCAACGCGAAATTGAGCTGCGCAAACAGCGACAAATTGAGGCAATGATGCAGCGCATGGCGATAGAGTCGGCTATGCGTGACTTTGCCGAGCGTGAATATCAGCGTGCCCAGCGCCAAGCGGCATGGGAGCGCAAGCGCGCCGAGCGAGAACGGAAGGCCAAGGCTACGAATGATGGTCACGTATACCTCCAGCTTGGTGATGTACTGTTCCGCCTCATGCCCCAGGCATCTGGTGAAGACTCTGACGAAACGTGTGACAATCTCGCGTCCCTGACTTCCGATGTGCCCAAAGAACCCGTCGAGGCGAAAGTACCTACCTCCACCATCGTACGAGCCACGTCTTCCACTGAACCGGCCGAGCCGAAGGCCGAGCAAGATGTCAAGGAAACGGCCGAGGAGCCAGTGCATGAGCCTGAAGCTGCGCCTGAACCAAAGCAAGCATCTAAGGTTACTGCGCCCGAGCCTGAAGCTGTGCCTGAACCAAAGCAAGCATCTGAGGCTACTGCGCCCGAGCCACAAGACCGCGTTTTGTTTACATACGACTTCCCTGATGCTGCCACCGCCTATGGACGTGACGTTCGCAAGCACGTTAAATCTGACAACCTACATGTCGAGGCCAATACGCTGAACGGCGGCAGCATCAAGATCAGTGGCTTGTGGTGCAAGACGGCGCCCTCGCCATCAAGTCGTGCCAGCTCGCCTCGATCCCCCCATGTCCGGGATGTCGATGAAGACGGCAATGAGATCCTGCTGGCCGAAGATACCGACTCGGATTCGGATACGGAGCAGGGCGTCTCCTTCACCGAATCGGCTGTCATTCCATTACCATCTTTGGACGAGCTGCGCAATATGCGCGCAGAGCTTGATGACTCTGGTTTTAAGCTGTGGACTACTGTGTAGATAGGATCATGATAATATGTGCGTTGTACTTCATTCATCGTCGTCCGAGTCCTTTTTGTTCGATTGTTCCTGAGCGACCCAGTCGATCCACGAGCCTGTATAGTTGCGCGTATTCCACCATCCATGCTTCTGAGCTTCTTCCAAAGCCTGTTGACTACGACGTCCACTTCGGCAGTAAAAGATGATAGGGTCGTTAAACTTGGGACGTGGGAATGAATACTTGCGCTCAAAGTCTGTTGAGGCAGGAGCATCGTTCTCTGGGTTGAAAGCGGCCTTAAATTCAGACAGCGGGACATTGACAGAAGCAGGGATCATACCTTGTGAGACTTCATTGGGCTCACGCACATCAATGAGCGTAATGTGACCGCTGGGTGTCTCCGTGTAAGGCTTGAGTTCTTGGTACGTCACAGGTCCACGCTTGAGCCACGTTTCATCACGGCACATCCTAATAGTGGACGAAAACATGCGAGCACACGAGGGATTACGAAGTATCGCTGCCCGGCTCATGGAAGATGAAAGCAAGTGGGTTCGTAATACGCTCATCATGGTGGGAGATGTGACGCCAGGCGGTCTGATCACGGTGGAGGGCTCCATCCTTGCGCGTCCGCTTCTAACAGGGCTGGCGCCTAGCCATGTCACGTGATATTACGGCCGAGGAAAGTGCGGGCTTCGACAAATTTTGGCAAGGTTCTGCGACGGCCGATTTCTACTTTGCACGGCTTTTGTCGCGGCTCGACTTGGCGATATGGTGCTGGTCTTGTTTGAGACGGCCGTGGGCTTTTGCCTGTTTTCTATGTCTGATGAAGCCAAACTTAGCTCACCTGATTTGTACAAGCATTTTGAGAGCGAAACAGAGGCGAATCGCCTTCTGCAGCTCTCAGCTATTCACCGCTTTCAGAGCACCGTCGAAGCCGTCGAAGGGGCGACGGCTGTGAACGAGGGCAAGCTGAGCAAGGGCCTGAAGAACTTCTTGACGTCCGAGATTCTTGAGAAAGGTGGCGCTGCTGGTACTAAGGGTGGCAAGGGCGTCAATCTGATTGTGTCAGAGCCTAAGCTGGCGTCCACGATCAACAAGAAGCTGGGAATTCAGGTCACGGCTGAGTCGAGTTTAATGGATCTGTATCGCGGTATCCGAGAAAATCTCGCCTCGCTCTTGTCGGCTAACTCGCCGGAGGCAGGAGCTCTTGACCCACGCGACCTCAACACGATGAGTTTGGGTCTCTCTCACAGCTTGAGTCGCTACAAGCTCAAGTTCAGCCCTGATAAAGTGGATACAATGGTGGTCCAAGCTATTGCGCTCTTGGATGATCTCGACAAGGAACTGAATATCTATGCTATGCGCGTCAAAGAATGGTACGGCTGGCATTTCCCCGAAATGGGCAAGATTATCACGGATAACATTGCATATGCCAAGGTCGTTCGTGCCGTTGGTTTCCGTACTAATGCATCATCGTGCGACCTGTCTGACATCTTGCCTGAGGAGGTCGAGCAGACCCTCAAGGCTGCCGCTGAGATCTCCATGGGTACCGAAGTGAGTGACTCCGACATGGAGCACATTTGGAGCCTGTGTGATCAAGTCGTCTCGATAAGCGAATACCGTGCACAGCTGTACTCGTATCTGTGCAACCGCATGTCTGCCATTGCGCCCAATTTGACGGCGCTGGTCGGTGAGCTGGTCGGCGCTCGCTTGATATCCCATGCCGGCTCGATTATGAACCTGGCTAAGCAGCCGGCCAGCACCATCCAGATCCTGGGCGCCGAGAAGGCCCTATTCCGTGCACTGAAGACGAAGCATGATACGCCCAAGTACGGCCTGCTGTACCACTCCAGTCTTGTGGGTATGGCGCCCCCCAAAATGAAGGGTAAGATGGCTCGTATGGTGGCAACGAAGGCAGCTCTATCGACTCGCCTTGATGCCTTGGCGGATGCTGATTCCAAGTCAGACCTATCGGCTCCTACGATTGGCGCCGAATCGCGTGCCAAGCTTGAGGCTCGGGCGCGTGGCCTTGACCATGTGCAATCCATCAGTGGCATTCGTGCGAATCGGGGTGCTGACGACGGCTACAAGCAAAAGGCCTTTGCGATGGAGTCTGGTGGCCGGGGATACAATGCGGGTGCGGATGCGCCGCCGGTCGTGACGGGTGTCGCTGACGACGACGACGACGAAGAAGAAGAAGAAGAGGAGGAGGAGGAAGAGTCCAAGAAGGAAAAGAAAGAGAAGAAGGAGAAGAAGGAGAAAAAAGAGAAGAAGGAAAAGAAGGAAAAGAAAGACAAGAAGGAGAAAAAGGCCAAGCGGTCCGCATCCGATTTGGACGACGATGCCTCTTCCAAGAAGAAGAAGAAAAAGTCGAGTGCATAGAGTTCCATGTTGTATTCGTAATCCCATCTACTATGTTATGTATACACGAGATCAATGCGCGCACGACGGTACAGCTCGTGCGTGAGCAGTGGATCCGCGTCGTCGATCGTTGCCTGCAGCCTTTCACGTGGCATAGGATCGACCTGCATTTGGACATAGGCGGAAGGATGCGTGCCTGACTCGTCCGAGCTGACCAGTGAGCCAGGATTCACCACCACAGACGAGTCCACGATGCGGATACACGGCTTCGTACTGGTCGAGGGAAGTAAGATCAGGTCTGGTGTTGACGTGTCAAAAGCACAGAGCCTAGAATGCGACAAGTCCAGTGGCACTCGCGACACGGGCGACGGCGGGAACAGGGGATAGAAATGGCGCTGGCCCAAGACATGTCGTGCAAGACGCACGATCGGGTCGTTCACACCCTTGCTTTGGGGCGTGCCTTGGGATCCCGACTGAACGCGCTGCACCAACTCCTCTCGACGCAGGTCGCCCAGCGTGTCTGCCGTACTTACGCCAATCGCGAGTTCGTTGACGTAAAACACGCTCGGGTTGGGAAGGCACCGAACGCGCTTGGGCAGACCCAGCGTGGGATCCGACTTGTCCAAGAAGGGTTGTGGGTATGCGTAATGCGTGTGGATCATGTCGTCTGTGCTTGGCACGAGAATGACCACCGTCGAAGGCGATCTCTCGATGAGCCGCGTAATGCGACGCGAAATATGGTGCTTGAACAAGTCGGTCGGAAGCGTATCGAGGTTTCCTGTGGCAATGATTGGATGCTGCACACTCACAAAGGGCCCCAGGAGTAAGAGCACATCAGGACGAGCCAGTTCCACATGCGTCATGAACGCGTGCCAAGGGCCGTACTCCAAGTCGCTGGTGGGTGTGAATGGACCACCCGCCATCATCACTCGGAGTGGCGTACCGGCCAAGCGTGACTCACCGTATTGGTTGGTCATTAACTCCGACTGCAATGTGGCAGGGTGTGGCAAGGGCGGTGGTATTAGAAGCTCCTCCGCCACGAATCGTTGCCCTGAGCCGTTGCGGCCCTTGACACCGAGTATCATTCCAGGAAATAGACCTGTCACGCTCGAAATGCTTTCTGCTTGTGATGCCCACGCATAGCGGACGGTGCATTGCGGGTCAATCACGAGCGAGATCCGTTGACCATTGCCGACCATACGGCTCGTCTCGAGCATGAGGTTGGCCGGTGTGAGTCGGACATGCTCCTTTTGCTCTTCGTTTCGGGTGCCGGGGTCCACGCGTGCACAAATCCGGCCCACTGTGTATATACTCTCCTGATTGGGAATGCTAGGGTCGTCCCATTCCGCCGTAAGGCCAAAGGCATGCCGAATCTCATCGCCCATCACAGAGAGACGCGTATCGAGCTCCATACTACGCTCACCTTTTTTTTCAAACATGTATCGATAGTTCCATTGCTTGAGATCCGTACTCACCGCCAACGAGACACGCGGCACAGAGGCAGATGCCGTCGGTGGCACATAACTCGCGTCCCACGTCGATGGCAAATGCTGATTGTACGCCTCGCCTATACGAAGATGAGACCGCCATGTATCATTGCCGGGATCGACTTCGTGACTTGTGGGCGGGGCTGACGGGACTTGCTTGCCAGGCGTGCCCAGCAGACTGGCAAGATCGGCCATGCTAAGAAAAAGGGCGCGGAATACGCGTCGCGGCGCGTGGCTATCGAAAGGCCTACACCTCCACACTTATCATTCAACGGACCATGGCCCCAGCTGGTCGAGATGACGAGGCGCCGTCATGGACGATTCCACCGACGCAGCTTGTCACGATTGAATACCCAGGATACATTCATGCAAGCTGCAAAGCATTAGACAGTGCCTTGACGTCCTTATCCCCACGCATGGGTCCCCTGGCAGGGACAGCGAGTGCACGGCAGGCTTTGGAGCATCTGAGCATGCTGTTAGATCGCGGAGCGCGTATTGTGGAATGTCATCTTCTTTCACAAGAGCCTGACGATACAGATCTGTATCGCCATCCCATTTTGGGAGATATCGTGCAGAGTCAGGACCTGGTTGTGCGTATTCGAAGACAAGTATGGAAGCGCTCGGACCAGGACGTGTATCGGAAGCAGTACATGCTCGAGTTAGTTGGATCATGCACTCATGCAGTGCGATTCCGACGTATGGCTGACTTTGCTTATCGCCCTGATCCGCCTTCTGGATCCTCAGAGCATCCGGCCATGTCACTGCATCGTGCGCTCATGACATTCGACGTCCATTCCTTGCGTGCCTACCGATTTGAGCCAGAACGAGAGCTGTACGAAGTGAGTGAAAACGGGACGCCTATCAGCAATCTCGCCATGATACCTCCGCCATTCTTTAGTCGACAAGAGTTGCCGTTTCCATACGGCTACCGGCAGAACCCCACATCCAGCTTGCAAACGGTATCACATGCGTCGACGTCGAAGCGGAGTCGCCGAACGGCCCGTAAAGGTGAATCAAGCGCGGAGCAGCCAGCAGATCTCGAGGACACCGCTGTTACGAGATACATTAATCGTGCTCGTTGGCGCAATCTGGCGCCGATTGCTATCAAATTTTCCGATACAGGGCCTGTCCCACATGCACCGGATCCAAGTCTAGCTGCCATGCCTTTGTCCGAGAAGCAAACGATGCAATTACAAAAATTACGGGAACAATGGTCGAAGCGCCCGATCTGGTCACGACTGGCGCTTCTCAATCAGTTTTCCGAGCCGGAAGCGCGTGCTTTGATCCAAGCCAAGGAGCTTTTTGCTCTTGTCGCGTATACATTTGCTGATGGTCCGTGGCGCGATGCTCTTGTACAGTTTGGCTACGACCCACGCACGGATCGGCAAAGTCGGTTTTACCAGCGCATTCACATGCGTGGTAAAACACCGCGTCGTCCTACAACGCGTGGCCTATTTAAGAGCGAGTATGGCACTGCTTCTGATACACGCCGCTCTCACATCCGCTCAGCGGAACTCATGAGGTCTCCCACGCACGAATTCGACGGCAAAACAGCTTCTTTTCACACCAGCACGTTTCAACTGTGTGATATTACGGCTTTGTCCATTGTGCCGCTGATTCACGTCGATGGCCCGAACCAGCTATTGCTAACACCTGACGTTACGACTGGTTGGTACGCACCACAGGCTTGGGAGGCCATTCGATCTGCAGTTTCATCGAGTTTCCATGCCTTGCTGAACGCGTCTACGAACGATCAGCGCCCTCAAGAGGATGTCGGCTCCAGCTCAGAGGATTACAGCCATGACGAGGATGACGATGATGAAGATATGAACACATAGAAATCTATGCACGAGGCTAAGAAGCCCATGACGTTACATCTACATGGGGTATGAGGCAAAGCAGAAAACAAGCGCTCTAAGCGCATCATTTACTCCTTCTTCTCTTCCTTCTTCTCTTCCGTGGCCTGATCGACCTTGGACTCAGGCTTGGCCTCAGAGCTCGTCGAGTTGGCATCACCCGAAGCGTTCTTGTTCGCTTCTTGCGCGTTTTGGAACTCCTTCTTGAACAGCTCCGCGTTCTCCGAGTTGGCAAAGCGAATCGCCAGGGTCTCAGCGGCAGGTTCACCGTCCGAAACGTCAGCTGTCACATTGTACACCCAGGAGCGGTCTGAGCCGACATTGGGCTGAAGCTTAATATCCGGCGACACTGGTGGTTAGCACGCAGAGCACGTACAGTAGTGGTTAGCGCAGACCTTCAAGGTCTTGTCACGGCGCATGACGAGTCGGACCTTCTTCGTCTCCTTATGCTTCAAGATACGAACATCACCCGTGCCACGCTCCTTCCACTCCTTTGACTCCTTGTCAAAGCGGAACAGCTTGGCTCGGATCTTGAACTGGACATCTTCGTCCTCTTCATTGGTCTTGACTTCAACCTTGTGCTCAAGCTTGATCACAGGGTCGAATTGCGGGTCATGCTCGGCCTCAGCACCCTAGTACATGTTAGTTTACTGGAGCATGATCATACGTACAGCGTCCACAGGCTCCTTGGTCTCGTGTTCCGACATGATTTTTTGCAAGGGAAGCGTGAATCTCCAACACCTCAGCCGAGACACATGTCGAGCACATCACGTGATACCCACGTGAAACGTGTTGATGTGTCGCCGTACAGACCCTCGTCGACCATGACTCTCATGTCGTGGGTGGGGGCGATGCTGATCGCCGTGCTGGCTATATTGGTGCAGCTTGCGTCATCCCACACGATTGATTTGCATCCTGACAGCGAGTATTGCTTTTATGAAGACATGCATGTGGGAGACGAGATGACGCTGACATACCAGGTGTCTGGGGGTGGACACCTGGATATTGATACCACGGTCAGGGATCCGTCCGGACGTCTCTTGTTTGAACAGAAGCACAAAGACACAGGCACATACGACTTTGTTGCGGACACTGATGGCCGGCATCAATACTGCTTTAGCAATAAGTTCTCCGTTGTGACGGACAAGACCCTCAGCTTCAACGTGCACGGCGTATTATACCTAACAGAAGAGGAAGGTCTGATTCCTGCTGAGCGAGAGCTTCGTGACCTTGCCAATAATATTCAGTTGTTCAAGGATGAACAGGAATACCTTTCCATGCGTGAGCGTGTCCACCGAAATACAGCAGAGAGCACCAACTCTCGTGTCAAATGGTGGTCCATCTTGCAAACGTTGCTGATCGTGGCTGTCGTGGCCTTCCAGGTCTACTTTGTGAAAAGGTTCGTACGCGTTTGACTCACGCCACAGACAATTCGAGGTTCGCCGCGCCATTTAAGTCTATGATAATGTACAGAATGGTATTATCAATACAGTCGGTCTTAAAATCCATATCGCTTCTTGTTCTCGCGCATTTTGCTTTTGCCCTGTGACCATCGCTCTTCGAGCATAGGGCGATTCTCGTGTGCCATAGCGAGCAACGATGTAAGCTGCCCTCTGGTACGAGCTCGCATGTTGGTAAACTTGTCCGTACGAAGCTTTTCCGAGACCAAGCTCTCAGGCCTCGTCTCTGGCGCCGGTGCCTGGGACGGTGCTTTGGGTATTCGATCCAGTTCCGCCGACGCATCAACGGTTGCCACTTGTGCATGATGCGGTACTTGTAGCTCTGCTTCCTTTTGTGCATACTGCGCCCATGCAGCATATATAGCATGAGCCTCAGGTGTCACAGGGTACCAGGATCCATCAGGGTCGCGTTTCCAACCTGGGTAGGCATCCATGGACGGTTCGGGCTCTGACTTGGTTCGATCTTCAATCACAGGTGCAGCAGAGAAAGAGGGAGCCGCAGTCAGTGCGGGCTCTGTCTGACGTTCCTGCTGAACCGTCTCATGCTGGCCATGGTGTGTTTCGGACACAATCACAGGCGCCTGACGCTGATCTTTTGTCGGAGCTTTAGGCGCCAGTCCTAGCATGGCGCGAAAGTCTTCATTCCCTTTGGCTGGCTTTTCATTCGGCACGTCATATAGGGTCATGCGTGCATCGTCTTCGAGCAGCACGTCTTCGTCGCTTTCGTCGCGGGCGGGTTTGGGCGTGCGCTTGGATGCCTTGTTCTGAGGCGCAGGAAGCATGTTCAAGAGCGAGTGTGTACCCGTTGAAGACGCATTTTTGTCATGACGCGCGCGCTTAGGCAATGGTTTTTCGTCGCTTGAGCGCGACGATGGGGCTGATTCAACGACAATCTGTCGTTTGGCCTGGGGTGCTGGGCGCTTGGGGGGTGGGAGTGAAAGGCCCGAGGGCGGAGCGTCATGATGTGCATTTACAGCGTCGCTAGGAGCGATTTCCTCATCCGAATCTGACTCGTAAGCTGCCACGAGCGGCATGGCGCAATTCCGCGGCTGCGATACGACGCCCGCGTCTACCAAGAGGGCTGGTGGCTCCTTCGATGCGGTGGGTCTCGCGACCCAACCGCTGACTAATAACGGAAGGAGTCATCAGCGGCGGTGGAAATTTTGGCAGGCGCGACATGGGAGGGCCCAATAGGCGCCGCTGTTGGGATCACGTTTTTTCTCGCTGGGGGGCCTTGGGTGGCAACAACCTGGCCGACTTTTTTGCGCTTTCACGAGCAAGCCTCTTGGCCGTACTGACAGCGCGATGGAGAAGGTGCAATCGACGCCACAAAGGCTTCTCCTGGTGGGATCACTGGAGGCGGCTAAATCTGGCGCGTATCAAGAAGCCGTCAAAAAGTATCAGACAGAAGGCACTGTCTTGGAGACGCATATGGTGGATCGCATCACGGATCTCGCCTATACGCCACCTCCCACGTCGTTTGACGCAGTCTATGTGATGGTGCCAGCGCAGGACACTGCGTGGTCCACGCTCTTGGCCAAGCTGTACGAGTCGCTTGTGCCTGGTGCCAAGCTCAGCCTCACGCTTGTCGATGCAGGAGCGCCTGCCACTGCCAGTGATGCAGGGGCTCAGGTCCAGACGGAGTTGACGATCTCGGGCTTTGCCGATATTCGGACGCATGCCGATGCCTCGATCGAGGCTTCTCGACCTGCCGCCGCTGCCGTGTCCCACGCGCCATCGCCGGCTGGCAACGCGGCCGGCGCCGTGCCGCTGCGCCGCAAGCCGAAAGGGGACACTTTGCGTATGCAGAAAAAAGCGTCTTTGTGGGCAACGCATCCCGAAACCTCGATGGACACGGACGCCCAATTGCAGGAGCACGCACGTAAGATGGCCAGTGGTCCGAAGCGAGCCGACTGCACGGTCGACTTGTCTGTGCCTCGCACGCGCCGAAAGCGCGCGTGCAAAGGATGCACCTGTGGTCTTCGCGAGCTGGAAGAAGAAGAAGAGCGCGGAGCTACGGTCGTGCAACTTGATCCGAATGAGGTGAATGCGCCTGGCACGACTCGCAAGGAAGTCACCGAGACGGTCGTGGGTGCGGATGGCACGGAGCGCCGCGTCAAGCGCATCCAGGTTGATACGCGTGGTGCTACAAGTAGCTGTGGCAGCTGCTTCCTGGGCGATGCATTCCGCTGCAGTTCATGCCCCTTCCTGGGCATGCCGGCGTTTGAGCCGGGTCAAAAAGTCGAAATCCCCGTGAATATGGATGACGATGTGTGAATGTAGACATGTATTATAAGGCATCTCCTGTCGGGCGTGCCGCGGGTGGAGTAGTGGCCACGGGGTGTGCGTGGCACGGACGTGGACGATGGGTCGTGATTGGACCCCGATTTGGCCGTGGGGAAAAATGCGTGGCTCAGCACCGACGTGGCCTTTGCACCGCCCTTGCGTCCCGTCGGCATGGCAGCGGGCAGGACGGAACGTACGCCGCTGGTCGCGGCGGCCCCTCTGCATGAGCATGCTGAGAACGATGAAGCGCTGCTGGCGCAAGAAAGTGCCTTTAGCGCCATGTACGGAGCCACGCACGGGGGAGATCCGAGTGCGTCGCTGTTCATGCCGACGGACGACAGTGTTCCCCCTCCTACGGCGGCGCCGAGTACGTACTCGCTGCTGGACAGGGTCTCGGTCATGAGTACGATGTGGATCGGGACGTTTCTGGCGGCTCTCGATACGACCATGGTCGCGACGGTGATGAGTCAAGTGGGTTCCGAGTTTGCGGTATCCAACACAGTTGCGTGGCTCGGCACGTCGTACATGCTGACGCAAATGGCGTGTCAACCGCTGTATGGCCGCTTATCTGACGCGTTCGGGCGGAGGGCCATGACGCTCCTTGCCTCGTCCGTCTTTTTCGTGGGAACGCTGTCTTGTGGGCTGTCGCGTACCTTTGTGCAGCTTTGTATCGCCCGAGCCATGGCAGGCCTGGGTGGGAGTGGGCTTACGTCCTTGGCCACCATGGTCGTGTCAGACATGACGAGGGTCCAGGCACGCGCGACGTGGCAGGGGCTGGGGAATGTCATTTTCGCTATCGGCGCCGCGCTGGGGGGTCCCTTGGGTGGCGCTGTCGTGGATGCGCAGTGGGGCTGGCGCTGGGCCTTCCTGCTGCAAGTGCCGCTGTGTGCAGCTCACTTGCTCTTTGTCTTTGCCAAGGTGCGTATCCCGTCGGGACCGGGTTCTGTGCGCGACAAAGTCTTGCGCATCGATATGGGCGGCACACTGGCGCTGTTGTGCGCTGTGGCGGCGCTCGTGGCGGCGCTAGCATGCGGCGATGCGGACGCGCCGCGGCTGCTGGTCTATCTATGGCTGGCTGGGGCCGTGATAGGCGCCGGCGTGTTTGTGTGGCTGGAGACGCGTGTGGCGGCGGAGCCGCTGATGCCGACGCAGATCTTGGCGCGCCGCATGCCTGCGTGCGTGTCGCTGGCGTGTGGCCTCGTCAGCCTGTGTCAGTTCGGCGTGTTGTACCATGTGCCGCTGTACTTTCTCGCGGTGCAGGGCACGAGCACGGTGCAAGCGGGCGCGTATTTGGTGCCGAATGTCCTCGCTGCGTCGGTGTGCTCGTTGGTCAGTGGCAGGCTCGTGAGTCGCACGGGTTCGTATCGTGCTACGGTGCTGCTCAGTGGACTGCTGACCGTGCTGGGCGCGCTGAGCATGTGCTTCTGGAGCCGTCAAGCGACACCCGCATGGGCCTACTGGCTGACGATGCCGTGGGTCGGTGCGGGCTTTGGCAGCACGCTCACCGTCACGCTTGTCGCGCTGGTCTTGTCCGTGGACCCGATGGAGGTAGCGCCGGCGTCGGGTGTGACGTACCTCTTCCGCGCGGTGGGCTCGATCCTGGGCGTATCGTGTACGCACTCGCTCTTCCAGCGCTCTTTGGCCTGGTATCTGCGCCGCACTCCGCTGCCTGCGCGTCTCGTCCATGACATGCGCGCCGACATCGGCACGCTTGCGACGCTCACGGGCGCGTCACGCACTTGGGCGGTGTCGGCGTACGAGACGTCGATGCATGCCGTCTTTGTATGGCTGCTCTGCCTCTCTCTCGCCGCCTTGGCATGCCTGTGCTGCGTCCGAGCACACGTCGCTCCGCCCCATAGACGCCCCCCATAGATACCCCGGGCACGTTGGCCGAGGGTGGCAAGCCCGATCTGCCCGATCGGAAGGCACGGCCTGCGCCGCGGTCGTGCGGCGCATGTCGCCTCGGCACCGCGTCGACACGAAGCGCACAACGTCTGGCATGGACCAGCACAGCACCGATCCACGACGACGGTCGTTGGGATGGGGCATGGCGTCGCTGCCACCGACGCATGCACATGCGAAGCGTCGAGACGTGTCCGTGGAAAGCGTGCTGAGCGATTCGACCTACCCACGCACCGCCACCCATGGCCCCTCGCGACGAGGGCCGGGGGGCATCGATACGCCACACCCGCCGCCGCTGGACGTGTTCGGCACGGATCTGTCGAGGCTCGCGCAGGATGATCGAGCGACGCCCACGGGCCTGTTGGAGCTGGATCCTGACACGCCGACCACGTCCGGGTCAGAGACGGACGAGCCATGGCCGCCGCCGAGATCTGCGTCCCACTCCTCGTCCGCGCGCCAGCCTCTAGCGTCGCGCCGCCGTGCCAGCTCCGCGCGGCCCGTGTCACACGGGCGTGGCGCATCGCACCGCGCGTCATGGCACTCGCGCGGCCCTCGTCCCAGGACAACGGGGGTGCATGGCTCGCCCATGGCGTTCTCATCGCGCCCATTCCGTACGATACCGTCGTTCTCAAGCCCGCTTGCGCTGGCGCCCGTGCTGCCTGAGGACGAGGATACCGCCTCGCCGTCGTCGTCGGGCTCTTCGTGGCGCGCGTCGTCCGACTGGACGCGACGACATGCCGTCTTGGGCGCCGCGTCACAAGGGCCACCGAGCCGACGGCCGCCTCGATCCACGGGCCCGCATGAGACCAAGTCGCCCTTCCTCCTACCGAAGCATGCGCTGCATCGCCGCGCTCACTCCGCGTATGCCGTGCCGCGTGGTACGCTTTTGTGTGGCTCGCCGGTCGGTGGACCGGAGGGCATAGATCCAGGTTTGATTGCCGCGATCCAGCACGATACACCTTCTCTCGCCTCCGCGCCGGCTACGAGACGCAGCATATCGCTCGCTCAGGTCCACGCGGCACCGACGACGCCCCCGTTGGATGCCATGCCCAGTCCGCTAGCAACGAGTCCTCGCATCGGACGCGACACGATCCGACTGCAGCGCATGCCTCGCTCCGTCGCTATGGCGAATGATCCTGTGATCCGACCGCCGTCACAAGCACGCGACGCGCCCGAGATGTCGTCGCCCCTGCCGTCGCCTGTCGACGCCGACGGCATGAGCCGACCTACGATCTTGGGACTGGCGCTGGCCTTGCCAGGGCATACTAGCTGGCATGCATCTGCGCCGCCGCCCGAACACACCGACGCTCTGCTGGATGCGCGGATCCTGTGCGTGTCTCGAGAGACCAAGATGCGGCGCTGGCACCGCCAGCCACAGGGATGGGACGATGCCTGGCACCGCCATGCGTCGACGCACGGCGGCCAACGTGCAGGTGCGCACTGCGACGCCGTCCGACAATCGCTGGCCCAGCTGCATACGTCGTCGGCCCAGTACGCGCGTCTGAACGATGGCATCCGCGTGACATGCTCCCTGCCCGAGCTGCGCGCCTTGCGGCGCGCGAACGATCCGCCGGCGTCCAAGCGCGACATGGCGCCGCGCTCAAAGCCTCGCGTAGTGTCAGAAAAGGTCACGACGCATCGTCGAACCAGGCCCAAGGCCTCGGTCGACGATGCGTCCGCGACGCAGCGCGAATGGCTGTGGGACGAGCTCGTGCGGGCCAAGGCCCTGTGCGATGCGGAGCTCGACAAGACCCTCGCCGGTCTGCTGCGCTTGTCCGACGACCTGCTGGATCCCGTGGATCCCGATACCACGAGCGTCGTCGTGCCCGTGGACGGGCCGATGCCGCTCTCGCCGATCGAGCGCCTGGCCTCGATTGCCGCCGACATTCGATCGACCAAGCCCCACGCCCTGCTCGACCGCCCTCAGCTGTGCGTCAGTGCCGTGACGAGCGTGCAGTCCCTCGGCGCGATATGGGACGCCCACCCGCTCTGGCCGGGACGCGGCTGGTACGTCGAGCTGCTGCTGACCCTCGCGGGGCTCAGTCGCGTGCTGGGATGGTGGAACGCCGAGCAACGCTTCTGGAGCGACGACGAGATGCGGCCGCACAGCCAGCCTGTGAACGAGAGCAAGACGACCAGATCGCCGAGTCCTGCGTCATCGGACGCACCCATGCCGTCGTCGATCCTCCTCGAGCTCTCGCTGGACCTGCGCATCGAGTTTGTCAGCACCGTATGGCAGCGCATCGTCGGGACAGAGCCAGCAAGCACGTACGGAGAACCCGTGTCGAGCGTGCTCGCCTCGGGCAATGCAGCGCTGCTAGAACGAGCGACGCGGCAGCTCCTAGAGAGCCCGGGACACACGGTCGAAGTGGCTCTCGATATCGCTGTCGCCGGCACGCCGTCAGCGGACGACCCGCTGCCGATGACCGCGCAGGGCATGATGGTGCATCATCACGGCACGCCGATCCCATCGCACACGATGTGGGTCCTCCATGCGCGACAGAAGCACGAGCCGTCCACGGGCGAAATGCGTCAGGGCGGAGCGATCGGCGGCATGTCGTCCGACATGGAGGCTGTCCCGACGGACCTCGTCTTGTGCCGCATCTGCGAGAGCGACGTGCCTGCCTGGTTCTTTGCGAAGCACTCGGAAATGTGCCATGAGCTCCACCGCCTCGAATTATCGCTGCACACATGCAACGAGACGCTGTGGGCCCTGATCGAAGCCGCCTCGGCGGTGCGCACGACCTTATCGCAAGGCGCGGTCGCGGCCGTGTACCGCGATCACGAAGTGCGACTGGATGCCGAGGCGGCTGCGCCGATGCTGGATGCGATGCTAGACGGCCTGAACCGAGCCATGTCCATTTCCACGCCGCACCTGCCGGACGATGCGATGCTCACCGAGGGCATGCGTCTCTTGTCACCGCGCAGTAACGGCCATGTCCTGTCGCTCAAGACGTGGTCGTGGGACCGCGACACGACTGACACGGCCCTGCTTCTCTTGTACGAGGACGTATCCGAGGCCATTCGGACCAAGATCCATGCGGTGAACCGCATGTGCAACACGATGGTGTATGTCGAGACAGTGCGGCAAGAAAGCGAAGACTTTGTGGCCTCTCTGATGCAGGACGACCACGACGAGGCAGCGAATACGACCCTGCACATCCACGACGAGCCCGCGCATCCACCGGTCATTGTCGACACAGCCCCCGACGAAATGGAAGACACACTCGCAGGCGTCAATCATCTTCTGCTCGACCCCATCGACGATGCGTCCGACGACGATGCCTGGTCCGGTGCACAGCGTGCGCCGATGACCATACCGCGCTCCACGCTGCCGTCGAATCCAGAGCTGCTGTCGACGCCGCCGCTCTCGCCCTACGTCTCCACGTCGAACGATAGCAAGAGCCCACGTTTCGGCACGAGCGTCGGAAGCTTCGTCCCCAGCTCCCCACACGTCCTGCCGCCTGCACAGACGCGCGCCACAGCTACATCGATCCGCGACTTTGAGCTGCTCAAGCCGATCAGCAAGGGAGCGTATGGCTCCGTATTTCTCGCCAAGAAACGGACGACCGGCGACATCTTCGCGATCAAGATTCTCAAAAAGGCAGACATGATCGCCAAGAACCAAATCACGAATGTGCGTGCGGAGCGCATGATCTTGATGAACCGCACACAGTCGCCCTTCGTGGTCAAGCTGTTTTTCACATTCCAGAGCCCAGAGTACTTGTACCTGGTCATGGAGTACCTCCCCGGAGGCGACTGTGCGTCGCTCGTCAAGACACTCGGAGCGCTGCCCGACGAGTGGGCGCAACAGTACCTCGCAGAAATGGTGCAGGGGCTCGACTACCTGCACAGCACCGGCGTCGTCCACCGCGATATGAAGCCAGACAACTTGCTCATTGATCACCACGGCCACTTGAAACTCACCGACTTTGGCTTGTCCAAACTCGGCTTGCTCGGCCGCCATCGGCCCACACCACACACCCCGTCCTCCGCAGGCGACCTGCCCTCGACCTGGGCCGCCTCACGCCCTGGAAGCGCACGACTCTCGTCGCCCGTGCCCTTCACTCATGTGCCGGACGCGGCGCTCGGCATATCGCCCATGTCCGACTCACCTCCGCAGACGGAGCAGTTCTTCCGCAGCATGTCCCAGGGCGACTCCAACGGACGCATCGTCGGCACACCCGACTACCTGGCCCCAGAAAGTATTCTCGGCGTGGGCATGGACGACTTTGGCGTGGACTGGTGGGCCGTCGGCGTGATTCTCTTCGAGTTCTTGCATGGCTACCCGCCCTTCCACGCTGATACCCCGGCTGATGTATTTGACCGCATTCTCTCGCGTCAGATCGCGTGGGACTCGGATATTCCTATCGCCCCGGACGCTTATGACCTGATGAATCGCCTCATGTGCATGGACCGAAAGCAACGCCTCGGAGCGAACGGCGTAGAAGAGATCAAGACGCACCCCTACTTCCACGGCATCGATTGGGCGCATCTGACAGACACCGACGGTCCCTTCGTGCCGCAGCTCACCGACATGGCATCCACGGACTACTTCGACGCTCGCGGCGCCGTGCCGCAGTTGTGGCACGATGATCACGCCCGGAGCTCCGTCTCTACCGATCCGAGTGCGGTGGGCGGCGAGTCCGTCTCTAGTGGCTCTGGCACACCGAACGAATTTGGCGCCTTTAGCTACAAGAACCTCCCCGTGCTCAAGCAGGCCAACGACGACATGCTCCGTCGGATCAGGATGGAATGCGCCCACGGCTCGCCGTCGTCACCAGGCGCGAGCATTTCGTCCGGCAGCTCTCACCAGCTGCCTACAACACCCTCGTCCGCGAAGCCACAGCGGTCGTGGTCAGATCGCTCGCGTGTGCGTGTATCTTCCGCCATGTCATCGCATTCTGACGCCTTGAAATCCGTACAGCGCCACATCCTGCTCGCCGACGTGAATCCCGTCTCGCGCCAAGTGCTCCAGACCATGCTCCACAGCATCGGTGCACAGACCACCATGGCCACGGACGGAGCAGATCTCGTGCAGCTCGCGATGGGCGATACGCTCTATGATGCCATCTTCATCCGGCTCGGGATGCATGGCATCGATGTGCAGGACGGCGCCCGTATGATCAAGTCCACACGCAACATGAATGCTCACACCCCCATCGTGGCCATCATCTCCGGCCACACCCACATTGACGTGGCCGGCAGCGTCTTTGATGCCGTGCTACCGCTTCCGAACTCACCCTCGTTCATCTCCCACCTCCTCACGTCCCTCCAGCACGAATCGTCCTCCTCCACCCACATGCTGGACGAAGCCACCAACATGGCCCTCGCCCAATTGGCTTTGTAATAGGTAGCCCACCACAGTCCCCACCCACGTCGACCTCCTGTGGAGGTGCCTCCTCTTACGCGTTGGTCCCACGCCCTGCGATGCGGCACAACGAGCACAGCCCTTTGCTAGAAGGGCAGCGCAGCACGCGAGCCCGCGGGTGGGTGGATGGCGCTCGTACATGGTGTTCCGCCAACGCGAGCATGCTGGGACTGCTTTTCATTCCTTGTCTTCTGGGCTTGATCCAAGCCGTGCAAATCCCGGCAGAGATCGATGCGATTCGCTCCCTCAGCTGTGCTCATTATTACCACCTGCACCCAGATCAGATACCCCCTATTCCGTATGATAGTGAAAGCTGCATGCGTCCGGAGGTGGAACAACATTTCAGCACGTTGGCAACGTATGTCACATTCACCGTCGTCCTGGCCAACTTTTTTGGCATGCTCGTTTACGGGCGCCTCTTTGAGGCTCAGCAACGGAGGCGTCTCGCTGCGCAGGGCATTTTTGGGCTCCTAGTGGCACGTATTCCGTTTCTCATTCTTCCCTTGTACCAATATCCCATTCTCGCGCCACCAGACGTTCGCTCGCTGAACCCCGCACAGATGTTGGGAGTGTTTTGGGCTTGTGCCATCCTTGGAGGACTCAGTGGAACCAACGAGCTGGTCATCCTCACCGTCGAATCTTTTATCACCGACACAAAGAATCCGGAAATGCGCTCACAATTGTTCCGCTTGACGGAGGTAGCTTTGCTGCTCGGCGCGAGTATCGGACCCTTGCTGGGATCCATGTCCACCTGGATGTTCCCCTATGCAAGCAACGCATGCATCGGCTACAAAGAGTGCCAGAACAACACGATCGTATCTGGAACGCGTCTGCTGTTCAACAATGCGCCGTACTGGCTTGCTTTTGTCTTTACTTGGGTGGCGTTGATTTGGATCTTGTTCGTCTTTAACTTTGCCAGTGTATCATCCACGACGAAGGCAAGCCGCGCTGACTCAAGGAGAGACAGCGATGTATCCATGGGCCCAACGACAGAGTGGGGCGCATCCCTCGGCGCATTCCAGCGTCTGGTCCCTATTCGACGCTCCCGCTGGTCGTATGATACGCGTGTCTTGCAATTTACGTTCGCAAATATGTGTGTGGCATTGAGTCAGGAAGGCCCTATCGTGCTCATGTATGTCATGGGCTTCGTCTTCCGCTGGGGTCGCGATAGTGTGTCTCTGGCTCTTACCACACTCAACACGGTTCGATTTGCCAACATGGTGCTCGCCTTGCCGCATGTGCTTCAAGGCATGGCTTCGCTCAGTCGCAAACCTGAACCTATCTCCGACTTAACGCCCAAGCAGATCGATGCATGCCTGGATGCAGCCAAGCGCCTGGTCCCTTGCGAACCAGGCCAGGGTCGATCTTCAGCTGTGCCACGTGAATGTGATACGAACATGGCTCAGATAACGCCAAAGCAGCGTGCGCTCGTGTGCTTATGGCGCGCACAAATTGACTTGAATGTATCGCGCATCTCGTTTCTTTTCAATGTGGTCGCATGGCTCACAATCTTTGCGGGTGTCACCTGCACGAAAGAGTGGCTCGTCATCGTCGGCACCGTCACCTTGGCTCTCGGAAGCGGCGCACAGTTTCTTCTTCGCAGCGCAGCATGTACTATATGTGACTACATCGTGGAACAAGAAAACCGCTTCTCACTACCGAGTCCAACAAGGGATACCTCGACGACCAAACGCGTCTTGCCCAGCGGCGCCGACAGTTACTTGATCATCTCTTCCACCTTGCTTTTACCATGCTTACTTGTGGGACTGTGTGTCCGAAACGAAATCTATGCAAAGACGGTGTCCACCAATCCCGGCATCTTCTTCGTCGTCGTCGCAGCCGTCAACGCCCTGGCTTTGATCGCCCTGAGTTGGATGCCATCCGCGACATCAACGCGTGTGTAGTCTGTGCGTTCGTATTTGTCACGTGAGAGCATCGCCCTGCGTGCGCGGCACTTGGGCCCCCATCTGCCTCGATTCCCCACCCATATTGTCGTCGCTATGCCGACCAGGTCGGGTACGCCGCTTCGCACCCCCTCCAAGTCAGCCAATAGCTTTGACGTACTGGGCGTTGATCATTTGAATTCAGAGGAAGACCAGAAAAGTTTAAAAAATTTGTCGCCGATGATGACACGCTCGAAAACGAGGGCGAAGAGCAAGGCGTCTCGGAGCCAACTGGCACCATCTAACGCATCGCAGCCATCTCCCAAGCTGAGCTCGGATCCAGCCCTCAAATCAAAGACAAGCTCGCTCCGGCAACGCACGCCAGCTGCACCGACGCATGCCAAGGCGGCAACGAGTACGGCCGGAGCTACGACGCCAACAACAGCATCTCAGCCTCCTGTGTTTTGGAAAAAAGTCCAAGAGCGTGTCATATTCTCACTTTTAATGATTGCTGGCTTCACATTTAATTTGGCCATGGGCCCCTCCTATATGATTCTGCTGGTGCTCGTGCTGGAGACACTTGTCTACCGAGAAGTCACGGCTCTATTTAATGTACCTGGTCGCACACTGTTGTCGCCTCAATCCCAAAATGAGGCAGAAGAGGAAGAGGACAGGATGTCACAGCGCGAATCGAGCCGCGAGGAGCTTTGGAATAAGACGCTGAGCTGGTACTTTTTTGCCGTGTGCAATTTCTTCCTGTACGGTGAGTCGCTCGTGTACTACTTCAAGCACATCATCATGGTGGACTCATTCTTTCTGCGCTTTGCGCCGCACCATCGCTTCATATCCTTTATGTTGTACATTTTTGGGTTCATGGCATTCGTCTCGAATTTGAAGCGCAAGAACCTAAAGCACCAGTTTGCCCTGTTCTGTTGGGTGCACATGTCGCTCATGCTTATTGTGTTGTCGAGTCATTTCTTGGTGGACAATATTTTGGAAGGCATCATTTGGTTCTGGGTCCCTGCCAGCCTGGTGATCTGCAACGATGTGTTTGCCTACATCTGCGGTATGATCTTTGGACGGACGCCCCTGATTAGTCTGAGCCCGAAAAAGACGGTCGAGGGCTTTGTGGGCGCTTTGCTTATCACGCTCGTATTCGCTTGGTTCTGGGCAGGCTTCTTCCAACGATTTGACTACATGGTCTGTCCGGCCGTGAGTCTTGGCATGAGCGCCTTCCACCCGCCGCGCTGCAACGTGAACCCTGTGTTTTCGCTGCACAAGACGCCCCTGCCTGCCACATTAGCACATGGACTGACGGCGGTGATGGGCCGGCCTATTACCACCGTCTCATGGACACCATTCCAGTGGCACGCCGTGGTCATGGCAGCCTTCGCCAGTCTGGTTGCGCCATTTGGTGGCTTCTTTGCCAGTGGCTTCAAGCGTGCATTCAAGATCAAAGACTTTGGTCACAGTATTCCGGGACACGGTGGTCTGACCGACCGATTCGACTGCCAGTTCCTCATGGGTCTCTTCAGCTACGTTTATTACTCTTCGCTCATTCGTGAGTCCCGCATTAGTGTGCAGATGATCATGCAGATGATTATCACGCAACTGCCGATCGAAGAGCAGAAGCAGCTGCTGTACAACCTCACCTCGTACCTAGCTGATGAGAACTAGTGGTAATGGATATAGGGTAACGTGCTGGTTCATCATGGACATCCTCCACCGGCCTCAGATGGGCGGCCTGAACAGGTGCCCCACCTCGAGTCGCTTACGCAAGCGAGCGACATGGCTGCGAAATTCTGCGAGTCCGTTGGCCCCGCCGCCTCGCATCCAGTTTGGTTGGTTCAGTACCATAGCCAGCGGTGGGGAGCATACCGTGTCCACCAGCAGCATGTCATGGCAAGCCGATCATCATTATCGCTCGGCAGTCCAAGACATGGACCGGTCCATGGCGCACCGTCATGGCAGGGATCATACGTCCGTGGATGAACGTGTGGCGGTAACCGCCGCATCGTCGTCGTCTCTGTCGACAGCTGCGCCTGCCATCTCTGCGCCACTACCGTACACGTACGAGGCTTCAAGCATGTCTTATGACCATGGCTCTATACCGCATTCCGCTTCCGTGACGCACCTTGCATCGCCTGTCGCATCCAAGTCCACCATGCCTGGCTCTTTCAGCATGACGGAGCTTCCCCGCTATGATGACCACGCAACACAGTCGCATCATGCTTCGTATGGTAAGGATGATCCTACGCAGCCTTTTCCCGAGCTAAACGCGGCTGCGTTGCCGTCAACACCCCAAGCCTTGAATCCGATTCGTACACCGATGGAGCCCGTCACACCTATATCCGAGGCACCCAAGAAGGATGCCATCACCACACCCTTGCGCTCGAGTGAAACAGGCCGCACGGCAGCATGGACACCACAGCGGGGCATTCCCAGCAGCGAGTCCATGGACTCGATTCGGTCCGCGTCGCAAACCCCTAGCAAATCGCTCAGCTCCGCAGCCAATCGCGTCGCCGGAACATTGTCCCGACTCACCCGCTTTCGAAACCGGCAGCATGCACGTACGCAACACGCTGAGTCGGAATCATCGACTCGGTCATCTACCTCTGCTACCTCTGCGTCTTTGACTTCAGCACCCATTCTCGCGCCTGCCGCCGTGCCTGACACGAACGCTGCACATGATGCTTCAGATTCGAGAAGAACGCCTCGAAAGTATCAGGACCGACATGACCTCGAGACGAATGATCGCTCGGGCCCACATCAGCAGGTCTCGTCTGTCGATGCTCAGTTCCGTCGCTTTGAAATGATAGGACGTGGTTCGTACGGTGCTGTGTACCGTGGCATGCATGTTCCGACCAACCGCGTTGTAGCACTGAAAGTGATTGATCTGGACACGCCAGACTTTGATGTATCGGAAATATGGCACGAGGTCGCTCTGCTAAGTCAGATCCGCAACGCGCGGCCCAAGAACATCGTGCGCTACTGGGGCTGTTGGCTCAATGGACCAACACTGTGTATCGCGATGGACTATTACGAAGGAGGCAGTGTTCGAACATTAATGAAGACGGGACCGATCGCCGAGCGCTTTGCTGCGGTGATAACGCGCGAGGTTCTCGTGGCACTCAATTATATCCATTCGCTAGGTATTATCCATCGAGATCTCAAGGCAGCCAACTTATTGGTGACCCGCACCGGCCAAGTCATGTTGTGCGACTTTGGCGTAGCTGCGTCATTTGTCCAGGGCAGTGCTCGTGGAAAGCGCTCGACATTTATCGGCACGCCGTACTGGATGGCGCCCGAAGTGATTTTAGAGGGCAAAACCTACGACTACAAAGCAGATATATGGAGTCTGGGCATCACGGTGTATGAAATGGTGACGGGCAACCCTCCATATTCACAGCACGATCAGCTACAGGCTATTTCGATTATACCCAAGAACCAGCCGCCACGTTTGCCTGATCAAGCCGGGTATTCTCCGCTCCTGCAGGAATTTGTTGCCGTGTGTCTGGATGTGGAACCCAGCGATCGGATACCAGCAGACGAGCTCGCACGAATGCGATGGATCAAGACCCATGCCAAAATACCAGTGAGTATTCTCACAGAGCTTTTGGTCATGTACCACAAGTGGACACAGGCCGGTGGTACACGCACAAGTCTCTTACCTCCGGTGCAGTCCATCAGGGCAGAGGAAACCCCTCAACCAGAGTGGCAGTTCGAAGAGACACCGTTGGATTCACCCCCCTCAACACAAGAAGCCGAAGCGCCCATCAGTCCACCGGTAGATCACCCCCTGAAAAAACTCTTTGACCAGGAAACGGAGGAGAATGCTGCACACACACGTGCTGTTACCAGCACGCCCAAGAATGTCCATGCAACGATACATAAGCCGCTGATCACACCAAGTTCACGCACAAATACCCGCCCGGCTCCTGCAGGATTCTCAGGCACGGGCAGTGTTCCTTTTCGATTCGGACTAGGCAGCCGAGCTGCCGAGACATCCAAATCCAAGGCACTTGCTTCGCATGTTTCCGCGGATGCGATGGACGATGCTAAGATGGAGACGAACAGCGACGAGGCGCCGCCACCGACAGATTTGCCCCATGCGACGTCGTCTTCGTCCATCTGTCCATCGCCACCACTGCGAGAATCACGCTCTAGCACATCCCTTCCTTCTTTGCGACAAGAAGATTCCGTCGAGTCTACGCCTACGTCTCCTGTTCTTCGACGCGTCGGGCACATACCCAATAGGACGATGCGGCAAGCACCCGTACGAACCCTTCGTCTGATGTCATCGCCATCGACTCTGGTGCGGGAGACCCCGAATGGAAAACACAGCATAGATGAGGGGCACAATAATCCGCTGCTGTTCTTGGAAGAGCCGTATACAGGTCTCCGGACGCATAGCGGATCCCATGGCCCGCGCCGTCGTGGAAGTAGCGGGCTTGGAGAGACCCGCAGTCGGTCAGGAACAAGCCGGTCAGTGCGCTCTGCGCCATCGAAGCACAAAGACAACGAAGTGGATGGAGCGTCAGAGGCTAGAAACCAAAGTACGGTGACCGCACTCACATCCTCGGCATCAATGACGTCCATCGTGTCGCCAACAGGGGCTCATCAGCGTAGTCAGCATGGTGGGTCGGATCCAACTATGATGGCGACCAAAATGCGATCTGATCAGCAATTTTCTAACGCATCCATGAATCATGAGCGCGATTTGTCTACAAAGGCATCTGAAGACGATCTGTCAACACCCTGGACGATACCCACGACGCCCGATTCCCCAGGCACGCAACATACTACATCTCCGAATGATGTGTTCCAAGCGCCAGTCATACCTGTCGCATCGTTCGAAGGACCGCCTTTGCGCACGTTAGACTACAGAGCACTGATTAACCGCCAAGACTTGCAGGCAGAAATGGCCCGAACGGTCGAGGACCTAGGCACTTGGTTGGATGCTCTATCGTCGGGGCTCGAGAGCGTGTTGCATCCGACTACACCGCCCCTCCACCATATAGACCCACGTGGTATATAGGAAAGCTGTCCCGTCACGACCAATCACAAAAGGTGCATTAGACCGGCCCAAGCAAAAGCCCAGGTCCTCGTTCGAAGCGTTTTTCCCATCTGCGTCACCGCGGCAATGGTAATGCTCACAGCCCCTGCAAGGACCGTGCTGTCGGCTCCGTACGGTATGTCGACTACACTGGCTGGGCGGATATGCTAACACGCTTACAGGTGTGTCGTGCTTCGCACGCGCTGCTGCGTCCCGATCGCTGCATCAGTCTGTGGCTGCGCGACGTGAGGCCGCTCCCTCGCGGCAGGTGGCACAGGTTGGTAGCAACCAGCTGAGTCTCGAGACGCCACGCAACACGGTGGAATATACTCTCTCTACATTGGACAAGATTGTGAACTGGGCGCGTCAGAGCTCGGCCTGGCCCATGACGTTCGGGTTGGCGTGTTGTGCCGTAGAAATGATGCATGCGTCCGGCCCTCGATACGACCAGGACCGACTTGGTATTGTCTTCCGTGCCACACCGCGCCAGAGTGATATTATGATTGTGGCCGGTACGCTCACTAACAAAATGGCGCCTGCTCTGCGCAAGGTGTACGATCAGATGCCCGAGCCTCGTTGGGTCATTTCCATGGGCTCCTGTGCCAATGGAGGTGGCTACTACCACTACAGCTACAGCGTCGTCCGTGGCTGCGACCGCATTGTGCCCGTGGACCTCTACGTACCGGGCTGTCCGCCAAGCGCCGAAGCCCTGCTGTACGGTATCCTGCAGTTGCAGCGCAAGATCCGTCGGTCACGCCAGGCTGTGCTTTGGTACCGCAAGTAAGCAGGTATATGCTATGGATGTATGTACATGAGTTTTCATGTACATGCTAGCGCCGCTTCGTGACGTGACGTGATGTTCTTTCGTACTTAAGACCTGTACAACAGTGTCAGCCATACCTTTTATGCGAGAATACGTACATCTTGTAGTCCATAGAGTCCTCCACGGGGTTGGCACCATCCAGTTTGTATGCGATGCAGATGTCGAGGTCGCGGTTGTTGCGCGCGTTGGGCATGCAGGACAGTGTGCCTTGAATCACATCACCTTGGGCGACCGTGAGTGTGCCGGGCGTGTAAAACACGGTCTGTTTCCAATGCGTGTAGCGCGAATGAGGCCCCGTCGAGAAGCGCACGGGTTTGTGGCATGCCTCAAAACCAATGTCGAACCAGCCCAGGAAAGCATGCACATAATCGTTGCGGGTAGCATGGAGTTTGAAGGGCACCTTGAACTGGAGGTCCTCCTTTTTTACGGTCATCAGATCGAGGTCAACTAGGGGCGCTGGATCACAGACCACACTGCGCAGCTCGACGGTATCGACAAGCGGCTCACGCAGCGCGATTTCTTTGATGCACGAGTAGTCAAAGCCATACACATTGTCCCAAAAGTCGATCTTTTCTTCTTTGTATTCCTGGTCCTCGATCGCAGAGAGGTACAGCGTGGCGTGGTCTGGCATCATAATGCCGTCTGGACGCAGGTACTTGTCACGGGCAAGCAAGACTGTGTCAAGCATACTCTCGTATAGCAGAAAGTAGCCCATCCACTCACTGACAATGATGTCCACCTTGCCGTCCGGACCAAGACCTAGGTCCACCTCCTCGAGCTTGCCCTTGACAAGCGAGATGATGTTGTCTAGGCCATTGGCCTTCACGATGACGCGCGCTTGGTCGATAATATTACTCATATCCACACCGATCACTTTTTTCGCGCCTGCTTTGGCTGCAAACATGCACAAAATACCGGTGCCGCAGCCAACGTCCAGCACAGTTTTGCCCTTGAATAGGTGAGGATTGTTCTGAATGGCCTGGCGGTAGGAGAGCGTGCGCACCTCATCCTTCAGCATTTCCTCGTGAATACCAAAATGGGCATACGAGTCCGCATAGTAGTCCATGGAAGTCATGTTGCCCGGCTCTGGCACAGCCGAAGATCCATCGGACATGGTGCCTGACAGACGTACAGTGTCCTGCGTCCAAGCTCACAGACCAAAGCCCGGTGATCAAGCAATAAAAGTCACGTGGTATGTACGCCGCGCGTAGCTTGTCCTCAGGCCGCAGCGTGTTTGTTGATCCGTCCATCGTGGCCGATGAACTCGCTGTACAACCTGGCAAGTCGGCAAAGCGCCGCGATCCGGGCTGATCTCGATGCATGTACAAGCGATCCAGCCTCTTCGGCGACACTGCGTCCACAAATTACGTCGTCCCTTTCGGCCCTCGTCAAGACTATCGAGGACTATGAGTCTATGGCCAAGCGAGAGCTTGTGATCACCAAGCGCGAAAAAGCGCTGCACCGTGCGGCCAATTTCCATGCAGAAGTAAAGCAATTTCGTGAGGAGCTCGCGCGAGTCCATACAAGTCCGGCACCAGCACCCGCATCGGCGCTGGCGCCAAATATGTCAAGTGTGACAACAAGGTCTCGGGCCGTGGAGCCGCCGTATGTCACACCGGCGGGACCTGCCTTGCAAACAGGACCCTCCTACGCGTACCAGTCGACGACATATGCGCCACCGTCCATGACCACGCCGTACGTGATGCCAGCCCAGCCATACCCTAACGCTTACGCATCGACGACCATGCCGGCCATGGCACCCAGCGACCCACTCGCCGCGTATCGTATGCACCAGCCACCAGCTATGCCAGAAGAGCGGTCTTACAGCCTGCGCGAGTCTCATGCACTGCGTGAGCACAGCTTCATCCAAAACACGGAGCACCAATTGGATGCCTTTATTGCCCAGGGTCGCTCCATGCTAGGCAATCTTGTGGAGCAGCGAAGCATTTTCAAACAGACTCGCAAGCGCCTCCTGGATGCAGCGAACACAATGGGTCTTAGCCGCGAGCTGATCGGTGTCATCGACCGCATGAGCACACAAGATACGATCCTGTTCTTTGTGGGCGCAACAATAACCCTGGTTATATTTTACCTCATTTACCGGTACCTCGGTTAGTTATGTATACCCTTTGTTACAATAGCCTAGAAACGAACCACCTTCCCCGTCGGTCTCGGGCGTGTTTGTGATGGAAGCTGACGACGTTGCTGAGCCAGAAGGTGAAATTCGTCGTCATCTGCACCCGCATGCGAGGCATCATCCAAGATGCCAACGCCACCCGCCTCGACGGTCGATGCATGTGTTACGCGGCGTGGGTCCTTCGGACAGTCTTTTGCCAAGTGCTCGACTGAGCCACACACCTTGCATTCACCACCATCTGGGTATACGCCTCGGCCTTGGTTCTGTGGGCACTTGGACGCCAGGTGGCCTTTGTTGGAACAGATGTAGCAAGTGGCAAATGGAAGCTCGCCGTCCGTATGCGGTCGGCGGCACTGGGATAGTGTGTGCTCAGTGCTGCCACACCGGAAACATAAGCCCACTGTGTCCTTGCCCTGGGCACCCTCACCAATGGCATGAGGGCAGTCTTTCGCAGCGTGTGAGAGCTCACGACACACAAAACACCGAGTGCTGTTTTTGCGCTCTTCTGCACGTTTCATGCGTCGAAACGCAGATCGTTGGTCGGGGTCTGGTTGTGAGCTGTGTCAACATACCTAGATTGGACTTTGGACCGCGAAGCTGGCGTTCGCGGCCGTTCCGCCTCCCAAGTAGGCCACGAGCACCGTTGGCTGATGGAATTTGTCGCTCCACGTCTTTAGCCTGTGCCAAGAACTTGTCGCGACTGGCCTCCGACTTGGCTTTCTTGGCCTTGAGTCGTAAGAGCTTGGCACGTTTCAGGAGAGCCTTCGGATCAGGCATGTCTTGAGGTCCGCATAGTTCTCTCGGCTTCTCGGGAGTTACATCTTCACGGTCCATGTCACTAGGACCATACGCAACGGAGCGGCGCCCGTCTAATTTCGTATACCGAGTCATGGATGCAAGAAACGTACCACGATAGGCACAAAAAATGTCCATACTACGTTTCCTCCACTACAAAATCTTGGAGGGCTCGCGGCGTTTGAAGCCATGCTGACAATGGGGCAGCCAAGGGAGGCTGCGAGATGGAGCTATGCGCGTCCTTCTGGGTATCTAAGAACCAAGTGAGGATTGATTCTGCATGTCGTGCTCCGAATAAGGCTTCTTTTTTGGCTGCATAGGCAGCCGTATAAGTGTCGTGTGACGCGCGTTTTTGGGCGTAATATGACTCGTGGAGCGATACCGTGGGAGAAAGGAGTTGGCATGCTCGCTGATATTGTGTAAACCATGCACGTTTGCATACAGAAGAGCAAGACGACATGGGCAGAGGCCGGCCATTTTTCCGTTTGGGAGATGCGCCCATTTTTATGCCACCGAGTAATTTCTCCACGGGTCGACCTCGAATCCAGAGCAGCGATGCGGCACAGGGCACAGGCTCGATATGTATCCAGTCAGGCGAAGAAGGGCGTATACCCGTTGTGGTTGAAATATACTCTTTCATAGACTCGCGAGTATACGGGAAAGTTATGGATGTGCACATGATGCGTGAATGGTTTGCACGATGAATGCGCTCGCCAAATGCCCAGGAGCATGATGCCTGAATTTCTGCCTGTGTCATGTGTAGAGAGGGACTCCAGCTCAAAACAACTTGATCAATATAGATGGGTTCGAGCCAGCGCGACAACAAAGCACCTTGTATTCCAACTGCATTCCATAGCATGAATTTATCTGAGCAAGACATGCTGATACTCGGAGGTGCATCTGCTCTTCCTGGTTTGCTCCGTAAAATACAGGCAGAAGACGACGCATAAGGCATATCACGGCCGCGTAACACACCCCGTGACGTATGTGTGTCGGATGTGCGTAGGTGACCATCATCCAGGAAATGTTGAATCTGAAGAGCTGAAGAGGATGCTTCACCACATGGTAGCATGGAAATGTACCACGAGAGGCGTACGTGTGGCGCCAGTGACCACCTCACTGGTACTTCAAGATCCCATGCCACAGGAACAAAGACACGGGGAAGATGATCTATCACTGAGTCGCTGCACTTTTTTTCCTTGATAAGACGCTCAAGTAGCCAAGCACGCACACCACGTCTGACAAGTACTTCAGCGTGGCAGTCGTGCAACACGTCGCCCTGTGGAGAGAGGCGCTCGTATGGTGTACATTTGGCGCCTGTAGCGAGAGCCACCACGGTGGGATTGGAGGAATTTGTGTGCACGACAGCACCGGCTAAGACCGTCCATTCATGCCGCCCGTTAGAACGTATCTGGGGCTTGGCACCGCCTTGTGGTAGAGACTCGTACGTTTGCAAGCACAATCGGGCGATCTCATCAGCCTCAGGCGGCATAAAACTAGGGGTGTGGAGATATAGGGCCATTTTATCTACAACTTTTCCTTATCACGCAAGTGAGTGGCTTGCAACTGATCGGCCAAGGCGTCCGCGGACTCATTCTGGAGAGTTGCGACTGACACCTTGTTCGGCTGCGGGGAGTGCGCCTTGTCATGTAGCTTGGGATGCAAACGGTCCACATCTTGATGCATTTGTGCATGTAGCTTGTCCAGTTCTTCTTCCCAGTCGCATTCGCGAGCGATGAGTCGAACCGTGTCATCAACAGCGCCACCACAAAACATGTCGCGCGTGCGTTCACTATCAAAATCAAAGCCTTCCCCATAAGCGGAGCCAAAGCGTGTAAAAATGTGTTCGTGGCGACTTTCTCCGACGCGTTCTAGGTTCAAGAGAGCACGCGGACAGTTCAAAGGCACCTCGTCAATCAACGAAGCAAATGGTTGTACCTTCAACGATGTTCCCATCACAAGCAAAAGGTCGGCCCTTCGAAGATCGTAGAGACGCTCAAAGAAGCGCTCAGGCAGATTCTCTCCAAAGACTGATATTGAGCAAGCGTTTACGTACATGTGATATCGGGCTTAATAGGCGGCACAACTTTTTTGGCACGACATGAGCGCTGTTCACAACGCGCCACCTGTCCGGATTTGACTTTTTCTCTTAACCACTCAGTCGTCACCGTCTTTTGGCATGAGACGCAACGTGCGTGCGCAAAAGACCCATGTGCCTCAACAATCTTATCGTGATCCAGGCCAGCTAAATGCTCTAGCGTATCGATATTTTGGGTGAATACACGCAAAAGCTTTTGCTTTTTATCCAAAAGACGAAAAAAGGTATGGGTCAGCGTGGGTCGATACTTGGTTCCATCTGGGTACAGCTCCTCGAAAAGTGTATAGAACGGTACTGGGTCTTCTCGAAAAAAGGTGATATCAAATAGCGCCTCTGGATAGGGCAAATTATACTTCTCCAGGCGCGAGTACAAACCTGTGACAGGGGAGCGAAAATCAGGGATTCCCGCACCGGTCGAAATGCCAGCCCCTGCCATTACCACCACGCGAGACGCTTTCGTCAGTTTCTACGACATACTCTTTTTGTCCAGCAATAACTGCGCTATTTTCTTACAGTTTGCGCGAGTCTGCTCTTCTTTCGATTTGGTCATACCCATCCACGGGTCGTATGCCACGAATCCCTGACGAGGCTCGTGCGCGTCTTGCATGCAAGCCCCAAAATTGTCGTCATCACGTGAGTCCACAAGGGGCAGGATGCGGGCGTTGGGCGTATCGTAGATGTCTTGCTATGAGCCATGACGGTGGCGACAATGACAAAGCTCCCACGCACACAGATGAGAAAAGTGAGAGTCAGGATGCTATGAGTGTTATTGAGTGGGAGGCGGCACTTCTTCGTGTCCAGCAGGCGCTCGCGCTGATCGATGCGCCCCTGGCATCAGGTCGACCAGTGCCACCCCGGCCTATGATGCATGACGGTTTGCTCTATGGACTGCATGATCTGCTGGCGCCTGTCGAAAGTGTACTGCACATGAATCCATCCAGTGCACAAGGCCTTGCGGCTGCCATCACAGCGGAGTCAAGTCTCTCACCCACGCAAGGACTGCACACGTTCATCCAGAAAGCTTCTCACATGCTGGTAAGAGCTGAACAAGTCAAGACTCTGCTAAGTGAGCCACTCGGAGTATCTGGAAATCAGCGGAATGCTCTTAGCATGCTGGAACGAGGACTTGAACGTTCTCCTCCAACGCCGCACGATGAGCGTGAAATCCTCGTTCGTATACGTAAAAAGCGGCGACAGCTGGACGCCAGATCCCACATACCCGACACACTTAAGCCTGTGAAGGAGGCAGATAATATAATCGTGCGTGCCCGACTGCTTCCTGTGCCCGATTCTCTCACCTTTGAGGCTGCTACTCCATGGGTGGACCGAGTGTTGAAGCGCAGTCCGAACCAGCCCCTGTCAATGGCAGTGCAAGACCTTCTGCATGAATTTCAGTTGTATATAAATGAGCGATGCAAGCAGGATTCTTGCATCCTTACTGACAGTCAAGGCTCTTCTCCATTCCCGGCACGCCGTGTTCGTGCGCGCCTCGCCTTTTGGACGGACACGCTTAGCAGCATTGAAGTGGAATTACGCGATGTAGGTCTGGTCCGCATACAAGTGCGAGCAGATCACCACGACGTATGCATTACGAATATGAGCATATGCGCCCCGATGGAATACCAAAGCATCTCAGGCTCAAATGCCGTGCAGCCATCTCGATTCATGTATTATGGTGACATCAGCAACCATCTACTTGTGCACGCGCTCTCCAGTCAAAGATCTTACGGACGCGGTCTAGAGGCCCTCGCACAAACCTGTTTGCACGTGGCTGGACTACGTACCCTGTATGATGCGTTGCCCACTCCGTCCACAAGTGTGGCACCCATGATATCCCGTGTAACATATGGAATGCTCAAACCAGATGCGTTACTTGATCATAACCAAACTCTTGTTTGGCATTGGTGTCGTATCGTGTCTTCAACGTCGTCCAACCAAGGCGAGTGGTGCGCCTATGTTCCTAGCTTACCATAGTGGAGGCATTCACACGTGGGACAAGTCACGCCACTTTTGAGAGGGAAAAATCGCCTGAGGACGCGAGCGGCCAACTTGGCATCCATCAGATCTTGTTGTCGCGCCACAAACGACCATGGATCTGGTTCTTGGTATTGCCGATGAATATGTGCTCGATCACGTCTGGGCCAAGCTGCTCCCGGCTTCGCGCTTCTCCTCTGCTTGTGCCGCCCACCATATGAATGCTCTCAACTCCACCATATCCCAGAGCGAGTTCGTGGCCAAATGCGGTGCACCAGGACAGCCCATGTCTTGGCTTCCTCGTGACAACATCATTCGTCAGTTCTTGTCTCTTTATGTGATCACGTATATCGGCATCATATTGTTGTATTTCTCATGCGCGGCGTTTTCGTACCACTTTTTCTTCAATAAAGAACTCAAAAAGCATCCTCGATTCTTGAAGGACCAAGTGAAGCTCGAGATTCAGTCCTCTTTGCGTGCATTTCCTTGGCTCGATTTGCTGACCGTGCCTTGGTTTGTCGCGGAGGTGCGCGGTTACAGTCGTGCCTATGACCGTTGGGACGAATATGGCCTGTGGTACTTGATTCTCAGTGTGCCCCTGTTTCTTGTCTTCACTGATGCATGCATTTACTGGGTGCATCGCATCGAACATCACCCGCTTTTGTACAAGCATGTACACAAGCCTCACCATAAGTGGATCGTGCCAACGCCTTTCGCATCGCATGCGTTCCATCCACTGGATGGTTATGCACAGAGTTTGCCATACCACATCTTCCCGTGCATTTTCCCTCTGAACAAGCTTCTATTCCTATGTCTCTTTGGATTCGTGAATCTTTGGAGCATCATGATCCACGATTCGGACATGATCAATAACACCGGCTTCGAGAAGTACATCAATGGACCGGCTCATCACACGCTCCATCACTTATACTTCACGTGTAACTATGGTCAATACTTTACCACCTGCGATCGTTTGTTTAGCAGTTTCCGCGAGCCACAGGCAGAGGATGATCCTGTGCTCGAGGCCCAAGGCGTGTCTCGACCGACCAAGGACATCAAGACGCAATGATCGATGTGTACGACTATTTTTATGTAATTTCTTCCCCCGATCCATGGTCGGTTACCACCCCTGCCCACACTCTACCTAGAATACATACCAAAGAACAGTACGTAACTTATGGTCGCTTCCAATGGCTGTCTTGCAAAAAAGCTGCCAAATGTTTGCTTCCGGTCTGTGCATCTCGTTAGCTTGGCTGGTTGACATACCTGGAGCAGCGGATGACCTGCCACAATTTGAAGGAAACGCTCAAGGCCCTCGCGGCGGTGCTCAATCACTTCGTCGGAGAAACGGTTCGTAAATACTTTTCCTGGTAGCGGCGGAATATTGATTCGTGTCGTTTCACGCTCCAGCAATTCACGGAAATAATCAAAATCAGAATATCGCCGCCAGACGGACGAGGACTGCAGCTTGAATGCGGGGATATTCGTTCGCGTAATCACTTGGTAGTCCGTGTACATCTTACGACCATGACCCTGAGTGCGGGGATTCAACACTTCTACTTCTAAAAAGTTCTCTGGAACGCTGTAAATGTCCTCTGTCATGGTCGGTCGAGGTGCCAGACTTTCCACCCTGGCAAATGGTGAATAGCTTGTGGGGTATACGGACGTTTTGCTGGACAGCTCACTCGCTGCATTCGGCACAGAATGACCTTTCGGTGTACGTTTAAAGGTGGAAGACTCGAAAGTGGTATCACTCGTTTCCACGAAATCGCGTCGGACGGCGTTTGATGTTGGTGCATGCGCGTCCGTATCGTATGCTGACATGTCTTGGAAATCGGTCTGATCCTGTGCGATAGATGGTTCTGACGTCCATACATTTTCCATAGGATCCTGTTGTTTCGCGGATGGCAACTCTGGTGGCGGACCCCATGGGTGTTCCTCATCGATGTCTTCCTCCAATATACTGGGTTTCTGTGTCAGGCTTGTGCTTGCGCTAGTCAAGACGTTATCGGAGGGGGCGGAACCACCCCAAACTTCAGCGTTAGAGGTAGTCAAAGGGTTTTCTCCGAGCCCATTATCATCACTGGCAAACAACATCGACATGCTGTCACTGTTCCCACGTCGTCCACTTGTACGTGTGGCAGCGGCGATTCACAATGCGCACGCACCCAAGGTACGCGCGTGCCACACTGCATGCAGGTGATTCGAGGAATTAAGCGCATATTCTTGGTGCCTGTTATGCATCGCTATTTCATCTGACGTGCACACGCCATTTTGCAAACACCTCGACCCTATACATTCAACGAACGGGTGTGCAATAGGCTCAGTGGCACAGAAGGCTGTACGCACCAATCGAGAGACATAGTACAGCCCTCACGAAACCGTAGGAAAAACACGAAAGGAGACAGAATCCATGTCCCTGAACCGCATCCAACAGTACCGCTAAGTTCATAGGGACTAGGAATCGCTGATACTCTATGTTGCCCTACGTGCATGGCTGCTACCAGTATCTCCGGTCGCCGAGCAAGATCGTGGCGGTGACATGGTACGACACCTGAGTCTCTCAATGGATCACGTGCAGCTTTACAGAACTGCATTCCAACACGTGATAGCATCTGTGTGGTTAGCAGGTTCGATCTGACCTGGTACGATCTCTGGCCAGAGTTTTCTACTCTAACCTTCCACCGGTTGCACCGACGCCTTCTTTTACCGTCGAGATGTCTGTTGCCGCCATGGTCAAGAGGTATGTGTTAATTATAAATGCGTTGTGCCTTTTGTATTGTGCTGCCACGGTCCCTTTCGTTAATCGAGAGCACGAATGAGCCTCGAACGGATCGCTGGAGCACGAGCATGGCATGGCATGTGTTTTGCCAGAACAAGTGACTAACATGCGTGACAGTGCCGTGCCAAACCTTGCTAATGTGCTCATGCCCGAGACGTTTCTGAAGAAGCGCAAGTCGGATGCCAAGGTTCGCGAGGAAAAGCAGTCGAAGGCTGCTGAGCTCCGTAAGGTATGTTGTTAACATTTTTAGTGGCTCTGGGAATGTGGGCAATGTGTGACTACCTCATGTCTGCGTGATGCATACCTACCATCTTGTGGACTAGACTGTTTTGCAACGTCTATGATGTCTCCAATATACCATCTTTCGGGTCTGATCAAATTGACGGAGACGTCTCCTTGCACGACTCGGGGTAGTGTGACGTTGATGATTCTCGAGCCATACTCGTATGACAGATGTACTAACTTCACAGGCCCGCAAGCAAAAGCGTCAGGTCATCTTCAAGCGTGCTGAACAGTACGTGAAGGAGTACAAGGCCGCTGAGCGTGAGCAGATCCGTCTGCGCCGTCTGGCCAAGTCGCAGGGCGACTTCTTTGTGCCGACCCAGCCTCGTGTTGCTTTTGTGATCCGTCTGCGCGGTATCAGCAACATCCCTCCTAAGCCCCGCAAGATCATGCAGCTCTTGCGTCTCCGTCAAATCAACAACGGTGTGTTTGTGAAGCTTACTGCTGCGACGCAGCAGATGCTCCAGCTTATCTCGCCATACGTGACCTGGGGTGAGCCAAACCTCAAGTCGATCCGCGAGCTCATCTACAAGCGTGGTTTCGCCAAGATTAACAAGCAGCGTATTCCCATCCAGGACAACGCCATCATTGAGGAGAGCTTGGGCAAGTATGGTATCATCTCGGTCGAGGACCTCGTCCACGAGATTGCCACGGTGGGCCCCAACTTCAAGGCTGCTAACGTGTTCTTGTGGCCATTCAAGCTCTCGAGCCCGACGGGTGGCTTCCAGAAGAGGAAGTTCAACCACTACATTGAGGGAGGTGAGTACGGCGATCGTGAGTCGGACATCAACCGCCTCATTCGCCGTATGAACTAAGCTATTCCTGTTGATGTTTCCTTTCCCTCGCTCTCTATCTCTATTTCAACGATGATAGGGCATTCCAATGTGTCATTCATGTCACACTATTCCACTGCATGTATTGGTAGTATGTGCAGTTGGTACGGCTCACTGGCCCGTATCCTGTAGAGTTTGTACCACCAAAAAACCCTCGCGCCCCCACATGCCAATGGACGTTGATTCCTGCACCGGTACGTAGTATGCGTGTGCCACAGTACGACGGCGTTTGGCTTGGCATCATGTTTTGTCAGCCCCTGCGGCATTGAGTCGAAACACGTCGAAGGATAAAGAAACACGTAGAACAAATATATGGACCTATTAGGTAACTCTATACTTCGCTACAACATTTCCATAGGGCGGCTGGCTTCGTGTCAGTTGGCTCGTGAGAAAGCGTGGCCACTGAGCGCGGGTGAATAAAGTGGGCTACTGAGTGGCTTTGCTCTGATTGTTCATATCCATCATGTCGAGTGTTGTCGGTCTTGATATCGGTAACATTAGTAGTAAAATCGGCGTTGCGCGTGCGCGTGGCGTTGACATTGTGTCCAACGAAGTAAGCAACCGTGCTACTCCGTCGCTGGTCTCGTTTGGTCAGAAGGCTCGTGCTCTGGGAGAGGGTGCTGCCACTGCGCAAACGTCCAACTTTAAGAATACAGTGGGCTCTCTCAAGCGCCTCATCGGTCGCACATTCCAAGACCCATCTATCCAGCAGTACGAGAAGCCGTTCGTCAATGCAGAACTAGTGGATGCCAAGGGCGAGGTGGGTGTTAAGGTCCGCTTCTTGGGTGAGGAGCGTATCTTCTCGGCCACTCAGCTTCTTGGCATGTACTTGGGTAAGCTGCGCGACACTACGCAACGTGAGCTTGGTGGCTCGGGTGTCAGTGACGTTGTTCTATCCGTGCCGATCTGGTTCACGGATAACCAGCGCCGTGCCATGCTTAACGCCGCTGAGATTGCCAATCTCAACCCTCTGCGCGTCATGAACGAACCGACTGCCGTGGCCCTTGGCTATGGTATCACAAAGACTGACCTGCCTGAACCTGAGAACCCTCGTAACGTGATCTTCGTCGATGTCGGTCACTCGAGCTACCAGGTGTCGGTCGTGGCCTTCTGCAAGGGCCAGCTGACTGTGTTGGGTGCCTGGTCGGACCCTAACTTTGGTGGTCGCAACTTCGACCGTGCTCTTATGGAACACTTTGCCGAGGAGTTCAAGGGCAAGTACAAGATTGACGTGTTCTCAAACCCCAAGTCCACGTTCCGCCTTGCCGCCGGCTGTGAGCGTCTCAAGAAGGTCCTTTCTGCCAACACCTTTGCCCAGCTCAATGTGGAAAGTCTGATGAATGACATTGATGCTGCCTCGCAGCTCAAGCGTGAAGAGTTCGAGAGCATGATTGCCCCCTACCTCGATCGCATCCATGTGCCTCTGGACCGCGCCCTTGAGCAGTCTGGCCTCTCGAAGGACGAGATCTTTAGTGTTGAACTGGTGGGTGGCAGTTCGCGTGTGCCTGCTATCAAGGAGCGCATTACGCAGTGGTTCGGTCGCTCGCTTTCGTTCACGCTTAACCAGGACGAGGCTATTGTGCGTGGTTGCACGCTTGCTTGCGCCACGCTCTCGCCCGTGTTCCGTGTGCGTGAGTTCTCTGTGCACGATATCTCGTCCTACCCGATCAAGGTTTCGTGGGAACCCGCGCCTGATGTTCCAGACGAAGAGAACGAGCTGGTCGTGTTTGGCACGAACAACCCTGTGCCATCAACCAAGATTCTTACATTCTACCGCAAGGAACCCTTCACCCTTGATGCTTCGTACGCTGAAACCGAGACGCTGCCAGTGGGAACGAACCCTTGGCTGGGTCGTGTGACAATCAAGAATGTCGCTCCAAATGCCCAGGGTGAGCACTCTATCGTTAAGGTCAAGGCTCGTCTCAACCTCCACGGTGTGCTCAATGTCGAAAGCGCCTACACGGTGGATGAGATTGAGAAAGAAGAAGAAGTGCCCGTGGTCGACCCTGCGGCGCCTGAAGGCTCAGAACCGAAGTTGGAAAAACGTCTTGTTAAGAAGCTGCAGCGCAAGGATGACCTTCCGATCGTATCAGGCATTGGTCTGCACGATGATTCGATGATTGCCGCTCTCAAGGAAGAAGAGGGCAAGTTGTACGCTGCTGACAAGCTCGTGGCCGACACGGAAGACCGCAAGAATGCTCTCGAAGAGTATGTCTACGACACTCGCTCGAAGCTCGAGGAGCGTTACGCGCAGTTTGTTCAGGCTGAAGAGAAGGATAAGCTCATGACGATGCTTGCTGAGTCGGAGGATTGGCTCTATTCGGAGGAGGGTGAGGATGCGTCGAAGTCGGCGTATGTCTCTCGTCTCGAGACCCTCCAGAATGTCGGTGCTCCTATCCATTTCCGCTGGAAGGAGAATGAAGAGCGCCCTCGTGCTGCTTCTCAGCTGCGCGAGGTCGTTAACAACTACATGAGCGTGTTCGAAAATGAGCCTGAAAAGTACGACCATCTTTCGGACGAAGACAAGACCAAGGTCATCGAAAAGGCCGCTACAGTTGGCAAGTGGCTTGACGACTACATGTACAAGCAGAGCGAGATGCCTAAGAACGTTGACCCCAAGTTGACCACTGAGCAGATCCTTAAGAACAAGGACGAAGTTATCTATGTCTGCACGCCAATTCTCACCAAACCAAAGCCGCGTGTGGCTACCGAGGCCCCTAATACTGAGGGTGAAGGTCAAGCGCCTCAGTCTGAAGAGAACCAACAGCAGAAACAACAAGGCGACATGGATGTCGACTAATGGTACCCATTCATAGACTTTTGATATGCCCGATATCGTCATTAGAAGGAAATGAAAATGTCTATATGTCTACTTTTGGGCTATACATATTTAAGTTCGGAATGCTGCTTATATCAGGATCACTGTCGCAACGCCTATCATTGCCCCCAGCAAAATAGGCAGACTGACACGTAGAGGTCCCACGGCGGCGTCGCCGTCTTGGGTCTGATTTGCGTTCAACTCCTTGTCTTCGTAGTTGACGCCGTTCAGCTTGGCTAAGGCCTTAAAAACACTGCCATTGCCTTGCGAGTAATAGTCCACGAGTACAAATGTTGGATAAGCATTTTGCTGCTGCGCACAATGATTGGCATCCTTTAAAATCGACGAGACTGAGTTGGTATCCTTAATATGTTCTGTATCAGGCGACGAAATCTTACTTGAAATAACCATGCTGTTTTTGAAGTGATTGATTAGGTACATCTTGTTTTGGGTGCCATGAATATACCGATCGGGTGTGCAGTTAAAGTTGCTCGACGTCTGGTCGTACGGGTTTTCCCAGATATTTTGAAACTCGGGCAGAATGTACTTTGCTTGGTTCACATCTGCCTTATAGTCAAGAAAAACAACCACGCGCTGGTTCTGGCTGATGAGTTCCTGGAGAGTAGGCCAGTCATTTTTCGAGATACTGTTCGAGTTTGCCCTGTATGCCATTGAGTTTAAACCCGTATTTTCAAACGCCTTAGCAAAGTTACTGACAGGCTTGTTATCTGGATTCGTAATGACCAGTGTAACGATCTCATTCTTGTTCTGGTCAAGGAACTGCTTCACTTGTCGCAAGTACGATTCTAGTGTGCCGCCGTTCTTGAGCGCACAAGACGTATGACAAAGACTCAACCCAGATGGGTTAGAATCTTGATGGCCTGAGGATGCATGCGTCTGAATCTGAAGAAGACGTATACCATCTTCAAGCTGCACTGTCACATTCGCTTCCTGATTTGATCCCAACGAGCCCAGCTTGCCCACGGCGAAGGAATCATGCGCACCAATGTGGGTAACGTTGGAGTATTTACGATTGCATAGATCTTGATAACCATTGCATTTTGATGCACGCCTTTGGATTGCATAAGATCCTGGCAATGATGTCACATACGTGGCTGTCACAATCAGCGCTAATATCACACTGGCCCAACAACGGAACATGGTGATGGTATGTATCTAAAGTACGTTAATGTTGCCACCCTTTGGCTCCACAGACGTGGGGCTCATAATTGTCGCATGGGATTGGCTTATACATTTTTTCCTGTGTGATTCTACGCGCACGATCCACTTTTAAGGGGAGACACAGCCACAGTACAAGCACCGCCCTGAACTGAATGGGGCGATGCTATCATGTCCGCAAATATTCGTAACTGACGCTCGTCACCCACCCGTGCAATTGTATATAGTTCTTCAGTTGTGAAAGCCGGCTGCAGAATTGGATCCATTGCACGTAGTATTAAACCTTTATCATAAGGACAATGCCACAAGGCCTGGTACAATAACGCCTTGACACGGCGAAGCTCAGGCACCCCTCTTGCTTCCAGTTCTAAGGCCGCATGCCACAAAGTCTGACTAAATGGCAAAGCTTTCAAGGCCTTGTCGAAAAATTGGCGTAGCGTGCCTTGATGGGCGCATGGCAACTGCGCCATAAGGGCATAAAGCCATCCTAGCTCCTCCCTGCACATGGTATCTGATAAAGCGATCTCCTCCATGACATAGTGCACATACTGATCAAAACGTGTTTTCTGATTTTGCATGAACAAAGAATACAAGAGGATCGAGTTGTTCGGAGACATTCGGGCAAGTTTGATTGCTAAAGAGCGAAGTTCGCGGGGCCGCGTTATATGTCGCTTCTGGCAACATTGTGAAGCCGTTAAGAATCTCTGACACACTTGTGCAATCACATTGCGAAGATGCTCAGGTGAATGAATCAACGTTTCAGCGAATACGCGAATACTGGCGGTCAAATCGTCACCCACCGAAACATCTTGCAGGATATGCTCTAATACGGCCAAGACAAACGTATTCGTACAGTCTGGTTTCGTCTTAACGATTTTACGCAGAGAATGAAGTATCTGCAGCGCTTCTGCTGGTGACACACTTTCATTTGATAATTGAATGCGCTCGGGAACACAACCGAATTGGCAATTCACAGCACACTTTATCACTTGCATACAAGCGTTCCAAGACCCTGTGACCCAAAGGCATTCGATCCACAAGGACCACATACAAGATAGGAAATAAGCCGTAGAAGCCCCGCTATAGGCATGAGAGGCCCCACCTAGTACTTCTGAGCACACTTTGCCCAAAGCAGCACAGTTTCCCCAAATTGACAGCTCTAGCTGGGCATAGGCATACCATAATGCCACCATATGAGGCGTTTGCTGTAGCTGGTCACGAAGAACATGCCTCGCAGCTTTGTAAGTATATGTGGCTGCATACAGCATAGTCAAAGGAAGAACCATGATGGAAGAAATATTTGCAGCACATCCATCCGCCAATATGCAGCGCATCTGTAACAGGCATCGCTCCACTTGGCAAGCTGTAGATCGAGGTAACGTTGGTAATGTATGAAACCAGAATCCACGCGGGTCTTTCTCGGTGCGTGGAATCCACGTATCGGGTAGAATCTCGAAGCTGTAAAGTGGACACTTGAATGCATTTTGTGATGAGATGCCCTGCCAAAATGTGGTTGATAGGGACAGAGTTTGCCAGCGCGGAACTGAGCGGGGTATATGCTGAATCCATCCGTTAAGTTTCGGAAATGTAGTCTCAGAATCATGATTACAAGTATGAGTAATCCAGCCTTCAGGAAGTCCAAGAAAAGCGAAGAACGCATCCAATACCATGAGCACACTTTCTAAAGAGGCTCGGAGAGGTAAAAATAAATGTGGACGAATATCTGAAGAAACAATATATGAGTAGGGATCACAATGTGGGTCAGGCTCTTGAGAACCATGAAAAGCGACAGGTGTTGTTCGGATTGCACGTTTTAATTCATTTAATTGCCAAGCATGCTGGTGATTCTGCATTGTTTCTGGCGTAGTCATTGTATCTTCTAAATCAATGCGAGGAAAAATGCTTAGGTTACCGGCATGTGGATGTTGGATCGAAAAGCCATAGTATGCATCGGCATGATCGGATATTCGCGGATATTCCGCGTCCCACCATACACAGAAAAGGTCCAGAATATCTTCTGCGGCAAGGTGTGCGGGTATTCCTTCACGCCAGACGCCAAGATAAAGCTCGAGCTCCGCTTGTATAATCGAATAGGCCCATTCGATATATCCAGCACTCTGGAGAATGCGACACAAATCCAAAGTCACGTCTACACGAAACTTTTCCATTGGGTGTACATGTTCAGGATCAATTTCCATGCGCTTCGTTATAGCCGCAATAGCATCATGATAAGCATCCAACAGCCTGTCCATCTGAAAGTTGGACGCATTTGTCTTTAAAAAAAAGAGATGATTGCGCCATAACAACATAAGCTCACCTGAGTTGAGACTTGAGAGCCCCAAGAGATGTCGCCATCCTTGCTGTATCTTTTCCTGGGCCCATATGCCACCTTCTGTTGCAATATGAAGTTGAGCAACACGTAGAGTAATGGAATCCTTGTTTTGATCAGACGCCTGAAACGCTTTTTCCAGCACAGAAAGCTTCATTTGAGCTAATGTGGATTCAACAAGAGAAGCGTCAGCAATGTTAGCCTTATCGAAAAGAAGTATCTGTGCATCTACTAGCTTCATCCATGCAGATACATCATCTGGATGTTTCGAGATCTGGACTTGCAAAAAACGAATTTCCTCTTGTGCTGACGTTGCTGAAAACACAGGTCCTCCGTCAACGTCAGATATGGAAGCACTATGAGACCCTTGATAAGGGTCTCTGTACAGCGGATATTGTGAATGATCTTTCAAACTGACAGGTATGAAATCCTTTTCAGTGGCAGATCCCTCAAGCTCTGACAAGGATTTGTTGTGACGCGGTCTTTTTACTCGATCTCACGGTCAGTGCATTCAAACGTACCTGAGGATGTCGTATTCAAGGGTGCAGAGTGTGAACTCGGACCATATTTGGCCGAATTCAAGTCTCCAAGACGGTCAATAACGAAGAGCTTGGATGCGTCATCTCCTCTCGTCTCATGTGAGCCTCGGTATTCATGAGTGTTTCGTCTAAGTGTGCGCTTACTGTGAAAGCGTTTGTTAAATCCTTCAAGATCTGAGCTTCCAGAGCTTTTGCTTGTGTCACAATTCTCTGAAGCTTTTGACCGCTGTGAACGGAAGGATCGGAATGTGGGCACAGGAGGCTTAGCGTTGTTCGTCATGACATGCTGTATTGGGTCAGCACATGAGTGGAGGGAGGTCTGGTTTGTATTACGTCACCTTTAGCTGCGGGGCGATCGAGGTCCCGGATGACGCGGCCGAGAGGCCTGGTTGGCTGATCTGAACGTACCAGAAAGTCTGAGCTGTCGAGCATCTTCCACATTGCCACCTGAGTCGCGTCGTGAGCGAAATCCTTTTGGAGGTACTATTTCAGCATGGTGGAAGGCAACAAGTTGGTTCCTCAAGATGACACGAAGGATACCTCTCTGGCCATCCTGAGAAATAAGAAGTGTTCGTACTTGTCCACAAGATGATTTTTGACTAACACTTACAGCTCCAAATCGTCTCTTTGTAGAAGACGCCACAACAGACGACAACTCTGTGGCGTGCTTGTCGCCAGCCAAGATGGAGGAACTTGGCCTATTCCGTGGCGACACTATTCTAATTCGTGGAAAGAAACGTCGTGACACAGTTCTCATCGTCCTGACGGACGAGGAGACAGAGGACTCGAAAATCCGTCTGAACCGTGTGGCGCGCAACAATCTCCGCGTTAAGCTTGGTGATCTAGTCAACGTTCATGCATGCCATGATATCAAATACGGTAAGCGCATTCATGTCCTTCCCTTCGATGACAGCGTTGAGGGCCTGCAAGGTAACCTATTCGACGTGTACTTGAAGCCTTACTTCCTCGAAGCATACCGACCAGTGCGCAAAGGTGATACTTTTATTGTGCGTGGAAGCATGCGTGCAGTGGAGTTTAAGGTGATTGAAACAGACCCCGCGGAGTTCTGTATCGTGGCACAGGACACTGTGATTCACACTGAGGGTGAACCAGTGCGTCGTGAAGATGAAGAGGCCAACCTTGCCGATGTCGGCTATGACGATATTGGTGGCTGCCGTAAACAAATGGCACAAATTCGCGAGATGGTTGAGCTCCCTCTTCGTCACCCCCAGCTTTTCAAAAGTATTGGTATTAAGCCGCCGCGTGGTGTTTTGATGTTTGGTCCTCCCGGTACAGGCAAGACGCTTATGGCGCGCGCAGTTGCGAACGAGACGGGTGCATTTTTCTTCCTCATCAACGGTCCTGAAATCATGAGCAAGATGGCTGGTGAAAGTGAGTCGAACTTGCGCAAGGCTTTCGAGGAAGCCGAGAAGAATTCGCCTGCGATCATCTTCATTGATGAGATCGACTCGATTGCTCCTAAGCGCGAGAAAACTAATGGTGAGGTTGAACGCCGCGTTGTCTCGCAGCTTCTAACGCTTATGGATGGTCTGAAGGCACGTTCGAACATCGTGGTCATGGCCGCGACGAATCGACCGAACTCCATCGACCCTGCACTTCGCCGCTTTGGTCGCTTTGACCGTGAGGTGGACATTGGTATTCCTGACCCCACAGGTCGTCTTGAAGTTCTCCGTATCCACACCAAGAACATGAAGCTCGCCGAGGACGTGGACCTCGAGCAAATTGCATCTGAGACCCACGGTTATGTTGGTTCGGACATTGCATCACTTTGCTCTGAGGCCGCCATGCAGCAGATTCGCGAGAAGATGGATTTAATTGACCTCGATGAGGACTCAATCGACGCCGAAGTGCTCGACTCTCTTGGTGTAACAATGGAAAACTTCCGCTTTGCTCTAGGTGTATCGAATCCATCTGCTTTGCGCGAGACGGTGGTGGAAGTGCCGACAACTACATGGGCAGACATTGGTGGTCTCGACAAGGTCAAGCAAGAACTGCAAGAGACCGTGTCGTACCCTGTCGAGCACCCCGAAAAATTCCTCAAGTACGGCATGTCTCCTTCGAAGGGTGTGTTGTTCTATGGTCCTCCTGGTACTGGTAAAACGTTGCTGGCCAAGGCTATTGCCCACGAATGTCAGGCCAACTTCATCTCTATCAAGGGCCCAGAACTGTTGACCATGTGGTTTGGTGAGTCGGAAGCCAATGTGCGAGATGTTTTCGATAAGGCTCGTGCAGCTGCGCCCTGTGTTATGTTCTTCGATGAGCTTGATTCCATTGCTAAGTCGCGCGGCGGCTCATCTGGTGACGCTGGCGGTGCTGGTGACCGCGTTATCAACCAGATTTTAACAGAAATGGACGGTATGAACGCAAAAAAGAATGTGTTTGTCATTGGCGCTACGAATCGTCCCGAACAGATCGATCCTGCCATCCTGCGTCCTGGTCGTCTTGACCAGCTTATTTATATTCCGCTTCCCAACGAGGCATCACGTTTGGACATTCTCAAGGCTACACTCAAGAACTCGCCTGTGTCGCCCAAGGTTGACCTTGGTTTCTTGGCCAAGCACACGCATGGCTTCTCTGGTGCCGATTTGGCGGAGGTGTGCCAGCGTGCTGCCAAGATTGCTATTCGCGAGTCTATTGAGGCTGACCGTCGTCGCGAACAAGAGCGCAAGGAGCGCGGCGATGATGTCAAGATGGAGGAAGAAGGCGCAGCGCAGGAGTTAGAGGATGACCCTGTTCCTGAAATCACCTTGGCTCACTTTGAGGATTCGATGCGCTTCGCACGTCGTTCGGTCTCTGACGCTGACATTCGCCGTTACGAGATGTTTGCTTCAACTATGCAGCAGAGCCGGGGTACGATGGGTGCCTCTTTCCGGTTCCCTGAGGGTGGTATCGATGACTCTTCTCCGTCTGGTGCATCGACCCAGCAGGCAGCTACTGCTGCCCCTGGGGCTGCGCCTGCACCGGCTGCATTCGGTAATGATGATGCCGATGATGACCTTTATGCGTAATTCTATACATAGCGAAATACATTTTTTTTGGGCAAAGAAATATTCCTTTGTTATATTTCCGTGCAAATATAGACCATGATGAGTATCACAAGAATCATAGAAGGAAAGACCCACCGTCTATCAATCGAGCCTATCATGGAAGGCCGAGACGTGACGCTCCAAGCAAGTTGGGCCAAAGCCAGCAGCGTACATACGTGTCGTATCCAAACATGGTATTGGGACCCATAGATCCAGCCCAAATGATCGGCGAGTAAAATTTGCATATAAATGATGCTAATAACCAGCAGGACAAGAACGGGCGTGTGGAGAGACGTTTTTACAGCGAAAGAGGGACGGGTGTAAGTTGAAATCTTAAGTGCAGGTAGGATGGTTACGGCGGATGACTGCTTGACCTGCAAGGCGGATGTGGGTGCATCAGGGTAATGCTCCAGCACAGTTAGAATGTCGCGGCACGTTGGTCGGGCTGGGGGATATACTTGGAGCATGTTGTTGAGTAGGGAGCCAAGAGCTGGATGAACGTGCGAATATCTTCTAGACTGTCTTCGGCAATGAATAGTGTCTTCAAGAGAGTGAAACGCGCTAATTTCACTCTGCAACAAATCCACATCGTCGACTTGTGTATATGGCAGCTCGAAAAAAATAAGAACATACAGCAAGATACCAAGAGACCAAATATCTGCCTTGCTAGATAGCTCGGCGAGCTGTCCACGGTGGGGCACTATGGTTTCTGGTGCCATGTATTCCAGTGTTCCAGTGTGTCCAGTCCGTTTGCGCAACCAGTTTTCGTGGACGGGTAGCGATGATCCGAAATCACTCAAAAGTGCCTTCGGTAGCAGAGCATCGTCATCCCAATGCAGCAAGACGTTCCCTGGTTTGAGATCCAAATGCAATATCCCCCGATTGTGAAGAAAGTCTAAGCCACGGGTAATATCAATCATGAGCTGCACAATCTCTTCTTCACGCAAGAAATGAATACCTGTTCGGGTGCTACCCCTAGGCTCACCACACTCCTTGGCATGTCGTCGTTTACGAAATTCGGTCTTGAGTCGGTCCACGTACGTTTGCTTCACCGTTGGACTCTTACTGTTCTCTTTTGAATCACCTGAGCGTGCCGATATCCAATCAGCTAGGCTGCCGCCGTTCGCAGCCATCATAAGCACATGTAAAGTTGGGACACGGGGCGTAAACGGTGATGCTTGCGACATTTCAACCCATGCATGTTTGTAATGAATGACGTTTGGATGAATGAGCTCTTCCATTAAATGTACTTCGCCCAAAGACTGAGACAAAGTATCGTCATGGTTACCCACAGGCACCTTTTTGACCGCATACATACCTAATTCATGCCCGTTCAGTACATGTTGGCACAAGTACACAGTGCCTCGCGAGCCTCGACCGAGCTGCCGAATTTCGACAAAAAAGCGCTCATAATATCCCTCGTTAACTTCTTCGCATACAGGAGGAGAGCCTACATTCGAATTCGTTGTTCCAAGCAAAGGTACTTGGGATAGAAGTCGGAAGTAATGTGGCGCCACATGTACTAAATCATTCTCATTGTTAGTCCAACTGCTGCTGGTATGCATCGATGAAGATGGAAAGAAATCTTTTTCCCATGGTCTTTGACACACGGGGCATACGTGAGAGTGCGCAGGTGAATGCAATGACGCCTCTTGCGACATAGCTCGGGCCACAGAATTTGTCATCACTGGTGCAGGTAGTTGAGTAGACCTCAGGATCAATGCATGCGAAGCTGAATTATATTCGACAAGATGCTGTCTCGTCCTAAGAACGAGCTGGAGATTTTCATTATCGTGCGGCGATAGGATTAGCTCCATGATGCATTACACCTCTGGTGACAAGGCACCGTTCGCCTGAGTGTGTGGAGAAATAACGGGGAAGCGCTGGAGGCCAGTCTTTTTGGCTGTTCACGACTCAAGCGCCACGCTTTCTTGTACTGAGCGCTGCGCTTGCATAATGAGTACCGTGTAATGTTTGTACTTCCTAAGTACCATATACACGTATCTGAACTTGCACTATCACCGGAAGAAGCACGCTTACCATCTCGTCCATTTGAGCAAGTGCCATCACCAGCACCATTTCGCACACCTATTCGAACAAACCGAGGCTTGGATTTGAGATTAGGACCACTTGAAATTACCTATTTGTACTTGCACAAAATGAATGAATCCTATGTAAATATTGGCACGATCCAATCCAGGTTCGAACAGATAAGCACATTTGAAGTGTCGTCTTGCGATACGCATCACAAGACTGACCAAGGTGTTGTACATGTGCCATTTGGTATAGTACACCTCTTTCGTGTGTTAGATAATGCGCACGATTCACAACATTCTACCAAGGTGGTTGAAGCCGATGACGCGACGGTGGATGACGAAAGCATGGGGACAATACTCGCCATGCTCAATGTACCTGCGCCTATGAACGCTTCAGCACTACTCCAGTTCCTTGATTCCGCTCTCGAGGCAATCGAACAAGTACGCATTATACATCAATTGGGAAAGAATTATCTTCTTGTGCTCATCAAGTTTCGTGATGCTCTAGATGCGGAAGAATTCTTCAAGATGTATAATGGTCAGCCGTTTGATGCGTTTGATACATCAGACGCCTGTGAACTTGTTTATATTACAGGATTTACAGCATCAGCAGCTTCATCTATGCCTGTACCGTACCCTATGTCATCAGCATTGTCACCCTGGCCTATCATTTTACCGTCAGACACCGAAAAAGCACCATCACTTCACAATTTACAACCACATCGTTTAGATTCAGGACTACGAAAAAATGCATTTGAACTCCCTACTTGTCCTGTTTGTTTGGATCGACTTGATTCGCGCTTGTCTGGTATTGTGACCGTATTGTGTCAGCACTCATTTCATTGTTCTTGTTTGCAGCGCTGGGATGACAGCCGGTGTCCTGTGTGTCGGCACTCTTATGTTCGGCATGTCAAAGGTGCCTCAGCTGATGGTAGCGATGCATCGCTGCTCGCGTCCCATTGTGGTGCGTGCCAAAACGATTCAGACTTGTGGATGTGCCTAATTTGTGCGAATGTGGGCTGTGGACGGTACACTCACGGTCATGCGCGTCAGCATTATGAAGAAACGGGACATCTGTACAGTCTTGAAGTCGAAACGCAACGTGTTTGGGATTATGCTGGCGATGGCTATGTCCATCGCTTGATTCAGAGCAAGTCCGGCGGAAAGCTTGTGGAACTCCCATCAGCTACAAATATGGCTGCTAGTGTGCCTGGGGAATTATGGAATCCTCGTTATCCCAGTGGATCTGGTTTCAATCGCGAGGGAAACGAATTGCAGGAGGGCATGTCCAATCCGACGGATCAGGGTCAAGTGGAGATGCTACAGGAGAAGATGGAGGCCATTGGGGCTGAATATTCGAGCATGATCATGTCCCAACTAGATTCTCAGCGTGTATACTACGAGGGACGTTTGGCTCAAGTCAAGTCTCAAAGCGTGTCGCAATCTGAATATGAACACGCGTGTAGGGAAAGAGACCAGCTTCGTGAAGAGTGTAATGCAACCAAAGAGCATCTCGATTCTATGTCACAGGAACTATCCTCGACGCAATCCACTATAAAAAGACAAGATGCACAGCTTCGTCGAGCGTTGGAGACAGTCCGAATGACGCGACATGAGCTCGAGGAAGAAAAAAGTGTGTCAAGTGGCTTGTATTCTCATGTTCAACAACTGCAAGAAGGACACAGCAAACTAGAAGCACAAGTCGCAGACTTGAAAGAGCAATTACGCGACATGATGTTTTTTGTCAGTGCTCGAGACAAGATTGATCAAATGGACGATTCATATGGCATAGCGGGTGGTGATGTGATTGTACCGAGTGAGCCTAGCGAGCAGCGTACGCGCCATAACAAGAAAAACGGGTCATCACGTCGTTAGGCGCTTTTCTGCATTTCCTTTTCCCGCTTGGCAATAGCCTGTTTGCGCAGTACACGTATAATAAAAAGCGTAATGAAAGAAAGACCAGCAAATAGTAAAAGTGCGGGAAGTCGGACAGCCCATTCACGCGGTGGAAAAAAGCTTTGAAGAGGCGCATTCGCAGGGAAAAAGGGCTACACAGTCAGTCGTTCACACGTAAGTACATACCGTCACAATGGCCCAGACGGTGTAGTACATAAATACAGACACTGAGACGAAGAGACATGTGCCACCAATTATGCGATCTGACAGTGCCTATTGTCAGTGACTGGCACATATCCACATACCATCGTCGGGGTGGTTTTGAGACAGCACCCAGCAGTCGGGCACACACCATCACCTTGCTGTATTAGGTGCCATTGTCGGCCGAGCACTCCACATTCGCTACCATGCCTATGGAGAAAGACCTAACTACACGCGTAGCGGCTGCATATGATGCGGCATGCTCCGATACCCGAGATCCTGTTCGTGGCGAAGGAGGGGGATTCTTGGTAAATGATTCATTGGCTGGTGGATTTGTGCCTGATGCGGACCTTTATCAGGAGGAAGGTATTTCGCAAGGCATGAAAGTATCTGCTTTGCCTAGAGCTTTAGAATCCCTTGGACTGGATTCTTCTCAACGACAAGATGTTTGTGAGCTGCTTGAGGCAAATGCAGTTCATGGTACTTATGACAATGAGCCAAGTATACCAAAAGCGTATTTCATCGAGGCTGTGCAAACGGTTATGGAAGGTGTGCGCCGATCAAAGCGTCGACGGACTAATCGTCAAGCTACCAATGAGTTGCACGACTCGGAATCCTACAGTGATGATGAGTATGATCCGTCTAATGACGAATATACATCTTTCAGCGAAGAAGACGCGCCAAACACAGATACAAAAACCAAGCTAACCAAAACTAAACGCGAGCAGGCTCGATTTTTGTACCGACTGCTCCTTGAGCGTATTCCACTCGTTGCTCCCACTATGTTATCCACGCTACCAAATACCGGAATTCGCACTGATGTAACAGAAGAAGAAGTGGATACAAGGTGTATCGGAATCGACGAACTTCGATATGCGGCGCGCAACTTGGGCGAGACGCCAAGTACAACAGAGCTCGCTGAAATGCTACATGAAGCGATATCACTTTCCTCAGGCACCAAAGCACGCACGAATACCCAAGCGCCTCGGATTGGGCTGCACGAGTACGTACAATAACTGTGTCATAAGCTAATCACAGGTTCATGCATATCACGTGGAGGTTGGGGTCGTTGGCCTAAGTGAGCCACGGACAGTCGCGTTTGTTCAAAGTGCGCTTGAAATTATCGTGATTCGGTAGATAATGTGGAATTAAATGTACATGCACCAAAGAGGCTGCGTGCGTGTGTTGCAGGCATAGGCAAAGGGACTGTAGGGCTCTAGCACTGGAACAGGTCTGTACGCCGCCAAAAGCCTTTTTGCGCTTTTACACGGCATCTTGTTAGACGCAGCTTCGGTCTTCTGCAACGAGCGCCTAGATTCAAAACGGAGCATATATTGATCCTTGCTGGCGCTCGTGATATAGGGACGTCAACGACGCCATGACTACGTCCCCGTGGACAACAAAGTCGGGTACGCGCTCGGGGCCGACCGTATCGTATGCTCAGCGCTTGCGCCAAGCTAACGCCGCGGCGGATTTTACAGCCAACGAGAGAGATCAATCAAAGTCCAAGAAGATATCAGTGAATGAGTCCTCTCCTGCATCTGCCTCATCCGAAGCATTATCGTCGTCGAGCACCATCACGCATTCGCCCAAATCAGTGCCTCTCAAAGTAGCTGAACCGCCCTCAACTTCGCCAGGTTCCCCACCACATTCAGCTCAGGGTGAATCAGAATCAGAGCTCTCCAATGGAAATGACAATGTCTGGGAGCTTCGTATGCGTCGACGTCATCAACGGGACTTGTACCCCAGGCATCATTCTGACTCCTCTTCGACCCAGCATACAAATCCTACGTCAAAAAAATGCTCGCATTCTCAAACCTCGAATGCCTCTTCTGTGCAAAATGATTCTGAACTAGCCCTTGATGATATTGCTAATGACGCATGGCTCCAACGTATCCACATGCTCAACGGTGGTAAAAGTGCCCCGCTATTTGTCAAGCATTTGACTTCAACGCCTGACAAACCCAGTTTGTCTTCTTCTACTGGGGATGTATCCGAATCACACGAATCAGATAACGTTACATCCCATGCCATGTCTTCCTCTGCCCCGGACACTACCATGACGAACGGCTGGTCTCAGTCATGGCTATACCAAGCTGGTCCCCAACCTGTGTTCTTAATGACTCCCTATGGACTGCTTCCGTCTAATGCAACGACTCCTGCCACCTATGCTGATGGTTCCTTCTCACCCCATCGCTCCATGGATTCTTACCATCATCATATGCGCCATGATGCTCCATTCCCAATGGGCTATCCACGGATGGTTCCAATGCAGGATAAGTTGGAGGGAAGTGTGTGGTCTCGACGTGGCCGCGCTGGTCGTGGCCGTGGATCGTCCAGAGCTTCAGTCATCACACATGGAATGCAAAATGGCGCTGTAGCCATGCAGCCTGCACAAAGACCTGAAGGGCCGGCATCTTTGCCTGATGGCTACCCTCATCAATTAGTTAAGACAAAACAAGACGAATTCTATGATAAGAGTCATGCTGATTCTCATCAACATCACATTAATAACGAGTCGAATACCGCATCATCTACGTCCTATTCAGGTCACGCTCCAAATGCTCAAAACGAGAAAGCATTTCTTTCAAGCTATGGACCCTATGCGGCACCCTACATGAACCAACCCGGTGCCCCTGCAGCTCCATATTCCATGCCAGTGCTAACTTATGTGGCGATGGATCCAAATGCGTCGTCCCCAGTGCCAACGCCTGTCTTTCCCTATTATGTACCTGCAGCTACGCCTCCTACCGATGCTTCTGTCCTTTCAGAGCATCTTCGAGCACAAGTTGAATTCTACTTTTCCGATGCGAATTTGGCGTCAGACTTCTTTCTTCGCCAGAAAATGGATGACCAGGGATTTGTGGCATTGGAAACAATTCTTGGGTTCAAGCGTCTCCGCTCCATGTTTAAAAATGCTGTGTCGAATGCATCCACGGATGAGCCTCAAAGTATACCGGAGGAAGGTCAAAAAGAAACGCTGCGTTCTGCTTTAGCGCAAAGTCAGGTGCTTGAACTAAACCACGATCACACGAAAGTTCGCCGGCAGAATGGCTGGCAATCATACCTGCTGCCTCCAAATTAAAACGCATCTAAGGTGTCCAACCTTCATGCTCTAGCTCATCGAGCAAACGGTCCAGCTCTGCTTGAACCCACTGTATTTTTTTGTTCAACATGCTGGCTTGGGCATCTCGATAGGTTCGAATGACGTACAGCACGCTTTCACGAACAAAATCTGATTCATTTTTAAACGGCACGGCATCCTCAACTTCCCGCTGCGTAAGACGAAATGCTTTTCGACGTTGGCGAAGCATTTTTTCCAACATTTCCATGACTTGAACTTCCAAAAGCAGTCGTGCAACACGCCCCGTCTCCGCAGTGGGTCCAACATGTTCGCGAAGTCTGACCAGCAAGGCTGAGGGAGGTTCTGTTTGGTTCTGCGGCCAATAAAACACACCAGCTGCATCATCAGCGTTGCTGCGCAACGCTAACGCAAGTAGATCATCTGGTCCATCCGGTTCAACGAATCCGTAGGAGCTGCATAGCTCTTCATTGCTTTTGGCACCATAATTATTGTAGACTTGCTCACCTTGCGAGTAAGCACGTCGAAGCGTGAAGACGGCTAATGCAGGTTCACGGAAAGACCAAGTCACTGGTTCCGCACGACGGTGATTTAAAGCGTCGAATCCTGGAATTAGAATGGGCTCGTCTCCCTGAGGCCAGCCAGCAACCTGTGGTGGAAAACTACGACTTGCGTATCCGTCCTCTGCCCAGAGCCATGCTGAGTGCCAGTCTATTTCGCCGATCCATGTGAGAAGAAGCCTGATTTGATCGTCACTCGCGGAAGTCATGGCAGAAACTAACCAATCCTTGGCACGCTCTGAAGATAGCTTTGATGCCTCACGCCGCTGTATTGCACCATGGTACAAAGTTGTGCCTTCTAATAAAGAAAGCTCTGACGTTGAGTAATGTAGCGGCGTGAGCATACTGGTAGGGAAAATTCGAATATAAGGTATATGTGCCCCCAGTATTGTCATCGTCCCACCTGTCAAAGTTTTTTCACTTAGAACTCGTTGGATGACGAGGTACAAAAGCATCCATTCTCTTGGGCAGAGTGTCTCATATCCATCATTTACACGTAAACCCTGACATAGTTTTTGGTGGGCTATCATGGGATGAAGCACTATTGAGCGAGGGATTCGCATTGCTTCCGTTGCCTCGCCCAGGACATCTCGAGTGTAAAGGCCCCATCCATCTTTCTCATCTACTATGAGTTAAAGGCACGTACTGTGACGAAAATACAGGCTCAGGTGCACGTACGCGCCATGAGAGCGCAGCCAATCCAGAAATGCGACCCTTGCGTCCGTGTCGTGCATCTGTGTGCAGATGGGGAACACGACATCGCCGCCGCCTCCACTTCCTCCGGACTTGCTCTGAACGGGATTGTCATTAACCAGTGGCCTTATTTAATTTCTGAACTACTGCATGTCAAGCCAAGCCCAAAGAGTACCACATCTCGACAACGTAGATGATGCCTCTCGCAAAAAAATTCAGAGCGTAAGTTTAAATTCATGTTGATATTCAGCATATTACTGTAGGCCCAATGTCTTCGAAGGAGGTATCGCGAAGTGCTCAGTTGACAAGTGAGCAACCTGCGGTTGTGGCGCCCGAGCTCACAGATGGATCTGGTGCACCAATTCCTCAAGTTCAACAGGATGCCAAAACTGGTCCAGAAATGGTCGGCGAAGAGGATCCTACGAATGATACCGTAAAAAATAAAAGGGGTGCAATGGAGAAAATACTTGGCTTTTTCAAAAAGTCCAGCTGAATTATGCATGTATCGTGGTTCCATATTGATAATTCTACTTAACAGGTGTAAGATTACACTAGATAATTGCCTTCTGCACGTCATGGTACAGTGACTCTGGACATGCCAAGCATCACGAGTTTACTGAAAGCGTCTCTATGCCATGTCCCCACCCCAAAACCGGCATCGCTTCACGTGGTCTGTCATGAATGTGGAGGTAGGGCGCGTCGCGGCTCGACACGGTCAGATTGCGCATGGCGGCTGACCATCCACCTTTACGTGACACGACCATGGTGTCAGTGAAGCAAGATCTTGATGAAGCCAACAAACTCTTTGCATTAAAAAGATACGACTCTGCTTCTGACTTGATAGCTTCAGCGCTTGAATCTTTGTATGTAAATGGCAGCTAACACACGAGGCGTGACACATTCGGTGAGGACGCACCTGAACTTGCACCTATCCTGCATATTTATGGTCGCGCGTTGCTTGAGCATGCCATTTCTGTTTCAGGTGCACTTGGTGGCGGCGGCACGATCGGAAGTACTGAAGATGCTGAGCCTACAACGGCTCCTGAAATGATTAGTGGCGCACGTCCTGAAGATGAAATGCATGGAGATGATAATGGGCTCCGTGAGCAAAATGCAGCAGCAAGAAAGCGTAAGGTCGCTGATGAAGGCAACTTCGATGCGAATAAAGAAGAAGAAGAAGATGATGATGATGATTTGGGTATTGCTTTCACCGTGCTCGATTTATCCCGTGTCATCTTTGAAAAATTATTGGATGGATCTCATACCCAAGAGTCTCATCAGGAATCAAAAGGAAAAGGTAAATTCAAGCCGGAACTACATCTCGTCACCGGAGAAACCTGGAGTAAGAGGGAAATTGAATCAGAATTGGCTGAGGTTCGGAACGATCTTGGTGATATCGGTCTCGAAACAGGTGCGTTTATGAGCCAGAACTAACTCCAAAAGAAAACTTTGAACAGGCTTCCGACGATTACGAAGCATCTCTCGACATATTGAAAAACCTGCTTCCACCTTACTCGCGCAGAGTCTCAGACGGACATTTGCGCTTAGGCCTTGCACTGGAGTTTCACCCAGACGTTGAACAACGCAAGCATGCCAAAACTCACATCGAGCAGGCCGCGAATGTTCTACGACGGCGTCTTGTGCAATTAGAACGCGTTCGTTCACACGAAGATAAGAAACCGTCTGATGAGTCCGCCAACGACCACCTATGGGACCTCGACGAAGATCAACTTCGCCGTGAGAAAAAAGATATCGAAGAAATGCTAAAGGATCTTGAGCTCAAGGTATGTCAATTGTTCTACTAATGACGAGCTGGATGAACTCGCTGCGAATCCATCCACTGTCTTAAAAGACGACGGCAAGCCAGTGAACCCCGAACTGGAGAAAGCCATTAAAGAGGCTTTTCTAGGCGCAACGGAGTCGCTGGCGAGTGACTCGGAGCTGCACGCTCCACCAGCCGACAAGCCAGTCAACGATCTAAGTACGCGTGTAAAACGCAAGAAGCACTAGCCCACACACTGCATTTTTAGTCAGACATTGCGGGCTTGGCTTATGTAGCACAGAAACCGTAGATCCGTGCTAGATTCCAAGTTGGACCCGCTACAACATGGCAACGAATATCACTTTTCACCCCGGCAATGTCACTTATGATGAGCGCAGCAGTCTTTTGAATCAAAAGGGTATGACGATTTGGTTTACTGGTCTATCTGCTTCTGGCAAATCCACTGTGGCTGTGGCTTTAGAACAGCACCTGCTGCATCTGAAAAAGTCTGCCTTCCGTCTGGATGGTGACAACATTCGCTTTGGCCTCAATAAGGACCTCGGATTCTCACCTAAGGATCGCGAAGAAAACATTCGTCGCATTTCTGAAGTATCGCTTCTTTTCGCCTCGTCGACGGCCATCGCTATTACGTCGTTCATCTCACCGTACAAGGCAGATCGTGACTTTGCACGCGAGTTGCACCGGAAGCACAATCCTGAACTACCGTTCATTGAAGTATTCGTGGATACAAGCGTAGAAGAATGTGCGAAGCGCGACCCCAAAGGCTTGTATAAAAAGGCTTTTAGTGGCGAAATCAAAGGTGTGTGTGTGCAATGTAACCTATTTACTAACTTGACTAGAGTTCACCGGCGTATCGGCTCCTTACGAAGCGCCGGAAAATCCTGAGATTCACATTGATGGTGCGAAGTCCTCTGTTGAGGACAGCGTAAAAACCATCATGGACTTCTTGCTGTCCAAGAAGTACATCTGTTAAAAGCTCGTAGCCAAACGTTCTTCCAGATGTCTAGTTGCTGTGTGTGGCCGGGTTATAGCCCTTCACTCGGGCAACATGGTTAACAAGATGTTGTTTGCAAAGCATGAGCTGAATACACAAGGCTAGTTTGTATGTATACACAATGCACAGGCGCTTTAATATCGCTTTAAAGCACGCGATAGTTCGTTTAGTCATGTGCTCAATGAGTTGGGTATCGTTAATACTTGTAAAATCCGGTACTCATCGCTTCAGACATTCACCCGAGATCAATGTTCCATTGAGCTAAATTATTGTTGTTTGGGTCAAACGTTGACTGATTGCACTCCACGGCATCTCCTGGACTACACTTGAATGAAGCAACAGATCCAAGTATATTATTCATTAGCAAGTCATACATGTCATTGTTAGTATATTCAGGACACGAAAACGTAGTTGGCCCTTGACTTTCAATTGGTGTCGTGTTTCGGAAGTCCAAGGGTAAACTGCAAGAGGTTGCAGCCTGTGACTGATTCATTGTAGGGAACACTGGCGTGGTGCTTTGCATCTGGGAGGATTCAAACAATGAGCGAACGTCGGGGGGGAAGTCATTACTGTTTTCTTCGATATTTCCGTTCAACAAGCCAGACTCAGAAACCTCCGGGGCATTGGAGATCGTCATATTTCTTAACTCAGCATTAGTGGAGTTAAAATCAATAAGGTTTTCTGCTGAATATTGTGGCATGTTAGAGGAATCGAAAGGAACATCATTCGCTTGAATGAGCCCAAAGAATGAAGAATCGTTGCCGGGGATAGAGGAATTGCACAAAGAAGAAGGTTGATACGTGTTTTGCTCATAATTAGAATGTGTATTGGCCTGGATCCCGGGAGACAAAGGCAAAGGCGATGGGAAGGATGCCGTGACAGGTGACAGTGAAAACACGCTAGATTCGGGTGTGGATACATGCTCTTGCATTTGTGTGAACATCGACGAGAGGGTAGAAGGATTAGAAACTGATGCGGCTGTATTCGCGTCATCATTAACAGTGTCATAAAATGAAGAGGCGCTCAAATTAAGACGAGAGAGACCAGGTTTCTTCATTCCTAGCCGCCGACGAGCAAGCATAGAGCTTGTATAGGGTCCAACACGCTCAGCAGGGAACTGCTTTAAAGTGTTATCTTGTATCCAGTTGATCGACTTTAGCTCTTTTTGTTGAAGTCGAGGCTCAGAGCCATAAGCAGATAAAGACCGTTGTGGAGCACCCATATGTTGCTGATAGTTATCATGTATAGACGAGAACGATTCCTTGTTACCCGGCTCTTGCACACTGTGACGAGATGCCAAGGGCGAGATACCAATGCCTTTGATGGCATCAGAGATGCAACCCTCGCGAAGAGCCTCCCTAGCATCAGGACTAAGCGCCCACCAGCTACCCTTTCCACTCGGTCGATCGTGTCTAGGAAGTTTGATAAACAAGTTATTTTTCGTGGACAAGGTGGACTTTATTCTGTTCTTTACACGGGCTTCCCAATTGAATTCCGGAGCTCTGTCACGAAGCTCGGGATACTTTTTAACCATCCGCTCGAACAAATCTTGAACAAACAATTTCCCTTCAGGGCTTTCGTCGATAGTGTAGCATATCATTTCGGCCCAGTTAAATCGCCTTTGACCGTTGGCCTGGCGCGGCGTGGATAGAGCCATCGTGGCCGAGGTGTTTACGGGGTTTGCAGCTTTAGATGGTGATAAACCTTGTTTATTCTGGTTATAAACAGGCGAGTCAGAGCAGCTCTTCAGCATTGAGGTCGGGTTTGAACGAGAAGGAGCCTTAGCATTCGATACACCTTGGTCACTGCCATCGACTCCCGTGAATGGACTGGCCAGTTCATTGAGTCCCATTGCAGACAAAGAAAAATCTTGAGATAAGTTAGAGTCGGGTGGGGTGGACATTCCATCCTTGCTTTCATGATTCACATCTTGTCGCAAAAATTGATTTAGATCATCCGGGCTAAAAAGGTCCACCTGCGGATTGCCTACTGGTGTTAGTCCAAAAATGTTACACAGAAGCATCGTACGTACTTGGGGAGCATGGTTGCAAAGGTGCTTCCGCATTTGCATGAGACGACAGGAGTCCAAAGGAGTCATCATACATCGTTGATTTTGTTTAATGGACTCCGCTTTAGGGAGGTCCAGTAGGACAGCAAGTATCCTATCTAGGTATACTCTTGTAAGCGGCTGTGCGTAAGCAGGAATGCACCTTTCCTTAATGATCAATCCGACGACACGTGATCCTAAAAAGGAGAAATTACATATAGGCCTAGGTGTCTCTGTACGCGCCGATTTGTCGATGATGGTGCGATAACAATTTTAGATCGATACTATTCGCTGTCTATTCTGGATGTACCCGATATACCGATTATGACATGGACTATGTCTGACTGTCACACGACAAGTCCTTGCGGCCCCGAATAGAGGGACTTTTTCCGCCACTAAGCCTAAGGCATCATGTACGGACTGCTGCTTACGCAGTATTATAGGCACGTGCCAGGATCCCCATGTTTGACATCGGACATAGGCGTTCTCTAATTTGATCAAATTGGGGCAGCAAATCTGCCTGACGTCATGTGGCCTTATTCCGACTCCAGTGTTAGTCATCATATGTTATCGTGGGATAAGTCGTGTTCAAGCGGTGGGCGACGTCAGCGAAGGTTCAGCGTCACCAGCAATGAGGGCATCCAATCCTTCTACATCGTGATCAGCCTCATCTTCACCTTCACCCATAGTGTTGTCTGCGGAGGGTGTTTCGTCAATTACAAAAGCGCTTCGCTCTTGTAAAAGTGTTTCATTCGCGGCACGAAGAGTGGCCACGGCTGCCTCCGGACCTTCCCTTGCCAGGTCACTGCCACGAAGCGCTGTTCTTGAGTCAGAATCACCATCTTGATAGCATGATTCATTAGTGGTATCTTCATTCTCCGAACTAGAGACTTTTTCAGGTGAAGTAGCGCTCTGCACTCCAAAAACATTGGCGAGGCGTCCAGAAAACGTGCTGGAACGCGCCTCTGATACGACATTGGATGCGGCGCTCTTGCCTTGCATCCATGCGTTGCGCCATGTGCGTGACTTTTTCTCGGGCTCGGGTGCAGGTTCCTGAGCAAAGCTTGGTATAGGGCCCCGTACAGAATGAGCCTGGAGCCGAAGTGCCACCTGATCAGCCAATGCATCAATGCGAGTTTTGCCTTCTTCACCGAAAAGACCACCCAAGAACCCGACCACTTTACCACGCGCACCCGATGTGATATCTCGAGAATAGCTTACGGGCGTCTCTGCATGTAATGGAACTGTATTTCCATGTAGTAGCGTGGAAGCAATAGAAACTGTGCCAGCACTTGACTTGGTCGACTTTACGTCCGGACCACGTTGTCCATTCCGAGGCACAACAGGGGCAGCATGCCAAGCAAACGCCCCTCCTGAGCTCGACCACTGTACTTCATCGAGTCGAAATGATTTGGGAAGATCATGCTCAAAAAACTTTTCGATACATGGCGATGTTACAGCCAAAGCACGGAAGGAAGACAGGGACAGGAATGGTTCATCATCGCCGCGCTCCTCCTGTGGCTTGGAAGGTGCTGCATTGCTTTCGGGGGAGGTGGCAACTTTGTCAAATGTGTCGGGCTCAGTCGTGACAGGACCTGGGTGCAAAGCAGATGCGCGATCTACCGCCGAGTCCCACATCATACCCAGCACATGATCAAGTTCTGCTCGCCATTCGTCACTGGAAGGCTCGTAAGAGTGCGTCGAGTTATAATGCTGCAATGAAAGCTCGACTTCGCTGATAGCTGCATCGATGTCGGGCTCATTCTTACTGGAAATATATCGCAGGCCGGGAAAGCGTGTCTCATATTCTTCACACAGTTGTGACAGGCGCTGATTCTCGCCTACCAGTACGTCCAGACGGGGATATTGGGAAAGAAATTCGATGCATTCGTCATGGGACCATCCAGGCTCCTCTTCGAGGCAAAAGCGGGCGACGTCCACCAGACCGTCGTAAGTACATGGTCGGCTGTCGTCTGGCAGATCCTGAATAGCAGCGTGAGATTGCTTGGCCAGTTTTTCAGCACCAATGGTCGAACAGAGGAGAACTCGTTCCAGGATCTGGGTTAAGGCTTCGACACTCGCGGTGGGAAGTGCCTCTGCCGAAATAATCGTACGACTCATGGGGGAAAGCTGAGCGCACGGTCACTCATGGTGGTTGGCCCCGACCCCTTGGATGGATGACTAATTGATGCATTGCCCTGGCAGGGCAGGTGGCGCCTTCTCGCACAGGAGCAGGCATCGATGCAGCGAGCTTTGCCGCGTGGTGCACGCGCCATAGCGCTGGCCACCCCCGTCTGCTTGGGTGCGTTCTATGTGACGCAGCAAGCACGACAGAGCGACGAAGGCCCTTTGCCGTATCGATATGCGCCGCTTCTGTTGGGATCGACGAGCCTACTGCCGTGCCAAGCAGCTCGCGCATTTGAGTCGGATGAACGTGCGATGCATCGTCATTTGCACTTGGTGTCCAAGAAGCCACTCACGCTGGGTCGCGACTGTATCCCGTTTGCGATTTACTCGTACTACATCAAAGAGCCCACTCTTCAAGTGGAGCGACCCTATACGCCTCTGGCCATACTGAGTCGGAGCGATACATGCTCACTCGACATGCTCATCAAGCGCTACGCTGACGGGGAACTATCTCGATATTTGCATCGGCTGCGTCCGAATGCTCCTGTGTATGTTCGTGGCCCTGAAGTGACGTGGCAACTGCCATCTCATGCCAAGATGCCGGACGAGATTGTCATGATGGTAGGCGGCACATGCGTCGCGGCTTCTCACCAGCTCTTGTCCAATGTGCTTGATACCCGTGATCCGGCTACGTCACCTAAGCTCACAGTCTGGTATGCAGCGTCTTCGCTGGATGCATTGCAGGCTGTGCCTGACATGGTCCGCTACCTGAAGCAATATCCTGAGCATGTGCAATTGCGTTTGTGGGTGGAACGCATGCCGCGGCATTCACAGCAGGCCGACTTATGTACAGCCACAGGCATACCCGTTGGCGCACGAGTCCGACGGGTCGACACAGCTACATGGCTTGGCCGCCTTTGGTCACGCCGGCCTGTGCATGAATTGGTGGTGGATGGCGTAGCTGTGCCTGTACACAGTGGGCGTATTTCTCTTGAGGATATCCAGACGCGACTCGCTCATTCCGAGGTGTGGCGTCGTCTAGTGCTCGTGTGTGGCCCTGACGGGTTTGTGCATGCTCTCGCCGGTCCCAAGGCGCGCGATCTACTATCGCAGGGCCCGCTTGGTGGTATGTTGCGAGCCTCTGGTTATGCAGAAGCAGAGGTATTCAAGATGTGACGCGCAGTGCACGCACGTTCTGAACTTCGGCAGGCGTCAGTTGCCATGAGATGCCGCTGGACACGCCAGCCTCGTAGGCGTCGCTCGTGTCTGTTTCTTCCTCGTCCATATTGAGGACGTACGATACCTGTTGCAGTCGTAAGAACTTGTCCCGAAGGCCCCAAGGAGCCCGCTCGCTCAGCATGGTGAGCACACCACGCACGTCCTTATCGAAGCGCAGGGCACCGAGCTCGGTGAAGGTCAGTTGGAATACAAGCTGTTCCCAAGGCCGCACGAGCGCATCTACGGCCATGGAGAAGAGCGAGGCATAGTTTGACTCGGTCAGTTGATCTCGATAGCCCGTCATGAGTGCGTCCCATCCAGTGCGCAGACGCTCCGTCAATGTGTGAGCCTCTGGCAACTGGCCATACGACGCTTCGTTCAGCTTGTAGTTTAGGTCACGGAAGATGTCCGACAGCAGGGCTTGGAGTCGGGGCTCTACCAAAGCGCGGTACAGCTCGTCTATTTCGAACTGCAGCGCCGTCCGAATTTTGGGTGAGAGCGTGCCAAGACGGCTCACGATACCTTGCGCGATAGCGAGGGGGCTGTCGGCATCACCGCCTGCAAAACATGATTCAAGGAACGAGGGTTGCGACAAGAGCGCCAGGATACGGTCTGAGTAGGAAGCCGATATGTCCAGGACATTGAGATAGACACAGAGGGTCGTACGTACTTCGCGCGCAGCCGCCGCACGACGTGGACCGTCTACGAGGCGGGAAATGTTCAGCGCACGGCGGCATCCATCCATCCGCAGCACGACGATTTCCACAAAGTACGTCTCGACCATGGCCACCGCCTGAGACACGATGCGCTCAGCGACATCGACGGACGACGTGGACAGTGAGCGAGAAAGCACGGTACGCAGGGCGAAGAACATGTCATCAGGCAGGGAGCTCGCGTAGGGGAGTGACTGCACGTCGGGTGTATCTAGCATGTGGACTTGCTGTACATTCGCCTGCAAGGCATACATTTGTAGCGGCACAAACACGTGAAGCATGGTGTCTTGGATGGTACGCGCCAGGCGTCCATCGAATACGGCTGCGTCCGTAGGTAGTGTGGAGCGACGCAAGAACTGCATCAAGAGGGACCACTGCGCGCTAAATGACACCATTTCATTGAGGAGCGCGTCCACAGCGAGATACTCGGATCCACCGCCGCGGTGGTGCTCGTATATGCGTCCGGGTGTGTACGGCGAAGCGCGAATCGTTTCGAGAGGTGTGAATCGCTCATCTTGAGCGTCGCGGACGAGCTGATCCACGTTCCGCTCGGCGCGCCAAGCCTCTAGAATGCGCAAGGCGAACGAGGACCACACGCGTTCTAGCGCAGGCCACACGCCTTGCATAAAGTCGCAGTGGCCGGGCTGTCCCAGCAGCTGATCCACCACGGGCTGATGCTTGCTGATAAAAACAGCGAGGTACTCGTGAAGTGCTGTCCACAGCATGCCGAAGAAGAGGGGATTCGCCGAGGGCGAGCGCAGGCGCTCTTCGAGCTCATGGCCGTACGCTTCGAGAAGCGAGCACGCAAATGCACTATAAGCAGCCAGGCCCTGCTCATGTGCATGGATGGCAGCGAAGTATGCAAGGAAACGCGTAGCTTGAGCTTCGTCGCGTGCGTTGGCATAATGAGCGAATTGCTGTGCCATCTTGTCGATGAGGGAGGCGCGCAAATGAGCCAGGAGCTGAGGTGGTGCGTCAGGGTGCATGGCTGTGGGCACGACCGTGCGGACAAAGTCGCTGTGCAGTACGTCTGCAGGGACGCTCGACGCCTGCTGGCAATGGCGAACACAGGCATCCCAATCGAGGCGTTCGAGGGCGTCGGCGAGCGCACCTAGCGATGTACGCAGCTGTATCGCCTCGGTGCACCATTGCAGAGAGAGCTGAATTCGGTTCCCTTCTTCGTAGAGCACATTCAAGTCGTGATACAGCTGCTGCGCCGTGTGTGTCGTGGACTGGAAGCGCGACTCGATGGCGTGCGCGTGTCGCTGAGCCCGATGAAGAGGGGGCGCCGTGTGCTCATGCACGACCGTATCAGATTGCTGCAGCGCTTTCGTGGCCTCTTTCACAAGCGCTTCCATGCGATGCTTTTGCGTTCGCTCATCGTGCTCGAGTTGGCGCAGGGCGACCTGCACCTCGTCCGCCACTCGGGCCATGCGCAGCGTTGGGGAGGCAAGCGGCGAAGGAGGGCAAGGTATCACGTGATGAGAGGGGGGACACCAGCGATGCACGGGCCTCCCTGCTAGGCTTCCGTCCACAATGAGCGTCACTTGGAGTTCGCGACTGCATGACAAGGTTGTGTTCGTGACGGGCGCCTCGTCCGGCATTGGCGCTGCCGCCGCTCAGCTGTTTGCCTATGCGGGGGCGAATGTCGTGCTGGGCGCGCGTCGCATCGAGAAACTCGCGAGCGTGCAAGCCGCCTGTGAGCGTGCGAATGCGGACGGTGCTACGGGGCATGGCGGCCGCTATGCGGTGCTTGATCTCGATATGCGTAACGCACAGAGCATCGAGTCTGTTTTGCAGCGTATGCCGTCGTGGGCGTCGGACGTTGATGTGCTTGTGAACAATGCAGGCCTCGCCTCCGGTACCGCCCAGGTGGGCGACATTCGGCGTGAGGACGTGGATGCGATGCTCGACACCAATGTGCGTGGTCTCATTGAGATGACGCAGTTGTTTGTGCGCATGTTCAAGGCGCGCAATCGCGGCCACATCATCAATCTCGGCTCCATCGCCGGTATGGAAGCGTATCCAAGCGGTTCGATCTACTGCGCGACGAAATTCGCCGTGCGTGCGTTTACGTCCGCGCTGATGAAGGAGCTGTACACGACGCCCATCCGTGTCACCAACATCCAGCCGGGGATGGTCGAGACGGAATTCAGTCTTGTGCGGGCCTATGGCGATCAGACGGCCGCCGACAAGGTATATGTGGGCATGGAGCCGCTCCGGGCCGAAGACATTGCGGAGGAAATCGTCTGGGCCGCCAGTCGTCCAGATCACGTCAATATTGCCGAGCTGACGGTGCTGCCCGTGCAACAGGCAGGACCGTACCATGTGTCTCGGCGCACCTAGCCTGGAATCGCGGCGGCACGCGCGGCACATTCGATAGGCGGGCGCGTCGGCCCTTGAGGCGCCTGTGTGAGTAGAGCGGTACGTACGAAATCCACCGTGTATCGCGCTGGTACATGGCGCGCGCGCGCCATGCGTTCCAAGCGTCGCGCCCGGCCGTGTCGAGGCCAAAATGGCGCGCTGTGCGTCGATGGCGCGCTGCTTGTGTGGCCCGCCGCCAACGGCGTAGGACAAGTCGCTGGCGCTGGCACCGCCGTGCCCGTAGCATAGGCACGCACGCGGAAGCCTCTGTCCAGCGCGCCCAGCACACACGCAGTATCGCGCGTCGTCGAAGAGCCAACGTCTCGAGCTCCGGCCCTTGCAGACAGAGCTGCGCATACACATCGCGCCACTGCCGCCAGGCTCGCGTGACACGGGCCGATGTCCACAGCGCATACGCTTGCTGGAGCGCGATGCGATGCTCGCGTCTCGCGGCCCATGCATCCCACGCGCGACGGAGCTGCCTGTGCGCAGATCCACGCCGGGTCTCGTGCCATGTGACGGCGGTGTGTTCCATGGCACGGCACAGCGCGCGTCGTGTACGCCACTGCCCCCAGCCCGCACGAAGAAGCAGCGCATCATGCACGAGGCACGCCCGGCCTGCCCGATCGCGATGCGCCGCGAGTTTGGACGTCCACCGGCGCCAGGCCTCGCGCTGTCGATGCGCACGCTGTTGAGCGAGCACGAGCGCCTCGCATGACTGCGAGTGGCGCTGACTCGCATACGACACACGCCAAGCGGACCAGACGCGACGAAGAAGCTGGTCCGTATAGTGATGCGCCGCACGCGTCTCCCGACGGCGCTGCAGCGCTTGCGTCCACGCACGCCAGCGGCGCCGGAGAAGATGGTGGGTCCCGACGTCCTCCGCGCGTGTCCATTCCTGCTGCACATGCCGCCATCTCGCTTTCCATGCGTGCCAGGCCATGTAAAGACAGCGCCACGTGAATGTGCCTTGGGCCGCGCGCTCTTCGCGCAGCTGCGCGTGATATCGGCGCGACCAGGTGTGCCATGCATGGCGCACTACGCGCGCATAGGTGCGGTGCGTGAGCTGCATCACGAGCGCCTGGCGTGCCATGGTGCGCTCGGTGTATGTAAGCCACCACGCATTCCATGCATGACGTAGCGAGTGAGCCGTGCGCACGGCGTCAATGCCAACGAGCTGTGTGCGAACACGCCACGTCATCCAGGCAGCATGCCGTACGCGCTCGTCCACGCGCTGCGACACCTGCCGGCCGTGGTGGTGGCGCACGAGGTGTTGCGCTAGGCTGGTGCGCCACATGCCCCACACCCGACGAAGCGCATGGTGTGCACGTAGACGCGCAGCTAGCAGCATATCATGTGCGTCGCTACGACGCTCGCCTAGACGCAGGCGCCATGCGACCCATGCGCGTGACGCGAGGCGCTGCGTGAGGTATCGTGAGAACAGCGAGGCTTTGGGCGAAAGGTGAGCCAGCCGTTCCATACGTGCGCGCCACGCATGCCATGCGCTAGCAAGCGCGCGAAACGTGTCGATCGCAGTCGCTGTGCGCGCCAGCCACGCGTGCTGCCATAGTGTCCAAGCAATGCGCTGCAGTCGGTCACACTTCTTCGCATGCCATGTGTGCCATCCGACGGCCAGGGCGCGATGCTGCGCGTCTCGCCGCTGGGCATGCCGATGACCGACGGCGAGGCGCCACGACGTCCAGGAAGCACGCGTCAGCATCGTCCTATGCATGGCATCCGCCTCACGGACGGTTTGCACGTGTCGCTCGCGTGCGTCGCGCCAATGCACCCAAGCGGTCCACACCGAGACGCGCTCATGGGTGTGCTCGGCGCGCGCGTACATATGCGCGAGATGCTGCGTGCGTGCGAGCCACTGATAGAGGTACCGCCTTTGGACGCGTCGGCGATACGTGTCCCAGCGGCGCTCAAAGTGCGGACGACGCGTGGCTGGCTTCCATGGCGTGCTGGACAGGACCACGGGCGCCCTCGTGTCCACGGAGAAGGACGACTCGTCGTCCAGCGGCTCGAGACCGAGTCCCACGCGAATCGTGTCCCATCGTTCTGCCCACGTGTGCCCTCGCACTTGCACGAGCGAAAGCAGTGTATTCCACAGGCGCGCATCGATCGATGCCTGTGCCTCGGGTGTGTACGAGGCGCGGAAGTCGTGCATGATCGGCGCTACGAGCGCCGTATCCTGACGACATACATTGTACGCGTGCTTGAGCTCAGAAAAACTCGTAGACGCCGGCGGGAGATGGCAGATCACGGCATTGAAGAACGCCACTTCCACATCGCGCAGAGCAAACGACGAGGCGAGTTGTGCGAGCCTGGCAGGCTCCGTCTCGCGCCTTGCGCCTCGCCATGGAAAAAACATGCTCGACGAAAGGGCCGACGCACTCTCGTCCAGCATGGCGCTCGAGGAGGCATCCTGCCACAGCGCCATCCGTCGTCGTCGTCAGCGGATGACGCGTCCGTCGCGCGCCGCTGCACCTCCACATCATGACCCTATCGGCGTCTGCTACGTACGCCGGCGCGGCTGGACCATTTCAAAGCCGTCCTCGTCGACGATGCGCTCCTGCTTCGGCGCGGGTTCAGCGGGACGCGCGCTTGGCTGCGCAGGGCGCTCGTCGTCAGAGGCCTCGTGGTCGTCGATCATGTCAAAGCCGTCCTGCACCTCCGCGCGCTGGGCCTTGGCGCCTGTGCGTGACAAGGTCGACTCGAGCTCGGCCAGGATGGTATCGCCTTTGTCCTCGAGAAAGATGCCCGTGTGTACTAGGCAAATATGCCCCGCCATGAGCGCCGCGCTATCGTCCTCCAGCTCACAGTCGAATTCCTCCATCACATAGCTCTCTATGAGCTCGGTCAAGTCATCCAGATCTGGTCTCGTGCGCGCTCCGTGATTGCCGTATTCGTCGCACAAATGCGACAGTAAAAAGGCGCGCTTCTCTTCCGAGAATTCTCCGCCCCATTGCTCCTGCACAGCCTGCCGCAGCGCCGGCCACAGCTGCAAGAGAATGTATACGCTGCGTGCGAATTGCAGTTGCTCTTTCGTGGGCGTGTCCACGGCCTCGTGGGCGTCGTGGACCGCCGCAGGCGGAGGAGCGGCGGCCATCGTGAAAAAAAGTGGAGAGGCACTGGACGCCGGCGCCGCCTTCGCCGCCGCGTCCTTCGAGTGGAGTGTGGCGGTCGATCGAGGCGGTGCCTGAGCATGCCCAATGTGCTGGGTCTGCCCTACCCACAGACGGCGCCCGTGGATGTGCGCGATGGTCTGCGTGCGCACCTGCATACCAACTTTCCCGATATCGATCCTCAGCTATTCGAGCGCGATATAGAGGCATGGCAAGATCTGCGCAGCAAGTGCGTGTCGAGCGTCGCGCCCATGGGGCCATCGCCGCTGCTGCGGGACTATGCGGCGCAGCTGGATTGTGCGGCGCGCATGCTGAAGAACGAGGCAGGCACGGCCTTTCCTTGGGCACCGGGCTTTTCCCATGCGCCTCCCCTGCAATGGCACGAGAGTATCGCGGCGGAGCGAGCGTATGTGCTGCTGTGGATCGCAGCTGAGCATGCGCAGAGTGCGTCGTGGGAGTCGCGGAGCACGAGCGAGAGTCTCAAGCGTGCTGCGAACGAGTTCCAGCTCGCAGCTGGGTGCCTCGCGCACATGACGACGCTGCCTCTGCCTGCGCCGCTGCAGGACCAGGTGCCGTGTCTCCGCTTCTTGATGCTCGCACAAGCGCAGGAATGCTTTTGGCAAAAGGCTGTGCAAGATGCGCTGAAAGACACGACGATCGCGAAACTGGCGCAAGGCGTGTCCACGCTGTACGCTGACAGTGTGGCGCTCGCGCCGCCAGCGGCTCTGCCGCCGGACTGGCTACAGCACATGGAGTGCAAGCGGTGGCACTTTGCTGCGGCTGCCATGTACCGGAAAAGCTGTGATGATCTCGCGCAGCGCCGGCACGCCGATGAGCTCGGGCGACTGAGGCTGGCCGCGTCGTACGTCGAGCGTGCGAAGCGCACTGGCACGCGAGTTGTCGCGACGGCGGTCGTGGACGACGTCCAGTCTCTGTACGATATCATCCACACGAATCTCGTCCGCGCCGACAAGGACAATGAGCTGATTTACCTGGAAGCGCCGACGAATGCAGCGCATTTGCCCGACATCGGCACCGCCCTGCTGGCTACGGAGCGGTGTCCGACGCCCGTCGAGGCGCCCGTGGCGTACTTGGAGCAAGGCCAGCAGGAGGCGTGGTTCAGGCGGCTTATGACGTATGGCGTGGACGTCGCCGTGCGGCTGTACGCGGACCGCAAGGCGCAGTTGCTGGAGCACACGCTCGAGGCGACGGCGTCGCGCCTCGATGCACAGCTCGAGGCGGCCCTGTCGACCATGCAGATGGCTGAGACGCTGCAGCGCCTCGATCAGCCACAGCGATTGCCGACGCACTGGCACGAGTATGTGAGCGGCATCGCGGACGGCGGTGTGCGTGCGCTCGAAGAGCTCATGCAGCGCGTCGTGCAGCTCGCCGACATGTGCCGCGCCGCGTATGAGCAGGCGCGGCCCTACCACGACGAGGCGCTCCTCAGCGAGTACGACACGGCCCTGTCCGAGGCGCGCAGGAGCGATCACCGAGTGCGAGCGAGCCTCGACCAGGTGGCGCCGCTCGCGCGCATCATGGAGCGCGGCATGACGGCCCTCCATGCGTGGGCGATGCCTACGATCCGGGACCTGCAGCGCGCGTGTGAAGCTCATACGGACGACATTCGGGGCATCCACGCGATGATGGAGCAGCTCCGCGACGGCGCACAGGCCCGTCGCCGACTTGTGCTGCGGGCGCGCGCCGAGATGGACAGCGACGACTTGCGCGAGACGCTGCTGCATATGGTCCGTGCGAGACAGGTCGGCGACGCCGTGCCGGCCGCCGCGTTGGACGACGTTTTGGCCACGTCGATGCAGCGCTACGACGTCTACGTGCGCGATCTGCAGCGGTGCGAGTCCGAGCAGCAGGAGCGCATGAGGCACCTGAAGCAGGCGCTCATGCGCCTGCTGCGGCAGGCCGACGTGGCGCACGCGCTGGATGCGCAGGCCGAGGCCTGGCATCGTGTGGAGGAAGCGTATGGACAGTGGGCGGCGCTACGGCAGCACGTGGCAGAAGGCCTGGTCTTTTACGAGACGCTGCACGACCGACTACGGCGTCTCGCGGACGTCTAGCGGCGGGGTATACAGGCGCGCGAGCGCCAGTGGATCGCGGATGGCGTGCAGATGGCGCACGTGCTGCGCTCGCTCCCAGGCGGCGTCAGAGAGCGTGGGCTGCGGCGCGTGCATCCACGCGTCCCAGCACGCCGGCTCGTGGGGCTGCGCTGGCGCGTCGAACAGCGCGAGAACGCGAGGCACGTCGATCGGCGTGCCATGCAGCGTGTCGCTCACAAACGCCTGGACATTCGCGAGCGTGGTCAGGGCCTGCTCACACTTGAGAGGCGTCGCACGGTCGTGCGCAGGCACAAGCTCGTGGAGCCATGCGTGCGGCGACATGTGCGTGATCCAGTGCGCAAAGACGCACGCTCCAGCGACAATGTCATGCACCATACGAGACGTGGGCGCATGCAGCACGAGATCGAGCACCGCGTCGCTGCGGACGTCGGCCGGCCGCGCCCCGGCGGCGGTGCCGTGCATCGCGGTGTGCAGGACTCGCTCCAGGAGGCGGACGAGCGTGCGCAGCACATGCGCGAGGCGCCACACAGAGGCTGCGGCGAACGAGGCGCTCGTCGCGCCGGCCGCATGGATCTCGTCCAGTCGCGCACAGGTCGCGTCTGTGCGTGCCGCACACAGCGTGTGGTGCATCTGAGCCAGCTGCGAGAGCGTGTGCGCGCGCTGTTGGAGGCAGAGATGCGCACTGCACGTAGCGAGCGCCTCGACCATGGGGCACAGCCGCACACTTTGGGCGAGCGAGTGCGGGTCGTAGCCCAGGGCATGCTCCGTCGCATGCACGACGTCGGCGATCATCGCAGGCGACAGCTCGTGATGCGTTCGCGCATACATGGCGACGTCCATCGGCGACGCGTTGCGCAGGAGCGACAGCGCGAAGAGCGCGCCCAGCGACGGCACATCGGCGCGACTCACAGGCAGCGGGACCATGCGCAGGGGCCTGCTTGGGCCGAGGCACATGCAGGCCAGCACGCCGCACGGCGAGAGCGCCATAGCGGAGCGCATGAGCGCCTGCTCAGGCATGCTTTGGTCGAGGACCGACCATGCAAACGTCCGGGTATCCAGCACGGCCCATACCTCGCGGCCCATGTTGGGTATGTCGAAGGCGGTGGCGTAAATGCGTCCCGCGTACGGCAGCGGCGACGATTCGGGAAGCAGGCTCGAAATGACCATGCCTGGTATATGCTCGACGGACCGCACCGTGATGCGCCACGCACGATAGGCGTCGTCGACAGCGCGAGACGGGTCGGGCAGCGACTCAAAGATGCAGCGCAATTCATCCATGCGCCGCGACTGACTCCGACGCACGTTCCAAATGTAGAGCGACGTATTGCACAGCGATGTGCTCGACGACAGCGGATCGAACGACGACTCATCTGTGGCGAGCGCAAACACCAGGACGAGGGAGCCGTCGAGCAGGCACGACCACGTCATGGCCGTGAGCATGAGGTAGGCATGACTTGTGCCGCAGATCGAGTCTTGCGGCGACCGCATCGTGAGCGGCGGCTCGGGATTCACGATGAAGCACGACAGTTCGCCATGCAAGTCAAACGTGAGCTCAGAGACGTGCATAAACATGACAGAGCCATGCGCATAGCACTGGTACGCCACGAACAAGATCGGCTCATTCGGGAGGGCTGTGATGGACATGTGCCGGATGTCGAGCGTCGTAAACATCTTGTGCAGCGTCGTCGGCTCATAGTGCGTCGGAAGCGGATAGATGCCTGGCACATGGAGCCATCCGACGTGCATCCGGAACGGCGCGTGCTCGTTCGCACGGTGCACAAACACCACATGGCCGACGTGGGAGACGAGGATGCACGCCTGCTCCGACGCCATCCTATCACTCGGCACACCGGCAGGCGGCACATTCGTCGCTGGACCACACGACGGCGCACGCATGTACGACGCACCGCTCTCGGTGCCCTTCCACATGCGCCCATGATCCAGCCAGTGCAGGCCGATGATGTGGCCGGACAGATGCGTGAACGACGGCACGGGGGAGACGGGAATCCACTGCTTGAGCGACCATGCCGCGATCGAGGCGCCAGGCGCACGGGTCCAGATACAAATCACGCCGTGGTCGTACGGCAGCAAGTCGGTGGCATCAGAGATCGGCTGCGAATACGTGTGGGGCATGGACACGGGCGGCGTGAGCGCAGGCGACTCCGTGCCCTTGCTCTCCGCGAACGCCGGCGTCAAAGGCCGCGCCCGCACCGGCTCAGAAGGAAGCGCTGACGCATCCGACGTAGCGAGGATCGGCGAGACGGAAAAAAAGGCCATGAGCGTATACCCGCACGGACTAAAGCTGACCAGCGCCGGCGCATCCAAGTCGCACGGTGCCTGGCGACCAGCAGCAAAGAGCGGTCCGCGCGTCGGTGGGTGCAGATGCGTCGCGACAGGATCGTCTACCGCACATCCCACACACTCACTCGGCACGACCACCACACACGCAGCACCATCGTGCACGGCACCGTACGCCACCAGATTCTGCCGCGACCACGCCACGGGCCTGTCCCGCGCCATCGAGCCGTCAAAGCACGCATGCACCCACGCATTCAGGCGGCTTCTCCGTCCTGCCTCCGCCTCCATCGCACACGGTCCACCCAGGCACGACGCTCGCCGGCGCGAGACTCGCTGCGGTCGTGGCCTCTTCATGTCACGTGATACGACACGCCGCCACGAGCGAGGCGGCGCCAGGGGTGTTGGTCGACGACGATTTGCCATGACGACAAGCACACGCAATGCAGCGGCAGCGATCCGGCGCTTGACCATCGAGTACAAGCAGCTGACGACAGATCCAAATACGCTCTTTCCAGCGGTCGGCCCTATCTCGGAAGACAACTACCTCGAGTGGGAGGCGCTGTTGCCTGGCCCCGACGATACGCCCTTCGAAGGCGGCGTATTCAGTGCGCGCCTGTCGTTCCCACCCACATACCCGCTCGAGCCGCCGACGATGCGCTTCGATCCGCCGATTTTCCATCCGAATGGTACGTCGATGCATCTAACGCGGCAGTGTACCCTGATGGCCTCGTGTGCATTAGCATTCTGCATGCCGCTGGCGATGACCCGAACAGTACGTGGCATGGCGCTCACAGCAGTGTATGAATCATCCGCCGAGCGGTGGTCACCCGTGCAATCCATCGAAAAGATCTTGCTGTCCGTGTTGAGCATGCTGTCCGAGCCCAACATCGAGAGTGGCGCCAACATTGACGCCAGCAAAATGTACCGCGATGACCGCGCGAAGTACGAAGAAACCATCCGCAAGCAGGTGCGGGAGCAATTGGGCCTGTAGCTGCTACGTAGGCACTAATGCCGCCATATCTTGAGTGTGCGATCGCGACCGCCGCTCGCCAGTTTGTCGGCCAGAAAGTCGAGGCAGTACACTTCGTCCTCGTGTCCTGGCAAGTCCACCTTGATTTTGAACGTCTTCAGATTCCACAGCTTGACCGTCGAGTCCTTCGACGCACTCGCGAGCATACGACTGTCACTGCTCCATGCTACGCGGTACACACTCGCGACGTGGCCCCGCAGGTTCGCAATAAATCGGCCCGTCCGTCCATCCCACAACTTGACGCTGTTGTCAAACGACGCAGACGCAATCAGGCGGCCATCAGGAGAAAAGCATACGTGATTGACCGTCTTCTGGTGACCCGTCAGGCGCGCCACGGACTTTTTCGGATTGGGCGCTGTGCCGAGCACTTGAGGAGGCCACACAAACAGTGTATGGTCATCAGAAGCAGATACCAGCATCTCAGGACGAGCTCCATGAGACGTGGCCTCCGCATACCGCTCCTGCGCTACCGCCTTGGTCATCGCATGCAAGTCAGTATAGTCTTGCTTGATGAGTCGAGCCGCGTACGTGCCCTGCACGTCAAACGCACCCGTCCGCAGCACATACTCCGTGGATAGAGCCAGCGAATTCACCCAGTGGGAATGCTCGCTTAATTGACGAATCATGCGTCCATCCTGGTCATTCCACACTTTGATAGTGCGGTCCGACGACGCCGTATAGATCGCGCCATCACCGCCCCACCGCACGCAGTTCACACTCGCTGTATGCCCGCCCAGCACAAAGTCGAGTTGGCGCGAGGCCACGTTCCACACCCGCACCGTACCGTCCTTCGACGAGCTGGCAAGACGCGGCGCATCCGCATTGCGATGCGCAGGCTCCCAAGCAAGGCTCGTAATCCACTTGGTGTGGCCACGCAGCATGTGTCCAGACGGCGCTGCGTGTCGTGCTGCGCGGCGCTCGACGACCGAGAGCTTTCGAGCATCTTGACCAGCACTGGCGCGGTGCTCTTCTTCCACCTGCTCACCAGAGCGCGAGCCCCAGCCGCGGCGCCCGGGTAAGGGCGGCGTCAGAGCATGCCAAATCCACACTTGGCCATCCATGCCGCCTGTGGCCAGTCGCCGCTCGAGTGGCTCCCATTCAGCACAAAGCACCCAGCCATCGTGGCCCTGTAGCGTATGCAGCGGCGTCTCTGTGTCCATATCCCAGATACGACACACCTTATCGCCAGCACCTGTAGCCAGCAACAAGCCAGAAGGGCTAAAGGAACAGCACAGAATGGGCGAGCCATGCCCAGAGAGCGTACTCGAACATCGGGTCACGGCACGTACACGAAACACGGCTTGTGGCTCGAATACGATGGTAAGGCTGTCTTCCATGCCAATACCTAGCTGCTTGGCTACCGTGGAGTTCAGAACATCGCTTTGCAAACTCGTGTTGATAGATATGCGGGTGGGCTGTGACGACGTGGCGTCTGCAGAGGAAGCGAGTAGCACATGAAATGCATACGGAATATCTTCGTCGTCATCGTCATCCGACTTTCTGTTCTGTGCGCGATCTTGACGACGTAGTTCATTGACCAACTTGGCCATCTCGGCCTGGCCCACTTGGGCAGGCAAACTGATCGTAGGACCCAGGAACGTATCATCTTGACCAGACTTGAACTGCACAAGGACATTGGGCATATGGGAGTTTATCAGTCCACTTTCAGACAGCTCTTCATTCGCGCGTCTTTCGGCCTCCGCAGCGAGGCGCTGACGCTTGGCCGACGGTTTCGGCACTTGCGTAGCCATAGCGAACGAGGCAAGCTCCACGAAGCGCGCGGCGGCCGCCATTTTTTGAGTGGAGTCCACGTGATGGCAGAGATTTTTGGGCGCTGGACTCAGCGGCTGATCGGGCGTTCTTTTTCTGGTATGACGGCAATGGACGCGGCACCATCGTACAAGGCGTCGCTGCTGTCACACGATGACGCGTTTCATACTCTTCTTAATTTAATACCGGCTAAATTTTACGTACCGGCTGAAGACACTGAAGTGGAATCGAAATTTCAAAAGAACAAGCGCACCAAGAGCGAGAAGCAGAGAGAAGCAGAAGAACGTAAGCTTCAGACAAAGAAAGCCAAACGCGACAAACTGGACCCTGATAATGTCAAAACTGTCGACGAACTGCGCGCAGACAGTCGTGATGACATCGACATTGACTTTGAGGATGACGAGGAGGTGGAAGAGATGGAAGACGCTGATGAGAGCACCTCGGAAGAGCCACCCAAGGAAACTCCCGAGCCACATACCCAACAGCAAAATACACGAAGTGCTAGTATAGCCGAACTGCGTGAGCGACTACATAACAAGATCCAGTCGCTGCATAACAAGCGTCAGCAAAATTCTACCAGTGAAGCTGAGGCACCCAGTACTAAGCAAGAACTTTTGGAGGCTCGCAGGCGTCAGCGGGGCGAGATGCGTGATAATCGACGGCGTGAGCGAAAAGAGGCCAGGCGCCAAGCGAAGAATGGTGCCAAGGCAGTTGAAGCCAAGCCCAGCACTGCATCAGGATCCTCTCGTTCCGCAGGCTTGCTTGTGCATGACCCCTCTAGCTCGGCTGCCAATCATCCGGGACCGATGGAAGGGAAGCTTTCCTTCAGCCACGTCACGTTTGAGACGACGCAGGCTCCTGACACGGCACGGAAAAATAAGTATGCATTGCCAAGTGATCCCAAGGCCGCTTTAGCCACACTGGAAGCACGAAAGCGGAAGGAAGAGGCTCGAATTCAAGCGCTCGTAGAGCGTGGCGAGGATGCCACTCAGCTGCACGAAGCTGCGCGAGAAAATGAGCGGTGGGGCAAGGCGCTTGCCGCATCTGAAGGCGTGCGTATCCGTGATAATGTGCACCATCTCAAACAAAATGTAAAGCGCCGTGAGAAGTCCAAGGAACGCAGCGCCAAAAGTTGGAATGAACGGCGTAAGGCTGAACAAGAAGCGCAAGCCGCAAAACAAAAGCGACGAATGGAGAATTTGGCTGCGCGCCGCACTGGCAAGAAGCCAGGCGATAAAGTCAAAAAAGGTGCTGGTGCCAAGGCACGCCCTGGCTTTGAAGGCAGTAGTCGCTCGTTAACGGGAGGCAAGGCTTCGCATGGATCCTCGCGTGCCTCGAAGCGGTAGTAGTCTCGGCCGAATAGAAACACAACGCGTCCCCCGTTGCGATGTGGTCGCTGTTTTACGACGACTGCAGTCATGTCGGCGTCGCACGAAGACGTGCAGGAAATACCGGCCAGCGCGGCATTTCAAAATCCATATGATGGGCATCGTAGCTTAACGCCCAGTGAGCAGGAGCTTTTGGGTGAGTATGCGCGTCTGTCCGCCACAACACGAAGGGTACGTGCTGCGCGACTTACGCGTGCAGGTGGCTCAGTTAAGCACACAGCTCTCTTCCAGTACACTGCATAATCATGTGCTGAGTGAACTGCGTGCTATTGAGCGAAAGATGGGGCTGGTTCTCACTCTCTTCAAGGCAAGCGTTTGGGCAATCGTCATGCAGCAATCAGATGCAGATGAAGAAGCACAGGAGCTTGAATATCAGAGCCGGTATGACATCATTCAAGAAGAACCGGAAGATGAATGGGAGTCTACGGATGCTCCTGATAATCAGGGGTATGGATGGTAGTAAGGACGCGGGCCGTCCGCTGATTAGCATACAGGGTGTATAGTATTTTCCACGTGTCGCTCTCTTCCTATGACGCCTGATGCATACGTGCATGAGTCTTGATGCCTAACTGCACCAGTTGCTTCGTCTTGTGCTGGGCCGGCATGGCTTCTCCGCACAGCCGCACAGCATTCACGTGACAGGTATGGAGCACGGGGCCCAAGCGTTCATGGAAGTGTCACACCAAACACTGACCACCGCCCCAACCACCAAGTATGCCGCATTTGGAAGTGAATGTAGGCCCGGATCGATTTCATATGGAGCCTTGTAGACTCAATGACTCGAGGCATCCGCATGAAATAGATACGGAACACTTTTGTGGTCGCGTGCTGGTCCGCATTTTGGATGCACCAGGCGCGAAAGAAGGGGAGCCGGGTCGGGAATACTTTAACGATCGCACCCGTCGTTTTTGCATCCAGATTGAGGGACGCTTTAAGCAAGAATGGTCTGGTGACGATATCTTGTTTGGTTCTGACTTTGACAAATTCGTCCCGTTCCCAAGGGCTCCCTTCAATGCCGGTATGCGTGTGGCAAGAATGATCGATCCTTGTACATTTTACGAGGAGCACCCACCATCAGGTCGTCCGTATATCATGTCGCCCTATGCTGCATGCATGAATGTATTTTGTGCATGGCCGGCTCCACACCGTCTAGATGACGCTATCGTGGTGTCGCATGATCACGGCGATATGCCTAGTTCGGCCGCAGAACACCAAAACGACGGAGGCATTGTGCCGATTGAACGTATCGGCCATGAGCCTCGTTCAGAAGTCACCGAAAAACGATCGTCTAAATGGCTCCCCACTATTTTAAGTTCTCATAAAGATGATCGAGTCACTGACTCTTACTGGCGCTTTCTCGGCTTCAAAGACGACCCTCTTGTTCAGGCCTATATCCATGCTCACTTACCGGTAGCATCGACAAATTCTCCTGCCGCAACGACAAACACGGCGGTATTGCATGCACCCACTCCGACGCCTTCGCTGATGCGGCCTTCGCCCGTCGTAGCATGTCCAAGGCCACGCAAGCTGCAACAAGGTATTAATACAAGTACAATGATCGCGCTTGGCTCTAGCAACAAGCCACATATGACTCTAATGCGCGGGCACATTGACAGATCAGACACACCAGACTTGCCTGTCTTCCTTTCGTCCAACTTGGTGTTGTCGAAGCACGACACTCATGGATCGCCTGGCATGATCCAGACACCCGTTCCGCGACCTGTCAACACCAATGCTACTGTAAAGATGCTCCAGCAAATGCGCGTGACGCCAAGTCCTGCCAGCTCGTTGGGCTCAGTTCTGTCTCTGGACGACAAGCTGGGGCCATGGCGCTTTAAGGATCCTGGCGCCGATATGATCGAAGACAATGCCTTTATATTCAAGACGGAGAGTGTGCCTGTCTCCAAACGCCGTAAATACTTTGCAGATGAGGCAAACCGAAAAAATTTCAAATATCATCCGGATGTTGTGTATGGTACATCCTTCTTTTCCAATCTCTTTGACTTCAACACCTTTGACCTCAGCATTGGTCCAGTGCATATCAATGTTCATCCTTTTTTCCGTGAGATGCCTATTCGCTATACGTTGCGATCAAAGACCGATGAAAACATCGTGTTCTGTACAGTGTCATTTCAGCTAGTCGACTAATCTGTGATGGTCGTTTCTGTTGCTATATGGTCCGTCTCAGCACCCGGGAAAAGCCATACATTCGAGTCGCCGACACGTGTAGGTGCATCAGGTGCTGCATGCTCACATGGCCATCCAAGTTGTTGGCACAAATACCCGACAATGGGATCCGAATCACCTAGTAATAAGATGTCCATAGCCATGTGAGTAATGGGCGTGCGATTGATCAGAACCGTTGGCACAGAGGGTGGGAAATGCGAGAGTAGATCAGCCACAGGTGCTACTTTTAGTGACGTGCCCATGACCAGAATCAAGTCGACTTGATCTCGATCCGCCAGTACGCAGTGTTCAAATTCATCCGGGAGCTTCTCGCCAAAAAAGGTGATGTCTGGTTTCATAATGCCAAATGCCAGACCGTGGTCATCTTCATCACTCTCATCGATTTTTTGTCGCTTGATTGCCTTGGTCTTTCTTCGCTCTTCGCACATTTTACACATGGGTATACGTTTAGACATGATAGCATCACGAATTTCTTGGCCATCCACTTGGTATTTGCATCGCGGGTCAGTGCACGTGGCAGATGCAAACGAGCCATGACATTGAACTACGCGTTCAATACCAGCTTTTTGCTCCAGAGTGTCAATGTTTTGTGAGTACATGCGTAAAAGTTTTCCATGCTTCTCGATCTCGCGGACAAAGTAATGGGTCGGTGACGGCTCAAAGTTAGCGGGATAAATAGAATGAGCAAACGAGTAAAACATGCTGGGATCGCGAAGAAAAGTCTCCTTGTCAAACATGTCAGACGGATCATCTAGTTCATATTTCGATTCTTGTGCAAGTATGGCATAAATACCATCTTTGGAGCGGAAATCCGGTATACCGCAGGATACAGAAATGCCTGCACCGCACAGCACCACAATCCGCTTACTTTTTCTGAGTAATTGAATAGCATCGTCCACCGTGTTGTAATGTGGTAGCTTCTGCCGCTGACGAAGAATTCGAATAAATACCATTTTTAAGATAGGTAAGAGCATGTAGGGCTCCTCCTCGGCTTCTTGCAGCATAGAACGCGGTAACATAACGCCCAAAGAGAGCAAAATCTCCAAAATGCGAGATGGATTTGGCATGATATGTCGACGAAGGCATTCGACCATTCCCAGCTCGCGCAAATCATGAAGGATGTCAGCCACGTCGTCTGGTGCTAGCGGACCGAAAACGTAGTCTGACGACGCACTCTCATCAGAGCGGCTCGACATCGACGGTGATTGACAAGCAAGGTTTTCACTTTCCATTTCTTCCATGAGCTCCTTTTCAGCTTCTTCCTCCAAATGATCCAAAGCATCCGAATCTAAGTCATCATCGAGTTCTGTGAGCCGTTGAAGTGCTGCCAAATCTTGCGTGTCAGTCATAGTGGAGGATAAAAAAAAAATGTGGCACTCTAACCCGCCACTATCATGAGCAAAGGAAAATTGACTCGTGGACGAGGCCAAGGGCGTGGCCGCGGTCGAGGTCGCGGTCGCGGTGGTTTCGTCAGAGGAAGATCTCGAAAGGGTCTTGGAGCTGGTAAAATAGGAAGTCTTCCTTTTGATCTGGCTAGTTTTTCAAAACTTGATGCCACAACGCCAAGTTCTGACGATGATGTACGCGCCCCGGAACGGCAACGCGGTGGGAAGAAATCTCGGGGGCAAAGGGGGAGAAGAGGTGGATCTCATTCTGTTACTTCGCACAATCGTGTCCCATTTAACTATAATACCCGACAAGCGAAACCGCCACTACCTGAAGAAGCAGACAAGCTGCAGCTGGAAAAGGAACTGGGAAAGCAGGAATTCCGAAAGGATTCTCCAGATAATCGAGAAAAATCGGAGGATGAGGAGGATAAAGATGAGGACGTTGTAATTACGCCACATAAGAGCTACAAAAAGAGCATTCCTCATCGAAGAAAGTTAGAGGGACTCGTTGTGGATGAGTATAGGCATGTCTCTGAAAAAAGAGAGTACAATGCTATGGCTTTGATAAGACACAGTAACCCTTTACGTCGACCTGTTCTTTTTGTCAGAGCTTCAGGCTCGTTTGATAAATCAGGCGTGCTGGAACCTTCGCCTTCGGATGAGCCTGAGTCACGACCGGCGACCAAGGAGCCATCTCACGAAAAAAAAGACTTGCTGGAAGCACCAAACTCTACCTATATGCATGCATCAGTATCAGAAGGCAAGGTGGAATCTTCGAGCATGTCAGAGCTTGTTGACAACACGGAGGAGCATGCTGAGGAAGTGGCCATGCCTGATGACGATGAATTCTTGTCGTTTAAGCTTGCTGACCAAATCCTTGAGAGTGGTACGAAAGGAAAACCAGTGAGTGAACAGGACGCAATTTTGGCTGACTGGATGGAAAATGCGATGATGTCTGACACGGATGACGTGACCATGCCAGCATTACATGCCTTTTCCGACCCGTATGGGGAGCACACCACATTGGAAGATATTGCCATTGATGCACAAGAACGTGAGAATACGGCATGGGAAAGTGACAGCGACAAGGAAGAAGATCGCAACAGCGATGAAGATGACGATCCTGAGGATGGCACGGACGACGACGATGATGTTGATGATGATGACGACGACGACGACATTTTGGACGAATCGCTTCATGAGCTTATGCTAAGCAAACTCAGCCAAACTAGCTCGTTGCAAGCAGAGCAGTCTGAGGAAGAGCGATTTGACAGCATTTTACGGGGCTCTTTCTCTAACAAGAATCGTCCTGATCCGTCAAGGGTACCAGCTAGAAGTACGTTGCATGGGCTAACATGGCAGAATCGAAAAAGATGCCCGACTTCCGGGATAGTCTCTGGGCCAATGAACTGCAGGAACAATGGGAAAAGGATCGCTCAAAGAAAGCAGCAAAGAAGCAGCAAAGAGCTGCTGCGCGACAAGCAGCCGATTACGATCCTTATCCTAATACGCATGGTCATTATAATTCGACAAAGATAACCAAGAAACAGCGCCGTTTGGAAAACCGTCAACGTCGTGCACAGCTGAAGAGTCTTGCGGACCACGCAGAGGATGGCCAGGTAGTAGCGCAAGCTCCCAAGTCATTCGCCGACATTTGTGCATACATTGACGAATTTCTCTTGGACGAAACTCATACTACCCTCACATTGCCCCCTCTCGGTAAGCGTGATCGTGCGGTGGTGCATAATATGGCTGGTGCATATGCGCTGAAATCCAAGAGTCATGGTAAAGGCACGGAGCGCTTCCCCGTGCTGATGAAGACCTCTCGCACTGGCCACTCCGTGGATTATTCGCGACTTAAGCGCTTGTCTCGCATTCCATTTGCGCTGAGCGAACGGGAGTGGGACGCTCATCCAGGACTCGGCGGTGGTGGCGTGCGCATCGAAGTAGGCAGGCGACATAAGGATGGCACGCATGTGGGCAAAGGAGCTAAGCAAATCAGCGAAGACAATATTGGCCACAAACTACTGCGTTCTATGGGCTGGTCCTCGGGTCAAGGCATAGGACAGGCGGGTGGACGTACCGAGCCTGTCCAAGCCACTGTCAAGATCACGCGCAGTGGTTTGGGCATGTAACTTCGGCCATCTACCTTTCCATGCAGAGGACATTGTGACCCCCTGTGCCACGATGTCGCCAACGTGCAGCCTGAGCCTACTTGTCACGGCGGCTGATGCATACCCCGTAGCGCTGCCAGATAAACTACCTGCAGCCCATATTTAGTCATCATACGCCGTTCTCAAGTCCCTGTTGCGCCTCGGCAAGGGCCCTCGCGGCGCGTAGTAGCGACGCGATACTTGGTCACGTGTCAACGAAGGGGTCCTCGATGGAGCGTAACTTGGCTGTTTAGATTTTGTCATCGAATCGTCATCGCATATATTTACGACGTGCTGACACCGTCTTTGCGTCCGTGCTATGGACACTGATACTCCTGGTATCGGGATCAACGAGTTCCAGCACGACGTAGCGTCGCAGCATATGCGTGAACGGGAAATCCTAGAGCACAATGAGCGTGCCATGTGGATTTCTCCGGCAGAGGAGGCAGACCCTCCGCTTCCGCCTGATGCCTTGATCAATGTCCGGCGTGCAAAAAACCGTTTGATCGAAAGCAGCCTTCCTATCGGCACATTGAAACTGGACTTTTGTCCAAGTATTGATGACGCTGACGCTCTGGAGCCTGGAGCCATGAAGGAGAACACAGACGTTGTGTCGAGACGCGAGTCGCAGTCCCTTCACTCTGATATTGCTCTGGAAGAGGATGCATCTCCCGTGTTTGATATGCGCCGATGGCCACTTGCTTCTCCTCCGCCGCAACACTCGCCTCGAGTCCAGTCTCGCGGAGATATGCCGCCGCTGCCGCCAGATGCTGCTTTGCATGTAGCCATCGCCAAGGGGCGCGTGGCTAAGGACAAGTCGAGCATAAAGCGTGTCTCTGACTCTATGGAGGATGATGTGGTGCCCAATCCTGTGCATGATCGCCCCCGTATGCCTCATTCGGCCATCCGGCGAACACGACCCTGGCCAACATCGACGTTCTCGCAGCATTCTCATCGCAGCTATTCACCCGATGATGATGAGCTTCAAAGTGATTATGACCCACCATCTCTCCGTCGCACAGTATCCACTGTCACCATCGTGCGCAAGACATCGACCCGGCCCGATATCGACAGGCTTCCCAAGATGCCGCCGCCTCGTCCTAAACCCCAGACCATGGCGCCGCCGCCTCGTCCTGTCGAGCCTGTATCTTCAACGGAAAATGACTGGTCCACGACTTTTGATTCCCTGGATGCATTCGAGCCCAGCTCGCTCGACTTACTAGGTGAACCAAAACAGATGAAGCCAACAAGTCGGTCTCTTCCTCGGACCACAAGGCCAGACTCATCGACGTCCACAACCCAAATGAGCCAAGAAGATGACTCAGTAGAGTCTGCGTTCGAAGCGCCCCTCAAGGTGCCACCGACGCCTAGAGAACCAAACAAGACTTCGATTCGGTTGCTCTCTCACAATTCCTTGAGCCCAGAGCCTTTATCACCGTCATCCAGCGTTCATCGGTCCATTATGATGCGCGCGCCACTAACACCGTCGTACCCGCTTCGTGACTCGCCGCGCTCATCCGAGCCTACCACTGTGCGCTCCTCGACACAAACGGTGTTGGCCCGAGATATGTGTGAGATCAACGACGTCCACAGTACGCCGTCGACGCCAGCCCCGGCTCACAGTCGAGCTGCTCTGCTTATGACAGATTCCACGCCTGTCTCATCATCTTTCTCTATGCCGTCGGCACCAACGCAATCCATGCCGAATCTGTCCAGCTCGTCAGCCACATCACCACGGTCATCGTCACCGAGAACACAGTTGCCGTCTACGGCGCATGTTTCACCCCCACCCCCACCGTCATGGGCATCTACCCCGCCGTCAGGATCCCCTCCCGCATCACCGCCCATCGTGCAAGGGCCGGCCCCGTATCCTGGCTCTTACCTCTCGCTCATGGAGCGCGTGAAGATGGCAAGCAGCATGAATGCCTCCACGCGTCATTTAGCCGCACGAGGCGTCCCCATGTATGGGTCTGGAATGGATGATTATGTGCAAACCAACCAAGTCTTGACATCACCGGCTCCTGCAGAGATCTACTCTACGGGTGCAAACGTGGATGAGCCTGAAGAGCATCCTGTCGGACAGTCCAAGACGAACGAATCGGAAGCGCCCACAGTGCCATCTAAAGACTCCGTATGGCTCTCTGATTCAGGAGAGGGTCTTGGCGCCACGGTACCGCCTGCGTCAGGTCCTGTGCAGACCATGCCTACCATGGCATCCACACCTTCACAACCACGCTCTGTGCCAGTCTCAGCATCTAATACATTTGCCATGCCTTCTTCGTCGGCCGCAGAGGCGCCGCCGCCGCCATCTATGACAGGACACGAGCCTGCTGAACCTCAGCCTCAGGGTGCAAAGCTGCCACAACCCTTACCAGCATCAGAAGCACCCATGCGGACCTCGGAGCCACCACAGTTCTCGTGGAATATTATGCCCGTGTGGCCTTCGGCGGCCGTAGACACGGCGAAACAGGGTATCCCGGAAGAAGTATCCATGGCTGATACAAGCTCAGCTACGATGTTTGTGCGCTCAGACTCAGAACTGCCTACGGAGGCTATGCGTGATATGAACTTGGTGCAAGAGACCAACGAACAGGCGCCGCCGGCACATGTCAGCGAGCCGAAACCGCTCGACCCATCGGAGCGTGAGGAGCAGCCCAGTTTGGATGAGGTGGCCTGGTCTTTGCTGAGACAACCAAACCCCGAAACCCCCCTTACACAATCGTTGCCTGGCGCGATGCCATCATCCGAACAGCATGAGCGACCAGAATCGAACCCATTTCGTCAGCTGCAGTCCAGCCGCGATCACAGTTTGGCACCAGAGGCGGATCTGGAATCGGATGCCCGGAGCAGCTTGTACACGGACGTACGGACTGCGCAAATGATGCGGAACTCGGCTGATGCGCCGTTGGCTCAGTCTGACGTGAATGAGAATGCAAACGCGGTCTGGGTCAAGGCCTCTGCCCATGACATGAGAGAGACGCTGCATCTTGTGTCCTCGAAATCCGAGGCGAATGTGAGAATGAACAAGGACACACCGGCTCTGGCGTCAAATTACAAGCGCGATGAGTATACGCATGCGGCACCACTGCTTGTGGATGACCTCGCCCCAACACCTCGGCCTTCTCACTCTGTTCTCGGAGCGCAGACGCCTGACAATGAGCGCTGGACGCAGTCGGCTGCCAAAGCGACACCACCGCCTGCGTCGCCTCTGCCATCGGTGCCCATCGTGCGCAACATATCTCATACGCCGATGTCTACGCCTATGACATCATCAGTGCCACCAGAACCTCAATCGGAATTTCTGATCGATCGGCGCTCCAAAACGCCCGTCAATGCTTCAGATTCGCTTTCATGGACACGTCCTTCTCACGCTGGTCAGCTGAGTCCCCCCATTCCTCAAGCTCCGGGTTCTCCGCTCCTAAGTATGCTGGGCTCACCCACCAATACACATTATCCATCAGCCGTCTCACCCACGTCTCAGCGGGCCTTTTCACCCTTGACGTTCGATTCCCCTCGTGTCCCATCAAAGAAGTTGACATACCCGCCAGGCACGCCTGTTGCTGCTGCGTCGCCAAAGGCAGCGCTTCCCGAATCAATCAAGAATGTGGAAACGCCGCCCATTTCTACCATGCCCGATGGCGCTTCGCCGAAAAGTGTGTTCTCTACGCCGTACAGGACAGGGTCAAGCAGTTTTCGCAAGCAAGGAGTGGCGACGCCGTTCGAACCATCCACGCCGCCCATGCCTATTCGAGCGGCGCGGAACCATCTTGCACCTTCCTCGTTGACGGATTCTCCTGCGCCTCAGCAGCAGACGGCTCATCCACCTATTTTGATGCCTGGTGGCGTGAAAGACCTGTCTGACCCCTTGTCAGATTCCTCGCCGCCCCCTGTACAGTTCTACGAAGGAATAGAGCGCAAGATCAGCAAGATCCGTGCTCGCGCGCATTCACCGAGTCAGTATCCAGGCTTGCAGCCACAGCACAGTCATGTGGCGCCATTCGAACTGCAGAACCGGTCGCTCGTCTTCCCGGCAGGCGTTGACCCTCGAAACCCGGGCAGTGGCTTCTGCGTTGAATGCATGATGCGAGATGAAGATATGGCCGATGTTACTGTGATGGATTCAGACGTGTGGGAACGCGCGAGTGATGCCGACTTTTACGAAGCGATGAAGGTGGAGGAATCCATACGGGCCAGGAACAAGGATCCGATGCAGATGCCCGAATTCTTGTCGTTGGCTGTGGCTGGCACTCAAAGCATAAGCCCCAGCACAGAGCTCACACAAGGCAACCTTCGTGAACACACAACGACATCACGGTTGTCTCCTGCGACCAAGGCACGCTCAATCTTTATGTTTGTGTCACAGCAACGTCATATTCTTGGGCTGGAGGCGGACGATGCTGCAACTCCTTCCACTTCGTCGCCATCACGATCGCAAAGTGCACTGCCTGTGATGCCAGCGACAACGGCGCGCCGTGCCGCGCCCCAGTCACCGCGCACGGCACTTGATAAGAGTGAAGCACGCAGCATCACAGGCGCCAGCGATGCCCGCAGCGAGCAGCCCGGACGAAGGCGCAAGTCTTCAGAGACTGTGCGCCGCGCTCGAAGCACGGGCCGATCCCAGCCTGCCTCGCCAGAAACGGATCTTCGATCGTCAAGTCGCACGTCAGGACGTTCAACACCCGTGCGCTCGCCTAGAAAGCGCGCCATGCAAGCTGTCGTCGCGCCCACGATGCGTGGCGAGGCTCCAGATGCAGAAGCAGATTCGCGAATAGAGGTGGGAGACGAGTCTATGACGTCCACTCGCGCCGCTACGCCACCTCGCTCGCCCTCAGGCCCATCAGGCTCAACGCGATCTATGCGTCGACCCACGGGACGCAGTGCATCGCGCCCCGATGTCCCCAAGCAGCAAGGTAGGCCTGCGACGCCGCCTATGCCTTCACCGTCCGCCGACGAATTTGCACCTAAAGTGCTGGCTGGTTTCCCGCGCCTCACGAGTACCCAGTCCCCACAATATGGCCCTGATATGAGCATGAACTCGACGAATGCATCTGGCGCTGACGATACAGCTATGAGTGTCAATCCCGAAATGGACGATGAAACAGACGTCTTGCGCCGAAAGTCGTCTCAGGGTCATTCATTGCGTGGACTTTTCCGCAAGATGGCTCATCGAGGAGATGACGCAGAGAATATGCATTCACGCAAGAAGCGATCATCCGAATACGCCCCCGATGTGTCATTCGAAGATGATGGTCAAAAATCGTTCTGGAAACGATTGACACGTTCGCCCAAATCGACATCTTCCCACAAATCCGTCAAGCCCAGCTCCACGCCACCCCCACCCGTTCCGCGTCTGCCAACGAGTGAAGCATAGCTGATTATGCCCCAACAGTAGTGCTTTTGGCTGTATTCAGGATCTCACTTTCTTTAACGTAGTCGACACCTAATCTTGGATAATTTCAACCCTGTGCCTCCACAAGAGGCGCTCGATGCACGACAACTCGAGACTTGTTCGCCACCACGATGGAGGCAGGCATCCAAGGCAAACGCTCAGTGGATGTGCTCATAGAACGGCCGTGCCGTACTGCTCCAGATATCCTAGGCGATCATGACTCTGACAAGTACGTTTTTTCAGCTAATCTCTCAGGGCAAAGGCGTTCCTCCATAATGAGTGTCGTGTGTTGGTGGTGGGCGCAGGTGGACTAGGTTGCGAGATTCTCACAAATCTAGCACTCTCTGGTTTCCGCGACATTCATGTCATTGACATGGACACGATTGACATATCGAATTTGAACCGGCAGTTCTTGTTCCGCGACAAAGACGTCGGCCAGCCCAAGGCAACCACAGCTGCCGCCTTTGTCCAGTCACGAGTGCCTGGTGTCAAAATCACTTCTCATGTTTGCCGTATTCAGGAAAAGGATGACGAATTCTATATGCAATTTCACATGGTGATTTGTGGACTAGATTCGGTCGAGGCGCGCAGGTGGATCAATGCTACCTTGATCCGCTTGGTGGATGACCAGAACCCCGCCTCACTAAAGCCGCTTATTGATGGTGGTTCAGAAGGTCTCAAAGGTCAAGCGCGCGTCATTCTCCCCACAATTACCAGCTGCTATGAATGCAGCCTAGATATGCTCCCCAAGCGGACAACCTTCCCTATATGCACAATTGCCAATACACCGCGACTCCCAGAGCACTGCATTGAGTGGGCTAGTGTGCTTGAGTGGCCCCGAGTGCATGCGGGAAAGAAACTCGACAAGGACGATCCTGAACATGTCCAATGGGTCCTTGACACGGCTCTGGCGCGCGCTGAAAAATTTCAGATCTCTGGTATTACCTGGTCACTCACGCAAGGCGTCATCAAGAACATCATACCCGCGATTGCAAGCACGAATGCTATCATTTCAGCTGCATGCACGCAAGAAGCCTTCAAGATTGCTACATCTGCCGCGCCTTACTTGAACAACTACATGATGTATGCTGGTAATGAAGGCGTCTATACATTTACATTCGAGTACGAAAAGCGCCCTGACTGCCCCGTGTGTGGTGGTGAGTCTCGTTCTATCCATATTAGACCGGATGACTCGCTCGCACACCTGGTTGCCATGATGCACGATTTACCTGATATTCAGTGCAAACGTCCTACTATTTCTGGCCCATCTGGCCCATTGTACTACTCAACACCAGATGCGCTTGAGAAAGCAACGCGTCCGAATTTAGATCGTTGTATGACGGAACTAGGCATACAGCAGGGTGATGTGCTCACAGTGGCAGACGGACAATGGCCTTTTGTCCTGACGTTGGAAATTTTGTACACATAGTGCATCGTAATCTTGGCTCCACAATGGGCCATTTTCTTCCTTCTTTCACGCCTTCGCTTCGCCATGTCTGGCCAGGCGGCCGCGTCTGCTGAAGCGCAGTCCGCTGTGTTTATGCGCTCCGAGCCTGTACCAGAGCACACAAAGCAGGCTACCGGGCCTGATTTCGATCATTTGAATCCAAATGATCTAGGCGCCTTGATGGATAGCATGGCAACGATTGGATTCCAGGGCACATCTGTTTCTGACGCTGTTCGCATTATTGAGCGCATGCGTACTTGGCGTCTCAGTGACGATCCTTCCTATGATAGTACCGGAGATGACTGCGCTAATTTGCCGGCCAATGATCCAGCTCACCCATCGAATGTGCGCTGCACTATCTTGCTAGGCTACACATCCAACCTCATTTCGTCTGGTTTACGCGAGGTGATTCATTTTTTGGTGAAGCACAAATACGTGTCTGGCATTGTGACTACCGCCGGTGGTGTTGAAGAAGACTTTATCAAATGTCTGGGCCCGACGTATCTCGGCAGCTTCCATTTGGATGGAGCCACCCTCCGGAAACGTGGTTTGAATCGGATCGGCAACCTGATTGTGCCGAACGATAACTACTGCAAGTTTGAAGACTGGGTGATGCCTATCCTGGATCAAATGCGAGCTGAGCAAGACACAGCACCACCCGAGGCTAACGGAGAGCGCTTTGCATGGACGCCCAGCCGTGTGATTGAGCGGCTGGGCCACGAAATCAACGATGAGCGTAGTGTGTACTATTGGGCTGCCAAAAACAACATTCCTGTATTTTGCCCAGCTCTCACTGACGGCTCGCTCGGTGACATGATTTACTTCCACTCGTACAAAAATCCTGGCCTCACGATTGATATCGTTCGTGATATCCGTCGACTAAATGATATAAGTGTCAAGGCCAAAAAGGCTGGCATCATCATCCTAGGTGGGGGTGTATGCAAGCACCAGATTGCTAATGCAATGCTCTTTCGGAACGGTGCTGACTTTGGCGTATACATCAATACGGGCCAAGAGTTCGACGGCTCTGACAGCGGCGCTAGGCCTGACGAAGCCGTGAGCTGGGGTAAACTAAAAAGTAAAGAAAACGGCGGAGACACTGTCAAAGTATATTGTGATGCTACTATTGTATTTCCGTTCATTGTTGCTCAGACTTTCGGACGTGCCCACTGGGCCCAAAAGCCATTGGTCTCATAGCTACCCAAATCGTGATAGGAACAGCGCCCATGTCGCCCATCTCCACAACGTCCCAAGCGCACCCAGCTGCCAACCAGATGTCTACAGGTACTGGGCGTCGGCGCGTGACCCTTGGCATCGCGGTGGTGGTGGCTGTGATGGCCGTGTTGTGGGGATGTCTCCCTATCATGCTGCCTGAGTGGTTTGTACCCGCATCTCAGCTCGAGGCCGTGACGACGTTTTTCCAATCGCATACCTCAACTAATGGCGCTCATGAAACGAGCACAAATGCGACTGGTCGTCCGCGGGCTACCACACATACCAACAACTGGGCTGTGCTTGTTGGCACGTCCAAATTTTGGTTCAATTACAGGCACTTGGCGAATGTGCTTGGAATGTACAGGACCGTGAAGCGCCTGGGCATACCGGACAGCCATATTATTCTCATGTTAGCTGATGACGCTGCATGCAATCCACGTAACCCATATCCGGGCTCGGTATGGGCTTCTTACAAGCATGAGCTGGATCTATATGGTGATGATGTTGAGGTGGACTATCGGGGATACGAAGTGACTGTTACCAACCTTTTGCGGCTTCTCACGGGTCGCGTTCCAGCACACATGCCGCGTTCCAAACGCCTTGATTCAGATGAGCACTCGAATATTTTTCTTTATATGACTGGTCATGGTGGGGACGAGTTCCTCAAGTTTCAGGACTCGGAAGAAATCAGCGCGTATGACCTGGCCGATGCTATCGAGCAAATGTGGGAGAAGCGTCGATACCATGAACTGCTGTTTATGATTGATACCTGTCAGGCGGCAACAATGGCGTCGCGTTTGTACAGCCCCAACGTCATTGCTGTTGGGAGCAGTTTGAAGGGCGAAAACTCGTATTCGTACACCACCGACTATGCGGTGGGTGTGCCCCTCATCGATCGATATACGCGTGTCGTCTTGGAGTATATGGAAAAAGTGACGCGAACGTCGGCCCAGACCCTGCAAGAATTGTTTTCAAGTGTTGGCGAGGCCAGGACGTACTCGACACAGTTTGTCCGCTCTGACCTATTTCATCGTCCGTTGGACGAGGTGCGCATCACCGACTTTTTGGGGTCTGTGGCACAGGTGCAACTGACGTAGTCATGTTCCGCACACGTCCCTCTCGCTGTGCTATGGTATGCTCTACGTTTACTTGAACTCTTCGGTGGATCCTGTCTGTGGAAAGCGTCAGCATGCAAAACGCACGTACCATAATGAGGCCAACTGTTGCATGTTAGTGCGCATGGTACGTACCAATCAAACCAAACAGCCCAAGAATGCTGCTGAATACCTGTGCGTCGTAAGTCATGCACCATGGACATACCTCAACCACAAGAATCTTTACAAACAGTTGTGGATCGGCTGCATCAGCGACCGCGGCATTCGCACCGGTGATACCGACCGATACACCGCATACCACATTGCATAGACCCACCGTCAGACCACCCCAGAACAAGGCGTAGCCCGTAAAGTAGTTTTGCGGCGTCCATAAACCATCGGCACCATCCTGGAGACGTCCTGATATTTTAGCAGAAAACACAATGGCCATGATAACACCGTAGATGGCCACAACTTCACAGAAAATAATGCTAATCAAGTTCTTGGTCGTGATACGTGGCGCGCGTACACCAGCACCCAGGATCGATGATCCAGTTATAAAAATACCCCAGGCAGCACCAATCACGCTGAGACCAATACACAGGCCGATACCCGTGTTGGCCCACACGTACGGGCTCGTTTGCTCTAGGAAAGTGCCAACGGCAAACTGGTCTCCCGAGCCTAAAATAAGCAACCATACACGTACCAGTCAAAATTAGGTATCCAGCACCATAGAGCGCAAAAGCAAGGAGCGTGCCAAGCGTAGAGTAGGCAATCACACCCATGCTGGTAAGCGGCGGCTTGTACACCGGCTGTCGATCTGGAGGTCAAGGCGTGTCGCACCCGTGCTGAGTAAGCACATAGCGTGTGGAGAGCATGCGAGGACAGGGTCGATTCATGAGCTATATACGGATTAGAAAATTGCGACGCGAGGACGGAACAGGGAACTGCGTCAACAGGATTCAGTGAGTCCGAACAATGTCGACATGCAAATGTTGGTGAATTCGTCATGTTGATGGAAGTAGGAAGTAATGGAAAATGGTATATCAGAGTTCTCTTTATTGGGCAAGGGTCGATATTGCATGAACGTAGCCAAATTCAATGGTGGCTGGTCTGCTCGCCATTGATTCTTACTGTGCATCTGGCGCCATTGCGTGACATTATCGGCTTCAAACACAGCGGCTACTGCAGGCAGTTCGAGCGTCATCACATTTTTCCACGCGGCAGATGAGAAGCCCGCGGAGATCAACGGCATGCCAAGGCTCGGCAACGCGCCTTGGCTTCCCGGCGAACTGGATCGTGTGTATTGCCACAAGACAAGAAGAGCATGTGTAGCCAGCACAGTGCGGCGAATTGAATCACACAAACCCCACCAAAGAAATTCGAACGTGTCGCCCTGACCAGGCTTGTTCGATGCGACATTAGATTTCCACATTTGGGCTTGCAGTGTCACTCCGATGGTGGCAAGAATGCACATCAGCTGTTCCAGCATTTCCACGGCCGTGTCCAATAAGCCTGGATCCCACACGTTCTGTGCACTACAGAATGTAGGCGTTTTCTGGGCACGATCCATAGAGTCGCTAAACGATCCAACAACCGTGTAGCACCACATGGCCTGTAGCAGAGAAAGACACTCCCAGCATCCATCCCATGACGTAGCCTGCTGGAACCACAGCTGCTTCTCTAAGGGTGTTGCCTCTGCCTGACCAGGTCTGTACTGCCGGACCAGACTGCTCGCTTGGCCCACTAGCACACCTAGCTCGACACCGACCTGGCGCCAAGCCCACTCTTCACTCGTGGGAAGTCGCATCGCGAGCGCAGAAAGCGCAGAACGAGCAATAGAGAGTGACGCTGGAAGTTTGTCGCGTTGTGAAAGAAGCATGTACCGATGCATAAACGGGGGTTGCGGTGCGCCCGGATCACGAAGACACAAGAAAGAACAATACGTTAAGAAGCGCGAGCTTACTGATGCACTAAGAGTGGAACGACAGTCATCAGAGCGTATCAAGCTCGCTGCTGGTAATGACATTAGCGTATAACGATGAAATCGCCGCTGAGCACCGTAGTCATGCGCCCACCAGTCCACCGAGCTTATAAGCGCTGGCGCTGAAGTGGACGAGCGCTGAGCGCTTGCTTCTTCTTCCTGTCGTGGACCTTTAATCAAACCCATGCGAGTGGAATTGGCTGTAGGTGTGCGCCCAGTATCGATGGCTGAAATGAGACCTGTCCAACCTGTGCATGCACCAGTTTCATACATGGGCGATGGCGCTACAGGCTCATCGAGCCACATGCTCAGTTCATTCGAGCCAAATAGGGAGCCGAAGTGTGCCGGCGAAAACAGTGACATGTTGATCAGCCTCGTGGGAGTACAAGAGGATGTCATATTATTGGGAACGGAGAGATTCGAAGTGCAAATCTGAGTAAGTTCTGTTGTGCTCTTTCGGCGTGGTTCTCGCTCATTATTTGATGCCAGATTGCTTGCACCAAAGCTGATCGACGGTGGCTCCATTTTTGAAGTCGCGGCGGACATTAGCCCACCAGGTAGCGAAGAGGATGCTAGCGGTTGCGATTGTGATTGCGAAGATTGCGATGCTAAAGGTAGTACAAGCTCACCAAGACCTGTATTTGAAGAGGCTTGGAACATGTTTCCTAGAATAGGTGATGTTGCACGATGCTTGTCAGGGTAAGAAGACCGTGCGTCAGCGGCTTGTGATGACAAAACAGGAGGCTGCCCGTACGAATTCCATTGCGAGGGACCCACCCCATAAGGAAATGCTCCTTGAGCGGCATGCGTCGATGGTGCGGACGATGTGGCTACATGTGGACCAACACCGGCAGAGGAATCCCAACGATTACTGGCAAATTTCGTTTCAAGCGAATCGGTCGTAATGTTACCATCACTCTCATCACCAGAAGTATCCGTGACATTTTGAGAAGAATGCATACTCAAGCTGACATTGGACATGTTGTTCCAAGGCATAAGTTGGTTGAGTGGTCGAAACGCTGATTCCGATAAGTTTGTACCCATCACCGGCACATTAGAGACAGGGTACGGTGTGCCGTACGTATCTCTCGTCGGTTGCGTATGTATTTGATGAAGCTCTTGTTCACGCGCACGTCTCGCATTGGGGTTGCCTGTATGAGGCGCGTATACACAAGCAATCTGACGTTTCCGGCACCGCTCACACGATGGGTATCCTAGGTCACAGCGAGCCTTGCTTCTGGCACATGCATAACAACTTTTTTGACGACCCACTGAAGGGTTTGCCAATGCACGCGCCTCACGGATCTGATGCCGACGAAGTAGATCCTCTGGCTGTCAGCTTGCATCGAGTTATAACACGTACCACGCGCAAAAGACTTGTGACATCTATCGCACACGAATGATGGACTTGGACTTTCCTCCATGCTATCGCTGCGATTTGATGAGCTAAGGTTCGTTCCACTTTCGCTCGATGAGACTGACGAGCAATGGGAGCGTGGAAAAGATGATCGTTTCAATTGCCTACCCATGCCCAAAAGGCTTATCCTTTAGGATTCTAATGTTGCGGGGGTCCGTGGTTTTTTGTCGTCGTAATTCCATCGACCAGCTCGGCCGAGAATTCATTTAATCCTCATCCCCACATCACCGTTCTTGGCTGGCCTCACGATGTCATCACGCGAGTGGGTGACGTTGCTTAGTGATGTACGTTGAAGCAAATGCTTATGGATCAGGATGGGTACAAGTTTATTATAGATCGAGAATGGGCCATGCTCAGCGGAACAATTCGCACTATGTTGTCAACTGACGATGGTGGTACGTATGCGTGTTACTTTAACCATGCCAGGGTTCTCTGAGGCGGAGAGTGGCATATGCACGCTGCAAATTCGGTACGTGGCCAAAACTAATCATGGTAGCGGTCAAGTGCTGGAAAAAGTCGTCGAGTATTTACAATGGCATGCCCGATATTCGCACCAATCTCAATACCCTATCAAGGAATTCGAGTCCAAAATACCACCAGAACTCGCTTTGGAACTGTACGTCAATGTCTTGATCTCACGTGTTAGACTCATGGCAGCCGACTTTTTAGAATGTATGAGCCTACCCTATGCGAATGAAGCACTAACACGAACAGTATGATATATAAGATATTATGTAGCGACAATGAACCTAAGAAAGACCATTCACTCGTTGGCTCATATATTGTGTGGTGTAACACGGTTTTGCGGTGATCTGTCCTCGTTGACGACAGAAAAAGGCTTCCGCTTGGGTGTAAATTGTGAACTGGTACAGAATGGACTGGACACTTTAGAATCAACCGTCGTTTTTCCGGTGGGCGTGCGTGGCGTCATTATATCGGGACGCGACACCACGACACGACGTGCGCTTCCGATCGACGACGATGAACGGACCAGAGCACGTGAGGCAAGACGCGCCGCAGCATTAGTATCAGTAGGAGTAGCTGCGCCTTGCCGTTGTGTCGAACGAAGTCTCGCTTGTTCGCGCGCAAGTGCCAGTCGGTGTGCAACACCGTCGCTTGGGTTAGAGCCGCGTGTGGGCAGAGGCGGAATACCTGTACTCTCATAGGGATCCGAGTACGTTTTGGATGTATGCGATACAGGACCTGCTAATGTGGGACCTTTCAGTCGCGAAACTCGTGTTATGGTGGGTTGCGTGGGTTGCGATGTGTATTGGGTATCATCCGGGACTTTAGCGTCAGTCACGGTTTTGTCCGGTGCTACAGGTTGAACCGCTGCCAGGTAACGTTGCGCTGTTGCAGAAAGTGTACAGTAAAAGCTGAATGTTAGCAAAAAATTACGCACGTTGCTCGACGTTCTGGAAATAGTCCTGCATATAAACCGTACAAATGCCGACATGTAGCGCGGGCTTGAGGATGAGCATCGGTAGCAAGGAGTCTTATCGCTTGCTCTACATCTGTGACACGTTTTTGAAGTCGCGAAAGATCACAAGACTCCATATAAATTACCATGCATTCAGCTGCAGAAGCGCGAAGACTGCTGGACTTTTCCTTTAAAGCGTGTACAAGACTCGACAAAATGTATGGCAAATGGCAGTGACGGCAGATCAAATGAAGACTTTTTTCTGCACGGCGAAGTGAAACCTTGTTTGTACGCGCACACAATTGGAGTAGAGGTGGTATAAACACATTCACAAACGGGGCGAAGCGCTCACCTAGACGTGGAGCCATAGAATTGAGCACGTCACTCGCCGTGCCAGATAGACGTGTGCGATCTGAAAGCAAAGACCTAGAAATGCACGGGGCAAATTCATGCACGCGCATTATATACGACGGCACCTTGGTCGCGCCGCACTTGGTCAGAATTTGAAATTGAGCCAAAGCATGATCGATGCGGTCCCATGTCTCTTCCGTCTCTACAAGGTCCAAGACAGGAACCAATGAGCTCACAGCGACGTCCAAATCAGCATCTGATGCAATGACCACAGAGCCGTGTATTGAGGTGGACTGCATATGCAATCTCTACCTCAGTCCTGTTGTGCGTGCCAAGCCACAACTCTGTTGGTTGCTTGACAACAACAACACTTTCTATTCACGTGACTAAAACACGAACGGATACATAATCTTGCGCTGACGCGGGTACTGGTCGCCGAATTCCTTGCGGTAATTCTTGTGTTTCTTGATGGCCCACAGTGTCATTTGGACAGATGACACAACAAGGAAAATAAGCGCGCTGAGAGATAGAGTCATAGCAGTAATAGCAAACCAAGAAAGAGCTTCAAAGAAGTAGTTGGGGCAGCTGACCAGCTCAAACGCGCCTCCTCGGGGAATCTGTCGAACACGTGTTCCCTTTGGGCGCAGGTTCATCAGGGTGATGTGAGCACGGAAATTGCCTAGTTCAGATAGGAGCCATAGCAGAACAAAGAACCAAATAAACGGATGGTTGTCGCGAACAGTTCCGCGCACGGCCTCAACCCCAAGAGAAGGTGAATACACACCACCGCCAAGAACTAGGCCCGAGAGTAGCCAGTAGTGGGTCGAGTTTTTTACAATGTTGAAGGCTGGCATGGTCGCGTTCGAGAAGCGATGAACGAACACTGACTCGAGCTCGCGCTTGAGAAAGTGTGCCATCACAAGCACGAAAACAGTCGTTTGTACGAATGACATGGAGAAAGGATATCCGAATCTGGCCCACAGAAGCGGGGCGCCCAAGTAAATGAGAGGGTGAATGACCAAGGGGCCAGCGTACTCTACAAGGAATACAGTGCGCCAGCTGATCTGAGGTCCTAGATCTTTCAACGTCAGTGTAGCCACGTTTTCCACGCCGAGATCTGAGAGACGCTTTTCATCACCAAGCAGAGGCCTTTTTTGTTGGTCGGATAGACGCTGACGAGAAACGGGTAGCGATGGAACAAGATTCGCAATGCCATTCTTTAGAACGCCTAACGTTGCATCATGAGGGAGTGATATCTGTAGAGGAAAATAAGCTCCTTTAATTTTTCCACGACTTTCGATCGTCAAGTTGATCCCAGACATGATCGTCGGCGTCAGTGGCTTCACTGAGGTGGTCCGTCCGTTTGTTCGTGCGCTCGTTTGCCGGTACATGCGTCTGATTGTTCAGACCAATCATATGAGCCGTGATTTGTATGTTCGGCCGCTGGCCCTCGAGGATTTTTTTCCTTCTCGCGTCGTAGCGTATAGTCTCCACGTGCGAACGATATGAGGGACGCTGAGGAGCTTGCGTTCCTCTCTTGGTTCACAGAGCATGGCGGCTGGATTGATCAAAGCTTGTCGTTAGAAAAAATACCTGGAATGGGTCGTGGCCTTGTAGCTACGCGGCCTATTGCTGAAAATGAGCGTTTGTTTTCCATTCCTCGCTCCATGCTGTTAAACTTGGGAACGAGTGCCTTGGTGCCTGCTTGTGAGGCAGCAGAGCGCGCACGTCCCCCTAAAGCAGGGCATGCGTGGTCCGATGTCATGGATCGTGGATGGTGTCCTCTGATTCTCATGCTCATGTGGGAGCATCGGCACGCTTCAACTCAAGAGCATAACGAACGTTTTACTTGGGGCCCCTACTTTGGTATCATGCCGACTTTGTTCACCACGCCCATGTTTTGGAATTCTAAGCAGCTACATGAACTTCAAGGAACAGATGTCGAAGACAAAATTGGACGTACGGAAGCCGAGGCAGACTACCATGAATGTGTATTGCCGTATGTCCAACAATACCCTGATGTGTTCCTGGGTCCCGGCGTGCACGATGTGCCAGCTGAAATTTCTAAATGGTATCATATTGACCTGTACCATCGAATGGGCTCGTTGCTTCTTAGCCGCAGCTTCCATGTGAAGCGTGACTTGAATCGCGCTGAGAGTGATGAAGCAGATATTTCCTCGGCTCCTGCCGAAGTAGCCGTCGAACGAGCCATACCTCGAAATGAAGCACAAGATGAACAGGGTGATGACGAAGAAGAAGAGGCCGAGATTGAAATTCAAGATGACGAAGATGACGAGGAAAAAGGAGAGAATGAAGAGGATGTTCGCGATATATCCATGGTGCCTATGGCTGATATGCTTAATGCAAAATTTGGATCGGAAAATACTCGCTGCTTCTATAAACGTGAGGCGCTGGAGATGCGGTGCACACGACCTATCGCCATCGGTGAGCAACTTTTGAACACATATGGTAATCCCCCGAACAGCGATTTGCTCCGTCGCTACGGATTTGTCGACGAGCCGAATCGTGGCGACTTGCTCGAGCTTCCTGCCACAACCATATTTGATGCAGCACTGACCAAGTTATGCCTGGCGACTCAAGCGTCAAAGGATGTGATCCGCACATTCCTGATGCCACGATTCGAATGGGCGTGCACCGAGCTGGGCATTGATGAAGTGTTTCTCATGTGTCGGCTTAGCAAGCCTGAGAATACGGCACCCTATGCTGGCACCTTGACTCTTGATACCAGCAGACCCCTAACTTCTGCAGACAGACGTGTCTTGAGCCGTGCCTCTGGCGAAATTTCTGACGACTTGGTTGGATTCGTGCGCCTATTGTGCGTGACACAAGACGACTTTGAGCGTGCCAAGAAAAAAGAGGCGCTTCCCAATGCGCGCCTCGACGCCGTGGAAGCTGTGGACGCCAGTTGGCCCGGCTCTCCACCTGAGGGCGCTATGCTTTCTGTGGCGTCAGTGTTGCGTGATGCCCTCGCACTTCGCGGCCAGGTATACCCCACAACATGGAACGACACTGCCAAGGCCCTAGTTGAGTGCACGGCCTCGTCTGAAGACCCTTATCGCATGGCTTTGGTCGTCCGTGCTGGTGACCAGGCGATTCTTCAGGAACATACCACGGTGACTGAGCTTGTGCTGGCACATGCGCGAGCTCAGGCTAGTGGTGCAGCATCAAATCCCGTGCCATCTAAAAAGGCGCGTCGCACATAATTGACTAATATTACATTGATGATTATCTTACACATGCACCAAACAATGCATTTTTAAGTGGCAAAGGCTGTAGCTATATTCGACGAGGCACTTTGTTGCATCCGCGTTGTATCAGCACGTTTGTCACTGCTGTGATCCATTGGTGGAGCCATAGGCATTGCAGCAGTATCATGAGTAAAAGCGGATATCGCTTTCGGGTCCGCTTTATTCATGAGCTGAAGAGTAAGACGCTGCATCACATCCCCCGGCAAAGGTCGAGCAGGTGTAACTGACGCGGACGAATGCGACGGAGGCATCGGCACGGATGCCACCGCAGTCGTCGTATTTTTGTCGAACAGAGGCGCTCGTGAAGCGGCAGCATCGCAATGATGACGTCGTAATGCATCACGTCGCACAAACGCCCGCCCACATTGTTCGCAACGAAACTTTTTACCCGGCGTACCTAGGCCAAGACTAGCAAGACCGCCTGTATCTTGACCCTCGCCCACGTCGCCCGAGTCACCATGGATGCCCGGCTCAGGCTCCCATTCATGCACACTTGCCACATGACGCTGCAAGTCGTGCTTTCGAGAAAAGGAGCGACCCCCTTCTGCACGACATGAGCGATACGGACATGGAAAAGGCTTGGCGCGAGACGGATCTGGATCGTGCGTCGACAGATGCGTACTAAGATTATAAGCGCGTGCAAAAGCTCGAAAGCACTTGGGGCACTGGAAGCGCTTTTGCACTGCTTCTTGTTTAGGAGACCGCTCCTGAATTGCAATGTCTGTATCGGTTTTGACCCGTTTTGCATCGTCTGTGCTTGTGGATATAGATCGTTTTTCCGGCTGCACGCTAGTCGAGAACGACTGCTGCAATCCATCCGTCGGCTGTCCCAGTGTTATTCGGATCTGCTGCTGCTGGGCCTGAATTTTTTTCGTTGTCTCGTCAGGCGAAGTTGATCCCGACGCACCCACGCACATAGGTGCGATCCGAGGTGCAATACCAACAGAAGAGGGATGCGAAAGTGGCAAGACAGATTCAGAATGCGCCTGTACGTTTAATGCCTGGCTCAAAGAAAAATTAGCATTAGATGCATGAGGCGCAATCGACGATGTAACGGTGGGACCCTGGGCATATGATGCGTCGACCTTGTCTTCGAGCTTGGGTGTATCCTTGTTGAAGTCATGATTCGAAGCTCGACGAGCCAATGAGTGATGAGAAGGCAGGGGTTTGGGCGTCGGCAAAAAAGTATACGCTCCTGGTGCTGGTGATAATCTAGGTGAGACTTGCGTACGTTGGGGCGTAAGGCCTTGGCGTTGTTGCCTCTCATGGAACGCCGCAGCCTCTTGGTACTGTGTTGCAGCGGCCGCAGATGCAGCAGATGCAATGCTGTCTAGATGAGAGCTGGGGTCGAATGATGGCGCCAGTTGCGACGAGAGCAGAGAGATATCATTAGAAAGATGGTGGTTAGGAGCGGAAGGAGAGCATTGCGCCATCAAATTAAATGATGAAGTCGGTTTGGGCGCACTTTGTGCAAACGGATCCGAGGAAAGCGCCGCTGATGACGACGGTTCAGACTCGAAAGCATGTGTGTCAACCGACGAATCCAACTTCTCTGAGAGAGACAATAACAGACCCATACCAGGATTGGTGGCTGCATCAGATAGAGGCGCATCAGTGCCCAGCTCAATCAGCGTTGGAACCATAATATTTTGGATATAATCGTTACTTGTTTCAGACAAATAACACGATTTCGACATTGAGTCTGTCTTTGGTGGCAATACCTCATTAGCTCCTGTGCGCATATCAGGTGATGAGCTTGTGGTCGCTGCTTGAGTTCCCCATGAGTTCGTGCACGGGAGGGTTTTCATGGTAAGATGTAATTGTGGACCAGACTTGGGCATGCTCGTATACACAGCAAGCTGGCAGAATAAGGCACCAACGCTGTGGACTAATTTATACCCACGTATCCACTAACGCCGACCAATGCTGGTATGCACAGAGCTGAAACAGCCCAAATGGAGCTTATATAAATCGTTTGATGCAGAAAATGATGCCGGAGCCTTACCGGCAAGAATACGTCTTTTTGATTGAGGGCCGAAGAATGCAATGTTGTGATCCACCTAGAAAAATAGGATCCACCAAACCTTCTCGATCGCCAACCACTACAACGTCACGTGCTTAACACTACTGCGTAACAGGCGATCAGCGTCCAAAAAGGTAATTACAAATCCTTAAAAATGTCTATGATTGATTTTGTTGAAACGGCTGAGCACCAGGAATCATGGTGACAGAGGCAGATGGAACGTGTCTAGCTGGGACATGAGAGCGGTCTGGGTCACCAGGTTCCGTCGAACGAGTACCCTTACAACCTTTAGAATACAGACGATTCAATGGCCAGTAGGCCCCGTAGCCACCTTCATCACGCCCACCGCCCCAAACCGTCAAGTTTGCATTCGTGTATGCCTCCAGGTGACGCTCAATATAGCCCGACGTTGGCATATCATCTGGACTGCAGCCAGTATCTGACTCCGGGTCATCAGGGTCCTGGTAAACACGAACCCAATCCACAGCCATTTCATACGGGAATCCTTCCATAATATCATCCCATTCCGGGTCGCCAAAGTTTTTCGAGATGCCCAGATTCATGATAATGTACATTGGTTCTTTGGGGTATTGGCGACTGTTAATCAGAGTCCGGTTATCAGGTGCGAGGGCACCTGGGTAAAGTTCCCATGTCTTTCTACCATTACTCGTCCACGACACATGACCATCGGAACCACCCTTGAACTCTAATGAGTAGGTGGCGAAATTGCCTTCTTCTGTCGTGTCCAACGAATCTGCCACATATTGAATAGCCTCTTGACTTGCCAAGCTGGTGCCACTAAGTGATTGTTGCGTGATTTCACCATTGTAAGGATTAAGTGAGCCCTGACTCGTAAAAAATTGATACACGTCAGACTTATTCTTACCATACGTGATGTCATATTGATAATTGTAAGGCGCCATCTGGCAAGATTGTGATACGCCCATGTTTCTGCCTTGCACCTGGGCCTCGAAAACATCGATTTCTGGGGCGGAACGACCAACGAATTCCCCATTTCTGAAGGGGCCTGGGTGATCTTCACCAGGACAAGTGCACCTAGATAGTTTTTGACCGGGCAGGAATGAAAGTGAGCGGGTTTCGTGTTGCTCGTTGAAAGCGGTGGCACCACCTCTAATTATATTTTCACGAGGATATCCATCAGGATGATCAGAGTCAAAAAGTGTTTGGTTCATCAGAGTACCAACGTCGCAGTGATCATACGAGTACGGCCAAGTCCCTTGCAAAGTTGCACCATAGCCAGCACGACCCAAGTTACCCATGATCCAAAAAGCAGGCCAGAGACCAGCCACAGATCGGTACCCGGGAAGTTGTATACTGGCGATGAGAATACCATTGCGGAAGCAAAATTTATTCCATGACTGAAGCATGCCACCACGGAAGTAGCGGTTGTGCTCCTGATGCTGATCAAGGCGAAGACGAAGAGATCCATCTTTCGTGTACACTGCAGCAGGGTCGTACCACTCATAATTATTGGTGGCCCAATAGTGTAAGTCAGCAGCTTCCCAGAAAGGGTCTTCTCCAGGATAAAAAGAACGACCATCCGTATTAAATTCGTCTGAAAAGACCAACTTGAACTTTTTGCCTTCTGATTTTGAGTACGTGGAGCCCAATTCAAAAGCATCCTCTGGGGTATCCGGGTCAATCATCATTTTAGCTTTTTCGTCGAAAGCCTTTTGCAACTTAGATGAGTTGACGCGTGAGATGGGTATGCTATCGGGAATGGGTGAGTGAACATCAAAAATCTTTTTAAAATCATTGATGCGATCATCATTTTCGTTCCCTTCTGTGTAGTGATGCAGAATTGGATAGCCTGCGAACAACATGAGCAAGCATAAAACCAAGATAATTAATGATCCAACGTTGAGTACAGCGCGCTTTGGTTCAAACGCACCACGCAAAGGTTTAGCCGGATCATGCAAGTCGTCTGCGAAGCTGTTGTCATCGTAGCCCGACATCCAGCTATAGGGAACAACGGTATGTTGCACATCTGAATGGGTGCTGGCGGCATCAGCGACTGACCCTTGCCGCTGCTCAGACACAAAACTTTCTGAGCGGACATCTTCAATATTCTGACTCATGGCTGGATCAGGGGTTTGTAAACCAACATCAATGCTCTCTTTTTGTTGCCGTGGGTCGAGATGTTCGACCTTGGGTGCATCTGCTTTCATTTTTTCAGAATCAAGGTCACCAGTATGACCCAGCGACATCGTAGCTGTTTCCGAGGACGTTTGGCAGCTCGAAGATTGGATCGTGGAGGACGTGTGCAACATGACTAATCAGAATGCATGCCCTCCTGGTACTTTATGGCGCGCATAGGGCAGTGCGTGTGCGACCTATAAAATTGCGTTCTTCATCACTCTATGCAGTCTTCACCTTTTTCATGCCCTGGTCAGCACGTAAGGAGACCTCATTCGAGCACGAGAGAAAAAATGCTTATGCGAGATTTGATACCCCACACCAGAATGTTGAGCCTAGCCCCATCAACAATAGTGCGCAAATAGACTACCACTTCTTGACGGCCGCGTCAGGGGCCACTGTGACATTGTAAACGTCCATCCATTTGCCCTCAGAGCCAGGTTTTTTCGTGACATCATCAGCAGGGATAGTCTCATATTGCTTACGGTATTTAGGATTAGTCTCACCGGGCTCCGTAGATGGTTTTGCTTTACACCCATCCACATAGAGACGATTCCTAGGCCAGTGTGCACCGTAACCACCATCTTTTCGCTCACCACCCCAAGCCGTCAGGTTCGGATTCGTGTATGCCTCGATATGACGATTGATGTAGGCCGCCGTCGGCATATCATCTGGATCACATCCAATATTGGCTTCTGGGTCTTCGGGATCCTGGTATACACGTATCCAGTCCACGGCCATGACATAAGGGAAGTTGTTGGCAATGGTCTCCCATTCGACAGCACCAAACGCCCTTGACATACCAAGATTTAGAATGATGTACATGGGCTCCTTCGAAAACAGACGGTGGTCCACACGGGCCAAAGGATCAGGATAAATAGCTTTAGGAAAGAGCTCCCAAGAGGGTTTGCCGTCGCATGTCCAAACCACATAGCCATCGGGTCCACCACGATATTCTAAAGAATATTCGGAAAAGTTTCCTTCCTTAGTAGTGTCGGTGTCGTTGGCGGAGTACTGGTATGCACCTTGGTTCGTCATGTGCGCACCACTCATGGCTTGTTGCGTGTACTCGCCAGTATAAGGATTTAACAGAGTACCTGTTTTGTTATCGAAAAAGTGATATGACGCTTTTTTCCCATACTGCCATGTGATGTTGTACTGCCAGTTAAATGGTGCCATTTGGAACGATTGGGATACTTGACCGTATCTGAAATCATCATCCCCAGATACTTGCCCTTCAAATACATCAATTTCAGGCGCTGAGCGACCAGCAAACTCCCCATCCTTGAACGGACCTGGATGATCTTCGCCAGGACAAGTGCACCGAGAAAGTTTTTGACCCGGTAGAAATGAAATTGATGTGGAATTGTGCTTCATGTTGAAGATTGCGGCACCGCCTAGCTCCTGAGCCATGTCTGGGTAGCCATAGGGATACGTCTCATTGTACAGAGTCTGATTCATGACGGTGCCAACATCGCAAACGTCGTAAGAGTAGGGCCACGTTCCTTCCAACGTAGCGCCATAACCTGCGCGGCCCAAGTTGCCCATCATCCAGAAAGCAGGCCAAAGACCCGAGACATTGTTAAAACCAGGCATTTGAATCTTGGCAGTAAGGAGACCATTTCTAAAGCAAAACTTGTTCCAAGACTGCAGCATGCCACCGCGGAAATAGAGATTATGCTCGGGGTGATAATCGAGGTTAATTCTCAATGAGCCATCCTTCGTGGTGACAGAAGCGGGATCGTACCACTCATAGTTGCTAGTGGCCCAGTAATGTAAGTCAGCAGCTTCCCAAAATGGATCTTCACCCGGATAAAAAGAACGACCATCTGTATTAAACTCGTCCGAGAACACCAGCTTGAGGCGGCGTTTTTTGTTATCACCCGTGTAATGAGAAGTGACTTCGTATGCGTCGTGAGGGGTATCAGGATCGATCAACATTGGAGATGTGGAATCGAGTTTTTGTGTCACTTTTGAGTTGTTGATCCGCCCAAGTGGGGCTCCAGAAGGGAACTGGGGGTTAGTGTACTGCAAGTGCCCCATGGTCTGCGATAGTTGGTCGTTGTTTTGTCTTTCAGTGTAATTATGCAAGATAGGGTAGCCGGCGAACAACATTAGGATCGAGAGAACTAGAATAAAGATAGTGCCCAAGTTGAATACTGCGCGCCACGGCTCGAATCTGCTCTTGGGAGATGCGACGTCGGGATTATGGATCACATCATCAGACTCTTTCACATCAGCCATCGTCATCCAGGGGAAGGGATCCAGTTCGCTATCCGAGTCAGATATTTCACTGTCTTCATCACGGTAGCCTGCGCGCCCGTGCAGGTTATTTGTGACGAATGTGTCACCTTCACGGAACCCGCTGCTTGACTTGTTCATGTATGAATCAACCAAAGTTGCGATGGGAACCTCGTCGCCGCTATCTTTGGAGGCGTCGTCGTCGACAAGAACTCTGTGAGGCGGCTGCATCATGATCGAGGACGACTCAGAATGATCCAGACTGTCTGTGTAGCCAAGGGGTGAAGTAGGGGACGTATACAAAGGATGCCCATGCCTTGTCACTGAAGCTCCGTCCAAGTTGACATGATGATAGTCAAGCATGGGAGAGGAAGCATCATGCGAAATGTCGTGCTTGCGTGCAGGCGAGACGGGGGAATTGTCTGCATTAGGAATCAGTGAGGCGCGAGAGCTATTGGGATCCACGGCGCCGTACAGGTACGGTGAATCCGACAAACTAAAGCTTGACTCGGCCATGTTGGAATGCATGGCACGCATTAAATCGTCAGCAGGTATCCGATCTTCTTGGCCGCCATTCGGGGGCACTCCTTCAAAGTGCCTATCATACGGAAGGTTGTTCATGCTTGCGGTACGCGAAAAATATCGTACGCAACAAAATTAAAGCAGCTTTAGCGAATGAAGAGGTGAAGCAAGGCAACACGGCTCTCTTGTGACACGATCAAAGGGGTTGGTCCTGAAGTAGAAGATCTAGGCTCTGAATGCCAAGGCGTCAATGCAACGTGCTTATGGGACTAGATTAAAAGATTAAATAATCACGAATGTCTCCGACAGCGCATCTACAGCACGCAGTTTAACCACTGTACCGCTATTAACGCCGACGAGATGATTTTTCATTGGCTGAATTAGACGCAGCTTTGCGCTTGGTTGACGTAGGTGCAGACGGTGCTTGTTGTTTTGGCTGAATGCTAGGGGAAATGTTAGTCACGTTCGCGTGGAGCACGTACGAAAAGAAACCATCCAAACGTCCCTGTTGCTTCTGGCCAACGGCGTGCGATAATTTTTCGCAACTCCGGCGCACGCGCTCCTCGCTGAGGCTGTTAGTGGTTTGATGGCACGCACCCAAATCCGTTTTCGCCGCATAGGAAAGATACTAGCTCTTCTGTCTTGGGCTGGTCCCACTTGAGCTTGTCGTGTCAGATAGTGTGCTAAAGTACGTACCTGGATGTTGTGGCCATCTAGCACCTCGGGTGATTGAAATAGACTCCGCGCCTCTTGAAAGGGCCAGATGTCAGGCACTTGGATGGCGCCAGCGCGCTTTTTCGATGAGACTTCTTCGTCATTTCCGTCATTGGAAGGGTTCTCTTTCTTAGCAGACGTTAGATGCAAATGATCTAGGACGCGCTCCAGAGTTTCATGTTCCTGAATGAGCTTGAGTGCTTTTTTAGGTCCTACACCACGGATGGGATCCAGGTAGTCGCATCCCAGCAACATGCACAAGTCGACAAACTAAGTGTGAGTGTGTGAGAGACGTACTTGACTCATTGGCATGTTGAGCTCTTCGAGCGCCTTATGCAAGTTGACCTCTGTCACGGGCAGCTTCTTTTGTTCGCTGGCTGTGAGATTTTTCAATAGGATAGGCGAGCCAAATGTGAGTGTGTCCATGTCTTCAGAGCCTGCTGCGTAGACTTTACCCGCGCGAGCGAGCTCGGCACATTGTGCCTCCGCTTCTGATGGTGACACAACCCAGGGAATACCCATGAGTGTGAGCAAGCGCTGCACCTCAGCATTATGCTCCCTGGTTGGACGCACTTGACGGCGTGCCAGCTGATCTAGCGTTTCGCTGTCAGCGATATCTTTTTTCTCTTCTTCTTCAGCACGCGCCTCCTCGCGTCGTCCAAAGCGCTTTGCCAGCACGTCCTTTTTGAGATCAGGAGGCTTACCATCAAACACGTAGACGGGTTTGATGCCATAGTCCACCATGCGTATGGTTCGATAAAAGAAGCCAAGCAAATGACTAGTGACTTTACCGGAATCTGACATCATTTGCTGCCCATCTGACTGGCGAACGGCAATGAGAAACTGGTACAGACTCATGGATGCGTCAATGGCAACCTTCCGACCAAATAGTGTCTTGATATCATGGTGCTTAATGCATCCTGGCGCCTCGTCCGCCAGCAAGGACGTGAGACCTTATGATTCGTACGGCAGCATGCTCATTACGTACCTTTGATGCCCATGAAGGAGACGGACGCGACACGCGTGGACCAACGCTACGTTGTGGAGAAGCACGTGGGTTGGGGCTTCGCGGCGCACCTCGAGCCAGGCGCATGGTATGTCATGGCTGACCAAGAGGGCGACGAGAGCTTCCACGATGACTGGTGGGAATCGCTAGCGATTGATCAAGACATAGAGTCGCAGCTGAATGCTGTCGAGCAGCAGGCAGAGGTGCTTCCGTCCAGCAGCACTATGTCGTTGGGCACGCATATGCCGGAGCTGCGGGCGACGTATGAGGAGCAGCAACATACCATCAACCAGCTCAGACAGCAGGCGCAGCAGCAGCAGGGAGAGATCTCCGTCGTGCGCTCTAATCTAACTAGAGCGCAGCAGCAGAACCGAACGCTGCAGCAACACCAGCAGCAAATGGAGCAAGACTACCGGCACCGCATCGAAACGTTGCAACAGGAGCATGGGCGTCAGATGGAGCGCTTAGAGGCAACGTCAGCGTTCCGTCGGATTGAGCAGGACTCAAACCGCACTGTATGGCCTTCGACAACGCGACGCCGCGCACCCGTGGTCTTCCCCAAAGACGCCCTAGCGACGCCCATGGTATCGGGGCAGGATACCCCCACTCGGTACGTGGCATCCCGCCGCCAACGTGCAGAGCCTGAGACCCCTTCTCGTCCGCGCTCTTTCCCGCACTTTGATAATTCATTCGTGGATCCAGCGCCCTCGTCGTCACCTGCCACGGCGCCAGATGTGGTACCGTCGTCGTCGACGCCCACGCCGGACTCTTCGCCACATGTGGGAGCGCTCGACGCTTTGTCCTCCGACGACTATGAATATGTGCTGGCGGCTTTATTTACGCGGCAGGCACGTTGGACTTCGCATATCTTGGGCCATCCCCCCAGGTCGCAGACCGGGTCGATGCTGCTGCACCTTGTCATGATGGACGTACCAGAGTGTCCGAGCTTTTCACGCACAGCCGAGCAGCTTTGGCAGTGCGTAGCGCGCGCAGGATCGTACGAAGCGTTCTTATGCGACTGTGCCCCCATCGTGCGACTGTATTTACAGCGAGGTAAGGAGCCTCAGCAAGCCGTGCGCGATGTATGGGCCGACTACTCGCCGTCCCTGTATGGTGGCGTGGCTACTTTGCTCTGTGCTGCGGCACACATGCTTCTGCAGGCGGACAAGATCAAGGCTGTGTGCCAAATGCTGGACTGGATGACGGCTCTCGGTCTATCGCAGCCGGCTTTTGTCTCGTTCCTGGCCTGCCGAGACAAGCCGATGCTACCTGATGCCTCTGTATCACCCCCTATCACACACATTCTTATCGATGGCATGAAACGGGATGTGGCACTTTATCCCAGTGTTGTGCGCCTAAGCCAGGTACTCGCGTGGTCGTCAGAGCTGTATGGATATCAGGACGTCCACCCCGTGTTCCATGCAAAGGGCGTACTTTTGGCGCTGCTCGATACCCACGAACCAAGCGTGTTGATACCCACGCTGCAACTATGCACACTGGTCGTGTCTGATGCGACTACTTTGCACATGTGCCTGTCGGCCCAATTCGACCCGGCATGGCAGCCGCGTGTCCCGCCGCGACTAGGCCAGGTCCGGTTTCCCGTCGTGGATGTGCTCTCGAAGCATCTCGTGGATCGGCGCGGCGATATGCCAGCAGAGGCGTCCCACCGCATCCACATGTCTATTCTCCTGTTTCTGACACAAGCTGCACGCTGGCCTGATACGTCGATCATGCTGGCCGAGTCGACTCCGCTGCTGCCCGCCCTGATCCAGTGCCTGAGCTGGGACGTCTCGACGCTGTGGAACACGGAGCCTGTGCCCGACGCCCCTGGCACTCGCGATGCCGCATGGGCCTTGGAGCGCGTGTGCCAAAGTGTGCAGTTTCTGCACGATCTGTACATGCCTGAGGGCATCGCGACACGCAATTTGGCCGAGAAACTTGTGTCGGCTCAAGCGCAGGCCGTGCTGAACGGCGTGCGATACGCCTTTATCGTGGCTCTCGGCCGCATCGCTTTTGCCAACGAGCCGGACTGGCTCATGCACGATACCCAAGCCCATCGCAGGCGGACGCAACTAGAGTGTGCCGCGATGTTGGCCAGTGATCTGATCGACTCGGTGCTATCACCCAATGAGACAGACGAAATTTACGAGCTCCTCGCCGAGGAAGCCGAGTGACTATGTCAGCGACGGGTATACCGCCTCGATGGGCTGGTGCGACCACGCACGTTGATGAGCACCGGGTGAGAACGCCGCGGCCGTCTGGGCGCCAGAGCCTGCGGACCGAAGTACGTATTTGTACGTCACCAGGCCCTCGAGTCCGACGGGACCGCGGGCATGAATACGGCCCGTGCTGATGCCCACCTCGGCACCAAAACCGTAGCGGAAGCCATCAGCGAAGCGCGTCGATGCATTCACATAGACACTCGACGACGACAGTGATCGCGTAAAGATATCAGCGGCCGAGCGCACCGAAGCAGACGACGCCTCGCCGTTCAGCGGCGCACATAGGATGGTGTCGGTGTGTCCGGAGCCATGGGTCTGGATGTGGTGCACGGCGTCTTGTACACTGTCAACGACACGCACGGCAAGGTCCAAGTCGAGATATTCGGTATCAAAGTCGGCGTCCGTCGCAGCGACGACGAGGGCGGCCTCGGACTCAGACAAGCCCGGCACCAGCGCCGTGCGCGATGCCTCATCACAGTGCAGGCGCACACCTGCGTGGATCAGAGCTTTGCCAAGCGAGAGCCACAAGCCCGATGTAAGGTGGTGGCGATGCAACAGCAGCGTTTCAACGGCATTACACGCGCTCGGATAGTCGAGCTTGGCGTCGAGGACCGTCTCGATCGTGAGCTTGGCCGGCGCATCATCATGCACATAAGCAGCACACAGGCCGTCCGCATGGCCCATGACAGGTACACGAGCCTCACGCTGGATGTGCCGGACCATCTCGTTCGAGCCACGCGGGATCACAAGGTTGATGTAGCGGTCTTCTTGAAGCAGCGTTCGGATCTCTTCGCGCGACTCGACCGTCTGAATCAGATGCGGCGGCATGTCACTTTGAGCGAGTGCCTCAGAAATACAGCGCGAAAGCACTTGGCCGGAATGCCGAGACTCCTTGCCGCCCTTGAGAATCGCCGCGTTGCCTGACTTGATAGCGAGACTCGCAATGTTGACAATCACCTCCGGCCGCGCCTCGAAAATGCACAAAAGCACACCGATGGGGCACGTCACACGATACAAGTCTAACGTACCAGTAGCATCGCGGCCTTCACACGCGGGACTCGCGTCAGCGATGCGCGTGGCTTTGGTGCACACGTCAAGAGGCGACGGCAGCGATGCCACATCCGATACGCCCTGCACCATCGACTCCCACTTGCCTGCCTTCGCAAACAAGTCTAGGCGCGATACAAGCTGCGCAGATAGCTTGCCTTGCTGCACGAGAGCTGTCGCCTCTTCGACATCACGCTGGTTGGCCGCTCGAATCTCATCCTGCGCCTGCTCTAGGGCACGGCGGATGGCATGCAGTGCCTTGACTCGCTGTACATCCGCCTCTCCTGCAGGTCCCAGCGAAAGTCGCTGCTGCACGTCGTCAAAGGCCTCGCAAGCCTGCCTCGCCACCACCGTGGCACTGGATTCCATAAGAAAAAAAGGTACGCTCTCCACGGCGGCCAAGGCTCCTCCATGGATCTGTGCACGTGAGTGAATCGCGTGCTTAGCCAAGTGCCACGACCACTTCGACGGACGCTGTTTTTACCATCACGCATGAGCAAGGGCGGTCGACGGTCACAGCACAAAAGCAAGAGCCAAAAGGGCGTAGCGGGTCAAAGGCCTGCGCTTGCACCCACGAAAGCCGCATCGGTCTCACGATGGGAAATGAGCGCCGTGGTGATGGTGAGCACCGTACTGCTTTCGATAGTGTGGCTGCATTGGCTCACGGATGTGTCTCAGCGTCCGCTTCGAATGCAGTGGCTACAGTCTGCGTTTCAGGCAAGTAAGCCGCTCAGTCTGCCGACTTGGCTATTTTCACCCGAAGTATGGGACAGCTGGTGCGAAACGATTCACCGTGTCACGTCCGCGTGTTTCTTCTTGTCAGGCGCTGTCCGTGCAAATAGCGCTGCCAACGGGTGGCAGTACCTTCGCTCACTATGGACAGGTGCATCTTCATCCACCAAGTACGAGCGTGATCCATTCGATTTGTTATTCGCGTTCGTCTGGGGCATGATTCTCTTCGTGATTCGATTCGTTTGCATGCAGTGCCTTTTGCTTCCTTTGGGACACATGCTCGTGTCTCGACCAAGCGGTAACCCAGATCAATCTGAAAAGAAGCTGCACCGTCGCATTGGCCGCTTTGCCGAACAGGGCTGGGTCTTGATCTTGTATGCGACCTCCTTGCTTCTCGTCGTGTTAGCCATACAGAGGCAGCCATTCTGGGTGTGGAAACCAGAGCACCTATGGCTGGGATACCCTGTCACAACGATGGATGCGCTCAGCAAGGCTGTATATTTGTGGGAAGCAAGCAATTACATCCATCAGGTGTTTGTTATTCATCTCGAGGAGCGCCGTTCGGACTACTGGCAAATGCTCACGCATCACTTCGTGACGCTCTTGCTTATTGGTGGCTCCTATGTCTCGTGCTTCCACTATGTGGGTTTCGCGATCCTGCTGCTGATGGACCCTGCAGACATTTGTCTTAGCCTCGCCAAGCTGTCCAAGTACATGGGCTGCACAACTTTGTGTGATGTGCTCTTTGCCATTTTCATGCTGGTTTGGATCATCACTCGGCACATTGGCTACGCCTTTGTCTGGTGGTCCTGCTACAAGGACGCTCCAAGACTGACATCCTTTGGCACGACGTATAATCTGGCCTCAGGCCACATGCTCACACCCACGTCATACGCTTTCTTTCTCGTACTGCTGGGCATGCTGCAGATGATTTTGCTGGTGTGGCTCGGTATGATATTAAGGATCGCGCTTCGCGTAGTGACGGCCCAAGGAGCCGTTGACACGCGCAGCGACGACGACTCCGATTAGCAGGCCGCATGTGCCCTTGATACACGCGAACGCCATTCGTGTTCATAGCACGTAGATACATTTCTAACCAGTAGCGATGCACTATAACATGTCGCAAAGGGGATGTCACATGGCCATACATGCTGCATCCACACACGACAAACGAGTCGATAGTGCATGATGCACAACGTCTCACACAGAAATATACACAAAAAGCACGACTAGCACCAGTCTAGTCAATCATCTTCCACTTAACTTGCTTCAAGCGACCCTTTCCAAGAGGAGCCAACTTTTTGAATGCCGAAGGTGAAAGATCCAAGTCATTTTCACTGCAGCCCGGGCAGCGGTCGACCACCTTGACCTCGATGGACTTGCCCTCATACGTGACCTTGACCTTTTTGCCACAAAATGGATTCTCGTTGGGGTTTTGACTCTTCGCCTTGGCATCATACTTGCTATGCGACACTGCGACCACCATCTCGGAAGCATCACTGTTATCACCACACGAGCCTAAACCAGGTTGATAATGCGTGGCCTCGCCCTCATATGTTTTCCCTTGACCCGAATCAGAAGACGAGCTGGAAGAACTCGATGATTTGTGGGTCGCGGAATGTGTGCGAGAAGTCGATGTAGACCGGGTCGTGGTAGGTGCAGGTGTGTCCGTTGAGCCAAATTCACCACCGCGCAAGATAGATTCGATCAAGCCACGGCGACGGATCATTCCATGGTGTGACCCCGGAGTAGGCATCGTCGAGTGTCCGCTGCTGATTTCTGTAGCCAAGGTCAACGCCAGTACAGCTGCCAACAACACCGCCGCCCATACTTTGGGCGCAAACATGATTCTTTCAGGGCGAGTGAAGACGCTGTCGATAGTCAGCGACAGCATGCGGCTCTTGTCTCGGCCTTTATAGGCAGTCTTTCAGCACAGCCTGTGCATGCCGACGAAATTTTGTCCAGGGCCAAGCCCCATTATGCGAGGGGTCGCATAAATTGTGCACTTCAGCCGTGAACCCCCCTACATCAACCCACGTGGTGGAAAGCCTCCACATCATGACTTGCGCTCGGACCCACCAGCCTGGGTCAAGCATCCGCATTGACATCTTCACTGTAGGTACTGCATAAATGCAAAGGAGAAAGCGACACTAGCGTGCGGACTATTGTCAAAGACAAAAATTGGATGAATACGGATCCTATGTAAATCTTTTGCTGCATTCCTTGCGCTTAGACCAGCCGTCATTTGAAAATAGCTCTTCAGGCAGGCACGGGTTTTCTCCCTCACACTTCCGACAAAGCAGACACGAATGACAAAAAGAAAATCTTAACCAAAAAGGTTGATTTCAGGTATACATTTTCCGAAGCAGCTTCCAAACATATTTTGAGTCCAGATTGTAGCAACGGGCGCCGTCGCCGAACGAGGTGCCCGGATCATTGTCGTTCGAGCTTGGGTTATTTGATCTCGTGCTCAATCCACGGCTAGATTCATTGTCAGAGACATCAAAGGCCTCATCTCGCTTCTGCATGTAGCTGTGATACTTTTCGTGCCTTTTAGCTTGGAGACAGTTTTGTCGCATGGCTTCTTGGTCATAGGCACTCGCGAGACTCGGTCATCCCCGGCTACACTACAACTGACGCTGTCGACGTTCCCGTTCATGATCATGACACTGCAAAGATAGCCTGAGCCGGACAAGCCTGGCTTTTACGCAAGTCTGATTCAGGGCGGAGCAAGTAATCTCGGTCAACGAGAACAAGGATGCGAATTCTGAATCCGAGTCTGAGCCACACCCTTATGCCTGAACGGGGCGTATCCTGAAAAAACGTCAACATGATGGCTGTTATCGCTACCAGAGCTAGACTCAGTACTTG